>Ga0189290_100025_pt1 | contig 198949 bp, 205 predicted proteins | sample UW140minimetaG_FD_130318 | JGI IMG/M metagenome (GOLD analysis project Ga0189290, IMG submission 130318) | Marine microbial communities from the Costa Rica Dome - UW140 mini metaG | ecosystem: Environmental > Aquatic > Marine > Oceanic > Photic zone | place: Costa Rica: the Eastern Pacific...
ATAGAACGTCTGTTCTGTTATCTGCACCTGTCGGATAGCATCGGCGCGCGGCATTCCCTGCCCACACAGCACCTCAACCTGCCGTAACTTCGTGACAATCTCTTCCGGCTTATGTCGTTTGATTCCCATGTTTGATCCTCCATTTCCTAACTATAGGGGCGGACCACTTCAAAGGGGGAGGATCAAGATTACAATCGTCTATCGGCTTTGCGGACAAACCCGACCTTGGATTTTCTCACTTCGCTGACGCAGCATTCGTTCGCAGACGCGGCACCCTCATCGCTGCGGCGCAGCAAGGGTCGCCAGTCCGGTTTTTCGTAAAGGAAGTCTTTGCGTGAGCGACGGCCGTCGCTCGCACATCAAAGAGACGTATGGAACGCCATCTTTGAGCATTCTCGATCATTAATGCGGTGCGTTTGTCTGAAGAGAACCTTCCGACTTTGTCAATATTCGTGGGGTATTGTCGCCCTTGGTCGGCTCTAATTGTTTGCTCATGTGAACTTTCGAAAGAGCTTTGTCTGATCAAATGCATCCTCCAGCGCTTCGTTGCGACCCTTGACCGTGTCCCACATGGTTTCTTGCAAAGCGGCGATTGTGCATTCGACGAGCATGAGTAAGGGTGAACAGCTGTCCCATGCAGACGGAACTGCAATGCGCCCGGTAAACGTTAAGGCCGCAATACGATGGATGGGGGAACGCCATTGATCTGTGAGCAGAACAATTTCTGCACCCTTGCTTTGGCACATTTGCGTTAGCTGAAGTGTGGTATTTTCATACCGACGCACGTCGAATGCCACAACAACGTCGCCTTTTTGCAAATCGAGTAGGTCATGCGGCCAAGCACCGCCATCCGCCACTAGACGCACATTGGGCCGGATCATTTGCATGTGAAGGAAGAGATACCGCGCCAACGTTCCCGTGATGCGGCCCCCTGTGATGAAGATCGTTCGCTTTTTGTCGCTCAGCAACTTGCACAATGCGTCGAAATCAGCGGGATCGATGTCGTCCATGCTGCGTTGTTGGTTTTCAATCGCCTGCCGAAAATATCGGGTCAGAATATGTTCATCGGGAAAATCGCTTTGCCAGTGTTGGCGCTTTGCCACCGGGTCGGAGATCATCTCTTTCAGCTCAGATCGCAGTGCAGCCTGAAACTGGGGGAACCCATCAAAACCGGTCTTTTGCAACATCCGTGTCACGGTTGTTGTCGATACCGACGCTGTCTGCGCTAGCTCGGTGATGCGGCCTAAACCGATGATGGGGTAGTCGTCCAACAAGGTGCTGACAAGTTGTCGTTCCGATGGCGTCATCTCATCGCGATGTTGCAGCAGTTTTTCAGAAACGGTCATTTCTGGCCTTTCACCAAAGATCTGTCAAAATTTCCACGCAACAAATCAACATGAAAAAAATTGTTCGAAAAAATATTGACAGATGATTTCGTTGTGTCAATCATTTTCCATAATCAGCATGCAAGGATTCCGTCATTCAAGCGACCATTTCACATACCAAAAAACCTTTTATGGTTTCGCGTGCCAAGAAGGCGCCGCGAGTGCTGATTGTGTGTGAGCATGCGTCTGCGCATATCCCCTCGGAATTCAACCAACTTGGCTTATCGAATGACGCTGCGAACAGTCATGTTGCATGGGACCCAGGAGCACTGCCTGTTGCGCAACGCATAGCGGCAGACCTTGATGCCGTACTTGTTTATGGCACGATGTCACGGCTGTTATATGATTGTAATCGTCCGCCTGAGGCGCCCAGCGCGATACCGACCCGTAGCGAAGTTTTTGACATTCCTGGCAACGCGCGTTTGACAGCGGCAGAGCGTGAAGCACGGGTCGCACGCATCTACACGCCGTTTTCCGAAGCGCTGGCAGATGAGATAGCGTGCCACCTCGAAACTTTGAAACTGATGGTTACGATCCATAGCTTTACGCCTGTTTTTAATGGGGTCGCGCGCGAGGCCGAAATAGGGGTTTTGCACGGCGAAGATGCTCGATTTGCGCATGCCATGATGCAAAGCAAACCACAGGATGCGCATTTTCGCATTCGATTGAACGAACCCTACGCCGCTGTCGACGGTGTGGCCCATACACTTGACCAACATGGACAGGCGAATGACCTGCCCAGCGTCATGATCGAAATCCGCAATGATTTGATCTCTACCGATGCGGATCAACGCGCAATGGCACTGTTCCTGACCGATTGGGTGAAGCAGACGTTGGATCAGGTCTCGTATCGCGGGGGTGTCGCATGAACGCCTTGCTTGGCTTCTCGCGCGCCATTGATGGCATGAACCGCGTCATCGGTTTGATCGTGATGTATAGCGTGTTTGTCCTGATGGGCATCCTGCTCTGGTCGTCCATTTCCAAGACGTTTTTCCTGCCCTCGCTGTGGACGTTGGAAACCGCACAATTTGCGATGGTGGCCTATTACATGCTGGGCGGGCCCTATGCGCTTTTGTCCGGCGGGCATGTGCGGATGGATCTGTTTTACGGCGAATGGTCATTACGTCGAAAGGCGACGATTGACGTCATAACCGTATTGTTTCTTATCTTTTACCTTGTTGTTTTGCTCTATGGCGCGCTCGGCTCCACGGCCTATTCGTTGGGGTACTGGGGCAAAGCACCATTGGAGTTTTTTGCTGGATTGATCACGGGCACAGAAGAGGTCGGGCGGCTTGAACGCTCCTCCACCGCGTGGCGCCCTTATATCTGGCCGATCAAAGCCACGATGATCTTTGGTCTGTTTCTGATGCTGTTGCAAGCGCTGTCGGAACTGATCAAGGACGTTGCCCGCGCCACAGGCCGCATGGAACCGGAGGCACGGACATGAGCCAGGAACATATCGCCCTGTTTATGTTCGGCTCGATGATGTTGATGCTATTCACCGGCCAGCGGGTCTTTGGAGCCATCGGCGCCATTGCCGCCATTGCCGCGCTGGCTCTTTACGGAACGGGTGGACAGGACATCCCGTTTTCGGCCGCCATGAAGTTGATGAAATGGTACCCGCTCCTGACGCTGCCCATGTTCATTTTTATGGGCTATGTGCTGAGCGAAAGTAAGCTGGCTGATGATCTTTATCGGATGTTTCATGTCTGGTTTGGCAATGTGAATGGCGGATTGGCCATGGGGACCATCGGTTTGATGGTTTTGATTTCCGCCATGAATGGTTTGTCGGTCGCAGGAATGGCCATCGGTGCGACGATTGCGTTGCCGGAACTTTTGCGGCGCGGCTATGACAAACAGATGGTGACAGGTGTTATTCAGGCTGGTTCCTCGCTTGGTATCCTCGTGCCGCCCTCAGTTGTCTTGGTGCTCTATGCGATGATCGCGCGGCAACCGGTGGGGCAATTGTGGCTTGCGGGCATTATACCGGGCCTGATGATGGCCGCGATGTTTGTGATTTACATCTGGATCCGCTGCCGCCTGAATCCAGCTTTAGGCCCTGTGGCCGACGATCTAGATCAAGTCACTCCACAAGAGAAACGCAAACTGCTCTGGGCTGGGGCGCTGCCGCTCATCATCTTTGCCTCAATGATGGTCCCGTTCGTCAACGGTTGGACGTCTCTTGTGGAAAGCTCGGCGATCGGCGCGCTTGCGGCCTTGACCGCCTCAATCCTTAAGCGCCGCATGACCTGGGCCGTCTTCCATACATGCACCAAACAGACGCTGGTCATTTCTTGCATGTTCATGTGGATCATCCTTGCAGCGCTTGGTTTTGGAGCCATTTTCGATGGCTTGGGCGCTGTGAACGCCATTGACAACTTGTTCACAGAGCAATTGGGACTGTCACCTTGGGTCATCCTGATCCTGATGCAGTTGAGCTTTATTATCATGGGCACATTCTTGGATGACACGGCGATGCTGGTCATCGTTGCTCCGCTCTATGTGCCTTTGGTGGGCAGCCTCGGCTTTGACCTGATCTGGTATGGCGTCCTCTACACGATCACCACTCAGATTGCGTATATGACGCCACCCTTCGGCTATAACCTCTTTCTGATGCGCGCGATGGCTCCGCCGGAGATCACGCTGCGCGACATATATCGATCCATCATCCCCTTTGTCGGAGTGATGGTGACAGCGCTCGCTATCATCATGGCATTCCCGGAAATCGCCCTATGGCTGCCCGGGTACGTTTACGGAAACTAAAACCAAGACCCTTGGAAATTGGGCCTATCAACAAGGAGAAAGAAACAATGACAACAAGACGTAAGTTCTTAACCACTGCTGCGGTTGGCGCGGCAGCCGCGCCGTTGGCCACGCCAGCCTTGGCGCAATCCACGATCAAATGGCGTATGCAGACCTATGCCGGTCCCGCACTCGCCGCTCATGTGATCGACCCTGCGATTGAGATGTTCAACAAAATTGCGGGCGATCGTATGCAGATCGAACTGTTTTATGCAGATCAGTTGGTTCCAACGGGTGAGCTGTTCCGAGCGATGCAGCAGGGCACGATTGATGCGGTGCAATCTGACGACGACTCGATGGCTTCACCTACGGACGTCACCGTCTTCGGTGGCTACTTCCCATTTGCATCCCGCTATTCGTTGGATGTGCCTGTGCTGTTTAATCAGTACGGCCTGAACGAGATTTGGGATGAGCAGTATTCTGCTGTCGGCGTCAAACATATCAGCGCCGGGTCGTGGGATCCCTGCCACTTTGCTACAAAGGATCCAATCCGCAGCCTCGAAGATCTCAAGGGCAAGCGTGTCTTTACCTTCCCAACAGCTGGCCGCTTCCTGAGCCAGTTTGGCGTCGTACCAGTAACGCTTCCTTGGGAAGACATTGAAGTTGCTGTTCAAACAGGCGAACTTGATGGCATCGCTTGGTCTGGTATCACCGAAGACTACACCGTCGGCTGGGCCGATGTGACCAACTACTTCCTGACAAATAACATCTCTGGCGCTTGGGCTGGTTCGTTCTTCGCGAATATGGACCGCTGGAACGAATTGCCTGAAGACCTTCAGACGTTGTTCCGCGTCTGCTGCGATCAATCCCACTACTATCGCCAGTGGTGGTACTGGGGCGGCGAAGCCAACCTGCGGGTCAATGGGACCAAGATGGAACTGACATCTATCCCTGACGAGGAATGGGCGCAGGTTGAGAACGCGGCCGTTGCCTTCTGGGACGAAATCGCGTCCGAAGGCGAAGTTCAGGCGAAAGTTGTGGATATTTTCCGCAAATATAACGCTGATATGCAGAAAGCTGGACGGCCTTACCGTTACGGTTAAACATTCATATGCGCCTCGGGTTAATCTCGGGGCGCATATCAACCACCAACAAATGAGCTCAACAAATGACCTTTGAAGAGATCAAATCGCAGATTGCTGCCGGCTACATTGATACGGTGCTAACTTGCATTGTGGACATGCAGGGTCGCTTGATGGGCAAACGGTTCCACGCTGAGGCTTTCTTGGAGATGGCCGTAGGTGAAACCCATTGCTGCAACTACTTGCTGGCCACTGATCTAGAGATGGCCACACCGGATGGCTACGCCTCGACCTCCTGGGAGGCGGGGTATGGCGACTATATCATGAAGCCTGACCTAAGCACGATCCGCCCCGTGCCTTGGTTAGAGGGTACCGCGATGGTCTTGTGTGATGTGCTGGATCATCACACCCATGAGCCGGTGCCCTTCGCCCCGCGCGAAGTATTAAAACGCCAGATTGCCCGCGCCGAGGCGATGGGCCTGACCCCAATCATGGCGACGGAATTAGAATTTTTCCTGTTTCAGGGCACCCATGATGAAATCGCAGCGAGCGGATATGACCTAAAACCGATCAGCCGCTACAACGAAGATTACCACATCTTTCAGACCACTAAGGAAGAGCCGGTGATGCGTCCCATTCGCAACCATTTGCGCTCCATGGGCATCCCAGTCGAAGGCTCGAAAGGAGAGGCCGAGGCCGGTCAGGAAGAGTTAAACATAAAATACGCAGATGCGTTGGCTGCGGCCGACCATCATACGATTGCAAAACATGGGATCAAGGAAATTGCGCACCAGCAAGGGTACGCGGCAACGTTCATTCCGAAATGGCACCACGACCGGGTTGGGTCCGCCGCGCATGTCCATCAGTCGCTTTGGAGCAATGGCGCCAATGCGTTTTATGATGCGGATGCCCCGCTCGCCAAATCTGCACTGATGGATCACTATATGGCTGGGATGTTGACCTACGCCTCTGACATTACGGTCTTTTTGGCCCCCTACATCAACAGCTACAAACGTTTCGCCAAGGGCAGCTTTGCCCCCACACAAGCAGTTTGGTCTGTCGACAACCGCACTGCGGCTTTCCGCCTGTGTGGAGACGGAACGAAGGGGGTGCGCGTTGAGTGCCGCACGCCGGGTTCTGACATGAACCCCTATCTTGCCATGGCCGCAATGTTGGCCGCTGGACTGAAGGGGGTCGAAGAGAAACTGGAATTGCCTGCGCCCTTCACCGGCGACGCCTATGCAGATGATGATGCCAACCATATTCCGCGCACATTACGCGACGCGCGAGAGGCGTTGCTTGCCTCTGACATGCTGAAAGAGGCCTTTGGTGAAGAAACCGTTACTCACTATGCCCGCGCAGCGGAATGGGAAATCGAAGAATTCAACCGTGTCGTCACCGATTATGAAATCGCTAGAGGTTTTGAAAAAGCATGAGCACTCTGACTTGCATTTCTCCAATTGACGGCACGGTGTTTGCGACACGCGAATGCCTGAGTGAAGCCGCAGCGAAAGAGGTGGCGGACCGGGCGCGTGCTGCACAATGCAGTTGGGCAGCGCGGCCGCTGCAAGAACGCATCGATCTTGTCATGGCAGGCGTTGCTGCAGTTGGCGCGATGAATGACGAAATCGTCCCCGAACTTGCCAAAATGATGGGCCGCCCGATCCGATTTGGTGGTGAGTTTGGCGGGTTCGAAGAACGCGCCAGCCACATGGCCAGCATTGCCCAAGACAGCCTTGCCGATATCGAGGTGGGCGAGGATGCGACCTTCAAGCGTTACATCAAACGGGTGCCTCACGGTGTGGTATTTGTCGTAGCACCCTGGAACTACCCTTATATGACCGCAATCAACACGGTTGCGCCTGCTCTCATCGCTGGCAACGCGGTGATGCTCAAGCACGCGACGCAAACCCTGCTAGTTGGCGAACGGATGGCGCAGGCGTTCCAGTCTGCGGGCTTGCCGGAGGATGTCTTTCAGAACGTGTTTCTGGACCATGACACCACATCAAGCCTGATCGCCGACAACGCATTCGATTTCATCAATTTCACAGGCTCCGTCGGCGGCGGCGCTGCAATGGAACGCGCCGCGGCAGGCACATTCACGGGTGTAGGCACTGAACTTGGCGGAAAAGACCCCGGCTATGTGTTGGAGGATGCGGACCTCGATGCTGCTGTCGATACGTTGATCGACGGTGCGATGTTTAATTCCGGCCAATGCTGCTGCGGAATCGAACGCATCTATGTGCACGAAAGCCTGTTTGACGCCTTTGTCGAAAAGGCTGTTTCGATTGTGAGCGACTATAAGCTCGGCAATCCATTGGACGCGAACACCACGCTCGGTCCGATGGCACACAAACGCTTTGCCGATGAGGTGCGGTCACAAATCGCTGAAGCGGTCGCTGCTGGCGCTACCGCCCATATCGATACGTTTGCCGAAGACGATGGCGGCGCCTATCTGAGCCCGCAAATCCTGACCAATGTGACCCACGACATGCGTGTGATGCGCGACGAGAGCTTTGGCCCGGTTGTGGGCATTATGCCGGTCAAGGATGATGCAGAGGCCGTCCGCTTGATGAATGACAGTGAATTTGGCCTGACCGCCAGCCTTTGGACCAAAGACCTGGACCGGGCCGCCGCCGTTGGGGATCAGATCGAAACAGGCACGGTCTTTATGAACCGGGCCGACTATCTTGATCCGGGGCTTTGCTGGACAGGCTGCAAGAACACTGGGCGCGGCGGGGGATTGTCCGTCATTGGCTATCACAACCTGACCCGCCCCAAATCCTATCACTTAAAGAAAGTCACATCATGAGCCCCACTGCCAACTGGTCCTATCCCACCTCGGTGCGTTTTGGTGCAGGGCGCATCACCGAATTGGCTGACGCCTGCCGAACCGCCGGAATGTCAAAACCGCTCTTGGTCACCGATCGTGGTCTAGCGTCCCTGCCGGTTACGACCTGTGCATTGGACGTGTTGGAGGCGGGCGGCCTGGGCCGCGCGAGCTTCGCAGATGTGGACCCCAATCCCAATGAAAAGAATCTCGCCGCCGGTGTTGCGGCGTTCAAGGCTGGAGGTCACGACGGAGTGGTTGCCTTTGGTGGTGGCTCTGGTCTGGATCTTGGGAAAATGGTTGCCTTCATGGCCGGACAAACCCGCCCCGTCTGGGACTTCGAAGATGTTGATGATTGGTGGACGCGTGCGGATGCCGATGCGATCTTTCCCAACATTGCTGTGCCAACGACTGCCGGTACGGGGTCAGAAGTCGGGCGCGCCAGCGTCATCACCAACTCTGAAACCGAAGAGAAAAAGATCATATTCCACCCGAAGGTCCTGCCGTCTGTTGTTATCTGTGACCCTGAACTGACGGTTGGTATGCCACCTTTTATTACGGCTGGAACGGGTCTCGATGCTTTTGCTCACTGTGTTGAGGCGTTCTCCTCGCCACACTATCACCCGATGAGCCAGGGCATTGCGCTGGAAGGCATGCGCCTTGTGGTTGAAAATCTTCCTATCGCCTTTTCCGAGCCAGAAAATCTCGATGCTCGAGCCCATATGATGTCTGCTGCCATGATGGGGGCGACTGCTTTTCAGAAAGGTTTGGGTGCAATTCACGCGCTCAGCCACCCGGTCGGAGCAATGCACCACACTCATCACGGTACCACCAATGCGGTCTGTATGCCTGCGGTTTTGAAACTCAACGCACCTGCAATTCGGGGCAGGTTTGACTCCTGTGTAGGCTATTTAGGAATTGAAGGCGGATTCGATGGTTTTTGTGAATTCGTGGATCAATTTAACAATGATCTGGGAATTCCGAAGCGCCTTTCTGACCTTGGCGTGTCGAACCCCGACATGGACCGCTTGGTAAACGGTGCGCTAAATGACCCCAGCTGTGGTGGCAATCCCGTGACGTTGAACGAAGGTAACTTGCGCGAACTCTTCGAAGCGGTACTGTAGGCGGATCGGAACAGACTAACGTGACACAAGTGAGCCGGTTCAATCCACGACCACTTTAATCAGCAAGACCGATTTCAACCAACGTCACTCTCAAGATGTCACGAACCGTCGCTTCGCCGAGTGGCATCAGCTTTGTTTCAGATAGGTTCGGCATTTGGAGGTAAACTGAGATTGGTTCGAAGCAGTCTGACAGCAACCAAAAGCCTTCTGCAAAAGTTGGCCGGCCATTGGTTCCAAGCAGAGCAGAAAATTCAGAAAGCCTCCAAGGTGTGCTCAAGCCCCTTTTCCACGTGTGTCTTCAAAGCCGCCGCCGCTGCTGCTTCATCGCGCGCGAGCGCCGCTTCGAACATCTCGCGATGTTCTTGAACGGCCTCGTCGCCACGGTAGGTGAGCACCAGCATCTGGTATCTCAAATATTTGTCGAACAAGACGGCGTGCAGCGAGAGGAGATTTTTTGAGCCACAGGCAGAAATCAATGCCTGATGGAACTCCCAGTCATAACGCTTCCAGTCTTCTTTTTGTTTTTCATCTCCGGCCATCATCTTCTGCTCCATCAAGTGAAGCTTGTGGTGCGCGGCGACTAGGTTGCCTTCCCAGTCCGTATCGCCATTCGCGATCGACAAGCGCAGGGCGTGACATTCGAGCAAGACGCGCAGATTAGCGATCTCGATAAGATCGTCGCGAGAGACATCAGTAACAAAGAAACCACGTTGATCTTGAGCAGCAACGAAGCCTTCACTGGCCAACCTGTTCAAGGTTTCCCGGAGCGTTGACATGCTTGCTTCATACCGCTCTTTCAGACCATCGAGTTTCAATTTTGACCCCGGGGCCAACCGACCAAAGATAATGTCTCGTTTGATGCGTTGGTATGTTGTCGCGCCAACTACGTTTAGTGATTTTGCCATGATTTTCGTCTGACTCTAGCCCGTTCATCATGTGATCTACACCAACGCTACAATTTTCTCAATTCGATATAAAATCTGTCAAAATTAAAAGTATCAGATATTATTGCAATTGTATTGGACGCGGTGCAAACTCATCCGCGACTCAATGAATCGGCGATCTGGATTAGATTTTATGACACAGGAAACGCGAATTGCGGTGGTGGGATTTGGCCTTGTTGGTCGCCGTCATGTCGATGTTTTGATGTCAGCGCCGGGTGTTACCATCGCAAGCGTAGTGGAGGCAGACGCCAAAGGGCGAGCGGATGCGGAAGAGCTCGGAATTCGTGTCTTTGACAGTTTGGAGAAGATGTTCGAGCAGGACAAGCCAGATGGTGTTTTGCTCGCGACGCCAACACCTCTGCATGTTCAGCAGGGTTTGGAGTGCATTGCAAACGACTGTCCGACGCTTATTGAAAAACCCATCTCCGTCACTTCGGGCGAAGCGCTTCAATTGACCAACGCTGCAGAGATGGCTGGCGTCCCTCTTCTTGTTGGGCATCATCGGCGGCACAATGGAATGGTTCAGGCAGCTAAGTCGGCGTTGGTTAACGGCCAAGTTGGCGATATTCGCGCAATCCAAACGACCTGTTGGTTCTATAAGCCGGACTATTATTTCGATGAAGCGCCGTGGCGAAAGAAGAAAGGCGCTGGGCCTATTTCGGTGAACCTGGTTCATGATGTTGACCTGTTACGGCACTTCTGTGGGGAGGTTCGAACCGCTCAAGCGCTATCGGTCCCCTCAAGACGCGGTTTCGAAAATGAAGACTTGGCGAGTGCCATTCTAACTTTCAAATCTGGGGCCGTTGCCACGATCTCAGTGTCCGACAGTATCGTCGCACCCTGGAGCTGGGAATTAACTTCCAGAGAAAACCCACGCTACCCAGCTACGAACGAAAGTTGTTACCTGATCGGAGGATCAGAAGGGGGGCTGTCGCTACCGGATTTGCGGGTCTGGCGCCATGAAGGCGGCCCCGATTGGTGGTCCCCGATCAATGCACAAGTTCTGACCTGTGACAGTCAGGACCCGTTGGTCACGCAGATGCATCACTTCGCGCGAGTAATAAGAGGCGAGGAAGCGCCTTTGGTCTCTGGCATCGAGGGGCTGAAGTCTTTGGAGGTTGTCGAAGCCATCGCACTTTCAGCGGGGAGCGGGCAAGCCGTTTCTATTGCGTCGATGTCATCGCGATCTGAATTCAAACCGAGGGAAGCGAGCTAAAATATCAGATATTTTGCAAAATATATTGCAAGATGTGAAAAATCAGGAATAACTTACTCGACCAATAAGGTTGGTCACACCAAAGGGAGGAATACCATGATCACCAAAATGACACGCCGCGCGGCTCTCGCGTCGGTTGCGGCCTTGGGGCTCGCGACGAGCTTTGCCGCTCCTGCTGTCGCTGACGGCCACAAATTGACATTTACACTCGCGACGTCGGGGTCTGAAACGGATCAGCGTTCTGTCGCGATGGCTGAAGTATTTGCGCCTATGGTCGCGGAATTTGCAGATTATCAGGCGGGCTATAACGGTACGTTGTTCGCGCAAGGCACCGAATTGGAAGCGATCGCTGGCGGAAACCTCACGATGTCCATCGCGTCGGCGCAAGAGCTTGCTCAGTTCTTCCCAGAATTCTCGATTTTCGCGACCGGCTATGTCCATCAAGATGCAGCGCACCAGGTTCGTGTCTTCAACGATCCGTTGATGGACCCGTTCAAAAAGACTGTAGAAGACGAACTGGGCGTGAAGCTTCTCTCAGTGATGTATCTAGGACGTCGCCATGTGAACCTGCGCCAAACGCGCGATGAACTTGATGTGCAGACCCCTGCAGATTTGGCGGGCGTCAACTTGCGTATGCCTGGAACTGATGCTTGGCAATTCCTTGGCGCCGCACTTGGTGCTTCGCCAACGCCGCTGGCATTCTCAGAGGTCTATACATCGCTGGCGTCTGGTGCGATTGACGGTCAGGACAACCCATTGCCAACAGTGGTAGACCAGAAGTTCTATGAGGTGACTAAGCAGATTTCTCTGACGTCCCACCTTGTTGATCTGAACTACATCGCGTTTTCCAAGGAAACTTGGGATAGCTTGACACCAGAGCAGCAGCTCACCGTGCAGCGCGCGGCAGATGCGGCAGCCTCTTATGGACGCCTCAAGCAGTTGGACAAAGAGAACAGTCTTGCTGACTTTATCCGCAGCCAGGGTGTAGAAATCTATACACCTGACCTCGCTGCCTTCCGTGAGCATGTGCAGGGGCAATATGTGGGTAGCGAGGCAGCTGCTGCTTGGCCAGAAGGCGTTCTGGATCGTATCAACGAGCTGGGTAACTAATAGTCGCTACTTCCGCGGGAGAACCTAAGATGAAGACACTTTCGAAATGGTTCACCCGCGGCACTGAATTTATCGCCGCCATGTGTTTGGCGGCGATCTTTATTACTTTTCTTCTACAAATCATTTTCAGATACGTTCCCTTCCTGGAGCCAATCGGCTGGTCGGTTGTTCTGATTTCCCTGCTCTGGGTGTTTGTCATTTTCTTTGGATGCTCGTTCATCGTCCAGGAAAAGGATCACGTCACATTTGACGTCCTATACCTTGCTGCACCTCGACCAGCTCGCAAAGTTATGGCCCTCATCACCGCGGTCATAATGGTGGCAGCGATGGCCTACTCATTCCCCGCCGTATGGGAGACGGTTTTCGGCAACCGCCTTATGGAGTTGAAGAAAATTCAAACCATTCGCGTCCCGATCACAGGGGACAAAATAGCGATTAAGTGGCTCTTTGCGCCGTTCGTTATGTTCATGGTTGTTGTCACAATCCGCTACATCTGGCGCATCTACACGGTTCTGAAGTTCGGTCCCCCTGAAACCGAAATGGAAGCGATCATTGCGGCTGAGGCTTCCTCCGATGAGGTCTCCGAATGAGTCTCGAACTTACCCTAGGTATGATCACCCTCTTTGGGATGGCAGCGATCGGTACGCCGGTTGCCTACGCCATATTGGTCGGTGTTTTGGTCTATCTTGGCGTATCCGGTCAGGACTTGGCCATTGCGGGTACCACCATGGTGCAGCGTCTTTTCGACGGTTTTTTGCTCCTTGCGGTCCCGCTCTTCATTACATCCGCAAATATCATGAATGCTGGCACAATTTCTGATCGCCTACTGCAGTTCTGCATTGCATTGGTTGGGCGTTTCAGAGGCGGAATGGGACACGTCAATGTGGTTGCCAGTTTGATTTTCTCTGGCATGTCGGGGTCTGCTGTAGCTGATGCGGCCGGTATCGGTAAAATCATTATCGACATGATGGTCAAAAGCGGCCGCTATACGCGTGGTTACGCGGCGGCGATCACGGCGGCGACCGCAACAATCGGTCCAATCATTCCCCCATCCATTCCGATGGTACTTTACGCATTGGTCTCCAATGCCTCGGTCGGCGATCTGTTCTTAGCGGGTATCGTACCAGGCTTGGTGATGGGCGTCGTTCTTATGGGGATGAACAGTTTCATTTCGCATAAGCGGGGTTTTGGCCAGGAAGAACCCGTCCCATTGCGTGAGATTCCTCGCCTAGCAGTGCGGGCCACGCCTGCGCTGTTGATGCCAGTAATCTTGCTAGGGTGTATCTATTCTGGCGTGACGACCCCGACAGAAGCCGCAGCGATTGCCGCTCTCTATGCTTTGATTGTTGCGGCCGGACTCTATCGCGCGATCAAGATCAAAACGCTTTATGAAATTTTCGTAGAAAGCGCGCGCTCTGCGGCCTCGGTTGGCTTGGTTATCGGAGCGTCGATGATCCTGACTTACATCGTCATCCAAGAGAACGTCCCTCAGTCAATCTCCGCTATGTTCGCCGGGGCCGACATCAGCCCACTGATGTTCATGCTGATGGTTAACATTCTGGTCCTGCTTCTGGGCTGTATCTTGGACGCGACCGTCATCATCTTGGTCATCATTCCGTTGTTCATCCCGACATGTCGGGAACTTGGAATAGATTTGGTTCACTTTGGCGTCTTGATCGTTGTGAATTCTATGATCGGATTGATTACGCCACCCTATGGTATTCTTCTGTTCGTCATCAATGCGGTGACAGGTATTCCGCTTAAGGAGATCATCCGTGAAATCTGGGCGTTCCTTGGCATTCTGATAGCGGCACTTGTTGTGATGATACTGGTCCCAGACATCGTTCTCTGGTTGCCAAGACTGTTTGGGTATCAAGGGTAATGAAACTCTGCATGGCGACATCTGCTGTCCCAGGCGACTTACCGAGGAAGCTAGAATTAATAGCTGACGCGGGTTTCGACGGTGTCGAATTGTCAGAGCCTGACCTGCTGAAGTTCTCTGGCAAAGTTGAGGATGTTGTTCGTCAATCCGATGATCTTGGTTTGAGGATCAATCTGCTGCAACCCTTTTGGGAGTTCGAAGGGAAGGTCGGAGCCGAAAGAGCAGCGACCATGGCCCGACTGGATCAGAAACTGGAACTGACATCGGCGCTCGGAGCGCAAACTCTGTTGGTCTGCACCTCAGCCAACACCAATCACAATTTTGATCGAGCGAAGATCCTGAGAGATTTCAAACATCTTGCCTGTCGCGCAGAACAATTTGGCGTGCGAGTGGCTGTACTTGCCCTGCCATGGGCGCAGCATCTGTTCCAAGAGACTCAAGTTTTCGAAATTGTTTCTGAGTTGGACAGCCCCAATCTTGGCTTGGCCCTTAATTCAAGTTTTTCATTGTTGAATGGCTCACTGGCCGCGCGGCTTCGCGATTTGCCGAACGAAAAGGTTTTTCACGTTCAGTTGTCAGATGCTTCCGTGGTTGCCCAAGAGCCCATTCATACCAAGAACCAAGCGGGGCTGCTGCCAGGACAGGGGGAACTCAATCTTGAAAGCTTTGTGCGGGTGCTTGCCAGAATTGGGTATGATGGACCGTGGTCATTGGGGCAGGTTACAGAGGGATCTATTCTTGGCGCTGAAGGGTTCGCCAAAGACGGTTTCCGAGCGATTGTATCACTGCTTGACGAAGTTGCGCGAACAGAACGCTCTTTACAGCGACCGATGAAACACTTGCCTGCGCGGGGTTATCCGAGCGGCTTTGAGTTTCTCGAATTTGCCGTTGACGAAGAGTCGAAACAAGAACTCACCCAAACACTTTCTACGATGTGTTTTCGACGAGAACGTCGACATGTGTCGAAGTCGGTTGAGCTTTGGCGGCAGGGGGCGGTCAATATTGTCGTGAATTCGGAAAATGCCGGTTGCGCCGCTGATGCCTTTGCGATGCATGGGCCAACGGTATGCGACATGGGACTTCGGGTTCGAGATGCAAAATCTGTGGTCGGCCGAGCGAATTCACTCGGAACGCCCGAGTTCGAACAGCCGGTTGGGACAGGCGAATTAGCGATCCCAGCAATCCAAGGAGTCGGGGGTAATGTTGTCCATTTCATCGACGAAAAATCCGATCTCCATCGTGTTTGGGATATCGAGTTCAAGCCGGTTTCGAAAGCCAAAGCTATTGCGCCTGCAGGTCTTCGACGTATTGATCACGTCGCTCAGACAATGCGCTATGAAGAAATGCAAAGCTGGCTGACCTACTACACGACAACCTTTGAACTGGAAAAAGCCCCTGTCGTCGACGTGGCGGACCCGTCCGGCGTGGTGCTCAGTCAAGCTTTGTCGAGCCCGGAAGGAGAGGTTCGTTTGAACCTGAATGGCGCCGACGAAAAACGTACATTTGCGGGTGCCTTCTTGGCCGATCAATTCGGTGCAGGCGTTCAGCATGTTGCATTTTTAAGCGACGACATTTTTGAGACTTCACAACAATTGGCAGATGCAGGCTTCGAACGACTAAAGATGCCGGAAAATTACTATGATGATCTCGAGGTTCGCTTCAGCCTCGACAGGGGGCTGACCCAAGCGCTGCGCGACGGTCAGATGCTCTATGATCGGGACGAAGCGGGGGAATACTTCCAAATTTATGGCGCTCCAATCTTCAAAGGCTTCTTCTTTGAGATTGTTGAACGCAAAGGTGGATATCAGGGATATGGTGCACCAAATGCGCCAATCCGATTGGCTGCTCAACTCAGGTATCTGCAAGAAAGGCAAGCCGCATGAGCCAAGACGCCGACAACATTCGCCAGTGGTGGCAAACGTCAATCATTGACATGGAGCCGGGCAGGATTGCATTCCGAGGGCATCCCATTGAGGACTTGATTGGCAACGTCAGCTTCCCCCAGATGATTTGGCTGATGACCCGGGGCGATTTGCCGACAGAGGCGCAGGCATCGCTTTTCGAGGCGGCCTTGGTCGCGGGTGTGGATCATGGGCCTCAGGCACCATCAATTGCAGCGGCGCGTATGGCGGCGACCTGTGGTGTTGGTTTGAACAACGTCATGGCAACGGGTGTCAATATGCTCGGTGATGTGCATGGCGGGGCCGGCGAGCAATGTGCTGAGCTCTACTACGATGTCGCTCAAGCGATGAACGATGGGGTCGAACTCGAAGAGGCAGTAGAAGCGGCCCTTCAGAATTGGCGCGAAACGCGAGGGAAAATCGTTTCCGGTTTTGGGCACCGGTTTCATAAACCAGTAGACCCGCGTGCGCCCCGCTTAATGCAACTTGTTCGCGAAGCGGCAGCCGAAGGTACGGTGTCAGGTCAGTTCGCTGAGATCGGAGAAGCTATCCAGCGCGCCATCGGGCGGTCTCGTGGAGCTGACATCGCAATGAACATCGACGGGGCAACAGCGGTGATTTTCTGCGAACTTGGCTTTCCGGCCCCATTGTCACGTGGCCTCTTCTGCCTGTCTCGTTCTGTCGGCATTCTGTCTCATGGGTGGGAACAAATGCAGCAAGGCGGCCGAAACAAAGGGCCTATGCCTCCGAATTACCTTCCCCTTTACCAACCAAAGGACCCCGATGAATGACCTGGCGAAATCCTTCCGGGTCGGCCTGATCGGAACAGGCCGCATAAGCGACATCTACCTCAAGACGCTTTCTAAATCCGATTCTGTGAACGTGGTTGCTTGCGGTAGCCTGAATATGGACGAAAGTCGCGTAAAGGCGATCCAGTATGACATTCCGATTGCCAAGCCACCCGAGGACATTCTTGCTGATCCTGAGATTGACGCCATTCTCAATCTGACCATTCCAGCCGCTCATGCTGAGGTCAGTTTGGCTGCGTTGGAGGCCGGAAAACACGTCTATAGCGAAAAGCCCTTGGTCGGTAGTTTAGCGGACGGACGCAAAGTGCTGGACCGGGCCGTCGAGCTGGGTCTTACAGTTGGCAATGCGCCAGACACGTTTCTTGGCGGGCGTTGGCAGACGGTGCGAAAGCTTTTGGATGCCGGAACGATCGGTCGCCCGACGGGCGCGGCGGCTTTTGTAGGGACACATGGCACCGAGCGGCACCACCCGAACCCTGATTTCTACTACCAAACGGGCGGCGGACCTATGTTGGACCTCGGGCCCTACTATTTGTCTGCCATGGTGTTCTTTCTTGGGCCGATTGCACGGGTGGCCGGACTTTCTAATCGCGCGTTTGACAAGCGCATGATCGAAAACGGCCCGCGCCATGGCCAAATGATGCCGGTGGAGGTCGACACCCATGTCCAAGGAATGTTGGAGTTTGAAAGCGGCGTCATTGGTTCCATCACCATGAGTTTTGACGTCTGGGACAGTGAAATGCCGCGCTTTGAAATCTATGGCGAGGATGGAGTGATTTGTATCCCTGATCCGGACCCAGTTCATGGCGCGAACATCTTCCAGGGGGAGGTGTGGTATCGCACGCGGGATACGTCACGCTGGTCTCACCAACCGCGTCCGCGGGGCCGCGAGGCGTGGCAGGTCGCCATGAATACCCATGGTTTGAACGAAGACTGCCGCGGCATCGGTCTGATCGAAATGGCGGATGCCATTCGAAACGGGCGCACGCCGAGATGCAGCGGAGAACTGGCCTATCATGTTTTGGAAGTGATGTACGGCATCCTCGACAGTCCAAAATCTGGCCGGTTTGTCGACATCGAAAGCCGCCCACCCGTGCCTGAAATCCTCCCCGAAACTTACCCTTAGGACAGCGCCATGCCTGTTATCCCTTTGTCGATTGCGGACCCATTTTTTGCTGTTTTGGTTGTCGAAAATGAACCTACTGTCGAAATCGACAGACGTACCATCGTCTTAAATCTGTCGGACACGGCTATTGTAGTACAAGACCAAACTATCGGATCGCTTCAATCGGTGATTTTGCAAAATACAGAAATAAAACATGTCGCACATGCGGTGCTGATCGAAGGTCTCGACGATCATCCTGATGATGCTGAGCTAATGCGAAGTGTTCGGGACGCGTGGCCCTCGGCTTATGACGTTCGCAAGGAGGAACGGCTCAAAGGCATTGGGCACTACATGTCACCCAAAGTTTGGGTCGGTCAGTTTGGCTTCACGCTGTATCATTCAGCAACCATCCCGCTGAACGTTGGCCTTCATAAATTTCACGACTTCTGCCCCGTTCCCGGGTTTCGTGAAGTCCACACCCAGATCGCCGGTTTCGGCAAGATGCAGCAGTGTCGAGAAAAGGATATCAACACGCTCTACCTCGAAGAGCCGATGGCCCCTGGGACGACACATCGCCCAATGTATGACGCTGAAGGTAACTATCCTTGGCATCAGTATGAAACCATCACCCCGTCGATTTTTATGGCCGTTGAAATGCTGCCTGACGGCGCGACGCCCCCAGTTTGAGGAGACTTTCGATGCTATTGCCGGGTCAAATTGATTTCGAAGGTCCGTTCCCGAAGTTCTCGCGCCGCTTGCGCTTGGGTGTCGTGGGCGGTGGCCGAGTGTCTGGAATGCAGGCCACGGCGGCGCGTCTGAGTGATCGTTGGGATGTTGTCGCAGGCGCGATGTCGTCTGATCCGGTTCGAGCGAAGACGGCAGCGGCGGATTGGTTCTTAGATGAAGACCGTTGCTACACGTCTTTTGCGGAAATGGCGGAGGTCGAAGCGGCACGTGACGACGGTGTCGATGCAGTGATGATCACAACACCCAATCATTTGCATCATGATGCGGCGATTGCGTTCCTGAACAAAGGAATTGATGTGCTGTGTGACAAGCCGCTGACCAACGAGGTGAGCGAAGCCGATGCTTTGATCGAAGCAGCTGAAAAGTCTGGTTGTGTTTTCGGTGTGTCTTACGTGATGTCTTGCTTTGCCGTGATCAGGCAGGCTCGCGATCTTGTCGCGTCTGGAGCCATTGGCAGGATTAATCAGATCCACGTCGAATTCATGCAGGATTGGATGACACCGGATGATGTGGCCGATGCTCCGCACGTAAAGTGGCGCCTCGATCCGGCAAAGTCGGGCAAGACGTCTTGTGTCGGAGACATCGGAACCCACGCGGCGCATTTGGCTCAGTTCGTGAGTGGGCTAGCGATGACGGAGGTACGAGCTGATTTTCACGTCTGCGGAGCGCCCAAGCCGCTGGAGGACACGGCCTTCATGACCACTCGATTTGAGGGCGGTGTCCCGGGCACTTTGATGTGCACGCGCCTTGCCCCCGGCAATCGCGGCGGGTTGCGGTTACGGATTTTTGGATCGGACGGCGGGGTCGAGTGGGATCTTGAAAACTCAGAACAGTTGAAACTCAATCGTTTCGGGCAGCCTGATCAGATCATCAGCCGTGGGCACGGGCATGGGATGACAGCCGCCAATGAACGTTTGGTTCGAACTGCGCGAGGCTTCCCAGAAGGGATCATCGAAGCGTGGGGAAACCTATACACCGAATTCGCCATGGCCGTTGCGGCCCGTAAGGACGGTATCAATCCGCCTTCAGACTGGTTGGGTATGCCATGTGTTGCCGACGGCGCGAAGGGTGTGGCCTTCGTTGAGGCGTCATTTCAATCTCATCAGAGCGATGGAGCGTGGATACAAATCTGAATAATTGATGATTTACAAAATATCAGATATTTTATAAAACATAGGTCAATCAGTCGAATCTGATCGATAGGTGGCGTGATGCCCGAGACCTTTGACCAAGACCCGCTTTATTCGCTTGCGCATTTGACGCTGATCAACTGCACACCGGCAGAGCTTGTCTATATCGCCGCACGCGCAGGCTATGACGCCGTCAGCCCGCGGTTCATCACGATGAATGTCCCGGGCGAGTTTGAACGCTCGCCCCTCGATCCGGCTCAAATTCAAGCACTTGAAACAGCGATAGACACCACGGGATTGCAGGTTCTGGACATCGAACTCGCCCGCATCACCGAAGACTGCGATCCGCGGGATTTCGAAGCAGCGTTTGAGCTGGGTGCCAGGCTAAACGCCAAACACATGATCATGTCAGCGTGGACGAAACGTCGCGATGACCGAAACTTCATCCTCGATACATATGCCGAAACCTGCGATCTGGCCGCACCGTACGGCCTAACCATCGATCTGGAATTTCCGTCCTTTTCGCGTCTGCGTACTTTGGATGAAACACTCGATATCGTTCGCGCGGCAGACCGGCCAAATGGCGGTATCCTTGTTGATACGCTCTATCTGCACCTCAGCCGAGTGGACTTGGGCGAACTGCTCCATGTGCCGCAAGAATGGCTGCATTTCCTGCATATTTCGGACTGCTTACCCGGCATCGCAGATACGCGGGAAGGGATGACCCAGCTTGCCCGCGATGCGCGTCTCTACCCCGGTGAGGGCTGGATTGATTTCGCAGGCATCATCGAACGGTGCCCACCCATGAACTACTCCATTGAACTCCCCAATCAGGCACGTGTTGCTGAATTGGGTTTCGAAGAACACGCCCGCCGGTGCTTGGCTCATGCCAAGCGCACTTTTGGCGAGGCCCGATCAAAACGCCGGTCTGTCACTCAGCAGGCGGCTTAGACTTACCCAAACAAAGGATGCCATGATGGCACGAGAACTGACAGAAGACGAACGCCAATTGGCATTGGACATGGTTGAGCACGCGCGCGTTGCAATGGCTGCTGTTGAGGATTGGAGCCAGAAAGATTTGGACCGGTTGTCGCAAGCGATTGCTTGGTATGCTGGCAACGAAGAAACCTTCACCCGCTTGGCGCAACAAGGAGTTGACGAAAGCGGCATTGGCGATCGAGAGGGGCGTCCGGCGAAAAGGTTCAAGATCCATATGGTTCTGCGGGATGTTTTGCGCACTCCGTCGACTGGCGTGGTTGAGGTAGACGAGGAACGCGGACTGGTGAAATACGCCAAACCTGCCGGCGTAATCGCGTCGCTAATTCCCATGACAAACCCCGCCTTGACGCCACCGGTGACAGGTGTTTCCTCCGCCAACGCCCGAAACGCTGTGATCTTTTCCCCCCATCCGAGAACGGCCGGGACAACTTTTGAGATGGTCGAAGTGATGCGCGCGGCCTGTCGAGCAGTCGGGGCACCAGAGGATCTATTCCAATCCGTTCGTTACCCTTCGATTCCGCTGACACAGTTCCTGATGGAAGTGGCGGACCTAACTTTTGCCACAGGCGGCAAGCCGATGGTCAAGGCGGCCTATAGTTCCGGCCGACCTGCATATGGCGTTGGCGCTGGCAACTCATCTATCGTGATCGATGACACCGCAGACATAGAGATTGCGGCGCAAAACACCCGAATTTCGAAAACGTCGGACTTTGGGTCTGGGTGTTCCGCAGACGGAAACATCATCATTCAAAAATCCATTTACGATGAGATGGTCAAAGCGTTGGAGGCTGAGGGCGGTTATCTGTGTTCGCAAGACGAAAAAGACCTCCTCGAAAAAGCGATGTGGGACGAGAAAGGCAACCGCACGTTCCCAACCATTGCGTGCCGTCCGCAGCAAACGGCAGATGTAGCAGGGTTCTCCATCCCAGAGGATCGCAAATTCTTGATGGTCGAAAACCAAGGCCAGATTGGCCCGGATCACAAGTTCTCCAAAGAGAAGCTCACAACGCTCATGGCCTTGTATCATTTCGACACGTTTGATGACGCTTTGGCAACTGTTTCAAAGATTTATGACACGGGCGGCAAGGGGCATTCTTGCGGCATCTATTCCCATAATGATGATCACATCGACCGCTTGGCGCGTCTCGCACCGGTCAGCCGCATGATGGTGCGCCAGCCGCAATCGAAAGCAAACGCAGGCGCTTGGACCAATGGGATGCCAATGACCAGCTCGCTTGGTTGCGGTATCTGGGGCGGCAATATCACGAATGAAAACGTCACCATGAAACACATGATGAACTACACCTGGGTTTCGCGCCCAATTGCCGAAGACCGCCCCTCTGAACAGGAGTTATTCGGCGAATTCTATGGACAGGAGATCGCGTGATGGATGGCGGAATGATTGCGGAGAAAACGGTCGCGGAACACATCGTCGATTATTTGGAGCGGCGCGATACAAAACACGTCTTCGGCCTGTGCGGTCACACCAATATCGCCGTGCTTGCGGCCCTAGCTGACAGTCCGATTGATTTCATAACCGTGCGCCATGAGCAGATCGCAAGCCATGCCGCAGATGCCTATGCTCGCGTGCAAGGGGGGGCGTCCGTGATTCTGTCGCACCTTTCTCCCGGTTTGACAAATTGCGCTACGGGGGTGGCCAATGCCGCATTGGATTGCATCCCAATGGTGGTGATCGCAGGCGACATTCCTACGCTTTACTACGGCAAACATCCACATCAGGAGGTGAACCTCCACGCAGATGCCGCGCAGTGGGAAATTTATCGTCCATTCGTAAAGCGCGCATGGCGGGTAGATCGCGCGGACCTGATGGCTGAGATATTAGAAAAGGCCTTCCATCTCGCAGAAAGTGGTCAACCCGGGCCGGTATTAGTCAACGTGCCGATGGACATCTTCTCCGAAGTGATCCCGTCCGACACCTTTGATCGCGTGGCACAAAATACCAAGTCGCTGAAGAAACCTTCGATCGACGACGAAACGGCAGGCGATATTGTCGAGGCTCTGGCGAAGGCGGAGAACCCCGTCGCTTACGTCGGGGGTGGCATACTTCTTGCTAAGGCGTCAGACGAACTGGATGCCTTCGTCAGCCACATGGGCTTACCTGTCGCGCATTCGCTGATGGGCAAAGGCGCGCTTTCTGATGCGCACCCATTGGTGATGGGCATGACGGGTTTCTGGGGCACAGAACTCGTCAATCAAAGCTGCCTGAATGCGGATTATGTTTTCGCAGTTGGGACACGGTTCAAGGAAGCGGATTGTTCAAGCTGGTATCCTGGTTACACCTTCAACATCGGTGCGGAAGGGAACGATACCAAAGTCATCCATATTGACATCGAACCTCAAGAAATCGGCCGGAACTACCCGACTGAGATTGGGGTGGTGGCAGATGCCAAATCCGCTCTGCGCGTACTGAACCGCGTCGCGAAAGAGATGTATCCAAATGGCATCGATCGAACCGAGAAGACAGCTGAGATCGCCTCCTTCCGTGAAACTTTCAAAGCCTCAAATCTCGATAGGCAAACCTCAGACGCGTTCCCTCTGATGCCCGAACGCATTCTGGCTGATACACGCAGAGCCTTGCCAGACGATGCAATCATCACCACCGATGTCGGTTGGAACAAAAATGGTGTTGGTCAGCAATTCGATATCCTGACGCCAGGATCCATCTTGACACCCGGCGGGTTTGCAACTATGGGCTTCGGACCACCTGCGGCCATTGGCGCGAAACTCGCAGCACCGGAACGGGTCGTGATCAGCCTCGTTGGAGACGGTGGCTTTGGCCAGAACCCTTCCATGCTTGCTACAGCCGTTGAGCTTAACCTTGGCATTGTGTGGCTGGTGATGAACAACAACGCATTTGGAACGATCGCTGGCCTCCAAAAGGCGCATTATGGGCTCACTTACGGAACAACCTTCCCGGGGTCAGCAGAGGCACCGACAAACGGACCCGGCTATGCAGAAATAGCAAAGGCTTACGGGGCAGAGGGCCAACGGATAACATCGGCGGATGAATTGTTACCAGCGTTGAAAGCCGCCATCGTGAGCGGCAAACCGACCGTCTTGGACGTGCCCATGATCAACAACCCAACTCCAACAACAGGGCATTGGAATATTTTGGATATCTACTCACCAAACGATGATGTGAGCCATGTTGCTACCTAAGATGGAACAATGTTTAGGGCATGACTGAATAGTATTCAGGGGCTGCGATTGTTGCCCGCATTGCATACATGCGCTCGACTACACCTTGCGCATCATTGATGAATAGTCGCTTGAAACAAAAGACGCTGCGTCTTTGGGACCAATAATCTAATAACTAAATCTGTGCGCTATATCAGCATCCCCAAACTGTCGCGGCTGAGATCAAATCTATGTTCAGAGATGACCCCTCGCAAAATGAGGAATTTGGCGAGAGGTCTTTGTTTTGAGCGCGGGCCAAGAAACTTGGAGAAGCCCGTTTTTTTCTCAGAGCACCCTTTAGGTGCCTGAATCTCGGTCTGCGCGAAATTGGCCGTTTGTAATGTCGACGAGGCCAAGGCCGGGGGTACCGTTCGCGGTTCCTGTTGTTCGACCGGCGATGACATTGCCGGGATCGCCGCCGACGATGCTATCTCTCCATCCACCGGACACATCCGCATCGATTTGCAGGTTTTCTAGCGTGTCGCCGCCGAAGTAGCCAGAGACTGTGCCTAGGAACTCGGCTCCGCTATCAAAACGACGATTGATGCCGCCAATGTTGCCACTGATGTCGAGGTCACCTGTAAGTAACTCGATTGCTCTGTTGTTTTGCAGTGTGTTCAAGTTGGAGATTTCGCCGCTCACGGGATTTCTTCCGCCGCCGATATCGACCAACATCCTGACTTCGCCAACCAATGCATTCACTTCTGGTTGGTTTTCGATCTCCAATCCGGTGATCCACTGCCCGCTATAGACGGCGTCACCGTTCCGCGGGCCGAAAAGGTTATCATTCTCACGGAAACCAAGGCCCTCGTTAATCGAGTCTCGGATCGCTTGAACTTCTGTTGCGTCGCCGACGTTAGGCTCTAACGCAGGGTTTCCGCCCGGACCTGTACCTGGTCCGGCTCCTGGCCCCGTTGTTGGGCTCATGCTGGAACCGCCACATGCACTGAGGCCAAGGACAGCAATGAGGCCGAGGCCTGTTGTAGTTAATTTTGTTGCAATACGCGTCATCGCTTCCCCTCCAACGCAGATTCTTTTCAATGTGCGAAGGAAGTTGCCGTAGGGGCACCTGTCAAAACATAGGGGAAACTCCCTAATTGAAGCCGGTTTTCAGGATTAGAGCTGGTTTTGCGAATCCAAAAGACCTTCACGTAACGCGTAGGCAAGCAGCTCAGCCATCGAACCTACGTCCAGTTTTGACATGATGTTTGAGCGATGGTTCTCGACAGTTTTGGGGCTAAGCCCAAGGGTCTTTGCAATCGTTTTGGTCGTTTGTCCATTTGCGATCAGACTCAAGATCTGTTGTTCACGTGCTGACAGAGAAGTGGTTTCGGTTGCTGCATCAATCATAGCTGCAGCGTCCGCTGAAATGACACGTCCGCCTTTTAGAAGGATCGGAATCGACTGTTCAAACTCGGATATGTCACTGCGTTTAGTGAACATCCCATGGGCGCCGGCAGCATACAAATCTCGCATGAGAACAACTGAGGTAATTCCCGAAAAAACGGCAATTTTGGTGTCAGGCGACCAGCGGCGCACTTCTGTGTAAACCGCGATGCCCTGCGCGTGGGGCATCGCAATATCCAACGTCATTAAATCGGGTTTATGTGTCTTGGCGAGCGTTACCGCAGAGATACCGTTATCAGCTTCACCGACGACTTCCATACCTCGATAGGCATTCAAAAGCTTGACCAGTCCATCCCGGATCAACTGATGGTCATCTGCCACGACTGCGGTAAGGTTTCTCATACCCTTAACTTAAGCCCTTGTTTCGCATGATGGCAAATGAGCTTCCGACGTTCGAGGTTAGGCAAATTTGAGTGTGCTCGTCACGCTCGCATCAGAATTGCCGGACCGCATCACTCAACCATCAAGATACTTCGATCTATTGACTGCAAACCTAAAGGGAAACATAGTTTGTGGAAGTTGTAGCCAACACTTCTTAACACCAACCGCTAGGTAGGTCTTTTTTGCCGAAGGGACATAAAGCATGAGCAATTCTGAAACACCTGAAGCCGAAGTTCTCGACCCAGAGATTGTCGAGTTTGGTGAAGCGCTAAGCGGAAGGCTTTCAAATTTATGGTGGACTTTTCTTGTGCGCGGTATCCTCGCAGCGGTGGTCGGTATCGCTGCGTTGTTCTGGCCCACCGATAGTATTTCTTTGTTATTGCAGCTATTCGGACTTCTTTTGATCTTAGATGGTGTCTTTGCTTTCTTTGGGTTTGGCCGTCAGGGGGCGGCTTTCGGGATCGGCCTCCTGACAATTGCTCTTGGGTTGGTCTTTCTGCTTTGGCCTGAAGGAACAGCGCGCACCGCGTCATGGTTACTGGGTGCGTTTGCGCTTCTCTCTGGTCTTGGATCGCTCTACGTCTGGTTCCGCCTCCCGAAAGAGGAACCGGAAAGAGGAATGGTGCGCAATGCCGGTATCGTCGGATTACTAATCGGTCTCGCGTTGGTCATTTGGCCGGGAGTTGGTCCCGTTGTCTTGAGTTGGATGATCGCGTTCTGCGCACTGTCACTTGCATTCGTTTTGTTCTGGCTCGCGTTACGCTTTAGAGAAGCGAACAAGCGCGTAAAGGCAGAAGTTATCAACCCTAATAAGTGAAATTGTCGGCCGCCTATTGGGTCGTCTCAAATACTTAGGCGCATAAGCGTCTTCTGAACATTGAAAGGATAAAAACATGGGTTTCTTTGATCTTATTTGGTCGATCTTCTTGATCTTCCTTATGGTTGCTTGGTTCTGGGTACTGATCGCGGTCGTAGCCGATATTTTCCGGTCAAAAGATCTAGGTGGCTTTGCAAAGGCGCTCTGGATCGGCTTTGTGATCATCATTCCGTGGCTGGGTGTTCTGGTCTACGTGATCGCCCGCGGTGACAAGATGCAGGAACATAACGCTCAGGCGATGAGTGATATGGAAGCGGCACAAAAGGACTATATCCGTTCGGTTGCAAACACGTCGCCCGCCGATGAGTTGGAACGCCTAGCGGGCCTGAAGGAAAAAGGCGTGCTGACGGAAGAAGAGTTTGCAGCGCAAAAGGCTAAGGTGTTGGCCGGCTAACCGGCTCAGAGTTTCGGAGAGTTTGATGGGGAAGCCGGCATTGCTCGGCTTCCCCCTTTTCTTTGTCCGCATTGTCAAACACGGACCGATTTCACACTATTCGATTGAGCGGCCAGATTTTGAAGGGAAACATTAACTCTTTTCTGCCAATTTTGAGTTCTGTCACCTGGCGGCAAGGTCAAAGGGCAGTGTCATGGCGCTTCACAAAGTGAACACTCTTCTTGGCGTTTGTTTTGTCTATTTCTTGGTGTGCTCGCCCAAGGCTTATGCCGACGCATCGACAGTCGTTAACTTGGATGCGTCCGCCTCAATGGCAACGGAGTTGGACGGTGGAACGAGACTGATTGCTGCAAAACAGGCCGTGATGAACGTTTTGAATGAAACCGTTCAGAGTGAGCCTAGCCAGCCCTTTGGATTCATATCCTTCTACGATGGATGCTGGGTTGATGTCATGGTTAAGCCAAGGCCACTGGAGAGTGTCCTCGATGATATTCGGGGCCGCGTATCAAATATTCAGACACGAGAGTTTGGGCATACTCCGATTGCAAAATCTCTCGAAATTGCTGGAAAGCTATTGGAGCAGGATGGTGGAAAGATAATTCTTGTCTCCGATGGGCAGGAAAGCTGTCAAGAACACAGGGATCTTTGCGAGCTTGCGGAGCATCTTGATCAAATCAATATCGACTTTGAGATCCATTTGGTGGGATTGGCCCTGAGCCCCGATCAAGAGGATGCGCTTCGGTGCATTCCTCAGGCGACGGGAGGTACGTTTGTGTCCGTAAATCGGGCTGATGATCTCATTTCAGCAGTTGGCTTTGTCGCAACTGACGCTGGGTCAGATGTGCAAGACCGCTGCTATGACAATAGGGGCGGTTTGCTTCATTGGTGGTGCGAAAAATGAAGCATTCGTTCCGACAAAATCAAGTCTGTGTTGACTGGACAACCTGCAAAATTCAACCAACAGTAGGCCCAACAAAACAGAATGAAGGACGCGCGAAATGGCGGTTTATGCAGTGGTACAAGTTGATGTCACCGATCCTGAGGCTTACGGAAAATATGCCGAGTTGGCAGGTCCAGCTGTTACAAAATACGGTGGGGAGTTTTTGGCCAGAGGTGGCGAGGTCGTTGTCAAAGAAGGGACAACGCGTGCCCGCTGCGTGTTGATCCGTTTCGACGATATGGAGACAGCGCAGGCGTTCTATGACGGGCCGGAGTACCAAGAGGCTCTAAGCCATGGGCTGCCTGCCTCTGAGCGAGATTATAAGTTCGTTGAAGGCGTCTGATCGACACTATTTGATGCGATAAACAAAAGCGGCGGCTCCAATCAGGAACCGCCGCCTTTTTTGTTTTGTAACGGGCTTTAGTTCAGCGCCGCATCTGTGATTGCATGTGTCCATGCGCCTTCCGGCGCAGAGGTAATCACAGGATCAGAGTCGCCTGCCAAAAGGGATGCTACTGTGCGTTCGTAGTCCGCTGGGTCCAAGGCGCCGTTCGAACCGGCTGTCAGCTTGGCGATTTCGCCCATCATACGGGTTTGGTGGCCCTCGGTCTGCGCGCCGGTTTCATCGTAGTCCAGCACGATCAAAGCAGCGTCATCTGGGTTCTCTTCGGCCCATTTCCAGCCGCGCATAGAGGCGCGGACAAAGCGGACCATTTTGTCTTCAAACGCTGGATCAGCGAGGTTTTCTTCCAGGGCGTAAAGGCCATCCTCGAGCGTTGCGACGCCCTGATCTTCGTATTTGAAGGTAGTCAACTCTTCTGGTGTCAAACCAGCGTCAATCACCTGCCAATATTCGTTGTAGGTCATAGTCGAGACACAAGCCGCCTGACCGTTCAGGATTGGATCAACGTTGAAGCCTTGCTTGAGAACTTCAACACCGTCTTCGCCACCATCGGTGCTCAGACCCAGTTGTGACATCCAGCTGAGAAATGGGAATTCGTTGCCGAAGAACCAAACACCCAGCGTTTTGCCTGCGAGGTCATCAGTGGATTCAATACCTGCATCTTTGCGGCAGGTCAGCATCATGCCGGACGATTTAAAAGGCTGCGCGATATTGACCATAGGAAGGCCTTTTTCGCGTGCGGCGAGCGCAGCAGGCATCCATTCGACGGTCACGTCAGCACCGCCACCGGCAAGAACCTGTGTCGGCGCGATGTCTGGGCCGCCAGGCAAGATGGTGACGTTGAGGTCTTCTTCCTCATAGAACCCGTTTTCCAGTGCTACGTAGTAGCCCGCAAATTGTGCTTGCGTGACCCACTTCAGCTGAAGTGTGACGTCATCGGCGGCTAGCGCCGAGGTTGCCATCATGGCAAGCGCCGATGCGCAAAGTGTTGTTGTAGCCTTTTTCATGTTGGTTTTCCTCTACTGTTGTTTTGTCGTTTTGGTGTTCGGGTTGCTGATCAACCTCTTTGTGAAGGGTGCCAGAAGGTCACCCGTTTTTCGATGAATGCCACGATCCCATAGAAAGCGGACCCAGCAAGGGCAGCGACTGCAATCTCAGCCCAAACCAAATCGATGGAAAGGCTGCCGACCCCGGTTGAGATGCGAAAGCCCATGCCGCGAATGGGAGAGCCGAAATATTCGGCAACAATGGCGCCGATTAGGGCAAGTGTTGTAGCTATCTTAAGCCCATTGAAGATGAATGGCATAGCTGCAGGTAGTCGCAGTTTGAGCAGTGTTTGTGTGTATCCAGCGGCATAGGTGCGCATCAGGTCGCGCTGCATGGTGTCCGCCTCGCGCAGCCCCTGGACGGTATTCACAAGGATCGGGAAGAAGACCATGACCACCACCACAGCTGCCTTGGATTGCCAATCAAAGCCGAACCAGTTGACGAGGATTGGGGCGATACCAACAATAGGGAGCGCCGCGACGAAATTTCCAATTGGGAGGAGTCCACGGGTTAAGAAGGAGCTTCGATCTATTAGGATGGCTGTGAAGAAGGCAGCAGCAGCCCCGATTGCAAAACCTCGAAGGGCGCCTTTCAAGACTGTCTGCTGAAAGTCGACCCAAAGCGTTTCCAATGAACCCGCGAAGGTGGCCCCAATTTGGCTGGGAGCCGGAAGTATGACTTGGGAGACTTCGAAGCCGCGTACCAGCCCCTCCCATAGGACGAGGATCGATATGCCGAAAAGCAGCGGAACGATGATGCGCACGGCGAGTGTGTCGGATGCTTTAGAGGACGCGAGGCGGATATTCAGGAGCCAAGCGCAAATCCAGAAGACAAGGGAAGCGATAAACCAACTCATGTCCGGAACCCCATACGCGGCAGAACGGCGCGTTGAATGAGGTCAATCAGGGTCACCAGAATACCGGCGAGGATGGCCGCCGCGAAGAGGGCGGACCAGATCGCAAGTGGTGTTCCGAATTGGTCTCCAATAAGGATGCGCGCGCCGAGGCCACTGATGGCCCCTGTGGGCAATTCGCCGACGATTGTGCCCACCAGCGCGGCAGCCACGCCGACTTTGAGCGCTGCGAAGAGGTAGGGAACGCTCGCGGGCAGGCGCAACTTCCAAAAGCTCTGTCCGCCGCTGGCGTTGTAGGTTTTCAAAAGGTCGAGTTCTGATGCTGTTGGGGAGCGTAGACCTTTGACCATGCTCACCAAAACAGGGAAATAACAGAGGTAAGCAGAGATGATCGCTTTCGGCACGCCGCGCCCGTCAATGCCGACTTGGTTGGACAGGACAATGATCATCGGGGCGAGGGCCACGATCGGGATCGTTTGGCTGACAATCGCCCAAGGCATTAGGCTCATGTCGGCGACGCGGCTGTAGACGATTGCGACCGCGGCTAGGATTCCAAATGTCGTACCTAGCAGAAAACCCCAGAATGTTGATCGCAGAGTAATCCAACTGTGGTAGAGGAGTGATCGCTTTGAAAACGCTCTTCCTTTCGCGACCATTTCACCGGTTGTTTTCCAGAACTCTTCGCCGACTTGGCTGGGTGTGGGCAGACGCGGTCGGTCCAGTTGATACCCGATTGCGATAGACTCGCGATTGTCGAGCATCAAGCGCCACACGGAAACATCGCGGCGTGTGACTGATCCTTCGGGCACGACGGCAACGCCGCTTCGTTCAGCGATATCAAGGGCGGGGCGGATGTTCATAGGGGCAACGGCGGCCCACCACAGGCCAACGATCACGGCCAGAACAGTAAGGACTGGAAAGACGCTACGCATTGCGCATCACCCGCCTCGGCCTAGAGCCGGGGCCTCTCGCGGGAGAGACGAGGAGATCCCGGGTCAAACTCGGGACGGGAAGGGCGCAAACGTCAGTCATAGCTGTGCCCGGCTCTGAGCCCTTCGCGAACGCGCTGGGCGACTTCGAGGAATTCCGGCGTGTCACGGATTTCCAGTGGCCTTTCCTTCGGCAGCGGGCTGTCGATCACGTCGGTCACGCGGCCTGGGCGCGGGGACATCACGACGATTTTGGTCGAAAGGAACACAGCCTCGGGGATCGAGTGCGTTACAAACCCGATGGTTTTGTTTGTCTTCGCCCAAAGCTCGAGCAGCTGCTCGTTGAGGTGATCTCGTACGATTTCGTCAAGCGCCCCAAAGGGTTCATCCATCAGAAGAATATCGGCATCAAATGCCAGCGCCCGCGCGATCGAGGCCCTTTGCTGCATCCCACCGGAGAGCTGCCAAGGGAATTTGTTTTCAAAGCCAGCAAGATCGACCATTTCAAGCACGCGGGTTACGCGCTGTTGCTGCTCGGATTTAGAAAACCCCATGATTTCCAGCGGCAGTTTGATATTCCCGCCGATGTTGCGCCACGGGTAAAGGCCTGCAGCTTGGAAGACGTAGCCGTAAGCGCGGGCGAGTCGAGCCTCTTGTGGAGAGACACCGTTGACTGTGATCGACCCACCGGTTGGCTGTTCCAAATCCGCGATCACGCGCAAAAACGTGGTCTTCCCGCAGCCAGACGGGCCGATGAAGCTGACGAAATCCCCTTCATGGATGTCGAGATTTACGTCGCTAAGCGCATGGACCGGCCCGTCGTTGGTTTGAAACGTCAACGACAGATCATTGGCCGAGATTTTGAGGCTTGATGTCATTCTGGCAGCAGTTCGAGAGTTCTTCGTTTAGACACCGGTGGCTGGAATGCCGGTTCGTTGCACTGGAGTTGGCGCGGTAAGCTCTTTCCATTGGGACAGGGCTTTGTTCACGGTCGCGTTCGGTGCACGTTCGACGAACTTACCGTGGCCTTCTTGCGTGCGGATTTCGCCATCATGCGCCGCCACTTGTCCACGGGTCAGTGTGAAGCGCGGTAAGCCTTTGACCTTGTGGCCTTCAAAGACGTTGTAGTCGATGGCGGATTGCTGGCTGCCCGCAGAGATTGTTTTCTCTTTCTCCGGGTCCCAGACGACCAAATCGGCGTCCGCGCCAACAAGAACTGCGCCCTTCTTCGGGTAGCAGTTCAGGATTTTGGCGATGTTTGTGGAGGTCACGGCGACAAATTCGTTAGGAGTCAGACGACCGGTGCCAACGCCATGGGTCCAAAGCATTGGCAAGCGATCTTCAAGGCCGCCGGTGCCGTTTGGAATTTTTGAGAAGTCACCAACTCCGTAGCGTTTCTGCTCTGTCGTAAAGGCGCAGTGGTCGGTCGCCACACAGCTCAGGCTGCCCGACATCAGACCGGCCCAAAGGCTGTCCTGGTGCTTTTTATTGCGGAACGGCGGTGACATCACGCGGCGTGCTGCGTGATCCCAATCATCGTGGAAGTATTCACTTTCATCCAAAGTGAGGTGCTGGATCAGCGGTTCGCCCCAAACGCGTTTCCCGTTCTGACGGGCGCGGCGGATCGCTTCGTGCGCCTCTTCGCAAGAGGTGTGCACGACATAGAGCGGCACGCCTGCCATATCAGCGATCATGATCGCACGGTTCGTCGCCTCGCCTTCAACTTGGCTGGGGCGGGAATAGGCATGGGCCTCTGGGCCGGTGTTGCCTTCAGCTAGCAGTTTGGCCGTCATTTCGGCCACGACATCGCCGTTCTCAGCGTGCACCATGGCTGTTGCGCCGAGTTCTGACAGGCGTTTGAAGGAGGCGAAAAGCTCGTCATCATTCACCATCAGCGCGCCTTTGTAGGCGAGGAAGTGTTTGAATGTGTTGATGCCACGCTGATTGACGACGGTTTCCATGTCGTTGAAGACCTGTTCGCCCCACCACGTCACAGCCATGTGGAAGGAATAGTCGCAGTTGGCGCGGGTCGATTTATTGTCCCAACGCTTGATCGCATCCATCAGGCTTTCGCCTTGGTTTGGCAGGCAGAAATCAACGACCATCGTGGTGCCACCGGCCAGACCGGCACGCGTCCCACTTTCGAAATCGTCGCTGGAATAGGTGCCCATGAACGGCATTTCGAGGTGGACATGCGGGTCGATCCCGCCGGGCATCACGTAACACCCTGTCGCATCTAGAGTTTCGTCGCCTTTCAGGTCAGGGCCGATTTCTACGATGCTACCGTTTTCGATAAGGACGTCGGCTTTGTAGCTGAGGTCGGCAGTGACAACGATTCCGTTTTTGATGACTTTTGACATCTGTTTCTCCCCGTCCTTATTCGACGATTTCGGCGGTTTTCAGCACTGCATGTAGCAATACGTCGGTGCCGGCTTGCGCCCATTCCTTGGAAATCTCTTCCGCTTCATTGTGGCTCAGGCCATCAACACAAGGACACATAATCATGGCTGTTGGAGCCACGTCATTGATCCAACAAGCATCGTGACCGGCGCCCGAGACAATATCCATATGCGTATAACCTAGTTCTTCTGCGGCCTCTCTTACGGCCCCGACACAACCTTCATCGAAGGCGGGAGGATCGAATTGACCAACGATTTCACAACTGAACTCTGTTTCGATTTCTTCGCAAAGTTTCGGCGCGCGTTCCATAAATTCCGCGACCATGCCGTTGAGTTTGTCAAGCAAGTGCGTGCGCATATCGACTGTAAAGACAACCTTACCGGGGATGATATTGCGAGAGTTCGGGTAAACATCGATGTGCCCGATAGCCCCAACGGCGTTTGGTTGGTTCTTCATTGCGATTTCGTGCACGAGCTCTGTGACGAGGGCGAGACCGCGACCTGCATTCTTGCGCATGGACATCGGGGTAGAGCCGGTATGGCTTTCCTTTCCGGTCACAGTACATTCGATCCAACGTAGCCCTTGGCCATGGGTGACGACGCCTACATCCTTGTTCTCAGCCTCCAAGATGGGCCCTTGTTCGATGTGCAGCTCAAACATTGCGTGCATCTTTCGGTCGCCAACCTTTTCGTCGCCAACCCAGCCAATGCGCTGCAACTCATCGCCAAAGCGCTTGCCATCCGCATCAACGCGATCATAGGCCCAATCTTGACCGTGTTTTCCGGCAAAAACGCCAGACGCCAACATCGCGGGTGCAAAACGTGTGCCTTCTTCATTCGTCCAGTTGGTCAGGACGATGGGATGTTTGGTTTTGAGGCCGAGGTCATTCATCGTTCGGATGACCTCAAGACCGCCCAACACACCTAAAACACCGTCGTATTTGCCGCCGGTCGGCTGCGTGTCGAGATGGGAGCCCATGTAAACAGGCAGCGCCTCGGGATCCTCACCCGCCCGCGTTGCAAACATATTGCCCATGGTATCGACACCCATGGTCATGCCCGCGTCTTCGCACCATTTCTGGAAAACCGCGCGGCCTTTCGCGTCATCATCAGTGAGGGTTTGGCGATTGTTGCCACCGGCGATGCCGGGGCCGATTTCAGCCATTTCCATAAGACAATCCCACAACCGGTCAGGATCGATCCGCAGATTCTTACCGAAAGACATGTACGCCCCCTTGTTTTATCCCTTGGAACATAGCCTGCAAATTTCTTGTACGTTCGGTCAATCTTTTTTTTGACCGATCGTGCAGTGTTCGACTATCGTTAGGAAAGACTCGGCTCCGTCAATGCGTTATGGAGCCAAAATGCATTGTATTTGGGCAAATCAGAAATGAACAAGCCAGCCACCGGCATTCAGGCGCGACATAGAGAGGAAACGCGAGAGCGGATTCTGGCTGCGTCGGAGCGTGTGTTTGCTGAGTATGGTTATGAAGGTGCATCTTTCGGACGGATCGCGCAGGAAGTTAATTTGCCGAAATCCAATGTGGTTTATTACTTTGAAACTAAGAAGAAACTATACCGTTTGGTCGTCGAAGACATCTTTAACGTTTGGCGGCAGGCGGCGGATAATATTCAGCCCGACAGCGATCCTGAACAGGCACTTGGCGAATATATCGATACCAAGCTAGAGTTAGCGCGGGTCAGACCGCACGGGTCAAAAGTTTGGGCGAATGAGATTATTCAGCGAGCTCCGATCGTTCAGGACTATCTAGAAAATGAACTTCGCGATTGGACGAATGATAGAATTTCAGTGATAGATGGTTGGATTGATCGCGGTATGATCAGGCCAATAAACGCGCGCAATCTTTTGTATGCAATTTGGGCGACCACGCAGCACTACGCTGACTTTACCCACCAAATTCAAACCTTGAACGATGACAAAGAGCTGTCCGAAACGCAGTGGTCTGAAACCAAACGGGCGGTAAAGGACATACTAATCAATGGAATCTCGAAGGGTTAACGCGACGGTGTTAGCAACTTTGTGTACATCGGAATGAGGAACGCCTCAGCATCATCAAAGAGGTTCTCCATCTTTTGTGGCGATAGAGTACGAATTTGAACATCAAAGTCGGCATAATGCTGCGTGGTGGCCCAGATAGAGTAAATGAGATGATAAGGGTCAACGGGCGCAATTTTGCCTTCGTTCGACCACCTCTGAATCAGTTCAATTTTATCTCTAAAGATCTGATGCAAAGGATCGAACAAGCTATCGTCTGCACGTTCGATACCAATCAATATTTCGCTCGCAAACAACCGACTCTCGCGAGGATAGTCTCGTGACATTTCGATTTTCCGACGGACATAATTGCAGATCTCTTCGACGGCATCGTCGGTTTGCCCGATGAATTCCAATGGATCGATCCACAGCGAAAGTGTCGATGACAAAAGTTCTGAATAGAGTTTCTCTTTGTCGCTGAAGTGATAAAGAAGGCGCGGTGTCGACATGTTTGCCGCTTGGGCGATCTTGTTGATTGAGGCGCCCTTGTAGCCATTCTTAGAGAAAATTTCCAAAGCGGAACTCAAGATTTCGTCCCGGCGCTCTGATTGAATCCGAGTTAAATTGGCTGGTTTACTTGTCATTCTTTGTCAGTATTCTTCGTTTTGGTGTGCCGCCATCATAGGTGTTTCTCAGGCTTCTCAAAACGAAAAGGGTAAATTCCGAAAGCAAAAAATCACGTCGGATGCTCTGTGAGATATTTCGATACCTTCTGAAGCCCCTTTTGCAATGCTACTGGCGAATTTCCGAAGCCTATCCGTATATGATCGTCCATACCGAAGGCGTCACCTGGGGTGAACATGACCCCGGTCTTTTCAAGTAGATCTATGCAAAGTTCGCGTGATGTCACAGGAAGATCAAACTTGAGCATCGCGGTGGTACCTGAGTTTGGCTTCACCCATGAGATGCGCGGTTCATTGGCCACCCAATCTTCAAGCATAACAAGGTTATCGCGCGTGATTTGCTGGCTTCTAGCAAGGATCTTATCGCGATTTTCAAGTGCAAGGCAGGCAAGATAGTCGTTAATCATGCCGACCGAGATAGTGTCGTAGTCGCGATGGATCATCACGGTTTGCTGCACTTCCTGGGGCCCAACGATCCAGCCAAGCCTAAGACCAGCAAGGGAGAAAGCTTTTGACGTGCTCCCCGTACTAATTCCTTTCTCATAAAGGTCAGCGATGGATGTGGTTAATCCAGTTCCGGTCTGATCGGTACCACGATACACCTCATCGCAGAGCACATAAGCGCCGACGCTGCGGGCGATCTCAGCGACGCGCAATAACATCGCCTCATCCATAAGCGCACCGGTTGGATTGTTCGGATTCGTCAATGCGATAAGCTTTGTCTTCTTGTGAACTATGCCTCGCAGTTCTTCCAAATCGGGCAGAAACGAGTTCTCCTCCAACAGTTCCAAAGTATCAACGTTTGCGCCGATGCTTTCGGGGATGGAGTAATGTTGCTGATAGGTTGGTACGATGGCGACAACGTGGTCGTTCCGCTCGACCAATGCCTTGTGAACCAACATATTTGCGGCAATTGTGCCGTGGGTAACGGTGATGTTTTCTGCGCTTTGGTGATCAAAAAGATCAGCGATTGCGGCCCTCAATCGATCTGATCCCTCTATCGCGCCGTAGGTCATCTTCATGGCCAAGATGGCGCTCAGATCGGCGCTGTTTTGACCTGACAATTTGAGTAGTTCTTCGATAGTGATGCTATCCACGCAAGTTTCAGCCAGGTTATATCGGCAGCGCGTTTCCCATTCATTCATCCACATCTCGACTGCGAAGGGCTCAATTCTCATGAGAATTCCCAACCATGGAAAGGTCTGATCATGAGCTGCTTCAATAGCCAGCTTCCGTCTGATCGGGCGCATCAACACGGCCGGTTAGGTCGTGAAAAACCGAGATCGAGTCGCTGGCTGCGGCAGCCAAAAGCCGGACGTCGCCAGCGACTGTGGTTAGGTTATACCCCCAACTGATTGCTTGAGCTGCATACTCGGGCGTTCCGCAATGAATACATGCACCAATACTATTCTTTTGGCACTCTTTCGCGATGTTCTGAATGATCTCGATCATTTCAGGCTCTTGGCGATCGAGACCCGGAGGCAAGCGCCCTTGCTGTGTGCCGAGTGTGAGGTCGGCGGGGCCCACATAAATTCCATCCAATCCCGGAGTGGATGTGATCTCCGCCAAGTTCTCAGCCCCTTCCTTGGTCTCGATCATAGCGATTGCCAAAACTTCGTCATTGGCGGCAACGCCGTAGTTCTCTTGCGCAAAAACGGCCCGAGTAGGGCCAAAACTCCGCTGCCCATTCGGCGGATAGCGCATGTAGGATACAAATTCTTCCGCTTCCCGACGGTTGTTGATCATGGGGCAAATGATGCCCATCGCACCCGCATCCATCGCCTTCATAATCGCCGCCGGATCTAGCCACGGCACCCGCGCCATCAGCGTAGCGCCTGAAGCCTTTGTCGCTTGAAAAATTGGAAGTAAATCGGTGTAGTCAAGCGCCCCGTGCTGCAGGTCAACCGTTAAGCTGTCATAGCCTTGCGCGGCCATGATCTCGGCCACGAAGGGGTTCCCAATGGAAGACCAAGCATTGATCGTCGGCGTTCCGGCGCGCCACATCTCACGAAGCTTGTTCCTTTGCATCTTGTTTCTCCTTTGGGCGTAAACCTTGCCGATACTTGTCTGCCTGAATCTTTGGCAAGACAACCCAAAGTCGACATGAAAATTGATCAAGTCCAATAACTTCATTCTTGCAACCGGTTGCAAAATGCCTAAGGTAAGGTTTAGCGAAAGTAAGAATCGCGTCCTAAGCCGTGGTGTTTTGTGATGGCAATCGCTGGGGCGAAAGGTGCCGCTGGGAGGGAATTCAGAGGCATTATTCTAAAGTTGAAGGTTTCGGCGGTCTTTGGGTTCGTCGAAGCTTCCGGTCAGAAAACGGTGTGCCGGACACCGACCCTTGGGAGGAAAACATGAAAAAATATCTACTCGCGACAGGTCTAACTGCCTTGATGGCAACATCTGCTGCGTCACAGGAAATCGGCGCAACGTTTTCGCGCTTTGACGATAACTGGTTGACGGTTCTGCGCACCGGTATGGTCGAGTATGCGGGCACAATCGATGGTCTGTCTTACCAGCAGGAAGACGCGACAGACGATTTGGCCAAGCAGATTGACCAAGTGAAGAACTTCGTCGCGCAGGGCGTCGACGCGATCATCGTGAATATCGTTGATACATCCGCAGGTGCGGCGGTATCCGCGGCTGCTGGCGATGTGCCGCTGGTCTACGTCAACCGCGAACCGGACAACGTCAACGAGCTGCCACCAACACAAGCTTTCGTTGCCTCTAACGAGATTGAATCCGGTACACTTTCCGCGTTCGAAATCTGTAAGAACCTTCGCGCTGAAGGCAAAGGCAACGGTGCACGCGGCTATCTGATGAACGGTCAGCTTTCCAACCAGGCTGCAGTTCAGCGTTCGAAGGACGTCTATGACGTGATCGGCATGGACATGTGTAACTTCATGGAGATCATCGACGAAGCACCAGCAAACTGGTCTCGTGATGAAGCGCAAGACTTGATGACAAACTGGATGTCTTCTGGTGAGCCATTCGACTTTGTTCTTGCCAACAACGACGAAATGGCGATTGGTGCGATCCAAGCGATGAAGGCAGCTGGTATCGATATGGCTGACGTTCAGGTTGGTGGTGTTGACGCATCTCAGGACGCTCTGCTCGCTATGGCAGCTGGCGACTATGACGTGACAGTGTTCCAGGACTCTGTTGGTCAGGGTACAGGCTCCATCGATGCGGCTCTGAAGCTGATCGCTGGCGAAGATGTGGACACCAAGGTTTACATCCCATTCGTACTGGTGACACCAGAGAACATGGGCGAGTTTATGTCTCGCAACTAAGATCGTTTGATCTCAAAAACAGGACGGTGCGGATCACGCGCCGTCCAATTCTTTACCGACAACCGGGGAGGCGAGCATGGCTGACACAAGCCAAGGCGTCGGTGGTCTGACCTTTGATAAATCAAAAAGGTCGTGGCCCAACGAGCTGAACATTCTTCTAGCATTGGTCATCATTATCGTCGTGTTTGAGGCAATCGGACAATTCGCGCCTTACATGAACGGCCAAAGCTTCTTGTTCGATACCAAGGACCGCTTTGACAGCATCTTTAACGAAGCAAGACTGCAGATCATCATTCTGCAAGTGGCCATTATCGGTATCATCGCTTTGGGTGTGACGCAGGTCATTATCACAGGCGGGATCGACCTTTCCTCGGGCCCTTTGGTCGCGGCAACCGCCATGATCGCCATGAGTTTCGCTCAAGTTGCAGAGGTTAACGGCTTCCCTAACCCCAAAGCTCTGTTTGGCCCTTGGGCTATGGATCTTCCAGTCATTGTACCGGTCGTGATCGGCTTGGCCTTTGGGGCGTGTATTGGCATCATAAACGGCACCTTCATCGCTTATTTTAGAATTCCCCCGTTTATTGCGACCCTCGGTATGTTCCTTTTCTGCCGCGGTATCGCGCTGTGGTGGTCCGGCGGTAACCCTGTTTCGTTCCCAACGGACGCGTATGCCTGGATCGGGTCTGGCATGATGCCAGTCGTATGGTTCGTTCTTCTGGCAATCATCTTCCAACTGATCATGAGCTACACCGTTTACGGTAAGCACACATACGCAATCGGCTCCAACGAAGAAGCCGCGCGGATGTCGGGCATCAACGTGAAGCGCCATAAAGTCATGGTTTACATGATCGCCTCCATGCTGGCGGCTTTCGCAGGTATTGTGCTGAGCTCAAAGGCTGTGACAGCGCAGGCGGGTATGGGTGAATTCTACGAACTCTTCGCTATCGCAATGGCTGTGATCGGCGGCATCAGTCTGCAAGGTGGTCGCGGCTCCATCATAGGTACGGTTTTGGGTGCGATGGTTTTGGGTGTAATCCGGTCTGGATTTACGTACATCAAGCTTGATGGGTCGTATCAGTTGATGGCCATGGGCGCGATCATCGTGGCGGCGGTCATTCTTGACCAATACCGACAACGGAACCGAGCGTAGGAGGGCCGAAAGATGAGCAACGATATCGTACTCGAAACCAGAGGCCTGACGAAGCACTACGGTGGTGTGCAGGCTTTGAATGATGCGAACTTTATCCTGAAAAAGGGTGAACATGTCGCGATCATGGGTGACAACGGTGCTGGCAAGTCCACCTTTGTCCGCCAGATCACTGGCGTGGAGCAGCGTACAAGCGGAGACGTGATTTTTGACGGGCAACCGGTGAATTTCACAGGTCCGATCGACGCCAGAGAAGCGGGCATTGAAACCGTGTTCCAAACTCTGGCTCTAGCAGACCATCTGGACGTCCCTGACAATCTTTTCCTTGGGCGGGAAAAGACAAAGTTAGACTGGCTCGGTCCTTTCCGTCTTCTCGACTATAAATCTATGCGACAAGATACGCTGGATGCGCTAGAGCGGACTGGCGTTAAAATTCCAAACATACGGAACACAATCGAGCGGATGTCTGGTGGCCAAAGACAGTGTGTCGCGATCGCGCGTACTGCGAGTTTTGCGTCTAAGTTGACGATCATGGACGAACCTACCGCAGCGCTTGGTGTTCAGGAAACCGCGCAGGTTGAAAACATTATCCGAACGCTGAAAGAGCAGGGCGAGCCATTGATCCTTGTCAGTCACAATATGCGTCAGGTCATGGATCTTGTGGACAGGATCATAGTGTTCCGGCGCGGTCGCATCGTTGCGAATTTGCGCAAGGAAGAGACAGACGGTCAGGATATTGTCGCTTATATCACCGGAGCGAAAACTGGCGCCGAATACGAAGGCGCAGCGTAAACTAAAGAAAGCGGCGGTATTTACCGCCGCGTTTTTTTTGGCTAGCGACCCAAAGGGAGAACTGGAAGGCCGGTCGATGACCAACAGAAACCGAAGGATAGACTAGCATGGCTGTGACATTGAAAGACGTGTCAGAGCGCGCAGGTGTGTCTCGATCTGCCGTGTCACGTACCTTTACCGAAGGGGCCTCCGTTTCTGCCCGAACCCGCGAAAAGGTAGAAAAAGCTGCGTCAGAGCTGGGGTATAGCCCCAATGCGCTGGCTTCTTCACTGACCACCGGCCGGACAAAGATGATTGGGGTTGTGTCGAACAACTTTCACAACCCGATTTTTCTTGAGGTCTTTGATCTGGTGACAAAGGGCTTGCAGGAAAGCGGTTTGCGACCCTTGTTGGTGAACCTCTCGGACGAAACTGATCCGGGGAATTCGGTTCGTATGTTGCGTCAGTATTCGGTTGACGGTGTGATTGTCGCGTCTTCCACATTGCCGGTGACTTTTGCGGAAGCGTTCCAAGATGCGGGTGTTCCGGTGGTGCACCCATTCGGTCGGCAAGTAGCTGATCCTAAGGTGACGACCATCGGGATCGACAATCATGCGGCAGGACGGATGGCAGCAGAGACATTGATCGCACGTGGGTATCGCAGAATTGGGTTCTTAGGAGGCCCGAAGAGCGCGACGTCGACCCAAGATCGTTGTGCGGGATTTCTTGGCGAAGCCTCGCAGCACGCTGGCATAGAGACAAGTGTGAGTTATGCAGACAGCTATAGTTTCGATGGCGGGCGGGACGAGATGACCCGTCTAATCGATGGCACTTTGGCAGATGCTTACTTTTGCGGTGACGATGTCGTTTCCATTGGCGCCCTCTCTTCATTGGAGACAGCCGGAATTGCCGTGCCGGAAGAGGTTGGGTTGATCGGTTTGAACGACATGGAAATGGCTGGTTGGGCGAACATCAATCTCACAACCATTCACAACCCAATTGGTGAGATCATTCGTGAGTCGATTGAGTTGATGAAAGGTATGCTGTCGTCGGAACGCAAACGGCCCGAAGCGCGTTTGCATTCGGGCCGGATTGTAGAGCGGGGGACTTTGCGCCCTTTGCCGTAGAACTCGTTACGTTCTAAACATCGGCGGCCTTGCATCGACCCAAGCGCCGTCTTCATTGGCAGATGCTACGGCCTGATGCACAGCCGCCATTGACCTCAAGCCGTCCACAGCTTTCGGATAGTCGCCATGCGGTTCGCCACGGATAGCGGCGGCTAGGTCGACATAGATATTTGCGACTGCCATGGGGAAGCCTTCCGGGTGAGCGATTGCGACGCGGCTTAGGCGCGAGGCTTCGTCAGAGAGCCCGCTTTCCCCTTTTTCCATGATCTGGGTGCGACCGCCGACAGGGGTATAAAGCACTTGGTTCGGCTGTTCGGAGAACCATTTCATCCCGCCAGTTTCGCCAAAGACTTGAATGTCGAAACCATGTTGGCGGCCGATGGCAACGGAGGACGTCCAAAGCCGCCCGACGGTGCCGCGTTCCATGCGGAAGCTCACCATAGCGTCGTCTTCCAACTCGCGGCTGGCGATAGTGGAAGCGAAGTCAGCAGAGAGCGTGCGGACCTCGTCACCAGCGACAAAGCTCGCCATATGCATCGCGTGGATGCCGCAATCTGCGAACTGGCCGGAGACACCCGCCATCGCTGGGTCGTAACGCCAACGGACACGCGGGTTGTCGGCATCGGTGGCATCGCCGTGGTGGCCGTGGCTGAAGCTGGTGACAATCAGGCGGACCTTGCCGATGTCGCCATTGGCCACCATGTTGCGCATTTCTCGGACCATTGGGTAGGCCGAGTAGCAATAGTTTACAGCGCAGATTTTGCCCGTTGCTTCCGCGATCTTCACGATCTCTTCGCCTTCTTCGACGGTCATCGTCATGGGTTTCTCGCACAGCACGTTAAAGCCTGCTTCGAGGAAAGACTTTGTGATTTCAAAGTGGGTTGAATTTGGGGTGGCGACGGTGACGAGATCGATGCGGTCGTCGCGGTTTTTCTCACCTTCCAACATTTCTTGCCAATTTCCGTAGGCACGGTCCTCCGCGACACCTAGGCGCTGGGCATAGTCTTTGCCGCGCTCGGCATCATGATCCAACGCGCCTGCCGCTAGAACGAAATTACCATCGGCTTGCGCGCCCATACGGTGCGCTGGCCCGATTTGGCTGCCTTCGCCGCCACCGATCATCCCCCAGTTCAGTCGTTTCATGGGTGTCTCCTTAGAAACCAATAGATTGCAGGTAAGTGCGGTTCAGTTTGGCGTCATCAACGGGGGACGTGTCACCCTCAGGGTCGCAATCCTGCTCCACAGTGCACCAGCCCTCAAAGCCCGCATCCAGAAGCGTTTGCCGTACAGCGGGGAAGTCCACATCGCCGTCACCCAAATTGCAAAAGATGCCTTGGCCGCAGGCTTCGTAGAAATCCGTACGGTTCTTCACGACGTCGGCTTTTACGTTCGGATCAATGTCTTTGAAGTGCATGTAGCTGATACGTTGGATGTGCTTTTTCATAAAGGCAACAGGATCAAATCCCGCGTAGGAGTGGTGGCCCGTATCGAAGCAAATCTTGAGGATGTTCTCGTCCACTTCATCCAGCAGACGTTCAAGTTCTGGCTCAAAATCCATAAAGCCAGCGGCGTGGGCGTGAATGCCGACGGTGAGGCCATATTCCTCCGCTCCCATCTTGGCGACAGTTGCGATCTTGTCGCGGAAAGTGGTCCATTCTGCCTTATCCAACTGTTCAGCCTCATCCGCGCGGCCAGCCGTTGGCGCACGGCGGGGCGAGATGCTGTCGATCAGCACAAGATGCTCGGCGCCGTGTGCTTTCAGCGCTTTGCAGGTCCGCACCGCGCCATCCATCACATCATCCCACGCGTCAGGGTCATGGAAAGGGCGGAAGACAACACCGCCGACAAGTTCCTGATCGAACTCCTCAAGTGCTTCGGAGAGAATGGCTGGGTCTTCGGGCATGAAACCGACAGGGCCAAGTTCAATGCCTTTGTAGCCGGCATTGGCATTTTCTTGCAGTACTTTGCGCCATGCAGGGTTGCGCGGATCGTCTGCGAACTCCACACCCCAAGAACAAGGGGCATTTCCGATTTTGATCATGTTTTCTTACCTTATTCAGTAGTCGGCGACGTTTACCCAGGCCTGCTTGGCACTGGAATCGAGAACGGCGGCGACAACGCGATTAACTTCAAGGCCTTCCCGGAAGGTTGGCCAAATGTCGGTTTTCGTGGCGATGGCGGTCAGGAAATCCTTCGCCTCGATGATGATTTGATCTTGGTAGCCCGTGCCATGGCCCGGCCCTTGACAGAAGGGCAGATAGTCAGGGTGTTCTGGTCCGGTCAGGATTTTGCGGAACCCTCGCTCAACCTCTGGCCCCTCGGTCGTATAGAGCCAAAGAGCGTTTTGATCTTCTTGATCAAACCTGATGTGCCCATGCGTGCCGTGGACTTCATAGGCGTAGCCCATTTTCCGACCAGTCGCGACGCGGGAAAAGAACATATGTCCCTGTACGCCATTTTCGAACCGGCACATCATTTGCGCCTGATCGTCGTTGGTGACTTTCTCGCCCGCGCGGGTGTCATGCACCGTTTCCGCGATCGCACAGAGCGATGTGATTGGCCCCATCAATGCACGGGCGCAGTTGATCATGTGGGGTGAAAGGTCGCCCATGCAGCCGTTGGCCGCCCCTTGACCGCGCCAGCCGCCGATTTCGGGATCGGCGAAGAAATCTTCGGTCATCTCGCCACGGAAATAAGCGACTTTCCCGATGCGGCCATCTTCGATGAGTTTGCGGGCGAACTGTGTCGCAGGCGTGCGAACATAGTTGAAGCCGACCATATTGGTGACCCCTGCCTTTTCGGCTGCGTCGACCATGGCTTGGCTTTCTTCGACGGAAATGCCGAGAGGTTTTTCGCAAAGAACCGGTTTGCCTAAGGCAAATGCGGCTTCTGCAATAGCGCGATGGGTCTTTTGAGGGGAGGCGATCACGACGGCCTCTACGTTCGGGTCTTCGACTAGTTCGCGCCAATCAGAAGTAGCAGTTTCGAATCCATATGTTGCACGGTAGCGTTCGGCGCTTTCGTCGGAAGATGCACAGATTCGCACCAGCCTTGGGCGCAGCGTGGTATCAAAGACAGAGGCCACTGCGGCAAAGGCAACAGAGTGCGCTTTGCCCATGTAGCCACCGCCCACAATGCCAATTCCGATGTCTTTCATGGCGCCCTCAAATTTGTGTTTGCAACCGGTTGCAAAATGGGTATCTTCATTTCGGTAGCTGGGTCAATAGCAATATTGACAGAACAAAGATATGCACCGCCTGGGAGGACATCGTGGTCGATAAACCTGAGACTGTCACGTTGACGACAGCGCAAGCAATTGTGCGCTATTTGGCGGCGCAATATATCGAAATTGATGGCGTGAAGACGCATGTGTGTGGCGGTGGGTTCGGCATTTTTGGCCATGGCAATGTCACCTGTCTTGGTGAAGCGCTTTATGACCATCGGGATGTGCTGCCAACCTATCGTGGGCAGAATGAGCAGGGTATGGGATTCGCTGCTGCGGCTTATGCAAAAGCCTATCTGCGCCGCCGCTTCATGTTTTGCACCGCGTCTGCTGGGCCGGGTACGGCGAACCTTTTGACCTCTGCCGCTTTGGCACATGCGAACCGCTTGCCGATGCTGTTGCTATGTGGCGATGCCTTTCTAACAAGGCTGCCTGATCCTGTGCTTCAGCAGTTGGAGCACTTTGGCAATCCGACTTTCGGGGTCAATGACGCGTTTAGGGCGGTCAGCCGCTATTGGGATCGGATCACGCACCCTGCGCAGATTATCCAATCTCTGCCAGCTGCTTTGAACACCATGTTGGACCCAGTTGACTGTGGGCCAGCCTTCATCGGTTTGCCGCAGGACGTTCAAGGTTGGACTTACGACTATCCTGTTTCTTTCTTTGAGGAGCGCGTGCACCGTATTCGTCGTCAGATGCCGGATGCGGCCGAGATCAGTGATGCGATTGCGTTGTTGAAAACGGCAGAACGCCCAATGATCATCGCCGGTGGTGGGGTTCAGTACTCCGGCGCTGTTGCTGAATTGACCGAGTTCGCGGAAACAGCAGGCATTCCGGTTGTCGAAACCATCGCAGGTCGCGCGAATATGGTGGCAGAGCATCCGCTGAACATTGGCCCAATCGGCGTGACTGGATCGGATTCGGCCAATGCGATTGCGGAGAAGGCCGATGTGATCTTGGCAGTCGGCACGCGATTGCAGGATTTCACCACGGGGTCCTGGACGGCGTTTCGTCCCGATGCAAAGTTCATCGGGATCAATGTTGGGCGACATGATGCTGCAAAGCATATGTCGATGACTGTTGTGGGCGATGCGAAGCTGGCACTGGATCAGTTGACGATGGGGGCCGGATATAAGGCACCGTCGAGTTGGACAAAAGAGGCGCAGGCGGAGCGGGCAAAATGGGATGACTATGTGGCCGAGAACGTTCGGATCGGCAATCGGCCCGGATCATATGCGCAAGCCATTGGTGCTGTGAACGCGGCCTGTGACCCGCGTGATCGTGTTGTCGCGGCTGCTGGAGGATTGCCAGCCGAGGTCACGGCCAATTGGAGGACGCTCGATATCGGAACCGTAGACGTGGAGTTCGGTTTTTCCTGTATGGGCTATGAGATTGCAGGCGGTTGGGGTGCGCGGATTGCTCAGTCGGAAATGGAGCCCGACAAAGATACGATCGTTTTCACCGGGGACGGGTCGTATCTGTTGATGAATTCGGACATCTATTCCTCTGTCCTGACCCAGAAGAAGATGATCGTACTGGTGCTCGACAACGGTGGCTTTGCGGTCATCAACAAGCTGCAAAACAACACTGGGAATGAGAGCTTTAACAATCTGATTTCAGATACGCCGACCGCGACCGAACAAGTTGAAGTTGATTTTGAATCTCATGCGCGGTCGATGGGTGCTTTGGCTGAGACGGTCGAAAACCCTGCTGATCTTGCTGAAGTCTTTGCGCGGGCCAAGGCGGCAGACCGCACCTATGTCATTTGCATGAAGGTCGACGCCTACGAAGGTTGGACGACCGAAGGGCATACATGGTGGGAAGTGGGGACGCCTCATATTTCTACGAGCGAAAAAGTCACGGCAGCCCATAAGGACGTGGAATCCACCCGGTCTCGGCAAAGAAAGGGCGTCTAGTTGAACTTTGACGGCCTCATAAACGGGATCAAGGCGAACACCTTCATTATTGCTGGTCGTGTTGGGATGGATTTGTTCACGCAGCCAGGCGGCGCGACAGAAGATGCCGAAGATATGATGGTTGGGATGGGTGGAAGCTCTGCCAATATTGGTGCGGGCATTTGCAAGCTCGGGGGAAAGGCTGCGCTTGTGACGCGCGTGTCAGATGACAGCATCGGGCGATACTGCGTTGGGCAATTGGAACGCTACGGTGTGGATGCAACGCACGTGACGCCAGTTGGGGGCGAATACAGAAGCTCACTCGCCGTATACGAGAGCCGGCTTGAAGGGCATCAGTCGGTGATCTATCGCAACGGCGCGGCGGACTTTCAGATGAATGAGGTGGACGTCTCAGCCGTTGATTATTCGAAATTTGGGGCATTGATCACCGCGGGCACTGTTTTCGCTGCTGAACCGTCGCGCTCTGCCACGTTCAAAGCGTTCGAATTGGCCAAGGCTGCCGGTTTGCCGATCATTTTTGACGTCGACTATCGCCCGTATTCGTGGCCCAGCCCAGAAGTCGCAGAAGAGGTACTGACCCGCGCGGCCGAGGAAAGCGACATGATCGTCGGCAACGACGAAGAATTCGGTTTCATGGCCGGTGGGATCGAGAAGGGCCTTGATAAAGCACGCGCGCTGTCTGGAACCACTGCGGCTATGGTCGTCTATAAGATGGGCCATGAAGGCGCGATCACCTTTGCGAAAGGTGAGGAAATCCGCACAGGGATTTATTCAGTTGAGGCGCTCAAACCGACTGGGGCTGGGGACAGTTTCATGGCCGGTCTTGTGACCTCACTCGCCGATGGACATGATTTGAAAACCTCACTTCTGCGCGGGTCCGCCTGCGCTTCCGTCACGGTATCACGCCCGGGCTGCGCGCCTGCGATGGCAGATACCGAGACCTTAGAAAAATTTTTGGCCGACCATCCCGGCCCAACAGCCGCCTAAAGGGGAACACCATGCACATTCCGCCGTTTGATAATCAGAACAAACCCATCGTTGATGTGGATGATGCGACTGTCCCTTTGAATTACTTCAACATCGTGAAGCTCAAGAAGGGCGAGGCATTCACCTACGAAGTGCCGCGCTATGAAACATGTATTGTCCCCGCAACAGGGACCGTGGATGTGAATGTCGAAGGCTTTAAGGCTGACGCTCTAGGTGGTCGAGGGGAGGATGTTTGGGACGGCGAGCCTGAAGGCGTCTATGTGCCGACAGCGGCGAAGGCCGAGATGGTCTGCACCTCTGATGAGGCCGAAATTTTCGTTGCCGGTGCGCTCTATGAAAAGGTGTTGGACGCATTTGCAGTGCGCAACGATGAGTTGGATTTGGTGCAATATGGCTCTGACGAGACCAAGACCCACCGAAAGATCAAACATATCCTTGGCACGAAGTACCACGATAAAGTCGGGCGTTTGTTGGTGTCGGAGTTGTTCACCGTTGGTGAAGGCGGATGGTCCGGTTTCCCTAGCCATAAGCACGATACAGACCGATTGCCTGACGAAACACGCCACGACGAGACCTATAATTTCCGCTTTAAGCCGAACTACGGTTCCGGCGTGCAGATGCTGCAAAGAGAAGATGGCAAAGCAGGTGACGCCTACCATATCGTTGACGGCTCCACGATTTGCCTCGACAGCGGATACCATCCTTGCGCGGTTTTGCCTGGGTATCAGATGTATTATTTCACGATCCTCGGCGGTTTGAGCCAGCGATCCTTGGTGCAGTATTTCCAACCGTCCCATGCGGCGCAGTTGGAGACGATCCCCGGGATCAAAGACATGATCGCTAAGTTCAAGTAACCAAACGCTCTTTCATCTTGGCCAAAAAACTCCCCCTGGAGGGCCGCTTTGCCAAAAAGGACACCCAATGCCATTGGTGACACTGAAAGATGCACTGCAACCTGCCCTCAAGAACGGCTATGCTGTTGGTGGGCTTGTGACGCTTGGATGGGAAGAAATGCGGGCCTATGTCGCTGCCGCAGAAGCTGAAAACTGCCCCGTCATTTTGCAAGCAGGGCCAAGTTGCCGCGAACACACGCCACTTCCGATCTTGGGAAAGATGTTTCAGCATTTGGCTGAAGCTGCCAGCGTTCCGGTCGTGGCCCATCTGGATCACGGTTACACTTTCGAGGAGTGCAAAGAGGCACTGGACAGCGGTTTTACAAGCTTGATGTTTGACGGCTCTCGAAAACCTCTTTCTCAAAATATCGACGAAACAGCGCAGATAGCCGAAATGGCCCAAACGGCTGGCATCTCCTGCGAAGGTGAAATCGGTTTTGTGGGGTACGACAATGGGGAGGCGTCGGCAGGGACCCATCCGCAAGAAGCTGCGAAGTTTGCAAAAGAGAGCGGCGTTGATGCGATGGCGATCTCTGTTGGAAATGTCCATTTGCAGCAAGATCAATCGGGAGGTTTGGATGAAGAGCGGATCGCGGCCATCCAAGCAGTCACTGAGGTGCCTTTGGTCATCCATGGCGGGTCCGGCGTGCCAGCAGAACAGCGTCGCCGTTTGGCGCAAACCACCAATATCTGCAAATTCAACATCGGAACGGAGTTGCGGATGGCCTTTGGTGAGGCTCTCCGAGATGCAGTGAATGCTGATCCCAACAGGTTTGATCGCGTCTCCATCCTCAAGGAAACACATGATCCGGTCGTCACAGCGGCGCGGACCGTTCTGGCAAATCTGAAGGGGAACTAAATGATCAAGATTGGGTTGCTGGGGGCCGGTCGGATCGGTCAGGTTCACGCACGAAGCCTCGTGACAATGCCAAATGCAAAAGTCGCGGCGGTGTCCGACTTTGTGCCCGAAGCCGCCGAGGCGTTGGCAGCAAAGTCCGGCGGCATCGCCATGACCACCGAACAGGTTATTGCTGATCCGTCGATCGACGCCGTGGTGATCGGTACGCCCACGACAACACATTTTGATCTCATCCATCAGGCGGCAGATGCCGGCAAGGCGATCTTCTGCGAGAAGCCGATTGAACTGTCCGTTGAACGTATTCATGCTTGTATCTCAGCGGTTTCATCGGCTGGCGTTCCTTTCATGACCGCTTTCAATCGGCGTTTTGATCCGAATTTCCAGAAGGTTCAGCGGCAGGTTCAAGACGGGGTGATCGGTGCGGTGGAGATGGTAACAATCCAGTCGCGCGATCCTTCACCGCCGCCGATAGGCTACATCGAAACCTCCGGCGGTTTGTTCCGCGATATGATGATCCATGATCTTGACATGGCGCGGTTCCTTCTGGGCGAGGACCCCGTAGAGGTTTTCGCCCAAGCGTCTTGCCTTGTTGATCCAGCAATTGGGGCTGCTGGTGATGTCGATACGGCCATGGTCAGCTTGAAAACAGCGAGCGGGAAGCTCTGCCAAATCTCAAACTCCCGCCGCGCGACATATGGATATGACCAGCGGGTTGAGGTTCATGGCTCGAGAGGGATGCTGCGCGCCGACAACGTCTTAACCGACACAGTCGAAGTGGCGAACGCCGACGGCTACCGGAAATCCGTAACTGAGCCGTTCTTTCTGGAACGCTATGCGGCGGCTTACACAAATGAGATGGCTCATTTTGTGGAGTGTCTGACAGATGGCAAACCAATGGTGCCTTCGATCGAAGACGGCTTGAAGGCGCAGGTATTGGCTGACGCCACCGATGTAAGTTATCGAAGCGGGAAACCGGTGTCAGTCTAAGCTCGCTTGAATTCCCTGTCCTATATGGTAGCAGATCGCAAACCACAAAAGGCAGAGGCGATGGACGATCTCAAAGCGAAATATCTTGACCTGATTGGGAACGCATCAGATGAGGCTGGCCTTGAAGATTTGCGCGTTCAGGCGTTGGGCAAGAAGGGCGAGATCAGTCTAAAAATGCGTGAATTGGGCAAGATGAGCCCAGAAGAACGCCAGGTGGCTGGGCCAGCTTTGAACGCATTGAAGAACGAGATTAATTCAGCACTTGTCGCTAAGAAATCTGCGCTTGAAGATGCGGCGCTTGATGCACGTTTGAAGGACGAATGGCTTGATGTGACTTTGCCTGGCCGCGGACGCGGGCAGGGGACAATTCACCCCATCAGCCAAGTGACTGAGGAAGTGACCGCGATTTTTGCGGATATGGGGTTCAGCGTGGCGGAAGGCCCGCAGATCGAGAGCGATTGGTACAATTTTGATGCGTTGAACATTCCGGGTCACCACCCGGCGCGGGCAGAGATGGACACGTTCTATACCCATCGTGCAGAGGGCGATAATCGACCGCCTCACGTGCTTCGGACACACACCTCACCAGTACAGATCCGTTCGATGGAAGCGACAGGCGCGCCAACGCGGATCATTTGCCCAGGCCGCGTGTATCGTGCCGATTATGACCAAACTCACACACCGATGTTCCATCAGGTTGAGGGGCTCGCGATCGATAAAGACATCTCGATGGCCAACCTGAAGTGGGTTTTAGAAGAGTTTGTGAAATCCTACTTCGAGGTCGACAATGTCGATATCCGCTTCCGGGCGTCACATTTTCCGTTCACTGAACCTTCCGCCGAAGTCGATATCCGCTGTTCGTGGGAAGGCGGCACTTTGAAGGTCGGAGAAGGTGACGATTGGCTCGAAATCCTTGGGTCCGGCATGGTTCACCCGAAGGTTTTGCAAGCAGGTGGTATCGACCCGACCGAATGGCAAGGCTTTGCCTTCGGCATGGGGATCGACCGGATCGCGATGTTGAAGTACGGTATCCCAGATTTGCGCGCCTTCTTTGACTCAGACCTTCGCTGGTTGCGTCACTATGGCTTCGCAGCTTTGGATCAACCGACGTTGGCGGGTGGTCTAAGCCGTTAAGGCCTAGCGTTTATCTGTTCGCGGAGACAAACTTTGCTCCGCCACCTAAGACGCTTGATGAAGATGTTTCGATCCGGCGAACCCGCACGTCATTTCCAGTATTGGTCTGACATCCAAGACGCATATCGCCAACCTCTACCGCGTTTTGGTCACATTCCGCGGCAGCGGCAGCGCGGGTAATAACCCTTTCCGGACCAGCGTTTTCTTCCATGATGTCATCGTAAAGACCGTACGTACCCGTCAACAAAAGAAGGGCCGCGGCGATGAAGATGTATAGTCTTCCATCTAGTTCCATAACATTTACCTCATAAACTACACCCTTAGGTAGCATTCAATTTTGCCAAAATTGAGACGGGTTTGAGGAGTTTTCACCTGTTTGCTTTCCCCTTTCGTGGCTTTGGTCTATGTAGCGCAAAACGCCATTTTTACGGACGCAAAGACCCATGAAATTCACGCTCTCTTGGCTGAAATCGCATCTTGAGACAGAGGCCTCTGTTGATGACATCCTTTATGCTCTGACCGACCTTGGTTTAGAGGTTGAAGGCGTCGAAAACCCTGCTGAGAAGCTGCGTGATTTTACGATTGGATATGTAAAATCGGCCGAGAAGCATCCAGATGCGGATAAGTTGAAGGTCTGTCAGGTTGAGACCAAGGATGGGCCAACTCAGATCATCTGTGGTGCACCGAATGCACGTGAAGGGATCACCGTCGTCATCGCCTCGCCAGGAACTTATGTGCCGGGCATCGATACAACCATTGGTGTTGGTAAGATTCGCGGTGTCGAGAGCTTTGGCATGATGTGTTCAGAGCGCGAGATGGAATTGTCGGACGAGCATGACGGGATCATCGAATTGCCGTCTGGCGAGGTGGGTGGGAGCTTTACGGATTGGTTGGCAGCGAACGATCCGTCGAAAGTTGATCCTGTGATTGAGATTGCGATTACACCAAACCGACCTGACGCATTGGGCGTTCGGGGGGTTGCGCGTGATCTGGCTGCGCGTGGCCTTGGCGTTATGAAGGATCGTAGTGTTGATCCGGTTCCGGCGGCTTTCAAAGCAGACATCGACGTGACTATTGATGCGGATACTTTGGATGGGTGCCCGGTCTTCTGCGGCCGTGTCATTCGCGGAGTTCAGAACGGCCCGTCGCCGCAGTGGTTGCAAGATCTGTTGAAAGCGATTGGTCTGCGCCCGATCAGCTTCCTCGTCGATGTGACCAACTATTTTACCTACGACCTCAATCGTCCTCTCCACGTTTTCGACATGGCGAAAGTGTCAGGTAACCTGCGGGTTCACCGTGCCAACGGCGGTGAAACTTTGGTCGCGTTGGATGACAAGGAATACACGCTTCAGAAAGGCCAGATGGTCATATCTGACGACAACGGTCCAGAAAGCATCGCCGGTGTCATGGGCGGGTTGGAGACAGGCTGCACCGAAGACACCGTCGATGTGTTTGTAGAAAGCGCCTACTGGGATCCTATTCAGATCGCCTATACGGGGCGCGCGCTTAAGATTAATTCTGATGCACGCTATCGGTTCGAACGCGGTGTTGATCCTGCCTTTACACCTGAAGGTTTGGAACATGCGGTGCGCATGATTGTAGACCATGCAGGTGGCGAAGCGTCAGAAGTGATCCAAGCGGGGGAAGTGCCTGATACATCGCGCGCTTACAAACTCGACACAGATCGAGTTGTTAGCCTTGTTGGCATGGAAATTCCGGCCGAAGAGCAGCGCTCAACCCTGACGGCGCTCGGGTTTGAACTGGACGGCGATATGGCCAGTGTACCGTCATGGCGCCCAGACGTTATGGGTGAAGCTGACCTAGTCGAAGAGGTCGCTCGTGTGGCGTCTTTGACGAAACTAGAAGGCAAGCCTTTACCACGTGTGAATGTTGGCGTGCCAAAGCCGATCCTCACGGTTGGACAGCGGCGAGCGTCGATTGCACGTCGGACAGCAGCGGCATTGGGCTACAACGAATGCGTGACGTACAGCTTTATCGACAAAGACGCGGCGACGTTGTTTGGCGGCGGTGACGACGCGACGATGCTGGAAAACCCGATCAGTTCTGAAATGTCCCACATGCGTCCGGCGCTTTTGGCGGGGCTCTTGCAAGCAGCGGCGCGGAACCAAGCACGCGGTTTTACCGATATGGCACTATTTGAGGTTGGCGATGCCTTCCAAGGTGGTGAACCGGGCGAGCAGCAGACCCTTGTAGCGGGCCTGTTGATTGGACGCACTGGACCAAAAGACGTGCACGGCGAAAGCCGCGCTGTTGACGTGTATGACGCCAAAGCAGACGCGGAAGCGATCCTCAGCGCCATTGGTGCGCCGAGCAAAGTACAAATCATGCGGGGTGTTGATGATTGGTGGCATCCGGGCCGAAGCGGCAAAATTTGCCTTGGTCCGAAGAAGGTTTTGGGCGTTTTCGGTGAAATCCATCCCAAAATCCTTCGCGAGATGGATGTTAAGGGACCTGCGGTCGGGTTCACACTTTACCCTGCTGAGATCCCGCAACCAAAGAACCGGACGACCAACAAGGGCGCGTTGCACGCAACTGACCTCCAAGCGGTCGAACGTGATTTCGCCTTTATTGTCGATGCGGACATGGAAGCTTCGACATTAGTCAATGCGGCGGCAGGAGCCGATAAGGCTTTGATCGAAAATGTTCGCGTCTTTGATGAATTCATCGGAGGCAGTTTGGGCGAAGGCAAGAAATCCCTCGCGATTACAGTGCGTTTGCAGCCAACCGAAAAGACGCTGAAAGACGAAGACATCGCAGCAGTTGCTGAAAAGATCGTCGAGAAGGTGCGCAAGGCCACTGGCGGTGAGTTGCGCGGATGAGCGGACAGAAGCGCATCGCTTTGATCGCACATGATCGCAAAAAGGACGATCTTGCCGATTGGGTTGAGGCGCATAAGGCGGTTCTGGCTGGGCATGTGATTATCTGCACAGCCACCACTGGCGGTCGGATCAGTGAAAAGGTGCCAAGCTTAACCATTAAGACGACCAAGAGCGGCCCGTTGGGCGGCGATCAACAGATTGGCGGGATGATTGCAGAGGGCGACATCGATTTGCTGATCTTTTTCACCGACCCTCTGTCGCCCCACCCTCATGATGTTGATGTCAAAGCCTTGACCCGTCTCGCAACGGTCTATGATTTACCCATGGCGAACAGCCCCGCGACGGCCAATCTGATAGTAGCCTCCGGTTTTCTAAATCAATGAAGAGGCCCAAGATGCTGAATGTGTACCTATCCGGCGAAATTCACACGGATTGGCGAGATCAAATAACCTCTGCTGCCGCACATCTCGATGTGTCGTTCAACTCACCGGTCACGGATCACGATGCGTCAGACGATTGCGGCGTCGCGATCATGGGGGCGGAAGATCAGAAGTTTTGGCACGACCACAAAGGTGCCAAACTAAACGCCATTCGGACCAGCAAGGGCATCGCGGACGCGGATATTGTGGTGGTGCGTTTTGGTGAGAAGTATCGCCAGTGGAATGCAGCTTTTGATGCGGGTTATGCGGCTGCGTTGGGTAAATCTTTGATCGTAATGCATCAAGATGAGCATCAGCACGCGCTGAAAGAGGTTGATGCGGCTGCATTGGCGGTTGTGAAGACGCCTCAGCAAGTTGTTGAGATTTTAACTTATGTTCTCACCGGATCACTGCAAAAATCTTGATCTAATATGTTGTAATTTGATCACCCTATGCTCGGTTCGGGGAAAACATCGCCCATAAAACCCATTGGAATGCGTGTCTTCTAAGCTAACACGTTTGCAGAATGACTTGGCCGCAAGAGCCAATCATTAGCCAACGGAGTAACTAGGGGACTAATATGATCCAGGAATTTAAAGACTTTATCGCCAAAGGGAATGTCATGGACATGGCCGTTGGCATTATCATCGGCGCTGCATTTACGGCCATCGTGGGCAGTTTGGTTGCCGATTTGGTTAATCCAATTATCAGCCTGTTTATGGGCGGCGTCGACTTTAGCGGTTTGTTTGTTGTCTTGGGTGACGGCGAATATGCCAGCATCACGGAAGCTGAAGAAGCAGGTGCAGCGGTATTCGCATATGGGCGCTTTATCATGGCCGTCATCAACTTCCTTATCATCGCCTTTGTTGTGTTCATGCTCGTCAGGGCGGTGAACAAGACGAAGAAGGAGGAAGAGCCAGCGCCAGAGGCACCAAAAGGCCCAACTCAAGAAGAGCTTTTGAGCGATATTCTTGCGGCGCTGAAGAAGTAACTGACTGTTCCTACGAAATAAAAAGGCCCGCTAAATGCGGGCCTTTTTTTGTTAGCTTTTAAGCGCCAAACTTGGTGAGATCACATCGACCCCCAAGGCCTTACCGACGGCATAGTATGTGAGCTGTCCGGCATGGACATTCAGACCGTTCAGCAAATGCGGATCATCTTCGCAGGCTTGCCGCCAGCCTTTGTCTGCCAATGCGAGCATGAAAGGCATGGTTGCGTTTCCAAGAGCAATGGTTGACGTCCGCGCGACTGCGCCAGGCATATTGGCGACGCAATAGTGCATGATGCCATCTACATCGTAGATCGGATCTTGGTGTGTCGTTGCACGAGACGTTTCAAAGCACCCGCCTTGGTCAATCGCCACATCAACAAGGGCCGCACCTGGCTTTAGTTCTGAAAGCTGAGCTTTTGAGATCAGTTTTGGAGCAGCAGCGCCCGGAATAAGGACCGCGCCAATGATCAGGTCGGCTTCTCGTGCCAGTTCAATGGTGTTGCCTGCATTGGCATAGCTCGTCTTAAACTGGCCACCGAATACATCGTCAAGATAGCGAAGGCGCGGTAAAGATCTATCCAAAACAGTCACGTCAGCGCCCATACCTGCGGCGATTTTGGCTGCATGCGTGCCGACGACACCGCCGCCGATAACAACTACACGCGCAGGTCCGACACCCGGTACACCACCCATTAATACACCACGTCCACCGTTTGCCTTTTGCAACGTCCAAGCGCCGACTTGAGGTGCCAAACGCCCCGCGACTTCAGACATAGGGGCGAGTAGGGGTAGGCCGCCATTCGCGTCCGTAACCGTTTCATAGGCAATACAGGTCGCGCCGCTATCGATGAGGTCTTTGGTTTGCTCGGGGTCCGGCGCCAGGTGAAGATACGTGAACAGAAGTTGACCCTCACGCAGCATTTTGCGTTCAACTGCTTGAGGTTCCTTAACTTTTACAATCATCTCAGCCGTTTCGAAAACTTCGGCAGCTGTTCCAAGTATCGAAGCGCCTGCCTGAATGTAGTCTTCGTCTGAGAAGCCAGCGCCTGTTCCAGCATTTGTTTCGATGACGACAGTGTGGCCGTGATTGATGGCTTCTCTAGCGGCATTTGGCGTCAAACCGACACGGAATTCCTGTGGTTTGATTTCTTTGGGGCAACCGATGCGCATTGCTTTCCTCCATTTGCAATTGCGGTGATCTTGGCGTGAGTCGGGCGCAAGCGGTTCGAAATTTCATTGAGAGTTAGCGGAAACATTGGTAGAAGTTTCGAGAAAAATTGAAAAAAACGGGAGAAAGTTGCGCAATATGGAAATTGACCACATAGATCGCCGCATCCTGACAATGCTGCAAAAGTCTGGCCGAATGTCCAATGCAGAACTCTCAGATGCCGTTAATCTTTCCCCGTCCGCTTGCCACAGACGTGTCCAACGGTTGGAGTCTGATGGTTATATCCGCGACTATGTAGCGCTTCTTGATCCAAAAAAAGTAGAACGCCCAACTACCGTTTTTGTTGAAATTACGTTGTCCGGTCAGGCCGATGAAGTTTTGGATGCGTTTGAACGCGCCGTTGCGAGAGTGCCTGATGTGCTTGAATGTCACCTTATGGCAGGTAGCGCGGATTATCTTCTTAAGGTCGTCGCTGGCGATACCGAAGATTTCGCTCGAATTCATCGAAAGTACCTCGCGACGCTTCCCGGAGTTGCTCAGATGCAGTCGTCATTCGCCTTGCGGACGGTTCGAAATACCACGGCTTTACCGGTTTGAATGATTCTGTTTGTTGCGATTTTCGCAACTAAAGTGAGAGTTGATCCCAACTGTTTCTAATTTTTCCTGAAATCCAGAACTTCTCTCTAAGATGCCCGTCGGTCGACGAAGGTAAGGCACATTTTAGTCAAAGTTGACTCATATCCCTTTAAGCGCTCGTGGGGTTAACGAGAACGTGTGAGGTGACTATGAATTTTGTTCGTTTGCTTGTTCTTAGCTTTTTTATGATGATCGGTGCGACATCCGCAGCGGCATCTACTATTCTGTACGGCACCCAGCTGTCATTTTATCATGAATTTTTAGGCAACCAATTCTTTGCTGAAGATTTCACGGTCGGCCCTGGCGTGGAGATTTCCCCTGGACCAGCCAACCCAGCTGCTGCTCGCTACTACACCATCGATATTGAAGACGACCGGCTGACCTTCGAAATGGGTCCTTACAACTTTAACCCGAATTTCGGTTTCAACGGCATCGTCATCACAGATGTCTTGGATAACGCGCCAAGTTTCTTAGCTGGCTCGATCGTAACGAACTCCTTTGCGAACTCACCAGGAATCAGCGTTACTGAAAATGAAATCCGTATCGACTTTTCCGCTGCAGGTATTTCAAACAACCAGACTGTTGTCTTTGAATTTGACATCGCGCCAATTCCGTTGCCGGCTTCTGCGCCAATGCTTGCTGGCGCGATCAGCGTCGGGTTTTTGTTTGTGCGCAGGCGTCAGACAAAGAAATCCTGAACCTAGCTTGACCTAAAGTTCGGCTTCACTGCATGCTCCAAGGATATTCTTTGGAGCATATTATGAGATTTTTGTTAGCCTATATCGCATTTTCAATATTCGCTTTGCCTGCGCAGGCCGCTTGGCAACAGATTACGGACTCTGGTACCTTTGCGTCTCAGGTCGTCGGAAACGCATATGTAGACAACAACGGCAATTGGTTCCGATTCAATGCAAATGGGACTTTGAGCGGTGGCGCCAATGGCCAAGATCTAGCGGGCAATTGGCAGTTCATTCGTGGGTTTGCCTGTTTCAATAGGACGCTTGGCAGTGAACCGCTTCCGAAAGATTGCATAGTCGTTTTGGTGGACGGGGACAAACTGGTGACGGTTCGAAACGAAGGACAAGGTCGTCAAACCCAATATACAAAGCGGTAAAGAAAAACCCCCGGCCTTGTGCACAAGACCGGGGGCATTTCTGTCGTAAAACGTCGGACTTGCCTTACAGCAAACCCTCACGTTGCGCTTTCTTACGCGCCAGCTTGCGCTGACGGCGAATAGCTTCAGCTTTTTCACGCGCCTTGCGTACGGATGGTTTTTCGAAATGCTGTTTTAGCTTCATTTCGCGGAAAACACCCTCACGCTGAAGTTTCTTCTTCAGAGCACGCAACGCCTGATCGACGTTGTTATCACGAACACTAACCTGCATGTGGTTTACACCACCTTTCTAATCTAGATTTGCATAAGTAGCAGGAGCGCGCCGTATAGCAACCGACCTCGCTTTTGTCTAGTATAGTCGAAACCCATGAGGAGGCTATCGATGCAACACCCCGTTGATCCAATCAAAGTCCAACTTTTGGAAGCCATTTTGCCCCATGTGGCTTTTGATGGTTGGTCGCCCTCCGCCTTTGATGCTGCTGTTGCGGAACAGGGTATTGATCCGGTGCATGCAAAAACGCTCTGTCCAAGGGGCGCTGTGGATTTGGCGATCCTGTTCCACCAGCGTGGCGACGACGCCATGGCAGAGGCCATGGGCACTGCCGATTTGAACGACATGCGCTATAGCGAAAAGGTTGCTCATGCAATCTGGTTGAGGTTGCAAGTTGTTGAAGACAAGGAAGCTGTGCGTCGGGGGAGCACGCTGTTTTCATTGCCTCATATGGCGCCGGACGGGGCGAAGCTGATTTGGGGCACGGCTGACCGTATTTGGCTGTCTCTAAGCGACACATCGGATGACGTGAATTGGTATACCAAACGAGCAACACTCTCGGGCGTTTATGGTTCGGTCGTGCTGTATTGGCTCGGCGATACGAGCGAGGGTGCCGTCGCAACGCGCGACTTCATAGATCGCCGCATTGAGAATGTGATGCAATTTGAGAAATTCAAAGCGGGTATCAACAACAGCCCAACGCTGAAACCAATCACCGGAACCTTCGCGCGCATGGCAAGCATGATCAAAGCTCCGAACCGGATGCCGAATGTCGATCTCCCCGGAATGTGGCGCGGCGACCGCTGAGCTTCGCCTGCGAATAATCTAACAAACAGGAATACCAAATGAGCAACGATACTGTTCGGGTTGTAGAAATTTCCAAACCGGGTGGTCCGGATGTTTTGGTCCCGACGACACGAACGATTGATCCTCCAGCGCATGGCGAGGTTCAGATCGCCGTTGCCTATGCTGGCGTCAACCGGCCCGATGCATTGCAGCGCGCTGGCCTCTATGATCCGCCCAAGGGGGCAAGCGATCTGCCGGGCCTCGAGGCGTCCGGTGTCATTCAAGCGATTGGCGAAGGTGTCACCGGGCTTTCGGTGGGCGATCAGGTTTGTGCGCTCTTGCCCGGTGGTGGCTACGCCGAGCGGGTGAACACACCTGCCGCGCATTGCCTACCGGTGCCCGAGGGCATGGGCCTCAAGGAAGCCGCGTGTTTGCCAGAGACGTTTATTACAGTCTGGTCTAACGTCTTCATGCGCGGCGGTTTGAAGGCGGGTGAACGGTTTCTGGTGCATGGTGGCAGTTCGGGGATCGGAACGACGGCCATCCAATTGGCGAAGGTGTTTGGCGCGCGGGTGTTTGTGACCGCAGGTTCGGCAGAGAAATGCCAAGCCTGCGTTGATTTGGGAGCAGAACGCGCGATCAACTACCGCGAAGAGGATTTCGTTGATGTCATGCGAAAGGAGGACGGCGCAAATCTAATCCTCGATATGGTCGGTGGTGGCTACATACCGCGCAATCTCAAAGCATTGGCGGACGATGGCCGTTTGGTCCAAATCGCGTTTCTACAGGGGCCAAAAGTTGAACTGAATTTCGTCCAGATGATGACCCGACGGCTCACGCTAACGGGCTCCACTCTTCGCCCGCAGTCGGACCTTGCAAAAGCGCGTATCGCTGATGAGTTGCGCGCGCATGTTTGGCCACTGCTCTCCAGCGGTCAGGTTGCGCCGGTCATGGATCAAGAGTTCGCCTTAGAAGACGCAGCATCAGCGCATGCGCGTATGGAAAGCAGCGCGCATATCGGGAAGATTGTGCTTAAAGTCTAATCCAGTGTTGCGATCGCGTCTTTGACGAAGGTGACGGCCCAGTCCGCATCAACGTCAAGCGCTACCTTTGTGTTTGGTCGGTCGGCAGCAACAGTGTCGCCTATCTCTTCGCCCGTCTGAACGACTGCGACGCCGTGATCTTTCCACTTGAATTTAACGGGGTAAGCGCAGGCAAGAATGGCTGTGGAGTCGTGCATCGGGCAACCGTTGGTGACACCAACAGATCGATAGAACTGTAAGTAGAACTGAGAAATATGGTCCACAAAACCGCCCGCCTTTGGAGAGCTCTCTGCCATTTCCGCAAAGTCATCCAAAGTCAGCAGCGTTTTCATCGTCGCATCAAGGCCTACCATTCGGATTGGTATACCTGAAGCAAAAACCTCCTCAGCCGCAACTGCATCATGATAGATGTTTGCTTCGGCATGGGGAGTGATGTTGCCGGGGCATTCGTAAGCGCCGCCCATGATGACCAGTTCACGAAGGTTCTGACCGAAAGTCGGGTCTAGCCGAAGTGCGTCGGCGATGTTCGTCAGCGGACCGATAGCACAAACCGTAACCTCGCCGGGGTTGTCCGCGGTCAATTTGACCAAGAGCTCGGCAGCGGTTTCTGGGGTGTTCGCTCCAACCTGAGGAATGTCCTCGATATCGCCGTAGCCCTCTTTTCCGTGGACCCAAGCGGAGGGTTCGTAGTTGTCGGCGCCGTAGGGTAGCTTTGCGCCCTCTGCAACCAGCACACCTTCGGCGCCCAGAAGATCCAACAGATAGCGCGCGTTTCGGCTGGATTGCTCGACGAAAGTGTTCCCAAAAATCGCAGTTAAAGCGATCAAATCTACCTCTGGCATGGCGTGGGCGATGGCGATGGCAAGGGCGTCATCGACGCCCGGATCTGTATCGATAATCAGTTTCATCCGTTGCAGCTATCGATTTGCAGAGAGAGCATCAAGCGGGTTTGAAGGGTTCCATGCCTTGCCGAGCCAGCTCATCAGCGCGCTCATTCTCTGGATGGCCCGCGTGCCCTTTCACCCATTCCCATGTCACATCATGTTTTTGGGTGGCTTCGTCCAACCGTTTCCAAAGCTCTTCGTTTTTGACTGGCTTTTTTGCAGAGGTCTTCCAACCGCGCGATTTCCAGCCATAGATCCACTTGGTGATACCGTCTTTGACGTAGACGCTATCGGTTACGATGGTGATACGCGAGGGAGAAGACAGTGTTTCCAGCGCAGTGATGGCCGCCAATAGCTCCATCTGGTTGTTGGTAGTTTCAGCGGCGCCACCATTAAGCTCTCGCTCTTTAACAACCTCATCGCCATCGCGCGCTATCAACAGTGCGCCCCAACCACCAGGGCCCGGGTTTCCGGAACATGCGCCGTCGGTATAGGCAAAAAGGTCAGCCATTCTTGGTTGCCCTACAAATGACCCAAGGGGAGTCTGTTCCATCTAGACCTTTGCCGGACCCTTCGTCGGTATAGTTCACGGTAAAGCCCGCGTCGGCCAAAAGGTCGTGCAGTTCGTTCACTGAAACGTAGGTGTATTTTCGACCGATCCGATCGCGCTGTTCGCCTTCGCCCGCTTTCATACCTATGTGAAACACACCACTCATTTTCAAAGCGGCACATAGGGTATCGAGATGCCGAGGGAGATCAGTTCGAGGCGCGTGGAGGAGGCTGAAGTTCGCCCAAATACCATCGTAGAGCTCTTCCCCTGAGATATCGTCAAACGTTGCTTGTCGCGCGCCTACATCGTGTGTCCGATTGGCCAGTTCGACCATCTGAAGCGATGCATCAACCGGGTCCGGAACCAAACCAGCCGCACGCATGTGGGCAGAGGCGGCGGCAGGCCCACAGCCCAAGTCCAACACCGTGCCGTTTGAAGGCACCAGGTCGATAAAGGCTTGAAGATGTTCGTCCGGCCCATCCTGTTGGACAAGCTTTGCATATTCTTCAGCTTGGGCGTCGTAGACGTCGATTGTGGTCTTATCCGGCATCAAAGAGCTCCGGGAAGAAGGCAGATGATGACGATGCTGGTCAAAAGAACGCGCAATTTCAACCACCACTCAGGCGCCGCACCAAGGTTCCAAAAGTGCCAATCCAAAAGCAGCAAAGCCAGAAAGCCGACGATGAGGTTGAGCGATGCAGCCGATGCGCCGCCACCCGTCATAAAGAAAGCCCAAAGCGCTGGGATGACGCTAAGGATGTAACCAGATGCCCCCGACCCTTTGGTCGCGAAGCCCCAGAGTACGCCTGACATAAAAGACAGGATAATCGCTCCATAAAAGAGTTGGACGTAAGGTCCGACAAAACGACTGCCAAAGTTTTCAATCCCCCAAATGCCAAGCGACGGGAATACAAGCGTCAGCGACCCCCAAGCAAATGGGATAACACCAGCAATGCCCAAAAGAAGTGGGGCACGAGGAATACCGAAAATCATTTGAGTTCTCGAAACCTGTTAATCGTTTAATCTGTATCGACGTGATCTAGTGGTTTCACAAGGCGGTATTTGCATGAATGTATGCCCATCGGCACTGCATGTGACCATCAACTGCATGTCCACGCCATCGATGCGTAGCAAAGGCCCCATGGGGCAAAACGAAAGCCTAAAGCCTCAAACTATTTCCGCTTTAAGGCAGGTAGGGGAGAGAGGAATGATGCAAGACGATGCGCAGTGCCCCCCTTTCATCTGACTTATAGCCAAAACTCTTGTCGACTGCTGTCTCTCCGCCCTCTTTGTCTGTCAAAGTCACGTTTCCCATCCAAAGGGCAGTATCGCCGTCAACAAAGATGCTTGCCGTGTCAAACTGAACTGAGCGCCAACCTTTCAAGCCAAAACCACCATCTAAAGGGAAGTTATCGTTGTGCCCGACGAAATACGACAGCGCCCCTTCTTTCGTAAGGCGGAACGTTTGATTGCCACTGGCCATGGTTGGCTTAAATAAAACGTCGCCATCGGCGTAGCCATAGGCGGCGTCGATGAAGTCATCTGCTACGCGTCGCGCGTCGAAGATACCACCTTCTTCAAAAGACTTTGAAATCGCCACGAGCGCGTCGCCCCAAGTTTGATGAGCTTGAGTGATTTGGGTTTTGGTAATTGACATGACGTTTCCCCGGTCTTCTGAGCGATTGGCTATCGCTTGACGCGCAAATAGACATGAAAACCTGGCGTTGTCGATTGAAACCTTGCGAAACGAACCCAAAACGGCTGGTTCTTTTACGACAAAAGCCCTTCTTCGGTCAGCACTTTCCTAGCAACGCGAAAACACTCCAAACCCAGCGGAACGCCGCAATAGATCGCGATGACGTGGATGATCGCACGGATTTCCTCTTTGCTGACCCCGTTGTTGAGCGCCCCGCGGCAATGAGTTTCCCATTCATGCAAACGTCCAAGCGCTCCCAACATGGTGAGGTTCATCATACTGCGGGTCTTTGGGTCGATAACATCATCACCCCAACCAAAACCCCAACACCATGCGGTCATAGCCTCCTGAAATGGGCGGGTGAACTCATCTGCGGCGGCGAGATTTTTCTCGACGTATTCCGCACCCAACGTCCCTTTGCGCTGTTTCAATCCCTTTAGAAAAAGGCTCTCGTCAAAAAGGTCAGCCATTAGAAATCCACCGTTACATTTGGAAGGTTTAGTGCTTTGATCAGGTCTCTCAATTCCTGACGGGCAGCGACGTTTGAGATGTTAAGACCTTTGACGCCAATGTCGCGCAAGTCTAGCAGGGTCAGGCCTCGCGAAAAGAGTTCGCGGAAAATAACCCGCTCGTTAAATCCCGGTGCCGTACGGAAGCCGATGCGTTTCGACAGCTTCTCGATAACCCGCGCCATCTTTTCTTTGTTGATCATGGCTTGGGCGCCGGTTCGATTGCGCACAACCACCCAATCCATTGGAGCCAAGCCAGCTTGCGCACGCAGTTGGCGAGCGTTCCATACCATCTCCGAATAGACTGAAGGGCCAGTGATTTCTTCGCCGTTTGTGTCGGTGTGGGCCAACAAATCAAAGTCGATAAAGCTGTCATTAAGTGGCGTAATCAGGGTGTCAGCCAAGGAATGAGCGACCTGTGACAGGCGCGTATGGCTTCCAGGACAATCAATCAGAATGAAATCTTGATCGGGTTCTAAGCCTGCGACGGCTTTGGAAAGCCGATGGTCATAGGCGTTTTCACCGGGCTTCAATTCGCTTTGGTCAATCTCGGGTAAATCTTCGTAGTCAGGTGTGGGGAGGTCCAGACCTTCGTCCTTCAGGAACGTCTGTCGATTATGGATGTAACGGCCTAGCGTTTTTTGCCGAAGGTCCAAATCTAGCGTGCCGACCTTATGTCCCATGCGCACTAATGCGGTCGCGACATGCATTGAAACGGTCGATTTTCCAGCGCCGCCTTTTTCATTTCCGACAACAATAATATGTGCCACTGCCTTGCCCTCACGCGATTTGCCGCTTTGGCGCTACTATATGTTGTGTCTGCCTATCTGCAAAGCAGATGTGAAAGTTACCCACAGATTTCTCAAAATAGGGCACTCGCTTGACTTTATGTGTGCTGAAGCGCATCTGCCCCTCATCCCTCCCGCCAGATGGCGCCAAAAGGACTCTTATGGACTTTGATATGCTGGGCCTCGCGCCCCGCCTTGTAAAAAAGCTCTCCGAACAAGGCATAACCGATCCGACCCCGATCCAGACACAGGCCATTCCTCACGCGATGAATGGGCGAGATGTCATGGGTTTGGCGCAAACGGGGACGGGTAAGACAGCGGCCTTTGGCCTGCCAATGATTGATGCCTTGCTGAGGGCTGGTGTTAAGCCGGAACCCAAAACCGCGCGTGGCTTGATCCTTGCCCCAACGCGCGAACTTGCCAAGCAAATCGCGGACAATCTTAGCGCCTACACCCAAGGCACGCACCTCAAAGTGGCGTTGGTTGTTGGCGGCGTTGGTATTGTTGGTCAGTCAAAGCGGTTGGAGAAGGGGGTCGATCTTTTGGTTGCCACGCCGGGCCGTTTGATTGATCTGATGGATCGGAAAGCGATCAGCCTACATGAAACCATCTATTTGGTTCTCGATGAGGCGGATCAGATGCTGGACATGGGCTTCATCCACGCCCTGCGTCAGATCGCGCCGCTTTTGGCGGAAGATCGTCAGACGATGATGTTTTCGGCCACCATGCCAAAGCTGATGAATGAACTCGCACAAACGTATTTGAAGAACCCCGTTCGCGTGCAAGTGAACCCTCCGGGGCAGGCGGCGACCAAGATCAAGCAATCGGTTCATTATGTTGCTCAAGCGGCGAAGATGGATTTGCTCTTGGAATTGCTGGACAGCCATCGCGACGATTTGGCTTTGGTCTTCGGACGCACCAAGCATGGCTGCGAAAAAATGGCTCGGGTCATTGCGTCGAAAGGTTTCGCTGTCGACTCGATCCATGGCAACAAATCGCAAGGTCAGCGAGATCGCGCGATTCAGGCCTTTAGAGACGGTAAGGTAAAAATTCTTGTCGCGACCGATGTGGCCGCGCGCGGGATCGATATCCCTGGCGTTATGTGGGTTTACAACTTTGATCTACCGAATGTCGCGGAAAACTATGTGCATCGGATCGGGCGGACGGCGCGGGCGGGAGCTGGCGGGACAGCGGTTGCGCTTTGTGCCCCTGATGAGATGATCGAGCTGCAAGATATCGAACGCGCAATGAAGGAAGAAATCCCGACAGCATCCGGTCGACGTTGGGAAGTGCAGCCGGGGCAAAAGAAACGCCCCAATGGCCGCACTGGAAAGGGGCGCGGGCGTCCGAATGGCGGCAAGCCGAGTCGGAATAAGCCACAAGCGCGTGGTCTCAAGTCTAGCAAGCCAAACGACGGTGGGAAACCACGCAGGCCGCGCAGACGGGGCAAGAAGCCTAACAAAACCTAAATCGCGAACCGTTGGGTCTGGACGGCGAACCGCTCTTATGCGCGGATAGGGCATGAAAAGCGAATTGGTAATTCACAAAATTGCGGATGGATCCGAGAAGGTCATTTTTGAAACAGATGACTTGATCGAAGCCCCAAATTGGTCGCCGGACGGAACCTTCCTGATCGTGAATGGGGGCGGGCATATTTACCGATTGGAGCTTGATAACCCTTCACATCTGTACTTGATCGACACAGGTCGGATCACCCATTGCAACAATGACCACGGTATTTCACCCGATGGCTCAACACTGGTGATCAGCGACAGCCCAGGTCGGGGAACGAGTTGCATTTACACTCTTCCCATCGGTGGAGGCGAGCCAATGCGTGTCACGCCGAACACGCCGTCTTATTGGCATGGATGGTCGCCGGATGGGGCGACGCTGACCTATTGCGCAGTGCGGGATGGGAACTTCAACATCTTCACCATTCCTGTTGAGGGGGGCGAAGAAACTCAAATTACCTTTGGTGCTGGTCATAAGGATGGGCCGGACTATACACCAGACGGCGAATGGATTTGGTTCAATTCCGACCACCACGGCGATCTGCCTGATTTATTCCGAGTACGGCCGGATGGGTCTGAGTTAGAGCAAATGACAGATGATGGATCGGTCAATTGGTTCCCACATCCGTCGCCTGACGGCGCGACGGTTTTGTACCTCGCCTACCCACCGCACGTGGAAGGTCACCCCAGAGGGGAGGACGTCGCCTTGAAACTCGTTTCGCCGACAGGGGGTGAAGGGAAGACAATTGCAGAGTTTCATGGCGGTCAGGGGAGTATCAACGTTCCCTGTTGGGCTCCGGACGGGACCCAGTTCGCCTATATGCGATATTCAAAGGCCTAGTGCCGCCGTCCAGACATCTTTGCTGCGTACGATCCGACAACCGCACCCACAAGAATAGCGATGTAAATCAGACCTACGATGGCCTCAAAAACCGTCAGCATTTTTGCGAGGTCGGATGAAGGTATAATGTCGACGGCCCCGAGGGTCGTGAGGGTCGCGAAGCTGAAATATAGCATGTCATAGCGCCCGGTGACGCTGCCTTCAGCGGCGAAGGCATTCGGATCAAATTCGATGACCAAACCAAAGATCGCGGCAAAGAACATACCGATCAATAAGTAGGTGCAGGCCGCCGCGAGAACGGTGTCGAAGGTCACCTCTTCAAGGTTCTCCGTCATGGTGTGGAAATAAAGCGCGGTGGCGGCAGCAAAGCTAATCGCGAAGACCGCGTTTTCGACGTACTTGAGATTGGCAAGGATTTCCTCCGCCGCGATTGCCGCAAGGATAACGATGCCAGCGAGGATAGCCCATTTGCGGAATCGCGGGGCCGCCATGCCTTGAATTGCGACCGCAGCCAGCAGCGTTGCCGCCATCAGACCGTCAGTGAATTGCTCATCGGCTTCGTCCAGTTCAAAGATCGGAACGAGCCAAAAGTTCAACCCGAGGATCATAAAAAGCCAGAAGTTACCGGATTTCAGGACCATTTGCCGCCTCGCTACATTTCACCGAGTTGAAAGAAAAACACCGCCCAGTGGGCGGTGCAATTCCGAATAAACAAGTGGTGAGCTTAGAAACCCAAACCTGCGTATTTGTTCTTGAACTTGGAAACGCGACCACCTTGGTCGAGCAGACGCGTGTTACCGCCTGTCCAAGCTGGGTGAACTGTTGGGTCAACATCCAAAGCCAGCGTGTCGCCTTCTTTGCCGTAAGTGGATTTCATCTGCACAATAGTGCCGTCCGTCATTTTGACGTCGATGATGTGGTAATCTGGGTGTGTATCTTTTTTCATGATGCCACTCCTTACGCGTCTGCGTTGGCGCTCTTTGGCGCTTTGTAGTTGGTGACCTCTGCGATACGCGCGGACTTACCACGACGTGAACGGAGGTAGTAGAGTTTGGCGCGGCGGACGCGACCACGACGCACAACTGTGATGCTGTCGATGTTGGTCGAGTGCAGTGGAAACACACGTTCCACGCCTTCACCAAAAGAAATTTTGCGAACTGTGAACGAACCGGCAATGCCGTTTCCGTTCTTGCGAGAAATGCAGACACCTTCGTAGTTCTGTACACGGCTGCGCGAGCCTTCGGTCACTTTGTAACCGACGCGGATGGTGTCACCCGCTTTAAAGTCGGGGATGTCTTTCCCCAGAGCGGCGATTTGTTCCGCTTCGAGTTGTGCGATCAGATCCATCTGAAACGCTCCTTATAATAGTACGGGTAGATCCCGTAACGTCTGTGCGTGTCGTCAGAGCTCTGTATCGTTTCCGGGTCCGCATCGCGCCCGCCAGAGGTGCCGTCATCATTCCTTTTGTTGTGGCTGTCCGGCCTGTCCGGTGCATATGGTGCCAACGAAGGCCCCTGCAGTGTTCCGGTCGGTTCCATAAACCAAGGCCTCGGAATCGCTTTCGCGCCCGAAGATGCGCCTCTTTAGGCGGGTTTTCGGGTTCGATCAAGGGGGTATTGATGCCCAATATGATGTTGTAAAGAGGCTTGTCTGGTCGGTGGGTTAAACGAATTTGATCCGCGATATATTGACCCGACCCCATGCATCACGTTCGATCCAAGCTTCGGTGATTGTATCAAATAGACTCCAATTCGACCCATTGAGTTTCATCGAGCTGGGATGCACAACCTGTTCTTGAGGTGTCGCGAAATTGATCCGGACTTTTGTCGTGTCACGAATGGCCTTGGAAAGAGCCTCAACTCTTGGGTCAATCGCTTGTTCTTCTTTGTCTAAAAAGAATTGTGACATAATTTTCTGAACATGACCTCGGGTTTTGTCTGGAAAACTCTCGACAAGCTTTGCGCGTGCAGAATGGGCGGCCGCTTCAAGACCAAACATCGAGAGCATCGGATTGACCGAGACTAGGATGAGGCCGAGCGCCTCGGCTTCGTCTTTGGTCAAGCCTGTGAGGCGTGTTCGGTAATTGAAGCCCAGTTCAATCCCGCCTCTGTTTCCCTGATGCACTATGATCGGAAGACCGGCTTCGGTCATCGCGTCGACATCACGAAGAATGGTGCGCGTTGCGACTTCAAGCTCCTCCGCCAATTGTTTGGAGGTTTGCCGTCCGCGATTTTGAAGGATAAGCAAAATTTGCAAAAGTCGAGCGGCACGCATTTTCTTTTTTCCAATACGACAATAGATGTCATATTAGGGTTTGTAGCTCTTTCCGCATCAAGAGAAAGAGACAGCAATGAAAATTTATGCAACTTCGATAGAAATAGCTGCAGCTCGAGAGCAGGTTTGGAACGTTCTGACACAGGACTTACCGTGCGACCCAAACCCGTTTGGGATTTTGCGATTTGAAGGAAAGGTAGCGTTAGATCAAAAGATCAAGCTTTGGTCTGAAGTGTCACCGAAACAGGCTTTCAGACTTAAGGTCAGCCAATTTCAAAACCCGCAGACGATGGTTTGGACCGGTGGGATGCCGCTTGGTCTGTTTGTTGGGCGCCGGACCTTCAGGTTGCTGACGATTGACACCGGAACCCGATTTGAAATGCAAGAAACGTTCAGTGGCCTCATGGCGGGTTTGATAACCAAATCGATACCGGACCTCGGTCCCAGCTTTGAGAAGTTTGCAAAAACGCTAAAAGAGAAGGCAGAAAACAAATGACTGACGTAACTTATGGTTCGGGAATAAAAGAAGACCCATGGGTGCTGAAGACGCCATCTTTGACATCCGAATTTGAAGTCTGGGAAGAACCTGAGGCCACGCCCCCAGCGCTTGTAGTCCGTGTTGGGAAAACTCAACTATCCTATCAGCTTCGCGCGATAGAAGATGCTCCAGCGATGCTGAAGTCACACGGCGACTGGATGCCGCTTGGCAATGCAGATGAGGGGAAACCTACGAAAGAGGGAACACTAGAGCATTGGGCCAGGTCAGACATGAATCCAATTGGCGGATACTATGGGTTGCGAAAAGGATATCGCGGGCGCTTTGCGAATTACGTTGCGCCGGTGCTGGAATTGCTGGGCTTGGTCGATCTGGAACATAACGCCCGCAACAACCGTATTCGGGCAAAATAGATTTCAGCCGATGCGTAGCCTTGATTTGTCGCGTTCAATAAGCTGGCTTTGAATCCGATCGAGTTCTTCGAGCGCCAGTTGTGGATCACCCGTCTTTGCGATGGCCTTGCGGAACGATTTTTGTACGGAATGCGCGCTCCATGGCAGTATGGCTTCTGACACCCATTTGCGCAGTTCCGGTGGGAGGGCATCGAAGTCGTTCATGGGGTGGCGAGACTTGCGCTTTCCCTTGAGCGTTGTTGTTCCTCGGTTCGATGGCATAGTTGGTGGCCTCAGAAAATCCGAGGTCTTCGTTATGTTATAACATCACGATCTGCAAGTAGCTTAAGTGTCGTCTTGCGGCTTTTCGATGAGATCAGGACGTCGATCTTTTGTGAGCTTCTCAGACATCTCGCGCCGCCATTCGGCGATCTTTGCGTGATTGCCTGACAACAAGACTTCAGGAATGTATCGACCATTCCATTCAGCGGGTTTGGTGTATTGCGGATGCTCAAGCAGGCCGTTCGAAAAACTCTCTTCGATCGCGCTGTCTGCATTGCCGAGTACACCGGGCAAAAGTCGTACGGTCGCGTCGATCATTGCTTGGGCGGCGATCTCGCCACCTGTCATGACGAAGTCTCCCAAGGACACCTCTTGGATGTCGAAGTGCTCCAACACGCGTTCGTCGACTCCTTCGAAGCGGCCGCAAAGCATCGTGACACCGTCTGCTTTAGCAAGGCGCTGGGCCATTGCTTGATCGAACCTAGGGCCACGCGGTGAGAGGTAAATGAGCGGCATCCGGCCTGTGGCGCCCGCGCGTGCTTCCATGATTGCTCTTTCAAGTACATCTGCACGCAGAACCATGCCCGCGCCACCACCCGCCGGTGTGTCATCGACGTTTTTGTGTTTTCCGATGCCGTAGCGACGGAGATCAAAGGTTTGGAGTTGCCAGATGCCGTCTTTCAGGGCTTTGCCGGTGAGGCTTTCGCCGAGCACGCCAGGGAAGGCCGTTGGGAAAAGTGTGATGATCTGTGCTGTCCAAACGCCTGCGAGATCAGGGGTGTCGGTCATCAACTCGCGCGGCGTGAACGTCGCTTGGATCGACTTGCGGCCATGGGATTTTGGCGCGGTCATCAAAACAACCCTTCAGGCGGGTCGGCGATGATGCGTTCGGCCTTAAGATCCACGGTTGGGACTGCGGCTTGTGTAAATGGCAACAGAACGGTTTCCGCGCTGTTTGATGTTTGGATTTCAAGCAAATCGCCTGCACCGTGGTCCATGACATTTTTGACGGTTCCGAGCTTTTCGCCGCCGGTGTCCAAAACGTCCAAACCAATCAGGTCGGTGTAGTAATATTCATCATCCGGCAACGTCGGCATTTGGGACCGGTCTGCGTATAGCTTGGTATTGCGCAGAGCGTCGGCGTCTTCTTTCGAAATCACCCCGTCGAGGCGGGCGGTAAAGCCGCCTTTGAGACTACCGGTCACAACAAGTTGAGCGAAGGAACGCCCGTCATCCGTGTAAAGCGGGGTGTAGTCAGCGATGGCTTCGGGTTCGGCGCAATAGGACTTCAGCCGAATTTCACCATGAACGCCGAATGCGCCGCCGATTGATCCGACAATGATGCGTTCGTTCATGCCGCTACTCCTTGAGGAAGCAGGTGCGATCCCGCCAGTCTCCGCCTTCTGCCGCGCAACGCTCTTGCCGTCCGTTGTCGGCGAAAAAGATCCCCGCAACGAAAGCGAATAAGATCAGGATCAGAGTGCGAAACAGCCGGAGCATAGAAGAAATGTGTCGGGAGCCGCATTGTGTCGGCGGCTCCCAGAACCGTCCTACTCTTCAGCTGCTGCTTCTTCAGCTGCAGGCTCTTCTGCTGATGCTTCTTCCTCAGCAGGTGCAGCTGCAGCTTCTTCAGCAGCTTTTGCCTTTTCGGCTTTCTCTTCAGCGCGTTCCTGAGCAGCTTTGCCAGGTGTGCCTTTTTTCGGGTTGTTGCGCTCTTTCTTTGGCAATTCGCCAGCGGCTTCGAGCATGCGGGACACGCGGTCAGATGGCTGTGCGCCTTCGCCCAACCAGTACTTTACGCGCTCCATATTCATTTTGACGCGCTCTTCGCTGTCTTTTGGCAGCATTGGGTTATATGTTCCCAGCTTTTCGATAAAGCGGCCGTCACGCGGCATGCGGCTGTCGGCAGCAACGATGGAATAGAATGGGCGCTTTTTAGAGCCGCCACGTGCGAGGCGAATTTTCATAGCCATGGATTAGGTTTCCTTAAGATTGATCTTGATGTTGTTTATGGTGCTGAATGACCTCAGCGATGATGAAGTTGAGAAACTTCTTGGCGAATTCCGGGTCGAGGTCGGCCTCTTTCGCCAAATCTTCTAGCCGTGCGATCTGCGCTGCTTCGCGGGCTGGATCGGACGGGGGAAGGTCGTGGTTGGCTTTGAGTTTCCCCACAGCCTGCGTGTGTTTGAACCGCTCGCCAAGCGTATAGACGAGGATCGCATCGAGGCGGTCGATGCTGTTGCGGTGTCCCTTCAGAAGCTCTGCGGCTTTTGTTGCAGCGTCAGTCATAGTGCCTCCAAAAGGCCGCGCTGACGCGCGACACGATTTTTTGCGCCTCCGACGGAAGTATTCTTACTCAAAAGACGCATCATTTCTTTTTCCCGAAACCGCTGAGACCAGGAGGAAGGCCGCCGCCGGGCATTTGGCCCAGCGCTTTCGCCGCTTGTTCCATCGCCTTAGGTTCGTTCATATCTGGCATCCCGCCGGGCATGCCGCCGCCTTTGCCCATCATGCCTTTCATGGCTTGTTTGAGCATGCCGCCTTTGCCCATTTTGCCCATCTTCTTCATCATATCGGCCATTTGGCGCTGTTGTTTCAGAAGTTTGTTGAGTTCAGAAACTTCTAGCCCAGCGCCTTTGGCGATGCGTTTTTTGCGGCTGGCTTGCAATAATTCGGGTTGGGCGCGTTCGCGTTTGGTCATGGAATTGATCAGGGCGATCTGGCGTTTGAGGATGCTGTCATCCATACCCGCCGCTTCCATCTGCTTTTGCATTTTGCCCATGCCCGGCATCATGCCCATCATCCCTTCCATGCCGCCCATCTTGATCATCTGTTCGAGCTGCATTTTCAGGTCGTTCATGTTGAAGCGGCCCTTTTGGAACCGCTTCATCATCTTCTCAGCTTGTTCGGCCTCGATGGTTTCTTGAGCTTTCTCAACCAAAGAAACGATGTCGCCCATGCCGAGGATGCGGCCAGCGATACGGGACGGCTCGAACACTTCGATGGCGTCCATTTTTTCGCCCAAGCCGACAAAACGGATCGGTTTGCCAGTGATTGCACGCATCGATAGGGCTGCACCGCCACGGCCGTCGCCGTCCATACGGGTCAGGACCACGCCAGAGACGCCGATTTTGTCGTCAAATTCTTGGGCGACATTCACCGCGTCTTGGCCGGTGAGGCCATCGACGACGAGAAGTGTTTCGCGGGGGTTGGCGACATCGCGGACGGCGGCGGCTTGGGCGATCAACTCTTGGTCGATGTGCAAACGGCCTGCGGTGTCGAGCATATAGACGTCGTAGCCGCCCAAAGATGCTTGGGTTTTGGCGCGTTTGGCAATCGCGACGGGATCTTCGCCTTTGACAATCGGTAGAGTGTCGACGCCGATTTGCGCTCCGAGGATCGCCAACTGTTCCATCGCAGCAGGACGGTTCACGTCAAGCGATGCCATAAGCACACGCTTGCCTTCCTTTTCCTTCAGGCGTTTTGCAAGCTTGGCTGTGGTTGTGGTTTTACCAGAGCCTTGGAGGCCGACCATCAGGATCGGAGCGGGTGGGTTATCGATCTTTAGGGCACCGGGGTCTTCATCACCCGTCAGGATGTGTTGCAATTCGTCATGAACGATTTTGACAACTTGCTGACCCGGTGTGACCGATTTGGTGACGGACTGGCCCGTGGCCTTACCTTGTACTGCTTTGATAAAATCGCGCGCGACAGGCAGCGACACATCCGCTTCGAGGAGGGCGACGCGGACCTCACGCAGGGCTGTTTTGACGTCATCCTCGCTCAGCGCACCCTGCTTGGTGAGCCGGTCAAAGACACCGCCTAAGCGTTCGGATAGATTCTCAAACATCGGCCAAGGCCCTCATTTTCGTTTTGGTAAGTCCCTTATATAGGAACCAACCGGCTAAAGCAGTAGCGCCCCCGTGGGCGCAACGCGCTGACGGAGGGCGATCTCTATCAAATAGAGACCGGACGGCTAATGCTGTCCGGGATTTAGCGGGCGTTTAGGCTGGGTTTGGGCCAGAGTCAAGAACTCTGGCCCTAAGGTGCTAAGCGGCGGCAGCCAGCTCTTTAACGTCAAGCACGGTCACGTCAGTGATGCCGATGAAATTAAGAAAGTGAGTTAAATGGCGGCTGGCAAAATCCATTTCGCTACCGACAGGTACGCCGCCAGACGCAACAGTCACGATCGCGTGTTTGCCTTTCAGCAAGCCTTCTGGACCGTTTTCGGTATAGTGGAACGTCACCTTTGGCCGCGCCACGAGGTCCATCCATGCTTTCAAACTGGCAGGGGACGCGAAGTTATAAATCGGCAGTCCGATGACAATCGTGTCGGCGGCCTGAAGTTCCGCCACCAATTTATCTGACAAAGCGAGTACGACTTTGTCCGTGTCGGTTAGGGTCTCCGCGGGCTTGAGGCGGGTGTCCGCCCAAATGCCATCGATATAGGGAAGGGGATCTGCAACAAGGTCACGGCGAATGACTGTGTCGGGCGATAGTGCGGCAACCTCTGCTTGGCTCGCTGCGCGGCTGCGGGAGGCATCTCCGCCGACGGAAGCGTCGATATGAAGTACGGTTTGGGACATTTCAGGCTCCATCAAAAAACTGTTGGTTGCAGGCATATACTTATTGCTTTAACGAACAGAATATCCGAATTTAAACAGGAAATGTGAAATTTTGCACAGGTCAGATTTATGGACAGTTGGGACGAAATAAAGACAGCGTTTCACGTCGCGCGCGCGGGCACGGTCAGTGGAGCGGCGGAAACGCTTGGGGTACACCACGCAACGGTTATTCGTCATATCGACGCGCTCGAAGGTCGGTTAGGTGTGAAGCTCTTTCAGCGCCATGCGCGTGGGTATACGCCAACTGAAGCTGGCTCAGATCTGTTGCAGGTTGCTGAGACGACGGATGATCAGTTCAGTCAGCTTGAGGGTCGGATCAAAGGGCTCGGGCAAGGTGTTTCTGGCGATTTGGTGGTTACAACGCTTGGCAATTTGGGCGGTCTCTTGGCGCCTGTTCTGGTCGAATACCAAGTCGAGAACCCAGACGTGCGGGTGCGGCTGTTGACCGGCGACCGTTTATTCCGATTGGAATATGGCGAGGCGCATGTTGCGATCCGCGCAGGTGCGATGCCAGAGGAACCAGACAACGTCGTGCAACCGTTTATGGCGCAGCGCATGGCTCTGGTGGCTTCTCAATCCTACATTGAGCGGCGTGGTTTGCCGGAGTCTGAGGAAGATTTGGTCAATCATGACTTCGTTGGCCACGACAACGACGAAAGCCGCGCGCCCTTTAATCGATGGCTTCGAGATTTCGTGCCGAGTGAACGCATTGTCTTTCGTGCGACCGACAGTCGGGTGATGCGTGAAGCGATCCTTGCAGGCGCCGGCATTGGCTTCGTCTCGGGATATGATGCCGATGTGAATGACGATTTTATAGAAGTCATCGCGAGCAAAGACAGCTGGTCAGCGCCGCTTTGGTTGGTGACGCATGTTGATTTGCACCGTACTGCCAAGGTCCAGTCATTCTTGTCTTTCCTCAAATCGCGGGCAGAGGAATGGAAAGCTAGTGAGACCTAGCACAGCAGGGCATCTCGCGATGTTGCTGTTTTCTGCGCTGGTCGCCGGGTCTTTTGCGCTTGGTGTTTTGGCTGCGAACGAAATTGCTCCGGCGGCCTTGAATGCGGTCCGATTTATCATTGCATCTGTTTTGCTTGGAATGTTGTGTTGGTTGCGCGGAGGGATACCAAAGGCCGCAATGCGCGCTATTTGGCGTTACTTCGTTCTTGGTGGAGTCTTCGCTACTTATTTCGTGTTGATGTTCGAAGGGCTCAAGACCGCCGAAGCTGTAAGTGCCGCTGCGGTTTTCACACTAACGCCAATACTTTCAGCGTTTTTTGGGTGGCTCTTTTTGCGTCAGATCATGACGGCAAGGATCGCTGTCGCGCTGGGGATCGGAGCAATCGGTGCGCTTTGGGTCATATTTGATGCCGATTGGGTGGCTTTGACTAACTTTGAAGTCGGGCGAGGCGAGATAATTTATTTCTGGGGATGTGTAGCGCACGCGATCTATACGCCGCTAGTGGCCAAGCTAAACCGAGGCGAAAGCCCGATCGTGTTTACCTTTGGGACCTTGCTAGGAGGGACTGTTGTATTGGTACTTTGGGCGATGCCCGCCGCGCTAGAGACAGATTGGCGCAATTTACCGAGCATCGTATGGGTCACGATTCTTTATACGGCGATATTTGCCAGTGCGGCGACCTTCACACTGTTACAGTTCGCAACATTGAGGCTGCCGAGTTCTAAAGTGATGGCCTATACCTATCTGACGCCAAGCTGGGTTTTGCTGTGGACCCTGGCCATGGGAAGCGCCACGCCGGAGCCCATTGTTTTGGTTGGTGTCGGATTAACGGTGGTTGCGTTGCTGCTGTTGCTGCGCAACGACAGTAGCGCAAACAGCTATTCAGAAAGTTCCTGATCAAGAAACTTTTCAAAGGCGTCTAAGTCGATGGCGTCCATTTGCCCAAAAGCTTTCATCCAAGTTGATGCGTCTCGCAGCGCGTCAGGCTCAAGCTTACACCATTTTACGCGTCCGCGTTTTTCCTGGCTGATGAGGCCAGCGCTGGTGAGAACGGCGAGATGTTTGGAGATGGCCGCGAGCGAGATATCAAAAGGCTCTGCCACATCTGTGACGGCCATATCGTCTTCGAGCAGCATCGAAAGAATGCGTCTTCGTGTGGCGTCACCGAGTGCGGCGAATACGATATCGAGTTGGGCGTCCATGGGGACATCAAGCACCGCAGCCAATAATCGTCAACCATTTGGTTGAATATCAAATTGAAACAAAACTTGGGGATTTGAAGGGAAAAGGGCACCATTCGCTCATCTTCATCCGGCACAAAAATAATGTAAAAACAGATATTTAATGGGATAAACTGGAGCCCGATTCCAGCGTTGACTCTAGTCCGTCTGCGCCGTAGCACTCCCTCAACCTTCCAAGTGGGAGAAATGCGTTGGTGGATGAGGCTGATAAGCGCCGATTGGAGGAGCTCGCAGCCCGGATTGAGGCGGCAAAGACGCCTGAAGAAACCAAGCACCACTCGGAAGAACACTACTCTCAGGCGCAACTTGCCTGGCGAATGGTTATAGAGCTTGTGGCCGGTCTGATGATTGGCTTTGGCATCGGATACGGGCTGGATATCCTTCTAGGGACCACGCCGATTTTTCTGGTGCTGTTTATTTTGTTTGGCCTCGCGGCGGGTGTGCTCACCGTGATGCGATCAGCCAAAGAAGTGCAGGAAAAGCGGACCCGTGCCGCAGAAGAAGAGGGCCAAGAGAATGGCAACTGAAGGCAAAGAAGACGGCGGCCTTGTATTCCACCCACTGGATCAGTTCATCGTTAAGCCACTGTTCGGCGACGGTCCTGTTGCTTGGTACACGCCAACGAACGTAACCCTTTGGATGGGTATCGGCCTTCTGTGCATCATTTTGCTGTTTGTCGTCGGCTCACGCGGTCGCGCAATCGTTCCGACGCGCGTTCAATCCATCGGTGAACTAATCTACGGCTTCATCTACAAGATGGTTGAAGACGTCACCGGCAAAGATGGCGTGAAGTACTTCCCACACATCATGACGCTCTTCGTATTCATCCTGTTTGCGAATTATCTTGCATTGCTGCCAATGTCCTACTCATCGACATCCATGATCGCGGTCACGGCGGTTCTTGGCTTTGGTGTGTTTATCGCCGTCACGATCCTTGGTTTTGTTAAGAACGGTGCATCGTTCTTGGGCCTGTTCTGGATGTCAGACGCTCCGGCAATCTTGCGCCCGATCATCGCCGTGATCGAGGTTATCTCATATTTCGTTCGTCCGGTGAGCCACTCCATTCGTTTGGCTGGTAACATCATGGCGGGCCACGCGGTTATTAAAGTGTTCGCAGGCTTTGCAGCGCTGACATTGGTCAGCCCGGTTGCGATCCTCGGCATCACCGCAATCTACGGCTTGGAGGTCCTTGTGGCCGGTATTCAGGCTTACGTTTTCACCATTCTGACCTGTGTTTACCTCAAGGATGCGCTGCATCCGTCGCACTAAGGTCACGAACCCTCATCACTGAAATTCCATCGTAAGGAGAAAATATCATGGAAGGTCAACTCGCACACATCGGCGCAGGTCTTGCAGCTATCGGTTCCGGCGCAGCCGCGATCGGTGTTGGTACAGTTGCTGGCAACTACCTGGCAGGCGCTCTGCGCAACCCATCTGCTGCTGCGTCTCAGACAGCAACACTTTTCATCGGCCTCGCATTCGCAGAAGCGCTCGGAATCTTCGCATTCCTCGTGTCTCTGCTCCTGATGTTCGCCGTTTAAGAACAACTCGATTATCCTTACGGCTGGCTGGGGCGACTGTCCCAGCCGGTAAATTCAAAAGGTAAACGGGGGCCGGAATGGCAACAGAAACCACAGATGCAACAGTAGGTGCCTGCGTCGACGCCGGGGGATATGCCCTTGGTATGCCGCAGCTTTGCGCAGACTGGATCCCAAACCAGGTATTCTGGCTGATCCTTTGCCTGATCGCGATTTACTTCGTGATGAGCCGGATCGCCTTGCCCCGCATCGGGGCCGTGCTGGCCGAACGGTCGGGCACAATCACAAATGACCTTGCCGCAGCAGAAGAGCTGAAGCAAAAGGCTGTTGAAGCGGAAGACGCTTACAACAAAGCCCTTGCAGATGCGCGTGCAGAAGCGGGTCGCATTGTCGCTGAAGCGAAAGCCGAAATTCAAACTCAGTTGGATGCTGAGATGGCGAAAGCTGACAAGAAGATCATGGCGAAAACAGCTGAAAGCGAGAAAGCAATTGCTGAAATCCGCGCAAGCGCCAAGGAGTCAGTGAAGACTGTCGCCAAGGACGCCGCGAAAGAGATCGTTGCCGCAATGGGCGGGAAAGCAGATGCGAAATCGATCACATCGGCTGTGACTGCTCGGATGAAGGGGTAAGAACATGCGCGTTTTGACTACATCCCTTCTGGCTCTGGCAGCGACACCCGCATTGGCGGCTGGCGACAAGCCTTTCTTTTCATTGGCGAACACTGATTTCGTCGTTTGGATCGCTTTCCTGATCTTCGTCGGAATTTTGCTGTATTACAAAGTGCCAGGCACCGTTGGCAAAATGCTGGACGGCCGCGCTGATGCGATCAAGGCTGATTTGGACGAAGCGAAAGCCCTTCGCGAAGAAGCTCAAAGCCTTCTGGCGTCTTACGAGCGCAAGCAGAAAGAAGTTCAGGAACAGGCGGATCGTATCGTCTCTTCCGCAAAGGAAGAAGCGACACGTGCCGCTGAAGCAGCGAAGGACGACATCGCAAAATCAATCGAACGTCGTTTGGCATCTGCAGAAGAACAAATCGCAAGTGCTGAGGCGTCTGCGATCAAAGAAGTACGTGACCAAGCCATCGTTGTTGCGGTTGGTGCAGCTGAAGATCTGATCGCAAAGCAGATGGACGCCAAAGGCGCCAACAGCCTGATCGACGAAGCGATTGCTGCGGTTGGTGAAAAGCTTCACTAAACGCAAACTGATAAGTTTCAGAAGGCCTCGGCAAACGCCGGGGCCTTTTTAGTTTTGCGGTTTCGCGATTGTGGTGTGGATGGAGAACACCACCGCGCCCGTCTTTGGTAATTTCCAAACTGTTTGCCGTTCAGAACGTTCGTAGATCCCTGCCTTGTGATCGTCAGTTCTTGGTTCAGCCTCGGTTCTTGGGTGATGCAGAGCAGGGTCTGAATAATTCAGAAAGTTTGCCCGCCACATGGGTTGGCCAACCCGAACGCCATCAAACAATCGTTGGACACGTTTCGCGATATTGGTGTCATATTCTGGGACCGGTCGGTGGATCGCAATAAGGGGCTTTCCGATCTTCTCTGACAACGTCCAACTGGCGGGAAAGCACAGCAGAGCCGCGGTGAGAACGTGTTCGTCACCGACTTTCTGAAGAATACAAATATCTTCTTGGATGAGTTTCGAAAGCGTCTGCAGAGGCACTTCGAAATTCAACTCAGCACGGCTTTTATCTGCGCAGATCACATCTTGATCGCAAACTTCAAAATCTGCTCGGTTCCGAAGGAGTTCAAGAACCTCGTTCAGCAGTTCCTGTGCGGGCTCTCTAGCGGCTGGAAGAATTCGCAAGACAGCGTCTTGATCGGCAGCCAGCAATCTCGCTTTCTCAGCCAACTGAGCAGAGTAGGCTTCATCAACGGTTATCCAATCGACACCACGCAGCGGCTGCATACCCGGCAGGCTTCGCGCTGCCACAGATCGTTGGTTCGGGTCTAGTTGGTTTTGAAGAACAGGTTTGGTTGCCATCTAGCGCTTGGCTTCGTGTTCATACCGCCGCTGTGCAAAGGCCTCGTTCTTCTCGGCTTTCTGATGGTCGGCCAGAGCTTGTTCGACGTAATCGAGATGCGACGCAACTGCGGCTTTCGCCCGTTCTGGATCTCTTTCTTGCAGCGCATCGTTTATCGCACGATGCTGATCCAACAAATGGTCGCGCGTCATCCGCTGTTTGAACATGACCGACCGATTATAGAACACCCCTTCGCGCAAGAGTTCATACATGGATCGCATCATGTGCAGCATAATGATGTTGTGGCTTGCTTCGATAATCGCGAGATGAAAATCGGCGTCCAATGCCGCTTCTTCGGTTGGGTTACGCTTTTGCTGCGCCACTTCCATCTTCTTGAAGATCGTATCGATCACCTTCAGATCGGTATCTGATCCCAGGCGCGCCGCACGTTCTGCAGCCAAACCTTCCATGTCGCGCCGGAAACTGATGTAGTCGAAGACAGCACTGTCATGTGTCGCGAAAAGAGTGACCAGCGCTGGCGCGAACGCGCTTCCCAGAACATCTGCCACGAAGACGCCTGCACCTGCTTTCGATGTGAGTAGTCCGCGATCTTGAAGATCGGACAGTGCTTCTCTGAGCGACGGGCGGGATACACCCATCTTTTCGCTAAGCTCGCGCTCGGATGGCAGCCGTTCGCCCGGGCGCAAGATACCCCGTAGGATCAGCTCTTCGATCTGCCGGACGACACTCTGGGAGAGTTTTTCTTGTTGAACCGTTTGAAAGGGCATCGCGACCTCATGCTCTATTGGTCAGTTTATATTACCAGAGCATCACTTCGCCAACAAAAAAGGGCCGCATGAAGCGGCCCTTCGCGTTCATTGTTCGAACTTAACCGTTCGGAATTATGACCACTTCGACGCGGCGGTTGGCCTGACGGCCTTCTTCGGTCAAGTTTGTCGCAACCGGAGCATCCTCGCCGCGACCAATAGATGCAATACGTGTTGGCGATACGCCGGAGCCGATCAAAACGCTGCTCACAGACTGTGCGCGGCGTTGTGAAAGGTCGAGGTTGAATTCGGCACTGCCCGTATTATCTGTGTGACCGATCACGCTGACGGACGTGTCAGGAAAACGATTGATCGATCCTGCCAACGTCTGAAGCTCAGCTTGAGAAGCCGCCGACACTGCAGTGCTCTCGGTCGCGAACAGAATGTCTTCTGCGAGCGTCACAGTCAGGTTCTGACCATTGTTCACGATGCCCACGTTGTTGCCGAGAGATGCACGAAGCTCTTCCTCTTGCTGGTCAAGCTGGTTGCCAATCGCGGCACCGCCGGCTGCACCTAGAGCTGCGCCAAACACAGCACCGCGCCGTCGATCTTGGACGCTATCGCCTGTCAGAATGCCAGTTAGTGCGCCTACGCCTGCGCCGATCAAAGCACCTTGCTGCGCGTTTAGGTTGTCATTTGGAGAGCTACCATCGCAAGCCGCAACAAATGCGAGCGAGCCTGCGGCGAGAAGAAGAGGGAATTTTGTCAATGCCATTGTACTGGTTCCATTATTTTTAGGTGGCGTAATCTGCCACGCCTGTCGATGCTTCACATTAAGGCGAAATTCCCGATGCTATTCAATAACGGCGCTTGGAGAGGCGGGTTTCCGCTTACTTTTTCGCACTAGGCGGCGGCATCTTCACGCGCAGATTCCCATGCCAGCAACGAACGCTTGACCGGTAATCCCCAGTGATAGCCACCGAGGGCCCCGGATTTCCGAAGGGCGCGATGACATGGGATCAAAAGGCTAACAGGGTTTCTCCCAACTGCTGTGCCGACGGCTCTTACGGCTTTTGGTTTGCCAATCGACTGTGCAATCTCGCTGTAGGTCGTCACATGACCTGGCGGGATCATCAGAAGAGCTTCCCAGACCTTTAGCTGAAGCGGTGCGCCGATCATGTGCAGCCTGGTTTCACCAGATAGCGAGAGCGTCGCCTCGGCCCATGGACGGATGGCCTCAGGGTTTTCTACAAAGGTTGCTTTGGGCCACCGCGATGTCATATCCGCCATTGCTTCGTTTTCGCCTGTCACGGCAGAGAAGGCCAAGCCGCAAATTCCCTTGTCTGTGCCCATCAGGAGAGCAGGGCCAAACGGACTTTCAAACCACCCCCAATTTATCGTTAAATCTGATCCACCTTTAGCAAAGTCTCCTGGGGTCATTGCTTCCCAGCGCACAAACAGATCATGAAGTCGGCTGCTTCCGGAAAGCCCAACAGCATTGGATGTCTCAAGTGTCGTGAAACGATCTCGCAAGAGCGATTTGGCGTGCCCGAGGGCGAGGTACTGTTGATAGCGTTTCGGACTGACACCGACCCATTGGGTAAAGAGCCGCTGAAAATGGGCTGGAGACATGTTCATTTGCCGCGCAAGCTCTGTCAGCGAAAGTGGTTCACCGTCATGCGCGTCGATTAGTTCAATCGCGCGCGCGATGACTTGGTAATGATAAGAGTCGTTCTGTTCCATGTAGCTAACCTAGGAAAAGCAATGATTGCAGGCGACCCGAAAATTGCGCATAGATTTTCCGATGGCAAAGCAACTCGACTACAACACCATCCGAGAGATTTTCGGACGGTTTCAGGCAGCAGAAGCCGAACCTAAAGGGGAACTGAACCACACCAATGCTTACACGTTGGTCGTGGCGGTGGCCCTGTCGGCACAGGCAACCGACAAGGGCGTGAACAAGGCAACGGAAGCTTTATTTCAAAAGGTCGAGACCCCGCAGCAGATGCTTGATCTGGGGATCGATGCGCTGACCGAGCATATCAAGACCATCGGCCTTTATCGCCAAAAGGCCAAAAACGTGATGAAGATGAGCCAGATATTGGTCGATGACTATGGTGGCGTTGTTCCAAATTCGCGTGTGGCGCTGCAGTCCTTGCCCGGTGTTGGTCGGAAAACCGCAAATGTCGTGCTTAATATGTGGTGGCAGCAACCGGCGCAGGCGGTGGATACACATATCTTTCGAGTTGGGAACCGTTCCGGCATTGCGCCAGGCAAGGATGTCGATGCTGTCGAACGCGCGATTGAGGATAATATCCCAGCCGATTTTCAGCTGCATGCGCACCACTGGCTTATCCTGCATGGACGGTATACTTGCGTCGCGAGAAAACCAAAATGCGCGGCCTGTTTGATCCGCGACCTTTGTATGTTTGAGGACAAGAACTTATGAGCAATTTCGACGTCATTGGGATCGGCAATGCAATTGTCGATGTGATTTCTCCTGCTGAAGATATGTTCCTTGATCAGATGGGCATCGAAAAAGGGATCATGCAGCTTGTCGAAAAAGACCGCGCAGAGGTTCTTTATGCGGCCATGCGGGATCGGGTCGAAACACCAGGCGGGTCTGTTGCGAACACGATTGCCGGACTTGGCGGGCTTGGTTTGACGACTGCATTTATTGGTAAGGTGAAAGATGACGCGCTGGGCCGGTTCTATGCCAAAGGTATGGAAGATGCAGGAACAGCGTTCCCGAATGCTCCGGTTCAGAATGCAGATGCGCCCACGTCGCGGTCGATGATTTTTGTCTCCCCGGATGGGGAGCGTTCGATGAACACATACCTCGGCGCTGGTGCTGACCTAAACAGTGGCGATGTGTCCGGCGATTTGTTCGGTGGCAGCAAGTTCCTGTTTTTGGAAGGCTACCTTTTTGACAAGGATGACGGGAAGACCGCGTTTAGTGAAGCGGCACGCTTGATGCATGCCGCTGGCGGGAAATCTGGCATCACGCTTTCCGACCCTTTCTGTGCTGATCGCCATCGTGAAGGTTTCCAGCGATTGATCAAAGAGGACTTGGATTTCACGCTTGGCAACGAAGATGAGTGGAAAACACTCTACGAGACCGATGATCTGGATGCGGCATTGGCCCAAGGGGCGGCGGCCTGCGACACAATCGCTTGTACGCGGTCAGGCGATCCAATCATCCTTATTCGGGATGGAGAGCGAGTCGAGGTGCCAGTTACACCGATTACGCCGGTTGATGCGACAGGGGCAGGCGATCAATTTGCGACTGGGTTCATATATGGCATGGCCACTGGCCAGCCACTGGATGTTTGCGGTCGCATGGGTGCTGTCGCCGCGGCCGAAGTCATTCGCCACATCGGACCGCGGCCTCAGGCGGACTTAAAAGTGCTGTTTAAGAATGCTGGACTGATCTGAGCCAAAGCGCATCAAGCGAGTCGATGGCATCAACGTCGAAATGGTCTTCTTCTTTCCAGTATTTCCCGCTTGGGACATAGTAATCCAAACGTGTCTCTTCTGCCTCGGCCGCTGCAACCAATTCTTTGTTAAACGACGCTGGTGTAAGGGTGCCAACGTTTGAGACATCGGCTCTTGGGAAAAGCAACCGGCTGTCGTCCTTGCTAAGATTCACCATTGCGCATCTTTGTTGGGCGGCTTTCACCATGAGCCGAGCAGATTTTGCTTCCAGGCTGCGAAGGGTTTTGTCTTCTCTAAGCGGATCAGCAGTTCCCTTGCCGTAAAAGTGGGTTTGCTCCGTTTTTGGGTACACCATATCGCACCCAAGGACAGCAATCACATGTGGTTGAAGCGCAGCTAGTGCCCAATAACTCGCTGTGAAGGCCATCGTACCACCTGCGTAGACGAAACCGCCGTATTGGTTCTGGAGCGGGACGTAGTCTACCGCTTGAATGACCTTTTGATCGGGCGCCATCTGCGAAGGCATCCGATCCTCAGCGAAGTCAGAAGGATGCACAAGATGAGTCCAATCAGGTCGGACGCGCCACGCGTTGTTGATCGCGACAATGTGGTCAAATGGAGGATTTGACCAATCCTTTGCGGTCAACACGTTTGGCCCGCTTCCAAGCAAGAGTACCGATGTCATTTTGGGGCCTTTTTCTACTGCCGCAGTTCTTTTCTGATCACCAACTTAAGGCCAGACCAAGTTGCGTCCACCGCGCAGACTTTCACATCAACCAAAATTCCCGACAATGCGATCTCTCTGATCACATCTTCGGTTATGTCAGTATCTACTTTCGAGGCTTTTTTGGGCCAACTTACCCAGATCATTCCATCACGCGCCATCGAGGCTAAGCAATCAGAGAGTAAGCGCTCTAGCTCCGCGCGAGCTGATGAAAAGATATGATAAACCGCTGCGCCGGTTCGAAGTTCGTATTCAAATCTGACATCCGGTCGACCTTCGCCAAGTAGGTCCAAGTAATCTTCAGGCGGGTTCATCAGGCAGACGGTTTGCCCTTCCTTCAATCCAAGCTTTTTCCAAAGCGGATTGCCTGAATATCCAGCCGTCATTCTCCTAACTTTGCGTGGACTTCCGCCAGATCAATCTCGCCGGTTGGCATTTTGTTCGATGGATCTTCAAAGTCATATTTGAAGAGCTGGAAATCGCGTTTGTAGATTTCGTAGACCAAATGCATCGACAAATCGTCAAAATAGTCTTCCACCGGGAAGGCCCGCTTTGGCCCATGTCCTTCGCTTTCGTTAAAGCGAGGGATTTTTGTGATGTCTACAGGCTTGGGCGTTTCAATTTCATCCAAAACGGCTTTCATACCGTCGTTGAAATGCTCAGTCCAAAAAATGCGATCGTATTTGCCGCCATTCACAATAAATGTAGAGATGTGGCCTGACATGGCTGACCAGTGAATATCCGGCTCCATCGGGCGGCGCCACCGAATGGTGTCGCGCGCAAAGAGCAGAAAGCGGCGGAATGATTTGATTTGGTCGAATTCAAAGCCGGTTTCGGGATCGCCAACCTCAATGCCATATTTCTGGATCAGCAGAGGGACCAGGTTGCCGCGATAGCGTTTGCCGTTGCGCTGAATGCCGCAAATCTTGTCAAAGAACGAAGATAGAATGCGGGTGTAGGGGTTTCGGACGCAGGTGAAGGCGTAACTTTTGTGGCTTTCAATGTTGGCGGTGATCAGAGGTTGGCTGTCTTCCAACGCCCATTTGTGCATGCCACCCTTAGCATCATGGATGTCGCCATCGAAGAACTCCCCATGATCGGAAAAGTACATAATTTGTCCAATGGTCGAACACGCGCATTTTGGCACGACGCGATAGACGACGCTCTCGCTTTCCGTCATCCAGGTCCCTGGAAAACCCATATGTCAGCCTCCGCGCGAGCTGTTGGACAAATTGCTCGCCTTGAGACACTGTATTAGTTCAGCCTTTACGGCAAAGAAACCCTGTATATTCAATGTCGCTTCTTGTTATTAGTTTCGAACAATAGCCCGATAATACACCGACTGTTTCGAGAATGGCAAAAATAGCATTCATCCTCCTGTGTCATAAAGACCCAGAGGCCATCATACAGCAAGCAAAACAGTTTACGGCTGTCGGAGATTACATCTCGATTCACTTCGATGCGCGGGCCCCGAAAGAGGCATACGACCTCATCCGGAAAAAACTCTACGGTAATCCAAACGTCGCTTTTGCCAAAAAACGGATCAAATGCGGCTGGGGTGAGTGGAGCCTTGTACAAGCGACTTTGCATGCCGTCGAAGCAGCAGTCGACGCGTTTCCTCGCGCTACTCATTTCTACATGGTGTCTGGTGACTGCATGTCGATCAAATCGGCAAGATACGCGCACAAGTTTCTGGACGCCAATGACGTCGACTATATTGAGAGCTTCGATTACTTCGAAAGCGATTGGATCAAGACCGGCTTAAAAGAAGAACGGCTGATCTATCGCCATTGGTTTAACGAACGCACACAGAAGCGGCGGTTTTATTGGAGCTTTTGGACGCAACGCAAGCTTGGCATCACCAGAGAGGTGCCTAACGACATTCAAATCATGATTGGGTCGCAATGGTGGTGTCTGCGGCGGCGAACAATTGAGTGGATCCTCAATTTTGTGAAAGAGCGGAAAGACGTCGTTCGTTTCTTTAAAACGACCTGGATTCCTGATGAGACATTCTTTCAGACTCTGGTGCGCCACTTGGTGCCTACGGATGAAATCAAGACACGAACGCTGACCTTCTTAATGTTCACCGACTATGGAATGCCGCTGACGTTCTACAATGATCACTATGATTTGCTGATTGGCCAAGATGGCCTATTTGCCCGCAAGATCAGCTCAGAAGCTGCCGAGTTGAAATCTCGACTTGGAAAACTTTATGCGTCGGAACAAGAGGATTTCAACGTTTCGAACGAAGGCCGGAACCTCTTCAAATTTTTGACCGGTCGCGGGCGGATCGGCCGAAGGTTTGCCCCTCGGTTTTGGGAAGCTGAGGCAACTCTCGGTCGCGACCGAGAATTGTTCGTGATCGTTTGTAAGAAGTGGCACGTGGCTAAACGCCTTTCGGCGTCCATCAGGAACCACACCGACATCCCTGCGATCGATTATCTGTTCAACGAGGATCAAACGGAATTGCCGGATCTTGGCGGCATTCAGACGTCGCTGGCCAAACGAACGCGCCATAGGCGCTCTCTTATGCGGATGCTCTTCGATTATTACGAAACAGAAAAGCTCGTCATTTGTTTGGATACAGCGAACATCGATCTTTTGGAGGATTTCTTTTCCGACCGGTCTCGTTCTCGGCTTTTGGAGGTCGAATGCGACTTCTCAGACGAATATCTCATTGGGCACGCCAAACGCGTCGGGCTTGCTGCACCAGACTCTAGCCAAGAAACACTGGGGCAAATTATCCCGACGATCCGCTACGACATAGCCTTTGAAAGTGAGCGCATTCAGGACAGTAATTTCCAAGGCTACCACCGCATTCAGCAAGACCATAGCCAAGCGAAAAATGCTGAAATCCTTGGGTCTTTCCTTGATGTGACACCGGAAGTGGCGCAAGAGTTGTCGGCAACGCCTTACCTCTTTGATGGATGATTTCAGATGCAGTTTGACTACGATGATCAAAATATCTTTGCGAAAATCTTGAGGGGTGAAATCCCCAACAACACCGTTTTTGAAAGTGAGCACGCGCTGGCGTTTCATGACATTCAGCCGCAAGCCGAAGTTCATGTTCTTGTGATCCCAAAGGGCCCCTACGTGAGCCTCGATAACTTTGCGCGCGACGCCTCAGCGGAGGAACAGGCGGGGTTTATGGCGGCCGTGGCGGAGGTGTGTAGAATTACCGGTGTAGATGACGGGTTTCGCGCCATAGCCAATACCAGAACCCACGGCGTCCAAGACGTGCCACATTTTCATCTGCACATCATCGGTGGCCAACAACTTGGCCGGATGTTGCCGCGCGACTGATTATTCTGTCAGCGACAAGAAAACATCTTCGAGATCTGGGATATCCGTCTGAATGTCTTTGATGACCATGCCCGCTTGCCGAAGGTGATCGAGGACTTCGTTGTCTGAGATGTTTGCAGGTCGATAGGATAAGCGAAGCGCGCCGTCTTCTGTTGTTTGCTGTGATATCTCGGCAGGCATGACGACACGGGATACTGGTTCGGCAGGGGTGATGACCAAAGTCTTACTGTCGAGCTTGGATAGTAGGTTTGATGTTGTGTCGCGGACGATCAATTCCCCATGGTTGATGATCGCGATCTCATCGCACATTTGCTCCGCCTCTTCGAGGTAGTGCGTGGTGAGGATGATGGTCATGCCCTCATCATTCAACCGACGCACATTTTCCCAAAGCTGATTGCGCAGAGTGATATCCACCCCAGCGGTTGGCTCATCTAGCACCAAAATTTGAGGACTATGAACCAATGCTTTGCCGAGTAGCAGGCGCCTGCGCATTCCGCCGGAAAGGGAGCGCGCATAGGCATTGGCTTTGTCGCTTAGACCGATCAGCTCGAGAATCTCCGCTGTCTTGCGCTGCATGCGCGGAACACCATAAAGGCCTGCTTGAACATCTAGGGATCCAGCAGGGGTAAAGTATGGGTCCAGATTGGGTTCCTGCGGCATGATTCCAATGGACGCCCGCGATTGGCGCGGGTTTTCATCTTGGTCAAAGCCCCAGATTTTGACCGACCCTTCGGATTTCGTGACCAGACCGGCTAGAATGTTGATTAGTGTCGACTTTCCCGCGCCATTTGGCCCCAAGAGACCAAAAATAGATCCTTGGGGGATATTCAGGTCGATCCCCTTCAAAGCGACTTTTGCCTCTTGCGTTTTGGACGCGGCATAAGTCTTTCTTAGGCCAGAAATTTCGATAGCATTGGCGGTCATTGGCGTCTTTTCCCCAGCGCAGGCCTGCGATATGAATGCTTGAGTTAAGGCGGATTACCTCCGCATCAACAGACAGGCCAGCCATGACACGTCCCGCACCGGAAACCAAGATTGAAAAAGACTATCGCGTTGCTTGCGACGGTGGCGAAGGTGGTTTTGGACACCCGCGCGTGTATCTGCAAATTCCGACGGATACAGGTTGGGTTGAATGCCCATATTGCGACGCGAAATACGTCCACGAAGATTTCAAAGATCAAGCCTGATCCTTCTGGTCCCTTCCTCCGGTTCATGCGAAACTAGATGAACGATTGACTGGGGGAGCGCGACATGACCACGCAATTCGGTAAAGGCTGTCATCTTCATTTGATTGATGGGTCGGCGTTTATTTTTCGCGCCTATCACGCTCTGCCCCCGCTCTCGCGGAAATCAGATGGATTGCCGGTGGGAGCGGTCAGCGGTTTCGTGAACATGCTTCAGCGCTATGTCGAGGGCAACACCGGCCCAGACGCCGCGACCCACGTGGCCGTGATTTTCGATAAAGGCAGCCATACATTTCGTAATGATCTTTATGACCAATACAAAGCGAACAGAGAGGCGATGCCAGAGGATTTGCGCCCTCAAATCCCACTGACACGTGACGCAACGCGGGCCTTCAACATTGCATGTGAAGAGATTGAGGGGTTCGAGGCTGACGATATAATCGCGACATTGGCCCATCAGGCGCGTGATACGGGCGGTCGTGTGACGATCCTTTCGTCTGACAAAGACTTGATGCAGCTGGTCGGTGGCGGTGTCGAAATGCTCGACCCGATGAAAAATAAGCGCATCGATACTGATGGCGTGCATGAGAAGTTCGGCGTCGGGCCGGAGCGGGTGGTTGATGTGCAGGCGCTTGCCGGTGATAGCGTTGATAACGTTCCAGGTGCGCCCGGAATTGGGATCAAGACAGCCGCGTTGCTGATAAATGAATATGGCTCTTTGGAAGAGCTTCTAGATCGCGCAGAAGAAATCAAACAGCCCAAGCGGCGTCAGACTTTGATCGATAACCGGGACCAGATCGAATTGTCCAAGCAACTGGTGCAATTAGACTGCGACATGGAATTGCCGTTCGATCTCGACAGCTTGGAAATCAAAGACGCCGATCCAGAAACTTTGATGGGGTTCCTTGCGGAAATGGAATTCCGCACTGTGACCAAACGGATTGCGGATAAGTTGGGGATCGAAGCGCCCGTAATTGCCGATGTCGCACCGACACCTACTGAAACCTCTGCAGCTGAAGCGGTGCCGTTCGATCAGGCAACCTATTCGAAGGTTGCCGATGCGGCGACCCTCGAAGACTGGATTGGGCGCATTCGAGAGCGTGGCTATGTGGCTGTCGATACTGAAACCACAGGCTTGAACGAGATGACAGCAGATCTGGTTGGCATCTGCTTGTGTGTTGAGGCAGGGGATGCTTGCTATATCCCGCTGACCCACAAGGCGTCTGCATCCGACGATCTGTTCGGGTCGGATGAACTTGCTCAAGGACAGATGGGTTTGGACGAAGCGCTCGCGCTCCTCAAGCCTGTGTTGGAAGACCCTTCGGTTCTGAAAATCGGTCAGAACATGAAGTACGATGCAAAGATTTTCGCGCGTGTCGGCATCGATATTGCAGCCATCGACGACACGATGCTGATGTCGTACGCGATGAACGCAGGCCTGCATAATCATGGGATGGATGGGCTGTCAGAACGGTACCTCAATCACAAGCCAATTGAGATCAAATCGCTGTTGGGGACAGGAAAATCCGCCATCACCTTTGATCGTGTGCCAATCGAGGACGCTGTGAAATATGCCGCGGAAGATGCGGATATTACACTGCGTCTGTGGCAACTGTTCAAGCCGCAACTGCATGAAAAGTGCGTCACGACTGTCTACGAAACGTTGGAACGTCCTTTGGTGCCGGTGTTGGCCCAAATGGAAAGGACAGGCGTCAAAGTTGACCGGGATACGCTGTCGCGGATGTCGAATGCCTTTAGCCAAAAAATGGCAGGGCTAGAGGCCGAGCTTTACGAATTGGCGGGGCGTGAATTCAACGTACAAAGCCCCGCGCAGGTTGGCACAATCCTGTTCGACGAAATGGCGTTGGAGGGGGGCAAGAAAACCAAAACCGGCCAGTGGTCAACACCTGCCGATGTGTTGGAAGACCTTGCCACCGAACATGATTTTCCGGCCCGCATTCTGGACTACCGCCAACTGGCCAAGCTGAAATCCACCTATACGGATGCCCTTCAGACGCATATCAATGTGGAAACGGGTCGGGTTCACACGTCCTATTCCATCGCTGGGGCCAACACTGGCCGGTTGGCCTCTAATGATCCTAACCTTCAGAACATTCCGGTGAGGACGGAGGAAGGCCGTCGTATTCGCGAAGCATTCGTCGCGGAACCTGGTAAGACGCTCGTATCGCTCGACTATTCACAGATTGAGCTTCGCATCCTCGCACATATCGCCGGTATCGATACGCTCAAACAGGCGTTCAAAGATGGGCACGACATTCATGCGATGACTGCTTCGGAGATGTTCGACGTTCCGCTTGATGAAATGACGCCAGATATCCGGCGCCAGGCGAAAGCGATTAACTTCGGTGTGATTTACGGGATCAGCGGGTTTGGTCTTGCGCGCAACTTGCGTATCCCGCGTGCCGAGGCTCAGGGCTTTATCGACCGCTATTTCGAACGGTTCCCCGGCATTCGAACCTATATGGATGACACCGTCGCCTTCGCGAAAGAGCATGGCTACGTGGAAACCTTGTTCGGTCGCAAGATCAATACGCCAGAGATTAACGCGAAAGGTCCGCACGCTGGCTTCGCGAAACGTGCAGCGATCAATGCTCCGATCCAAGGAACAGCAGCGGATGTGATCCGCCGCGCCATGATTAGGATGCCCGCTGCTATCGCGGGCCAGCCTGCTAACATGCTTTTGCAAGTGCACGATGAATTGATTTTCGAGGTGGCGGATGAAGGCGTCGACCAGTTGATCGAAACGGCGCGCGAGGTCATGGAAGGTGCGAGCGATCCAGCAGTGCGCCTAGACGTAAAGCTTGCTGTAGATGCGGGTCAGGGCGCGAACTGGGCTGAGGCGCATTGACCAGTTCGTATAAAAAACGCCGCCCGAATGGGCGGCGTCTGGTGACTTCGTTCAAGTCTGAGATCTAGTTCACTTTTTCAGTTTCGATCACGTTTGCATCGCTTGTCGGCGCCTTGCTGATTTCGATCTGACGTGGTTTCAGGGCTTCAGGCACTTCGCGCAGCAGGTCGATGTTCAACATGCCATCAACGTGACTGGCACCAGTTACTTTAACGTGGTCGGCCAGATGGAAGCGGCGTTCAAATGCGCGCGTCGCGATACCACGGTGGAGGTATTTGCGATCTTTGCCTTCGTCAGCTTTGCGGCCAGTGATCACGAGGGAACGTTCCTTCACCTCGATCGCGAGGTCAGTGTCGGAGAAACCGGCAACGGCAATGGAAATTCGCCATCCGTCTTCTTCGGTTTTCTCGATGTTGTATGGGGGGTAGCTGTTTTGGCCGACGTCACTGGCGAGGGCGCGATCCATGAGGTCTGCGATTTGGTCAAAGCCAACGGTGGCACGGTATAGGGGTGTCAGATCAAAACGACGCATGTCGATTATCCTTCTCAAAGCGATAACTATGTTGCCCTCCATTCCCGGACGGGCGATTGATTTTCGGGACCCATCATTGGCATCCCGATGACATCGATTTGGGAAGGCCGGCGGCCTATTTCAAGAGTGCTAGTTGCTGGGTCGAACGAATTTCGCGCCTGTGTCGTTACGTTCCCCGACACGCATGACCCTTTGCGTGCCGCCAGGGCGCGCTGGTCCGAGAGAGGCGAAATGCGACAAGAGCGTTTGCAATGGTTCGCGAAGAGAGGTGCCAAGGCTCACTTTGTCCTCTCCCACCTGAGCAATGGCTGAAACCACTGAAACGATACGCGGGGCACCGTCGCCGAGTGTAAACACAGGCGATCCGCTCGATCCTTGAACCACGTCACAGGTCATCACGACCACACCTGTTTGACGACCGAGGACGGAACAAACCTCCTGAAGGCTAGGTGCCTCTGACCGGCCCCTGCCGTAGGAGACCACACCGATTTGATCACCTTGAGAGGGTTGTTCATCCACACGGAACGGCTGGATACGTGAACGACGAATGGGTTGATCCAGTCGAAGAACGGCGATGTCGACCGCGACGTTTTTATCTTCGATAGAATTCGGCGAATGTTCGTATTGAGGGTGCGCGACTAGGCTATGCACACCGCGCGTCGCCTCTGCACGGCCAGAACGTAAACCAGCGCTAAATGTAAACTCGTTAGCATCGCGAATACGACCCGCATCGGTGTAAACACAATGCGCCGCTGTCAAAATCAAGTTGTCTCGGATCATTGCCGCGGTACAGAACCCATCGCGAAAATCCAACCGCCCAACCGCTTCCCAACCACGAACATCTGCGCCCGTTTCAAGCGTTCTTAAATCTGTCTCTTGTGCCGAAACGACCGATACCGCGCCGAGCCAAGCCAAAATCGCAATCAAAACGTGTTTCATCATAAACCTCTTAAAGCCGGTTTAGTGATAAAATGATACGGCGAGATTAAGGCGTTATCGCAGTATTGGTATGAAACCTGGGCGTGTAGTGTCTGGATCCATAGCGCGAGGTTTTGGTCCTCCGGTTGCCCAATCGAGCAGTTCGACTGTGTGGACAATCGGTGTATCGGTCCCGCTGCCAATCTGCATCATGCAACCAATGTTACCGGCAGAGATCACGTCCGGCGTCAGGGCTTCCAGTGTCTGGACTTTGCGTTCCTTCAGCTGGCCAGAGATTTCGGGCTGCATCAAGTTGTAAGTACCGGCAGAGCCACAGCACAGATGCGGGTCCGCTGGTTCCAGCACCGTGAAGCCCGCTTTCTTCAACAGGGCCTTCGGGTGCGTTTTGATTTGCTGACCGTGCTGCAAAGAACAGGCAGCATGGTAGGCGACTTTCATATTCTTGCTCTCACCTTCCGGTAGGTCGAGCTTCATCAGCACTTCAGAGATGTCCATTGCGAGCTTAGAAACCTCTGCCGCCTCCTCTGCGAAAGGATCGTTGCGGAACATATGCCCGTAGTCCTTCACGGTCGTACCGCAGCCTGACGTATTGATGACGATGGCGTCCAACCCGCCATTCTTAATCTCTTTTTGCCATGCTTTGATGTTGGCGGCCGCCCACGCATGGCTTTGGTCTTCCTTGCCCATGTGGTGGGTCAGTGCACCGCAGCATCCGGCGCCTTCAGCGACGACGACCTCTGCGCCAAGCCGAGTGAGCAATCGTATTGTGGCGTCATTGATGTCGGTGTTCAGTGCCTTTTGCGCGCAGCCTGTCATCAACGCCACGCGCATCTTCTTAGCAGTTGCTTCGAACACTTGAGGTTCGTCATTGGCGCTTATGGGTGGAATCTGCTTCGGCGCCATATCCAGCATGGCGCGCAGCCGCGGATCGGGCATCAGTCCCTTAAAAGGGCGGCCAATCTTCGCAGCGAGCAAGGACAATCGGAAGCGATTGGGATAGGGAAGGATTTGCGCAAGCGTCCACCGCAAGGCGCGATCCATGAAAGGGCGCTGATACCGCTCCTCAATGTAGGCTCGCGCATGATCGACAAGGTGCATGTAATGCACACCAGAGGGGCAGGTCGACATGCAGGCAAGGCAGGACAGGCAACGGTCGATGTGTTTGACCGTTTTCGCGTCAGGCTCACGCTCGTTTTCGAGCATGTCTTTCATCAGATAGATGCGCCCACGCGGACTATCCAATTCATCGCCCAGCACCTGATAGGTGGGGCAGGTTGCCGTGCAGAACCCGCAATGAACACAGGCGCGCAGCACCTCATTGGCGCGGGCCGTGCCGGGGTTTGTTAGCTGTTCCGGTGTAAAGTTGGTTTGCATTAGCACATCAATCCCGGGTTCAGGATCCCACGCGGATCGAATTTTGAGCGAAGCTCGTTTGAAATCATCGCCAGTGGTTTCGGTTCGGGTTGGAAGGTCGCGATTTCAGATCGAGTCGCAGCGGAAGTCTTGATCAAAGTTGAATGGCCCGCGATGTCAGGGATCATGGAGCGAACATCTGTGCCCGATGGTGTTTCCATCCAGATGAGGCCGCCACCCCAATCCATCAGGTAAGATGTCGGGTTCACAGTTTGAATTACAGCTGGCCCATCGGATGGTTTGACTGAGACCCGCCAAATGTCGCCTTCGGCACCGCTGAGCGCTTTTGCATCGCGAACATCTTGCCACAGCAAATCATGAGCGTCGCCGCTGATAATCTCAGCGGTTCCGAATCCGCTTAGATGTTGGGTGAGTTTTTCGGTGCGATAGGCGACCGATTTCTCAAAACCCTCGATCCGCACAACTGTATGCCCAGAGGCTGGAACATACGCGGCACCCGTTACGTCGTAAGGCGAACCGAGAGCCGAAGACATGGCAGCAACGGTTTGTTCTACATCCAAACCGTTTAGGATGAGTGTCGCGGCTGTTTCGTCAGCAGGCATCACTTTCAAGGACACCTCGGTCAGTATCCCCAACGTGCCATAAGAGCCGGCCATGAGCTTCACGAGGTCATAGCCTGTCACATTCTTCATGACTCGCCCGCCATTCTTGATGATCTCGCCTTCACCATCCACAAAGCGAACACCCAAAAGAAAATCACGGGCAGCGCCGACCGAAATGCGGCGTGGGCCACTTACGTTGGCTGCGATAGCGCCGCCGATTGTAGGGTTCCCATCCTGACCAAGGATAGCGCGATGATCCATCGGCTCGAAAGCTAAACGCTGATTGTTCTTGGCGAGTTCGGCCTCAATCTCAGAGACCGGAGTTCCGGCCTGAGCGACGATCGTTAGCGCGCCGGGTTCGTAGAGCGTGATGCCCGAAAGTTTGGACGTTGTGATCACCTCGCCCTGCACGGGGCGCCCGTAATCGCGGGTTCCGCCGCCTCGTATGCGCAGCGGGCCGTTCGCGGACTTCACAGCCTCGGCCAGCTCGGCTTCTGTCTTGGGTTCAATCATTTTGACTACTTACATCTGAACGTCGAGAGCTATGCCGCCGCACGGCGCGATTCGCTGTCTTTGAGTGGGAAAACTTTTGCGGGGTTTAAAAGCCAATTCGGGTCGAACACATCCTTGACCTGCATTTGGGCTTCCAAATCTGCGTCGGTATATTGCGCATTCATCAGATCGCGTTTTTCAATGCCAACACCGTGTTCGCCAGTCAGACAACCACCCACTTCAACACATAGTTTCAGGATCTCCGCGCCAAGCGCTTCGCAGGTTTCCAACTGTCCCGGCGTATTCGCGTCGAAGAGGATCAGCGGATGCATGTTCCCGTCGCCTGCATGGAAAACGTTGCCCACGTCGAGCCCGTATTCTTTAGATAGCTCGCCGATCCGACGGAGCACAAATGGAAGTTCCGACACCGGAATCGTTCCATCCAAGCACATGTAGTCATTGATTTGGCCCATCGCGCCAAAAGCAGACTTACGCCCGAGCCAGATGCGAGCGGCTTCGTCGGCATCATTGGCCTCTCGCAGCTCTACTGGGTTGTGCGTTTGTGCAATCGCTTTGATCTTTGACAGCTGTTCTTCGATTTCCAGTTCTGACCCTTCGACCTCAACGATCAGCAAGGCTTCGCAAAGCGGATAACCCGCCTTAGCAAAATCTTCGCAGACTTCAATGCACAGTTTGTCCATGTACTCAATTGCGACAGGCAGTACGCCTGCCTTGATGATGTCTGAAACACATGCGCCCGCGACTTCTGCGCTGTCAAAACCCATCAAAACAGGCAGTGCACCCTCAGGCTTATGCAGAATACGCAGGGTCGCTTCGGTCACCACGCCCAACTGACCTTCTGATCCGCAGATCACCCCAAGCAGATCGAGGCCGCCCGCGTCCAGATGCGCGCCGCCGATATCGACGATTGTGCCATCCATCATCACCATTTTGACGCCAAGCAGGTTGTTCGTCGTCACGCCGTATTTCAAACAATGCGCCCCGCCGGAGTTCATAGCGATATTGCCTGCAATCGCGCAGGCCAATTGGCTGGAAGGGTCTGGGGCGTAAAAGAAACCATCGGTTTCAACCGCGCCTGTCACGCTCAGATTCGTGCGACCAGATTGGACTGTGATCGTGCGATCAGGATAATTCGTTTCGATCACTTGGTTAAGGCGCGCTACGCCAAGGATCACACTATCCGCAGTTGGCATCGCACCGCCGGCAAGCGAAGTGCCAGAGCCGCGAGGCACAACAGGAACGCCTTCAGCATGGCAAATTTTTAGCACAGCAACCACTTCTTCGGTCGTCGCTGGAAGAACGGCGCAGAGTGGGGGGCATTTGTAGGCCGCCAAACCGTCGCATTCATAGGCTCGTGTTTCGGCAGGGTCATGAATGACCGCATCGGTCGGTAGTACCGATTGCAGTTTCTCAACGATCATATCCTTGCGGTTTAGGATCGATTGGTCTGGCTGTGGCATCTCCATGAGAGACTCCTTTGCTGTAATTGGTAAATTAATATAACCAATTTATCGGATTGGCAAGTTGGAATGCCGCGACATACTGTGCGGCATGGAACATTTCTCAGCGCTCGACCAACTCCCAATCATCGATTTCATAGCCGTTGCTTTTGTTGTCGGCTCTTGGTTTTTAGTTGGGTGGCGCATCGAGCATCCGTCCCCTAAGCGCAGTTCCGTCACAATGCTGATGGCGCAGTTCCATAGAGACTGGGCCAAGGTCTTTGTGGAGAGAGATCCGCGCATTTTTGATAGCCAAGTCCTTGGAATATTGAGGCAAGGTACTGCGTTTTTTGCGTCGACAAGTATTCTGGTTCTAGGTGGATTGCTCGCATTAATGGGTAACGCGGATCCTTTGCGTGGCGTGGTCGAGCAAGTCGGATTAGTCGAAATGTCTGTCCTGATTTGGCAGCTGAAATTTGCTTTGGTTGCGTTCTTTGTCACCAATGCCTTCCTAAAATTCGTCTGGGCACATCGCGTTTTCGGATATGGCACGGTCATGATGGCTGCGGTTCCAAATGATCCAAACGCGCCTGACGCAATAGACCGCGCGATGCAGGCCGCCGAATTGAACATCCGTGCGGTCATAAATTTTAACCGCGGGCTTAGGGCGTTGTACTATGCGTTGGGTTCGCTTGGCTGGATTCTTGGTACACCGGCGCTCTTCCTGACGACTCTTATTGTGATCTGGGTGCTGTGGTCACGAGAATTTGCATCCGTTCCGCGCAGCATTCTGATAAATGGAAAAGAATGAGAGTTCTTACAGCTTGTTTATTTCTATGTGCCGGTGCTGCTGTTGCTGATCCGGTCGAAATCGTAGCTGTCGACGCCTCAAAATCTGGCGACACTTGGCGGTTTTCAGTGACCCTCCAACATCTAGATATGGGCTGGGATCACTATGCCGACGCTTGGGAAGTGTTGGACGCGGATGGCAACCGGCTCGGAATTCGTGAATTGGCGCATCCACATGTGAACGAACAGCCGTTCACGCGGTCTCAGTCCGGTATTTTGATCCCCGAGGACATGGATGTCGTTTATATTCGAGCACGCGAAAATGTGGACGGATGGAACGAAACTACGACAGAGTTCGTTTTGCCGAAATAGCGCTAGCTGCGGCCTTCTCTTACCCACGCGCCAATGATCAAACCGCTGGCGAGCAGTAGGAACGCCCATGCAGGCAGTAGCGGGGCGATGCTGATATCGGCGGTTTCGTAGGCTTCGCGAGGGGTAATCCCAAGCCAGCCGCGACCGGCAGCGGGACGACCTGGGCGAACGGTCCGCAAAGAAATATCGCCGTCAGACACCAAAACTGCACCGCCTCCTGTGGCGTCGAGAGCCGGTAAGAGGAGTTCATTAGTCGCGATCGTTTGCTCAAATTCTCGCGGTGCCGCTGGGCCCAGAGCGATAACAGCCTCCTCGTCGCCATCAGTGAGCCGATAAAGCCCGATACTTGGCGCGTCCCAAAGCGTCTCGAACCGGCCAGGGGAAACTTGATCGAGTGTCAATTCAGTTTCCGTGCCATCGGGGTGCGTGACTGTCACGGACCCTTGGCTCTCTTCCAGCGTCCTCCGGATGATGCGCATCGTTTGGCCGGATGGCTCAACCCAAAGCGCTTCTTCCTCTAACTCTGGTTCCTTCATCATCCAGTGCGCTAATCGCCTGAGCAATTCAGCCTGCGGGCCGCCGCCTTCGTAGCCACGATCCCACAGCCAAGAATGATCTGACGCCAATAGAGCAACCCGCCCGTTGCCGATCCTTTCGAGCGACAGCAATGGGCGTTCGTCCAGCCCGCTCATCAGAGTTGTCGCCGAATTTGGTACCTCAACATCAACCAAGCGGAACCAGCGGCCCCAGCTTGGGTTGTCTTCTTCAATGACAGCTTGCGTATCCAAACCCTCTGTAACCGGATGTCGCTCGCCAATATCTGTGACGAGCGGCTTATATCCTCGCTCGAACACGCGTGCGGTTGGAGACCCCGGTATGATCGAGCCGAGGGGAGAGCGATAAATGCTTTCTGCGCCACCATACTCTGGCCCAGCGGCCACCAATAACGCGCCACCATCGGCAACGTAATTCACCACATTGTCGAGGTATTGCGACGGCAGGATGCCGCGCCTGCGGTAGCGGTCAAAAATGATCAGATCGAAATCATCGATCTTTTCAAGAAACAACTCTCGCGTTGGAAAGGCGATCAAAGACAGTTCGTTCACCGGAACGCCGTCTTGTTTTTCGGGTGGTCTGAGAATGGTGAAGTGCACGAGATCGACAGACGCATCGGCTTTGAGCAGATTGCGCCAAGTGCGTTCGCCTGCGTGCGGCTCTCCCGACACCAGCAATACCCGTAGTCGGTCGCGCACCCCGTTGATTTGAACCACCGCCGCGTTGTTCCGGCCAGTTAGCTCACCATCTTCGGTCGGAATTTCGAATTGCAGCACGTTCATACCGCCGTGCGGAAGATTGACCGGTAGTTCTATATCTCGCCCAATGGCAACGTCGAACGTCAACGGCGCGCCCCCATCGATGCTGATGTTAAGCGGCACAACGCCTGAGTTTTCGGGAGCAGCACCCTGATCTTCGATGCGAAGCGTGAGGGAGACAGACTCGCCCAAAATGGCGAAGGCCGGCGCATTTGAGATGACCAAACGTCGATCCCAATCGTCGGGCTGCCCAGTTATCAGCGCATGAAGTGGGGCGGGCATGTTGGGCGTTCGCTCTAAATCGTGCAAGCGTCCATCTGTCAGTAGGATTGCGCCAGCGATCCGCCCCTGTGGTTCTTCGGATATAGCATCAGATAATGCGGTCATCAGCTGAGTGCCCGCATCCCCCTCGCTATCAGCGACTGTCGATATGCGCAATTCGGTGTTGGGTAGACGCGAAACTTCTCGTTCGATGTTGGTGATTGCTTCTGCGTTTTGCGTATTTCGGTCACTGATGGATTGGCTCGCCGTTTCATCGACAACCAACAGAATGATGTCGCTCAGTGGCGCGCGGTCTTCTTTTTGGAGGGATGGATTCAAAAGAGCGCCGATCAAAACAAGTCCCGCCAGCCCGCGTAACCACCAGCCGGATAGACGTCGATACAGGGCCAAACCAATGGTGATGCCTGTAAGGATCGCGATTAGTGCGATAAGCACGATTGGCAGCAGAGGATTTAGGATAATCTCGTTCGTCATTGCCCAAGCCTCTCGAGGAGGTCGGGAACATGAACCTGATCGGATTTGTAGTTGCCGGTCAGTACGTGCATGATCAGATTCACACCAAACCGATACGCCAATTCCCTTTGACGCTCCCCCGTCCGGCCACGCCCAACGGGGAACATTCTGTTTCCAACTTCATCGATGGCCCATGCGCGGGCCCAATCATTGCCACCGATGACCACAGGTGTCACACCGTCGTTGAGATTGCGGAATGGCATCCCTTCGGCAAGTTCGGCATCGGCTGGCGCGGCTTCAACCCAGATGTCACGGCTCGCATACCGGCCGGGAAAATCTTGCAGCAAGTAAAATGTACGGGTCAAAACATGATCCTGCGGGATGGGTTCCAGCGCAGGGATATCGAGCGTTCTGGCGATAGCGCGCAAGGTGCGACCCTCTGGACTGCTTGACCCGAAAGACGCGGTATCAGCGTCACCGGTATCAAAGAGGATCATACCGCCCGAGCGAAGATAACGATTGAGCTTTCCATAGGCTTCGCGGGAAGGAAGCCCTTGGTCTGGAGTGATCGGCCAGTAAAGAAAAGGAAAAAAGGCGAGTTCGTCTGTCTCGATATTCACACCGACAGGTGCAGAGGGTTCGATTGTTGTGCGTTGGAAAAGTGTCCGGCTTAACCCGCGAAGGCCCGCTTCCGAGATTTCGTCAGTGCGTTGATCTCCAGTCAGCACATAGCCAAGAACCACGTTCGAGGTCGCATTTAACGCGAACTCGTCTTCCTGAGCCTCTGCCCATTGCGGCGTGAAGAGAACCAACGCAAGCAGCGCTGCAGCTATGTCCGCGCGCGGGCCTCTCAAACGCCCACCAATCGCGAGTGAGGCGATGACATCAATGGCCAAAAGCAACGTTGCGACAGCCAAGAACCACCCTTTGAGGTCAGTTTCTTCGATTAGATCCAGGCCTTCCACTAATACGCTGTTGGGCCATTGGGCTGTCGCGAGTACCGTTTCCGCATTAATAACGTTAACAGCAATCAACCTATCATTGCCGCTGTAAAGGCCTGGCTGTAGCTCTGGCCCCGGCGTTGGCTTTTCGAGGAGGCTGCCATCGACACCGGCAAGCGTCCGGCCGTCATTGAGACGTCCAAAGGCATCCAGGACATCTTCCGGCAACCAAGTTGTGCCTTCCAGTTCGCCATCTGCAATCTCGCTTGGTTGCGTTGAGATTGCGAGGCGTTCAAGCATCTGGACGAAGAGCCCAGACAACGGAAGGCTCGACCATTCGGCATTGGCGGTGACGTGAAACAAGATGACTGACCCCTCGCCAACTTGCTTGCGCGTCACAAGAGGCGTTCCATCGGCAAGTTGCGCAATAACGCGGGACGCGAGTGTCGGATCAGGTTGCGCCACCACTTGAGCCGCGACTTCGACATCGTCTGGCACTTGCAACCCAAAGAATGGGGAGGTTTCTGCGAAGGGCGCAAGCGCTTTTGGCTCTCCCCAGCTCATAGTACCACCGATGCTCCTCCCGCCTTGGCGCAGGCGTACAGGCAATAGCGGGTCTTCGTCTGACCGCCCAATTTCACTTGCGGCGAGCCTTGGCCCAGCGAACCGCACCAGCAGCCCACCATTTTCGACCCATTCGAGCAGGCCTTCTGTTTCATCACTCGCGAGCGTTGCGACATCGGCTAAAATAATTGCATCTGGATTGGCCAGAAGCATATCCGACAAAGTGCCGTCGATCAGATCAGCGGTCGGTTCCAAAGCCTCGCGCAAGTAGAACAGCGGGTCGAGGAGATCGAGCTGTTCCTGATCACCGGCACCGGATAAAAGCGCCACTTCGCGCCGCTTCAGAGCGTCGTCGGTCAAACTAACGGCAGCTGCCGAGCGCACGCCATCGATCTCAAAACGGGTGATGCGATTGCGGAGTTCCGACGGGACAACAATTGCTGTTTCCGCGACGGGCTCTCCGGCCGCGAAATCCAAGTCAACAGTCACCAATTGCCGCTCTACGCCCGCTGGATCGAGGCCAATGGCGACGACTGGGATCGTTGTGTCGTTACCGATTGGTGTTCGCGTGGCAGAAACGAGGATTTCGCCATCAACGAAGCGTGCCGGGCGCAAACCGAATGTTTGGCGTGGCGTTTGAAATACAGTCACGGTGCCGCGTGATGTGAGATCGCTTAGTAGCAAATCCCGGCTTTCCCGCGCCAACCCATCTGACAACCAATATGTGTCGAAGTCTCCAGGCAGCGTATTGACCCAGTCAAAAAGCGCGTCTTCGGCGGGTTCCCATGGGTTTGGTTGTAAGTTTGGAAGTGTTTGCGCTACGGCACTTGCGGATTGGAAGACGGTCGTTTCTGGTAGGTCAGTCAACGTCAGAAGGGCAACCGGTCGACCTTGGCGCGCCGCGTCGTTCAGCAGGGCGTCGATACGCTCAATCCGGGCGTTCCAATCACGGGCGTCGGCCCATGTCCCATCAGAGATAATCAAAAGCGGTCCGTCGCCCGTCTCTTGATCTTGCGGGTTTAGGACGGGTCCGGCAAATCCGATGATCGCAGCAGCGACGGCCATCATGCGCAACAAGAGAAGCCACCAAGGGGTTCGATCTGTCTGGCTTTCGTCGTCGGTTAGCCCGATTAGCAGTGCCACTCCGGGGAACCGGCGGCGGATTGGGGCAGGGGGAACGGCGCGCAGCAATATCCATAGGATTGGCAGAGCCAGGAGGCCTAGCAGCAGCCAAGGCGATAGAAAGCCAATTGGACCGATTGACCACATCAGTTTCGCCGCTCCATCGCTTGATAAAGCCATAAGAGGGCCGAGGTTGCCGGTCTGTCGGTATGATGCGTCCGGAACTGCCAGCCGGTGACCTTAGCAAGGTGGTCGAGCCGGTCTTTACGCTCCCTTAGACGGTCCCCATATCTGTTCTTAAGATCACCTGCTTTGAGCGTCTCATGTCGTAGCGTTCCGCCCATCGACTCAAACACCGTGCGCCCATCGAAAGGAAAGGCTTCCTCTTGCGGGTCAAGGATTTGCAGCAAAGCGCCGGACACACCTCTATCAGTAGCACGCATTAGGGCTTCTTCGATTGGGGCAATGTCTCCCAGAAAATCGCTGACGAACACAGCGCGTGAATGGGGCAACATGCCCTGCGCTTCGGGCGAGCCATAGTCGACCTCTGCATCCTCTGCCAGCTGCTCTGCCATCTGACGGATTTGTGCCTCGCCCCTTTTTGGCGGAAGGCGGAGACCTGTTAGGCCAACGCGTTCGCCGCCTCGCAGCAGGAGGATGGCGGCGGCAAGCGCTATAACGCGCGCCGCGGTAGACTTTGATTGGATGTTTGCGTCAGATTGAAACCGCATTGACGCCGATTGGTCGACCCAGAACAACACTGATTGGGCGATCTGCCATTCTTTGTCCTGAACAAATGCTGCGTCTGACCGCGCCGAGCGACGCCAATCGATCGATCGCGCGGAATCGCTCGCTTGAGCTGGGCGATACTGCCAGAATGTATCCCCAACACCGGCGCGCCTGCGCCCATGCTCTCCTAGAATGACTGATGATGCCAAATGCTCCGCTTGCGCCAGAAGTGCTGGCATTGGGGCAGCAAGTGCCTCTGCTTCTGATCTGAGCGCGAGCGGTTGGCTCATGCCGCAGCTGACCCGCTGGTTAAGTCAGCGGCAAGGGTCTCGATCAAAGCGTCTAGATCTTCGCTTCTTGCACGGGCGGCGAAGGACAAGGCCATGCGGTGTTTCAAGACGGGCACGGCCATAGTTTGAACGTCTTCGGCGGATGGCGCTAGGCGGCCGTCGAGAAGCGCTGCGGCGCGCACGGTTAACATCAGGGCTTGGGCCGCACGAGGGCCTGGACCCCAGCTTACAGAAGCGCGTACAGTCTCGGGCGCATCGGCGTCGGGACGGCATTTGCGCACCAGATCGAGGATCATTTCGACGATGTTGTCGCCAACGGGCATCCGGCGCAAAAGAGTTTGTGCGGCAAGGAGTTCTTCGGATGTGAACACGGATGTCGACTCATTTTCAGTCGCACCTGTGGTGGCAATCAGAATGTCACGTTCTGTCTCGCGATCTGGGTAGGGGACATCAATTTGAACTAAGAAGCGGTCCAATTGTGCTTCGGGCAGGGGATAGGTGCCTTCTTGTTCAATCGGGTTTTGCGTAGCGAGCACGTGGAATGGTGTTCCGAGCGGACGATGCGCACCCGCGATTGTCACTTCTTTCTCCTGCATCGCTTGCAAAAGCGCCGACTGAGTGCGCGGTGAGGCGCGGTTGATTTCATCGGCCATCAGAAGCTGGCAAAAGATCGGGCCTTCAACGAACCGGAATGACCGAGCCCCATCGGCATCCGTATCGAGAATTTCAGACCCCAGAATGTCAGCAGGCATAAGGTCAGGTGTAAATTGGATGCGGTTTCCATCTAACCCCATCACTGTCGAAAGCGTATCGACAAGGCGTGTTTTACCGAGGCCGGGAAGACCGATCAACACGGCATGGCCTCCGCAAATCAGTGCAGACAAGGTCAGGTCCACAACGCGTTGTTGCCCGATAAAGCGCTCAGATATACTCGCGCGGGCTTCGCCGAGCTTTTCGCCTAGTGCTTCGATTTCTGCGACCAGATTTTCGGCGTCAGCCATGACAATGCTCCTCAAGGACTATATCAGTCATAACAACAGATATTCCAAATGACCCCAATGGCAAAAACAATGACCGGACAAAAGATCGTTACTCCATCGGCGGAAAGCCTCGCAGCCTCAGCACGATCCGCCAAAGGCAAAGGATTGCCGCCCGTTCACCTGTGGAATCCGCCGTTTTGTGGGGATTTGGATATGCGCATCGCGCGGGACGGGACTTGGTTTTATCTTGGCACACCGATCAGGCGTAAAGAGCTGGTAAAGCTTTTCTCGACAATCATTCGAAAGGATGGGGAGGATTACTTCCTCGTTACACCGGTTGAGAAGGTTGGTATCACTGTTGATGACGCGCCTTTTGTTGCTGTTGATTTCGATCCCGATGGCGATGCGTTGGTGTTTGTAACGAATGTCGGTGACAAGGTTGTCGCATCATCAGAAAATCCGATCCGCGTGGTCCGCGATGAAGAGACAGGCGAGCCGTCGCCTTACATCCTCGTGCGAGCCAATCTCGAAGCATTGATTGACCGAAAGAGCTTTTATCGGCTGGTCGATATTGGCGTCGAAGAAAACATCAATGGCATAGATTGGTTTGGCGTGACGTCTAAGGGAACGTTTTTCCCGATCATACCGGCCGCCGAACTGGCTTAACGCATTTCTTCTTCGCCCTCCTGAAAACCTCCTGACACAACGTTGTCAGGAGTGGTATGGTTATGTGACTCCATCAACATTTGAAGGAGATTGATATGACCACTTCACCCGTACTCGTTTGGTGCGAAATTCCGGTAACTGATTTGGATAAATCCGCGAAATTTTACGAAACAGTTTTTGGCTATTCCACCGTCCGCGACGATACACAAGTGAACCCGATGGTGAACCTGACCACTGACATGCAGGCCGTTGCGGGCCATCTCTACCCCGGCACACCCGCGTCTGACGGTGGCAACACCGTGCACCTTGCACTGAGCGATAAGTTGGAAGATGGCATGAAGCGCTGCGCTGACGCAGGTGGCGAAGTCGTGAGCCCAATCATCACCATTCCGCCCGGTCGCTTTGCTTATGCGAAGGATATCGACGGAAACTCTATTGGGCTCTTTGAGCCTGCGATGGCCTAGATGCGCAGGGCCGACCGCCTTTTCCAGATCTTGCAATATTTGCGAGGCGGTCGGCTTGTCACTGCGGCTCAACTTGCAGAGCGGCTCGAGGTGACGCCCCGTACGATCTACCGCGACATTGCGCATCTTATAGGTTCTGGCGTCCCGATAGATGGGGAGGCCGGCGTCGGGTATTTGATGCGCGATGGCTACGATCTTCCGCCGCTTATGTTTTCCCATAATGAGATTGTGGCCTTGGTATCCGCGGCTCGGCTTCTTCAAGCTTGGGGCGGATCAAAGATGGCTGCGGCGGCAGAAGAGGCATTGGTCAAGATCGATGCCGTCTTGCCTGAAGAAGCGCGCGTGCGATCTGGCCAAGTGCACGTGCATGCCTTTGAAGTGCGCTATGGACGCCAGAATTGGCGCGATCACCTAGATCACATCGAAGACGCCGCGGAACGTGGTATCCGTCTGGACATGAGTTATGCCGACGCCGAAGGGCGCTCGACGCGTAGGATAATTCGACCGCTAGGCGTTTGGTTTTGGGGGAAGGTTTGGACGGCGATCGCGTGGTGCGAGTTGCGTGAAGCGTTTCGAATGTTTCGCTTGGATCGGATCACCGACCTGCAGGATGCAGGCCGGTTCAAACCGGAGAAAGGCAAAACCCTTAAAGATTTCTACGAAGCGGAAGCCTATCGCGACTTCCACCAATAGTCATTTTGTCGGGCGTCAGGCGCTTGTACAGATGTACTTCATTTCCATGTAGTCATCGATCCCGTGGTGGGAGCCTTCGCGCCCAAGACCAGACTGTTTGACGCCGCCAAATGGTGCGACCTCGGTGGAGATGATCCCTGTGTTTACGCCGACGATGCCGTATTCCAATGCTTCTGCAACCTTTGTCACACGGCTAAGGTCGTTGGCATAGAAATAGCTCGCCAAGCCAAAGATCGTGTCATTTGCCTGAGTGATCACATCATCCTCGTCTTCGAACTTGAAGAGTGGCGCGAATGGGCCGAAGGTCTCATCTGTGCTGACGAGCATGTCTTTGGTTGCATTTGTCACGATGGTTGGCTCGAAGAATAAGCCACCAAGTTCATGTGCGTTTCCGCCGGTCAAAACTTCGCCGCCTTTTGATAGTGCGTCGTTCAAGTGTTGACGGACCTTTTCAACGGCAGCGGTTTCGATAAGTGGACCCAATGCCGTCCCTTCGGTAAGGCCATCGCCGATTGGCAGCGCTTCGACAGCAGCTTTGAGCTTTGCGGCAAACTCATCGTATACACCCGCTTGGACGTAGATGCGGTTTGCACAGACGCATGTCTGTCCGTTGTTGCGGAACTTACATGCGATTGCGCCAACAACAGCCTCGTCCAAATCAGCATCGTCAAATACGATGAACGGAGCATTACCGCCAAGCTCCATGGAGCACTTCATCACCTGATCTGCAGCTTGGCGCAGAAGAATACGGCCGACTTCGGTGGACCCAGTAAACGTCAGCTTCTTAACATGGGGGTTCTCGCAGAACTCCTTGCCGATGTCAGATGCTGCACTTGATGTCACAACTGAGAATACGCCCTTTGGGACGCCGGCTTCTTCAGCCAGCTTTCCCATGGCAAGCGCCGACAAAGGCGTTTGGGTCGCGGGGCGGATAATAAAAGAACATCCCGCAGCAAGGGCAGGCGCCGCTTTGCGCGTAATCATGGCATTCGGGAAGTTCCAAGGAGTGATCCCCGCGGCGACACCAATGGGTTGTTTGATAACGGTGATGCGCTTGTCGGGCATGTGACCCGGAATGGTTTCGCCATAGACGCGTTTCGCTTCTTCCCCAAACCATTCAATGAAAGAAGCACCATATGCGATTTCGCCTCGGGCCTCTGCCAAAGGCTTACCCTGCTCAGCAGTCAGAATGATGGCGAGGTCTTCTTGGTTCTCCATCATCAGGTCAAACCACTTGCGCAAAATCTGAGCGCGGGACTTACCCGTCATCGCCGCCCAAGCATGCCTAGCATCTTCTGCTGCTTGAATAGCATCGGCAGTTTCCGCACGGGAAAGGTCTGCGACGGTGGCGATGACGTCACCGCGTGCAGGGTTCGTGACTTCAAATGTCTTGCCAACTGCAGAGTTCACCCATTCCCCTCGGATGAACGCTTTTTCGCAAACGAGGTCTGGGCGGGAAAGCAATGACTTCAGGTCGGTTGTTTGGTCAAGCATGGTAAGGCTCCGTCAATTTGCGGTGCATCTGAGGCAAATCACATCTTCGCGTCCAGTACTTTCGTTACTGGCTGCATCGTATTAGGGTATCTGGACTATTCTGAAGAACTGACACCAATCCGCAACTATCGTTGGGGTTGAAGATATGGCGCGCTATTTGACGTTTTTTTGCCATGTTGACGGCTGATAGGATCGCGGAAAGCCAATTAGGTACGAACATGATTTCAGATTCGATCACCCGTCGCTCGTTTGGTGCACTCATGCTGTCATCTGCAGCCGCTTGCGGTCAGTTGCCATTTTCCAACCCTGAGGTTGAAGAGACCCCTCAATTTCTGGAGGGATATGGCCCGATATTTGATGCGGGATATACGCTTCCGGGCATTCCTGAGGAATACACACAAGGCATCAACCGCCGGATGGAAGGCTTCTACACCGGAGAGGCTGAGCCGGGTACAATTGATGTCGATCCTTATTCCAAGTTTTTGTATCTGATCCAAGAAGACGGTCGCGCAGTACGCTATCCTGTTGGGGTTGGTCGTGCTGGCCGCAGCTTCAGCGGACGAGGTACCATTCAACTTAAGAAAAAGTGGCCGGGCTGGACGCCGACGCAGAACATGATCCGTACTGAACCGGACGTTTATGGCCCGTTCCGGCGGGGCATTCCAGGCGGTTTGCGGAGCCCACTGGGCGCACGTGCCTTGTATCTATATCGCGGCGGTCGCGACACCTTCTACCGTATTCACGGAACAAATGATTTGGAGAGCATTGGCAACTCTGGCTCAGCCGGATGTATCCGCATGTTCAATCAGGACATTATCGACCTCTATAACCGTGTTTCGACGCCCATGAAGGTCAATGTGCGCAGCGAAGCGGAAAGCCTTCGTGTTGATCCAGAATATTTTGGCCGCGGTATGGAACTGCCGCCGAAATTCTTGGATGCAGAAGAGGTTTACAACGCGCTTGAAACCGATACGCCGCCTGACTTTGACGCTGTTGATCCGGCTCTCATACCGGAAGTAGTTGAGTCAGAAATCTAAGCCGCTAAAGTGTATCCATTCCGTCGTTTTACGGACACAAACCCTTGGTAGCAGGGCTGTGGGTACCTATATGTTAATAGGAAGAACATTAGAACAGGGGACTGCATATGGCAGATTTTGACGCGCAAATTGAACAATCTCAGGCTCAGGTCGCGGAAGCACAAAGTAAGATTGCAGAGCTGACCAGCCGGATCGAAACGGCGCGTCAGAAGATGGCAGAAGGGGCAGATATCGCCGTAGATATTGAGAATGCCACCCTTGAGGATGTGCACGCCCATACGGAGCTTATGAACGCCAATATTGCTGAACTGATTATGGGCTTGGACGACGTGACGGCGGGCTTTTCGAAAGACTTCGATGAAATGCGGTCGAAAACCACGATGGAAAGCATCGTGGGCTGGTTCTCCGGCGCGAAGTCGGACTCGATGCGGGAAGAGCGGATGCGCGAAAGCTCGGTCGATGACAAATTGCAGGATCTAATTAGCAAGTCGGACACGATCGTTAAGCTGCTGCAAGGGCAGCTCGATATGCTGAACGAACAAAAGACGAGCGTTGAGACAAACCTTTCCGGCACGTTGGATGAGCGTGAGATGGTGGTGGCGGAGATGGAAGGTGTGCGGGCTGAGATTGGCGGTATGGACCCCGCGATCATCACGCTTGAGAACAAGATCAGCGTTGAACAAGATGCCGCCGCGCGGACGAAGCTTGAAACAGAACTCGCTGAGTTGAACACCAAATACAACGCGCTGGTGCAGGACGAGCAGGTGAAGCTCGCGAAGTCGCAGACGTTGGAACGCTATATCGAAAAGGGCAAAACCTGGATCGACTCATTGCAGAACCAGGCCGCGACGCAGATGGTGCTGATCAATAAGCTGCAGACGGACACCAAGCAGCGGGTTGTTCTTTATGATGCCCTATCGAAGTCTTTGAAAACGGCGCAGCAGCAAGACGTGGCGCACCGGATTAATGAGATTGGCGTGCAGACTGACCAAGAAGCGCAGACCGCGATGGCAGCGATTGGGTCAGCGACCAATGCGAAGATGGCGGATATGCTGGAAGCGCATGAGGACCACATGGTCTTTGCCCGCGAGGTCTTGGAGCAGAAGGCGAAAGCGGACGAACGCTTTATTCGCCGGTTCCAGAAGATCGTGGAGAAGCACGACAGCAATCAGTATGGTGGGTAACTGATTGTGGAACTTCGGCAATAGAGTTCTGGCCTTTCATCTTGGTTTCTGGCTTGTAATTGCACCAGTGTTTTTCATTGGTGCATATCTGATCATGTGGATCGGGTCTATCGGATACAACGCTTTTGGGGGCGAGGGTTCGATAGGTGAGACTATGCTGTTCATCGCGCCTTTCGTTGCCTTAGTATTTATCTTCCGCATTATCGTTCCAATGGTGCGGCGGCTGGGCGAGAAAATTGAACAGTCAAGCGAGCCCGGCAGCCCAGAAGAAAGGTTTCCCGAGTTGCCGATGGCAATATTGAGAAGTTCAAATGACCAAACCTGACCTCTCCCAAGATCACTTCCAGCTTGAAGACACCCGCGTCACGCGGCGATACTTCGGGAAGTTCGAGAAGATCACCGATCACCTGACCCGCGTTGCGGCCACGATGGAGGCGGAGCGGCGGTTGGCGCGGCGGGATATTGAGGCTTTGGCGGGGTACCTGGTTGGGCTGAACTACACGTTCAAAGCTCTGGCCCATAAGTACCATTTCTCGGGCCGTTTTGCCCATGCTGGGCAATTGACCTTTGATAGGGTGGAAAGCGGGTTTCCTATTTATCAAGAACTGCTCGAAATGGCGAATGACGCGCAGCAGGCGCAGACGCACCTTGCCTCGATGCCATCGGTTGAAGAACTCAAGGATCAAATGGTCCGTACGATAGTCGGCGATCAGGAGATACCGACAAAACTGCAGTTCGCGCTGTCGCAAAGGCTCTATTATGAAGAGCTTTTGAAAGGGAAACTTTTCTGGGCGCGCAACGATCCCAAAATTGTCTGGCAGGGCAACAAACATGATCGCCGCCGTACGTTTCAAATCCATTGGGCAGTCTATGATAGTCAGGTCAATCTGCCGACGATCTACTTGATGGATATTGAAGATACCGGTCGGACAGGCTTGCCCAAGGACGAAAAGCGGTGGCCGGAAGTGCAGGCGCATCTGATGGCGCAATCTGTCGGTGGGTTGAAGTTGTTAACCATCGCAAAGGGCTTTGATGAAGACTTTGACGACTTGCACCCAGTGCGGTTGCGCCGCTTTCACATCGGGCCGATGTATAGCCATGCCTTTACGCGTCAACGCGGACCATTGCGTGAGGTGTTGGAACAGGCGAAATCCCCTGCTGGGGAAGATTGGGCGCTTGTCTGGACCGAAGAGGATTTGGTGTCGGAACGTGCCGAGCGGGTGAAGTCAGGCTGGTTTGGAACCGTTGAGCGGCAGATTTTTACGCTTGATCCATTTGCCGGGCAGGGTGCGAACACCGGAACAACGCGAATGGAACGGTCTTTGATTATGCCGGAGCGCCCTTATCAAGCATTGGCCGAACGCAATCCTCCGGGGTTTCGGGATGTGCGGAAATTTGTCGTGGGCGATGGGGGCCGCGTGTTGAGTTACCGATGACGGGCGTCGCTTTTGCGCCCTGGCGCAACGCGCCCCGCCCGCCATCCCGCGAGATTAGACAGAAAGACGAACTGAGATGAGCCAGACAACCGATCAGATGGAACTTCGCGAAGAAGAAATCCGCAGCCACTATGCCGCTGCCTTGGATTTGCTCGACGGGTTTGATCACGCCCCGCGGATTGCGGCAGCTGCTGCACCGGCGGCGGAAAAATCATCTGGTGTTGGAACACGTCGCGCGTTTCGGTCGACGACGCCGGGATTAGCGACGAGACGCGCCGCCCGCAAAGAGGGCATTCAGCTGACGTCGCGGATCGAGGCGGTTGAGGGGGGCGATGGTTTGGTCTCTCCTCTGCAAGCGACGGTGCAACAGTCGTTGCGTCGCGCCATCGCCATCGCTTTGGCTGTGGGAGAACAGTTTGCGGAGCGCACCGCGTTGAAAGACCACAAGCGGGCCAATTTGGAAGGCAGCCTCGCTGATGGAGCGCGGGCTGAGTTTTCCGAATTGCTCACTGCAGAGGCATTGGTCACGCTTTATGTCTTTGGTTCTGCCACTGCCTTCCTGCTTGCCCCGCACGCAGGCGAAGATACAGTTGAGGTTGGAGAAGTCGAGGAGTTCCTGACTGACAATGGGCAATTGGCGCTGCACGGCGCGTTGTGGGAACTCGATCAGGACATCGGCAAACATGCGGGTGATGAACCGAAACTGGTCGCAACGATCTTGGCCTTTGCTGAAAGTTTGATGGATAAGACGGCGGCGCGGGCCAGTACAGCAGGCCGGTTAGAGCCGTTCAATACCGCCAGTTGGCGGGTTGAGGCGGATGACTTCCCGATCAACGGCTTCACGCCAGCGCAGAAGTCCAAGGGCTCTGTCCTGACGATGGCGTTCAAGAAACCGAACGAAGTGGTCGGCAACCACATCGCCAAATATCAGGCGTTGAAACTCTCCAAGATGTTGATGGCCTACGATTTTGAACGGAAGTTGAACCCGTTTGCCGAGTTGGGCGGATTTATCTTTACCTTCATGGGCGACGGGAAGCCGGGGACAGGTAAGACGACACTGATCCAGATGATGGCGGGGTTGATCAACGATTACTGCCAAGTTGCGGGCTATCCGTTCCGGTATCAGAACCTTTCGACGGACAATATTGATAGCTATCAGGGTAAATCGGGTCAAAATGCGAAGGCGTTCATCAACAATGTCGTTGATCCCGGCGTGATCGGGTTTGGCACGATTGATGACATTGATCAGCTGGCGGGAAAGCGTGGCGATCGCCAGTCCTCTGCTGGTCAGCTTGAGATTACGGCGGTTTTGATGGAGAGTTTTGCCGGAGCCAATACGGTGGTTCGAGGGAATTGTACTTTTGGTATGTTCTCGAACTACCCTGAAAACGTCGACGATGCCTTACGTCAACGCGCAGGTGCTCGGTTCCTTGTCGACGGGCCGCAAACTCGCGAAGACTATATTGATATTCTCTACCTGTTGATGGGCAAGAACCACGATATCCCCGTCGGTCAGCATGAGGTTTTCTCAGCCCAAGAGATCAAAAAGGCGGTTGCCGCCAGTTTCGAAAGCCACGCACGCCCGCATGAAGAGGGGTTGATGAAGGTGTTTGATCGGGTCCAGTCCCAGATTGGGGATCTTGATACGATTGCCAAACTGGGGACCTATCTGAAGGGCATTCAAGAAGCGGATGAACGCTTTACGGGGCGTGCGATAAAGAACATCACAGATGCGGTAAAAGTGCGGGCCATGGATTTCGAGCTTCCTGACGAATGGATGGAAAACCCCGAGCTGTTCCTTTTCAAAAACTACGACACCAAACGCGACATGATTGCCGATCTCCGCCAGCCCATCACGGTCGAAATGGTCATTCAAGAGATCAACCGCTACGCCGATAGCGAATTCCGATATGCGGACAAATCGGACGAAGTGGCGATTGAAAATGCCGTCCGAGATATGGAGCGCATGGAAGAAGCCAAGCGCCGTTACCTGGAAGGAAAGGGAAGCTAAGATGCTGTTGGATGGCCTCTTTTTTCCTGCTGTGATCCTCGCGGTGTTGTCGTGGATGGTACCGAAGCTGCTTAGCTTCGTGATGCCCGAGGGTGTGCAACCTTTGCTTTTGTTGGCATTACTTTCAACGTTGATTTTGTTCCTTCTTTCTAGTGTGTTTTTCTTCGTTCTTTACTTCTGGCAAGGCGCGACACTCGCGCAATTGGCGGAAGGCGGACTTTCAACGAACATCCTATTGTTCGGGCGGCTGGGTATGATTGCAGGGATGATTTGGGCACCCATCATGGTTCTTTCGGTTGCGGCGCTGCCGCGCCATTGGAAAAAGGAGGTCTGGTAAATCATGGATCTTCTGATCGAAAAGGGCCTGATGTTCGGCAATCTGATCCGCATTGATAGCCCAGTCTTGGTTGAACGCTACAATCGGGCGCTCGATGCTTTGACGGCTAAGCGAACCGAACTGACCGAGTTTCATATCGATATCGCTGGTTTCTCCCCAGAGATCGGGGATGAGTTGGCTGATCCGCTCTACCTTAACCATGAAGGTGTCAATCGGCAGTTCATCTTGTTGACTACCGAACAGAAACGCGCGCCACTTCTGTCGTCGAAATTCTCAACATCACGAAGTATTCTACGCCAGTTTATTGATGAAAACGAACGCGAGTTATTTGCCCTGACGGTGCGGGACGCTGTGGCGGGCGAGGTGGTGAACTCTGTTTTCCGGATTGAGACACCGGCCGATTTGTTCGAGATCAGAAAACTGCGGATCGAGGCAGACACTACCGACGGGACCGTTCGCGTGGCGAAACGGCTTCGGGGCATGATCGATGAATTTAAGACCCGTCCTGATGCGTGGTTCGACGACGTGTTGATCGGTGAGATGATTGGCCTTGCTAAAGAAACTGGTGACGTTACCCGCAACCCTGTCATCTTGCCTGAAATGGAGTTCGACCAGTCGAACTTTTGGACCTCTCATTTTGGCGGCCTCTATGTCTTTCGGGATATTGAGAATCCTGCCGTAATCAGTGTTGGGCCAAAGGAAAAAATTGGGAAGACACCGCTGCCGATTGTCTTTGATTTCGATGATCGCGCGCATATTGCGACCTTTTTGGATTTGAACGACTTGGTGGAGCCGATCATCAAAGCGCGCGGAATGGATGCAACCGCTGTCCTTCGGCAGAAGATGGATTTTATCGTTGCACGCGTTGCCGCCGACAGAGGAGAAGAACTTAGCCAGGCGACGCGACGTGATCTGCGCGCGTTGGGCCGCAAGTACGCAGCAAGTTTACCGGCTGAGTGGCAAGGTTTGGCGGCTTTGGTGCGCTGGGCTGAAGAGGGCGGAAGTTGGCCGCATATCACGTCAGGCCACCCAGCCTATTTCTATTCCTTGAGAGCCAAACCGCACAAGTACGCAGATTTAGTCAACCGGTTGCTGGCAGAGCTGTCACCGCTTGATTTTCGCCAATTGTTTATCTGTCATAAGGATGCCTTTTACGCGGCTTACGCTGAATGGCCGGAGGCAAAGCAGGCCTATGTGGCGCGTTTTTTGGAATCTGAGTATCAGGTGGATAAGGCGGGTGCTCGTGAAGCGCTTTTCGGTTCAGAGGCGGATATGAGCGAACCGGATCCGCAGGACGCTTCGCCGTGGAGCGCTGGACGCTCTCGTGATATGATCGATCGTGTTGGCCCTTGGGGTGCCATCAATAGGAGAATGTGATGGGGTTTGTTCGTCTCGTTGTTTTTGGCTTTCTATTACTGAGTGTCATCTATCTTTCGCTGTCCTGGTTCACTCGGTCTCTGCGGCGCGAAAGCCTTGAAAATGAGTGGGATGAAGACCAGCCTGAAGGTATCAGCCGAGACGACTACGTGGCAGCGGGGATTAAAGAGTACAATGACGGTTTGAGGCCTAAGCTATTGTTATTGGTCTACGTGATCCCCACCGTTTTGATTGCCACTATTGTTTATCTGACCAATTCGAACTGAGGACTAGCAATGAACCGACTGCGTATGATTTTTAGGGTGACGGTTTTTGTGATCGTCGGTTTGCTCTTGCATTATGTTTTGCCCCAACATGACATAGTGCGCATCACGTCAACCGAAGTAATCCGGACGGATTTCAGTGGCTTCAATCGGTTCTTCTATGCGCAAGCGGACAGCGGAAACGTCGATCAGCCAACGCGTGATTTGCGGCTGATCAATACGGACAAGAGAGAGACATTCCTTCTAGGGTTCATCCCACGCGACTCTACCGAAGTGATGGTCTACCGCAATGAAGACACCGGTTGGATTTGGCCGCCGTACTTCAAGTTTGATAGCTCTGATTTACAAGCAGAGGCGGCAAGTGCGGCCAAGGAAGACGGCTGGCACGTGATGACACACTATGGCTGGCGTATTCGCTGGGCATCTATCTATCCCAATGCGATTGATATTCGGCCTGTGGAGGGGCCGGACGTACGGGTTATCCCGTGGTTTAACATCTTCTTCTTTACCTTCTTGATCATCGCGATTGTGACGATCCGTGCGATGTGGCGACAATTCCGAGAGCGGAAGGTTGATCCCCTGTTAGATCAAGCGGGAGACAAATTTGATGAGGTTCAGGCTGGCGTCGCTGAGCGGCGGTCTGGGGTGCGCAAGTGGATGAACACTTGGCGAAAGCCCGAGAATAGAAAGTAGGTTGTAGTCTTGCCCGCCTGCCCACCCCATTTGGGGGCATTCTGCCCCCACGGCCTTTCATGCCTTCCCCCTGAAGGTATTTTTGGCAAGAGGAAGGGCTATTCGCCGTAAGGGATCCAGATATTCTTGATCTCGGTCGCGGCGGCGAGAAGGTCTTTTGCTGACGGCGCATGATCGTAACCGTGGTTAACGCATGTGCGTTTGAGGTTTCCGGCCGCAGCTTTCTCGATTGTTCCTGAGATATCAGAGCCGGAGAAGGACCACACAGCGTCAATATCTGCATGACCAGCCACGTGGGGGGCGAGTTCTGCGTGCCCACCTGTCAGGATATTGACCACACCGCCCGGAACATCCGAGGTTTCTAGGATTTGGTAGAGGTCGGTGGCCAAAAGCGGGAAAGGCTCTGAACCGATCAGTGTAATCCTGTTGCCCATCGACATTGCGGCTGCCATTGGGGCGACCGCGCCGAGCAGAGGGTAGTCATCCTCACAGAAGACCGCGATCTTACCGACCGGTTCTTTCATGGCCAATGCAACACCGCGGATTGGGACCCCATGCGCTTGACCGTCGTATTTGTCGGCCCAAGCGGCGAAGGTGAAGAGGGTTTGAATTGTTTGGTCGACTTCGACCTTGCCCGCTTTGCCGGTCAGCGACTTGATCCGATCTGCAAGTTCATTGGCGCGTGCTGAGAGGTTTTCAGCGATGTAGTAGAGGATTTGCGCACGCAGGTGGCCGATCGTTTTGCCCCAACCTTTGGCCGCGTTCATGGCTTCTACGGCGTTTCGCACATCCTTGCGATTGGCGAGACCAGCGTGTCCGACCAAGGCACCTTTTGGCCCGTAGATTGGTTTGCTGTAGCCACCGTCGGGCCGCACTTGCTTGCCACCGATGTATAGTTTTGCCGTGCGATCTAGTGGATCACTAGGTGCACCATTGCCTGAGTAGGCTTGGATCGGTTTCAGTTTTGTCGGTTTCGCTTTAGACTTGGTATAGGCTACCAATCCTTCCCAACCGCCTTCGCGACCAAACCCGCTTTCACGAACGCCTCCAAATCCGGCGGCGGCGTCCATCATGTTTGTTCCGTTGATCCAAACGATGCCGGAGACGAGTTTTGGGGCGATGTCTAGGGCGAGATTTATGTTTTCCGACCAAACAGAGGCCGCCAGACCATAGCGAGTATTGTTGGCGATCTCGATGGCCTCCTCAGGTGTGCGGAACGTTGTGGCGGCCAGAACAGGGCCAAAGATTTCTTCCTGCATTAAAGTTGATGCTGGGTGCAGGCCGGTGATGAGCGTCGGCGGAAAGAAACAGCCAGAGGGTGCAGCAGTTTGGAAGGTCTCGCCCTCTGAGTTGTCGCTGACCATCTTGGAGATTTGTTCAAGCTGAACCGGATGCACGATGGCGCCAATGTCGATGCATTTATCAAGCGGATCACCGACCCGCAGGCCCGACATACGCGTTTTGAGGCGCGTGTAGAAATCCTCGGCAATGCCTTCTTGTACTAGTAAACGGGATCCGGCGCAGCAGACTTGGCCTTGGTTGAACCAAATCGCGTCCACAAGTCCTTCGATCGCGCTGTCTATGTCGGCGTCTTCAAACACGATGTATGGGGATTTCCCGCCGAGTTCCAAGGTCAGCTCCTTGCCCGTTCCCGCGGTGGCTTCGCGGATGATCCGACCAACTTCGGTCGAACCGGTGAACGCGATTTTGTCGACGTCGGAATTTACAAGTGCGGCCCCAGTCGAGCCGTCACCAGTGACGATGTTCACGACACCGGGCGGCACACCTGCTTCTGTGCAAATCTCAGCAAACACCATTGCGGTGAGGGGGGTGTATTCCGCGGGTTTCAAGACGACCGAGTTGCCCATGGCCAAGGCTGGCGCGATTTTCCAAGCCAGCATCAGCAAGGGGAAATTCCAAGGGATAATTTGCCCACAGACCCCAATCGCCTTGCGATCCGGCAGTTCGGTTTCCATAAGCTGCGCCATTCCTGCGTGATAGTAGAAATGGCGTTGCGCCAGTGGCACGTCAATGTCGCGGCTTTCACGGATGGGTTTACCGTTATCGAGCGTTTCCATCACAGCAAAAAGACGGCTGTGCTTTTGGAGGAGGCGTGCAATCGCGTAAAGGATGCGCGCGCGGCCATGACCGCCTAACTTCTCCCATTTAGGTTGCGCTTTTCGCGCGGCGGCAACGGCCCGTGCCACTTCCTCTTCGGTACCGTTGGTGACACCGGCGAGGCGTTCGCCTGTAGCTGGGTTGGTGGTGGTAAAATCGTCTCTCAAAGGACCCCACGACCCGTTGATGTAGTGGCCAGCGATGCCGCCGCGATCTGCCAACCATTGCAAAGCCTCGGTGCTGCTTTCGGGGGCTGGGCCATAGTCCATCGTTTCGAAAATCTCTTTGACGGTCATATGTTTATCCAATCGGGTGGCGCCAGTTGGCGGAGTAGTTGCCGGTCACATAGTGTTCGAGTTGTCGTTCGATATCGCCTAAAAGAGAAGAGGCACCAAAGCGGAAAAGGTCGGGCTGTAGCCAGCGGCCGCCCAGTTCGTCCTTGATCATTGCAAGATAGGTAATCGCGTCCTTTGCCTTTGAGATACCACCAGCTGGTTTATAGCCGACTTTTAGGCCAGTGCGCGCCTCATAGGCTCGGATAGCACGGATCATGGCGAGCGTGACCGGAAGGGTCGCATTCACTGGCTCCTTGCCGGTCGATGTTTTGATGAAATCGGCCCCCGCCATCATGCAAACCAAACTTGCTTTGGCGACGTTGCGAAGGGTGCCAAGTTCGCCCGTCGCAAGGATGGCTTTGACATGCGCATGACCGCAGGCGGCGCGCATTTCTTTCATCTCGTCGTAGAGCGCTTGCCAGTTTCCGGTGAGCACGTGGCGGCGCGAGATGACGATATCGATTTCTTCAGCGCCCGCTGCGACGCTTTCGCCGATCTCCGAGATGCGCAAATGGAAGGGTGACAAGCCAGCTGGAAAGCCAGTTGAAACCGCGGCTACAGGGATGCTCGTGCCGCGCAGTGCATCCACGGCTGTTGGCACCATGTCGTGATAGACGCAAACCGCACCGGTGGTCAGGCCAGTCATACCGATCTTATCAAGGATAACTGGAGACACGGGCTGGCGCGCCTTTGCGCAAAGCCGTCTGACTCGCGCTTCTGTATCATCGCCAGACAGTGTCGTTAGGTCCATGCAAGAGATCGCTTTGCACAGCCAAGCCGCCTGGTGCGATTTCTTTACAGAACGGCGACCCGGCAGAGTTTTTGCCCGCCGCTCAATTGCAGATGTGTTCGCCTGTACTGATGCCACCCAATCCAGATCGAGAGGCATTCCATCGTTTCTCGGCTCTTGGATTTGCGGCAATTGCAGGGATTCGTCGATCGCGGTTTGCACGTCAGGACTCCTTCATGAGCAGCCGTTTTGACACGGTTTAGACCGGCGAGGCAAGAGCCGTTGTTTTGGGGTTGGCTTATGGTTGAATGACGTCGCGTTGGTATTTCTGGCGATATTTCAGAGGTGTAGTGCCGTGTCGCTCTCGGAAGAGTTTATGGAAATGCGCCATATTTGGGATGCCGCATTGTTCGGCGATGGTTTGAACTGCTTCATCGTCCGTCACGAGTTGCCGCGCGGCGTAGGTCATTCGGATATCATTTATGAATTCAGAAGGGCTTTGCCCAAGTTGCGCGCGCATTGTGCGACTGACGTGCGCATGGGCCTTGCCGGTCAAAGCAACAAGGCCTGCTGATCCATTCTGGAAGACTTCAGGATTGCGAGCCGCTTCCATGGCATCGATCAGCCAAGACGGAATGTTCTGAGGGACATCTTTCTTTGCGAAAGCCAAAAGAATGGGAAGCAGAAAGGCCTCTGTTGCCAAGTCACCGCGATTGCTTCTTTCCAATCTGAGCGCTGCTCTGTTCAAGCTTGCCAAGTCGCGACTGTCGATAGTCGCGAATTGTAATGTTGTCAGATCGGGTAAATCGTTCTGGTGGCGTGCGACAAGTTGATGGACGACCTCAGGGTCCAACGAAACAGACACCAAAAGACTGTGTTCGCCTTTGGCTTGGACCCCATGTTCTTGGCCCGGAGGTACCAGAACAAGATTGCCCTCGGTCAATGTTTCGGTGCTGTCCGGCAGGTGGTGACGGACTTGGCCATTTTGGACCCAAAAGAGTTCAAAAAAGTCATGGGAATGAAGCGGATTGGGGCGCGCCGTCGTCAATGCAGTGCGCGCAAAATGCACGTGCTCCCCTTTGGCGCAGATATCTTTGAAGTTGAGTACGGCCACCATGTACTAAACCTTATCACAATGCAGTTGCAGCAAAAGCCTGTTCTCTACGTGACAACTAAGTTTTTGCTCGGTAAGGGTCGCTTAGACGCGATTTTTGGGGGAAAAATGACGTTTGATAGGTCCATAAAGATTGCGCCATCGATTTTGGCGGCTGATTTTGCGAACTTTGGCGCTGAATGCGAAGCGGTCGAAGCACAAGGTGCGGATTGGATTCATGTTGATGTCATGGACGGACACTTCGTTCCAAACATCACGTTTGGTCCGGCCACCTGCAAAGCCATCAGGCCGCACATCAAAGGCGTGATGGACGTCCATCTGATGATCGCTCCCGTTGATCCCTATATCCAAGACTTCGCTGATGCGGGTGCGGACGTGATCACGGCACATGTCGAAGCAGGACCGCACATCCATCGAACTCTACAAGCAATTCGAGCTGCAGGTTGCAAGGCGGGTGTAGCCCTAAATCCGGCTACACCCGCGTCTTCAGTTGAAGAACTACTCGATGACGTTGACCTTGTGTGTGTGATGACAGTGAACCCCGGGTTTGGCGGGCAAAGCTTCATCGATATGACGAGCAAGATCAGAAATCTGCGCAGCATGATTGGCGATCGACCAGTTCACATTGAAATCGACGGTGGTGTCGATCCAAAAACCGCGCCGCTTGTCGTTGAAGCGGGCGCTGACGTTCTTGTGGCTGGATCGGCTGTGTTTAGGGGTGGCTCTGTGTCCAATCCCGCGCCTTATGGCGAAAATATCAGAGCCATTCGCAACGCTATCTGATCTGCACAAAAACTGCACAAACCGGGCGTCAGCCTTTGCACGATTGATCCCTAGCTCCTAAGTTAACGAAGACTAAGGGGACTATGATGGACAGACATATCCTTGTGGCTGACGATGATGCACGCATCCGCGATGTGCTGCGCATTGCGCTTGGGCAGGCTGGATTTGAGGTTAATGAGGTTGCGGATGGCAAAGAAGCGCTAAGAGCAGCGCAACGCACGCAGCCCGATTTGATCGTTCTAGATATAGGCATGCCGGAGATGGACGGGCTGGAGGTTTGTCGTGAATTGCGCAAAACCAGCCAGGTGCCGATCCTGTTTTTGACTGCACAAGGCGATGAAATTGATCGTGTCGTTGGACTGGAGATGGGTGCGGACGACTACGTTTCAAAACCTTTTTCGCCGCGTGAAGTGATTGCCCGTATTCGAGCTATTTTGAAGCGATCTGGCGTCGAAGCCGAAGAGTCTACCGTCCTTCAACGTGGGGTTCTACGCATCGATCCGGAACGCCACTTGTGCGAAGTGGGAGATCGACCCGTAACACTGACGTCCCGCGAAATGGAATTGGTCATTCAGTTGATGAAAAGGCCCAATCATGTCGTGGCGCGCCCTCAGTTGGTCGATGCGATCTATGGCACGAATATTCATGTCAGCGACCGTACGATGGACAGCCACTTGCGCAATGTTCGGGCAAAGTTCGCTGCTGTTGGATGCAAAGATGCCATTGAAACAGTTCACGGTGTCGGCGTGCGGATGGGGCCATGCAGCGCGACATAGAGGTCAAATGGCGCCCGCCACTTTGGCTTGTCATCGCCTGTACGATTGTGGCGATGCTGATGCTTCCTGTGCTAGCACTTTTTGTTCTCAGCAGACTGCTTGGTGTTTTTGATTTTGATACCTCATTTCAAATCGCATCGGCCGGTACCATTGCAGCCGCAACGATTGTGGGCTGGGTGCTCTGGCGAATTTTGTTGCGCCCGATAACTGAACTTGCTGGTAGAGCCGACGACATTAAAACAGGCGAGGCTGCGGCACTGGCGCCTCTCGATCACTATGGCACCTCAGAAATGCAGGCCTTGGGCCGCGCGATGCGGGAGATGGGGCAGGTGCTTCAGGATCGCGAAACGGTTCTGAGAAGCTATGCAGACCATGTGACACATGAACTCAAGTCGCCGTTGACTGTTATTCAAGGCGCAACAGAATTGCTGGCCGACCCCGACCTGCCAGAATCAGACCGTCAAAAAATGTTGCTGAACGTGTCTGATGCGACCGACCATATGAAAAAGCTCCTAGATGCACAGCGCGCGCTCGCGCGGGCCAAAGACCCGATGGCTTCAGGGTCTTGCCGATTGAGCGACGTCATCGATCAATCTGACGACATCGTATTGGTGCGAGATGGAATGGTCCCGCTCTCAATCGATGTTTTTGAACCAGTCGCCACGCAACTTATTGGAAACGCGCGAGCGCATGGCGCTAGTCGCATAGAAGTTGCGCTAGAAGGCGATCGCCTAACGTTCTCAGACAATGGACCGGGTATTTCCAGCGGGAACAAGGATCGCATTTTTGATCCCTTCTTTACCACCAGACGCGATAACGGCGGAACAGGTATGGGGCTTTCGATTGTTAAGCGAATGCTGGAGGCTCAGGGTGCCTCAATCGAGCTTGCCGATGCCGAAAAAGCAAAGTTTGTTATCTCCTTCTAACCGCTGGTTTTTGAGGCTAGAACGTCTCCAAGGTTTTCTAAGGTTTCATCATGAGAGTATTGGTCACAGGCGGCGCGGGTTACATTGGCAGCCACACCCTAGTTGAACTGCTCGGTCAGGCGCACGAGGTGCAGGTTATTGATAATTTCGACAATAGCTCACCCGAGGTCTTGTCGCGTGTCCGAAAGTTGACAAATGGCGAGATGTCCTTTGCCGAAGGCGACGTGCGTGATGATGGGTTTTTGCGGTCTGTCTTTGAGGATTTTCAACCTGATCAAGTTGTCCATTTTGCCGGCCTAAAGGCGGTTGGCGAAAGCATGGAAAAGCCTCTCGAGTATTATGACGTCAATGTCAGAGGCACCATGGCGATCCTTCGCGCTATGGACAGCGTAGGGTGCCGCAAGATCGTGTTTTCGTCATCAGCAACGGTTTATGGAGAGCCGGTTTATTTGCCCTATGACGAAGATCATCCCGTCGCACCAGAAAGTGTCTATGGTCGAACCAAGATGATTGCCGAGCACATCATCGGTGATTGGGCGCAGGCAAATGGCGGGACTGCTGTCCTATTGCGATACTTCAATCCCGTCGGTGCGCATTCTTCGGCGACGATAGGGGAGCATCCGCAGGGGGTGCCGAACAACCTCATGCCATTTGTCGCTCAGGTGGCTTCGGGAAAGCGCGAACGGCTTTCCATTTTCGGTGACGATTACGACACGCCGGACGGCACAGGACGGCGAGATTATATTCATGTCGTCGATCTGGCGTGTGCACATGTTGCGGCGGTCAATTATGCGCATGGAAACACTGGGACGCGACACTTCAACGTCGGAACGGGCCAATCCTATAGCGTTCGGGAAATGGTTGCCGCTTTTGAAAAGGCGTCTGGGCGCGAGATTCCATGTGTCGTCACACCGCGTCGCAAGGGAGACATTGCTGAGATGAAGGCAGATGCCTCTCGTGCTAAACACGAGATGGGTTGGGAAGCAAAATTGGGGTTGGCTGATATGGCTGCTAGTACTTGGGAATGGCAGTCAAACAATCCTGATGGATACGAAAAGTAGATAAAAATCAATCTGTTGAATGTGGGTGGGAAACAAAGCCGATTGTTCCCACTAAATCAACAATAGCCCTATAACTATGTTACTGTCGTAGCGAGTGAAGGTGTTACCTAGTCTCGAAGGGTAGCGAGTTTATTTGGTTTAGAACCGTCACCTCGGCAAAAGACCAGCACTTCGGCCGAGGTGGCGGGACTACTTTTCCCCAAAACTACAAGTACGAGTTGACCAAGTTCTCCAGTCGTTCTTGGCGGCCGGAACGAGGTTGCGGGTTGATGTCGTTGTCACGTACGAATTGCTCAACTCCTTCCAGATCAGACACAAGCAAATTCTGTGCCTGTTTGGTGTCCCAGCCAGAATAGCGAGCCAACCGGGCCTCCTCTAAAGCGCCATCTTCGATCATTGCCGCAGCTGCTTTGAGACCCGCAGCGCAAGCATCCATGCCGCCTACATGCGCCAAGATGAGGTCTTCTGGGTCCAAAGATTGACGACGAAGCTTAGCGTCGAAATTTGTACCGCCTGTTGTGAAACCTCCAGCGCGCAAGACTTCATAGAATGCCAATGCCATCTCCGGCACATTGTTGGGGAATTGATCTGTGTCCCAACCTGATTGGTAATCGTTTCGGTTCATATCGATCGAGCCGAAAATGCCTAACTCACGAGCAGTTGCCAATTCATGTTCAAATGTATGTCCAGCCAAGATGGCATGGCCCTGTTCGATGTTCACTTGGACTTCATTTTCTAAGCCAAAGTCTTTGAGAAACCCGTAAACCGTTGCGACATCATAGTCATACTGGTGCTTTGTTGGTTCCTGTGGCTTAGGTTCAATTAGAATGGCACCTTTGAACCCGGTCTTGTGTTTGTAGTCGACAACCATTTCCAACATACGGCCCGCTTGTTTCCGCTCGCGGCCCATGTCGGTGTTGAGAAGCGTTTCATACCCTTCGCGGCCGCCCCACAGCACGTAGTTTTCGCCGCCAAGCTTTATCGTAGCGTCCATGCAGGTTTTGATCGTCGCGGCGGAGTAGGCGAAAACATCCGGATCAGGGTTGGTCGCGGCACCCGCCATGAAGCGGCGGTTCGAAAAGAGGTTTGCTGTCCCCCAAAGGAGTTTCATACCGGTATCGTCCATCTTCTGGGCGAAGTAATCGACGATCTCTTCTAGGTTTCTGGTGTTCTCGTCAAAGTTTGCGCCTTCTGGACGCACGTCAGCATCATGAAAGCAGAAGTAAGGGACACCTAGAATGTCGAACATCTCAAAAGCGACGTCAGCTTTCAGCTTGGCCAGTTCCATCGTCTCGCCGAACCAAGGACGTTCAAAGGTTTGCCCGCCGAATGGATCGCCTCCAGGCCATGCGAAGCTGTGCCAATAGGCGCAGGAAAACCGAAGATGATCTTTGAGCGTTTTCCCCATGACAACTTCATCCGCATTATAGTGCCGGAATGCGAATTCGTTAGTGGTCTCGGGCCCCTCATAGGCGATCTTTGAAATACCTTTGAAAAAGTCAGACATTTTACAGGTCCTTCAGAAGTGAATATGCGTGTTTGTAGGCCGCATGGCCGTCTTTCATGGCGTCAGCCAGTGCGGGATCAGGGGTAAATGTCTTTGCGATTGGCGGTTTGGATGCAACGTCTTGCCCAAAGTCGCCGTTTGCCATCATACCCAAGCGGGCCGCCCCAAGTGCCGCGCCAAAATCACCGGCCTCTGGCAGCTCCAAAGTGATCCCAAGCGTCGTTGCCAGCATGTTGAGCCAGTGCTCGGATTTGGACCCACCGCCAAGCGCAAGCGCGCTTTCAATTGTGGTGCCCGTCGCGGCGAGAGCGTCTTGGCAATCCGCAAAGGCAAAGCTGACCCCTTGAAGGACCGCGCGCGCCGCCTCGGTCGCGTTTGTGGCGTGATCAAGGTTTATGAACTGGCCTCGAATTGCAGCATCGTTGTGCGGGGTGCGTTCGCCGCCGAGATAGGGGAGAAACATGGCCTTGGTCGGAGCTCGCAAATCACCGAGCGGGGCTGTAAGCTCTGCAGCGGTCTTGCCAGTTAACCTGCTGAGCCATTCCAATGCGTCAGTCGCCGCGAGGATGACCCCCATTTGATGCCAAGTATTTGGGACCGCGTGGCAGAAGGTATGAACGGCTGTCGCAGGGTCTGGTCGATAGCCGTCGTTCGCAGCGAAAAGAACACCGGACGTTCCCAAAGACAGGAATGCTTCGCCATTTCGAACGACACCGGCGCCTATTGCAGCCGCCGCGTTGTCGCCTGCACCGCCAGCAATTACTACGGGTGGAATGCTTAACTGTTCGGCCAAACTCGCACGGAGACGCCCAGATACTTTTGACCCTTCAACAAGGGTAGGCATGTGGCTTCGGTCCAAATGACAGCGGCGTAAGAGCTCATCGGACCAATCGCGTTCTCCAGTGTCCAGCCAAGTTGTCCCGGCGGCGTCAGACATTTCCGATACGTATTCGCCTGTCAGAAACAGTCTCAGGAAATCCTTAGGAAGCAGAACTTTATGGATTTTCTGGAACACCTCGGTCTCGTTGATCCTTACCCATTCAACCTTCGGCGCCGTAAATCCCGGGAACACGATGTTGCCGGAAATTTCTCGGAAGGCGGGTTCGGCGTCCATTTGCGCCGCTTCAAGGTGGCTGCGAGTGTCGTTCCACAACATACAGGGCCGCAAGGGCTGATCATCTGTGCCGATCAAAGTGGCACCGTGCATGTGGCCCGATAAGCCGATGCCTCTTAGGCCACTACAATCGGCCTGAGCTGCCAAAGATGACAAGGCCTCGACAGCAGCTTTACACCAAGAAGACGGATCTTGTTCGGACCAACCGTCTTGGAGGCGCTGAACTGTCAGCGAAACGGAATGCTCTGCTAGAACATTCTGTCTGTCGTCGATTAGGATCGCCTTTAATGAAGAAGTCCCAAGGTCGAGGCCAATGTATGTCATGCGGCGGCTTTTGGGTTTTTCCCGAGAATGATCATCGAAAGGATATCGTCTTCGGTTACGTCTTCGACTTTTTCCGTGCCAACCAACTGACCATTCTTCATAACGGAAACACGGTCGCACAGTTCCATCATTTCGCGGGTGTCGTGACTGATCAGGAAGATACCTAAGCCTTGCTTTTTGAGTTCACCAATCAGCTCAGCCACCATGGCCGTCTCATGCACGCCCAAAGCCGCCGTTGGCTCGTCCATAATAAGGATTTTGGCGTTGAAATAGACGGCTCGCGCAATCGCAACAGATTGCCGTTGCCCGCCCGAGAGCGCAGAAACCGGCTCGCTGATCTTCTTGAAGTTGGGATTTAACCGCTTCATGATCTTGCGCGTTTCGGCTTCCATGGTTTCGTCATCGACAAAACCGAGAGGCGTTAGAATTTCGCGGCCAAGGAATAGGTTGGATGGCGCATCAAGATTGTCTGCCAGAGCGAGTGTTTGGTAGATCGTCTCGATGTTGTAGCTTCGTGCATCGCGCGGGGTATTGATCTCGGCCTTTTCGCCATTGATCCAAATTTCCCCGCTATCCATTTTGTAAGCGCCAGAAAGGATCTTGATAAGGGTGGATTTGCCTGCGCCGTTGTGACCCAGAAGGCCGACGACTTCTCCTGGATGGAGGTCGATGGATACACCATCAACCGCTCGGATGCCGCCAAAGCTGATGCGAATGTCCTTCATTTCGACGAGAGGTGTTTGTTTGGTCATCTCAGGTCTCCTTAGTTGCCGGTCCGGCGGCGGTAGACAATGTCGACCCAGACCGCGAAAACGAGTACGAAGCCCACAACAATATTTTGTAGGGGGGCGTCGACGCCCACCGAGGCCATACCGGATTGCAGGGTTTGCATGATCAAAGCGCCGATAACGGCTCCATAAATCGTTCCGATACCGCCAGCGAGGGCTGTACCGCCAATAACGGCAGCAGCGATAACCCGTAACTCGTCAAGCGTTCCGAGGCCGACATCAACCGCGTTCAAACGGGCAGAAGCGATAATGGAGGCGATGCCAGTGAGTGCCCCCATAAGTGCAAAGATCTTAACCGTCAGGAACCGTGTATTGATGCCAGACAATTCAGCGGCTTCAGGGTTTCCACCGGTTGCATAAATATATCGGCCAAATCGTGTTCGCGTGGCAATGATCGTCATAACAACTGTGACAACGACGAGGATCACAACGGGCAGTGCGACGCCATGATACCAAACCAGGTCTTCGGTGTATTCGATACCTTGCGATGCCGTGATCCGCTTCATGGCACCCTTTGGAATTGGGTAGCTGTTCATGATCCAAACGTAGCCAAGGATCAGGCCTGCGGCCAAAGCCATCAGAATTCCTTCGGCCCAAGCCGGCTTAAGATGGAAACCATGCGCAGCCTTACGACGCCGGCTCATCAACATAATGCCTACCGCGGAAACGGCGGCGACAACTCCAAAGACCCAACTCAACGTTTCGCCGAGGGTCCCCTCTGCGCCGCCGCCCAACAGGCGGAAGGTTGTGTCTAGAGGAGCTTGCGTTTGGCCTTGTGTGACCCACCACATCGCGCCGCGATAAATGAGGAAGCCGCCAAGCGTTACAATAAACGCTGGTACCGTAAGGTACCCAATCACCCACCCTTGGAACGCGCCGAGCACAGCGCCCATAAGGATTGCGAAGATAACGGCGATTATCCAGATCGACCAATGGCCGAGACCAACGATGTCCGGTAGCCACTGAACTTGAAGCGCAGCCGTTGTCATACCGATAAAACCGAGCATTGAGCCGACCGATAGATCAATGTTGCGGGTCACAATAACGAAGACCATTCCTGTCGCCATCACCGCCACAGACGCTGTCTGCACGCTTACATTGAAAAGGTTGCGCGGAGACATGAAGCGCCAATCGGTGAAGAACCCGAATATGATCCAAAGGACGACCAATGCGCCGATCATGCCCAACAAGCGGGTGTCGATCTCAAGTTCTTGTAACAGGGACCGCTTCTCTGGCGAAGAAGGTGCGGCTGTTTCGTCTGACATAGCGATGCTCCAAAGTGACCTTGCCCATCATAACTTGATGGGGGCAGCTATATTGGTATTTCTGGGAGATAGTGATCTGGTTCGCGTTGCCGCGAACCAGAAGAGGTATGGCCTTAGTTACAAGGCGCTGGGCCGTTGGAAACGCCTTGGCAGAGAGATTCCTGAGAAATCCAGCCCGCGTCTACGACGACTGACAGGTTGTCCGCAGTGATCGGAACAGGAGCCAAGAAAACAGCAGTCATTTCTGTTCCCGCTGGCGATGTCCAGGACTGAGAGCCATCAACATCTGCCATAGCGCCATCGAGACCTGCCAACGCAACCGCGATTTCGCCAGCTGCTTTGCCGAGTTCTCGTGCGTCCTTCCAGACTGATACGGTCTGTGTGCCAAGTGCGACACGGTTCAATGCGGCATGGTCACCGTCCTGACCAGACACAGGCAAGCCTTCGAGGCCTTGTGCCGTTAGCGCCGCGACTGCACCGCCGGCAGTACCGTCGTTGGAGGCCACAACAGCATCAACATCATTGTCGATGGATGTCAATATCTGTTCCATGTTGCGCTGTGCATTCGCTGGAACCCAACCGTCGGTGTAAGCTTCGCCTACAATCGTGATTGCTCCGCTGTCGATTGCAGCTTGGAGGACCTCTTGTTGACCGCCACGAAGGAAGTCGGCGTTAGGGTCGGTTGGCGACCCCTTGATCATGACATAGTTGCCTTCTGGCTGTGCTTCGAGCACTGCGCGTGCCTGCATCCGGCCAACTTCGACGTTGTCGAAAGTCAGGTAGAATGCGCGGCTATCTTCGATCAAGCGGTCATAGCCAATGACAGGGATGCCTTCGTCAGAAGCTGCGTCGACTGCTGGGCCAATAGCTGCGGAATCCTGTGCGAGAATGATGAGAGCATCGACGCCTTGTGCAATCAAGCTTTCAACGTCAGCAAGCTGCTTAGCAGATGATGACTGCGCGTCTGCAGATACGTAGGATGCGCCTGCAGCGTCCAATGCTGCTTTGATAGCTGCTTCATCGGTCTTCCAGCGCTCTTCTTGGAAGTTGGACCAGCTCACGCCGACCGTAATACCGTGGCCTTCGGCGAACGCGGTTGTTGCAAAAGATGCATAGACAATGGCCGTGGCCATCATAAGTTTCTTCATAATTTCCTCCCTAAATGAACTGATCAGGTTTTGATCGGGGCGGGTCACGCGACTCGCACGCTAAGAATTGCGATATTTAATTTAGTTGTCAAAATAAAAAACTTACGTTTTGACAAAAAAATCTGTTTTCAGGCTAAAAATATCGAGATACGGTCCGGTAATTGCCGTTAATGCCGTTTTTTAGTTCAGGAGATGAATAATTGGACTCGGCCTACACAGATGACCTTTTGGCTCCTGCCAATGGATGCGGCCCGTTGTTGGAAGGCGGACGCCGCGCTGGTCGGCCTTTAAGGCAGCAAGTGTTCGAGTATGTAAGGTCGCACGGACAAGCGGCGCGGTCTGACATTGCAAAATCCCTTGATATCAGTGCTGGGTCGGCAACAACGATAACGGCGGATCTTATTGCCGAAGGCTTGCTTCATGAAGTTGAGGGGCCTGCAAGAGAGCAGGGCCGTGGTCGCCCAAGAGTAGCTTTGGCGGTTGTCTCGCAAGCGGGCTATGCCATTGGCGTAAAGCTGGGTTTTGATGCTCATACTGCAGTCCTCGTCGACTTTAATGGAAATGTCGTTGCGGATGCAAAGCTGCCCTCCAAAGATCAGCGACGCTCGACACAAGAATTGCTGGATGAAGTTGATGAGCTCATCGGTGAACTTTTGTCAGAGTATACCGTCGAATTGAAGGACGTCCGAGCAATCGGTGTCGGATTACCGGGTATTGTTGAGCATAGTTCAGGCCAAGTTATTTGGTCATCTATACTTCATGATCGAAATCAAGATCTCGGTATCATGTTGAAAGATCGTTACGGCGTCACGATCGCTCTCGACAACGATGCCAACATGCTGACCTTGGCTGAGTTGTGGTTCGGTGCGGGTCGTTCGATGTCAGATTTTGCTGTCGTGACGATTGAAAGTGGGGTCGGCATGGGCTTGGTGTTGGGGAATGAAATCTACCGCGGCGCTCATGGACTTGGACTAGAGTTAGGACATACGAAAGTGCAGTTGGATGGTGCTTTGTGTCGATGCGGCCAGCGCGGGTGCTTAGAGGCCTATCTTGCCGACTACGCATTGAACAGAGAAGCGGGTGCAGCCCTGGGCCACCTTTTGGAACGCTCAATGGGTCCTGAAGAGACACTTAACCTTCTATTTGATCAAGCAAAACAAGGACATGAAGCCGCGCAAACCATTTTTCGTCGGGCGGGTAGGTTCTTATCAGCAGGTCTGTCAAACGTCATTCAACTCTTTGATCCGGCGCTGATCATTCTGTCGGGTTCGCAAATGAAATACGACTATCTTTATGCAAACGAAGTTATCGAGGATGTCGCGCAATTGACGCTCAATAATGGCCGCAAGCCATGTGAGGTCGAAATACATGCGTGGGACGATTTGGTTTGGGCGCGCGGCGCTTCGGCGCTTGCGCTTTCTAAAGTGACTGATGCCACCGTGGGTCGGGAACTAAACCCGTAATGTTTCGATTAGCTTTAGCGATTTTTGTTGCCTCGCCCGTCTATGCACAGGTCGCATTTGAAGACCTATCGGATCGGTTGTTTGCCCACGAATACAATGGTGGGTGGGAGCATTTTGTTGGCGGCGGGATATCGGTATTCGATTGCAATGCCGACGGGCTCCCAGATATCTTTGCGGCGGGAGGGGAGAACCCAGCAACGCTTTTTGTGAATCAAGGTGAGTTCGAATTTGAACGCCGTGATGGGCTAGAAGAACTCGGCACCGTCGGGGCGTACCCCTTGAGACTAGACACAGATGATCATGTTGACCTTTTTGTGCTGCGGGTGGGTCAAAACATCATACTTAAAGGTCGCGGTGATTGTGAGTTTGAGGACGCAACGAACGATTTCCCAATTCCTGCAAATGACCGTTGGAGCACAGCCTTTTCTGCGTGGTGGGAACATGGGGCGGATCTACCAACGCTGGCAATCGGAAATTACGTCGATCGTAGGGATCCCGATGGGCCTTTTGAGGCGTGTGATGAAAACACTTTGCTTCGACCCAATGGCGACAGCTACTCGCGCATTGCGCTCACTCCTGGTTTTTGCCCTCTCTCCATTCTGGCAGCCAATGACGCGCGAGGTCGTCCGACGCTGAGGATTTCCAATGACCGCCATTATTATGTGACGGGCGGCTACGAGCAGATGTGGGATATTGAAGATCAGCGTTTCCTAGATGAAGCGGATGGCTGGCAAAACGTTTCTCTATGGGGGATGGGCATCGCCAGCCGCGACCTTACCGGTGATGGACGGGATGAGGTTATGTTGACGTCAATGGGAGATCAGCTGATGCAGTTGGCCAACAACGATGGGACCTATCGCGCTGCTCCCTATGGGATTGGGACCTATGCGCAACGTCCTCACGTTGGTGGAGATGGCCGACCTTCGACAGGTTGGCATGCTGAGTTCGGTGATGTTGACAACGACGGATTGGCGGATTTGTTCATCGCGAAGGGAAATGTGGATCAGATGCCGGGAATGGCCACGCGCGATCCAAATAATCTCTTGCAGCAACAAGCTGACGGGTCTTTCGCGGAAATTTCAGATCAGGCCGGAGTTGCGACGCTTGAAAGATCTAGAGGCGGCGCGTTGGTCGATTTTGACAACGATGGCCTGCTTGATCTGATCGTTTCAAACCGGCGCGCACCGCTAGAGCTCTATCGGAACGTGACCGAAGGCACAGGTAATTGGGTTAAAGTATCGCTCGAACAGGCAGGTCCAAATCGCGATGCCATCGGTGCGACGATTATCGTTGAATCCGACGGTCGTACTCAGTCGCAACAGCAAGTGGTTGGGGGAGGTCATGCTGGCGGTCAGTTGGGGCCACGGCATTTTGGCATCGGGCCCAGTGATTTGGCACGTGTAACTGTGATGTGGCCTGATGGAACTAAAACCAGCTTGGACGTCGGCGCAAACGAAGTCACGAAAATCCAAAAACCCTAAGGTACAGGCAAGCCGCTCGGGACAGTTGCGGGCACCCCTAAACGACCGTCGATGCTGTTTTGATCTGTCAGCGTCTGCAGAAAGGCGACCAGATCAGAGATGTCCGATGGGCTAAGTTCGATTGGTACAACGGACACAGCCTTTGCTATTGCATCCACTTCGGCCTCATCCGACATAATGGTCGCATCTTCGTGGTCGAATGCTGGCAAGATCGCACTGGCGATGTCATAGTTTTGGAGTCCTACGATCGGGTTCGCATGTGCTGCGACAAATTGGGCGAGGTCGCTATGTGCACCTGCGTGCCCATAGGGTCTAGTAGCCGCGATATTTCTTAATGACGGTGTGCGGAAGGCGTAACGATCAGACTCGTCACCTGTTACGCGAAAGCGACCGTCATCGCGGTGATGGGTCTCGAAAGTCGCCGATTTCCCCGGCCCAATCTGAGGCGCGCCCATGGCGTGAAATTTGTGATCGGTCTGGAAGGGACCGATATGACAGGCAGAACAACTCGCGGCACCGTAGAAAAGCTCCATCCCGCGTAATTCAGCACCAGCGAGTTCTTCATCTCCACGCAAAAAGGCATCGAACTTCGATTGATCTGAACGCCACTCCCATTCCATGAATGACGCAATAGCATTTGATATGTCGGCGAAGGTGATGTCGTCGGGGCTGTCGACATGATCGTACACTTCCACTAAGAGATCAGCGTACTCAGGAATGTCTCCAACTCGTTTCGATAGAATATCCCATGCCCCTCCATCTCCGGTGATACGCCCTTGCCGGACAGCTTGGGCAACGTCGTTTTCGCCATAAGATCCCGCCATCTCATCTCGACTGAGAACAGGGAACATGGTCTGCGCCGAAAGAACTGACTCAAATCCTTGCAACATATCGCTGTCGAGCGGAGTTCGAATTCCGCCCGGGAAAGACGCATTCTCTTCTAAACGCCCGTCATGAAACATGACGCGGAATTCGTGAGCACCCAGATTGAACAATGCAGGAGCATTTCGAGGGATACGTTCTTCCGGCTTGTTGTCTGGATCAAAAACGCGGTCGGGACCTAACCCGACACCGCCGTCGCCAAAGGAAAGTGAAACGCCATCTCCGGTTGCAAACTTAGGGTGGTGACACGTTGCACAAGCGATGGATTTATTGCCTGAGAGGATGGGATCATAGAATAAATCACGGCCCAAAGGCACTGCGTCTTCGTTGATTGCTCGATAATCTTGGTCTTCAATCGCTGCTGGCAATTCGACTGCCTGCGCGGCCATTCCAGTGCCGATCAAAGTTAGCGACAGTATAGCGCGAATACTCAAAAAAAGGCCCTCCAGTTCCCGAAGATAACATGAGGTGTAACGAGAACAAAAACAATGATTTAGATGGATTTCTGAGAAAGTTATGTGAAGCAAATTCTCATGCTTGCTAATAGTGTGGTCTGATCACTTTCCCCTTTGAGGGATCAACCGATTTATCCTTGACGGAACTCCGCGTTCTTTCTGTGGAAGCGGAGAAGCAAATCCAAATTGACTGGCCAGATCGTTACTGGTTGAACATTGTAAATTCATTGTATACATCGGTATACATATTGACGAGCGACTCGAATTAGCCCACCTGTCGCTCGCGATTTGCCAGAACATTTGAACCGACCGCGAGAAAGCCATGAGCCTGTACACAGCCTATCTTGAAGAGATCGAAGCCCGCAAAGAACAGGGCCTGAACCCGAAGCCAATTGATGATGCCGCTTTGACAAAAGAAATCATCGATCAGATCAAAGATACGGCGAACCCGCATCGGACGGATTCATTGAATTTCTTCATCTACAACACGCTCCCCGGAACAACGAGTGCCGCAGGTGAAAAGGCACAGTTCCTGAAAGAGATCATCCTTGGGCAATTGGTCGTAGCAGAAATCAACGCGGCATACGCATTCGAACTGCTCTCGCATATGAAAGGCGGGCCGTCGGTCGAAGTGCTGTTGGATTTGGCCTTGGGTGATGATCTGGCCACTGCTGAGCAGGCCGCCGAAGTCCTGAAGACACAGGTATTCCTTTATGAAGCGGATACGGATCGACTGAAGGGCGCTCACGAGGCTGGCAACGCGATCGCGACGGATATTATCGAAAGCTATTTGGCCGCTGAATTCTTCACCAAACTGCCGGAGGTAGATGAAGAAGTCAAAGTTGTTACGTTTGTTGCAGCGGAAGGCGACATTTCGACGGACCTACTTTCTCCCGGCAACCAAGCCCACTCTCGCGCTGACCGGGAATTGCACGGCAAGTGCCTGATCGATGAAAAGGCACAAAAGCACATCGAAGAATTGAAGCTTCAGCACCCTGACAAACGGGTCATGCTGATTGCTGAAAAGGGCACGATGGGTGTTGGCAGCTCTCGTATGTCGGGAGTCAACAACGTTGCTTTGTGGACCGGTAAGCAGGCCAGCCCTTATGTGCCCTTCGTCAACATTGCACCGGTTGTTGCCGGAACTAACGGAATTTCCCCCATCTTCCTGACGACCGTTGGCGTGACCGGAGGCATCGGTGTCGATCTGAAAAACTGGGTCAAGAAAGTAGATGAGGACGGCAACCCAATCCTCAACAATGACGGCAACCCAATTCTGGAGCAGAAGTATTCCGTGGAGACCGGAACAGTTCTAACCATCAACACGAAAGACAAGAAACTCTATAGCGAAGACGGCTCTGAAGAGCTTGTTGATATGGCCTCTTCCTTCACGCCGCAGAAGATGGAGTTCATGAAGGCTGGCGGCTCTTACGCGATTGTTTTCGGTAAGAAACTTCAAAGCTTTGCCGCCGAAACACTTGGCAAAGACGCGCCACAGGTTTTCGCGCCGTCAAAAGAGATCAGCCATGAAGGCCAAGGTCTGACCGCGGTTGAGAAAATCTTCAACGCAAATGCCCGTGGCGTGTCGTCCGATGCGCCGCTGCATGCTGGCTCTGACGTCCGCGTTGGTGTCAACATCGTTGGCTCTCAGGACACCACCGGATTGATGACCATGCAGGAGCTTGAGGCGATGGCGGCGACCGTTGTGTCCCCGTCTGTTGATGGCGCCTATCAATCTGGCTGTCACACCGCATCGGTTTGGGATGTGAAGGCGCAAGCAAACACGCCCCGACTGATGAAATTCATGAATGACTTCGGCCTTGTTACGGGGCGCGACCCGAAGGGCGTTTATCATTCAATGACCGACGTTATTCACAAGGTTCTGAATGACATCACCGTCAGCGATTGGGACATCATCATCGGCGGCGATAGTCATACGCGTATGTCCAAAGGTGTAGCCTTTGGGGCGGACTCCGGAACTGTGGCACTCGCTCTTGCAACGGGTGAGGCATCCATGCCGATCCCGGAGTCGGTGAAGGTGACGTTCAAAGGGCAGATGGCCGACCACATGGATTTCCGTGATGTGGTGCATGCCACCCAAGCGCAGATGCTGGACCAGCATGGCGACAACGTTTTCCAAGGCCGCGTGATTGAAGTGCATATCGGGACCTTGCTTGCCGACCAGGCCTTCACCTTCACGGACTGGACGGCGGAAATGAAGGCGAAAGCCTCTGTCTGTATTTCCAACGACGACACGCTGATCGGATCGTTGGAACTGGCGAAATCCCGCATCCAGATCATGATGGAAAAGGGGATGGAGCACGACAACGGCATGTTGGCGAGCTTGCTTGCCAAAGCTGATCAGCGGATTGCAGAGATCAAGTCGGGCGAAAAGCCTGCGCTGCGCCCTGACGAGAATGCGAAATACTTCGCGGAAGTCGTCGTTGATCTCGACCAGATTGTAGAACCGATGATCGCCGATCCAGACGTGAATAACGTCGATGTTTCAAAGCGCTATACGCATGACACGATCCGTCCAATTTCATTCTACAACGCGCAAAAAGAAGTCGATCTTGGCTTTGTCGGATCATGCATGGTGCACAAGGGCGACATCAAAATTGTCGCACAGATGCTGCGCAACCTTGAGGCTGCAAATGGCAAGGTAGAATTCAAAGCGCCTTTGGTTGTAACTGCGCCGACCTACAACATCATCGAAGAGTTGAAGGAAGAAGGCGACTGGGAAATCTTGCAGAAATATTGCGGGTTCGAATTCGACGATACGGCACCGAAGCAGGTCGCGCGTACTGAGTACGAGAACATTCTCTACCTAGAGCGTCCGGGGTGTAACCTCTGTATGGGCAATCAGGAGAAAGCGGCTAAAGGTGATACTGTACTGGCGACATCGACCCGTCTGTTCCAAGGACGTGTAGTTGCTGACTCTGAGACAAAGAAGGGTGAGTCCTTGCTTGGTTCCACGCCGGTCGTTGTGTTGTCCGCGATTCTGGGGCGCACACCGACATTGGAGGAATACAAGGAAGCGGTGGAAGGCATCGACCTGACAAAATTCGCGCCGCCTAAGAAGACGCCATTGGACGCGCTTTCCGTACACTACTAAACAAAAAAAGAGCGGCCCAACGGGCCGCTCAATTTACGTTCTGGGGTTTACGCGTGCCCTTATTTCTACCGCGCCAGTTCTGGATGCGCGTACGCTTCCGGATACGTCATCGGGCTCAACGGGCCGAGCGGAACAACACCATTCCATGACCTGCCAAAATACCCCTGTCTGCAATGTACCAATGATCCTGCCGTAGACACTCCGTTCAACGCGTAAACACGACAGAGCCAACGCCATAGGTTCAGGTAGTCAAGGATATGCGCACCGTTCAGTTTCATGCGAACGTAGTAGACAGGATCGTGGCGGTAGAGCGTTGGAAACAAACGTAAATCGGCTTCCGTAAAAGCGTCACCTGTCAGATAGAGCCGTCCGTCAGATAACAGACCTTCAAGGTGCTCCAAAGTCTCGAAGTAGGCTTTGAAGGCGTCCGCATAGACTGTCTGGTCGGAGGAAAATCCGGCTTTGTAAGCGCCGTTGTTGATGGTTGTATAGATACGTTCGTTCAGGGTGGCGATATCATCGCGCACCGTTTCGTCGTCAGGCAAAAGTCGTGGGCGACCTGCCAGATTACTTCCCAAAGCACCAGAGTGCACATCCAGCATACGGATAATCTCGGCGCTCTCGTTGTTCACGATGCGACCTGTCACCTTGTCGTACAAAATGGGAACGGACTGTTCATCAGATCCCTCACGTTGATAGACCTGCTTGGCCAAGCGTAGCCCTTCGCCGGTGCCTGTTTCCAAGGTGCATTCGTCAAGGGTCTGTCCAGTTAAGCTCGCTACACGTTTAGGCGCAAACTCCCACAAATTAGGGCCAGCCGGATCTTCCTCACCGGTGCGATTAGGGAATGCGACATCCAACGTGATGCTATCCTCCAACCCTAAAACAGCACGCGCCAAGGTCACCCGATGGCACCACGGGCAGTTCAGAGCAACGAAAAGGTGATACCGGCCGGGCTCCGCTGGAAAATCAGGGTCCCCAATGGCACTTCGAAAACCGCTGACGCCGCGCACGAATTCCCCTCGTGCGCGGCGTCCTTTTGCATCGGTTTGATCTTCTTGTGTAGAAGCGTCTTTCGTCATTCTAGCCTCTTAAGCGGTGATGAAGAATAATCGGGACTGCCAACTCCTCTTCGTCACTCAAGTGACGATTTAAAAAGCTTCAATGGCCTCAGCAGCCGGAAGAACGTCGTTTGCTTCTTCCAGTGATTGCGCCTCGTCCAACGTGGCCAGTTTGATCACTCTATTTGCCTTGCGTGTTATGTCGTCCGACACCTTATCTAGATCGGCATGATCCTGTTCCAACAAATAAAGTCCCTTATCAAAACGAGGGTCCGCTGCGGACAGTTCTGGAAAGTAGCTATGATCTTCCCAACCGTGATGGCCGTGCAAGTTCGCAACGAGGTTTCCGCCGAAGTACGAGAGTCGACCAATATAATCACCTAAGGCAATATCCTTGTTCAAAACCGCTTCGGTATCGAGCCGAACGCGTTCAGATACGCGACGAAACATCTGGTGGGCACCGAGCCAGTGGCGGGTTTTCTCATGAAACCCTGGATGGGCGTCCCACTCGTCGCGTGGATATTTGTCCAGAAGAAACCGCATCTCTTCCGGCATGTCGCTTTCACGAATTTTGTATGTATTGAGCATTGGTCATCTCCTTTCGAGAGATGATGTGGGGACGCGTTGACGTTACGCCAACCCTTTGAGAGCAACGCGGCTATGTCGCTGTTGCAAATAGATGATGCCCAACAACAAAAGCCGAGGCGCCTTTCTACTCGCCCCGGCTTTGAATATTCAATGTATTGAAGCTTGGATCAGGCAGCCACGCTTTCCTCAAAAACCTTCGGCAAAAACTCCTTTGTCGAAGCTGCGTTGTAGATCGCGAAGCCGACTTGCGGCTCGAATTTCATTAGCAGCGCTGCAAAGCGGCCGGAGATATGTTTGCGGCGGGAGATGCCGAACCGCTTCATGAACCCTTCGATCCCCATCACGCACAGGCCACCTTTGCGCGCATCTTCAACGGTAACATCAAGTGACTTGCGACCTGACAAGAGTTCGTTTTGCAGGACTTCGAGCCTTCTCCAGTTCTGTTTGATCGCGCGACGCGTTGACCAGCAACTTTCTGCATCGGCAAACGCTTCTGTCGCAGTGGATGCCGGTGAGTGGTACCCCTTTTTTTTGCCGTCACGGCGCACATACCAAAGAAGATCACCTTTATCCGTAATCGCGCGATAGGCGGTCGCGCCCACGCGTTCTGACCGAACGCTATTCTCCAGATCGACCCACATGGGAACCCAGTCGGCGGTCTCCCGTTGTATCTGCGCTTCGATGGCGAATTCTTGCTCCATCAAGGACAGATCGCCGCGAACCTGAACCAGAGACTTCAATACATCTCGGTGTTCGAATTTATTGGTCTTTTTCATTTTGGAACCTCGGATTGGGGCTCTGCATTGCCATCGAATTCGACGCAGAACGGAAATGAATTTCGGAAAAAATTTTAGAGCAGAACGCGATAGCCATTGGGTGCTGAAACGCGCCCGGGCGTCCAAAATAGCCAACGAAATCGGCAGGCTGATTAAGGCTGTCGATCTCGTTGGCGGCTAAAATAGTCATTTTTTGCTCACAGGTGCTTCAATGAGCATGAGCTTCGTTGACCTTGCGTCAAAAAAAATCCCCCATATGGGGTAAAAAGGTCTAATCAGCAGTATTTTTTTGCGGTTGCGACGACTTCGCGCCAATGGCGGAAAAACAGCAACTGCCCGCTATCCTTGTAAACTCGGAAGTCTATCCAAGGGTAGTCTTTTGCGTACTCTTCAATCGTATCGGGATGAACACCGGGATCTTGGTTGCCGTTGAACGAAATGAACGGGAACCGGCCTTCGCTTTGCTTGATAAGCTCTGGCGGGACTTTGCCATGTTCGTAAAGCGATTGGCGGGCGAACGATTCATGCGCATTATGTTGTTCTGAAAGGCAAATTTCAGAACCCGTGATCATCGCTTCGAACACTTCGGGATTTTCAAACGTCTCGATATCCGCTTTTGAATCTCCGAAGACAGAGTGGACAAAGGCCCGTTTTCCACCACGCTTTGCAAGGTGGAACCCCGCTTTGACCAAGAAGGGGAGGACTTGAGGCGTGTAGCGCGCACCAGCTTGAATGAAACGATGCCATTTGTGCATGCGTTCGAACTGTTGCGGACGGGTGAAAGGAAAAACCCCTCCAGCGGCGATAACCGCAGTGACTTGGCCGGGGCGCATCAGATCCAATTCGATTGCAAAGAGATGATCCGCACCGAGCGATATGACGGGACAGGGTGGCACATTTTCAGCGTCTAATACTGTGATCAAATCTTGCGCGACGAGCTTTCCAAAATCACCTTTCTTCGGCAGCGCAGAAGAATGACCGAAACCTCCGCGAACGGGTGCGATGATTTTCAAACCCATTGCCTTGGCTTCTGCTTCGGCCGAGGCTGGCCATCGCATAAATCCAAAGTCCATATGCAGATACAAGATCGGTGAACCATTCGGATCGCCAAGGATCAAATAATCTAACGACCTGCCGTCAGGCGCGTCTACCGTCTGAAAGGGCACTGGATCAAGGGCTTCAAACCCTTCGGATATGACTCTGGGTCCTGGGTTCGTCTCTGTGGTCAGAGTCGCGATATCCATCATCGACATGGCCAGCCGGACAAGCTCGACTTGAGTCCGGGTTTCTGTCTTCGCCAGGATGTTCTTAAGCTGTCCTCGAACCGTCTCCAACGACCGACCACGGGTTTCTGCAATTTCCTTGAGCGAACAGCATTCGACCAATAGCCTGACCACTTCGACTTCCGTCTTGGAAAGGCCAAAGGCTGAACTGAGGATATCGCCAAAACCAACGGGCCAGCTGAGATCGGATGTGACGGCAATGACTACAGGTGCGTCAGTTGAAAGCATCACGCGCTTCATGTGGAAAACGATGAAATGTCCTTCGTCAGCCGCCCTCACGCGGAAAACAGACGTTTGCGGCCCGTCGCTCGGCATCATCCTCGCGCATTGGCGGGCAAGGGCGGCGCGGTCCATCTCATCCAGCGCAATACGGGACAACCCCATCCCCTTTGAACTCCGTAAGACGCGCGCGGCGGCGTCGTTTAATTCCAAGATACTGAGGTCACGGTCGATAATGACGGCCGCCATTGTGTCGAATTGCGACATGAGCAGCTCAATCTCGGAAGGGCCTGTCGCGACATCCCCGCGTTCGAGAAATTCGGCAGCGCGGTCAAAATGGCCTAAGATCGAGGCATCATCTAACGAAGGGGCTTCTAAACCGTGAGACCGCATTGGACCCATGGTGGTTTCCCACTTGTCCAACAGCGTCTCATAGCGGGAAGGATCCAAAGCCACATCATAAACTCGGCTGATGATGTCATCCCAATCAGCGTCACTGGCCAAGGCACGTCGGTCTTGTGGCTGAGGTTTCGTCATTAGCTAAGTTTTCCCAGTGCAACACCAATGTTTGTTTCTTTGTTAAGTCTGAACCATTCCGACGTTTACGCAAGGTCAGGAATCTCTGACTAAATGCGATCCAACACCATCAGAGCGTGTATTTAGGGGGGAAATTTTTTGGGAAATCGTCAAATTGCCCCGTTCCTCTTCAGAAAAACGGGGCAAGTCTGTTTTTAGCTCGCGTGCTGAAGAAGTATCTCTGCTTTTGCTGATGCTGTATTGCGCCCAACGATAGCAGGTGCTTCGTGGATCAAACGATCATCGCGAAGCGCGTGAACCATGAACAAAGCGAAGTCGATACGTTTGGTCATGTTCGAGGCCAACACCGGATCGCCGACGTGTTCGGCCCAAACCGGCAAGCCATCGCTTTCGCCTTCTTCCAATTCAGAACCACGCACAACAGTCCAAAGCCGGTCAGAGGCGAAGATCCGGTTTGTCGCTTCGACTTGGTCGTTTAGGTCTGCAAGGCGAATTAGCCGACCCAGCCAGCGGAAGAGCCAAACGATGCTACGTAGCTTTAGGTCATAGACGTCTTTTCCATCTTTTGAGATGTGCCAACCGCAGGAAAAAATCAGTCTTGCGTCGGTTTCGGCAAAATCCATAACCGCTTGGGCCGTACCTGAGGCGTAGTCGTTGACACCCCATGGGACCAATACCGTTAGGACGCCATCACAGCCTTTGACAGCTTGCTGCACAACTTCTCTGTCATCTGTGCGACCTGGAAAAACGGTGATCTGATCCTTGTAACGGTCCAGTTTCCGAACGCTTTCTGGGCGACACACTCCAACCACTTCGTACCCTAAGTCAAGGCAATGCTGGGTCATATATTGACCCAGTTTGCCGGAGATTCCGATGATACATACCTTTTTCATACCATCGCTCCTTTCAATGTAGCTGGCGCTTGCGGGGCGCGGATGAGCAGCCAAAGAGCAAAGCCGGTTTCAGAGAGTGTGACGATCGCCAAAAAGCCGATCCGAAGGGTGCCGAGCCATGCAACGTCTGAGAATGCGAAGGCATACGCAGAGTCGAGCACATAACCCATCCCACCGATCATCAAGCCGTAGCCAAAGAGTGACGGGAACCGGCCAGAACGTAGGACCAAGTAGCCAAGCAGCAGCAAGTGCATCGTGAAGAAAATCTGCCAGATCCAAACACCGGCACGGTGCATTTCCAGAAAAAGACCAGTAAGGTCAGCACGTTGTGCTGCGCTAAAGTTGGTCATCACCTGATCTGACTGCGCGAGGAGGTCTGCTCCTGCGTGGAAAAACAACATCGCGGACATCACGCTGACCATGCTCAACCGAGCCATAGCGGCGGCGAAGGAAAGCGTTTTAGAGACATTTCGGAACATAAAATAGAGCATCGCAACGGCGAAAAGCTCAAAGACCATGACCACCACGTCACCCGCGATCCCGAGATGATAGAGACCGTTTTTGCCAACGATATTTGCGACAGTTGCTGCCGCGTCGTTTTGGACGACGATTTGTGAGGGTACATAAGCGATGGAAAATCCACCGGCGATGGCGATGCCAAGATAGAAAAAACCTGTCCAGCGGGCGTAAGAGCTGGACATCGGGTCAGAAAAACTCTGCATGTTTTGTCCTTTCGATAAGGCGCACGACTTGAGAAACGACCGACAATCGACCGCTGCGCGTGCGTTGAGAATTGAATTGAGTGAGCCGTTTCATTTTGGCTGTGAGGTGGTTCTAACCTAACTAGTCTCTCAACAAAATTGACGTATGTTCTAATTCTGGTATGCAATTTTGTATGGATTGGAGCGCTGCAACCTTCGATTGGAACCGTGCCCGAGCATTCCTCGTGACCGCGGAAGAGGGGTCGCTCTCTGCTGCCGCGCGCGCGTTAGGGCTGGCGCAGCCAACGCTTTCCAGACAAGTCGAAGCCTTCCAATCGGAGCTAGGAGTTGTCTTGTTCGAAAGGTTTGGCAGGGGTCTGGAGCTTACTCCTGCTGGAGCCAGCTTGCTGGAACATGCTCGCAAAATGGGAGAAGGGGCCATTGCGCTGTCTATTGCTGCCCAAGGACAGAGCGATGACCTTTCTGGTCCTGTGACCATTTCTGCATCTGACGCTTACGCTGGTCTATGGTTGCCACCTATTTTGGCACGGCTTCGGGAACAGGAGCCTGGTTTGTCGATCAAGATCGTTGCCGAAAACAACGCTTCTGACCTTATGCGGAGGGAGGCTGACATCGCTATCCGCAACTTTCGACCGAAAGAACCCGAATTGGTCGCAAAGAAAATTTCTGACACGCAAGCTGACCTCTTCGCGAGCGAGGCTTATGTTGCAAAACACGGCATTATCGAAAGAGCCGAAGATTGGAACGACGCCAGTTTGATCGTACCGGGTAACGTGGACGAATATCTCAAGGCTCTACAATCGTTCGGATTGCCCGTGACGAACAAGGCTGTGACCTATGAATGCACAAGCTTTTTGGCGATGTGGGAGATGGTTCGTCAGGGACTCGGTATCGGCATTCTCGACGTCAGATTGGGTCAAAAGGAATCAGGAATAGTTCCTGCTACCCGAGATCAGCTACCGATGAACTTCCCCATCTGGCTCGTCGCACATCGCGATATTCTGTCAAATGCGCGATTGCGGTTTGTATTCGATTTCTTGTCGGACGAACTGAAGAAAGAAGTTTAATTTCGATCAACTTCTGCGGTTTTGGATCAGCAGAACTAAATGTACGATCGGCGAGTCTCCAAGGCATATACAGAAGTGCAGATGCCGCGGCGGCAGTCATTTGCTTTCCAACTTTATGTCTTTTGAAAAATTGATTATATCTACTTTCAATTCTTGAATGCCAAAATGTGGCATTCAATTGTGACGTGATGGTTATGGGTGAGACTGAAGATCCTTTTGAGATTGTAAGAACTCTGTTGGAAGCGACAGAGAAGTCTTATTGGGAACGAGATTTCGAAACATTTGCGAAATGTTTCCGTATGCCTCACACTATTGGTTCATTGGAAGGCGATACCTTAGTCGAAACGAGAGAAGAGTTACGCTCTATCTTCGACACTATGGGCGCGCACTACAGTGCTCTCGGTGCTTTAGCGTTGAAGCGAGAAGCACAAGAAGCGGTATTCGTCGACAAAGATAACCTAAGAGTCATGTTTACGACACAGCAAGTTCTGCCAAATCAAGTTTTGACAAATAAGATCAGCTTCTACAGCGAAGTTGAGCGTGTCGGTAACGATTGGCAAATTACACTCACGCGTGCGGTCTCAAGCGACGAAACGCTCGGACCCTCCTTCATTCCTGAGCGATAGAAAGTTCGAACCTACAAAATTTTAGTGACGCTTGATCGACCAGAGCGCAGGTTAAGATGGACCAAAAGATATGCTTTGACTAACCTCATCGTGTAAGAGGATGTAGAACGCGAGACGAGGGAAGAAATGAGCGAATGCTGCGGACCGGGCTATGCGAGCCCTACGGAAGCTATCCAGTCACCCCGCGAAGAGCTGCTCTATACCATCGCCATATACACGGGGACGGGTATTCAAAAACCTGATTACTTGGCCACAGTCGACGTCGATCCGCAAAGCCCAACTTACAGTCAGGTCATCCATCGTTTGGAGATGCCGGGCATCGGAGACGAACTTCATCACATGGGCTGGAATGCCTGTTCGTCATGCCATGACGATAGTTCGATGGCGCGGAAATATCTGATCCTTCCAGGTGTTCGGTCCAACAACCTTCACATCGTTGATACTGCGACGGACCCACGCGCCCCGCGCCTGCACAAGGTAATCGAAGGTGCAGAGATCAAGGCAAAGGCAGATTTGTCTGGGCCTCACACAGTCCATTGTCTGGGAAGCGAAATTATCATTTCTTTCCTTGGAAATGCCAAAGGCGAAGCGCCTGGCGGATACCTTCACCTCGATAAAGATTTCAACATCGTAGGCCGTTGGGAAAACTCGATGGGCGACATCAAGTTCGGTTACGACTTTTGGTATCAGCCGCGCCACAATATAATGGTCAGCTCTGAGTGGGCCGCACCTAATACGTTTATGCCGGGTTTCGATTTGGAAGAGGTCGGACACCTCAAGTATGGTCGTGAACTACACTTCTGGGATTTTGAGAAACGAGAGCCTATCGAGAGTTTCTATCTCGGCGAAGACGGTCTTTTGCCGTTAGAGGTCAAATTTCACCACGATCCCGATAGTACACATGGGTTTTGCGGAGCTGCTTTATCATCAAACGTCATTCATTGGTGGAAGGGTGACGAAGACAAATGGCAGTGGGAAAAGATCATCGACGTTGAAAACGAGATGCATCCAGAGTGGCCGATCCCACTGCCGGGGGTCATGTCCGCAATCCTCATCTCGATGGACGACAAATATCTCTATCTCAACAATTGGCTCCACGGCGATATGCGGCAGTACGACATCACAGACCCGCACAGTCCGGTTTTGACGGGGCAGGTCTATATGGGCGGTTTGTTGGGTAAGGCCCCCAAGGTGAACGGCGTTGAGGTCGCGGGCGGACCACAGATGTTTCAGCTTAGTCTAGACGGCAGACGGCTTTATGTAACGACGTCGCTATTTTCGACGTGGGACAACCAATTCTACCCAGAAATTCGCACGAAGGGTGGGGTTATGGTGATGATTGGTTGCGATCCTGAGAATGGTGGGATGTCCATAAATCCTGATTTCTTGGTGGACTTCGGGCAGGAACCAAATGGCCCAAGCCGATGTCACGAATCGCGTTATCCAGGTGGTGATTGCACCAGCGATATCTGGCTATGACGACGTTCACAGTCACAATCGCCAACCGCGCTGATGCAACTTATGAGGTAGAAGCGCGACGTCCATTGCTGGATACCCTGCGCGAGCAGGGGGTTGATTTACCATATGGCTGTAAATACGGCGGGTGCATCACATGCGCTGCGAAACTGACAGAAGGTTCAGTAGATCAGCGTCGTCAGGTCGCTTTGAATAACCGTCAAATTGACAAGGGCTATGTAGTTTTATGCGTGGCGCGTGCGACGTCAGACATCACGCTCGAAATCGGGGTTGAAAGTCATGACGCGCTCTACCGCAACCCGTTCCTCGATCCGTTGAAGCCGCATGAGTTGAAAGCGGACATCGCCACACCGAAGGAGGGGTAAATGCCTGAAGCCGATATAGATCGACTCTATGACTATGATCCTCATTATTTGGCGGACATCCTTAAATCCGTAAAAACAATCGCGATGGTTGGGGCGAGCGCTGACAAGACGAAGTTTAGCTACGGCGTCCTGCGTCAATTGAGCGAGATTGGTTATGATATTCTACCGGTGAACCCGAACCCCAATTTGCATGAAATTCGAGGTCTTAAGGTCTATCACTCTTTGGATGAGATCGAGAAACCGGTCGATATGGTCGATGTCTTCCGCCCAAAGGAAGAGCTTTATGCGATCACTGAAAAGGCCATTGAGATTGATGCAAAGGTGCTTTGGGGGCAAATCGGCGTCTATGATGACGAGGCTGCGAAACTGGCAGAGGACGCTGGTCTAAAGGTTGTTATGAACCGCTGTCCAAAGATCGAGTTGTTCCGACCGTTTTGGAAGCCTAGGTTGGATTTAGAGATCTAGCAGTTGGCTAGTTCGCGTCCGCCGCGTTGCGATACCACGCGATGATCGTTTGCCTGTTCTCGACGGTCATCGTCTCGATTGCGTTGGGCGGCGGCATGGCGTGGCTCACCCCTGCATGAATATAAATGTCTCGCGCATGACGGGCGACATCGGCCTTGGTTTCAAGAAGAACTCCTTTCGGTGCCCACAACATTGCATAGCTAAAGATTGGCTCACGGGCGTGGCACATCGAACAGTTCCCAAGAACAACCGTATAGGCGTCGTCGAACCCCGTCGCCTCCGCAAAGCGAGTCTCATAGGGCGTCAGATCACGTGAGGAGGCTTCCTCCCATGTCTCACCACGCATCGATGCTGTAGATAGCCAAGCAATCACAATCATCAGAACAACTGTCACTGCCCACGTCCAATGGGGGCCCCTGCCGGTGCTGTGCATTGTGTTGAAATAGTGCCGGATCGTAACGCCGGTGAGGAATATCAAAGAGGCGATAATCCATGCGTTTTGCGTTCCAAACGCCAATGGGTAGTGGTTGGACAGCATCAGGAAGACAACTGGCAAAGTGAGGTAGTTGTTATGGGTCGACCTCAGTTTGGCGATCTTCCCGTATTTCGCATCCGGAACGCGCCCTGCTTTCAAATCGGCGACCACGATCCTTTGGTTCGGCATAATCACGAAAAATACGTTTGCCGTCATGATGGTTGCTGTGAAGGCACCTAAGTGCAGCAAGGCTGCGCGGCCCGTGAAGACTTGGTTGAGCCCCCAGCTCATCGCCACGATGACGACAAACAGTGCCAACATCATCGCGTTGGGATAATCCCCCAGCTTCGAGCGGCACATCAGATCATAGATAATCCAACCGACGCTGATTGAGGCAGCACTGATCAGGATACCTTGCCATAAAGCTAAATCAGCTTTGGTTGGGTCCAGCAGATAAATCTCACCCCCGACCCAATAGATAATCGCGAGAAGGGCCGCACCGGACAGCCAAGTCGTATAGCTTTGCCATTTGTGCCAGGTCAGATGTTCAGGAAGCCGCGCGGGCGCGACCAAGTATTTTGTGGTGTGATAGAAACCGCCACCATGGACTTCCCATTCTTCGCCACTCGCACCCTCGGGCATGTCGTCGGCGGGCTTCAACATCAGATCCAAAGCGATGAAGTAAAAGGATGCGCCGATCCACGCCATCGCAGTAATGACATGCAGCCATCGGACTGAAAAACTTACCCAATCCCAAAGCACCAAAAGATCGAACATAAACCCTCGCTGACGCGGCCTGTAGCTGAACTAGCCAATCACATAAGCCACCGCTAGTCCATTCGTTTGGAAGCACTATTTGGTTTAGGTCTGTCGCGGCCTCATTGGAATCCACGGCTAGGACTATTGTTCAAGCAGCGAAACCAACAACTCGCAATTTACGCTCTGGGGTTTCGCGGAATGCCGCGTTCCAATTCCGGTGTTATTGGAATGTGTTCCTGATCATCCCCTGGGGGCAAGCGAAACGGTCCCTTTTCCCAATCAGCTGCTTTCCAAGCTTCTTTCGCTTCTTCGATCCGATCCCGAGATGACGACACAAAGTTCCACCAAATATAGCGTCCTTCATTCATCGTTGCGCCGCCGAGTGTCATCAGCCGCGCGCCTTTTTCGCCCGCCGTTACTGTGATCTTGTCGCCGGGGCGAAACACCATCATTCGACCCGCTTCATATGTGTCGCCCGCAACGAGGATTGATCCGTCCGTGACATAGATGCCTCGATCTTCATGGTTGTCGGGAAGCGGAAATGAAGTTCCTGCCTCTAAATTCACATCTAGATAGAATGTCTCAGATTGCATCGTCACAGGACTCGTCTCACCATAAGCAGAGCCCAAAATTAGATTTGCTTTCAGGCCGGTATCTTCGATCTCTGGGAGGGCGCCTTGCTTATGGTGCTCAAAGTCAGGAGCCATTTCCTCTCGATCTTCGGGCAGAGCAATCCACGTCTGAATGCCAAAGAGCTTATGGCGCGTGGCGCGGGTTTCTGCGCTGGTACGCTCTGAATGCGTAACGCCGCGACCGGCAACCATCCAGTTAACCTCACCAGGATAGATCATTTGATGAGTGCCAAGGCTATCGCGGTGCTCAAACTCGCCTTGGTAAAGGTACGTCACAGTGCCCAATCCAATATGCGGGTGTGGCCGAACGTCGATCCCGCCATCTGTGATAAATTCAGCTGGTCCTATTTGGTCGAAGTAAATAAATGGCCCAACCATTTGTCTCTTAGGGGCTGGAAGGGCGCGTCGTACTTCAAAGCCACCCAAATCTCGTGCGCGCGGAATGATGAGTGTTTCGATCCCGTTGTCGGGCTGAAAAGGACATTCAGGGTTCTGCGTGGGATCCCAACTCATTTGATGTCCTTTCCATGCGACAGGCTGCAAGTAACGCTTGAACTAATGAGATAAGGCATCGGTAAAGGGCTTCAATCACTGGGAGAGCAACGAAGTGTGGACTACCGCGCAGTGAATGTTCTTGAATTTGGTAATGGTCTTGCGACTGGAACTTGCCGGCCAAACACAACGATGTTCTGATTTGGTTGCGGCGAATACGCGCTAACTTAGAGACAGGCTCGCCGTGCTGGAACGATTGAAAGGACAAATGAATGGATTTTTCTGTGTCTCCGGAACAGGAAGCGTTGCGTTTGAAGACGCGCGAATTTGTTCGAGATGAAATTCAGCCTTTGGAAGACGATCGTGGAAACTACGATGCACATGAGAACATTCGATTGGATGTGTTGGAGGCTCTGCGCGCGAAAGCGAAGGCCGCTGGATTGTGGGCCCCTCAAGCTCCAAAATCTTTCGGCGGCATGGGCTTGGGAGTCCAGGATTGGGCCATCATGTACGAAGAGGCCAACTATTCAATCTTCGGCCCCGCTGTCTTCAATTGTGCCGCACCTGATGATGGCAATATCAATGTCTTGTCCAAGATCGGCACGCCAGAACAAAAGAAAAAATGGCTGCAACCGCTCATAGACGGGCAGGTGAGGTCGGCTTTTGCCATGACGGAGCCCGCACCGGGCAGCGGTTCGGATCCAGCGGGTATGATGCTCACAAAAGCAGAAAAGAAGGGTGATGTTTGGGTTGTCAACGGACGTAAATGGTTCATCACGGGCGCAGGTGAAGCCAAGCACTTTATCCTAGTCGCTCGAACCTCAGACGATCCGCGTAAAGGACTGTCAGCATTCCTTTATCATACTGATCAGCCCGGCCAGCGGATTGTGAGGCGTATCCCGATCATGGGACCGGAGGAACATGGTGGCCATTGCGAAATCGTCTATGAAGGATTGGAGATTCCCGACGAAAACCTCCTGTTGAATGTCGGTGACGGGCTGAAAGTCACGCAAATTCGATTGGGCCCTGCGCGCCTGACACACTGTATGCGGTGGTTGGGTCTGGCAAAACGTTCGATGGCGATCGCCGCGGATTATACGGCTAGTCGGGTCGGGTTTGGGGTTCGGCTTGCAGATCGGGAGTCCGTTCAGATCAAAATGGGTGAACTGGCCCACGACATTCAGATCGGAAAGCTCTTGGTCATGCACGCGGCTTGGAAACTGGATCAAGGCGATTTCGCACGAAAAGAAATCTCCTCGGCGAAGATTCACGTCGCCAACACGCTGCACAAAGCCGTTGACACAGCGATCCAACTTAATGGGGCGAAGGGGTATTCCAAAGATACCATTCTGGAGTGGATTTATCGTTATGCTCGGCAAGCACGATTGGTGGACGGTGCGGATGAAGTGCACAAAATGATTTTGTTGCAATCCTATCAGAATACTGGAAATGAATTCTGGGACTGGGGCGTTTGACGTGTTGGAGGCGCCACGTATAGAAGCTTATCTGAGTGAAAACATCGAAGGTTTCCAAGGACCTATTGAGTTTGAGGTCTTTGAAGCAGGTCAGTCAAATCCAACATTTTTGATAACGACTCCAGACAAGAAATACGTCTTGCGGAAAAAGCCGGAAGGAGATTTGTTGAAATCGGCCCATGCGGTGGATCGGGAGTATCGCGTTCAAAAGGCGCTTTGGGACACCGAGGTTCCGGTCGTGCGAATGCTGCACTTGTGCGAAGACCAAAGCGTTTTGGGCACTGCTTTTTACGTGATGGAGTATGCGGAAGGACGCATCTTTTGGGATCCAGCGCTTCCAGAACTTGCATCTGACGAGCGACAAGAAGTCTACGCCGAAATGGCCCGCGTCCTCGCGGAAATACACTCGGTGGATTTGCAAACGTCGAGGTTAGAGAGTTTTGGGCGCGCAGACGGATACTATTCCCGTCAGCTCAAGTTGTGGACCACTCAATACGAAGCTTCCCGAACCGAAAATTTGCCGGAAATGGACGGTCTTAGATGTTGGTTGGAAGAGAACCTACCATCGGACAGTGGGAAGGTTTCTTTGGTTCATGGGGACTATCGTATCGATAACCTCATGTTTGCGCCGGACAGTCTAAAAATCATTGCTGTTTTTGATTGGGAACTTTCGACACTGGGTGATCCTTTGGCCGATCTTGCCTACCAGATCATGCAAAGAGCGATGGGGCGAGATTGGTATCTTCGCGGTTTGGAGGGGTTAGATACTGATGCGCTCGGTATTCCGTCCGAGCTTCAGTATGTAGAAGCCTATTGCGGTAGCAGAGGCATCAAAGAGATTGAACATTGGAACTTTGCTAGAGCTTTTGCTTTCTATCGGTTCGCTGCAATCTGCCAGGGTGTCAAAAGGCGTGGGCTCGACGGAAATGCGGCGAGCCCAGACGCGGCACGTGTCGGGGCTATGGCCGCACCTCTGGCACGTTTAGGGTATCGATTGGTTCACTGAGCTAGAACGTTGAGGTTGCTTGGTAAACGGTACATTCACCGGCTCTTCATTCAGCGGAGCTTGCGAAAAAGTTCACGGTGACGTTCCCAAGGTCTGACTTAATTTCGCCACCAGATTGCCTTGAGTAGATTCAATATTCCCAAGACTTGGGGAAATTAAAGCTGCTCAAAATGTCCGATATCACAAATGTGGTAGCGAGTTATAATAGTTTAGATACATCAGATTCACTGCATTTTAATGGCTGCGCCTGTAGCGGATGCATGGCTGCCAAAGACGACCTAGAACGCTCCGATCAAGGCGGAAGCGGGTCTACTTCGTCGCTGGCGGTCGCTGCGACTTTGGGTGAGATGGCCGATTACCTTGAGAACGGGTATTGGAACAACTACGGCCGACATCACAATGTTGGTTCAACAGGATATGATCCAAATAATGGCGTCCTGCTGTACAACGTTTCCGGCTATAGTACCGACGCGGACGGTATCACCGCAGAGCGAGCGGAATTGGTTCGAGATGCGTTTGACCTTTTTGAAGCTGTCCTGGGCATTGAGTTCCAAGAAACCACCAGCACCAACACCAACGAAGTCGATTTTTTCTTTGGCGATAACGACAGCGGTGCATACGCATGGAGCAGCTACTATAGCGGCATCATCAGGTATTCAGAGATCAACATCGCCACAAGCTGGTCTGGCGGAACGTCAACCTACGACGATTACACTCTTCAAACGATCATCCATGAAATTGGTCATGCCCTAGGACTTGGCCACCAAGGTCAGTACAACGGAAGCGCAAGTTACGGCTCTGACGCTATTTACGAGCTAGATAGCTGGCAGGCGACCATGATGTCGTACTTCTCGCAGACGCAAAACTCTGTAGTCGATGCCAACTACGAATTCCTTCAGACACCTATGGCGGTCGATTGGATCGCTCTAGATAACATCTACGGTCAATACGGCTATGGAGTTTCTAACGCCTTTCAAGGCGACACGGTCTATGGGTTCAACACCAATATTTCGGAAGAAACCAGTCGAATTTGGCACGAGTTCTCGAACTACGCCAATCGGACTGCATCAACGATCGTAGATGGCGATGGGATCGATACGCTCGATGTTAGTGGTTATTCCGCCAACCAGAAAATTGATCTGACCATCCAAACGGCTGATCAAACCTATCAGAATTCATCCAATATCGGTGGGCGGACTGGAAACTTAACGCTCGCCGTAGGGACAGTGATTGAAAACGCAGTCGGTGGCAGTGGAAACGACGAAATTATTGGAAATTCCGCCGATAATATTCTCTCTGGCGGTGGCGGGAACGACACTCTGATCGGACTGTTGGGCAACGACCAGTTTCACGGGAATGGTGGCACAGATACTGTCGTCTTTAGCTACGGTTTTGATGCTTATGATTTTTCAATTTTCGGTGCGGCGATCGAAGTCGTTGGAGAAGGGATCGATTATGTCTTTGACACGATTGAGAATTTACAATTCTCCGATGGCCTTTATTCATTCGCCAGCCTGTTCCAGAACATCGACAACGCCAAGCCCGACGCCGTAAACGATGTGGTACGTCTCGATGAGGGGCAGAACTCAACAATATCAATTCTATCCAATGACAACGACGTGGATGGCGATGCTCTGACAATCGTCGAAATAAACGGCATTTCCGTTAGCGCCGGCGATGCATTGACGCTGAGCTCAGGTGCTGAAATTAGGCTCAATGCCAACGGTACGCTGACTTATTCGCAAAACGGTGCATTCTCTGCTCTCAATAATGGTCAAACGGCCGTCGAAACCATTACCTACCGCGTTACAGATGGAACCGCATTCGACGACGCCGAATTGAACATCAAAGTGTCCGGCAACAGTGCGCCAAATGCGCGGAACGACAATGTCTCGGCCAAAGTTGGAGAGAGAAAGACCTTTGATGTTCTGAAAAACGATGGTGACGACGAAGGCGACACCATTCAGATTACTGCAATCAATGGGAATGCTATTGAGAAAGGCGGTTCGGTCACTCTTTCATCCGGAGCGCGCGTTACACTGACGCAAACTGGCAAACTTCAATATGACCAATTGGGTGCATTTCTAGCGCTTGCGGCGGGCACTTCAGCAACGGAAACCTTCACATATACGATTTCGGATGGTCTCGGCTCAGATACGGCTCGAGCAAATATTGAGGTTACTGCGAATTCCGCCCCAATCGTCGTCGATGAGGACGTTCGCATTGGCGAAGGCCGTGTTTTTGCTTTGGACGTACTCAAGAACGATCGTGACAAAGACAATGATACTCTCTCGATCGCTGAGATTAACGGCAAGGCTATCTCCGTCGGCGGCAGTGTTGTGCTCAAGTCCGGCGCTAGACTAATTTTGAACTCGGATGGCACGCTGACTTACGACCAAAGAGGCGCGTTCAAAAATCTTGACAATTGGGACAGTGCTGCAGACGAATTTGAGTACACAGTATCGGATGGATCAACCACGGCCAAAGGTTCTGTCGATGTGAGTATCGACGGGTATAGCAAACCAAACAGCGACTATGACGACTGGCATGTTGGCAAGAGTAGCGCCGAATGGTTGGCTGTTGGAGTCGTAGGAAACAACAAAGTCTTTGCCGGAAATGGCAATGACGATGTTGTTGGATCTTCAAGTTCCAAGGGCGACGTCCTCTCTGGTGGCGGTGGACGCGATTGGCTTTGGGGCTTGGCAGGCGATGACATCTTGCTTGGCAATCAAGGGCAAGACAGGCTCTTTGGCGGCAGTGGATCCGACAGCCTCTTTGGTGGTACCGACAATGACCGATTAATGGGTGGCGCGGGCGCAGATCGATTTGTGTTCGAAAAGAACTCCGGTGCTGATGTGATTGTGGACTTCAACCCCAATCAGGATCTGATCGTGATAGATTTGGACAACTATACGACCTTCGATGACATTAGCTCTCGTTTTGTACGCAAGGGCGATGACTTGTTGATCCGTCTCAGCAATGACGACAGCATAAAGTTGCTCGACGTCGCGCTCCCTGATCTGGATGAGAGCCATTTTGTCTTTGTTTAGATTGCGGCCATCTTAGTTTTTGTCCGCCAAAACATTGACGGTGGATGTCAAACCGCTCCTTCCATCAAGCGACGAGTTCGTGAACGTACCCTGACCGACCAAGCTTGATGTTGGATTTTGTAGCAGGTCGCCAAACAAGGTTCCGCCGCCCAGTCGGAAATCTGTGGAATCTCCTGTAAGGCTGCCCGAAACAGTGGAGATAAACTCGCTATCTTGCGATACGCCGATGGATTGACCGCGAACCGTCAGGCGACCACTTAGGTCTTCCTCGTTTGATCCGCTAATTCTTCGCGTAAATCCTCGCAGCGAACCTGAAACTGTGCCTCTGGAGATATCGACGTTGAGCGATGCGTCTCCTAGAAAAGTGCTAGGGGCTCCCCCATCCAAAACTCGGATGACTGTGGTTCCGCTATAAGAACCGCTGGCTGACGAGACCGACCGACTCGTCGAAAAATCTTGCCCTCTGGCTCTGGAAAACTCGTTGTAAAAAGAGTCGACTTGAGCCGAAAAATTAGGTGCTTGAGTAGTTGTTGTAGCACCGCCGCCGCAGCCGCTGGCAACGCTTAAAACAAAAAACAAACCGACCGTGCGATTGCTCATTCCAGATGCCATGATTTTCTCTCGCGCTAAATTTTTGACGACCTCTAGCAGGCAAAAGGTACCAATTTGTGGCGTTATCGTGGTAGCTAGAAAGCAGTATTCCTAGGTCCTGTGGTCGTCCATGACCAAAACCGTTCCGCAATTTGGTGGAGATGTGGGGGCAACCGGTACGGCCCAGACAATATCAATCTCTGATCTGTTCGGTGTTGGTGCATCCAAATCTGTTAGAACAATAATGGCTGACGGTGCGAGTGCCTCAGCTTCTTTAAGCATTGGAAAAAAGTCCGTCCCACCGTCTCGCATTAGGTTGATCCGATTTAGGTCGGCAATTCCACTAAACTGATGTCGCGTGTGAACTTCGGTGTCAAACCCAAGCAATTGCGCTTCATGACCCGTGCGTCGAATGATCGAAATCGCTTCACTGGCAAAAAGGTCCAAAGTGGCATCATCGATCGAACTTGACGTATCAAGAGCGACAACAAGCGATGCCCGTTCGACTTTGCGCAAGATTGCGGGTTCAAACCCCGGCCCGTTTTCCCCTCGTTGACGCGAAAGGGCATCCTGCGCGAGCCATGATTTCGAAGGTCGTTTGTGGCTGAGAATTGGATGCTGCGACAAAGTCTTCGCCAATAGACGGCGCAACCGGATTTCCCACGGAACGGAAGCGACTGGGAGGTCTCCAAACCGTGCCAGAGCAACACCAATGCCACTTCCCGCTCTGTTTCCAATCTGCAAGGCTTGTTCCACTCGCCCAGACCAAACCTCTGGCTCTTTAGAGCTCGGGGTCGTGTTCTTCAAATCCGGCTCAAAGATATGGGACTTTGCATAGCTTTCGACCGACCCTCCGGCATCCTGACCTTGACGTCCCTCTTGTGCTGCAAGAACCACATACAACTTGTCACTATCCCATTCGGAAAGGATATTGTTCGGTCGTTCATTTGCCGGAAGCAACTCCACAATTTCTGATGCGCGAACTGCTGGCCTTGGCAATGCGTGACTCGCCTGTAGCAGCGCCTCATTGATGATCGCGTCGCAGGCTAGATCGTAAAGGTCAGCTTGGAACCTCGCCCCATACCTTTCCTGCGCAGATGCGCGGCGGGATGAATGCCTGAGTGCCACGTGCAAAATATGGTGTGAAATTAGGCCCGTTTGTTCCGAGATAGGAAGCAGCGGAAACTCTGGCCCGACAAAGATAGTTTCCCCTTCTGTCGCGGTGGAGCCGTTTGTGTCGCGATACTGACACCACAGCGCAAGCGCTGCGATGGCCGGATCAATCTCCGGCAAAAGAGAGAGGGCGGCATTCACGCGTTTGGAGTGTTCTGCAGACCGACTATGCACCGGCCTCGGCCCGCTCTTTCGCGTAGTCTTGATAAGATTGAGAGGTGCGGAAGGCTTCAGCGAGCCCCTCTGACATCGCCTTGCGAATAAGTATCTCGAACCCAAAGTTGGTCACTTCGCCCAATGGCAATGACGGGGCAGCGACGGTTCTCAAATCGGCAATGATATCAATTGTGTCGTTGATCGTTTTTTCGTCAACTCTCGCAACAAGCGCGTACACCAAACCAACCAATCCATTGATTGACTTCGGATAAAGGTCAGGCCGCTTCGATCTTGGTGTTTCGAACAATTCTTCAAGTGACACAAGGGCGTCCAACTCTTCCGCGACTTGGGCAAATTCCGCTGCCGCAGCCGTACCAATGGTGCCCGCAACCATTGTATGTCTGATGCGTTTGTCGGAGACACCATCGACGATGTCACTGACTTTTTCCCATGACCGAGGTGTGCACGCGATAACTTCGTCTCTCCGTATCGCTTGCTCAGTCGTGTCAAGAAGGTCAGGGCGAGAGCGCAAGAATGCTGTGACAAGCGGCGATAGATTTTTGTCGACGGCGTACCGCTCAAGCCAGTCTTTGGCATCCGCGTTCACCTGTAAATGAATCAGACGATCCGACAATGCGGTCCCCATTTGATAGGCAACCGCGCCGTCATCAACGGTGTTGCCCGCCGCGACGACAAAAACTGACTTGGGCAAAACATGTTGCCCAACACGCCTTTCTTGCAGGAGGCCATAGACGGTTGGTTGCAGGTTAGGGGATGCTGCGGTCAGCTCATCTAAAAAGAGTACGGTGGGTTTTGTCTCATCGTCGGGTAAATCTTCCGGCCGATACCAGACAGTTTTCTTTGCATCATGGTCATAGTATGGAAGCCCGCGAAGGTCTTGTGGTTCGATGGTCGTTAAGCGGATATCGTAGAGTTTCGCGCCGATCTCACGTGCCAAATCCGTAACAACTTGAGTTTTCCCAACACCGGGTCGGCCGTGCAGCATCCAAGACGAGGTTAGCTTACCTTCATTTTGAGCGCTCCAACCCGCCCGCAGAACTTCAAACGCATCACCGGCACTCACGATTTGGGCATTTACGCTCATTGGGCGGGCTCCAAGCTATCTTTGGTATTGTCGAGAAAGGCGGCCAAACGCGCGTGAGCCGATACGCCCCGTGCTTCGAAGTTAACTGACCTTAGAAATGTAGCTTCTCTTTGGTTGGCGAGGGCGAGATCTTGTTCGGTGAAGTCAGGGTCAAAAAGGCCAGTTCGGATCATTTCCCTCTCTTCCTTGTTCAGCGCAACTAGACGCGACTTTCCTTCATCCATTTGCAAGCTGATGAAGGTGAGAGGATTGAGGCCTACAAGATCAGACTGCTCGACAACCAAAAACAAGGTGCCGGTTTGAATACCTCGCTTTGCGGCAAGGCTTGAAAGGATCTTGCGACCTCGAAAGTTCAACGTGTCCAAAGCGCGCGCGCTTTCAGCTTCGCTGACGACATCTTTGCGTTTAGCTGCAGGCAGACGCAGAATTCTGAGTTCAACGAACCCTACAGCGATCAACATCAAGACCGGCGCCGACCCAAGCGGCAAGGCAAGCTCGGGCCAAGTGATGCCTGCGGCGATGAAAGGTAGCAGTGTCAGAAAATATCGGACGAACTGGCTTTCTAGGATGATGCGAAATCGCAAACCTGCGGAGGCTTCTTTTCGAGGGATCACCATCCCGCGCTGTAGAATTTTCCTTGGAGCTGTTGAGAACTTCAGTATGCCCTGATTCCAAACTGTCTCTGGTGATAAGATTAGGATGCTCATGAATTTAGCTCTAACTGGGACACACATTGTTCATCAGGAACACGAAGTATGCAGGCGGTCTCAATCCTCATATTCAAGAAGTAGAGTGCAGGCCCGAGCTGACCACTATGAGGCGCGATAGATAGCTTGTCGATCAATGCTGATGGCGGGTTTCAATTTGAAACTGGAGCCGCAAAACGATTTCTGCGTTTGCAAATGCAGGTTCGGACTGCCAAAAACCTCCGTTTCTTTGGTATCTTAGGACGTTGCGTTGCGGGCGAAATTAACGACTGACTTCATTTGCCAAACGCCTGTTTTTTGGTCAGTTTAGTTGTATGGAATTCCTAGACGTAAATCACAACAGCTTTCTGGTCGTCATGTCCTGTATCGTTGCGTTTGCCGCGGGCTTTACAGGTCTTTCACTGACTCGAGACTTGGCAACCAAAAATGACTTTGAGAAGAAAGTGCTGATCGCATTGGCATCCGTCGCTTTGGGCGGTGGCATTTGGGCGATGCATTTTGTTGCGATGCTTGGCCTACAGATGCCGATCTTGTTCTACTACGACGCTGCTATCACGCTGATTTCGGCGTTGACCGCGATCTTGATCGTGAGTGCTGCCTTGATCCTCTTGCATTTCACAGAACGCACGACGCGGACCATCGTGATTTCTGGTGCGATCGTCGGCGGTGGCATTCTGGCGATGCACTACATCGGAATGGCCGGACTAGAACTTTGTCGCGCGGTCTACACCACCGAAGGTATTGTAGTGTCGTTGCTGGCGGCCATCGTCCTTTGCGTCTTAGCGTTCGGAATCGCATATGGTGAGCGGACCAATAAGAATATTTTCTTAGGAACGATTGGTTTCGCAGCTGCAGTAGCCAGTGTTCATTTCCTCGCCATGGCAGGCACGAATTTTGTCGCAGTCCCAAGCGGGTCAGAGTTTGGGCCGCTGATGAGCAACGAAACGCTCGCCCTTGGCGTCATCTTCTTTAGTTTCATGATTTTCGGCGCCTGCCTTTGGGTCAGCATCACATATCTTCCTGGGTCCGTTGAGGAAGAGGGCAGCACCGAAGAACCGCAAGAACCAGAGCTCATTCAATCAATCCTTCAAATTCCATGCGAACGAGAAGGGGCAAAAGTCTTTGTCTCCGCTGACGATGTCTTGTTCGTGCGTGCAGATGGGCACTACACCCAAGTCTACACCCGCGCGGAACGGTTGTTTTGCGCATGGCCCATCACTGAAGCGACGAAACGTCTACTTCCCAAAGGCTTCCTTCAAACGCATCGCAGTTACCTTGTGAATCCATCAAAAGTTGCGCGTTTTGAGCGTAGCAAGGACAAGGGAATTTGCATCTTTGATGATGACGGAACGCCATCCGCTCCAGTCAGCAGATCAAAACTCAAGATCGTACAAGACACTTTGGCGACGCAGGTCGGCGCAATTGGTGCGGCCTAGGGCGCATTTCGTGCAATAAACCTGTTTTTCGTTGATTTTTTGCAGCCTCGGCATTCCGTCGCATGCATCAATTCGCCGTAGCAAGATGAATCGTGTTGAGGAGGAGAAGCGATGATTCCAGCCGCTTTTGAATACTACAGACCCAAAGATATGGCCAGTGTGCTATCGATCTTGGAAGAGCATGGAGACGATGCTCGCGTTATGGCTGGTGGCCACAGCCTCATCCCAATGATGAAATTACGCATGGCCGATGTGCCGCATTTGATCGACCTTCAAGATGTTGGCGGTCTTTCCGATATCACAATCGCAGACGACACAATCAGTATCGGTGCGATGGTAACGCAACACGCCATTATCGACCATGACGGCCTCGCAGAAGCGGCCCCCATTCTTCGGGAAGCATCGCTTCAAATCGCTGACCCGCAGGTGCGATATATGGGAACAGTTGGCGGGAACGTTGCGAACGGTGATCCCGGGAATGACATGCCTGGTCTGATGCAGTGCCTCGATGCGACGTTCACCGTTGTTGGTGCCGATGGAGAACGGCAGATCCCAGCGAGAGAGTTTTACGAAGCGGCGTACATGACAGCTCGCGATGATGAAGAGGTGCTGACCTCCGTCACTATTCCACGCCCGAGCGGCGGTTACGCCTACGAAAAACAAAAGCGTAAGATTGGGGACTACGCGACAGCGGCTGCGGCGGTTCAAATTGCGAAAGAAGGCGATGCCTGCGCGTCTGCTTCAATCGCAATGACGAACCTCAGCGACACCCCGATCTGTTCTGAAAGCGCAGCTGCGGCTTTGGTTGGGTCTAACGTGGATGATGCAGCAATCTCTGCCGCCATCGACGCGATGTTGGGAGACATCGACCCCACCGAAGATAACCGTGGCCCCGTTGCCTTCAAAAAGCACGTGGCTGGAGTGATCCTTCGCCGCGCCATCGAACGCGCTTGGTCGCGTGCGTGAGAGGAACAAGCATGTCTAGCAAAAAACACTACTCAATCACAGTAAATGGCAAACAAGAGGAGTTCCTCGCAGAACCACGGGAACTGCTGATTTACACTTTGCGTGAGCGCCTCAATATCACTGGACCGCACATCGGTTGCGAAACGTCACATTGCGGCGCTTGTACAGTCACCATCGATGGAAAGTCCGTCAAAGCTTGCACGATGTTCGTCGCACAAGCTGATGGGAAAGACGTCACAACCATCGAAGGGATTGGTGGACCGGACGATCTACACCCGCTTCAAAACGCGTTTAAGGAGCACCACGGCCTCCAGTGCGGATATTGCACGCCAGGGATGATAACGCGGGCGACAAAATTGCTCGAAGAGAACCCTAACCCAACCGAAGAAGAGATCCGTTTTGGCATGGCAGGGAACATCTGCCGCTGCACCGGATACCAGAACATCGTGAAGTCAATTCAGGCGGCAGCTGCGGAAATGAATGCAGCCAAGGAGGCAGCAGAATGAAAGATGAAGTGACCACCCGCGAAGAACGGGTCGCAAATCTCAAAGGAATGGGCTGTTCCCGCAAGCGTGTGGAAGACGCGCGGTTCACGCAAGGGAAAGGGAACTACGTCGACGATATCAAGCTTGACGGTATGTTGTTTGGCGATTTTGTGCGCTCCCCATATGCGCATGCAAAAATCACGAACATTGATACTGCGGCGGCCCTCGAAGTTCCCGGCGTCTTGGCCGTTTTGACCGCGAAAGATCTAGAGCCTCTGGGATTGCATTGGATGCCAACGCTCGCAGGCGACAAACAGATGGTCTTGGCAGACGGCAAGGTTTTGTTCCAAGGGCAAGAGGTCGCGTTTGTGGTCGCTGAAGATCGCTACGCAGCCGCAGATGGTATTGAGGCTGTTGAGGTTGAATACGAAGAACTCGAAGTTCTCGTCGATCCCTTCAAATCGATGCAATCTGATGTTGTCTTGAGGGAAGATACCGTTGATGAAAACGGCAAACCAATGGATGGCGCGCATGGACCTCGGACGCACCATAACCACATCTTTACATGGGAAGCCGGCGATAAAGATCCAACATTCGAAGTGATTGATAGTGCAGAGGTCGTGGCCGAAGAGACCATGTACTATCATCGTACCCACCCATGCCCGCTGGAGACATGTGGATGTGTGGCTTCGATGGATAAGGTGAACGGCAAACTGACGCTTTGGGGAACCTTCCAGGCCCCCCATGCGATCCGTACTGTTGTGAGCCTGATTTCGGGAATTGAAGAACACAACATTCGTGTCATTTCGCCTGACATCGGCGGTGGCTTCGGCAACAAAGTGGGCGCTTACCCTGGCTACGTCTGTTCCGTTGTGGCTTCGATTGTAACTGGCAAACCAGTTAAGTGGATCGAAGATCGGATGGACAATCTTATGACGACCGCCTTCGCCCGCGACTATTGGATGAAAGGCCGGATCAGCGCGACGAAGGACGGTAAGATCACTGGACTACACTGTCATGTAACAGCCGATCATGGTGGATTTGACGCTTGTGCGGACCCGACCAAATTTCCCGCAGGCTTTATGAACATCTGTACAGGGTCCTACGATATCCCTACGGCTTATCTTGAAGTCGACGGCGTCTATACCAACAAGGCCCCGGGTGGTGTGAGCTATCGGTGTTCGTTCCGTGTGACGGAAGCGGTGTATTTCATCGAGCGAATGATTGAAGTGCTCGCCATTGAACTTAACATGGATGCCGCAGAACTGCGCCGAATCAATTTCATCAAGAAAGAGCAGTTCCCATATACTGCCGCCTTGGGTTGGGAGTATGACAGCGGCGACTACCATACCGCTTGGGACAAAGCACTCAAGGCAGTGGACTATGAAGGCCTTCGTGCAGAGCAGGCGCAACGCATTGAGGATTTCAAGGCAGGTAAGACGCGGTCTTTAATGGGGATTGGTTTGTCTTTCTTCACCGAAATTGTCGGCGCCGGGCCTGTTAAGAACTGCGACATCTTAGGATTGGGCATGTTCGACAGCTGCGAAATCAGAATCCATCCAACCGGTTCTGCGATTGCGCGCCTCGGTACGATTTCTCAAGGTCAGGGTCACGCGACGACATTTGCGCAGATCTTGGCGTCGGAGATTGGCTTGCCAGCGGACAGCATCACGATCGAAGAAGGCGACACGGACACCGCCCCATATGGCTTGGGAACTTATGGTTCTCGTTCCACACCCGTCGCTGGGGCTGCTACAGCCATGGCCGGGCGCAAAATTCGTGCCAAGGCTCAGATGATCGCGGCGTATTTGCTTGAAGTCCACGATGACGATGTGGAGTTCGACGTTGATCGTTTTGTGGTGAAAGGCGCGCCAGAGCGCTTCAAAACCATGAAGGAAATCGCCTTCGCGGCTTACAATCAGGCGATCCCCGGCATTGAACCCGGATTGGAAGCGGTCAGCTACTATGATCCGCCCAACATGACCTATCCGTTTGGTGCTTATGTTTGCGTGATGGATATCGACGTGGACACAGGTGTGACAGACATTCGCCGCTTCTATGCGCTGGATGACTGTGGCACGCGGATCAATCCGATGGTCATTGAGGGTCAGGTGCATGGCGGTTTGACCGAAGCACTCGCCGTCGCCTTGGGCCAAGAGATTGCCTACGATGAGATGGGTAACGTCAAGACCGGTACGCTGATGGACTTCTTCCTGCCAACTGCATGGGAGGTTCCGAATTATGAGACCGATCATACCGTAACGCCGTCTCCGCATCACCCGATTGGCGCGAAGGGTGTCGGGGAAAGCCCACACGTCGGTGGTGTTCCATGCTTCTCCAACGCTGTTCAAGACGCGTTCCGCGCATTTGGTCTGCGGCACACGAATATGCCCCATGACCACTGGCGGATTTGGAAGACAGCAAACGAACTCGGCCTGCACGGCTAAGGACCGAAATCGGGGCGCTCTTTTTGAAGAAGGGCGCCCTGACAATGGAGCGTTAAATGACCTGGACGACAGTTCAAACTGCTTTGGCTGAGCAGAACTACGTGGCTTCCGATGACTTATCTGTCGCCTTGCACCTCGCCTTAGCTCTTGAGCGACCGCTGTTGCTCGAAGGTGCCGCAGGCGTTGGAAAAACTGAAGTCGCCCGCACCTTGAGCTTGGCGCGGAACACCAAGCTTATCCGGCTGCAATGCTATGAAGGGTTGGACGCGTCGCAGGCAATTTATGAATGGAACTACCAACGCCAGCTTTTGACCATTCGCTCCGCTGCGGAAGATGGTGAAACCGGTAAGTCAGTCGAAGACAGAATTTTTTCCCGCGATTTTTTGCTTGAAAGGCCGCTGCTTGCGGCTATCACTCAGGACACACCACCTGTTCTTTTGATTGACGAGATTGATCGCGCTGACGAGGAATTTGAAGCCTATTTGCTTGAGGTGCTGTCAGACTATCAAGTGTCCATTCCCGAGCTCGGGACCATCCAAGCGACCAGCAAACCAATTGTTATTTTGACGTCAAACGGTACGAGAGATTTGTCCGACGCTCTGCGCCGCCGTTGTCTCTATGCCTATGTAGACTACCCTGACAGAACGACCGAACTCGCCATTCTGAAATCCCGTTGCCCGCAGGTTGACGATACCTTGGCTCGGCAGGTCATCGGATTTGTTCAGAAGTTGCGGCAAGAGGAACTTGAAAAGATGCCAGGCGTGGCTGAAATGCTGGATTTTGCGGCTGCCCTAATGGGGCTTGGGATCGCTGATCTCACGGAAAACCCAGCCGTTCTTCAATCGACTTTGACGACCCTTTTGAAAACCCAAAGCGATCAGGCGCATATCACAATGGATGTCGCCGCTCGTATCGCGGGGAAAGCTGCATGAGTCGTGTGACCCGTTTCTCTTCGCGCGATAATGGAGCTTCTGCCCGCATGGTGGGCTTTATGGCCCACTTGCGAGAGAACGGATTGCGCTTGGGCGTCGCTGAAGCGGACATCTGTTTGCATGCGCTGACTCACGTGAACGCAGCACGACCGGACGATTGCCGGAATGTCCTGCGCGCCATCTGTACCGGCTGCAAAGAAGAGGCCGAACGTTTTGATGATCTCTTCGATAGCTATTGGATGGACTCGGGGCGCGTTAAACAGCGGGTCATACCAAAATCACAACCGAGCCTGAACGAAGATGTCCATTCTTCGAAAGATGGAACCGGAGAAGATAGCGGTGCTGCTGGATCGGCGACCGCCCCAGATGAGGGTGAAGGCGACGCGGATAGCGACGGCACAGGTAAGCTTATCGCAACCCAAAAGCAAAATCTCAGAAGGCGCGATTTGCGCGACATCGTTCGCCCTGAGGAGATTGCCGAAGCGGAAGCCGTTGCGCGTCGGATCGGAGCGGCATTGCGCGATCGTCGGTCCCGTAGACGCATAGCTGCCCGCAAGGGTGATCGGTTGCATTTCCGCAAAACGATTCGTCGAAGCTTATCGACTGGCGGTGAGCCTCTGACCCTCCTAAAGCGCAAGCGCCCAGATCGGACACGAAAGATCGTGGCTTTGTGCGATGTCTCTGGATCGATGAGCATCTATGCGCAGGTCTTCCTCGCTTTCATTGCTGGCCTAATGCGCGCGGATAAGGACGCCGATGCCTATCTGTTTCACACGCGTTTGGTCCGCATTACAGAGGCGTTGAGAGATAAAGATGCCATGCGCGCGATCGGGCGACTGTCACTTATGGCAGATGGTTTTGGCGGCGGCTCAAAAATTGGTCCGTCGTTGCAACGATTTGCAGACACCTATGCCAAGCGCTTTGTCGACGGTCGGAGTGTCGTTCTCATTTTGTCTGACGGCTATGATACGGAACCACCTGAGCATATTGCTGCCGCCCTCGCTCAACTCAAGAAGCGAAACTGCAAGATCATCTGGCTCAATCCGCTTAAGGGATGGCGCGACTACGCGCCGGTCGCGGGAGGGATGGCCGCAGCCTTGCCGCACCTCGATCTTTTTGCATCGGCCAATACGCTTGCCGAACTTGGCGCGCTCGAATCTGGATTGGGTGCACTATGAGCCCTGCCGAAGTCATGGATAGCGAACTTGCGGAAGCCGCTCAAACCCTGCGCGACAATGACGAACCTTTCGCCTTTGCCACCATCGTTCGGACAGCGGGCGCAACCGCTGCAAAACCAGGTGCCAAAGCACTGCTCGCAGCCGACGGAACCATTCTGCACGGCTGGCTAGGTGGCGGGTGCACGCGAGGCGCGGTTAAAAGAGCGGCGCTTGAAGCGCTCAAGGATGGGACACCACAACTTGTCTCTGTCGCGCCAGAAGACCTGTTGGAAGAAAAAGGTGTTGTATCCGGTGACACCGTCGAAGGAACCAAGTTTGCGCGAAATGGGTGCCCGTCGCGCGGCACCGTTGATATTTTCATCGAACCCTGCTTGCCAATGCCAGAGCTTGTTGTGCTCGGGGCATCACCGGTTGCTAAGGCGCTGACGCAACTCGCCCCTCAATTTCACTGGTCGATTTCCACCGGCTTAGGCGACGGAAACACGATAAGGCGTAGAAGGTTTGTCGTGATTGCGACCCAAGGGCAGGGCGACATCGACGCATTGCAATCTGCGCTATCTGAGCCATGCGACTACGTTGCTTTCGTTGGCAGCTCTAAGAAGTTTGCGTCCCTTTCAGAAAAGCTGCACGGCTTGGGGATTTCGAAAGAGACCACAGCTAAAGTCGATGCGCCTGCCGGCCTAGATATCGGTGCCGTGACACCAGAAGAAATAGCCCTCTCAATACTCGGGCAGTTGGTTCGAGTGAGACGCATCAACACCGGTGAGACAACATGAAGGAGGTCTCGGCAATCCTTTTGGCCGCTGGGCTTTCGCGCCGTATGGGCCAAGAAAACAAATTGCTTCTACCCGTTGATGGAACGCCGATGGTTCGTCACGTAGTGGAGACCTACATCGACGTTGTAGATGGCCCGCTCATTGTCGTCACGGGCTTCGAAGAAGGCCGCATACGCCGGGCACTTGAAGGGCTCTCGATCACCTTCGCAAGAAATGAGGCATTCTTAACGGGGCAAGCAAGCTCTGTTGCAAACGGTTTATCAGCAGCGCCCGAAGCCAAGGCGCTTCTGATTGGGCTAGCAGATCAGCCGCAATTGAAAGCTCGTGATCTGCAAGACTTACTCGACGTGCATCGCAAACAAACGGACGAGAAAATAATAGTGCCGACAAAGAACGGGCAGCGCGGCAATCCAATTATCATCCCTGCCGCGCTCCGATCGCGACTAACCGAGAACCCAGACAAGCCCGGTTGTATGCACTTTACGCGAGCGCATCCGGAAACCGTTCAGAAAATTGAATTCGCCACGGACGGATTCTTTATTGATGTCGATACGCCCGAAGACTTTGCCAAAGTCCTACAGACGAAAGAGGAGGCTGTGATATGACTCTACTAAGACGCTGGATTAAGGCGGTACCAAGCAAACTACAAATGACTCCGAAACAGGCAGAGAATGTCCGTTTCCCTTGTTGCTAAGAAGGAAAATTACGAATGGAACTAAATGATGAGATCGTCATCAACGCTTCGAAAGAACGCGTTTATGAGGCTTTGAACGATCCCGAGATACTCAAGCAGTGTATCCCCGGGTGTAAGGAGCTCATCAAGCATTCCGATACCGAATTGGAAGCAAAGGTTGTGCTTAAGATTGGTCCGGTTAAGGCCAAGTTCGGCGGAAATGTCGTCCTTGATCAGACCGGTGCGCCTGACGCTTTCTCACTGTCCGGTCAAGGGAACGGTGGCGCAGCAGGGCACGCGAAGGGTGGCGCGGATGTTACTTTGACCGCAGATGGCGACTCCACGATTTTGAAGTATGCGGCTAAGGCAGAAATAGGCGGGAAACTTGCGCAACTTGGAAGTCGGCTTATTCAAAGCACGTCAAAAAAGCTGGCAGCGAAGTTTTTTGAATCCTTCGCTGACATCTTGAACGAAGATGTTTCCGCTTAGAGCGGGAAGATTGCAAGCGCCGGCTGTACACTGCTGTCGGCGCCCAGGCTCCCGGGTGTGAGGGCGCTTGTGTGTTGAGGCGCGACAACAACGTCGCTGGACGCAGGTTGAGTTATCGCATACGCTTCTCGTGCTGCAGTAGAACTGCGCCGAACGTCATTTCTAACCTTCCACTCTCCGGAGCCCTCTATGTTTCGAAATACTCTTTGCGTCGCTGCGTGCTTGATCCTTGGACACACATCTTTGTCTGCCCAAACTCTAGACTTGGAAGCAGCTGTTGAAGCGGTCGAAGTCACAGAGGATGGAAACCTAACTATTCGAAACGGTGAAAATCAGTTTAGCTGCTCTGTGGTTCCTAAGGACGGCTCCATAGCGGTTGAAGAGTGCACCGCGATCAGCGCATCGGACCTTGCGTCGCTGACGAACGATCAATGGAGAGACCGTATCCGAGACGCGATGTTAGACAACGACTGCAAACTGTCGACACTTGGCGCTGTTGCCGACGTCATCGAACAAGAGGCAATTGCCTCGGGCGTTCCCGCCGAGGATGTTGCGGCAGCGCGAGAACAGATTGCATTGCAAGTTGATGAGGTAATTGATCGCATGTTGTGGGAAGGGCAATTGACCGTCAGGGACGGAGAATTTGCATTGGATGCGTGTAAGTAGTTAAGTCTGGCATCCACAAGAGTACGGAAGCCATGACCCATTCAAACCTCCTCGACGTATCGCTACCGCTTGCGCTGCTCGGTCAGTGCCCCGTTTATGCCGCTAGTCCTTTGGACCAACGGACGCTTCATGGTCGTTCCATCCTCATCAAAGATGAAACCGACCGAATGGGTTTGGGGGCCTTCAAAGCACTCGGTGGCGTCTATGCGGTCGCCAAACTGATTGAGGCGCGCCACAGCGTTGCCGTTGAAACCGAGGGGTTTCAAAGCGCAGCTGTAGAAAACCTTGCAAGCGAAATGACCTTTGTTTGCGCGAGCGCTGGAAATCACGGGCTTGCGGTTGCCGCTGGAGCAAAGCTCTTTGGAGCGCGCGCGCGTATCTATTTGTCAAATACTGTGCAAGAGGATTTCGCCTTACGCCTGAAAGACAAAGGCGCCGAAGTCGTTCGAGCGGGAGATGATTACGAAGCCAGTGTTGCTGCCGCGATTGAAGATGCGGAAAGGACTGGTGCCATTCACCTCGCCGATGGATCGTGGCCCGGATATACTGAGCCGCCCCGGCTGGTCATGGAAGGATACACCGTAATCGCTGAGGAAATGAGACAGCAATTTGAAGCGCACTCAAACTGGCCAAGCTGTGTCTACCTTCAAGCTGGCGTTGGCGGTTTGGCTGCAGCGATTGCCTATATGATCCGCCTTAATTGGGCGGTTCAGCCTCGCATTATCGTTGTCGAACCGGATGCTGCGCCCTGTCTGAAAGAAAGTGTGGCAGCGGGGAAGATCGTGACGGTTGACGGGCCAGACTCAAACATGGGTCGTTTGGATTGCAAGACACCGTCAATGCTGGCTTACGACATCCTAAAAGAATGCGCTGACGAATGGGTCACAATCACTGATCAACAAGCATTGGACGCAGTCAAAGTTGCCGGAGACTTTGGGTATTCAACAACGCCTTCTGGTGTCGCTGGTTTTGCGGCTTGCCTGATGGACAATGCGGAATTGCCGTTGGTCATCTTGTCAGAACGGGGCTTGGAAACCACGGACTCTTCGTGAACTCTAGCCCCGGTTGTGTGAGCGATCATCAATAAACCATTGGATCGTTGTTCAAAAAACGTTGCTTAGGTTCCACAGCCACATGTTTTGTTAACTTCCGACAGAACAAACGTATTAGGATTGGGCCAAGATCGCCTAACAGAGCCGTATAAAGTCGTAGATCGGTGCAGAAAATGGCGAGTATTCCTGAGTATCAAGTAGAAAAAGTACCTGACGACCTTGCCCCGTTCTTTACCCGTTTTCTTAAACTAGACTTTCAAACTGAAGAGTCTGTGACGATCCCCGCCCGTCCGACGGGTCACATCTACCTTGGCATGATCGCAAAGGGGAAAACGCGCGCGAGTGCCGAAGGCAATTCCTTTCATGCTCATAGTGGTCAAATCCATCTTTCCGGTCAGCTCACGACATTCGATGCAGAATATGAACTGATAGGTTCTACGGAACACTATCTTGCGGAGTTTACAGCCACAGGTGCTTATCGCTTTTTTGAAAGAGACCTCGGGACTTTGGTCAATCAAATGGAGATTTCTGATGAGTTGGACGTCAGGGGAGATAGGTTCGATACTTTTCTCGCGCATCTTCGGGGCTTAGCATCGGCCGCGGGTCCAGAACAGCCGCGGGTCTTGTCAGCTGTTGCTGAGATCGAGAAAGCACGTGGAAATATCCGAGTCGTAGACCTAGCCGAAGACCTTGGATTAAGCGAACGTCAACTTCGGCGAGATTTTACGCGCATTGTCGGAATGGCCCCGAAACCATTTGCTATGGTTCAGCGCGTTTTGTCAGCGCTTCAGCTAATGGCCGCGAACCCAAAAATCGATATGGCCGACCTTGTCTATGAGGCTGGGTTCTCCGATCAACCACATCTCATTCGCGTGTTCCAGCTCTACATGCGGGCGACGCCGTCCAATCTGAAACTGGATGATGATGGGGTGCTGAGAAGCATCGTGGCGGGAGCCTAGATGTCCGATTTGTTCAATCTCATGAGATTGGACTGAGTTACGTTCGCCAAAACGATTTTAGGCGAGCTCATGCATCGAAAAATTTTAGCAGTTTCAACAAGCTGCTTGTTAGCGACGGCAACAGCACTTCACGCGGAAAGCTGTCAAATTGATGGGCCAGACATCTTCGACGGCTTTACCCTTAAAGATATATCCCAACTGATAGATTTGCCTGATCCCGAAACGGTTCGCGCGGTTCAATTGCTCGAACGCCCATGGGTGGATCGTATCATTTCGGGCGAACTCCAGTCCTTTTCGAAATCATGGTGCGACATTGGCATTCAAGACATGATCGTGGAGCTTCGTATTCCAGTTGAAGACGACGCAATTCGAGCGATTGAGCAAAGGGCACTGTACGTTTGGGATTCTTCTGGTGAGACGGTCGGATGGCGGATCGAAGCTCTCGGCGAACGTTTCCAATGCGCAAGAGGGGATGATCCCTACGCAGCGCTTTGCCCGTAGTCGCAAAATTTCCATCCGAGTTCACGAAAAGGTACGCTCAATGACAGCATTTAAATCATCCATGTTAGCAACCGTTCTATTCGCGGTTTCAACACTTCAACCCGCCGCACAGACTTTGGATGCGGATGAGTTGCTGAACTTATCGAAGACCGACTTCTTGGACGTCTACGCAGACATCTATCGCCAAAACCTCGAGATCACGAATACCTTAGTGGCCCGCATGGGGGATGAGTTTGCAGGCACCGTTGATGTTGAGTCGCCGCTTTCTGAGGAAGAATTGGCGTCGTTCGAATGTTCTTATGACATCTTGGCTGAAGCCGGTGAACTAGGTGCCATGGTGGCGCAACTGAAAATGATCGATCCCATTCGGCAACGAATGGAAGACGATCCAGAGTTTTCCTACATCAACCTGGTCACGGACGAAGAAGTTCTGGAGGAAATGACGCCGCCTGAGTCGGAAGCTTTTGACCGTAGTTTTTCTGAATGCAGGTCAGGTTCAGTCATTTCTGGCCGTTTGAATTTTGGAGAGAATTTTTGGGCGAAAGTCACAGAAGCAGCAACAGCAAAGGGACTGGTTGACGAATGAAGACTGGATTCACAAGGATTTCACCAGCGGCGTTTATCTTATCTATCTTTGTGGTCAGCGCTGTACCTACAGTCGGGCTTGCCCAAGACGGGTTATCGGATGTTTGCGAAGCTGAGACGCGAAACGGCAACGGTTGGGATAACGCAGCCCTTCGGCCCATGATCGAAGGATCATGGGAAATGGCCGCGACAGGCACTGGTTACACGCAGGGCACAAACGTTGAGACAGTGCAGATCAGATATGATGTTGCCAGTCGGGCCTTTGTTGCCGCGGGACTTCGGCTAAAGCCGCTCGCATCTTTGCCCGCTGACAGCCCGTTGCGGCGCGTGAACATTATGGACACAGTGGTCGATGTGACCAAAAATGAAGATGGGCCTGGCAATACCGTCGCGGATGTTGCGCTACTACAGGGGTGCGCTGACACGACCCAGCTGCCTATTTATTGGTGGAGCAGAACCGGCGGGGGCGGCCAAGCCTGGGGCATGATCCTGTTCATGTCATCGGAAATGGCCGTAGGATACATGAGCAATAGCGCCGGCGGGTCACGAACCACTGTGATGGTACGGTGAGGCGGAACATGGCTGTCTTTCGTCTTTCCACGAGCGCTGCCGCTGTCCTAACATCCACCCTAGGTTATGCCGAAGCGCAAGAGACACGCCCCATATTCTCGGAAAGCTACTCCGTCGCCGATGCGATGGCTGCCTATTCAGAGATAGATCGTCGGTGGGATGAGGCGCAAGCAGAGCAGCAAAGCCGATTTGCCGCGTTTGAGGGGGATCACGCTGATTTCGATCGATCTGACCCGATCCTCCAAGATGTCGAGTGGCCTTATGAAGAGTGCACGTCTGTGGTGTCCCTGATCCCGCCACCAATGCCGGGTTGGGGCATTTCCAGTGACGCGTCTTATGTTCAGATCCCCGTTTCGGACGAAAACGCCGAAGTGACCTACATTCGATTTGATCCTAGCCTGACATCGGCTGACCGCGAGTTTTATCAAACGGAAGAATATGTGAGCATCCGCGTGGTCAAATCGGTAGAAACTCAGCAATTCTTCGAAATGATGTACGCCCAAGAGGCTATGCGTTCGGCTATGTTCGATCTTGGACCGTTCAATTACCCCATGATGAAGCAAACCGATGGCGTCGTCTTGGGTGACGTCGGCGTGGCCGTGACAGCGACAAATCCTGAAACTCAAAACGCATATCTGGAAATGATGGTTGGCTGTGCGATCAAGAGCGGGTTCATCTCTGACTTGGTCGACCCTGCCAGCCTTTTGCCGGTGCCTTAGCCCAGAAAGATCAGATCGCAGGTCGCTTGCGCCCAAGCAGCCATACAAAGAACACGCCACCTATCAGGCCAGTCACGATGCCAATGGGCAAGTCTTCTGGCGCCATGATCGTGCGCGCGATAATGTCGGCCCAAAGCAAAAAGATTGCTCCGATCAGGGCTGAACCCGGCAGAACCCTAAGGTAGTCGCCTCCCAAAATCATTCGGGTAACATGCGGGATCATCAGACCGACAAAACCGATGATGCCCGAAAAGGCCACCATGACGCCTGTGATCAACGCGCCAGCGACAAAGACAGATAATCGGAAACGAGCGACTGGGATGCCAAGCGTTGAAGCGGTTTCATCGCCGACTGTCATCGCGTTCAAATCTGTGGTGCGGGTCATGAGCCACGCCGTGCAGGCTGCGAGGACCACAAGCGGGTAGATCAGCTGGCTCCATTGCGCGAGGCCAAGGCCGCCCAGCATCCAGAACACGACAACATGCGTGGCGCGCGGATCGCCAAGGAAGATCAGCACATTTGCAGCCGCCATGATAATAAACGACACAGCGACCCCAGCGAGGACGAGGCGATCTGCGCTTGTTGCGTCGGCAAAGCGCGAGACGGCTAAGACAATGGCCGTCGCTGCGAGAGCGCCGAAAAATGCGAGAAGTGGGACCGTCAGAAGGCCAAGAAACAAGCCCGTGTGGAGGAGGGCGAGAATGGCTCCAAAGGCTCCGCCCGAAGAAATGCCTAGCAAATGTGGGTCTGCCAAAGGATTGCGTGTCACCGCTTGAAGGCTGGCTCCGACTATGGCCAACCCAGCGCCAACCATCATGGCAAGTAGCGCCCTTGGAAACCGGATTTCCCAGACAATCGCTTCTCTTCCTTGGGACCAGGTTTCTTCGATCAGGCCGGGAAAGAGTTTGTTGAGGAAGACACCCCAAACGGTGCTCAGCGGGACGGGAACCGCCCCAACTGAAATCGCAACGGAGAGCGAAACCAAAAGCGCAGCCAACCCGCCAACCACGAAAGCAGAGGTTCTGCTCAATCGGCGAGGCGCGATGCTGGTTTGGGTGGTTTCGCTCATGGGTCTTACTCGGCCCAGAACGCTTCGGCCAAGGTTTTGATCGCCTGAATATTGCGTGGCCCCGGTGTGGCTTCGACATATTCCAGCGTCACAAATCGATCATTCTTCACGGCATCCAAATCAGCAAAGGCAGGGTTGGACATCATGAATTCGCGCTTTTGTTCCGCGGTCACGTCCCCGTAGTTGACGATCATCACGACCTCTGGGTTCCGTTCCACTACCTCTTCCCAAGTAACGGTGGCCCAGCTTTTCTCGAAATCATCCATGATGTTCACACCGCCAGCCGCTTCGATCAGGGCCGTTGGCATGGCGTAGCGGCCTGCCGTGAAGGGCGTGTCTTCGCCGCTGTCATAGACAAACACGCGCAATGGTTCGCCAGTTTCAAGACCTTCGGTGAAGGACGCAAGCTCTGCGCGGTAGCCGTCGATCAATACGGTTGCGCGGTCTTCCACATCGAAGATGTCACCAAGGTTGGCCAGATCGTTGTACATATCTTCGATGCTGGCTTTGTCTTTTTCCATGATGTGGGTACAGGATTCTGTCAGTTCGTAAACCTGAACGCCAAATGGCTCCAAAGTTTCCGGCGTAACCTCGCCGCCCACTTTCATACCGTAGTTCCAACCAGCGAAGAAGAAATCGGCATCGGCGCCGACAATCACTTCTTTGGATGGGTATTTAGCGGAAAGCTCTGGCAGTTCCTCGACGCCAGCGCGCATTTCCTCATCGAGCGTTTTCCAGCCCGAGATACCGGTGTAGCCAACCATGCGGTCCGCAAGGCCAAGTACCAGCATCATTTCGGTGAGGTTCACGTCATTGGATACAGCGCGCTCTGGCGGAGCGTCAAATGTCACGGTCCGGTCACAGCTTTGAACCGTTGCATCTGCGGCAGCGACATTTGCCAAAAGGATCAGCGCTGTCGAGGTGAGGAGCGTCTTCGTCATCAGTTAAGTTCCTAGGTTTGAAGATGAAATGTGAGGTGTTCGTTGCCAGAATGGGAAAGTTGTTCCCGTCTGGCGTTCACTTGAAATGCGTGTGCGACGCTTTTTTCGGTGAGCACGTCGGAAGGGGTACCAAAACCAATAGGGCGGCCTGAATGCAAAAGCAGGATGTTGTCGCACACACCGGCGGCAAGATTGAGGTCATGCAGCGAAGTGACGATTGTAAGCGGAAGGTTTCGGATCAACTCCAGAACCTCTAGTTGATGTCGAATGTCGAGGTGGTTGGTTGGCTCATCCAAGATCAACAGTTTGGGTTCTTGCGCCAAAGCCCGCGCGACCATGACCCGTTGACGTTCGCCACCAGACAGGGTGCCAAGGTGACGGTCGGCCAATCCATGTAGGTCTAATTGATCCAGAGCATGGTTGATGATGTCTAGATCGCGAGCCCCCACCGCCCCAACAAACCCACGCCGATGCGGGGTGCGGCCCAAGGCGACGATCTCCCCAACGGTCAGCGCAAAATCGCTAGGCTGTTCTTGCAAAACGGCCGCAACACGTTGCGCGACGGCGCGCGCCGGCATGGACCAAATATCTTGGCCATCGACTTGCACTGTACCGACTGTCGGGCGGTGATAGCGATAGAGCAAGCGGAGCAGGCTCGTTTTGCCGGCGCCATTGGGGCCGACGATGCCCAGAACTCGCCCTGCGTCCAACTCAAAACTTGTTGGATGCAGCAACAGGTCGGCGCCTTTCGCCGGTGCCCACGAAAGCTCTTGAACTGAAAGCGTTGCAGCCGTCACGAGGCCAGAACCTCGCTCTCTTCAATAGCAATCATGGCTGCGGGAACGCGGGCCAAAGTCGATTTTCGCAACTTCCCGGGCCGGTCGACTGATGAACACCAGCCATCATGCAGATAGGCGTATTGCTTAGCGAACTCGACCAGATCGTCGATATCGACATCTGGATCCATATCACCGAACAGATAGGTTGACTTCTTTGTCCCGTGATAAGCCACGGTACAAGGACGATCACATCCTGCCATGCAAGCTACGCCGGAGACTTCAAACTCTTCCGGTATGGCGTCACCAGCTTGCGCAATCGCTTTGCGCAGACGCTCAATAAGCTCATATCCGGGGCGACAGTCCGTCCCTTTGTGCCGACATGATGTGCAAACAGTAATTCGATGTTCCATTTGGCCCTCCGCCTCTCAAACGGGGGAGGGAACAAGAACGATTTCTTAGGCAGCTTAATCGCTGTGCCATCATAATCTCCTGACCAGGCGCCCCGCCTGCATCGAGTTGAAATTCCGACGCATCCTATACGCCGGTGATGGCAGGTCTCCTGACTTGCGGGTCTTTGCTCCTCCGAACCTTCCCGGACGTATTGTCCAGTGGTTTCATCGGGGTCGCTCACCGCTCACAGTTGCGGGGGCAGTCACGGATTAGGTGCCTACTGGCTACGCCTCACCGTGTTCCCTTTTCATCTCTTGGCCTTTGGCCCTCGAGAACCATCATCAGCGATCAAACAGGAAGAAATTAACCTGGTCAATGGCAATAAGGCCCCCTAACCATGTCAAAGCGACGAATTACGTTGGGAACTCTAACAATATTGCTTTGGTCGGCAGATACATATTAGTTCTAAGGATTTTACGACTAGATGTTTGCTATAATTCTAACTCGTATTTGAAACGTAATTTTATACACGTTTTCCTGCTCTGACACAGTGACTTAGTTTAGAATTTAGGTAAAAAGCGTGGTTACTTTATGTGTTTATAGCAATTGTCAGCAAGCTACCTTAGAGCCAGCCAAAAACGTATCGGTTTTTCGTTGTCTGTAACAATTTTCCGTCCAAACTAGATCTACATGTTTGAATGACTAAGAGCTCCAATACAGCTTATTTGAAACGCCTATATTTGCGATTGTGTCTGGAATACATTTTTTGCCGTACTTCCCTAGTGGATCAGAAAAGGTGAATCTGGCCTTCTGTTGAGGTCAATTATGATACTTTTATCTCAGTCAGTTGTGACACTACGTTAGTAGGTCTCTGGATTGGTCAGGATTAGGCAAAGATTCTTGCAAAACTGCAGGCGGCTTATGATTAGTCGCTGTTGTCAGACGACATGTCGTATCCTGTTACAGCGCTAATCCAGTCGCGCAGTTTATTTGCGTCTGTGTATCTAATATTTTCGGTTTCTTCTATCCCAGTAGCGTTAGCCTTTACGCCTCCTTTGACGATACCGGCGACTTGGTATTCTGTGCCCGACGGTCCACCCTGGATAAACAAGGGACCACCGGAGTCTCCATAACCTGCTCTCTGCGTAGACTCAGGTATTCCAACGCAAAAATCATGAAGTTCATCGAAATCGACACGTGGTGAGTCACACAATGCGGATTCTGTCACCACAGATTCGTAGTAGAGCAGCGGTTCGCCTTCTAGGCCCTGTCCAAGACCAACAGTGGATGTTTCTGTGCCGTTTGTCAGATTTCCATCAAAAATATTCGCGACAATTGCCCCATGTTCGGTAGCGTCTTCTGCCAACTCGAGCAACGCAGCATCTACCCGTTCATGACCAATCTTGGCAGGTGCAAGGATATAGTCAACAATTTGAATTTTCTGTTCGAAGAAGCCATCGGTACCAATGTTTACACCAACAAAAACCGGCTCTCCGCCATTGGACACAGCTTCATATGCTGGCCAGCAATGGTTTGCGGTCAGTACCCATCTGGGTGCAATCAAAGTGCCGCCACAAGCATTAATTTCTTTGCCTTCATGGCTTGGAAAAGGACTCTCTGCACGTATCGACACGTAGGAACGGAAGTCCTCTACCTCTGCCTCAATACCATTGATTATAGCCATAGCAGGTGAGCACCAGCATAGAAATATGCAATAAAATAGATTTCGTAAGATCACTTTTTTGTCCTCCTCGCTGTCTTAAATATTGGGTCTGGATCCTCGTTTGCAATCGATGTTGACGCCTAGTCATATCCGAAGCTTTCTCTGAAAGCATCCATTTAAGCCATCATAAGCTGGGCCATGAACAAAAATAGGTTCTCGTTCTTTTGAAGACCCTACTTTCCGGCAGCTTTGAATTTGAACTTCAATCATCACCTTCTACTCGCTCTCCTCGCCTAGGGATGAACGCCTACTTCTAGTGACACATCAAGTTTTAGATTTTGTAATCTAGGATCGTGGAGACGCTTTAAGCAGTCTACTCACAACCATTGAGTATTAAATCGATTTCGCTGTATTTCAATTAGTTTTGGTTCGCGCCTACCTATTGAATTTAAAAAGTCTCTTGAGTGAATTGGAACGTTCCAGTACAAATATGGAACGTTCCAATTTTTTTTGAGATTCTCTCAATATAATTCAATTGCAGGTGGCGCGATGACAAAGGTAATGGCGGTCAGTGATGCAGTAGCTCAGATCCCAGATGGTGCAACTGTATCGGTTTCTTCTTCATCCACTCTTGGCTGCCCTGATCTGGTTCTGAAGGCGATTGGCGAACGTTTTGAGGCGGAAGGTCACCCACGTGGCATTACGTCCCTACATCCCATCGCGGCAGGCGACGTTTATGGTGTGAGAGGCATGGACTACATCGCCAAAGATGGCTTGCTCAGGCGCGTCCTCGCAGGATCATACCCGTCAGGCCCTTCCAGCGTTGAAATGCCCGAGATATGGAAAATGATCGTTGAGGATCGCATTGCCGCCTACAATGTCCCGTCCGGAATTATGTTCGATATGCACCGAGAAGCAGCTGCCCATCGTCCGGGCGTCTTAACTCATGTCGGTTTGGAAACGTTCGTTGATCCGATCCGCCAAGGATGCGCGATGAACGACATGGGAGCTGCTGAGCCAATTGTAGTTCGTGTTGAGTTTGGCGGCGAGACATGGCTGCATTTCCCAAACATCATACCAAACGTAGCCGTGATCCGGGCTACAACATCAGATGAGAATGGCAACCTCACCTATGAACACGAAGGCGCCTATCTTGGTGGGCTGGAACAGGCCATTTGTGTACGGAACAATGGTGGTCTCGTCATTGCTCAAGTGAAGCGCGTTACAGCGCGGGGCAGTTTGCGCGCCCATGACGTACGGGTACCTGGGCACCTCGTCGATTGCATTGTTGTCGATCCGGACCAAAAGCAGACAACAGAAACCCTCTATGATCCCGCGATCTCGGGCGAGGTTATGCGCCCGTGGAACAGTTTTGCTTTGGCCAATCATGGGGTTGAGAAAGTCATTGCACGTCGAGCGGCGAGTGAATTGAGACGCGGAATGACCGCCAACTTGGGTTTTGGCATCAGTGCCATAGTCCCTCGCGTTCTGCTTGAAGAAGGCCATCCTAATGCCGTCACTTGGGCAATTGAACAAGGCGCGGTTGGTGGTGTCCCACTGACGGGTTTCGCTTTTGGCTGCGCTTCTAACGCCGACGCTTTCGTTCCGTCCCCGCAGCAGTTCATCTACTTCCAAGGGGCCGGTTTCGACATGTCGTTCTTATCGTTCCTCGAGGTTGATGTGGAAGGGAACGTGAATGTCTCCAAGCTTGGCAAAAAGCCTTACCTCACAGCTGGCTGTGGCGGCTTTGTCGACATTACAGCTAAGGCAAAAAACATCATCTTCTCAGGATGGTTTGAGGCGGGAGCGCAGATCGAATTGGCGGAAGACGGGATTGATATCAAGGCGCCCGGAAAGTTTACCAAGATGGTTGATCAGGTGGAGCATGTCACCTTCTCTGGCAAGCGCGCGAGGGAGCAGGGTCAGAACGTTCTCTACGTGACGGAACGCTGCGTGATCCGACTGACAGAGGCAGGTCTGGTTGCAACTGAGGTCATGCCGGGCGTTGATCCACAGGAACATATAATCGGTGCATCTCAAGGGCGTGTGCAAGTTGCGGAAAACGCAACGCAGATGCCGAAATCGCTTCTTAGGGAGGGGCCAATGGGGTTGGAATTATGAGCCAAATCACACTTGCAGAACATGGCAATGCAGCCGTCCTGACCCTTCACAATGAGGCGAAGTTAAACGCGCTAACGGTGATTATGCTGAAAGAGCTTGAAGGACACATGAGTGATATCGAAAACCGGTCAGACATTCGCGCGCTCATCGTTACGGGCGCGGGACCGAAAGCGTTCTGTTGTGGGGCTGACATCGCGGAATGGGGTGAACTGCGACCAGAAGAGTTCGCGCGGTTTTGGGTGCATGGTGGGCATCGCATTTTTGATCGCTTGGCACGGTTTCCCAAACCTACGATTGGCGCCTTGAACGGCCATGCCTTCGGCGGCGGCCTTGAGCTTGCAGCCTGTTGCGACATTCGGGTTATGGCGCCTAAAGCCACACTGGCGTTACCTGAAGCAAAAGTCGGCATCGTTCCGGGGTGGTCCGGCACGCAACGCCTTGCACGGCTTCTGCCTGAACCCCTCCTAAAAGAGATGGCGCTTTTTGCACGTCGCTTGACCGCTGAACGTGCGCAGAGCCTCGGGTTCGTTGCCGCAGTAGATGATGACCCGCTCGCAGCGGCCCTTGGAATTGTCGAAGAGTTGGCAGACGTTTCACCACGCGCCAACGAGCTGGCGAAGGCCATGATCCACGGTGCGGTTGGCGAAGACACGGGAGCGGTGATTGAAGCGCTTGGTAGCGCCGCAGCGGCTGCAAGCGCGGATCGATATGAGGGCGTTCACGCGTTCCTCGACAAACGCAAACCATCCTTCGAAGGACGTTGAAATGAAAGACCTGACCGTACAACCTTCGATTGGCTTTGAGCTACCGGAGGTTTTTGAAGGAAAACACTTGATCGCTGGTGAATGGGTTGCTGGAGGCGATACTTTTGAACGCATTTCCCCTTCGCATGGTGTGGTTGTTAGCCGCTCAGCAAAGGGCGATGAGGCAATGATCGAGCGCGCAATTTCGGCGGCACGCGAAACTTTCGATTCTGGCGTCTGGAGCCGGATTTCCGGCAAGGACCGCGCCGCTGCTTTGTTGAAGGTCGCAGACCTGATCGAAGCCAATGTGGACCGCATCGCTGTTCAGGAATCCTTGGAAAGTGGAAAGCCCATCAGCCAAGCAAGAGGTGAAGTTGGGGGAGCCGCTGACCTTTGGCGCTATGCAGCGTCGCTTGCGCGGACCACGCATGGGGACAGCCACAACACCTTGGGTGAGGATATGTTGGGCGTTGTGGTCAAAGACCCCATCGGCGTCGTTTCGATTATCACGCCTTGGAATTTCCCGTTCTGGATACTTTCTCAGAAATTACCCTTTGCATTGGCAGCGGGATGTACTGTTGTTGTGAAACCTTCCGAAATGACACCATCCTCGACCGTGATGATGGGAGAACTGTTAATCGAAGCCGGTCTTCCCTCCGGCGTGTGCAACATCGTGCTTGGATATGGTCAACCCGTTGGCAGCGTCATGTCCACTCACAAGGATATCGACATGGTGACGTTCACCGGCTCAACGGCGGTTGGTAAACTGATTACCGAAGCCTCGGCTGGGACTTTGAAGAAAGTCGCCTTGGAACTTGGCGGTAAGAACCCACAAGTGATTTTCCCTGACGCCGATTTGGATAACGCCGCTGATGCCGTAACCTTTGGCGTCTATTTCAACGTGGGTCAGTGTTGCAATTCATCAAGCCGTATCATCGTTCATGAAGACATCGCCAAGGATTTCGTTGCGCGGGTCGTCGCACTCTCTCGAAAGGTCAAATTCGGTGATCCGATGGACCCAGAAACTCAAGTGGGCGCGATTGTCACGGCGGAGCATAACGCGAAGATCGATGGCTATGTGCAGGACGCTGTTCGTGACGGGGCAAAGGTGGAAATTGGCGGAGCGACCTTGCCTGTCGATGGCTTAGGCGAACAATTCTATCAGCCGACCGTCGTAAGTGGAGTCACCGCCGATATGGCGATTGCGCGCGAGGAGGTTTTTGGGCCGGTTTTGACGGTCCTCACGTTCCGAACTCTGGACGAAGCCATCGCTCTAACCAATGACAGCGACTACGGGCTTTCCGCTGGTGTGTGGAGCAACGACATTCACACCTGCCTTGAGTTTGCCCGCCGCGCTGATGCGGGAACGGTTTGGACGAATACGTGGATGGATGGGTATCCTGAACTCGCCTTCGGAGGCATGAAGCAATCCGGCCAAGGTCGGGAAATAGGGCGTTACGGATTTGAAGAATTTCTTGAAGTGAAGTCGCTTGTGATGCGGGTGGGCCGAGATAGCCGTGCGCCGTGGGTCAATTCAGGCGATTGATCTGAACGGATGGATGCGGATGTCATCATAATCGGGTCCGGCATGGGGGGTGCGACACTGGCAGCGTCACTCGCCCCCACGGGTCGGCGCATTCTCATTCTGGAGCGAGGCGAAAGGCTTCAGCCGTCGGCTCAGGATCGTGACCCAAACGCGATCTTTGGGGAAGGTACTTTCCGGCCTAATGAAACTTGGCTAGATGGCACCGACAAACCCTTCAATCCGGGTAACTACTACTACGTCGGTGGCAATTCGAAGATTTACGGTGCAGTCCTTATCCGCTATCGCGCCGAGGATTTTGAGCCAATTGAACACTTTGGCGGCTCAACACCCGGTTGGCCGATCAGTTACGCTGATTTAGAGACAGATTATCAAGCCGCGGAGGATTTGTACGCTGTCCGTGGGACGACTACCGAAGACCCGACAGAACCACCTCATTCGGGGGGCTATGCTCATCAACCGGTCCCAGATGAACCAGATATCACCGAACTGCGCCGCCGTCTGAAAGGGGCAGGCCTGACCCCGTGCAGCCTACCTTTAGGCGTTGACATCGACGAATGGCTCGACGGCGGGCAGACCACGTGGGACGCTTTCCCGAACACTGGCGAAGGCAAAATGGACGCTGAGACAGGCGGGCTAAAGGCCGCGCTACGACATGATAACGTCAAGCTTAAGACAGGCTGCCGCGTCGCCAGTTTGAAGACGGACACTGACGGCAAGATTTCAGCGGTAATTTGTGAAACCACAAATGGAACCGAAACACTGCGAGCACCGATAGTTGTTTTGGCAGCGGGGGCGGTCCAATCGGCGGCTTTGCTGCTGGCATCTGCAAATGAAGGTAATCCAAACGGTCTGGCCAATTCCTCCGATCAGGTCGGTCGGAACTTTATGAACCACAACTGTTCTGCTGTCCTTGCAATGCATCCCCTGCGAAAGAACAGGTCGGTCTACCAAAAGACCCTGATGGTGAACGATTTCTATCTGAAGGACGGGAACAAACCTCCGCTCGGCAACATCCAGATGCTGGGCAAAATCACGGGGTCTATTTTGGCGGCAAGTTCGAAATTGCCTAAACCGCTGGCTAATCTCATTGCGGCGCGGAGTTTCGACTTCTATGCGATGTCAGAGGACTTGCCGAACCCCGAAAGCCGCGTCACCCTGAAAGACGGTCTAATCAAACTGGATTGGCAACGTTCTAATTGGGAAGCACATGAGCGATTGGTCAAAGAGCTAAAGCGTAAGTTGAAAGCGGCTGGATTTCCGATCGTTCTCTCGCAACCCTTTGATCGCCGAACGCCGTCGCACCAATGCGGGACGGCTCGCATGGGAGATGATCCAACTTCGAGCGTCGTAGATAGCTTCTGTCGCAGCCATGACCATGAAAACCTGTTCATTGTTGACGCGTCGGTCTTGCCGACGTCTGCTGCTGTGAACCCAGCCCTTACAATCGCAGCACTTGCGCTTCGCGCTGGGCGGCACATGACCGAGACGGAGTTTGTATCGTGAGCGACAAAGGATACGATTTCATTGTGATCGGTGGCGGGTCTGCCGGATCTGTCGTTGCATCGCGCCTGTCCGAAAATCCCGATGTGACCGTGCTTTTGTTGGAAGCAGGTGGCAGTGACCGGCATCCGTTTTTCCACCTTCCCGCTGGCTTTGCCAAGATGACCAAGGGCATCGGTTCCTGGGGTTGGTCGACAGTTCCCCAGCGGTCGATGCAGAACAAAGTATTCAACTACACACAGGCCAAAGTGATTGGCGGCGGGTCCGCTATCAATGCACAGATCTACACGCGTGGCGCCGTTCAGGACTATGATGAATGGCGTCAGCTCGGCTGTGAAGGGTGGAGCTATCAGGATGTTCTTCCCTACTTCAAGAAATCCGAAGACAATGACACCTATGAGGGCGAATTCCATGGCAAGGGCGGCCCGCTCGGTGTCTCTATGCCCTCAGCCCCTTTGCCGATTTGTGATGCTTTCATTGAAGCCGCAGGGCAGTTGGGTATTCCCAAAACCACGGATGTGAACGGTGCGCGGCAGGATGGCGCGGGCTATTACCAGCTTACCCAACGCAACGCCCGCCGGTCCTCCGCTGCTATGGCTTTCCTCGCGCCCGCGCGGTCGCGGCCAAACTTAACCGTGCAGATGCAAACGCAGGGCCGCCGTATCAAGGTTGAGGGCGGCAAGGTGGTTGGTGTCGAAATGGCAGATGGCACCATGATCCATGCGGACCGGGAGGTAATCTTGTCGTCAGGTGCGATCGGCTCTCCTCGATTGCTGCAATTGTCGGGAATTGGTCCTGCTGATCACCTCAAGAGTATCGGGATAGATGTTGTCTTTGACCAACCGGAAGTGGGATTGAACCTGCAAGATCACCTCGACCTCTACGCGATCTGCGAGGTGACGGGACCGCACACATATGACCGTTACGCCAAACTGCACCTCTCTGCCTTCGCTGGCCTGCAATATCTGTTCACGCGAAAAGGTCCTGTCGCATCTAGCCTCTTTGAAACAGGCGGCTTTTGGTACGCGGATGAAAACGCGCGGTCTCCTGATATTCAAATGCACCTTGGCCTAGGGACGGGGATCGAGGCGGGCGTTGAAGCCATGCCGAATGGCGGTGTGACGCTGAATGCATGCCACCTGCGTCCAAGGTCGCGCGGGTCCGTGCGTCTGAAGAGTGACAACCCAGCGGATATGCCGTTGATCGACCCCAACTACCTTTCCGACCCTTATGATCGGGAAATGTCGATCCGTGGTCTGAAGCTGGTTCAGAACATTCTGAGCCAAGACGCGTTGAAGCCTTACATCCTCGCTGAACGTCTGCCAGGGCCCGATGTGCAAACCGATAAAGACTATTTCAACTTCATCTGCGTTCACTCGAAAACGTCGCACCACTGCGCTGGTACCTGCCGTATGGGGAGTGATGACGCAGCTGTATTGGACCCACGTTTGCGGTTCAAAGGGATCGACGGTTTGCGCGTTGCCGATGCCTCGATAATGCCGCAGGTCAATTCCTCTAACACCAATGCGCCTTCGATTATGATCGGCGAAAAGGCCGCCGATATGATCAAACAAGACCAAGGGATGATGCCATGATCCGCCATATTGTGCTGACGAGATTTAAGCCGGATACCTCAGACGAAAAGATTGCCGAAATCTATGCTGGGCTGGCCGGTGTCGCCAAGCGACTAGAAGGCGCACAAGACTTTCGGGGCGGGCGTTCCGAAAGCCCAGAGCAGATTGAGCGCGGGTATATGCACGGTTTCACCATCGATTTTGACGATTGGGCCGCGCTGCAAAGATACAGCGATGACGAAGAACACAAATCATACGGTGCGCAGTTGGTTGAGAATGCTGTCGGCGGGATCGACGGTATCCTGGTTTTGGATTTAGATGTCTAAGGCAAGAGTTGGAAAGCGGAGCTAAACCACTGATGCGTCACCGCCCCACTATATTGGATGTCGCCAAACAGGCCGGTGTCTCAAAATCGACGGTGAGCCTCGTTCTGCAAGGCAATGCCGCCGTCAAAGATTCTACGCGCGTGGCTGTGCGTAAGGCCATGGCGGACATTGGTTATGTCTACAACCGCTCTGCCGCGACGTTGCGATCTGCCTCCTCTGGTTTGATCGGGTTGGTGATCAACGATCTGCGAAATCCGTTCTTTACCGAATTCGCTGCCCTGTTTCAGATGGAACTCGCACGGCACGGCTTTGCGACCGTTCTTGCCAATTCTGACGAAGATCCTGCGCTGCAGGCGCAGATGATCTCATCCTTGGTCGAGCATGGTGTCTCTGGTTTCATCATCTCACCCAGCTATGGCGGCGATGAGGAGGCGTTGGCGATTTTGAATGCAGCCCAAACGCCGACAATGCAAGTTTTCCGATCTTTGGCTGGGCCCGAGTGCCACCACCCGTTCATCGCACCCGACTATCAGCATGGCAGTCGGTTAGCGGCCGAGCATCTGTTTGCCAAAGGCTGCAAGCAAGTGGCCTTCCTTGGAGGCCTAGAAGGGCGCCCCGTGACAGAAGAAAGGATGAGTGGTTACCTTCAGGTTCTAAAGAAACGTGGTGACGAACCAATTATTCTTACCGGCCAAGCCACACGCACCTTTGGTAAAGAGACCATCAGCAAGCTAAGGCAAGACCACCCAGATGTAGACGGTGTCATCTGCTTCAATGACCTCGTGGCTCTTGGTGTTTTGTCAGCCTGTGCAGAAGAAGGCATCGCGGTCGGCGCCGACCTTAAAGTTGTTGGTTTTGACGATATCGAAGACTGTCAGGACAGCTATCCGCCCTTGTCTTCGATTAGCAGTAACATTCCGGAATTTGCAAAAGCGACGGCGCAGCAAATTTTGGGGTGGATCAAAGAGGATGAAAAGCCAAAGCCGTTGGTGCGGTCACCTGTTGAATTGATTGAGCGGGCATCAAGCCGATGAGGCGTTTACGGAGGTTCACACAATGAAAGAGGTTCGCGTTGCAGTGCTCGGGGCTGCCGGCTGGATGGGCCGCGTTCACACGATGGCCTATCAGACGTTCCCGCATTTCTTCGGTGAAAGCGGAGGAACCGCGCGTGTGACCGCTTTGGTCGGCAATGACCCCAATACGATGGATGATCTTGCGTTTCGGGCGCCGGGCGCCAAGCTTCTGACGGACTGGAAAGTGGCGGTGAACGACCCCGAGGTCGATCTTGTCGACATCTGCCTGCCTGACAGCTTCCACTATGAGGTGGCCAAAGCCGCATTATTGGCTGGCAAACACGTATTCTGCGAAAAACCTCTTGCCGACACAGCCGAGCAGGCCAGAGAACTGGCCGACATCGCCAAAGAGAAAGGCATCATCACGCGCGTCGGGCACGCCTTCCCGCGCAACCCCGTGCATGATCTGGCGAAAGAGATCATCGATGCAGGCGAAATCGGTGAGATCAAGCTCTTCAAAGCTTGCCAGCACATCGACATCTACGGTGACCCCTTGGCCCCTTACATGTGGCGGGCGGATGGGGATTTGGCACCAACTGGCATCATTGGCGACACCGGCAGCCATGTGTTCAGCCTCATGGATTTTCTGGTTGGCCGCGTTTCGTCGCTGATTGCGGACTCTTACGTTGTCACCGACAAACGCCCCAAACTCGATGGGTTGGGTTACGGCGATGGCGTTTCGGAAATTCCGGATGGCACCGAATGGGGCAATATCACCAATCCCGATGGCACCAACATCATGTGCACGTTTGAAGGCGGCGCGAAAGGGTTGATCGATTTCAGTCGTGTCGCGACAGGCCGCAAGTTCATCCAGACCTATGAGGTCTATGGCACCAAAGGTAGCCTTGTTTATGACTATGACGAAGTAAACCGCATTCGGTTTTATTCGAATGATGACAAGGCGGGCCGTCGCGGCTTTCGCGAAATCGATGTCGGGCCAGAGCATGAAACTTTTGCCAAGTTCCTGCCGCTTCCGAATTTTGCGCTGGGCTACAACGAAAGCAAAATCATCGAAGTGGCGGAAGTCATAAAATCGATCGCCACCAACCAACCCATGTGGCCGACCTTTGAGAATGGCCATCACATTTGCCAAATCGTTGATGCTTGCATGACATCGTCCGAGCAAAAACGCTGGGTCGATATTCTCTAGTTTGAAAGGACACTCCGTGGCTCTTGCCCTGTCACAAGACATTCTGGATGCGCTCACCGATGTGCAAATGCCGCGGTTGGAGGCGGAGCCTGGTGCACTCGAAACGTTGACGGTGGGCGAACATACAATGCCCGTCTACCGCGCTCAGGCCGTTGTCATTGGCAGCGGCGCGGCAGGTTTGCGGGCGGCGGTGGAAATGAAACGGCGCGGTTTAGACGTCACCATCATCAGCCAAAGCGCATGGGGCGGGACGTCGGCCTGTTCGGGGTCTGACAAGCAAACACTGCACACAGCAAACACCAAAGATCAGGGCGACGATTTTCAGGACATGGCGAAGTCCATTCGAGCCGGTGGCGCAATGGATGAAGACACTGCTTATATCGAGGCCGTCGGGTCCATCCGCGCTATGGCCTCCTTGCAATATCTTGGCCTCCCCTTGCCGCAAGATGATCTTGGCGGAACCTTGCGCTATCAAACCGACCATGATGAGGTTGGTCGCGCGACTTCCTGCGGGCCACGTACCTCTCGACTGATGGTGAAGGTGCTCGCGGAAGAGGCCATTCGGCTCGGCATTCAGTTCTACAACCACACGACTGCGATCAAAGTTCTTAAGAGCGACGGCCATGTCTGCGGCGTGCTTGCCATGCGTCCAAAGCAGATGGATGACGCCAACCCGCTGGGTTTGGCAGTTTACACGTGCGACAAGCTTGTCATCGCTGCCGGCGGCCCAGGCGAGCTCTATCGTGATAGTGTTTTTCCGAATGGGTGTTTCGGCACGTTGGGATTTGCTCTGGAAGCGGGGCTCGAACTCACAAACATCACTGAAAGCCAATTCGGCATCGGAACACGGCGCGAAGGCTTCCCTTGGAACCTTTCGGGGACGTATGTGCAAGTGATCCCGCACATTTATTCGGTTGATGAAGAAGGCGTCGAGCACCATTTCCTCGCAGATTACTACCGAACTACACAGGAAATGGCGTCCAACGTGTTCCGCAAAGGATACCAATGGCCGTTCCACGCCAGCCGAATGCTCAATTTCCAGTCGAGCTTGGTGGACCTCGCGATCTTTCGCGAAGGGGAAAAGGGGCGCAAAGTCTATATGGATTTCAACCGAAATCCCCTTCCCATACCGGGCGATCTAGAATTTGGCGTCGACCGGTTAGACGATGATGTGTCCACTTATCTCAAGACGGCGGGTGCAGATCATGACCTCCCAATTGACCGCTTGAAGCACATGAACCCGCTCGCGATCGAACTCTATAAACGGTACAAAGTCGACATCACCAAAGACCCGTTGGAGTTCGCGGTCAACAATCAGCATATGAACGGTGGCATTGCGGTCGACACCTGGGGGCGTACCAATGTGCCCGGTATCTACGCTGTCGGAGAAGCATCTGGCACCCATGGCGCGACCCGGCCGGGCGGCTCGGCCTTGAACGCAGGGCAGGTGTTCGGCACGCGAGTTGCCGAACATGCGGCGGCGAACACCGCAATGGTTTCAAATGAGACGGACATGGCGAAAGCCGTCCTACACGCGGTCGAAGACTTTAACTCTGCCGCTAGTGAAGACGTTGCCCTCTCGATCAAATCGGTCCGCGATGAGGTGCAGGCCCGAATGAGCGATCATGCCGGTATTTTGTGCACCCCAACCGCCGTCAGAACAGCATTGGGCGACGCCAGAAAACTCAATGCGAAAATTCGAAAAGATGGCATTGCGACATCGCGCAAAAATGAAACCGTTAGAGCCGTGCAATGGCAGCAAATGGCCTTGGCGTCTGAGGCAGTTCTGACGGCTCTGGATGAGTATATTTCTGCCGGAGGCGGAAGTCGCGGAGCCCGCGCGATCTGCGATCCGAATGGGGACTCGCTTCCTGAGTCTGTGCGCGGTCTACTCCATGATCTGCGGTTCCGAGCCGAACGAGACGAAGATAAAGGTGAGCAGATTACCGTTCGATTGACCGGAGATAGCTTTGTCATTGGTCGTCGGGCAAATAGACCCTTTGACGAAAGCGCGAAGTCGTTCTTTGAACGAGACTGGCCAGCATGGTTGACGGGTGCAATTTTTAAATAAGTTCAGAAATTAGGTTTTTGGCGGACTAAGTGAATCCCGCATAACTACTTCGGTGTCTAACTGAATGATTGATGCCGAACCTCTATCTTCAATCAAGTCAACCAAAAGATCTGCCGCACGCCGTCCCATTTCGCGATGAGGCACATGCACGGTGGTCAGAGCAGGGTAGACGTGCTTGGCCAATTCAATATCGTCAAATCCTGTGATCGACACATCTTCGGGAACCTTGATTCCCATTTCGCGAGCCTTGGCGATTGCACCTGCAGCCAAGACATCATTGCCGCACATAACTGCGGTTGGTGTCGGTAACTTCTGCATGAGTTGTTCGAATGCGATAGACCCGTTGTCCAAATCATAGAAGGTTTCAATGATCATATCTGGGTCGACGGTCAGGCCGTGCGCGGTCATACTGTCTTTGATTGCTTCGAGACGAGATTGAGCCCTGTCGTTTCCCTCGACTATCCCAGAAATCACGCCGATATGCCGATGACCTAATTCTATGACCTTGTCGGCCAGAGGGTGCATTGAAGCGCGGTTGTCAAACCCGACACAGGTATGTGTCTGACCGGGTTGCATAGACCACGCTAGAACCGATGGGATGCCCCGTCGTTCCAGATACTGGTATGTTTCTGAGTCGCGCGAATGCCCGATTAATAGGAGGCCATCAGCCCCGCGCGATACCAGCGATTTGATTAATTCTGTTTCAAGTTCCGGACGATAAACATTGCTTGAGACGAGCAAGTTATAACCCTTCTCGTGCAGCGCGACCTGAAAGGCCTGTATCCCGCGTGCAAAAATTGCGTTCTCCATGGTTGGAATGATTGCGCCGATGGTATTGCTGCGGCGCGCTGCCATAGCTCGCGCGTTGAAATTTGGTGTATATCCAAGGTTTTCAACAGCTTCCATGACCTTGGACAAGGTGCTTTTGGAGACTTTTTCTTTCTCGTTGAGACATCTTGAAACCGTGGCCGTCGATACGCCTGCTGCCCGCGCAACGTCTTCAAGAGTTGGTATGGAAGGCTGTCTGTTCATGGTTCCAAAAAACAACTTCGGCTGCTTCGTAAATACTCCAATTTTCGAACTATCGCACATCAAAAAATGTAAACGCTTGCAAAAAACAATTGTAAGCGCTTACAGTGATGTCAGAACCAAGGTCATTGGGAGGTGCCCGTGTTTCTATATGGCTCGCTAATTGTATTCATCATCTTCTTCACAAATGTCGCTTTAGGTGCGTTCGCAGATAGCGCGTTCCTCGGGGACGTGGGGGAGATGTTGGTTCTGTTTGTCGCATCGCTTCTGTTTGTCGTTGCGATTTTGCGAAAGGAAGCTGAACGCGCCGAGAGCGAAGACAGCGAATGAACCCTAAGGGAGGAAAACGAAAAATGGATAAACAAGATCGTATGGAGTTGGAGTCGACAGAACGTCGCAACTTCCTAAAGGTCGCATCAACTGCTGGCTTCACAGCCGCTCTAGTCGCTGGTGCGTCTGGTGCGCTTTGGTCGACAGAAGCCGCTGCACAGTCTGCGAATGAAGAGCGTGAGCGCGAATCTGCTGCTGAGCACATCATGACAATCGCTACGGCTTACGTGCTTGGCGCGTCCCGCAGCTACCCAATCATGCAGCTCGACCTGAAAGAAAACATCCAGAACGCAACAAACGGCAAAGTCTACGTAAAGCTTGCTCCAGGTGGCCAGCTCGGCGCCGGCGGCGCGCTTGTTCAGGCAGTTCAGGGTGGTACAATTCAGGCGGCTCAGCACTCGCTGTCCAACTTCGCACCATTTGCGAGCACAGTTGACCTGATCAACATGCCGTACCTTTGTGGCTCCAACCAGCGCTTCACCAACTTGGTGACATCTGATTTCTGGACCTCCAACGTCACGCCGAAGATCGAAGAAAACGGCTTTAAGCCGCTGTTCTACGTCAACATCGACCCACGGGTTGTTGCGGTGCGTAAGGGTGGTGACGCGGTTATTACTCCAGCTGATATGGAAGGCATCAAGTTCCGCGTGCCGGGTTCTGCGATGCTGCAGCAGTACTACCGCCTCGTCGGCGCAAACCCAACGCCTGTGGCTTGGGGCGAAACACCTTCAGCGATCCAGCAGGGTGTTGCTGACGCGCTTGACCCATCTGTTGGTGCGCTCTTCGTGTTCGGTTTCAAGGACATCCTGTCCCACGTAACCTTCACACAAGCTGTTCCAGACAGTCAGGTTTACTCCTGTAACCTCGAATGGTTCAACTCGATGCCAGCTGACGTCCAAGAGGGCATCATGTGGGGCTCCGAGATGACAGCTCACCAAAACCTTGCCAAGGTTCCATCCGCACGCGCTTACGCAATGGCGGAGCTGGTCAAAGCAGGCGTGGAGTTCCATTCCTTGTCCGATGACCAACTGGCCGAATGGCAGGATGCCGGTGGCTACCAGCGGTCCGAATGGGACGAGTTTAAAGTCGAACTCGCAGGTTCAATGGATAACTTTGAACAAATGGTCGAGGCCGCAGGTACTCAAGGCAAGTACTACGTCCACGACGCATAAGACAGATTGGGCGCCCGCTCGGGGCGCCTAACTTTTCCCATTTTAGCATGTCCTGACAGCCGCACCATTTTGTGTGGGCTCGGTACGTGCATCGAGACGGGGTCCAAAGATGGAAATCCTTCGTAAAATCGACCAAAACGCCGAACGTTGGCTGCTCTTGCTGTTCTACGTGATGCTCGTCATCACAATGGCAATTGAAGTGCTGCGTCGCGAAATCTTCGCCTATTCCTCCATTTGGGGGGAAGAGATCGTGCGCTACTCCTTTATCTACCTCGCGTGGATCGGAGCCGCCGCCGCGGTGAAAGAACGTGCACACATCCGCATCGATGTGATCATGCACTACATTCCGCCGACGCCGAAAACCCTGCTCTACATCTTCGGTGACTTGGTGATGTTGGTTGTCGCGGTCATCGCGCTCTACTGGTCTTACGAAGCCGTGCACGTTTCTTACAAGTTTGGCTCGGTGACGGATGGTCTTCGGATCTCAAAGGTCTGGTTCCTAATGGCTGTTCCATCTGGCTTCTTCCTACTCATTTGGCGTTTGCTTCAATCCTTGCGGCGCGACTTCCATTCGCTTCGGACAGGGGAACCTGTCTACGAAGGCGACACATTGTTTGATTGAGGTGATCTGAATGCTCTGGAATACTGTAAATCAAACGGTCGAACTGGGATGGGACTTCTATGTCCCGGTTCTCCTCTTCGTCGCACTGATCGCTCTGGCGGTGCCGGTTTGGGCTGCTATCGGTTCTGCGGCGATCCTGATGCTTTTGATGTCTGGCGACCTGCCGCTGAGCCTTGTGGGCGAGCGTCTGTTCACCGGCATTGATGCCTTCGCACTTACCGCGATCCCGCTCTTCATCCTCACCGGTGACGTGCTTGTTCGAACCGGGCTCAGTCGAAAGTTCCTCGATGTCGCCGAAGCGCTGACCTGCTTTACCAAAGGCGGCTTCGGCTCTGCGACAGTCCTCGTCTGTGGTATGTTCGCGGCGATCTCCGGCTCCGACGCGGCGGGTGCCGCAGCAGTGGGTCGTATGACAATCGCACGACTGGTAGAGGCGGGTTATCCAAGGCCCTATGCCTGTGCACTGGTTGCTGCGGGTGCTTGTACCGGCATCCTGATCCCACCATCGATCGCCTACATCATCATCGGTCTCGTTCTGGGTATATCGGCGTCCACGCTGTTCCTTGCGGCGTTGATCCCAGGCCTTTGCATCCTTTTTGCGATCTTGATCACAAACCTGATCGTAAACCGCATCTATGCCTACGAAGGCGGTGGAAACCTAACGTTTGGTGAATGGCTCTCCAACTTGGGTCGTGCGCTCAAATCTGGTTGGTATGCGTTCATCGTGCCGGGTATCATCTTCTACGGCATCTTCTCGGGTCGTTTGACCCCAACCGAAGCTGGTGCAACGGCGGTTATCGTCACAATCCTGATGGGCTTCATCCTAGGCACGCTTAAATTTGCGGATTTCCCATCAATGCTCGTCAGTTCCGCTAAGGTGAACGGCGTGATCCTCCCGATCATTGCTTTCTCCGCACCGTTGGCCGAAGCACTGGCGATCATGGGCGTTCCGCAAGGTTTCGTGACCTCTGCGACAAGCCTGACCAACGAACCTTGGCTGTTGATCCTTCTGATGATCGGTATCCTGATCGCATCCGGTTGTGTAATGGAAACCACGCCAAATATTGTGATCTTGGCACCAATCCTCATGCCTCTAGCTGAAAACATTGGTATGAACGAAATTCAGTTCTGCGTTATGATGATTACGGCACTCGGCGTCGGGTTCATTACGCCTCCTCTTGGGCTAAACCTCTTCGTGGTGTCGGGCATAACAGGTGAATCTATCCTCAAAATCGCGGCGCGTGCAGTACCTTTCGTACTCTGCATGTTTGTAGTGGTGTTGTTCATTGCGTATGTTCCAGCAGTGTCCACAACACTTCTGCCAGATATCTATAAGTAGGGAGGCTTCGCGATGGCTGTAGAATACCTTAAAAACGCGGAATTGACGTCATCGAGTGGCGCGTCTGATGTGCATGACACAGTTGTATCGATCCTGTCTGAGATTGAGGCAGGGGGGGATGCGGCGGCTCTGGAGTATGCGGCGAAGTTTGAT
>Ga0189290_100028_pt1 | contig 184852 bp, 190 predicted proteins | sample UW140minimetaG_FD_130318 | JGI IMG/M metagenome (GOLD analysis project Ga0189290, IMG submission 130318) | Marine microbial communities from the Costa Rica Dome - UW140 mini metaG | ecosystem: Environmental > Aquatic > Marine > Oceanic > Photic zone | place: Costa Rica: the Eastern Pacific...
CTGGAAGTCGCCAAAATACTTCGTGATCGCTGCTGTCAGCGTCGTCTTGCCGTGATCAACGTGTCCAATCGTGCCGATGTTCACGTGCGGCTTATTACGTTCAAACTTTTCCTTAGCCATGATTGGGCCCTTCAATTGAGTAAACGGGGCCGGATTGCCCCTTTCATTACCGCGCGCATGTATTGCCCTTTGGGGCATAAATCAAGCGTCGGGTTGATTGCGCGCGCGGATGCCTCCGGCGGAGGTATTTTTGCTCAAAAGAGAATGGGTGTTAAGCTGGAAGTATTTAAGGGAGTCGCAATATGAAATTAGGTGCATTTTCGGTCAGTTTGAATGTGAAGGACGTGGCCGTGAGCCGCGATTTTTACGCTCATTTGGGGTTTGAGGAATTCGGCGGCAATCTGGAGCATGGCTATCTGATTTTGAAGAATGGCGAGACGTTGCTGGGCCTTTTTGGCGGGTTCATTGAGCAGAACACGCTGACGTTTAACCCGGGCTGGGATGCGAACGCGCAGGAGGTTGCGGAGTTTGATGACGTGCGCGAAATCCAGAAGCGGTTGAAGGCGGCCGGGATTGCTCTGAGGGATGAGTGTGATGAGGACGGCTCAGGACCTGCGCATATTTCGCTGTTGGACCCGGATGGAAATGCGATTTTGATCGATCAGCATCGGTGATGGTGGACAAAATGTCGAAAGATCAGCTGGTAGGCTCTTGGGTTTTGCAAGATGGGGCAATGAAGCTTGACCACGTAGCAGAAGAGATCGAACGACGCATTCGCGAAGAATTCAAAAGCATAGCAACAGCAGACTGGTCTGGGTTGTTTGTTGATACCGAAGGAGACTATTGGGAACTTACGTGTCCTAAAAGTGAATCCCACGGAGGCGGAGCGAAGTGCTTGACCAAAATCAACGAAATCGCCGCTCGATCGGTCTATGATTTCTAATGTTCCTTAGGTCGCTATTTATTTTAGCAGATATCAAAACCGGTTGTTCTTTGGGAACCCGTAGGGCGGCCGTTTCCCGACCCCAGCCCGCGCGCCTTTCCAGTCGGTCATATCGGGCTCTGTCCGGGTTTTTCCGCCGCCCATTTCCCAGCTGAGGCCATCGGCCCAGTTGAAGGTCGTGACGTCTGACAAACCACCGTCGAGTTCCAGCGTGCCCTGACGGCCCGTCGCCTTTTTATACTTCTGGATACGCACGCCCTTGCCGCGGCCCATTTCGGGCAGGTCTTCTAGGGGGAAGACCAGCAGTTTAGCATTCTCAGACACCACCGCGACGTGATCGCCCCTGACGCGTTTGCAGATTTTCGCAACCGTGTCTTTGACGTTCAGCACCTGCTTGCCCGTGCGCGTTTGGGCGACGACGTCGTCTTCGGGGACGACGAAGCCGTTGCCTTCCGCAGACGCCACAAGCAGCTTTTCCCCCGATTTATGGGCGAAGATATCGATGATCTCCGCCTCATTCGGCAGATCGACCATTAGGCGCAGTGGCTCACCCATACCCCGCCCGCCGGGCAGGTTGCTGCCGGACACTGTATAGAAACGCCCGTTGGAGGCGAAGACGAGCAGGCGGTCGGTGGTTTCGGCGTGGAAGATGAAGCGTGGGCCGTCGCCGTCTTTGAACTTCAGCTCCCGCGCAAGATCGATATGGCCGGTCATCGCCCTGATCCAGCCCATTTGGCTGAGAACCACGGTGATCGGTTCGCGTTCGATCATAGCCTCCATCGGGATGTCGGCGATGTCCTCAGCTTCAGCAAATTGGGTGCGGCGGGCGCCGCCTGTGCTGTCGCGCCCAAACTCTTTGCGGGTTTCGCGCAGTTGTTCGGCAATCTTGGACCATTGCAGGCCTTCGTCTTCAAGCAGGTCTTCGAGGTCGGCGCGTTCTTTCATCAGATCGTCGCGCTCTTTCAAGAGCTCGATCTCTTCGAGGCGACGCAAACTGCGCAGGCGCATGTTGAGGATGGCTTCGGCCTGCGCCTCGGTCAGGGAGACCTCTGGATCGGCATCCTCCGTGATTGGGGAGACGTAATCCTTCTCGGACGTGGCGCGGGGGTGATCGAGCGCCCAGTCTTCGATCATCAGGGCCTTTTTTGGGTCGTCATCATAACGGATGATGTCAATCACGCGGTCGAGATTGAGGAAGGCAACGATGAACCCTTCAAGCACCTCCAAGCGTATGTCGATCTTTTCCATCCGGTGTTGGCTGCGGCGGATCAGAACGTCGCGGCGGTGATCAAGAAACGCGCGCAGCACTTCTTTGAGCGAGCAGACCTTGGGCGTTAGACCGTCGATCAACACATTCATGTTGAGGCTGAAGCGCGTTTCAAGCTCCGAATGTTTAAAGAGCAGGCCCATCATCACTTCTGGATCGACCGTTTTTGCACGGGGTTCGAGGACGATGCGGATGTCATCAGCGCTTTCGTCGCGCACGTCGGTGAGCAATGGCACCTTCTTGGTTTGGATGACCTCGGCGAGCTTTTCGATCAGCTTGGATTTTTGGACTTGATAGGGAATTTCAGTGACAACGGCCTGCCATTGGCCGCGGCCAAGATCCTCGATCTCCCATTTGGCGCGCAGGCGCATCGCACCGCGACCGGTTTTATAGGCCTCCAGAATATTCTCTGGGCTTTCGACGATCACGCCACCCGTGGGGAAATCTGGCCCGGGAACGTATTCCATCAGGGTTTCATCGCGGGCGTTTGGCGCTTTGATTAGATGCAAACACGCGTCTATCAGTTCGTGCAGGTTATGCGGCGGGATGTTTGTGGCCATACCCACGGCAATCCCCGCAGCACCATTGGCGAGGAGGTTTGGATAGGTTGCGGGCAGAACTGAGGGCTCTTCTAGGCGGCCATCGTAGTTCGGGCGGAAATCTACGGCATTCTCGCTGAGACCCACCAAAAGCGCCTCTGCCGCGGAAGTCATCCGCGCTTCGGTATAGCGAGCCGCCGCCGGGTTATCACCATCGATATTGCCGAAGTTACCCTGTCCGTCGACGAGCGGATAACGGACGTTGAAATCCTGCGCGAGGCGTGCCATCGCGTCGTAAATCGCAGCATCACCATGCGGGTGGAAATCACCCATCGTGTCGCCGCTGATCTTAGCGGATTTCAGGAAACCACCCGTTGAGGACAGCTTGAGCCGCGACATGGCGTAAAGGATACGGCGATGCACAGGTTTCAACCCATCGCGCGCGTCCGGCAAGGCACGGTTCATAATCGTGGACAGAGCATAGGTCAGATACCGCTCGCCAATCGCTCGGCGAAGGGGCTCTGTCACATCGGTGTTCTCTTCCTGGAACTCGTCGCTGCTCTCGCTCATGGCAAACGGTGTAGCGGAGCGGTGAAATGGCGTAAAGGCAACAACGGTGCGCCTTTCCGGTTTTTCCCCTTATCGCACGCATAGGTAGTTTGATAACTTCGATTCGTTGCCAACAATCCTGCCGATTTCCCGGGGGGGGAACATTATGTCAAAATTTGTTTTTGGGACCTTCATGGTCCTAGGACTCGCCTTCTACATCCTGTCCGATGGTCCGGATTTTGTACCGGAAGAACGCGTCGTTGCCGAAGTTGAGCCCGAGATCATTAAAGAACCTGTTGTCGGGGTTGAAGAGATTGCTGTGGTCGAGCCGGTTGAAGACGAACCGGTTGTCGAGGTTCAGACGACACGGGCAGACACTTCTGCACTGTTAAACCTCTCCACAGCCGAACTGACACCAACAGAACCTGAACCGGTGTTCACGTCCTTAGCAACGCCTTTGGCAGAGCCGGAAACCAACGATGCCGACGTTGTGGCGGTGTTGGCGACCCTCGTTGATGATGTAACCAAGGACCTCGCGGTTGAGGTTGCTGCTGTTGAGCCCGATCTTGATATGCGTTTTGTTTCTGGATCGCGCGTGAACATGCGCTCTGGTCCCGGAACAAACTACTCTGTACTCGATACCTTGGACGGCGGAACGGCCGCAGAAGTTCTAGAAGTCGATACCAGCGGTTGGGCCCGCATCCGTCTACCCGACTCCAATCGTATCGGATGGATGGCCGAACGCCTTTTGACCACTAACTAAGCGCCGACTTGCCCTTTCCCACACTTCAGTGCAGGGAGAGGCCATGACACAGAAATCAGTCCTTATCACCGGTTCTTCATCTGGCATCGGATATGATGCCGCCCACGGTTTACGTGACGCCGGATGGCGCGTCTTTGCGAGTTGCCGAAAACAAGCCGACTGCGACCGCCTGATCACAGAAGGGTTCGAAAGCCCTTTGATCGACTATACCGACAGCAATACGCTCGCCAATGGATTGGCAGAGGTGTTGGAGGCTACTGGCGGCACGCTCGATGCGCTTTACAACAATGGTGCCTACGCCTGCCCCGGGGCAGTCGAAGATTTGCCGCGAGGCGCTTTGCGGGAAATCTTTGAAACCAACCTTTTTGGACTGCATGAACTGACTACAATGGTCATCCCTGTGATGCGCAACCAAGGGTATGGCCGTATCGTGAACTGTTCCTCGGTTCTTGGCATGGTGGGGATGAAGTGGCGCGGCGCCTATGTCGCAACGAAGTTCGCGATGGAGGGTCTGACAGACGTTCTGCGGATCGAAATGGAAGATACGCCCATTGACATCATCCTGATCGAACCGGGGCCCATTACCTCTGACATCCGCCAAAACGCGATCCCCCATTTTGAGAAATGGATCGATTGGGAAAACTCCGCCCGTTCCCGTTTATACGCGGCCCTACGTGACCGCCTCTACACCGACACAGGGCCAGACCCCTTCGAATTGCCAGCGTCTGCGGTGACAAAGAAATTACGCCATGCGCTTGAAAGTAAGCGACCAAAGGCGCGGTACTATGTGACCACCCCGACCTATATGATGGGAACATTCCGCCGCATTCTTTCGACACGCATGCTGGATCGGATCATTTCGAAGGGCTGACCCCTTTCCTTTACACCCACGCCTGCTACATCGCCTGAGACAAATGAAAGGACCAAAAGATGCGCGACGATCCTCTATTCTATCTGGTCCTTTTTGCGGTTCTGATCGTCGCAGGGATCCTTTTGCTCGGGATCGGCACCTTTGGCAGAGGTGGAGAGTTCAACAAGAAATACGCCAACAAGATTATGCGTTGGCGGATCGGAGCCCAATTCATAGCGGTCGTATTGATCCTGTTCTATGTCTGGGTACGCGGAGGAAATTGACGTGGTCGTTCTAAACAAAATCTACACCAAAACTGGTGATGCCGGTGAAACCGCACTTGGCAACGGCGCGCGGGTGGCAAAGCACTCTTTGCGGGTCAATTCCTATGGGACAGTTGATGAATTGAACGCCACAGTCGGCCTCGCGCGGCTTCACGCCGAAGGTCAAGCCGACGACATGCTCGCGATGATCCAGAATGACCTCTTCGATCTCGGCGCTGATCTCTGCCGCCCAGATATGGAAAAGGATCACGAGTCCGAATACCCCGTTTTGCGCATGTCAGCCGCCCAGGTTGAACGTTTGGAATCAGAACTGGACGAAATGACACAAGCGGTCGAACCTTTGCGCAGCTTCATATTACCCGGCGGGTCGCCTTTGGCCGCTCATATGCACCTGTGTCGTACCGTCGCACGCCGCGCGGAACGGCTGACGGTGGAACTTGCGACAGTGGAATCAATCAACCCTTCGGCGGTAAAATACCTAAACCGCCTGTCTGATTGGTTCTTTCAGGCCAGTCGGATTGCAAATGATGACGGCCGGAATGACGTTTTGTGGGTCCCCGGCGCCAACAGGTAGCGATAACGCTGCGTAGTTCGTGAAATTTTGGCGAAATTTTTCATTCTGACGTCGATTTTTGATTGTCATCGCGATTGCGACTCTACTACACCTTCGCTGAAACCGTTCCGAAATTCTGCGGAACCCTTGCGAGGAGATATGCAAGATGAAGGTCTTGGTACCTGTCAAACGCGTGATCGACTACAACGTAAAAGTTCGTGTTAAGGCGGACGGCAGCGGTGTTGATCTTGCGAACGTCAAAATGTCGATGAACCCGTTCGACGAAATTGCTGTAGAAGAAGCGATCCGTTTGAAAGAAGCTGGCAAAGCCGATGAGGTTGTTGCCGTTTCTGTCGGCGTGAAGCAGGCACAAGAGACTTTGCGGACTGCTTTGGCGATGGGTGCCGACCGCGCCATCTTGGTTGTTGCAGCAGATGATGTGCACAACGACATCGAACCGCTCGCGGTTGCCAAAATACTCAAAGGCATCGTTGATGAGGAACAGCCTGGTCTGGTTCTTTGTGGCAAGCAGGCGATCGACAATGATATGAACGCAACCGGCCAGATGCTCTCTGCTCTGTTGGGTTGGTCGCAAGCAACCTTTGCCTCTGAAGTTGACGTCGATGGTGACAGCGCCGTTGTGACCCGCGAAGTTGACGGCGGTCTACAGACAATCAAGGTCAAGATGCCGTCCATCGTGACCGTTGACTTGCGCTTGAACGAACCGCGCTATGCATCGCTTCCAAACATCATGAAAGCGAAAAAGAAGCCATTGGACGAGAAGACACCTGCCGACTACGGCGTTGATGCCTCTCCTCGTCTTACAGTGGTGTCCACGAAAGAGCCGGAAGCGCGTTCCGCCGGTATCATGGTTGGCTCTGTTGATGAGCTTGTAGAGAAACTCAAAGAAGCGGGGGCTGTATAATGGCTGTTCTTCTGATTGCTGACGTAAACGCGGGCGAGCTGTCCGTTGACGCAACTGCAAAAGCTGTTTCCGCGGCTGGTGCATTGGGTGACGTAACTGTGCTGTGCGTTGGTGCAAACTGCAAAGGCGCTGCGGATGAAGCTGCGAAGATCGACGGCGTTGCCAAAGTTCTTTGCGCGGAAGACGCTGTTCTGGGCCACCAGATGGCAGAGCCGGCCGCCGACCTGATCGTATCTCTGGCTGGTGACTACAGCCACATTGCAGCACCCGGCACAACAGATGCGAAAAACATCTTGCCGCGCGTTGCGGCATTGTTGGACACACAGATCATCTCTGAAGTGACCGCAATTGTGGATGGTGACACATTTGAGCGCCCAATCTACGCCGGTAACGCAATCCAGACTGTTAAGTCCGGCGATGCAACAAAAGTTATGACCATCCGGACAGCCGGCTTTGACGCGGCAGGCATGGGTGGTTCTGCTTCTGTTGAAGCGATCGGCGCCCCTGCTGATCCAGGACTGTCCTCTTGGGTTGAAGACAAGGTTGCCGAAAGCGATCGCCCTGAACTGACATCTGCCGGTGTTGTTGTCTCCGGTGGTCGTGGCGTTGGCTCCGAAGAAGACTTCGCGCTGATCGAAGGCCTTGCTGACAAGTTGAACGCGGCTGTTGGTGCGTCTCGTGCGGCGGTCGACAGTGGCTACGCGCCAAACGATTGGCAGGTTGGCCAAACTGGTAAAGTTGTGGCACCTGACCTTTATGTTGCTGTCGGCATCTCCGGTGCGATCCAGCACTTGGCTGGCATGAAGGACTCCAAAGTCATTGTTGCGATCAACAAAGACGAAGAAGCTCCAATCTTCCAAGTTGCTGACTTCGGTTTGGTTGCTGACCTCTTCGACGCGGTTCCTGAGCTCACATCCAAGCTGGGCTAATCGGCAATGAACCAATTCAGAAAGGCCCGCCAAATTGCGGGCCTTTTTCGTTTCTACATCCGCGGCGCGAGCATCGCCTTTCGCAAAACAGGCAAAAGATGCTGACAGGCTTCCTTGTGGCACGCCACGCCCAACATTTCTGACGCAGCTTTAGCTTGCATCGCGGAATAGAACATTCCGACGGTCCCTCGCTCCATCGCAATTTTTGACGGTGTTGCGTCCACTACATCCATCACCATCGGTCGCAACTCATCGACCATCGCTTCAGTGCTAAAAAGTGGGTCAGATTGCATCGGGTTCTTCTTTTTGAACCAAGGTTCGTTGTTGAGAGAATCTTTCGAGAACCACAACAAAACCACCCGCGGTCCGATCTGAGTCAGCATATTCTTCATCCGCGCAACCCAACCTTCCCGCAGTTCTTGAACGACAATATCAAAACGCTCCGGCGATTTTTCGTAAAGGCAGCTCAGCATATGGCGCGTGAAGGTGAAGTCAGAGAAATCCACATCGTTATAAATCGCCTCCATCACCGTTGAGGCCCGCAGGAACCGGTCGTTCCGTCGCGGGTGGACCGAGTAAAATCGGTTCGAAAGGTAATTGGCACCCATCACCTGCACCACCGTCACGTCCGCATCGTGGCACGCTGCCATGATCGTTGGGTCATTGACGAAGGTATCGACACCGCCGTTGACGCATCCAAAATTGACGCAAGTTTGCTTCAGAGCATCCTCAACCAAGGCTGGAAGAGGTTGATCAATGAATTTCCCGTATGTCTCTGTCCCGCCAAGAAAGGCGATATAAGGCTGATCCAAACGTCGTCGCGGCCCCCTGAAAAAGATACGCGACATTCCATACCTACACGGAGCGTAGGATAACCCCCCGCCATCAACGATTTCATGTTTCATAAAACTCTTTCCCGCCACATATTTCGTTACACCCGGGATGCAGTCTTGCCTAAAGCTCTTGCGAATTTGCTAAAGTCCGCTTTTGATCCAATTTTTACGTAACTGCCAACCTTGAATGATCCGAAGGGCGAGGCATAAGGTGAGGGCATCAGCAGGAGACGATGGCATGACGATCAGACAAGTTGGTATTGTGGGCGCAGGCCAAATGGGGAATGGCATTGCTCATGTCTTCGCGTTGTCCGGCTACGACGTTATGATGAACGACATCAACGAAGATGCCCTACGCAGCGCCGTGGCGTTGATCGACAAAAACCTCGAACGTCAGGTTTTAAAGGAAGCCATTTCTACGGCGGACAAAGCGGCGGCAATGTCGCGGATCAAGACGACGGCCGCTTTGGCGGAGTTGGGACCAAGCGACCTGATTATCGAAGCGGCAACAGAACGCGAGACGATCAAGACGGCGATTTTTGAAGACCTGATGCCGCATATCAAGCCGGAAACGATCCTAACATCGAACACCTCATCGATTTCGATCACGCGCTTGGCATCGCGCACCGATCGACCTGAAAAATTCTTGGGGTTCCACTTTATGAACCCAGTTCCCATCATGCAGCTTGTGGAGTTGATCCGCGGGATCGCAACGGATGAAGCGACTTTCAATTCCTGCAAAGAGGTCGTCGACACATTGGGTAAGACCGCCGCAACGGCGGAAGACTTCCCAGCTTTCATCGTGAACCGCATTTTGATGCCAATGATCAACGAAGCAATCTACACGCTCTATGAGGGGGTTGGCTCGGTACAGTCTATTGACACGTCGCTAAAACTTGGGGCGAACCACCCTATGGGGCCATTGGAACTCGCGGATTTTATTGGTCTGGATACCTGCCTTGCGATTATGAACGTGTTGCATGATGGGCTGGCGGACACGAAATATCGTCCTTGCCCGCTACTGACAAAATATGTTGAGGCTGGATGGCTCGGACGAAAAACAAAGCGCGGTTTCTATGACTATAGCGGTGATAAACCCGTTCCGACGCGCTAGGACTTACCTAAAGAAAGCGTGTGATCGCGAAGCCACGCCATGAACTCCCGCGGGTTTGAGAGGCGCGTTTCGACCTCTGAGTGGTCAATCGCACTTCCAACGATTGGTGCTTGAGGTTTTCCGCAAGCTTTGACGATTTCGTGGATTAGCAGACCCTGGCGTAGCGTTGCCGAAATCTGGTTGGCCATCTGATAAGCTCGGGAGTTCTGTCCAGGGAAGAAGCAAGGAACCACGGTCGCGCCGGATGTTCTGATCATTTTAGCCGTGAACACATTCCATTCCGCATCGACTGCCGGACCGTACATGGTTTCGCTGGCCGCCACACCGCCCGCAGGAAACAGAGCGACTACCCCCCCGGCTTTCAAATGCGCCATGGCTTGTTTGCGCATCTCAAGAAATTTTTGTTGGGCGTCCTCTTCATGCGGGAAAGGAACAGGGATCAGAAAGGCCGCGGCCTCAGGATCGATACCGGTCAACACTGATCGTGTCAGAATCCGGTAATCGCGGCGTCGGTTTCCGATCAGTTCAGCAAGGATCATCCCGTCCACCATCCCATGCGGATGATTGGCTACAACAATGACCGGACCAGTCGCTGGAATATTCTCGAGTTGTTCAAGCGGCGTATGCAATTCGATCCGCATGACGTTCAAACACGCCCGCCAAAAACCATGCCCTTTAACCGCTGGCCGACGCTCAAACTCAGTGATCATTCTCACAATTGAGACTTTACCCGTTAGCCACTCAATGGTTCTAATGGTTTGTCGCTTGAACGGATTTTCGAATGTATTCGAATAGGTCAGCGCATCGCGGTCATAAATTCTTCCACGTGTTTGTTCTGCCTCTGGAGCGGTCTCATTCTGTGAAATCGATTCAGACAAATGCGGTCCCGAAGTAAAATACCGGTTAAGACTAGTCGTCTTCGCCAAATTTGTCATTGACGAGATCAGTCAAAGCAACGGCAAGTTCGTCTGCCTGTGCTCCTGAGGTCTCAACTTCGATGTGGGTGCCGATGGTCGCCGCCAGCATCAAGAGGCCCATGATGCTGTCGCCATCCGCTTCCATGCCATCCTTCGAAATCGTGGCAGAGGCATCATACATCTCGACCACTTCGACCAATTTAGCCGAAGCGCGCGCGTGCAAGCCTTTGATGTTCTGAATTTCGAGTTTCAATTCAGCCATAGATCTAATGCGCCCGTACCGTTTGCGCGTCGATATATTTATGCGCAGCCTTCAAGGCGGCGTCTACGGCATCACCAATTGGCTTCTTTCGCGACTTCGCCAGCTTGATCAACATCGGAAGGTTCGCGCCATACATGATCCGGCGCTTATCGGCGGAGCACGCTCTGAGCGAAAGGTTCGACGGTGATCCGCCAAACATATCGGTCACAACGACAACCCCATCGCCGCTATCAACATCATTGGCGGCTCGGCAAATTTCATTTTGTTTTGCGCTACGGTCGTCATCGGCCGCAATGGTAATCGCCTCAACACCTGTTTGAGGACCCACCACATGCTCAATCGCGGCGAGATATTCTTCGGCCAACCTGCCGTGGGCGACGATTACGATACCAATCAAGCCTTAACTCCTTGCTGGATCACTTCAGGGGCGATGCCCTGACGCTCCAGTTCCCGATGCCTTATTGATACCTGCCAGCCGTCTTGCGCAAGGGTCGTCGCAATTTTTTTTGCAAGTGCGACCGATCGGTGCTTTCCACCCGTACAGCCAAAGCCGACCGAGAAGTTTGCGCGGCCTTCATCGACGTGGCCAGGCAATACGGTCTTTAGCAGATTGAGGCTTCCTTCATAGAATGGCTCAAACCGTTCGTCTTCCGCGATATACGTGACAACGTCCTCGTTCGTCCCATTTTCCTGACGCAGCTTTTCATCCCAATGTGGGTTCCGCAAAAACCGACAATCGAGAACCATGTCCAAACCTCGGGGCAATCCGCGCTTGTAGGAGAAAGACTGCACCGAAATGCTTAGTCGCTGCTCTGCAGGTGCGCCAAAGTAGTGCTCCACCTCTGCCTTTAGGTCATGTGGGGAGAAGGATGTCGTATCGATCAGCGCATCAGCCCGCTCTCTGATCGGAACGAGCAGGTCTTTCTCAGCAGCGATCCCATCGAGTGGCCGGCCTGTCGGGGCAAGAGGATGCCGGCGACGCGTTTCAGAATATCGGTTCAGCAACACATCATCAGCGGAATCGAGATAAAGCAATTGAACCTTATCCCCTAAGCGGCGCGAAAGATCCTCAAACGCGTCCAGCAAAGCGGCAGAACTGAAGTCACGATTTCTGACGTCTAGCCCAAGAGCAAGCGGTTTGTCATGCGCACCCTCAAGCAAGCGGGGAAGCAAAGACAAAGGAAGGTTATCGATGACTTCAAATCCGAGGTCTTCCAGCGTGTTGATTGCAGTTGACCGCCCAGCCCCAGAGGGGCCGGTAACGAGTAGGATCGCAGGGAGCGTCCGTTCGGGTTTCATTGATGCGGTCATAGAGTGCTCCTGCCATGGCGCATCAAAAGCCACAGCGATGCCGCGAAATGTATTCCTTCGACCCTGTAAAACAAGGGGTATGTGTGTCCCATTAACGTGAGGTTCTTTTCATCCGGCAACCTCTGGTTCTCCACCTCATCCATTTTAATAACGTAGCGTAGAACCGCGCTATCTGCTGTTGGCGCCTGCAATATCCCCATGCCACGCGCCTCAATCGATCCTCGAATCGCTGGCGGCGAGGACGCAACAACCCCTTCCTCGGTATTGGTCAGATTGGTGCGATCATCCGCAATCAAATCAGCGCCGAATGTTATAAGTTGCAATGCGAGTGCGGACTTACCCGACCCAGAAGCACCTATGATCAGCAGCCCCTTGCCATCGACCGATACGCAAGAGGCATGAACGATCTGTTCCATGATGCTTAGACGGGTAGTCCCACGACGAAACGCGCGCCCAAAGGCTCAGAGGTCATGTCTGCCTCTGTCGGGCGGATGTTCTCAGCCCAGATCACGCCGCCGTGCGCCTCAATGATCTGTTTGGAGATCGCCAAACCAAGCCCAGAGTTGTTGCCGAATTGCCCTTCAGGACGTTCAGAGTAAAAACGCTGGAACACCTTACTCAAAGCTTCATTCGGGATACCAGGGCCAGTATCTTCAACAACAACAAGAACGCGATTCTCACGCTGCCGCGCCCAGACTCGGATCGCATCTCCATCTTCGCAAAAGGAAATCGCATTAGTGATCAGGTTCACAAACACCTGTGCCAAGCGCCCTTCAAGGCCAACGACCGTAATCGGCTCTTCGGGAATGTCAGCGATGTATTCGATGCCTTTGTCCCGTGCTTCCTTACCCAGAAACTCATTGAGGTTTCCGAGCATTTTCAGAAGATCGAAGGATTCTTCTTGTTCGCGGACGAGTTCACTATCCAATCGCGATGCGTTCGAGATATCGCTGACCAAACGGTCCAATCGGCGCACATCGTGTTCGATTACTTCCAGTAGCCGCTCGCGTTGATCGTCGCGTGTGGCGACACGCATTGTCCCGACTGCAGAGCGCAACGAGGCCAGCGGGTTCTTGATTTCATGAGCGACATCTGCGGCAAACTGTTCATTGCCTTCGATCCGCTCGGACAGGGCCTGAACCATGCCACGCAATGCACCAGACAGGCGGCCGATTTCATCGGGCCGACCAGTCAGATCAGGAATGCGGACCTGCGTAGGTGACAGCTTACGCGCGTTCTTGTCTCGGCCCAACTCTGCCGCCGCTGCAAGGTCCGCCAACGGGTTCGCGATCGTGGAAGCCAAGACCAAACTCAAACCAACACTGATGAAAATACCGACCAAGAACAGGCGTAAGACCTGCTCCCTTTCGCGACGAACCAATGCATCAAGCTCACCCGCAGCGCTCGAAATCGCGACGGCACCAACGGGGCTGTCGCCTTGCATTACTGGTGTGATGACAACAAAAGTTGTACCCGACGCATCGTTTTGAGTCTGAACACTGGTCCCCATGTTCATGGCGCTCAGGACCGCATCCTGATCTGGGCCACCCCGCTCTTCCCGCCAATCGCCAAAGATGTTGCGGAAACCGTTGGCAACCCCATTCCAAGTGGACGCCAGAAAATCTGTCAAAATCGTATCGCTTTCATTGCGGTTGAGCCCGGAAATAGATGAGACATCGGCGGCTCCGACGGCCGATGCAACTAGTGTGCCATCCGCATCGAAAACAGCAACGTCGATTCCGCCACGCAGGTCCATCTGCTCTAAGGTCTCGACGACATCGATGCCATCGCCCGTCATGAGGTTAACAGGAACCGTCGCAGGCATCCGTGCCTCCAGCACGTCAGCGATCAGTTCAGCCTCATTCACCAGCCCATTGGCACGTTGATACGCAAGATTATCGCGCGAGGGGTTGAGATACAGAACCCCCGCGATCAACAAGATCATGGCGATCAAGTTGAAGGTGATAATTTTTCGAGCGAGGGGTGACTTGCGTAGATTGTACAAACCGCGCTTGCGGCGACCTTCCGCAAGCTCGTTGTCCCCAACCCCTTGGGGCTGGACCCAATCGTCACCCAAAACGACGTCTGGCGTGCCTGCATCTTTCTTAGCGGCACGCCGGACAGAGTTTAGATCACGAACGTCAATTTCAGTGACGTCGGACATCAATTACTCTTCGTTGTAGCGGTACCCAATCCCATACAGTGTTTCGATCGCCGAAAATTCATCGTCGGCCATGCGCATTTTCTTACGAAGGCGTTTGATGTGGCTATCGATTGTACGGTCATCCACATAAACCTGATCGTCGTAGGCAACATCCATCAACTGATCGCGGCTTTTCACGAAACCAGGGCGCTGCGCCAGAGCTTGAAGAAGCAAGAATTCAGTCACTGTCAGTGACACATCTTTGCCTTTCCACTTCACGGCGTGACGCAAAGGATCCATCGTCAGCTCACCGCGCACCATGACTTTGGTGTCTTCGGTTTCCTCGATGGTTTCGCCACTGATGGCGTCCTGACGGCGCAGCAACGCGCGAATGCGTTCGACCAAAAGACGCTGCGAGAACGGCTTTTTCACATAGTCGTCTGCGCCCATACGAAGGCCCAGAACTTCATCGATCTCATCATCTTTGGAGGTGAGAAAGATAACCGGCATGGAGGTTTTCTGACGCAAACGCTGCAACAGATCCATCCCGTCCATGCGAGGCATTTTTATATCCAAAACAGCCATATCCGGCATGCGCTTGTTGAACGCATCCAGAGCAGCCTGACCATCGTTATATGTTTCTACTTCGAAGCCTTCGGCTTCTAATGTCATCGATACGGACGTCAGGATATTCCTGTCGTCATCGACCAAGGCAATTTTAGACATGGGTTTGACCCTTACTGCTTATTTATTTGTTTTGACCTGCTTTTACTGATGTTTCGCCATTTTAAGGCCTCGAATCAATCCCTAAACACGAATCAGCCTGAATCCCGTGCCTTATTTGCGGCACTAAAGGCTAAGTAATGGCTAAAATGCCTCACCCATGAGCACCACTCCAAATTGATTGCGCTAACACCGAAATGGTTGCGCTAACGCCTGAAATAAGGGGGTTTGCCTTAAGGTTTGCAATGTTAAGACGAGGCTACGTAATCAATTTTGGCACTGCAGAAAAAGGAATGCACCCATGGACCATGGAACGGTCAACCCGCAGATGAAACTTGAAGATCAAGGCATCAAAGGGCTTGGGTACGTCTATTATAACTACTCTGAGGAAGAGTTGCAGAAAGCCGCCATCGACAATGGCGAAGGTGTCGAAGGTAAAGGTGGCACTTTCCTTGTGACCACTGGGAAACACACTGGGCGGTCACCAAAAGACAAGTTTGTCGTCCGTACACCTTCGGTTGAAGATACGATCTGGTGGGAAAACAACCCTTCCATGGAGCCTTCAAAGTTCGACGCGCTCTACGATGACATGCTCGCCCATATGGAAGGCGGCAGCTACTACGTGTCTGACCTTTTTGGCGGGGCCGACCCGACGCACCGCCTGGACGTGCGCGTTGTAACAGAACTTGCATGGCACGGTTTGTTCATCCGTCACTTGCTACGCCGCCCAGAAGTGGACGAGTTGGCAAACTTTGCACCGGATTTCACGATTATCAATTGCCCAACGTTCAAAGCTGATCCTGACAAGCACGGCTGCCGGTCTAAAACGGTCATCGCGCTGAACTTTGATCGCAAGTTGATCCTGATTGGCGGCACCGAGTACGCGGGCGAAAACAAGAAGTCTGTTTTCACACTACTCAACTACCTCCTGCCGGAAAAAGGCATCATGCCGATGCACTGCTCCGCCAACCACGCGCCGGGTAACCCTGTTGATACGGCGATCTTCTTTGGTCTTTCAGGTACAGGAAAAACAACCCTCTCCGCCGATCCCAGCCGCATGTTGATCGGCGACGATGAACACGGCTGGTCAGAACGAGGTACGTTTAACTTTGAAGGCGGCTGCTATGCGAAGACCATCGGGTTAGACCCAGAAGCGGAGCCGGAGATCTACGCCACGTGCTCCATGCCACATACCGTCATTGAGAACATGGTGTTCGATCCGGACACGAAAGAATTGGATTTCAACGACGACAGCCTGACCGCAAATATGCGCTGCGCCTATCCGTTGCACTACATCTCCAACGCTTCCGAAAGCGCGCTGGGTGGACACCCGAAGAACATCATCATGCTCACTTGTGATGCGTTCGGCGTTCTGCCTCCGATCAGCCGTTTGACACCAGCTCAGGCGATGTACCACTTCCTGTCCGGCTTTACGTCAAAAGTCGCCGGCACAGAACGAGGTGTGACGGAACCAGAGCCGACATTCTCTACCTGTTTTGGCGCACCATTCATGCCACGCCGACCAGAGGCCTACGGCGACCTCTTGCGCCAGAAAATCGCTTCCCATGGTGCAACCTGTTGGCTTGTGAATACGGGTTGGACTGGCGGGGCATACGGCACTGGTTCACGGATGCCTATCAAAGCGACACGTGCACTGCTCGCAGCGGCCCTTGACCAATCGCTTGTCGAAAACCAGTTCCGCAAAGACCCGAACTTCGGCTTTGAAGTTCCGATGACTTGCGAAGGCGTTGACGACCAGCTTTTGAATCCGCGTGAAACATGGGCGGACAAAGACGCTTATGATGCGCAGGCGGCGAAACTGGTCGAGATGTTCAGCGACAACTTTGAAAAATATGTCCCTTACATCGACGAAGACGTCAAAGCCGCGGCGATTGGCTAAGACCTTCCAAAATCCAAGAAAACAGATCAGGCTGTGGTATCCGCGGCCTGATTTGCATTTAAAGAAGGTTTCGCGGCCAAAATTTCGCTGCGACATATTTGTTCAAATAATATATTTGGGTTGAATTAATATTGCGCCGCGACTGCAAAGAGATTATTTCTGCGACTGCAAAAAGGAGTCGCACATGCCACATGACGGTCAAGATATGCCAATGACACCACCTGTCCTATTGCCCGACCTACTGGACCTTACGGCAGAAGCTGTTCCAGCCGCAGAACATGTCTTGGAGATCGCTCTCGAAGCCGTGCGCGCGACCGTCTCAGTAGATGGCCGCGTGAGTAATGGTTTGATCGAAGCAAACCAAACCGCCTCTCACGGGTTAGCTTGGCTTGCGACGTACGTTGAATCGCTTCGCCAGATGCAAAAGTGGGCGGCAAAACTCGATGGCGAAGGGAAATTCGGTGAAACCGAACAACTGATCCACCAAATCGCGTTCGGTGAATATCTTCTGCAAATCCAAGGCGGCATTCAAATGAACCAAGGCGAAATCCTGCGCTTGCAGGATTTGGATATCGACCTTGGTGAGACGTTTGAAATCGAAGCTGTGGAAACACTCATGGCCTCCGGCAACACGCAAGCCGCGCGCAGCCGTTTGGCCGTCCTGATCGAAGAAACCTCTGCCAACCTCACTGTCGGTGCCTCCGGCCTTGACGAAGAGTTGGAGATGATCCGCGAACAATTCCGTCGGTTCAGCGTCAACCGCGTCGAGCCCTACGCGCACGAATGGCACCTGAAGGACGAATTGATCCCGATGGAGATCATCGAGGAAATGGCAGAGCTCGGCGTCTTTGGCCTTACGATCCCAGAAGAATTTGGCGGCTTTGGCCTCTCCAAGGCGTCCATGTGCGTCGTTTCCGAAGAACTGTCGCGAGGTTACATCGGTGTCGGGTCGCTCGGCACACGATCTGAGATTGCTGCGGAGCTTATCATCTGTGGCGGCACAGATGAGCAAAAGGCAAAATGGCTGCCCGGCCTTGCGTCCGGTGAAATCCTCCCAACGGCTGTGTTCACCGAACCGAATACGGGTTCAGACCTGGGAAGCCTCCGCACCAAAGCGCGCAAAGAAGATGATGATTGGATCATCAGCGGCAACAAAACATGGATCACCCACGCGGCCCGGACCCATGTGATGACCGTGCTCGCCCGCACAATCCCCGACACGGATGACTACAAAGGCCTGTCCATGTTCTTGGCAGAGAAAACACCCGGCACGGATGAAGATCCGTGGCAGGATCCTGGTATTTCCGGCGGCGAGATCGAGGTGCTCGGGTATCGTGGCATGAAAGAATACACGCTGAATTTTGACGATTTCAAAGTAAATGGTGAAAACCTGCTTGGTCAGGTCGAAGGCCAAGGTTTCAAACAGCTGATGCAAACCTTTGAAAGCGCACGTATCCAAACCGCAGCCCGCGCGGTCGGTGTGGCACAATCTGCATTGGACGAGGGGCTGCAATATGCCCGCGACCGTAAGCAATTCGGCAAGGCGCTGATCAACTTCCCACGGGTATCCGGCAAGCTCGCGATGATGGCCGTTGAAATCATGATCGCGCGGCAGCTGACCTATTTCTCAGCCCACGAAAAAGACAATGACCGCCGCTGTGATCTAGAGGCCGGTATGGCCAAGCTTCTTGGTGCGCGCGTCGCTTGGGCCTGTGCGGACAACGCGTTGCAAATCCATGGCGGCAACGGGTTTGCGCTGGAATACAAGATCAGCCGAATCCTGTGCGATGCACGTGTCCTGAACATCTTTGAAGGTGCGGCAGAAATCCAAGCACAGGTGATTGCACGCCGCTTGTTGGGCTAAACCGAACACAATTTTGAAATGAATAGCGCAGTCGAGAGTTTTCTTTCGATTGTGCCCTTGTCTCGCCCTGAATGGCCTCCATTCTCTTAGCCGTAGGTTAAGGCGATTCTGATGCAAACCATCTTGTTGACGGGCATTACCGGTTACATCGCGAAACACATAGCGGCACAACTCCTCGATGCAGGCTATGCCGTGCGTGGGTCGATGCGATCCATGAAGCGTGTGCAAGAGGTGAACGCGGCGATTGCTAAAGGGGTATCTGATCCAAGCGTTCTGACACGGCTCAGCTTTTGCGAATTGGACCTGTCGAAAGACATCGGCTGGAACAACGCTGCGATGGGGGTGGATGCAATCATTCATACCGCCTCTCCTTTTCCGATGACGCCCCCCAAAGACGAAAACGAACTGATCAAGCCCGCAGTTGACGGCATGATGCGCGCCATAAAAGCAGCAGCGGAGGCTCAGGTTGATCGTGTCATCATCACGTCCTCAACAGCTGCCATTTCCGGTTCACCACTTCCGCAAGGCAAAGAAGCATATGACGAGGCTGATTGGACCAACACGGAAGAGAAAGGCGTTGGCGCTTACGCAAAATCCAAAACTTTGGCGGAACGGGCCGCTTGGGACTTTGTCGAAACGCAAGCCCCTCAGATCAAACTGACGTCGATCAATCCCGGCTTTGTGCTCGGCGCGCCGCTTGATACGCAATATGGCACGTCGGTCGCCGTCATAGAGCGCATCCTGCGCGGCAAAGATCCGATGGTGCCCGATATTGGCTGGAACTCCGTTGGAGTCAAAGACGTGGCCGCGTTGCATGTAAAGGCGCTTCAGGATGACGGAAGCATTGGTCAGCGCATCGTGGGAGTCGACCGGTTTGTACCCTTTGTTGAATTGGCCGAATGGATCAAAGCCGAATACCCAAACCGCCGCATCGCGACAAAGGTTGCGCCGCATGTGCTGATCAAGGCGCTCGGTCTCTTTGACCCGGCTGTGAGAGAGATCACGTCGCAACTTGGCGTGGTTCAGGAGGCTGATAACGCGAAGGCGACAGAATTGTTGGGCCGAGAGTTTTCAGACGTGAAGGAGAGCGTTTTGGAAACCGCGCGTTATCTCGTTGAGAAAGAAATCGTGTGAGGTATTTCTCGCTGGCTGTGCCGGTTCTTCTAGCGGCCTGCAATGAAGACGAGACAGTGTCGGGATACGTCGGCGACAGCACGATTTTCGCGCTTCAGTCCATCAACGAACAACCATTCCAAGCGAGCGCCACGATTGATTTGTCAGAAACTGGAAAAGTATCTGGCGAAGGGCCCTGTAACAGTTACTCCGCCGAACAATCCGCTCCCTACCCTTGGTTTGACCTCGGACCGATTGCCGCGACCGAACGCGCTTGCGAAAAATTGCCCGCGGAAGGGACGTTTTTTCAGGCGCTCGAGAGAATGACTATCGCGGAGGTCAACGGCCCGATCTTGATCCTGACCAATGACGCCAAGGAAGAAATGGTGTTTGAGGCGAATTAGCCGCGTTTCAGCGCGTCGATCAATCGCATTCGGGCGGCAGGCATTTTGGCCCCACCTAAGCCAGCCAAAACTTTATGTTCGATAAAGTACCCCGAGACATCGAGCGCTTGGAGAATGTCTTCCGCTTCCGCCTCGCCTTCGCCTTTCAGTACAGCGGGCAAAGGCAGCAAGCGGTCGGCCCATTCTGCGGCTCCATCCGTACTGACAGCGCGGCCTGTTTTGGGGGAAATGAAACTCAGCCCCTCTGTCGCGCCCGTCACGGCACAAGAAGATAGATCTAACGCAAAGCCCAAGTCCGACAGAACCTGAATTTCCCATTGCAAATAGGCCAATGGCCAAACCTCGGCGTTCGGCAAGAGGTCCAATAGCCGCTCGGTCTGCACATAAAGATCAGAATGAGGTTCCCGCTCCGGCAAGACGACAGATAGCAAACCACACACCGCGTTTAACCCAGCCAAAGCCAAACGGCCCGACATCGCCTGCGCGGTTCTGCTGCGCAACAGTTCGACGGTCAGGCTACCCAGATGCTCCGACAGACGCGCTTTCCAATCTGCTTGTAACTGCGCCCCCGGCTGTAACATCGGTGCCAATTTTCGAGAGGTCCCGCCACGGATCACTCCGGCATAGCGACCCTGATTTTGGGTAAACACCTCTGCAATGACCGAATTCTCGCCAAAAGGCTTTACGGAAAGCAGAATACCTTCATCGCGCCATTGGATCATGGGCCGCCCTCACTCCAGCCCATCTTCGCCAAGCAGGTGCCGCCCCTCGCGATCTTCCACTTCGATCACCCAAAGGTCAGGGTCAAATCCGCACTGTTTTTGGATCGAAGTATCGACGGCGCTTTCGTCCCCCTCGCTCAAGACAACCCATGTGCGTTCGCCCGACATCAGATCGAAAGACCGTTGATAGCAGCAGGCTTGGCCGTCGAGGGTGTTCATCTTAACCAAAACGGCGCCCGCAATCGCATCACCCTTGGCCACAACAAAAGCCGGGATTTCAAGGAGGCTCAGCCGCTTGATGTAGGCGGAAACCCAGATTTCCGCAGTCAGCCTCACGCGTTGCCGTCCTTAAATTCGAGGCCCATTTCGGAATACCGCTCTGCATCCTCCAACCAATTCGGACGCACCTTCACTTGCAGGAACAGATGGACACGGCGGCCGAGGAATTCTTCCAATTCTTCCCGCGCGGCTTTGCTGACGGCCTTGATCGTTTCGCCCTTGTTGCCAAGAACGATCCCCTTGTGCCCATCGCGCATCACGTAAATGAGCTGGTCGATTTTGGCCGATCCATCCTTCCGCTCTTCCCAATTCTCTGTCTCCACAGTCAATTGATAGGGCAGTTCCTGATGCAGACGCAGGGTCAACTTCTCACGCGTCATTTCTGCCGCGATCATCCGTAACGGCAAATCAGCAATCTGATCCTCAGGATAGAGCCACGGTCCTTCTGGCAATTCTTTCGCCAACCACGCCCGCAAATCTTCGCACCCATGGCCTTTTTCGGCGGAGATCATGAATGTCTCCATAAAATCGAAGGCCTCATTCAATTCCTTCGTCAGCGCCAAAAGCTTTTCGGTCGGCACCTTGTCGATCTTGTTGATCGCGAGCGCGATCTTTGCGTTGTCCGTCCGTTCATTCAGGCTTTCCAAAATCGCCTTCACGCCCGCTGTGACACCGCGATGCGCCTCCACCATCAACACGACGATATCGGCATCCGCTGCCCCACCCCAAGCGGCGGCAACCATCGCGCGATCCAAACGACGACGGGGACGGAATAGGCCCGGCGTGTCGACAAAGACCAGCTGTGCATCCCCTTCCAACGCTACACCCCGAATGCGCGCGCGCGTGGTTTGCACCTTATGGGTCACGATAGAGACTTTCGCACCCACCATCCGGTTCAATAACGTGGACTTGCCCGCGTTCGGCTCTCCGATCAGGGCCACAAAGCCGCAGCGAGTGTCGGTCATTTTGTCAGTTCCTCTAACAGGGCTTTCGCAGCCGCTTGTTCCGCTTGTCGTTTGGAGCCAGCGGTCGCGCGTTGGGATGGCCCCGATTTCAAGCGCGCCTCAATGGTGAAAACCGGCTGGTGATCCGGTCCAGATCGCGCAACTTCCACATAACTCGGTGGCGGTTCGCCCTTCCCTTGCGCCCATTCCTGAAGCGCGGTCTTGGGGTCACGGGCATCGTCTGCCACGTTGTTGATCCGGTCGCCCCAAAGGCGCAAGATCGTCTGCCGTGCAACGTCGAACCCAGCGTCTTGGTACACAGCCGCGATCACAGCTTCCATTGCGTCGGCCAGCAACGCTTCTTTCCGACGCCCGCCCGATTTCATCTCAGACCGGCCCAGTTTCAGAACCGCGCCAAGATCAATCTGGCGCGCGACATCGGCGCAAGCCTCTTTGCGCACCAGTGCATTAAACCGTGGTGCCAACTGACCTTCGGTTGCTGCGGCGTCTGCGGATAAAAGCGCTTCGGCCATGACCAAACCCAGGACACGGTCGCCCAAAAATTCTTGCCTTTGATTGTCGTCGCGATGCGCAGACACCATCGAGGAATGAGTCACCGCCCGCACCAAAAAGGACGGGTCGCGAAAATCATACCCTAGACGTGCCTGAAAGGCTGACAGGTCAGAGGATAGCTTCACTCAATTCCCTTGAAGTAACGATCACTGCGCCATGTCCAGAACGCAAACATGGATCGCCCTGCGCTTGAGAACATGATGCGATCCGCGCGGCCAACGAGGTCTTCACGCGGGACAAATCCAACACCGCGCGCGGCTTGTGGCACCCGGCTGTCTGTTGAGTTGTCCCGGTTATCGCCCATGAAGAAGAAATGACCTTCAGGCACAGTGAACACACCCGTGTTATCACCGCTACTGTCGGTGATGTTCAAGATCGAATGCGCGCGGCCATTTGGCAGCGTTTCGATAAAGCGCTCTTTGACACAAGCCGCGCCCTCACCCACAGCACCGTTGCTGCAGCGAGGCGGAATGCCTTGCGGACCCTGTCGGGTCCAAGGCTCAACAAAATCCTCGACCTGTTCGACCTCGACCGGCTCATCATTGATGTAGAGCAAGCCATCGACCATTTGGATGCGATCGCCCGGCAAGCCAATCACGCGTTTGATGAAATCAACACCCGTCACTGGATGGCGGAAAACAGCGACATCGCCGCGCTCAGGGTCAGAGCCGAAAATCCGTTCATTGTCGCCTTCCAGGAACCCGCAGAAATCATCAGCACCGATGCCCAAGAAAGGGATCGATGGGCAAGACGCGTAGGAGTATCCATAGGCCATTTTGTTCACGAACAAGAAATCACCAATGAGTAAAGTGTCTTTCATTGACCCAGACGGAATCCAAAACGGCTGAAAGAAAATGGTTCTAAACACACCGGCGATCAACAACGCCCAGACGACCGTCTTAATCGTCTCGACAATGCCGCCGAGGAAACCATTACTTTCTGACATGTTCTAAGTCCTTTGAAAGGTTTTGAGCTACATGAGGTCACGGGTGCGCCAAGTCAAGCAACTGCTTAGTCTTGAGTGGGCAATGCTTCGATCAAAACAAAGGCTTGGGCCCATGGATGATCGTCCGTCAAAGTCACATGGATAGTCGCCGTGTGCCCCGGTGGGGTCATCTCGTCCAAGCGTTGTTTGGCCCAGCCCGTGACTTCCATCACCGGCTGACCCGTGCGCAGATTGCTGACAGCCATGTCCTTCCATGAGATGCCCATGCGCAATCCAGTGCCCAACGCTTTAGAGCAAGCCTCTTTCGCCGCCCAGCGCTTGGCGTAGGTTCCGGCCACGTCCTTACGCCGTTCGGCCTTGCGTTGCTCGACCTCCGTAAAGACGCGATTTCGAAAACGATCTCCAAACCGATCCAAGGTGCCTTGGATGCGCTCGATGTTCGCGAGATCGGTCCCAATGCCCAAAATCATCAGACGAGCCTTGAGGTTAGAATCTTGAAGCCAACGTATCCAAACATGGCTGCAAACCCGCCTTCGATCCAACGTCTCAAGCGACCATAAATCGCTATGGCACCTGATGTCGAAAACAGCAGACCATATCCCAAAAAAACGACCGCGGAGACTAGGAACAGAAGGAAGAGAGCTGTCAAAATATCTTGGATCCCGGAACCGGGTGGCACCACAACCGCGAACATCGCCCCCCATGCAAAGATCGCTTTGGGATTGGTGATGTGGATCAAGAACCCTTTCAAGAAATGCCGGCTTACGGGCGCTTCATTTATTGTTCCGATCTTCATGGGTTTGTCTTGCAGAGCGGAGCGAGCCGCCTTGAACCCAAGGAAAAGAAGATACCCAGCGCCAACGTAGCGAATGATTTCGACCAACCAGCCGTGCGCCAACATGATCGCGCTCATGCCAAAGGCCGCCGCGATACCCCAAGTCACGGAACCAGCAAGCACCCCGGACGCCGTCGCCAATCCTGCAATCCGCCCTTGCTGCATCGCGGCTCCCGCGATCGACAGCGTCGCTGGACCTGGTGACGCACCGGCAAGCGCCCAAGCAAGGAGGACAAAGCCAAATGTGGCGTCGATCATACGCGCGCCTCATCCATGATGCGACGCATTTCTGCAATGGCATCCGGCAAACCTCGGAAGATCGACTCACCAATCAGGAAATGACCAATATTGAGCTCTTTAACCTGCGGCAAGGCAGCGACCGGTGACACACATCCATAGGTCAAACCGTGACCAGCGTGCACCTCAAGGCCCAAGCTATCTGCGAAAGCAGCCATCTCTGTCAGTTTCGCAAGCTCCTGATCTCGTTGATCAAAATGACCTTCGGCATGCGCGTCACAATAGGCACCAGTATGGAGTTCGATCACTTCTGCCCCGATCCGAGACGCTGCTTCGATCTGCGCTTGGTCGGCAGCGATAAAGATTGAAACCCTGCATCCAGCGTCTCTGAGCGGTGCAATGTAATGCGCAAGAGAGTTCTCTTCCCGCGCCACTTCCAAACCGCCTTCGGTTGTCCGCTCTTCCCGCTTTTCTGGTACAATACAGACCGCGTGAGGTTTATGGCGCAGCGCAATTTCCTGCATCTCAGCCGTCGCAGCCATCTCGAAGTTCAATGGAACCGTCAGCGCATCCATCAATGCTTCAATATCGGCGTCGGCAATATGTCTGCGATCTTCACGAAGATGTGCCGTAATCCCATCAGCACCAGCTTCTTCCGCCATCTTGGCAGCCCGCACCGGATCAGGCACAGCGCCGCCGCGCGCATTGCGGACAGTCGCGACGTGGTCAATGTTCACACCCAGACGAAGTTCATTCATCATCCGATTCCTTCTGAATTTGTGCTTAATCTAGACAGTTCAGCCGCGACGACCAGCGCGAACTTCTATTGGTTGTTGAGCTTGCTCAGTTTTTCACGAAGGCGTTTGCGGCGACTATTTTGGTAAGCCGCTACAATTGGCACGGTCACATAGTAAGCGACAATTCCCGCGATCGTACCGGGGATAATGGAACCGATCATGAACGGATAGAACGTCTCGTTGTAAAAGACGATCAGACTGGACCAGTCAGCCGTAGCATCGGTAAAGGCAGCTAGGAAATTATACCAAAGGTCGCTTAGTGCCGTTGAAAACTGGCATCCAAGTCCGCACTCAATTTGACTAGGCTCCTGCAGCAAATCCTCGTCCATATTCGAACCAAGCAGCCAGTGACCCGTCGTCAAAGACGCCCACGCGATTGGTACATAGGTCAACGGATTGCCAAAGAACGTGCCCATAAGGGCCGCAAGGATATTCCCGCGAAGTAGCTTCGCCAAAAGGGCGGCAACAACGAAGTGCAAACCAAAGAAAGGCGTGAAACTCGTCGCAACACCAGCCATGACGCCACGCGCAATCTTCTCTGGTGTATCCGGAAGGCGTCGTACGCGATGCTTTACGTATTCGAATGCACGACCCCACCCACCTTTTGGATAGATGAATTCAGCTGCGATCTGCCAGATCGGTCGTCTGTCGCGACGCTTAAAAACCAATCTATGCGTTCCTTACGTTTCTTTGATCCCAGCCAGCGAAGGATCTTGTTTCCGCTTCACCCTGCTGACCGCGCTTTCGGCTTCGAGTGCCGTCATGACGCGGTGGAGGTGTTCGGTATCACTTAGGTCTACGTCGACCAAAAGGCGATAGTAATCTGGTTTTCGGTCAACAAACTCAAGATTCGAAATATTGGCGCCCTGTTCCCCGATCAAGGAACAAATCCGTCCGAGCACGCCCGTTTCATTGCTGATCGCCACGTCAATGGTGACGTTGTTTACGGCTTTATGGTGCCCTTCCTGCCAGCGTAGATCGACCCAACGATCTGTCTGGTCTTCATATTGCACCATCGCTTCGCAATCGATCGTGTGAAGCTCAACGCCTTGGCCACGGAACGTAATGCCAACGATGCGTTCACCGGGAATAGGCTGGCAACACCGTGCCCTGCGATGGGTTTGATCCGATTCCAAGCCGACAACAGCACGAACGCTGTCAATTTCATCGTCATGCTTGTCAACCAGCTTCGGATAGAGGCTCGTCACAACCTCACGCGCGCTCAACTCCGCACTACCAAGCCGCACGAGCAATTCATCAACGGAAGGTTGTGCGAAGGTTTTAGCGGCCGTAGACAGTGCCTTGTCGCTCACCTTCTTACCGACGTTCTCGAACGCAACACGTGCAAGCTCATGGCCAAGCCGGATGAAACGCCCACGATCTTCTTCCCGAAGTGACTTGCGGATCGCCGCTTTGGCCCGCCCCGTCACCGCGATGTCGATCCAGGTCGCCTGTGGTGTCTGACCTTCGGCCGTGATGATTTCGATGCTCTGACCGTTCTTAAGACGCGTCCAAAGTGGGACTCGGATACCGTCGACTTTTGCGCCAACACAGGCTGAGCCAATGCGAGTATGAATAGCATAAGCAAAGTCGATAGGTGTCGCACCGCGCGGTAGTTTGATCACGTCACCCTTGGGCGAGAAGCAGAACACTTGGTCAGTGTACATCTCAAGCTTGACCGCTTCGAGGAATTCGCCGTGGTCTTCATCATCCTCAAAACGCTCTGTCAGGGAGGCGATCCAGTGCACCGGATCAACCGCAAACTGGTTTTCGACCCGCTCACCATTTCGATAGGACCAGTGGGCGGCGACGCCTGTTTCGGCCACCTCGTGCATTTCACGCGTCCGGATCTGAACCTCTACGCGTTTGCCGTCTCTGCCAGAAACCGTCGTGTGAATTGAACGATAGCCGTTGGACTTTGGCTGACTGATGTAGTCCTTGAACCGTCCCGGAACCGCACGCCAGCGTTGGTGGATGGCACCAAGCGCGCGATAGCAATCAGCCTCTGTCGCAGTGATGATCCGGAAGCCATAGATGTCAGAGAGGCGGCTAAAGCTTTGCTGCTTTTCTTCCATCTTGCGCCAGATCGAATAAGGCTTCTTCGCACGGCCAAAGACCTCAGCCTGAATATGGCCCTTCTCCAACTCAATCCGCATGTCGGCAGTAATTTTCTGAACAACGTCCCCAGTTTCACGTTGCAACGTAATGAAGCGACGAATGATCGAGTTGCGCGCTTCTGGGTTCAGCACGCGAAAGGCAAGGTCTTCAAGCTCTTCGCGCATCCACTGCATGCCCATGCGCCCAGCTAGAGGCGCGTAAATGTCCATCGTCTCACGCGATTTCTGCACCTGTTTCTCGAGCCGCATCGCCTTGATCGTGCGCATATTATGCAAACGGTCCGCGAGCTTTACCAAGGTCACACGCAAATCACGGCTGGTCGCCATAAAGAGTTTGCGAAAGTTCTCCGCTTGCTTCGTCTCAGCGGAGTTAAGTTGAAGATTGGTCAGCTTGGTAACGCCATCCACCAGATCGGCGACTTCGCGACCAAACCGTTTCTCAACCTCTGAAAAGGACGCCTTAGTGTCTTCGATGGTGTCGTGCAGCAAAGCGGTGATGAGGGTGGCATCATCCATTTGCTGTTCAGCCAACAACATCGCAACCGCGACGGGATGGGTGAAGTAAGGCTCACCCGACTGGCGGAATTGACCGTCGTGCATCTGCTCACCAAACGCGTAGGCATCGGCAAGCATCGCTTCGTTTGTACGAGGATTGTAGGTGCGGACCAGCGCGATCAGATCATCAGCTGTGGTCATAAAACCCCGCCACCTTTTGGGGGTTGGCGCTTAGCGCTGCCCCTGTGCTTCCATCAATGCACGCAGCAAGTTTTCTTCGGACATATCGTCCTCTGCTGGTTTGTCAGATTCGGCACCCATAAGAAGCGACATGCTGTCTTCTTCTGGCTCATCAACCTCGATCTGGTGCTGGTTCGCTTCGATCAGACGCTCACGCAGGTCGTCAGCTTGCTGCGTTTCATCTGCAATCTCACGCAAAGACACAACGGGGTTTTTGTCGTTGTCACGATCCACAGTGATTGGAGAACCGGCAGAGATTTCCCGCGCGCGGTGTGCCGCCAGCATAACCAGCTCGAACCGGTTAGGGACTTTATCGACGCAATCTTCTACTGTGACGCGGGCCATTGTCGTGCTCCAATAAGCGAAAACTATCAGGAAGCCTTGCACATAAGGGCAGTTTGCCGAAATGACAAGTGAATTCAGCCTCTAATCCAAAGGCTTTATGCTTTGTAAATCCTCAGGTGAAAGGGCATCACGGAACGTGGTCAAGCTCTTGCCAAGGATCGGGTGATGCCAGTCCGGCGCGAGGTCGCAGAGCGGAACCAATGCGAAACTGCGTTCATGGACCCTTGGGTGAGGTAAGATAAGCTGTTCAGGCGCCAATCGCATTTGTTCATCGAGAGTCAGATTTGCCCATTTGGTCCATGTCTCCGCGTCTGGAGCAATCTCTTGATCCATTGCAATCAGGTCCAAATCAAGCGTCCGTGCGCCCCATCGTACCTCACGCGTGCGGCCGGCATCTGATTCGATCTGATGCAGTTCCGAAAGCAGTTCATGCGCCGACAAGTCGGTCTCGAAGGTAAAAGCTGCATTGACAAAATCTTGACCCGCTCCAGCCGGGAATGCTGGCGTCTGATAAAGACGGCTCAATACCAGATCGGAGCCAAGGCGCGTTTTGAGCATTTCCGTCGCCTTTTTGATCGTCCGCGAAGGATCACCCCAAATTGACGTCGCGTTAGCTCCGGCGCAAACAAGGGCTTTTCCCACTGGAACCTCACTTTTGAAAGGTTGTTTCATGTCACAAATCTATTACAATAGACCTGCTTTGCGAATTTAATACCACTCACACTCACGGACTAGCAAAGCGATACATCGGAAGGACTTTTTATGTTTTATCGGGATGAGCGATTGGCGCTCTTCATCGATGGATCAAACCTGTATGCGGCGGCTAAGTCGCTAGGGTTTGACATCGACTACAAATTACTCAGGCAGGAATTCATGCGCAGAGGCAAGTTGCTTCGCGCGTTCTATTACACAGCCCTGCTCGAGAATGACGAATACTCTCCAATCCGCCCGCTGGTCGATTGGCTGCACTACAATGGTTTCTCCATGGTGACGAAACCTGCGAAAGAATACACCGACAGCATGGGCCGCCGTAAGGTGAAGGGCAACATGGACATCGAGTTGACGGTCAACGCGATGGAACTGGCGCCACATATCGACCATGCAGTGATCTTCTCTGGTGATGGCGATTTCCGGCCTTTGATCGAATCCCTTCAACGCCAAGGCGTTCGGGTATCTGTGGTATCGACCATTCGCAGCCAGCCCCCAATGGTTGCTGATGAACTGCGCCGCCAGTGCGACAACTTCATTGAGTTGGATGAATTGCGTGATGTCGTTGGCAGGCCTCCTCGGGAACCAAGGGAAGAGCCAGCTGCCGAACTGGAAAACGTAGAATAAATTGAGGGGCGCCATTTGGCGCCCCTTGTAATATGGCCTACTAGACGTAAGCCGCCGGTTTGATTACCTCTTATGCGTCTAATGAGGGCCCGGAATGACCAAGCAAAGCCTTACCCTATACCTCGCAGCACCGCGCGGATTCTGCGCTGGCGTCGACCGAGCGATTAAGATCGTCGAAATGGCTTTGGAAAAATGGGGCGCGCCGGTCTACGTCCGCCATGAAATCGTCCACAATAAATTCGTGGTCGATGGGCTGCGAGACAAAGGTGCTGTTTTTGTCGAAGAGCTTTCAGAATGCCCCGATGATCGCCCTGTTATCTTTTCCGCCCACGGCGTTCCCAAAGCAGTGCCCGCAGCGGCGGCCAAGCGCGAGATGATCTACGTCGATGCCACCTGCCCCTTGGTTAGCAAGGTGCATATCGAAGCCCAACGCCATTCGGACAACGGCCTGCAAATGATCATGATCGGCCACGAAGGCCATCCTGAAACGATTGGCACCATGGGGCAATTGCCGGATGGCGAAGTGCTATTGGTCGAAACGGTCGAAGATGTCGCCACGGTTGAGGTACGCGATCCAGAACGGCTCGCTTTTGTCACTCAAACCACCCTTTCGGTGGATGATACGATCGACATCGTCAAAGCCCTTCAAGAGCGTTTCCCTGGGATCGTTGGCCCTCACAAAGAGGATATCTGTTACGCGACAACCAACCGGCAGGAAGCCGTCAAAGCCATCGCGCCAAAGTGCGATGCGATTCTGGTGGTGGGTGCACCTAATTCGTCGAACTCCAAACGACTTGTCGAAGTGGGCGCGCGGGCAGGCTGCGACTATGCGCAGTTGGTCCAACGCGCGACGGATATCGATTGGCGCGCGCTTAATGGCATTAAAAGCATCGGGATCACCGCAGGCGCATCTGCGCCGGAAGTTCTGATCAATGAAGTTATTGATGCCTTCAAGGATCGCTACGACACCACGGTTGAGATCGTTGAGACTGCGGTGGAAAACGTCGAATTTAAGGTGCCAAGAGTTCTGCGCGAACCAGCCTAGCGGTACAATCGCCATACTACGGAAAACCTGACTGTTCAGAACAATCGTTTTCGTGAACTATTTTCAAATGTGAAGGAGAACACGACCATGAAGTACCTTTTCCTTAGCTTAGGACTAGCGAGCATTGCTGCCTGCGGAAGTAGCCCGTCAGGACCAAGTACACTCAACTTGGTTTCAACGCCTACCGGAACGGGCAGTTTTGACGTAAGTTTCAACTCCGGCGCAGACATTTACACAGTCGAAATCGAAGGCGACATGGACCTACTGTTTGGCGATCCTGCGCTCGATCTCAACACGTTCGACCGATCCAGCAATCCCATCAGCGGCACGGGAATGTATGCAAGCATTGGCGATCAGTCTTCGGTTAGCCTTTTGCAAACTGAGGGTGCGATCAACCTGACTGCAGCACAGTATCAACGCCTAACCGCTGGCCCAGTCGCTCAATCGGGCGTCGTGAACTTGTCCGGAAACTACATCGCCTTTCTGACCAATCCCGTAGACGACACACTGACGTTCATAGCGGATGGTGACGCCGCGCTAACAGTAAACTTGAACAATGCCACGGTGTCCGGCGAAGTCACGAACCGCATCCTTCGAAATAAAGACACCATTGTGCCGATCGGTACAACACTCGCTGACCTGACATTGAACTCAACAAACCTAAGTTCAAACGGCACATTTTCTGGCAGCACAAGCGGCGGCGGCTTTGCTGCATCAACTGTGACTGATGCCAGCTACCAAGGTTTGATCGCGGGACCCAATTCAGAGGAGGCCGTCGGCGTAGTGACACTTCGTCACCTCACAGCGGCAACTATTGATGAGACAGGCATTTTCGCCTTCGGTCACTAAACGACAAAGGCCGCCCCGATTTGGAGCGGCCTTTACCAGAATTCTCTAAGGTTGGCTTACGCCATCGCTGCCTTCGCTTTGCCGACGATCGCAGCAAATGCTTCCGGCTCATTCACAGCGAGGTCGGCAAGAACCTTACGGTCCACTTCGATGCCAGCCAATGTCAGACCGTTGATGAACTTTGAATAGTTCAGGTCAGCATCAACCGCGCGAACACCTGCGTTGATCCGCTGAATCCACAGGGAACGGAAGTTCCGCTTGCGGTTATGACGGTCGCGAGTCGCATATTGGTTGGCTTTGTCGACAGCCTGCTTGGCGACTTTGAATGTCTTGGAGCGACGGTCATAATAACCTTTGGCAGCGTCCAAAACTTTCTTGTGACGGCGATGAGTTACGGTTCCACCTTTAACGCGCATATCTCTGTCCCCCTAATTAACGAGCGTAAGGCATCATCGGCTTGATGATACCTTCGTCAGCTTTGCAAAGGGTGGTCGTGCCACGCGCATTGCGGAGGAATTTGTTTGTGCGCTTGATCATGCCGTGGCGCTTACCAGCTTGTGCCGCCACCACGCGGCCCTTGGCCGTCACTTTGAACCGCTTTTTGCAGCTCGATTTTGTCTTCATCTTTGGCATTTCCGTCTCCTACATCAGGTCGGTCGTTTCGCACGACTCGGCATGCCATACTGGCCGGCCGCGCGGGTTCAGAAGCGCCGTATAGAAGGGAGTCGCCTGTAAAGCAAGCCCGATTTAGTTTGTATATCGGGCAATCACGTTCGCGAACACATCTGGGATGCTCGCGAGCGAATATCCCGTCGGTTTTTGCAAGACTGCATAGCCGATCATCAGCGCGCTAATGATCAATAGCAAAGCAGGTGTTCGCGGTGCCCGCCCGTCCAATATCGCACTCACCACCGCAGGCAATATGAGCACCCCCAAGCAGATGCCTAGGACAAACAACAAGTCCAAATCCAACATGGTCGACCCTCACCAAGATTGACCTTTGGAGGACGCTACTCTGGATCAGATGGGTAAATCAACTTCTCGTCGCAGGGCGCCACGCGGAGAATATTGGTCGAGCCGGGTGTATTGAAAGGAACACCAGCGGTGACGACCACTTTATCCGCATTTGTTACCATGCCTTGCTCTTGGCTTGCTCGAACTGCCGCAATAACAGCGTCTTTAAAGCGTGCGACGCTGCCGACTACCGCACAATTGCAACCCCAAGACAGGCAAAGCTTACGTGCGGTCCCAACGTAGCTTGTCAAAGCAACAATCGGCACACGTGGGCGCTCACGAGAAACGAGCGCCGCTGTGGTTCCAGATTGCGAGAAACAGCAAATCGCTTTGATATCTGTCGTCTCCGCGATTTCACGCGCTGCGGCCACAATTCCATCCGCAACTGAAGTTCGTTCCGCGGTTCTCGATGCCTCAATGATGTTTGTGTACGTAGGATCGCTCTCAACTTCCATCGCAACGTTGTTCATGGTTGTGACGGCTTCGATCGGATAGCTGCCCGCCGCAGATTCAGCTGAAAGCATGATGGCGTCTGTGCCTTCATAGATTGCAGTCGCGACATCGGAAACCTCGGCCCGGGTCGGCATTGGGCTTTCGATCATGGATTCCAACATCTGGGTCGCAACGATCACTGGCTTCGCTGCTGTCCGACATTTGCGCACCAACTGTTTCTGAATGGGCGGTACGTTTTGGACAGGCAATTCGACACCCAAATCCCCGCGCGCAACCATGATGCCGTCAGATGCTTCAAGGATGTCATCAAAAGCTTTCACAGCCGCCGGCTTTTCAATCTTCGAAAGGATGGCAGCCCGCCCCTTCGCAAGCTTTCTGGCCTCTTCTACGTCCGCAGGGCGCTGAACGAAGGACAAAGCCAACCAATCGACACCCAGCTCACAGACGAATTCAAGGTCTTTGCGATCTTTCTCGGAAAGCGCGGCCAAGGGCAACACAACGTCCGGCACGTTCACACCCTTGCGGTTTGAAATCGTGCCGCCGACCACAACTTCGCAATCCGCGAAAGTCGCGCCACAGTCTTTGACACGTAGCTTGATCTTGCCGTCGTTCACCAGCAGGTGCGCACCTGGCTCCAAAGCGTCAAAAATTTCTTTGTGCGGCAGACACACACGGTTCACGTCGCCATCTGCTTCATCAAGATCCAAGCGGAACGACGCACCTTCAACGAGTTCTTCAGCGTCATTCGCAAATTTACCAACACGCAGTTTCGGCCCCTGAAGGTCGGCCAAAATTGCAATCGGGCTTTTCAGGTCTTCTTCAACCTTGCGAATGATCTCATGCCGAACTTTGATCTCAGCGTGATCGCCATGGCTCATGTTAAGGCGGAAAACGTCGGCGCCGGCCTCATGCAGAGCGCGGATCATCTTATAGTCGTTAGATGCAGGGCCCAAAGTAGCGACGATTTTTACATTGCGATCGCGTTTCATAAATCAATCCTTCGAATCGGCTTAGATCGCCGTTAGCGGTAACAGTTATGTTTGCGCCCTTATTGCGCAATTCCCATTAGCCTACAACTGACCTAAAGCAGTTCTAAGAGGGAATACGAAAAAAATGACCGAAACTGCGTATCATATATTCAATCAGGCCAAGACAGGGCGATGGGTTCTGACCTGCGATCATGCCTCAAACCGTGTGCCGAACTGGGTGAACGGCGGTGATCTTGGCTTACCCGCTGAAGATATGCAGCGGCATATTGCCTTCGACATCGGCGCGGCGGGGGTAACGCGGCATCTATCTGAGTTGCTAAACAGCCCCGCAATCCTGTCGGATTTCTCTCGGATCGTGATCGACCCCAACCGAGGGCACGACGATCCCACGCTGATGCGCAAGATCTATGACGGGTCCATCATTCCCGCCAATCGCGATGCTACAGTGCAAGATTTGCAACGCCGCAAAGATGAACTTTACTTCCCATATCACGCTGCAATCGCTGAAACCGCCACGAAGGTGGAAAACCCTGTGATCTGCGCGATCCACAGCTTCACGCCGCAACTACAAAATCAGCCCAATCGCCCTTGGGAAATCGGCATCCTCTATGCCAAAGACGCCCGCCTCGCGACGCCGCTTATGGATGCTTGCCGCGCTGTTGGGTGGTGCGTTGGTGATAACGAGCCTTACAATGGCGATCTGCCCGGCGATGCGATCGACCAACATGCCTTGCAACATGGCCGCCCAAACATTTTGATCGAACTGCGCAACGATTTGATTGCCGATGATGCCGGTCAACGCTTGTGGGCCGAACGGCTTGCCCCCATCTTAACTGAAACACTCGCCGCAACAGGATTGTAGACGTGACAAAAATCGACGCCCAAACGCAAATCGAACTCGAAGCCGCAGCCTTTCGCCGGTTGCAAAAGCATCTCATGGAAGAGCGCACCGACGCGCAAAACATCGATATGATGAACCTCGCAGGCTTCTGCCGGAATTGCCTCAGCCGTTGGTATCAAGAAGCCGCGAACGAGCGCGGGATTGAGATGTCAAAGGACGAAGGGCGCGAGGCGTTCTATGGGATGCCTTTCTCAGAGTGGAAAGAGAAGTATCAGACCGAGGCCTCGCCAGAGGCAAAGGCGGCTTTTGACAAAAGCCACTGACCTCCAACGCTTTAGCGTGGAGGTGTCTTCCCTCTCGCCCGCATAATCAAGCTGACCCGTGGCGTGGTTCCTGTCTCCGGACGTGACCGGCTGCGCAGTACGGGAGTGTTTTCTGAAGCATCAGTCCGGCTCTCCCGCAGTACGATGTAAAGGCCTGACGCGATGATGATCCCTGCCCCAATGGCCGTTGGTGCATCGATGATCTCGTCAAAGAACAAAAACCCATAAACGCTGGCCCATAGGATCTGCGAATATTGCATTGGCGCGATGATCGCGGCCTCACCGGACTGATAGGCAACAATAATCATCCGGCTAGCCGTCCATGCGAATAAGGCGACAATCCCAAGAAGTCCCAAATGCTCAATGGGCATAGGTTCGTAGACCCATGGCAACAACGCCGCCATCACCACAAAGTTCACCACCATAGGGTAAAGGAGCATAACAACGGGACGTTCCTCTGCCCCAATCTTACGCACGACAATCGCGGCGACCGATCCGCCCAGCGCAGCAGCAAGAGCAGCAAGATGGCCCAGTGTTAGCGGTTCTGCGCCAGGCCTCAGAACGACCAAAACTCCGCACAGGCCCACCAAAACAGCGATCCAACGCCGCAGCCGAACCCGTTCCCCCAGCACAGGAATCGCAAGGACGGTAATGATCAAAGGCGAGGCGAAGATAATCGCGTAGGTTTGCGCCAGCGGCAGAACAGAAAAAGCGTAGAAGGCCGAAACGCCCGTCACCACAGCCGCCATTGTACGCAGCGCCAACCACCACGGATGCCGCGGGATGAGCGTGTCTGCGGTCGTGTCTCTCATCAGCATAACCGTGGCCAACGGAAAGCTGAGCAGAACGGAGAAAAACACCACCTGAATAGGCGAATAGGTTCCGCCAAGGATCTTGATGATCACATCATGGGTCGAGAAAACAGCAAAGGCGGCCAAGGCAAATAATGCGCCCCGAACATTCGGTGACATGATAAAACGTCTCAAACCATGGAGTTGCGCACAAAAAGACCCATTCCGAAGAATGGGTCAAGCTGTTTTTAGCTTTAGCGTCGATCAGAGAGACGCGTCGAGTGCTTCGAGGATCACGTCACCCATTTCGGTCGTGCTGATCGGCGTCCCACCTTCTGGCCCCATCAGATCGCCCGTGCGTGCCCCGTCTGCCAAGACCTTTTCAATCGCCGCTTCCAGACGATCCGCTTCGGCGCCTTCATCAAAGGAATAGCGCAGCGCCATCGCAAAGCTGAGGATACAGGCAATTGGGTTTGCTTTGCCTTGACCTGCGATGTCCGGCGCAGACCCGTGAACGGGTTCATACATCGCTTTTGGACGACCATTTGCCATTGGCAGGCCAAGCGACGCGGAGGGCAGCATGCCCAAAGAACCCGTCAACATCGCTGCACAGTCAGACAAAATGTCGCCAAACAAGTTGTCTGTCAGGATCACGTCAAACTGCTTTGGGGCGCGCACCAACTGCATCGCGCCGTTATCGGCATACATATGCGACAGCTCAACATCTGCATAATCGGCCTGATGCACTTCATTCACGACATCTCGCCAAAGAATACCGGATTCCATGACGTTGGCCTTCTCCATCGAACAGACTTTGTTGTTCCGACGGCGAGCCAATTCGAAAGCAGAGCGTGCCGCACGCTCAATCTCAGCCTCGGTATAGCGCTGGGTGTTGATACCAACGCGCATGTTGTCTTCGACATGAATGCCGCGCGGTTCGCCGAAATAGACGCCCGAGGTCAATTCGCGGACGATCATGATATCAAGGCCAGCAACGATATCTTTCTTCAGCGAAGAGAAATCCGCCAGCGCGTCGAAACACTGTGCAGGACGCAGGTTCGCAAAAAGGTCCATTTCCTTGCGCAACCGTAGCAAACCACGCTCTGGCTTCACGCTAAAATCAAGGTCGTCATAGGCAGGGCCGCCAACCGCGCCGAGCAGTACTGCATCGACCTCTTGCGCTTTCGCCATTGTGTCATCGTGCAAAGGAACGCCATGCGCATCATAAGCCGCACCACCGACAAGGTCTTCGAACACGTCAAATGTCAGGTCGCGCTTGTCACCGTACCAACCGATGATCCGCTTCACCTGTTCCATGACTTCAGGGCCAATGCCGTCGCCAGCAAGGATCAAAAGGGATGGGTTCGACATGCGCTATTCCTTCGCAAAAACTGTTTGGCGTGGCCTAGCGGTTTGCGCATCTGGGATCAAGATGCACACCGTGAATCCACGTGGTTCAGTCGCTCTTCAATGAAATCTCGGCCCAAACCAATCGATGTGGGCCCACGGCTTCGACCAGCGCAGCGTCAACGTCTTCTCGCCCCGGCCAAAACACACCAGCTTCAAGTACCGACCAACCCGCACTCGGCAGCACATAGCTGACCCTGAGATTTCCAGGCGAGGGTCCGTCCCAATCCACCGTGTCCAAAGCAGGATCACCTGCATGGCTTGAGTCAGCGTTTTCATGTCCACCTGTGGATCGGGGTTCGGTATCGATCAGGTCTGGCGAAGCGAGAAGCTCTAACATCTTTTGATGGTGCCCTTCACCATCGATTGGATCGAGGTTCGCGTTGAATGCCAAAACGAAGGGGACCTCTATGTCAGCAATCATCTCCCGCCAATGCGCCAGTTCCGCAGCATTTCGATACCCGTTTCGGTCTTCTGGGCCGTCAAAAACAGGAGCGGTGGAAGCGCTGGTCAGGATGGCAAAAGGATCATCGGGGTGATCGATCCAAGCCTGCACGTGAGCCGAGGTTGAAACTGGAAGTGCACCTAGCAAATGCGCATCTGTCATGTCGGGCAAAGACGCGTTTGGCACATCTGCCCATAACGTATCGGTGTCTACCGACCTCTTCTCAAGGTCGATCGCCCAACGGCTCAAAACAGCGACGCCGCCATCGCCCCAAAAACGACCATAGCCAACGGCATCTTCGGGTTCGCCCAAGCGCTCATCTTGATCAATGTCTATGCCACTCGGGCGACCACTATTAGGGCGCGGGGCATAAGCGAAAGGCAGCATGACGCCGTTTTCGTCCAACAGCCTTTGGAAAGCCGATAGAGCTAGACCATCAGCGTCATAGTCGAAATTTGTCAACGCAATGACGTCAGGCTGAACCACGCCGATAAGCGCGACAACCGCCGTCACCTCCCGCTCCCTTGCCTCAATGTCTCGGAGTAACAGGCCCGGGCCATCTCTTGAAAGTGGCGCGTGAAAGACGGCCACTTTGATCGGTTCTGAAAGACAATTATCGGGCAGAAGCGCCAGTGCTAGGCCGGCAGCATACCGTCGGAAACAGCCTGTGCGTATGCCTTTTTGCGCTGAGTATGGATCAGCTGCGCAACTCTGTTGAGCGCCACGCCACGCATCAGAAGGCTTGCAGGAAGGAAGGCCCATGCGGTGATCATCCACAACATCGTTTGCGGGTTGCTGATGTTGACCGAGCCACCAAAGAGCGTCACCAGCTTCACAACAGCTGGGATCACAAAGGGCAGCAGGAACCCTAAAATTAGGTTAACGCCGCTGTCTTTATTCAGCCGCGCGACAACGTCCCCACCTGCAGTTGGGTCAAATCTTGGAAGGTTGACCCAGACATTAAATGTCCCACTACGACGTGGCCATCGCTTCAGCCGAAGCATGATAACGAAGATCGCAATTGAAAGCAGCGAGATCAGATAAGCCAAACCACCCGACATGCGCAGTGCTTCGATGGTGGCTGCATTGGTGTCTGGCGGCATCATAAGAACCAAAAGACGCACCGGTGAGAATGGGAAATCCATCGACTCCCCAATCCTCTGTCCGAGAACCTCAAGTAATTGCGCGGCCAAGTTCGTCTGTACGGCGTCACTCAAGACAACGCTGAGGATTCCGACTGTGATGAAAAGCGCGAAAAAACGAATGCGATTGAACGGCGGAGCATCACGAAACTCGACAATGCTTGGGCTGGCGCCTGCGTATTCAACCAAGGTGAAGAACGCAGCACACATTGCAATCAACAAGACCACCAGAGATCCGTCGGAGCTTGCCAAGGGCAAGAACACCGATGGTACCACGATCAGTAGCACCACGAGAAACGCACGAAATAGTGCACCTGGCAGTCGCGAGAACACTGCTTAAACCCTCTTCCCGGGCAGACACGATACGTTGCCGAGCCTTTGTCCCGAATTGATCCGGCGCTTTTTGTCCGGTTGCCTCATTGTCGTCATATTTCTGCCCACTTTCAGAAATCCTCGCAAGTGCGGGTTAATTTTCACGAAAAAAACAAGGCAGTTTTGGGACAATGGTGGTGCAGCATTGCAACCATTTCGGCACAACCATGTGTCTCCCTTGGGTGAACACACAACATGTTGGTATTGGGGGCTTTTCTGAACCAGATATTGAAATGGCACTGGTTCCAAAAATAGAAGCAATTTTGCGGATTGCGCCCTATTGTTCTTTGGTTTCTCCGGAAATTGGGCGGCCCAGGCCTAAAATCAGGCAGAAATCTGCGACCCGTTTTGGCGAGTCGCAGACCAGATTTTGTTAGACCCAAGGACGGGCTGCGGCCGCTTCTGCCTCAAAGCTTGCGATCGAGCCCGATTTTTCCATCGTTAATCCGATGTCGTCGAAACCGTTCAACAAGCAATGCTTCTTGAAGCTGTCGACTTCAAAGGAAAACGCTGTCCCGTCAGATGCCGTTACAGTCTGTGCTTCCAAATCCACTTCGATCCGCGCATTTGCACCTTTATCAGCATCTGCCATCAGCACATCGACCTGCTCTTGCGGCAGGACAATCGGCAGGATGCCGTTCTTGAAGCAGTTATTGTAAAAGATGTCGGCAAAGCTTGTGGAGATCACGCAGCGGATGCCGAAATCCTTGATCGCCCAAGGCGCGTGTTCCCTCGAAGAGCCGCAGCCAAAGTTATCGCCAGCGACCAAAATCTCGGCCTCACGATATTGCTGTTTGTTCAGCACGAAATCCGCAATTTCGTTGCCTTCACGATCATAGCGCATCTCATCAAAGAGGTTCACACCCAAACCAGAGCGTTTGATCGTTTTGAGGAACTGTTTTGGGATGATCATATCGGTGTCGATATTCACCAATGGCATTGGTGCCGCGATCCCGCTGAGTTTTTCAAACTTTTCCATTACATCATCTCCCGCACGTCGGTGAGTTTACCTGTGATCGCAGCAGCCGCTGCCATTCCCGGTGAGACAAGATGCGTCCGGCCCTTATAGCCCTGACGCCCTTCGAAGTTCCTGTTGGAGGTCGACGCGCAACGCTCGTCTTCGGCCAACTGATCCGGGTTCATCGCCAGACACATGGAACAGCCCGCAAGGCGCCATTCGAAACCGGCCTCCTTGAAGATGTCAGCAAGACCTTCGTCTTCCGCCTGCGCCCGTACCAAACCAGAGCCTGGAACAACCATAGCTCGCAGGCCGTCTTTGATTTTCTTGCCCTTCAAAATCTCGGCCGCTGCACGGAGGTCTTCAATCCGGCCGTTCGTGCAGGATCCGATAAACACCGTATCAATCTCAATTTCAGAAAGCGGCGTACCAGGTGTCAGTCCCATGTAGTCCAACGAACGCTGCGCCGCTCCGACCTTGCCACCTTCGAAATCATCGGCTGACGGAACATTCGCAGTAATTGGAAGAACATCCTCAGGCGAGGTGCCCCATGTCACAACGGGTGCGATGTCTTCGCCTTTGATGGTGATGACCTTATCCCAATGCGCATCGTCATCGGAATAAAGTGTCCGCCACCACGCTTCAGCAGCTTCCCACTCAGCGCCCTTCGGCGCATGAGGGCGACCTTTACAGTATTCAAAGGTTGTTTCATCTGGCGCAATCAAACCAGCGCGCGCGCCGCCTTCGATTGCCATGTTGCAGACGGTCATACGGCCTTCCATCGACAATTCGCGGATCGCTTGACCGCAATATTCGATGACGTAGCCAGTACCGCCAGCAGTGCCAGTTTCACCGATCACCGAAAGAGTAATATCTTTCGCGGTCACGCCCGGGCGCAAAGAACCGGTGATCTCAACCTTCATGTTCTTGGATTTCTTCTGGATCAACGTCTGGGTCGCCAGAACGTGTTCCACCTCGGACGTCCCAATGCCGTGTGCCAAGGCACCGAAGGCCCCATGCGTCGCGGTGTGACTGTCACCACATACAACAGTCATTCCGGGCAAGGTCCAACCCTGCTCCGGCCCAACAATGTGCACGATCCCCTGACGGACATCATTCACAGGATAGTAGTGAATACCGAACTCTTTTGCGTTTGTATCAAGTGCAGCCACCTGAATGCGGCTGTCTTCTGGCATCGTCTCCGGATTATCGCGACCGAGAGTTGTTGGCACGTTGTGGTCTGGCACAGCGATTGTCTTATCCGGCGCGTGGACCTTACGGCCTGCCATCCGCAAGCCTTCAAATGCCTGCGGGCTGGTCACTTCGTGGACCAAGTGCCGGTCAATATACAAAAGACATGTGCCGTCTTCTGCTTCATGCGCAACATGCGCATCCCAGATCTTATCATAGAGTGTTTTGGGGGACATCGTCCTCTCCCATTTTGTTTAAATTTGGGGCATTCGGAATCAGGGCATCAGCGCCCCGCAATCATAGACGTGCGAGAACAGTGCAGGTCGCACCATAAAACCGCCAAGGCAAGCGCGCGCGGTCGTCCATGTCAAAAATCATCGTCATATCAGGCCAGATATACCGCTGGGCTGAGTCTCGCAAGTCTAGGATGAAAGGCTTCTGAGTCGCGGCCTGACAGGAATCATAACGCCGCGAGCAATTTTTGAGGATGCCGACACCTAGGGTTGCAAACATATAAGCAAATGGGGGCAAGACTTGGTGTTTCGACGCGTTTGCTCAAATTTTGCCTTAATTCAATCATTCACCGGTCACATTGGTAGACGACACATTAACCAACGAAGGTGCGATTGCGCCGATGTTGCTGTCATATGGAGTACTAAATGGAAATCTCGACTTTTGTGTCCGGATATTTCGTTGGTCTTGTTGCTGGTGCTGGTGTTTTTGTGTGGTGGACCTATAAATTCGGACGTTTCTTACCAAAGGAATGGCCCCTGACGCGGGCTAAGCTTGCCGATTGGATTCGTGGCGATAAGGACGTTTCGTTCTATTCGCGTCGTGTTCAGTCCCACATGCCGCCAGCCGAATAACCCACCTCTTAGAAAGGTGAGTTTTGAAGACATAACCGCTTCCCTAATCGGGACAGCGGTTTTTGGCGTGACATGGGGTCACAAACTGGTGCCCATGTTGAATTGTCATAAGAGCGTTGCTATCCTTGAAATATCCCAGTCGGGCAGAGACCCACAAACCCATATGGAGGACAATGCACTGTCTCTTTCCAGCGTGGCAGACTCCCCTGCCAAAAGCGGATCAGAAATGGAACTGACACCGCAAGACGTCACGAGCGAAAAGCTCCTGGCGGCCATCCTGAAATCCCTTGATGACGACAAAGCCGAAGATGTCGTGCAGATTGAACTGCGCGGTAAGTCTGAGATGGGCGATTATATGGTCATCGCGAGCGGTCGGTCTTCGCGTCAGGTCGCGTCGATCGCTGAAAAGCTTGTCGAACGGGTAAAACAAACCTTTGGCGTGATCTCGAAAATCGAAGGCAAAGATGCCGGCGATTGGGTTTTGATCGACACCGGCGATGTGATCGTCCACATTTTCCGCCCCGAAGTTCGGGAATTCTACCAGCTTGAGAAAATGTGGATGCCAGCCACGGGTGCTGTCGCAAGCACCTGATGAAGGTTTCAATCAGCGCGATTGGCAAACTTGGCGCCCGCAGCGAAGAACGCGTGCTGACCGACGATTACCTCAAACGGTTTGCGCAAACCGGGCGTCAGCTTGGCTGGCAGTTTACTGGCGAAACTGAGGCCGATGATAAGAGAAGCCTCGGTATGGCAGAAGAAGCAAAGCTGCTGCGTAAGGCCATTCCAAACGGCGCGCTGATCGTCACTATGGACGAGCGCGGTAAGCTCCTCACCTCGCCTGAATTTGCCAGCCAAATGACGAAATGGGCCGATCAGGGACGCGATACAGCCTTTGTGATTGGCGGCGCGGATGGGATTGATCCCAGCTTGCGCGCCGAGGCCGATTTTTCAATCTCATTGGGCAAAATGGTCTGGCCGCACAAGCTGGTGCGCGTGATGCTGGCAGAACAACTTTACCGCGCCGCATCGATCGCCACTGGGGCGCCCTATCACCGCTCGTAGCTCAATTGCCGGTTTTGATCCGAGGCCGAACGCGTTAGGAAGTGGCCGACACAAGAATGGAGCGCCCAATGACCACCCCGAAACCCGTTGTACTATGTATCTTGGACGGCTGGGGTAAGCGCGAAGAGACTGAGGGTAACGCGCCATTCCTTGCCAAGACACCGAACTTGGATCAAGTCGCTCGGACCTGCCCGATGGCGCAGTTATTGACCCATGGGCGCGATGCCGGTCTGCCGGCGGGCCAAATGGGAAATTCAGAAGTTGGGCATACGAACATTGGTGCAGGCCGCGTTGTCGCCATGGACCTCGGCCAAATCGATATCGCCATCGAAGACGGCAGCTATGGCGAGGCGGAGGCGCTGCAAAGGTTCATCTCAGTTTTGAAAGAGAGCGGCGGAACGGCGCATCTGATGGGCGTCATATCTGACGGCGGAGTGCACGGGCATCTTGATCATCTGATCGCGACGTTAAAAGTGATGGATGCAGCGGGCGTGCCTTCGGTTGTTCACGCGATCACAGATGGCCGCGACGTCGCACCTTCTTCGGCTTTGGACTATTTAAAAACGATTGAAGCCAACTTGCCATCAAGCGCCCGTATTGGGACTGTCATCGGTCGGTACTACGCCCTTGATCGCGACAATCGTTGGGAACGAGTGGAACAGGCGTTCAACGCTATCGTTCTTGGCCAGGGTGCAACCGCTGCCACCGCAGGCAACGCAATTGAAGCTGCCTATGCTGCAGGCCAAACCGATGAATTTATCGAGGCTACGGTTATCGCTGGGTATGCAGGCATCACAGAAGGCGACGGGGTGTTCTGTCTGAACTTCCGATCTGACCGTGCGCGTGAGATTCTCGCGGCGATGGGCAATCCTGATTTTGAAGGATTTGAACGCGCCTTGCCGCCGCTCGCGTCTCGGCTCGGGATGGTCGAATATTCGGATGCGCATAACGCTTGGTACGAAACCGTTTTCCCAAAGCGGGACATCAAGAACACTTTGGGCGAATGGGTTGCCAAACATGGGAAAACCCAATTCAGACTGGCAGAAACAGAGAAGTATCCGCATGTGACTTTCTTCCTGAACGGTGGCGTAGAAACCCCGTATGATGGAGAAGATCGGTTTATGCCGAAGTCCCCAAAGGTCGCGACCTATGATCTGCAACCTGAAATGTCGGCAGGCGAAGTGACGGATGCTTTCGTGGCGGCAATCGAAAAAGGTTACGACCTAATCGTCACCAATTTTGCTAACCCGGATATGGTTGGTCATACAGGCGACTTGAACGCAGCAATTGCCGCTTGTGAGGCGGTTGACGCCGGATTGGGCAAAATGCTCGAAGCGCTCGACAAAGCAGGTGGTGCGATGATCATCACAGCAGATCACGGCAACTGTGAAACTATGATCGATCCCGAAACGGGCGGACCGCATACAGCGCACACCACCAATCCAGTGCCTGTCACGATTGTCGGCGCAGACAATGTCATTGGGCTGCGGGACGGAAGATTGGCCGACCTCGCGCCAACCATCCTTGAGTTGATGGACCTTCCTCAACCGCCCGAGATGACCGGCCAGAGTTTGTTGATCAAATGATCCGCGCCTGCGTTCTTGCCTGCTTGCTATGGTGGCCGCACCTCGGCCTAGCACAATCAAGCGCGACGGCATTGGATGCTGTGAAGTTGCTCGACGACGCCTCCGCGCGCCTTGCCAGTGCCGAAGGGGCGCGAGACCGTGTAGCCGCGCTCACCGTGACTGTCCGTGCGTATGAAGAAGGCCTTATCGCGATGCGCGCCGGATTGCGCGACGCGGCCATCGCACGCCGCAATTTGCAAAACAGGCTCGACGCCAAAGGAACCGACGTCGCGCGGTTGCTGAGTGTGTTGCAAACCCTCGGACGGTCAGGCGCACCTGCCCTTTTGCTGCATCCGAATGGCCCGACGGATCTCGCGCGGTCCGCGATGATCGCAACGGAAGTGACACCAACCTTGCAGGCAGAAGTCGCCGCGCTACAAGCCGAACTTGAAGAACTCGCCATCTTGCAACAGCTCCAAGACACCGCCGCAGACACGTTGGATCGCGGTCTGAAGGGCGCGCAGCAGGCGCGCGCGGAATTGAGCGAGGCGATCTCACAACGCACCGATTTACCCAAACGGTTCGAGGATGATCCGGAACAGATGCGGTTGCTGATCAACAGTGCCGAAACGCTCAGCGCATTCGCGAGCGGATTGACCGAAGCCTTCGCCGTCGAGAACAATCAGATTTACAGCACCGACGTAAAGGGCGCACTGTCGCTACCGCTGCAAGGACAAATTGTAAGAGGCTTTAACGAACCAAACAGCGCCGGCCTCATCCGCCCCGGAATCGAAATTGCAGCGCGACCAAAATCGCTGATCACATCCCCAACGCCAGCCACCGTCCTGTTTGTCGGACCCCTGCTCGATTACGGAAATGTTGTTATTCTGGAACCGGCACCCAATATACTGTTCGTTCTGGCAGGCCTTTCAGACATCTATGCGGAAACGGGACAAGTGATCCCAGAGGCGTTTCCAATTGGGCTTTTGGGCGGTCAATCGCCGGTTGTTGACGAAATTTTGAGTGAAACGGATCAGGGAAATCGCGGCACATCGACACAAACCCTTTATCTTGAGGTCAGAGAAGGGCAAAGTCCGGTGGACCCGATCACTTGGTTTGCGGTGAATTAGAGTAGGATTCGAAATGAAAAGACTGATGATGGCCGCTGCAGGCGGTGCAGTTCTGGGCCTTGTGACGACAACTCAGGTAGCCGGTCCATTGCTGGCACAGGAATCCGCTCAAAACGGATCGCTCTATGAGCAGTTGGATCTGTTTGGCGACATCTTCGAACGTATTCGCGCAGGCTACGTAGAAGACGTTGACGAAAAGGAATTGATCGAAGCCGCCATCAACGGAATGCTCACATCGCTTGATCCGCACTCGAGCTACCTCTCGGCAGATGACGCCGCAGATATGCGTGTTCAGACACGCGGTGAATTTGGGGGGCTCGGTCTTGAGGTCACTCAGGAAGACGGCTTTGTGAAAGTCGTATCCCCAATCGACGGCACCCCTGCTGCGGCGGCGGGCATGGAAGCGGGTGACTTTGTCACCGCTGTGGATGGTGAGAGCTTGCTCGGTCTAACTCTGGACGAAGCGCTCGAATTCCTGCGTGGGCCGGTGGGATCCGAAGTTATTATTACCGTTGTTCGCGAAGGAGAGATCGAGCCATTCGATGTTTCCATCATTCGCGACACGATCAAGCTCACCGCAGTGCGTGCGCGTACCGAAGGCAAGGCCGTTGTTCTGCGCGTCACGACCTTCAACGGACAAACGTTCCCGAACCTTCAAGAAGGTTTGAAAGAACAGGTTGAAGAGGCCGGAGGCATTGAAAATGTTGACGGCTTCATCATCGATTTGCGCAACAATCCGGGTGGTTTGCTAAACCAAGCCGTGTTTGTTTCCGATGCGTTCCTAGACGCTGGCGAGATCGTATCGACACGTGGTCGCGAACCTCAGGATGGCGAACGCTACAACGCGACACCGGGTGACTTGGCCGAAGGCAAACCGATCGTTGTGCTGATCAATGGTGGGTCTGCGTCCGCGTCCGAAATCGTCGCCGGTGCTTTGCAGGACCATCGCCGCGCCATCGTCGTGGGCACCAAATCATTTGGCAAAGGTTCCGTTCAAACCGTGATCCCGCTGCAAGGTGACGGCGCAATGCGTTTGACCACCTCGCGCTACTACACACCGTCGGGTCGGTCGATCCAAGCTCTTGGTATTTCGCCTGATATCATCGTTGAACAGCCTCGTCGTGAACCGGTCGATCCGAACGAGGAAGAGGATGAAGGTCCACAGTTCCGCTCCGAAGCAGACCTTCGGGGGTCGCTTGGCAATGACAGCCTTTCAGAGGATGAAATCCGCCAGATCGAAGAAGATCGTGCGCGGGCTGAAGCTGCAGCGCAGTTGCGGGAAGAAGACTATCAGTTGGCTTATGCGATCGACATCCTGAAGGGCTTGAACGCGCTCGATCTGCAAGAATAGTCGAGACCAAAAGAAACCAAAAAGGCCATGCGGGAAACCGCGTGGCCTTTTGTTTTGCGCAACGTTCGGTTGGGTCTTTCCACTAAATTAACCGCGCACCGCGCGAATCTGGCAAATGGCCCGCAAAATCTGGCTTTTGCGAGAGTCACAACGCGTACACACAGCGTACACCACCCGTACATACGCAGTGCACCGTTTTGGTGGTTTAACGGTGCGAACGATAAAGCTCTTCAAGAATTGGTAAACGCGCGTCGTTGCACAGGTTTCGTCGCGCTCGCCTTAGGGCGCCAGCCGCGCGAGGCTGTCGGAGATTTCTTGCGCAATCGCTTGGGCATCGACGCCGGAGCGCTCGGCAGACACACGCAAGCCAAGCAGATCGGATTGATACCGTCGCGCCAATGCGACGGGATCGTAGTCTGTCGAAATTTGACCAGCCTCCTGAGCCTTCTGAAAGACGTTTGAGAATTGATCTTCTTTCTGAGTCAAATGCGCATTGGCTCGGTCGGCGAGGGGATCATTTTGACCCCGCAATTCCAGAACGGTCTTCGCCAACATGCAGGCCTTAACAGCGGAGGCTGAATCATCGATCACGAGCATGGAGTAGGTTTGCAGCGCCCCGAGGGGGCCGTGTTCCGCGACCATCGCGGTAAGCCGTGCCATTCCGTTCTGGGCATATCTGTCGAGTGTCAGCTCGTATAAAGCCGCCTTCGATCCAAAGGCTGCGTAGAAACTGCCCGGTTTGAGGCCGAGCGTGTTTTCGAGATCCTTCATCGATGTCCCTGCCCAGCCCTTTGTCCAAAACAGATCGCAAGCACGGTCTATCAGCTCTTCTCGGTCATATTCGGGTTTGCGGGGCATGGGTTCACTTATTCTTGATCGATTGCTCAAATATATACTTGAATGATCGATCAAGAAAGGGGTAACAGGGTTCAAATCGAAAAAAGAGGACCCAACATGACCGATTTCCCATCGCACGATCTCGAAACTGCGCCAGAAGGGTCGAAGCCCCTGCTGGAAAACAGCCAGAAGGCCTTTGGTCGCCTGCCAGGCCTGCACAAAGTGATGGCGGAAAGCCCGCAGGTGCTGGAAGGCTATCAACTGTTGCACAAGCTGTTCACCGAAACCGCATTTGACGCCGATGAGATAACCGTCGTTTGGCAAACCATCAATGTGGAGCATGAGTGCCACTACTGCGTACCGGCCCACACAGGCATTGCGAAGCGGATGAAAGTGTCTGATGAGATCTCCAACGCGCTTCGGGATGAGACGCCATTGCCAACAGCGAAGTTGGAAGCCCTGCGGGTGTTTACGCTGCAAATGCTACGCCAGCGCGGCAATGTGACAGACGAACAGATCCAAACCTTCTTTGACGCGGGCTATGACCATCGCGCGGTGTTGGAGATCATCCTTGGGCTGTCTCAGAAAGTCATGTCGAACTACATCAACCATGTTGCCGAAACACCGCTCGACGATGTGGTCAAGCCGTTGGCTTGGACGCGCAGCGACACCCATATTGCCGCCTAGAGCGCACCTGTCGCAGGCACGACCTGTGCCTGCGGCCTCTGGCAGGTCCAAGGATTATCCGTCTCGCCCTGGTTCATTCGGATTGCTGGAGAAGATAGCGATCTTGTTGCCCTGTGGGTCCCGGAGGTAGCTAACGAAGAAATTCGCGCCGTAGTCATCGCGAAACCCAGGTTGGCCTTCATCTTGGCCACCCGCATTCAGGGCAGCGGCGTGGAGATCACGAACCTATTGCTGGCTGCTAGCCTCAAACGCGATCATCGTGCCCTTTCCAGCCGAGGCCGATGCGCCGTTAAAGGGGCGCTTAACGTAGAATTCGGGATGAGTCGGCGTTTGGCCGGGCACCACCGGCAAGGCATAGCTGAGATCGCCGTGGTAGGATTCCAAGCCGTATCCCAGTGCGGGCAGGAAAGCGGAGTAGAACCGTTCTGCTGCTTCGATATCATCTACGCCGACAGTGACATATACGATCATGGTGACTGTGCCCAATACTGGTGCAGGGCGACGGATCGCCGCCCCGCTCAACACCTTATGCTTTAACCCGCTCCGACGTCGGATCATAGAAAGGCTTCAGCTGAGCCTCAGCTTTCACGCGTGTGCCCATAACGTCGATTTCGAAGGTGCTTTCCAACATCTCTTTCGCGGTTTCACCTTTGCAGGGCACATAACCCATACCGAGTGCGGCGCCGAGGTGGTGGCCATAGCCGCCGGACGACAGATAACCAACAATCTCGCCGTCCCGCACAACAGGTTCGTTGTGATAGAGGAGCGGTTCAGGATCGGTCAGTTTGAATTGAACGAGGCGGTTTTCTAGGCCGCTTTCTTTCTTCGCCAGGACGGCGTCACGACCGATAAAATCCGCTTTGTCGGTTTTGACAGCGAAGCCTAAACCGGCCTCTAGCACGTGATCCTCCGCCGTGATGTCGTGGCCAAAGTGGCGGAAGCCTTTTTCCATCCGCGCGGCGTCCATCATGTGCATCCCGCAAAGCATTAGACCCATATCCCGACCTGCGGCGTGCAAGGTCTCGAACGCATGGGCGGCCATGTCGGAAGAGACATAGACCTCCCAGCCCAGTTCCCCGACGTAGGTGACACGGTGTACGCGGGCGAGGCCCATGCCGAGTTCGATCTCTTGCGCGGTGCCGAAGGGGTTCGCGTCATTTGAGAAATCGTTCGGCGACACCGTTTCAAGCAGTTTACGCGCGTTGGGGCCCATAACAGCGAGGACCCCTTCGCCTGCAGTGACATCTGTAATCACGACGTTGAAGTCGCCCACATGGCGTTGCATCCAGGTTTGATCGGCGAGGCGCGTCGCGGCTGGTGTGACTACGAGGTAGGCGGTCTCTGATAGCCGTGTGACGGTCACATCCGCTTCGATCCCAGCAGTCTTGTTGAGGAACTGCGTATATACAATCTTGCCGACAGGCACGTCATACTGTCCGCCACCGATGTAGTTCATAAAGGCCGTCGCATCGCGCCCTTCGACGCGAATTTTGCCGAAGGACGACATGTCGTACATGCCGACGTTGGTGCGGATCGCCTCGACCTCTGCCGCGACGTTGCCAAAGAAGTTCTGACGTTTCCACGAGTATTCATACTCTGGTTTTTGGCCTTCATTGGCGAACCAGTTGGCGCGTTCCCAACCAGCGAGTTCGCCCATGACTGCACTGTTGTCCAACAGGTGCTGATGGAACGGCGTGCGGCGGACGCCGCGGGCGGTGTTCTTTTGCAGGTAGGGAAAGTGGTCGGCGTAAAGGAGGCCGAGCGTTTCCTTGGACCGTTCAAAGAGGTAATGTTTGTTACCTTGGAAGGGCTGCATCCGGCTGATGTCCACGTCGCCCAGATCGAAGGGCTTTTCGCCTGTGTCCATCCATGAGGCCAGCGCGCTGCCTGCGCCACCGGCGGATTGAATACCGATTGAGTTGAAGCCAGCTGCCACCCAGACGTTATCCATCTCTGGCGCGAGGCCGAGGTGGTAGGCGTCATCTGGTGTGAAGCTTTCCGGACCATTGAAGAAGGTGTGGATACCTGCCTCGGCCAGCATTGGCATCCGTTCGCAAGCCGCCTCTAGGATTGGTTCGAAGTGGTCGAAATCCTCGGGCAGTTGGTCAAACTCGAAGTCCTTCGGGATGCCATCCATGGCCCATGGTTTGGCGTTTGGTTCAAACGCGCCAAGGAGCATTTTGCCTGCGTCTTCTTTGTAATACGCACATTCGTCCGGCACCCGGAGAACGGGCATTTGGGTGAGGCCTTCGATCGCTTCCGTCACAATATAGAAGTGTTCGCAGGCGTGAAGCGGGACGTTGGTGCCGAGCATTTTGCCAACCTGATGGCCCCACATACCGCCGCAGTTCACGACCATCTCGCAAGTGATGTGACCGCTTTCGCCGCCTTGTTCCCAATCGACACCGGTGATGCGGCGACCTTCTTTTTTTACGCCAGTGACAAGCGTACGTTCGATCACCTGCGCACCGTTCTGACGTGCGCCTTTGGCCATGGCGAGCGCGATGTTGGCCGGATCGCCCTGCCCGTCGAGCGGCAGGTACACGCCGCCAGTGACGCCATCAATGTTGAGGTGCTCGTACCGTGCCTTGACCTCTTCGGGGGAGATCTCTTCAGCTTCGACACCAAATGCGCGGGCCATAGCTGCTTGGCGGAAGATTTCCTCTTTGCGCTCCTCGGTGAGCGCGGCTGTGATGGATCCGCAGCGTTTGAAACCAGTCGCCACGCCTGTTTCCGCTTCGAGGTTGCCGTAGAGTTCCTGACTGTATTTCGCGAGCTTGGTCATGTTCGCCGTCGCGCGCAGTTGGGCGATCAGGCCGGCGGCGTGCCATGTGGTGCCTGACGTCAATTGCTTGCGTTCCAACAAAACAACATCTTTCCAGCCGAGTTTGGCCAGATGGTAGGCAACAGAACAGCCGATAACGCCGCCACCGATGATGACAACGCGGGCTTGGGACGGAGGAAGCGCCATGGTTAGTTTCCTTTAAAACGACGGGCGAGTTCTTTGATGTGCGCAGGTGTGACCTCGCAACATCCGCCGATGTAGATTGCGCCGGTATCAGCCCAGCCTTGGGCGTGATCGGCGTATGCGTCTGGAGTAAGATCAGTTCGGGCTGTCAGTTGATCGACCGTGGCACCGATGTGATCGAAATCATCTGTGATCTTGGTAAAGCCGTTGGCATAAGCCCCGAACGTGTCGCCGAGTTTGGCGAGTTCGGGCAGGCCTTGGTTGATCGCCTCGGGCATAGAGCAGTTGAGGAAAATCACCGCGGGTTGGTATTCCGCCAACACAGGTGCAAGGTCTGCTAGTGGTTCGCCAGAGCGCAGCTGTGTGCCGTCTTCGTCGTTCACTGTGAGGCCGATCCAGACGGGTTTGCCGGTAACGGAGGCGCCCATCAGACCACCTTTGGCTTGATCGACGCTGGCCATGGTTTCCAACAAATGCGCATCGACAAAGTCTGCCTGTACTTTGGCAAGGCGCGCGTAGCCTTCGGCAGCTTCGGCGGCTGGCGGGGCTTTGTCCGGTTGATAGGAAAACCCCATTGGGCCCATGCTGCCCGCGATAATGCCGGAGCCATGCGCGTCGCGCGCAGCGATGGCCAATTCGCAAGCCCTGACTGTCATCTCGTCCAACCGGTCGAGGACGTCATACGCCTCAAACCGGTCAGGCAGCACCGCATAGGTGTTGGTGGTAGCAACATCTGCACCGGCAGCAAAATAGGCATCATGCACTTGGCGCACATGCTCGGGCCGATCGAACAGCGCTTGGTTCGACCACATGCCCGTTGCTTTTCCTGCAAGGCGGACGAGCTCTTGCCCCATTCCGCCATCAAGAAGGGTGATCATGCACGGATCCTTTCGTTTGCAGGATCCCACAAAGGTTGGTCCTCTTGCACTGTGGCAGCATAGCGTTCGCCGTAGATTTCCACCTCTAGCTTTGTGCCCGGGGTGGAAAGCTCCGCTTTGACCATTGCGAGCGCGATGGATTGGTTGGTGCGGTAGCCAAACGCGCCGGAGGTGGTTTCCCCCACAACCGCGCCATCATGCCAGATGGTCGACATATAGGGCGCGTCATACTCTCCGGGCGCGTCCAATGTGAGCGTGGTGAAGCGTTTGGAGACGCCGCGCTGTTTCTCCGCAAGCAGTGCCGCTTTGCCCGGGAAGTCGTGCGGTTTGTCCAGCTTGGTAAAGCGGTCAAGCCCGCCTTCGAGGAGGGAGTAATCGGTGGAAAGATCACCCTTCCATGCGCGGTAGCCCTTTTCCATCCGCAACGCGTTGAGCGCATACATACCGAAGGGTTTCACACCAGCGTCACTAAGCGCGTCCCAAATGGCCGGCATGGAGGCCGGTGGGCAGTGAATTTCCCAACCGAGTTCACCCGCAAAGGACACACGGACCATCGCACAGGCTTCGCCCGCGATGGTGCCTTCCTCTGCGAGGCTGGTCGTGAGCCAGCCTTTGGACAGATCATGACCTTCGGTAAGCGGCGCAAGGATCTCGCGGGCTTTCGGGCCGGTCAACAGCAGGCACTCAACCTCTTTCGTGCGGTCTGTGACGGTGATGCCTTCCGGCGCGTTTGCCTTGATCACCTCAGCGTCGTGCCATTGAGCGACGGCCGCTGTGATCAATGACACATGGTCATCGCTGTGCACAACGGCTGACATTTCTGTCACGATGCGGCCGCGGGCATCAGCGAAATAGATCAGACCGATGCGGCCTGGGGATGGTAGGCGTGAGGCAGACAAGCTGTCGATATAGTCGCGCGCACCGGCGCCTTCGACCTTGAAGCGGCTGAAGCCCGTGATCGGTAGCATCCCGCAGTGATCACGCACCGCTTCGCATTCTTCTTTGACACGCTGCTGCCATGGGCCGTTGCGGGACCATGTTTCGGTCGCTTCAAGCGATGTATCGTCGCTCTCTTGCGCGAACCAGTTGGCGCGTTCCCAACCGTTGTAAGGGCCAAAAACTGCGCCCGCGTCTTGCAGCCGTGAATGCAGGGTGGAGTGTTTGCGATCACGGGCCGCAGGCCACTCGTGCTGGGGGAAGTGCATCGCGTATTCATGGCCGTACACCTCCATCGCTTTGTCGATGCAATATTGTTCATCGGTGTAGTCGGTGTAGCGTCGGGGATCGACCGACCACATATCCCATTCGGTTTCGCCGTTGACGATCCATTCGGCGGCGACCTTACCCGCGCCACCGCCTTGGGTAATTCCGAAGGTAAAGACGCAGGCCTCGAATGCGTTTTTGACGCCGGGCATTGGGCCAACCAAAGGCAGTCCATCTGGCGCGTAAGGGATCGGGCCGTTGATGACGCGACCGACACCGGCGGTGCCGAGGAGAGGCACCCGGGCCATCGCGTCCTCGATGTACCATTCGAGGCGTTCCAAATCATCGGGGTAGAGTTGGAAGCTGAAATCATCGGGCATTGGGTCATCTTTGGTGATCCAATGTGCCTTACAATTCCGCTCATAGGGGCCGAGGTTCAGGCCGTTTTTGTCTTGGCGCAGATAGTAGGAGCTATCGACGTCGCGCAGCAGAGGGATTTTGCGACCGTTCTTTTCGGTCCATTCCTTCAGCTCTGGAATTTCCTCGGTCAGAAAATACTGGTGCGACATGGTGGCCATGGGCACAGTGCGCCCGCCATAGGGTTTGAACCACTCGCCAACACGCTGGGCATAATATCCGGCGGCGTTGACGACTTTTTCACAGTCGATGTCGCCCTTTTCAGTATGCACCGTCCATGTGCCATTAGGTTTCTGGGTTACGCCAGTGGCGGGGCAGAAACGCTGGATATTCGCACCCATTTCACGCGCACCTTTCGCGAGTGCTTGGGTCAGCTGTGCTGGATCGATGTCGCCGTCGTCAGGGTCGAACAGAACCGAGTCAATGTCGTGGGTTTCGAGGAAGGGATACATGCCAACTGCTTGGTCAGGCGTCAGCATCTCCATGCTCAGGCCCTGATAGTTGGCCATACCCATGGCGCGCTGGAATTCCTGGGTACGTTCTTTGCTATGTGACAGGCGCAGCGAGCCGGTCACATGATAGTTCATCGGGTAGTCCACCTCGTCGGCCAGCCCTGCGTAGAGGCCAAGCGAATAGCGCTGCATGTTCATCACGCCCCAAGAGGTCGAGAACGAGGGGCAGTTGCCAGCGGCGTGCCATGTAGAGCCAGCGGTCAATTCGTTCTTTTCGAGCAGGACACAGTCGGTCCAGCCCATCTTGGCCAGATGGTAGAGGGTGGACACGCCAACGACGCCACCCCCGATGATGACAACACGCGCTGATGTTGGAAAATCTGCCATGTTCTTCTCCCTAGAACTTGTCAATTTGCGGAATGTCATCCGCGATTTCGTAGTAGTCGCCCTTGTCGGCGACAAAGATGTGTTTGCCGGGTTTGAGGCCGGTCGGGTCTTCAAGGCTACCGGCAGCGATTCCGATGCCCTCTTCATCGTTCATGCGATAAAACAGGCTGGAACCGCAGGTGCTGCAAAAGCCGCGTTTGGCCCAGTTAGAGGACGTGTACCATGTCAGCGTATCGTCGCTGAGGAAGGTCACGTCTTCGAATTTGGCGTTGGTGGCGGCCCAATAGTGGCCGCTGGTTTTGCGGCATTGGCCGCAATGGCAGAATGTGATCTCTTTGCGTGGATTTGATATTTCAAATGAAATTGATCCGCATTCACATTTTCCGTTGATCTTCTCCATTGTACCCCTCAATACACCGGCGGCGCGATGACCCAGATCGCGACACAAGGTTCGGAATGCGGATTGCGCCAGCGGTAGGTCTCTCCCCTGATGCGAAAACTGTCGCCCGGTTTGAGGTGGAACTTCTGATCTTTGATCCAAAGCTCGAGTTTGCCAGAGACGATATATCCGACCTCTTGCGTCGGACGGGACGTATCGACGCGCCGTTCTGCATTTGGTTCGAACGTGGAATGCACCACTTCAAAATCGTCCGTGAGGTCAGGGGAAAGGAGTTCCTCAACCAACCCCGCCTCGCGCGAACCGATGGGCCTGCGGGCGTCTTTGCGGACAACATAGCCCTCTTCTCCAGCGGCGGCCTTGGTACGAAAGAGGCTGGACATCGAAACGTCCAGCTGGCTGGCCAATAGGCGTAGATCATCGATGGACGGTTCGGAAATGTCACGTTCCACCTGGCTTAGCCAACCGACGGATTTGCCCAGTCGCTCCGCAAGGTCAGACAGCGTCAACCCACGCGCTTTGCGCAGCGCACGGATGTCCGCGCCCAAGGTCTGTGTCTCGTCGAGGGTTTTGTGCAGCATCCGTGATCCGTGAAATTTTGATCGATAATTTCATAGAACATGATTCCATGAAATTTCAAAGAGAAATTTCAGAACCAGAAAGAGTTTGCGCTCTGGTGACAAATCACTCTAGAATCGACCGTCAAAACCCATCCAGCAGATCCCAATATTGCTATTAGATGACTGGAAGATAAAACAAAGAATTTTCAACCTCAATTTAAGGAAACAGCATGTCCTCAAAGTCTCCTAGTCTTAAGTAACAAGCTAATAGCTTCAGAGACAAGATTCTTGGCAATTCTAAGTTGCCGACTGCATCAAAGATCAGCGTTTACGACATTGTGAGAGAGCGAGCGTTTTTTGATTCTGCCGAATACGTGGAACAACACCTTTCTACGGCACTAATGTTCCCTCGAAAGAACAAATTTTGGGATTATGTCGCGTCCAAGGCGGATTTGGGCGACGGACTAATACTTGAATTCGGTGTTTTCAGAGGTAGGTCCATCAATTACCTAGCCAAGATTTTCAAAAAGGAGCAACTGTTCGGCTTTGATAGTTTTGAAGGGTTGGCTGAAGATTGGGCCGGATCAAGCCTTCCCAAGGGAGCTTTTGACGTAAAGGGAGCACTACCTGATGTGCCGTCGAACGTTAGTCTCATCAAAGGTTGGTTCGATCAAACCCTTCCCGGTTTCTTGGAAGATCATAGTGGCGAAATCATCAAGTATTGTCATTTGGATTGCGACACATATGAGAGCGCACACTATGTGCTTTCGAGTTTGGTAGATCGTTTTCAAACGGGAACCGTGATTGTCTTCGACGAATACATCGGATATCCAAATTGGAGAGAGGGCGAGTACAAAGCTTGGCAATCAATATGCTCTGAACACAAAATCTCCTACGAATATATCGGATTTTCAAACATGCAGGCGGCAGTTGTGATAAAGTAGCGGTTCACAAACTTCCTAAGAGATAACCTCTACCCCCGCTCAATCGCAATCGCGGTACCCTCGCCTCCTCCAATACAAATCGCAGCAATCCCGCGCTTCAGCCCACGTTTCTCCAAGGCATTCAACAACGTCACGATAATCCGCGCGCCGGAGGCTCCGATGGGGTGACCTAGGGCGCAGGCACCGCCGTTTACGTTGACCTTATCGCGGGGGATGTTGAGTTCGTGCATCAAGGCCATGGGCACGACGGCGAAGGCTTCGTTCACTTCCCATAGATCGACCTCCTCCACAGTCCAGCCGATCTGGGTGAGCAGTTTTTGCGCGGCGGGCACGGGAGCGGTTGTGAACAATCCGGGCGCTTGCGCGTGGCTCGCGTGGCCCAAGATGCGAGCGCGGACGTTCGGGTGATCTTCGGAGCTGAGGATCAATGCTGCTGCGCCGTCCGAGATCGAGGAGGCGTTGGCGGGCGTGACGGTGCCGTCCTTGCGAAAGGCGGGTTTGAGCTGCGGGATCTTTTCTGGGCGCGCGTTGGCAGGTTGTTCGTCTTCGCTAACCGTCACATCGCCCTTGCGGGTTGTGTAGGTGACGGGGGCGATTTCGGTGTCGAATGCGCCACTCGCCTGTGCCTCTAACGCGTTGGAGAGGGATTTGAGCGCGTATGCGTCCTGCGCCTCGCGCGTGAATTGGAAGGTTTCGGCGCAATCTTCAGCGAAGGTGCCCATCAGGCGGCCTTTGTCATAGGCGTCTTCCAACCCGTCGAGGAACATGCTGTCGATCACCTGTTGATGGCCGATCCGTGCCCCACCGCGCATTTTGGGCATCAGGTAGGGGGCGTTTGTCATGCTCTCCATACCACCAGCGACCATGGTGGTGGCCCCGCCCAGCGCGATTTGGTCGTGTGCCATCATCACGGTTTTCATGCCCGAGCCACACATTTTGTTGAGCGTGGTGGCGGGAATCGATTCATCCAGCCCGCCCAAGAATGCGGCCTGACGGGCGGGTGCTTGCCCCTGACCCGCCGGAAGAACGCAACCCAAGAGTACCTCATCAACGGCTGGATTCGCCGCATTTTCCATGGCCGCTTTGATCGCAGCGCCGCCCAGTGTCTGAGCGTCCACATCGGAAAAAACCCCCTGAAATCCGCCCATTGCAGTGCGCGCGGCTCCAATTATGTTGACCGGTTTCATATTGAATCCTCCGTTTTCTGACCCGGACGTTAGGGTCAGAATGCCGCAAGGGAAAGCCCAGAAAGGAACACAATCGGGACAATTCCGCGCCGCAGTCAAACGCGAAAACTAGTGGTGTAGCTGCATAGCTTCACCCGACGATGTGCATTTATAGCCCCCACCCAGTTGTGCGTCGTCGGGTACAATCTTCTCATCTTGATTGTGTTCTCTTTCCTTTTACGTAGTCTGTCGGCTGCGAAGAAAGGACCAAGACAATGCGCGACTTTCACCTACCAGGACGATCTGCTGTTTATGCCACCAACGGGATTTGTGCGACCTCACATCCCTTGGCGGCTAAGGCTGCGGTTCAAATTCTCGAATCTGGCGGCAATGCCATGGATGCGGCCATCGCGGGTGCGGTTTTGCTGGGTATCTGTGAGCCACAGATGACGGGGATTGGTGGCGATTGCTTCGCGCTTTTCACGGCTCCCGGTGATGACAAGGTGTATGCTTTGAATGGATCGGGCCGTGCCCCTGCGGGCACCGATGCGGCGGCTTTGCGTGCAACGGGGCATTCAGTGATTCCCCCATATGACCCAGCGGCGATCACGGTACCGGGTGCGGTAGATGCGTTCTGCAAGCTCTCAAAGGACTGGGGCAAGGTCGGCTTGAAGGCGTCGCTCGCGCCCGCCATTCACTATGCCGAAGCGGGTGTGCCAGTGGCCCCGCGTGTCGCGAAGGACTGGTCGCAGGATTATGAGAAGCTGCAAGGCCGCGCGAAGGAGTCCTTCCTAGTAGGTGGCAAGGTGCCTCAGGTCGGTACGCTGTTCCGCGCGCCTGATCAGGCGGCGGTCTTGCGCCGTATTGCGATGTATGGGCGCGAGGCGTTTTATGAAGGTGAGATCGCTGAGGACATGGTGAACACACTGCGCGGCATGGGCGGCGTGCACACCTTGGATGATTTCGCTGCGACCGCCTGTGACTACACAACACCGATCCAGGGCGAATACGGCGGCTATGAGCTGTTTGAGCATCCGCCCAACGGCCAAGGCGCGACGGCGGTTTTGATTTTGAACATGCTGAAGCATTTCGATCTGGCGGGCATGGACTCGTTCGGAGCGGAACGTCTGCACATCGAGGCGGAGGCCACCAAGCTGGGCTATGACGCCCGCAATCGGTTCCTGTCGGACATGGATCATATGGAGCGGTTGGAGCATATGTTGGCGCCAGAAACGGCGGCTAAGTTGGCTGCGCTGATTGATCCCAAGAAGGTCTTGCCAGCTGGGTTGCCGGGTGCGGAGCAGGTGCACAAAGACACGATCTATATCACTGTCGTCGATAAGGACCGGATGGCCGTGTCACTGATCTATTCCATTTTCCACGGGTTCGGGTCTGGCATTGCCTCCGATAAGTTTGGCATTCTGTTCCAGAACCGCGGTGCGGGCTTTACCCTCGAAGAAGGTCATCCGAACGAGGCAGGGCCGGGCAAAAGGCCTATGCACACGATCATTCCGGGAATTTTGCAGCAGAACGGCAAAACCGTTGCGCCCTTTGGTGTGATGGGCGGGCAGTATCAATCCACCGGCCACGCGCGGTTCCTGTCGAATATCGCGGACTACGGCATGGACATGCAGGCCGCGCTCGACGCGCCGCGCGCGTTTGCGGAAGGCGATATTGTCAAGGTCGAACGCGGGTATTCAGATGCCGTGCGTGCGAAGCTTTCCGATCTGGGGCACAAGGTCGAAATCCCTGATACGGCCATTGGTGGGGCACAAGTGATCAAAATCCATGACAATGGAACGCTCGAAGGTGCGTCTGATCCGCGTAAAGATGGGTGTGCGATCGGGTATTAAGGTGGCTTAGGGCCCTTGGGCCCTAATTCATTTGCACCTGAAGTGGGTATTGACCGTCCTCAAACGGACCGAACAGGTCTTCAAGGTCGGGGTGCTGCACAGGTTCACCCGAATAATCCGCTATCAAATTCTGCTCCGACACATAAGCCACGTAGTAGCTTTGATCGTTTTCAGCCAAAAGATGATAGAACGGTTGATCTTTGCTTGGGCGCGCGTCCTCTGGGATCGCCTCATACCAAGCTTCTGTGTTGGAAAAGATTGCGTCGACATCAAAAACGACACCGCGAAACGGATGTTTGCGATGGCGGACAACCTGTCCAAGATGATATTTTGCACGTGTTTTAAACATAGTCATACTAGCCCCTTACGGGCTAATTAGACCTGTTGGCCGGCGCAAGTCCACGCAAATGTGGCAAAAATAAGGAAACAGTCTGTGAACCTTGCTGTGACAGTGCTGAATATTACGGCACCCGTCTTCATTTTGGCGGCCGTTGGATATGTTTGGGTCAAGCTGGGATTCGAGTACCGGGTCGAGTTTGTGACACGACTTGCCATGACACTTTCTGTGCCCTGTTTGATCTTTGTAGCGTTGATCGAAACCGATGTGGAACCTGACGCGCTTGCAGCCCTATCGCTCGCCAGTTTTGTGGCCTACGGACTTGTGACCGTTGCATTCGCAGTGATCGTTGCGGTTTGGAAATTGGACAGAGCAACTTATCTGGCGCCCCTTATCTTTGGAAACACCGGGAATCTTGGTCTGCCCCTCGCACTGTTTGCCTTTGGCGAGATTGGCTTGGGCTACGCGGTCATTGTCTTCGCGATCATGGGTATTTTGAGTTTCACGTTCGGAGTTTGGCTGGTTTCAGGCGGTGGATCTCCTGCGAAAGTCATCAAAGAACCCCTTGTCGCGGCGACTTTGCTTGGTGCGTTGTTCCTTTGGCAAGGGTGGCGACCGCCGGAATTTATCTTCAACTCGCTTGATTTGATTGGTCAAATGGCGATTCCAATCATGCTTATTACCTTGGGGGTTGCTATCGCACGATTGGAAATCCGTGCTGTCGGGCAAGCTGTCATACTGTCGATCATTAAGGTCATCGTCTGTGTCGCTTGCGCTTGGGGTGTGTCGGTCTGGTTCGAACTTGACCCAATTGCGGCGGCGGTATTGATCGTGCAGGTCGCCACACCGGTCGCCGTAACGTCCTATCTGCTGGCTGAGAAATACGGGGCAGATGCGCAGCTGGTTGCCGGACTTGTCGTCGTGTCCACGTTGCTTTCGGTGGTCACTTTACCGCTCATCCTCTCATTTGTGATCTAAAGGCGGTCTGTTTTCCGTTCCCCAAACCGGAAAATCGCGCTATAGTTCAAAAAAACAAAAAACATAGCGAGAGGCAGATGAGCATTTTCTTTCGCACTTTGGGATTGCTTCTGATCTTAGGAAGCTGTTCGACGCGGTATGGCGACGCGCCACGCAACCTAGATAACGCTTGTTCCATCCTGGACGAGCGTCCGAGATACGAGCGCGCATTCAAACGGGTGGAGCGTGATTGGGGCGTGCCTATGCCCATTCTCATGGCGATCATCTATCAAGAGAGTAAGTTCATCTCTGATAACCGTCCGCCCCATCGGTACGTTTTGGGTGTGATTCCGACCGGACGCCAGTCTTCTGCCTTAGGCTACAGTCAGGCGTTGAATGGCACATGGGCCGAGTATCAGCGTGAAGAAGGCGGGCGCGGAGCGGACCGGACCGATATTTTCGACGCTGCCGACTTTATGGGCTGGTATATGAACCTCACGGTCGAAGAAACCGGAGTTGCGCTGAACGACACACGCAATCAATACCTCGCCTATCATGATGGCCGTGCAGGGTTTAATCGCGGAACTTGGCGTTCGAAGCGCTGGCTGATCCGGATCGCGAGTGAGGTCGAAGCCCGCGCCGTTCTCTACGACACACAGCTGCGTAGGTGCGGGAAGATTTAGAACCCGCGCTTGTTCATCTCGTTCAGGATGTTGAACTGAATATCCCCAATGGCCCCGCCGCTTTCGAAATCGTTCAGAATGACAGTGGTTTCGGCACCAATATCATCTGTGACGATCCATTGGCGAAGCTCAATAGGGTCTGCCGTGAACACCAGTTGGATGTTCCCCAGCTGAGGGTTGTCGGGGTCTTGGGCGCGAACAGTCGTCGTTGTTCCATCCGATGTGTGCCCTGTCACCATATTGGTGCGCGTTAAATCAACGTTCTGTTCAAGAATGATGTTGAGCGGGGTTTGGTTCAGTGGGAAACGCTCAGGGGGCACGTTTGAACGTGGGTCAAATATCGCAACTTGACCGCCGCCTGCCATAACGAGGCTATCATCAGGTGGGTTGTATTCGAAGCGGATGCGACCCGGGCGTTTGATGTAGATTTGACCTGTGGACAGCGTGCCGTCGCCGTTGATTTGGGTAAATCCGCCTTCTGCTGTCTGGAGCCGGTTCAAATAGTTCGAAATCTCAGCCAACGAAAGCTGCTGCGCGCTGGCTGGTGTTGCCAATGCCAGCGCTGCGGCACCTGCTAAAAATCCACGTCGAAACATCATTGCACCTATCCGTTGCTTGAGCTCACTTTGCCCGTGATTGATATGGGTACACAACAGCCGTTTCGCCATTGCTAGGCGATAGCAGGCCAATGTTTGCGTATATCGGGTAATCAATCAGCCCCAAGAGAACAGTACTAAAGGAACGCGCGTGCAAAAATGCCGCTGATTTCCACTTTCATGGGTCAGTTCGCGGGTTATAACAGTTCGGTCAAGATGGAAGCATAAAATGAACCGATACCCGCGCGATATGATCGGCTATGGTGCCAACCCGCCTGATCCGAAATGGCCCAATGGGGCAAAGATCGCTGTTCAGATCGTTCTGAACTACGAAGAAGGTGGAGAGAACAATATCCTGCATGGCGATGCCGCGTCAGAGGGGTTTCTGTCCGAGATTGTGGGTGCTGCGGCGTGGGAAGGTCAGCGCCATTGGAACATGGAAAGCATCTATGAATACGGCAGCCGCGCGGGGTTCTGGCGGTTGCACCGGCTGCTGAAAGGCCTGCCAATCACGGTTTATGGGGTCGCAACAGCCCTCGCCCGCTCGCCCGAGCAGGTGGCGGCGATGAAAGCCGCACCTTGGGAGATCGCCAGCCACGGGCTGAAGTGGATCGAATACAAAGATCACTCCGAAGAGGACGAGCGCGCCGATATGGAAGAGGCCATTCGCCTGCATACCGAAATCGTCGGAGAAGCGCCGCGCGGGTGGTACACGGGTCGCTGTTCGGTCAACACCGTGCGCTTGGCGGCAGAAACGGGGCAGTTCGCCTATGTCGCCGACAGCTATGCCGATGATCTACCTTATTGGATGGAATTCGGGCGGCGGGATCAGTTGATCGTGCCTTATACGCTCGATTGTAACGATATGCGGTTTGCGACGCCGCAGGGGTTTAACTCGGGGACGCAGTTCTTTGATTACCTCAAAGCCTCCTTTGATGCGCTTTATCGTGAGGGGCTGGAAGGTGCGCCAAAGATGATGTCGGTGGGTCTGCACTGCCGACTGATCGGGCGGCCTGGGCGGGTTGAGGCGCTGCGGCAGTTTATTGAGTACGCACAGAGCTATGACGACGTGTGGTTCGCTACGCGGGAACAGATCGCGGAGCATTGGGCCACCGTGAACCCGCACAAACATCGGGTGCGACCGTCAGAGATGTCCAAATCGATGTTTGTGGAAACCTATGGTGGGATATTTGAGCATTCCGCCTGGATCGCAGAGCGCGCCTATGATGGAGAGTTGGGGTTTGTCCATGACACCGCAGTGGGGATTCACAACGCCTTGGCGCGGGTGTTCCGGTCAGCAACTGATGAAGAACGCTTGGGCGTCTTGGTGGCGCATCCCGACTTGGCGGGGAAACTGGCGGCGGCGAAGCGGCTGACGGCTGAGTCGACGTCGGAACAGGCTTCTGCCGGATTGGATGCGTTGACGGATCAGGAACGCGACACGTTTGAAAAGGCGAATACGGCCTATACCGCCAAATTCGGGTTTCCGTTCATCATTGCGGTGCGGGATCATGACAAAGCGTCGATCCTCAAGCAGTTTGAAACGCGGTTGCAGAATGACCGCGATGCAGAGTTTGCGACGGCCTGTCGGCAAGTCGAGCGGATCGCGGAGTTTCGGTTGATGGATATTTTGCCGTGACGGAGATTGTCGCTCTGCCAATCACGAAAGAAGCCTTTGCGCTTTTTGGCGATGTGATCGATTGCGCGGGTGATCCGGATAAGATCATCAATCAAGGCAAATGCGGGCGCTACCACGATCGCGCGGTCATGGATTTTACCGATGGACATGCGGGGATCAGCCTGTTTCGAGCAGAGCCGCGAAGCTTTCCCTACACATTGGAATTGCTGGAACGGCACCCCGAAGGGTCTCAGGCCTTTGTGCCGATGTCAGAGCATGGGTTTCTGGTGATCGTGGCCCCTGATGTGGGTGGCAAACCGGGTGCACCTTTGGCGTTTCTGACGGAACCTGGGCAGGCGATCAATTTCCATCGCGGGACATGGCACGGGGTTCTGACGCCGCTTCACGCGCCGGGGCTTTTTGCGGTTGTGGATCGGATTGGGGATAGGGCGAATTTGGAAGAGGTTTGGCTGGATCAACCCGTCACCATCACCGCGCCGCCATCCTGAGCGCCATATCAATCATCCGCGCCGAGAAGCCCCATTCGTTGTCATACCACCCAAAGATACGCACGTGCCGTGGCGTGGTGACGATGGTTTCCGGCGTTGCCACGATCAAAGACTCAGGACGCGCGCGCAGGTCGGTTGAAACCAGCGGTAGGTCTGTGGTGCCGATCAGGTTCGGATCAGCCTTTCGGATTAGATCGTTCAGTTGATCGATGCTCACGTCCGCATTTAGCGTCGCCGTAAGATCAACGGCAGACACGCTGGCAGTAGGCACGCGCACGGCGGCACCGGTCAGGCGGCCCTTGAGTTCGGGAAGGACTTCTAAGACACGGCTCGTGGCGCTGGTGGTTGTGGGCACCATAGACATCGCACCTGCACGGCTGCGCGCCATATCGCCACGCGGGGCGTCGATCATCGGTTGGCTGCTGGTATAGCAGTGGATCGTGGTCATATGCGCGGCCTCTAGGCCAAGGCTATCGTCCAAGATTTTGACGATTGGGGCCAGCGCATTGGTGGTACAAGATGCGTTTGAGACGATCTGCGCATCGCCAAGGGCGTCGTCATTTGCGCCCATGACAACGGTGACGTCGGCAGCGTCGGTTGGGCCGGAGATCAGCACTTGTGCAGCACCGGCCTGAAGCCCGCGTTCCGCGACGTCGCCCGTTTTCGCGTGGCCGGCACATTCGAGGATAATGTCGATCCCGTTCAGATCGGTCTGGCTAAGATTAGGATCATTGGTGAAAGCGATGCGTGCGTCGCCAATGACCAGCGCGTCGCCCTCTGCCGTAACTGGTTCAGGGTAGACGCCAAAGACGCTGTCGTGGGCAAAAAGGTACGCGCAAAGCTCAGCAGTTGCGATGTCATTGATCAGCGCAACTTCGATGCCAGCGTCTTTGCGCGTGGTTAGGAGTTGGCGCAGAACTGTGCGCCCGATGCGGCCGAAGCCGTTGATAGCAACGCGTGTCATGGACAGAGGTCCAACGGCATGTGGCGGTTAACGTCTTTGTAGAGCAGATAGCGGAAAGGGCCGTCGCCTGTCGCGACACAGGCTTGAGGGCAGAAGGCACGAAGCCACATGTAATCCCCCGGGCCGACCTCAACCCAATCTTGGTTCAATCGATATTTAGCGGTGCCTTCAAGAACATAGAGGCCGTGCTCCATCACATGGGTTTCCATGAAGGGAATGCAGCCATCAGGGAGAAAGTTCACGATGTTGACGTGCATGTCATGGCGCAGGTCTTCGGGTTCGACAAAGCGGGAGGTTGACCATTTGCCGTCTGTCTCCGGCATTTCGATCACCGTGGCGTTGTCGTCATGCGTGATGAAAGGCTGCGGCAGGGCGACGCCGTCAGCCGCTTGATAGGCTTTGCGGATCCAATGGAACGTTGCGGGCACGTCAGAGATATTGCGGAACGTCCAATCTGCGCCTGCGGGAATGTAGACATATGACCCTGCCGTGAGGCTATGCGCCTGGCCCATGAGAGTGATCTCGGCGGCGCCTGCGACGACAAAGAGAACCGACTGAGCCTTTGGATTGTCATCGGGACGGGTGCTGCCGCCTCCAGGGCCAACCTCGGTGATGTAATGGCTGAAGGTTTCGGAAAAGCCCGTCATCGGGCGGGCGATGATCCAAGCGCGGGTGTTTTTCCAATGGGGTAAAAAGCTGGTCACGATATCGCGCATCGTGTCGGCAGGGATGAAGGCGTAGCTTTCTGTGAACACGGCACGCTCGTCCAAGGTTTTGGACTGAGGCGGGAGGCCGCCGGGGGGTGTGGCGTAGCGTGTCATTTAAGTCTTCCTTGTGCAGCACCATAAGGTTCGCGACCGGCCCGAGGGCGGGGTTGGTTTGTGAGTAGCCTGTCTTCAAATTGCGCCAGTTACAAGGGATTGCAACGTCGGAGTTTCGCGACCGCCCTGGGGGGAGGGTCGGTCGCGAACCAGTTCGCAAGCAATCCGCCGCCCTATCAAAACAAAACCGGCCCGCACCCCACGCACGGACCGGTTCATGCCACCTGAGGAGCGTGTAGCTGCTACTGCTCAGGGACGAGTATTTCGCGTTTGCCGACATGGTTGGCAGGAGAAACAAGGCCGGACTCTTCCATCTGCTCCACCAACCGAGCAGCCTTGTTGTAGCCGATGGCCAGTTTGCGCTGAATATAAGATGTCGAGCATTTGCGATCTTTGATCACAATCGCCACCGCCTGATCGTAAAGCGCATCTTCGCCGTTGGTATTGCCACCGAGGCCTAGAACAGCGTCTATGTCGCTTTCCTTATCTTCAGCAGGGCCATCGACAACGCCAGACATGTATTCTGGTGGGCCAAATGATTTCAGATGATTGACGATTTCCTCAACCTCTTCATCGGAACAGAAGGGCCCGTGAACACGGGTAATCTTGGACCCGCCCGCCATATAGAGCATGTCACCCATACCGAGCAGTTGCTCTGCCCCCATCTCGCCCAGAATGGTGCGACTGTCGATTTTGGAGGTCACTTGGAACGAAATCCGTGTCGGGAAGTTCGCCTTGATCGTGCCGGTGATGACGTCAACCGATGGGCGCTGTGTGGCCATGATCAGGTGGATACCAGAGGCACGGGCCATCTGGGCCAAGCGCTGAATACAGGCTTCAATTTCCTTGCCCGCGACCATCATAAGGTCGGCCATCTCATCCACGATGACGACGATATAGGGCAGAACCTCTGGCTTGAACTCTTCTGTCTCGAACACCGGATCGCCGGATTCGTCGTCAAAGCCGGTTTGAACGGTGCGGCTGAACATTTCGTTCTTGGAGAGCGCATCTTTCACGCGTCCGTTGTAGCCATCGATGTTGCGGACGCCCATTTTGGACATCTTGCGGTAGCGTTCTTCCATCTCGCCCACGACCCATTTCAGAGCCACAACCGCCTTTTTAGGGTCTGTGACGACAGGCGACAGAAGGTGCGGAATGCCGTCATAGACACTCAGTTCCAGCATCTTTGGATCGATCATGATCATCCGGCATTCTTCCGGTGTCAGCTTATAAAGTAGTGACAGGATCATCGTGTTGATCGCCACGGATTTACCGGAGCCAGTCGTACCCGCAATCAGCAGGTGAGGCATCTTGGCAAGGTTCGCCACAATGGGCTCGCCACCGATATCTTTGCCCAGGGCAAGCGGCAGTTTCTGATTACCGTCGCCATAGTCGCGGTGGCTGAGGATTTCGCGCAGAACAACTTTCTCGCGGTTTTCATTCGGAAGTTCGATACCGATCACCGTCCGGCCCGGTACAGTCGAGACACGAGCAGAGAGTGCGGACATTGAGCGTGCGATGTCATCAGAGAGGCCAATCACGCGGGAGGCTTTAAGGCCTGGCGCGGGCTCAAGCTCATACATCGTAACAACGGGGCCTGGACGGACGGAGACGATTTCGCCTTTGACGCCGTAGTCATCCAGAACGCTTTCCAACATTCGTGCGTTTTCTTCGAGTGCTTCGTCTGATAGGTGGTGGCGCTGCACCATGGATGGGTTGGTCAACAGGCTCAGTGGCGGGTGTTCATAGCCCGGATACTTGTCCTCAAACTGCAAGGAAGGCTGCTCTTCTGCCTTGGCGCGCTTTGACGGCTGCGGCTTTTTCGGCGTCGGCTGAACCACACGCGGCGCGGCTGGGGCAGCGCGTTCTGTTTCGAACAGGGGTTCGGCAACAAAGGGTGCCGCGTCTTCGATTTCTTCGGTCGAGCGACGATAGATCGGCGCGGTTGGGGTTGCAGCAGGCGTGTCGATGACGGTTTCGTCCTCGACCGCTTCGATCAGTTCAACCTCTTGCGGCTGCGGATCAGTGTTCAGCAGCAGCGGCGTCGGGCCGCGACCTGCTGTCAGGCGAGGTTCGATGCGTGCAGTCGTCGGCGCCGGTGGCACCACACCACCCGCGCGGCTTTTGATCGCGTCGGAGATACGCGCGCTGATGCGGTCGCTGTCGGGGGCTTCGGCCTCAACAGCGGTATGCGTGTCAACCAGCTCTGGCTGCGGCATCGGTTCATTGCGCTTGAGCAATCCTGACAGGAAGCCGGTGGGCGCGGGTTGAGGAGTTTCGGCAACCGGTGTTGGTTCTTCGGTGTATTCACGGGTCGCACGCAGCACAGGCGGCATGTTGCGGCCATCACCGGGTGTAGTTGGCATGACAGGGTTGGCGCGGACAACGGCAGCTGCGCGGCGTTTTGCGTCTGGCAAGTCACCTTGCTCGACAACCTCTTCCTGAGCGTAGGCTGTTGCGAGCGCTTCTTTGTTCGCGCGACGTTCGGCGCGATGAGCTGCGAAGGTTGACCCAGCCCCTTTGGCAAGCGTCGCTGAGGTCGCAGCCCCTTTACCGATCATCCGCATCAGGAAATCATAGATAAGCACAGTGCCGAGGAAGACAAACCGCCCGCCGCTGCGCAATTCAGGACGTGTGAAGCCCAGCGCGAAGGCGGTCAGCGCAAGGGTCAAAAGGCCCAAAAGAACGGACATCAGCTTGACGGAAAGAATGGTGCCGAACGGAATAACGGTGAGAGCGACGGCTAGAACTGTGTCGCCAAACAAGCCGCCATAGCCAAAATTTGCAGGCCAATCGGCGGGAGGTGTCAAAGTCGCGGCATAAAGCGATGCGGCGGCCAGCGCAAAGGGTGTGTAGATCAGCCGCCCAATCGCACGTTCTTCGCCCCAGTGCAGGACAAATCGCAGACCCCATGCGATCATGGCCAAAGGCACGACCCAAATGCCTTTTCCGACGATCATCATAATGGGTGCGGCGGTTGAAGCGCCGAACATTCCCAACCAGTTTTGGATTGGTGCATCTGTTGCGGACATCCAGCTTGGATCCTGCGCGGAATATGTCGCGATCATCGCTGCGGCCAGAAGGCCAAGAACAATCAGCGCCAGCCCCAGCAATTCTTTGCTGCGCTTTTCAATCGCTGCCTGCGTGGTGCTGTCCAGCAGGGGATCACGTTGACGCGTGGAATAGGATGCCATGTTACTTTTCCTCAACCATAAAGGCAGCTTCTGAGCAGGGTCAGCCCGCGCTGCACGTCTTCTTTTGGAGCGACCAAAGCCACTCGAATATAATTTTTGCCAGGGTTGCCTGCGCCGACATCTCGGCTGATGTAGGCACCGGGCAGGACCCGGACCCCGGTTTCAGCCCATAATTTGAGCGCCGAGGCTTCGCCGTCTTTAACAGGCAGCCACAGGAAGAATCCTGCGTCCGGGCTTTGATAGCCCGGAAGGTCGGCGAAGATGCGATCTGCGATTTCGAACTTTTCTTCGTAAAGCCTGCGGTTCTCTTCCACATGGGCTTCGTTTTGCCATGCGAGCGCGGAAGCCGCCTGAACAGGCGCCGGAAGCGGAGACCCCGCCCCTGCCCGCAATTGGCGGATGCGCGCGATGGACTTTGGCCCACCGGCACAGAATCCCGACCGCAGGCCTGCGAGATTGGATCGCTTTGAGAGCGAGTGGAACACAACGACCCGTTCAGGATCGACGCCCATCTTATCCGCCACCTGCAAAGCGCCAAGAGGCGGCGTATCGCGGTAGATTTCCGAATAGCATTCGTCGGAGAAGACGATGAAGTCATGTTTTTCCGCTAACCCAAGCAGATGAGCCCAATAGTCTTCATCCGCGACGGTCCCCTGCGGGTTCGCGGGGCTGCACATGTAGACGATCGCTGTGCGGTCCAACAATTCGGGATCCACTGAGTGAAAGTCAGGAAGGTGCCCTGTGCTTTCATCGGCCGGAAGATACACGACCTCCGCCCCGACGGAGAAAGACGCCATCCCATAGACGGGATAGAACGGGTTGGGGGACAAGATCGCAGGCGGATGACCGTTTTTGGTCTCAGGGCAAAGGGCCATCGCGGCGTTATAGAGCCCTTCACGAGTGCCGCTGAGGGCCATCAGATTTTCGTGCCCGAGAGCGACGTTGTAGCGGCGCTTGATCCAAGCAGTGATTGCGTCAAGCAGTTCTGGGGTGCCGTTGTTATTAGGGTAACCACGCCAACCCGCGGCGTTTTCGGCAAGGGCCGGTGCGATAAAGGAGGGGATGTCGTGCTGCGGCTCCCCAATGGTCATATTGATGACTTCGCCACCCGGTGGGGTGGAGTCCAGCAGGCCACGAAGACGTGGCCACGTTGCATCCGGTAGGTCTGCAAACCGCTCAGGAAAATTCATCTCTGCCTCAATCGCACGATCTTTTGCCGTGCATTTTTTTGCAGATTAGCCCGCAGCGGCTGGACCTGTCCAGAATTGAGCGGGGGTTATTTTCGGGTCTGAGTGCGAATTGTGTCTTTTAGGACAATGCCTTCTCTGCCGCCGCAGCGATGCGAAGCAATCTTTCTTCGCCGCCGTTGCGCCCGTTTAGCATGATCCCGCAGGACGGAACGCCGGTGGGGAGGCTGATTGAACATGTATCCATTAGGTTGCCGACACGTGTATTTCGCAAGGCAAGAAGGTTCTTGGTGACGTAGTAGTCTTCATCTTCGAGCAACCTTTGGACATTTGGCGGCAAAATCGGCGATGACGGCATAAGGATTGCGTCGAAATGAGCGGTGGCGGACGCAAACTCGCCCCGAATTTCGCGAAGGCGGGTCCAATGGGCGACATAATCTGAGGCAGCGACCTCTGCCCCGACACGTACGCGGTCGTAGATTTGCGAGAACATTTTGTCGGGATCCGCCAAGATACGATCCTTCCACCATGCCCATGCATCGGCTGTATAGAGCGGGCCGGTCATGGCAAAAGCCTCATTCAAGGCATCGAATTGGATATGTTCGACCTGCGCCCCCGCCGCTTGGAGGCGTTCTACAGCAGACTGGAAGGCCGCGCGCGGGGCATCTTCGAGATCGTCCATCGCGATTGTGTCTAGGATTGCAAAGCGCGTTCCGTTCAAGTCAGACGCCTTTAGGTCCGCCGGTTTTTGGCCTTCGAGCGCTGCCAGCAGGAGCGCATTGTCTTCGACAGAGCGACAGAGCGGACCGATCGTATCGAAGGTCAAGCAAAGGGGCACCACGCCAGTCAGGGGCAATCGGCCGTGGGTGGTTTTGAGACCCGTCAGATCGTTCCACGCCGATGGAATGCGTACAGATCCGCCTGTATCAGACCCTATTCCAGCGGCGGCAAGGCCGAAAGCGACGGAAGTCGCGGCGCCGGAGGAAGAGCCACCCGGCACCGCCTCTTCATCATTCACACAAGGCGGTGTGGCGGTGATTGGGTTCAGGCCGAGGCCCGAAAAAGCGATTTCTGACAGGTGGGTTTTGCCAAGGCAAACAAGGCCCGCAGCTGAGGCGTTTTGCAAGACTTCTGCGTCTGCGTTCGGTATACGACCTTCCATCAATGCAGTGCCCGCTTCGGTTGCCGTGCCTGCGGTGTCAAAAAGGTCTTTCCAAGAGACCGGCACCCCGTCCAATGGCCCACGACGCATGCCATTCGCTGCGCGTTCGGATGCTGCTTTAGCCTCTGCCCGTGCGCGGGTATGGGTGACGCGGGCATAGATACGATCACGGTGCGGATGGGTGTCGATGGCGGCGAGGTAGGTTTCGGTCAGCTCCACCGGGTCGATGTTCCCCGCCGCGATGCCGCGTCCTAAGTCCATCGCCGTCATCCACCGCCAATCGTCCATCTTGATATTCCTTTGTCTTCGCAAAGGCACCGTAGCGGCAGCAAACCGCATGGACAATCGGATTGCGCTGCACATATAGCACCTTATGGACACCCATTCGGATATTCTGATCGTTGGCGGGGGGCTGAATGGCCCTGCTTTGGCATTGGCTTTGGGCAATGCTGGATTTTCCGTTCGGATCGTCGACAGCCTTCCTAAGGACGTGCGCGAAGAGGCCGAATTTGATGGCCGTGCCTATGCTTTGGCTTTGGGATCACAGCGGCTTTTGTCGGGTATCGGGGTTTGGCCAACCGTAGAGCTGAACGCTCAGCCGATGTTGGAGATCAAAGTCACCGACGGGCGTGCTGGCGAAGGGCCGAGCCCGTGGATGATGCACTTTGACCATGCCGAGATAGACGAAGGGCCGATGGGGTATCTGGTCGAGGATCGGCACTTGCGACGCGCGTTTCTCGATGCGATGGAGGATCATCCGAACGTGGACCATATCGCGCCTGCGACGGTCGGGGGACAGTCAGCAGAGGCAGGTCGGATTTCTGTTACGCTTTCTGATGGCTCTACATTATCTGCCAGCGTTCTGATCGGGTCTGACGGGAGGTCCAGCGGGACGGCGCAGCGGGCGGGCATCAAGCGGACGGAATGGGATTATGGGCAAACCGCTTTGGTTTGTGCTGTCGAGCATGAAAAGCCGCATGGCGGCATTGCGCATCAGTTCTTTATGCCCGGCGGGCCTTTGGCGATTTTGCCGCTGACTGGAAACCGTAGTGCGATTGTGTGGAGCGAGGATCGCGCCAAGGCACATCATGTCGCAGCATTGGACAATGACGGTTTCTTGGATGCTCTGAGACCCGCGTTTGGAGATTTCCTTGGTGAGATTGACCTATGCGGTAAGCGGTTCACTTACCCACTCGGCCTGTCTATTGCGACGAGCTTGGTCGCGGATCGCGTGGCTTTGATCGGGGATGCCGCGCATGGGATTCATCCGATTGCCGGACAAGGGTTGAACGCTGGGCTGCGAGATGTGGCCGCTCTAGTCGACGTGCTGGTCGATGCCCGCAAACGGGGCGAGGACTTTGGCGGGGCACAAGCGCTCGCCCGTTACCAAAGCTGGCGCCAATTCGACACGACCAAGCTGGCAATTGCGACGGATGGGTTCAACAGGTTGTTTTCAAATGACAATCCACTGCTGCGCGCCGCGCGGGATATTGGAATGGGTGTTGTGAATGCCTCCCCTGCCCTACGTCGCGCGTTTATTCGGGAAGCGGCTGGGTTGAACGGCGATTTGCCATCTTTAATGGCGCGTTAATCCAGCTGACGCGCCTCATCCACCAGCATCACTGGGATACCATCGCGGATCGGGAAGGCCAGATTGGCGGGCTTTGAGATCAGCTCTTGCTTATCTGCGTCATAGCTCAGGCTGGCTTGCGTCTGCGGGCAGACCAGCGCCTCTAACATCTTGGGGTCGAACGACATCTCGCTCATTGCATCACCTCTTCGCCTGATCCCCCTCTCATCGCAAACTCGATGAGGGTCATCAAGGTCTCACGTCGGGTGGTCAGCGACGGGGCTTCCAGCAATGCTTGTTTGTCTTCGGGATCAAACGGGCAGAACATCGAAAGCGAATTGATCAGCATCTCGTCCTCGGCCTCTGAAAGCGAATCCCAATCCGTTTTGAGGCGTTGATCGTCAAAATACTTCTGCATGGACGCAAGGAAAACCGAGCGGTCAAAGGTATCCGTCTCCTTCGGACCGAGATCACGATCGAATCCCGACCAATTTACTGTGCAGCGACGGTATGGAGTGAACCCTTCCACCTCTTCCACAACGCGGAAACGGGATATGCCGGAGAGCGTAATCATATACCGGCCGTCTTCGGTTTCAGAGAAGGCGGTGACCCGCCCAGCACAACCGATGCTGTGGAGCAATGACTCCCCATTAGGGCCGTCAAACGGCTGAATCATCCCAATCATCCGCGCAGAGGTTTTCAAGCAATCGTCGAACATCGCGAGGTAGCGCGGCTCAAACAAATTTAAAGGCAACTGTGCCCGCGGCAGAAGAACCGCGCCGGGCAAAGGGAATATCGGGATCGTTTCGGGTAAGTCCTTGGCTTTGAACATGCTTGACAGGTAGCCCGAAGCCGGATTTAGGCAAATATCATCGACGACAATTTTCGACGGCCGTTAAGGACCACTGGATCGTTGGGCTGCAACGTATCGAACACCTTGAAAAGCTGCGTCTTTGCAGCACCATCGTTCCATTCGCGATCGCGGCGGAAGAGGTCGAGCAGGTGATCAACAGCGGCCTCGGCATTGCCGTTGGCGTGTAGTGCGGTCGCCAGATCAAGGCGGGCTTGGTGGTCGTCTGGGTTCGCCTCAACAGCCGCCTGAAGCTCTGCCACTGGACCGGCATTTGCGGCTTCTTTCGCCAGCGCGATTTGGGAGGCGACGGCTTCGAGGGCGGGATCGGTGGAGATTTCGGCGGGCGCGCCGTTCAGGATCGCTTCGGCTTGGTCGAGGTCGTCAAGGGCGATGTAGGCTTTGATCAAACCGGCGTAGGCAGGCGCGTTAGCCGGGTCCTCCTGCAAGATCGCGGCGAAGGTTTCGGCGGCATCCGCAGCGGCGCCTTCGGCCAACATCGCTTCGGCAGCTTCGATGGCATCGGCAAGGCCACCATCGGGTGCGCCGCCGCCAATGGCAGCGATTTTCTCGACGAAGGCGTCGATTTCGGAGGGTGGCAGAGCGCCTTGGAATCCATCGACCGGCTGGCCTTGCCAGAAGGCATAGACGGTTGGGATCGACTGCACGCGCAACTGGCCCGCGTAACCGGGATTGGCGTCGACGTCGATTTTGACGAGCTTCACTGCACCGCCAGCTTTGGTGACGGACGCCTCAATGGCGGGGCCGAGGGTTTTGCACGGGCCGCACCATGTTGCCCAGAAATCCACGATGATCGGGGTCGTCTGTGACGCCTCGATCACGTCTTGCATGAAGGTGTCATCTGTCCCGTCGATGATCAGATCACCGGCTGGGGCGGCTGGTTGGGTTCCACCAAGTTCAATCATGGCGCGCTCCTGAAGATTAGGTCCTGGGGCTTATATGTGCGTGGGGGGTGGAATGTCCAAGGGGGATTTGCGAACAACTATAGAATGTACCTACTTATCGAATTAACGCCCAAGTCGCTTCCTCTGCTTGGTTAGGAATCATTTCCGGCTCATAAAGTCTTCGCAAAAAGCTCAAATGCCTTTCAGTCAATTCACCATCAGCAATCTCGCCATCGACGAAAGTCGGCCAATCAAAAATACTCTCAAATTCTGGCGTGTCGTCGAGGCCGAATGAGTTGAAGAATTCTTCTGCAATACAATTCGACACAACTTCTGTTGATACGTCCACCTTTATCCAGATTTGCACATCTCGAATGATCCCGTCTGGGTAAGGTGTCGTAACTAACATGCAGTCTAGGTGAGATGAACGGAACCAACTAAAAACTTCTAGTCGTTTTTCTGAAAACCTGAGAGTTGGTGGCGCGATCCGCGCGAGAATGTAGTTTTCAGGGTCGGACTGATACTCTTCCTCATTGAAAAATAATAGGAATATGAAATTAGACGCGTGCTCTGGAACACCCTGAATTGGGCGCAACCCAGTTGTCCGATAAATATCTTCAATCACCCTCGTTAGGCTTCTGCTAGCGGCCTCAGCAACCTCATCAGAAAGAAATTTCGTCTCGCCTCGAACACGAAGATAGTAGTCTTCAACTCTCTTTTGGAGCGGAGCACGACAAGGCTTGAAGTCTAAGTTACATGCCTCTCTAGAATGTACCGCATCGACGAACAGCTGATCCCAGAAACGTTCGTCGTGAACAATTTCATCGCTTGTATCGCCGCTCGCTGCCAGTGCCGGAAAGACACCAAACATAGCGACTAGAAGAATGTAGATCAGGCTTCTGGGCCAATTACTCAATTATATGATCCTATCTACAAATCAAACGTCGCAAACACAGGCGCGTGGTCACTCGGTTTCTCCCACCCACGGGCGTCCCTCAAAACACGGCTGCCATGCGCAGCACCCGCAATATCCGGCGTTGCCCAGACGTGGTCTAACCGGCGGCCTTTGTCGGCGAAGTCCCAATCTTTGGCGCGGTAGGACCACCAGCTGTAGAGTTTGCCATCGGGGATGTCGGTGCGGGTGACGTCAACCCATGCACCTGCGTCTTGGACTTCGGCGAGGGCTTCGACCTCGACCGGCGTATGGCTGACGACCTTCAAGAGTTTCTTGTGATCCCAGACATCGTCTTCTCGTGGGGCGATGTTCAGGTCGCCGACGAGGATCGATTTCTTTGGCGCGTCTTTGTGGAAGGCGTCGCGCATTTCGGCGAGGTAGTCGAGCTTCTGGCCGAACTTCTCGTTCACCTCGCGGTCCGCCACATCCCCACCCGCTGGCACATAGAAGTTGTGGACAGTCACGCCATTCTCCAACTTACCCGCGATATGGCGGGCGTGGCCGAGGTTTGCGTAGTCTTCAGCCCCCGCTTCCACCATCGGGATTTTGGAGAAGATCGCGACGCCGTTGTACCCCTTTTGCCCGCGCGCGATCATGTGGGTGTAGCCCAGCGATTGGAACTGCTCTTGCGGGATTTTCTCCACCGGGCTTTTGCATTCTTGTAGGCAGAGGACGTCGGGCGCCTCGTCCGCCATGAGTTTCGCGACGATGTCTTCGCGCAGACGGACGGAGTTGATGTTCCAAGTGGCGAGGGTGAAGGACATGGGTGTCTCCTTAGCGTAGCGCGGCGGTGGGGCGAATGTGGCCGACCTCCAGCCCGCGCCAGTTGGTCACAGTTGGGGTCATGCGTTTGATGGTGGCGGGGTGACTAAGATCTAGGACGCCGAGTTTGACGAGGATCGCGGCAACCGCGGCCTCACTGGCGCGGAAGGCCCCATCGGTGATTTTTACGGCGACGGAAAGCCGTTTTTCGGGGATGATGGCGCTGAACACAGCCTCCGCCCCTGTTTTCAGAGCGACATTGCCATCCATGGCGCGCATCAGTTCGGTGCAGGCCCGCCCTTCGCCCGCGACGAGCTCTGGGTGCTTGGTCATCGCGTCGACCAATTGCACGGCGGCTTTGGAGCGTGTGTCAGAGCGGTCTTGCGCGGTGGCAAAGAACGCGAGGCTGCGGGCAAAACCGTGGACAGTGCAAGCGTGGTTCGGAGCGGAACAGCCGTCGATGCCAAAGGCGGGGCTGGTTTCGCCGGTGAGTTCTTCAAACGCGGCAAGGTTGGCTTGTTGAACGGGGTGGTCGATCTTTTCGTAGTCGGGTCCGCCGCCGAGATGTTTGTTCAACGTCAGAAAGCCTGCGTGCTTGCCGGAGCAATTGTTGTGGATTTGGCACGGGCTTTGATCGGTTTTGATTAGGGCGTCACGTACCTCTGCGTCACGCGGTGTCTGCGGGCCGCAGCGAAGGTCATCGTCGCTCAAGCCCAGATCGCTGAGCCATGCCGACACGAGGTCATTATGGATTGCTGCCGCATTGTGGGAAGCGCAAGCGAGGGCGAGGTGATCGGACGTTAGGTTATAGGCATCTGCTGCCCCGCTTTCGATCAGCGGCAGCGCTTGGATCATTTTGCAAGACGACCTCGGGTAGATCACGGCCTCTGGATCGCCCCAAGCCTCCACGATCTCTCCAGCCTCGTCGCAGACAACGGCGTGGCCCTGATGAATGGATTCCAGCAAGTTGCCGCGCCAGACTTCTACCATATCTACTGGACCAGACATTGCATACCTCCCCTTTGGCGCGACACTTTGGGCTTTCCCACGTGGGCAAAATTTTGCTAGGTCTATGGCTATCGAGTTGAAACACATCCTTCCAGTCGAAAAGGTACGCCAAAGACGCACCGGACGGGTCGGAGACAGAGGCAAGGACAGCTTGGAGGCTGTATCATGATGAAATCGATTTTGGGCGCGATGGGCATTGCTGTATTGGCAAGCGCGGCGTCAGCACAGGAAACCAGTGATAACCGCGTGGCGGCGAACACCGATTGGAGCGTGTTTGTCGAAAACAATCCAACCGAATGTTGGGCCGTATCTGCGCCGAAGGAGAGCCGCCTGACGGATTCCGACGGCAACCCAACAACAGGTCGCCGTAGCGACATGCTACTGTTCGTGTTCTATCGCCCGGGCGCTGATGTATCGGCACAGGTGGCCTTTACCGGCGGGTATCCATTTGCAAGCGGATCGACCGTCACCATGGATATCGGCGGAACGGAATACACGCTATTCACAGATGCGAGCGAGCCGGAATATGCGTGGCCCGCGACACCGGACGAAGACGCAAAGATCGTTGCTGCGATGAAGCGGGGCGCGAATGCGATCGTGCGGGGACGCTCTGGCCGAGGCAATGTGACAACCGATACATTCTCTCTATTGGGCTTTAGCGCCGCAGTGGAAGAGGCGCAAAAGCGCTGTCAGAGCTGATTTTCGGCCAAATCTTCGAACTTCGGGCGGGTTTTCGATTGGAAACCCGCCCTTTTTGTTTATATGAAGCGGTCCCACTTCGCTGAAAGGCATGGATATGACTGCCAAGGCCCCGATCACTCAGGACGTTCACACGATCCCGCGTAAGCTGCCCGATGGCCCGACCAATATCGTCGGTCTGACGCGTGAGGCGTTGCGCGATGCGTTGATCGAGATGGGGACGCCAGAGAAGCAGGCAAAGATGCGGACAGGGCAAATCTGGCAGTGGGTTTATCATTGGGGCGTTCGTGACTTTGATGCCATGACGAACTTGTCGAAGGATTATCGCGCAAAACTGGCAGAGCATTTCGTTGTCGAAATTCCTGAACTTGTGACCAAACAGGTGAGCGAAGACGGCACGCGCAAATATCTGGTGCGGATCGCGGGCGGCCATGAGGTAGAGGTAGTCTATATTCCTGAGACGGATCGCGGGACGCTGTGTGTCTCCAGCCAGGTGGGTTGCACGCTCACCTGCTCGTTCTGTCACACCGGAACGCAGAAGCTCGTGCGGAACCTGACGGCGGCGGAGATCATCGGTCAGGTGATGATGGCCCGCGATGATCTGGACGAATGGCCGGTGCCCGGTGCGCCAAAGGATGAAACGCGGCTGTTGTCGAACATCGTGCTGATGGGCATGGGAGAGCCGCTTTATAATTTCGAGAACGTGCGTGACGCGATGAAGATTGCGATGGACGGCGAAGGCATCGCCTTGTCCCGCCGTCGGATCACGCTGTCGACCTCAGGAGTGGTGCCAGAGATGGCGCGGACTGCCGAAGAAATCGGCTGCCAATTGGCGATTTCCTTCCATGCCACGACCGATGAAGTCCGTGACATTCTGGTCCCGATCAACAAACGCTGGCCTTTGGAAGAGTTGTTGGAGGCCCTCAAGAGCTATCCAAAGGTGTCCAATTCCGAACGGATCACCTTTGAATATGTAATGCTCGACGGGATCAACGACAGCGATGAGGACGCCCATCGTCTGGTCAAGCTGATCGAAGGCATTCCCGCCAAGATCAACCTGATCCCGTTCAACGAATGGCCTGGCGCGCCTTACAAGCGGTCGTCCAACAACCGCATCCGCGCCTTTGCCAACATCATCTACCAAGCGGGCTATGCGACCCCGATCCGCACACCACGGGGCGAAGACATCATGGCCGCCTGTGGTCAGTTGAAATCTGCGACGGAGCGGGCGCGGAAGTCGCGCAAGCAGATCGAAGCCGAAGCGGGATTGAACTGAACCGCTTGAAATTTCAAAAGCTGTGATAAGCTCCCTCTCAATTTGAGAGAGGGTATAGATATGGCACTGACAATAAACGGGATACCGTTCGACGGAGATCCGCAGACGGATTGGCTTGATCCAACGTTCATCAGCACCAATTCAGTCGCAACCGCAAAAAGGCGTAACTTCTACATTTGGAACTGTCGGACGCAAAAGGGCACATCACGTCTGCGTCTGGATCAAGACGGAAAGCTCACAGTTCCTAACTTGGTAGAGTTCCATGTCGATACTTTTGGTGCCTTTGGCACGCCAGACCCCACGGCCACGTTACTTATGAAGGCAAAAGTGCTTAAGGCCCTTAAGTTTCGCGGGGTGAATGACCTTATCACCGTGTCGCATCGCGCCTTTGGAAAACACAAAATCAAGGTCGACGCATCCGGCTTCGATTGGTTAAAACCGATCGCCTCTTATCGTTTGTGGCTTCAGATAAATTTTCATTTCTTTAAATTTACGAACGCCAAACAAAGAATGCATTTTTTCATCGGCCTACCGCATTCGGCAGACCTCGCCGTCGAAATCATCGAATTCTGTCAACCCGATCAGTTGGAGTCGAGTCTGGAGAACGGCAAATCGGTCGAACCGATTGACCTTGGCGTTTTTAAGAACGGAAAGCCGGGAAGCAAAGAGCTTCGTAGGCGGTATCTGCGCGAGAAAATTCGCCAACTCAATGCCGCCCTGCTAACTGAAATGCTCCACCAAGAGTTATTGCGCCGAGAACGAGACCGTTATCAGCGCGAACTTGAAGCTCTTGAATAACAAAGTGCTTGAGTCCCTCTAGACCTGTTGCAGCAAGTCCTTTGCCTGTTGAGGCGACAACGGCTCTGGTCGTTCGCAAGTTGTCGTCAACTCGACAAAGCGCCGTTCCTCGCCCGCTCGAAGGATCGCTGTCATCACATCAACCGCATGCACCGCAAGGTCGATGCCGCAGCGATGCGGGCGGCCTTCTTCGATGGCGGCTGCCATATCGGTGAGGCCTGCGCAGCGGTAGTTTGCCCGGTCGCCTTCGTTCGGAACGCCAAAGGGATGATCCCAAGCGTCGACTTCTTCAATGTCGCTGCTTTCACCGCTTTTCTCCAACGCGCCGCCAAAGAAGTTCGGGTCAGGGACGAACAGGCTGCCGGTTTCACCATAAAGTTCCATGTTCGCATGGCGATGCGCCCAAACATCCCAGCTGGTGCCCAGCGTGATCGTTGCGCCATTGGCGAATTCGAGCAGAGCATGGATGTTTGTAGGCGTATTCACTTCAACCTTTTCGCCCAAGCGGTCGCCGTTCCCGATGGTGCGTTCAGAGAAGGTGGTCGTCGCCAAAGACACCACGGATTTTACTGGCCCTAGAAGTTGGATCAGGTTGGTCACGTAGTAGGGACCGATATCCAGCACCGGGCCTGCACCGGGTTGGTAGAAGAAATCCGGATTCGGGTGCCAGCTTTCCATGCCATGCCCCATAACGTGACAGGTGCCTCCGATGACTTTGCCAATGTCACCCGCATCGATGATGGCGCGTGCCTGTTGGTGCGCGCCACCAAGGAAGGTGTCAGGGGCAGAACCGATGCGCAGGCCTTTTTCGGAGGCGATGCGCCGGAGGTCTTCACCTTCTTCCAAGGTAAGAACAATTGGCTTTTCGGTATAGGCGTGTTTGCCCGCCGCTAGGATTTGCTTTGTCACAGAATAATGGGCCGCTGGGATCGTGAGGTTCACGATCACATCGATGTCGTCCGCCGCCAAAAGCCCCTCTACCGTTTCGGCGCGCACGCCAAATTCCTCGGCCCTTGCGTTGGCGGCGTCCATATTCAGGTCAGCCACCGCCCGCATGTTGAGCGCTTTGAACATTGGGCCAAGCCGCAGATAGGCCGCTGAGATGTTTCCGCATCCGATGATGCCGACGCCTAATTTTTTCATCTGACTGATCCTTAGAATGCGTTGATGGATGTGATGGAGCGGGTCGCGAACCGTTTGTCATCGCTCGGGTTATCGTGTTCGACGACGTAGCGATCGATCCCTGCATGGTGGAGGGCCGCGTGAATTGAACCCCAGTCCAACGTGCCATGGCCGACGTCGGCCCAGCCGTCTTCGTCCGTCGCCTCACCTGTCGGCGCGATGTCTTTGACGTGGACGGCTTTGATCCGGCCTGCGTATTTGTTGATCCACTCCACGGGATCAAGACCTGCCCGCGCGACCCAACCGAGATCTAGCTCAAGATCGATGTCGGCTTCGGCGATCAAGTCCATTGGCATCGCGCCGCTTTCGGTCGCGACGAATTCAAAGTCGTGATTGTGCCATCCAAAGGCAACGCCCGCGTCCTTCACTGGTTTGCCGGCCGCTTCCAACCGTTTGCCAAAAGCACGCCATCCGGCATCATCATTTGGTCGGTCGTCGGGCATGACAAAGGGGACGAACATCTTTTGGGTGCCAAAGGTGCTAGCGATTTCCAAGATTTTTGCAGGGTCGTTTTCCAGCATATCCAGCCCGATGTGGCTGCTTGTCATCCGCAAACCGTTGTCCTTCAACGCTGCCTCAAGCGTGGGCAGATCACCAAACAGTCCGCCAAAGCCCTCGACGTTGGAATAGCCAGCCTCAGACAGCATTTTGCAGGTCTCTGCGAGCGGTGGAAAGTTGCGGGAGCAATAGAGCTGATAAGCAATATGAGGCATGAGTTTATCCTTGTGCGTAGGTCGCGCTGTGCAAATGGCGCAGCGTAAAATTCGGTTGGGCGGATGGGTCTTTGGGCGTGAATCGAAGGGTTTTCGTCTCACCCGGCATCATGTCGAACGCGTTGTCGCTAAACCGGCCTTCGGTATCGGCTTCGACCGTTGTGAAGAGGGCGAGGCCCTCGGATGTGACGGTGATGTCGTAGGTTTCGCCTGCATTGTTCACCGTCATCTTCGCATTCGGGTCTTCAAGGTCATATGATTTGTAGGGTTTAGGGGCATAGATTTCGCGCCCTGAGCCGCCAACGTAGGACCAGTCGATACAAAGGAATTCCTCTGCGCCCAGGTCAGAGACCGCGATGGATGAGACCGTTTCAGCCACCGTCCCAACCGTTAGAGATTGAGTAGATAACGCGCGCGCAGTAGTCCCAGAGACAGCTGAGAGTTTCACGTCCAGTTCGACGGAATCGGGTGCATCGTTGACAGCTCGTAGCTCAATCTCGTCGCCCATTGGCACCGCTGACACGATCACATCTGCATAAAAGTCCTTGGCCATGTGGTGCATGACTTTCCAGTCACCGCCATGATCCAAAGACGCCCATGAGCACACCGGCCATGTGTCATTGAGCTGCCAGATCAAAGTGCCCATGTTGCGCGGCTTCAAGCTGCGCCAATGGGTTACGGCGGTTTTGATCGCGACGCCTTGTTGCACTTGGCTGAGGTAGACAAAATCCTCAAACCGTTCTGGCCAACGGAAATAGCGGAACATGGTCTGCGCGATCCGCGCATTTCCAGCGGCTGAGGCGTTCTTTTGGTGGCTCTCTAGAACCGGAGACGCGATGTTCCAATCTTCTGGATCAGAAAAGCGGCGGATCGCGTTCATCGTCGGATAGGATTGGAACCCGAATTCAGAGCAGAACCGCGGGCCTACATCGCGGTAGTGATCGAAGTCGCGATTTTCATGCCAGACGGACCAGAAATGCATATCGCCCGAACCGTCATCATGCCAGGCATCGCCAAAGTTCATTGGACCTGGCGAGGGTGATGAGGGCCACCAGATCGCATCCGGATCGACTTCAAATAAGGTGTCTTCGAGCGCCCGATTCAGCCGGTCGTAGTTCACCAAATACCGATCTCTGTCATTGCGACTAACGTCATACCACCCCAGGGCACCGATCAATTCATTGTCGCCGCACCAAACCGCCAAACAGGCATGGTGCTTTAGACGCTCCACGTTATCGCGCACCTCGGCCTTCACATTCTCAAGGTAAACTCTGTCAGAAGGGTAGAGGTTGCAGGCAAACATGAAATCTTGCCACACCATCAACCCTAGTTCGTCGCACAGATCATAGAACCACGTGGGTTCATATTGCCCGCCACCCCAGATGCGGATCATGTTCATGTTTGCGTCTTTGGCGGATTGAAGCAGGTCGCGGACACCGTCCTGCGTCACCCGACCCTGAAGCGCATCGGCCGGAATCCAGTTGGCCCCTTTGCAGAACACATCGCGACCATTCACACGGAATTTGAACCCAAGGCCGATGTCGTCCGCTTCGGTGACCAGTTCGATTGTGCGCAAGCCGATCCGGCGCTTTTCGACGGCTGTGCCAGCGGTAACGGTTAGACCATAAAGCGGTTGATCGCCCTGCCCCGACGGCCACCAAAGGCTTGGGTCCGTAACCTCAATCACTGCAGTGGCTTTGCCGTTCTCAACTCCTACAGAGACGGCGTGGCCATCGAAATCGAATATGACCTCTTCGTCGAAGTTGGCAACTTCCACAGAAACTGTAAGTTTGACGCGCTGGTCGGAGTGGTCTTGGCGAATGTGGGCGCCTTCGATCCGTGGGGCCGCATTCTCTTCAACTTTTATGTCGCCATAGACGCCGAAGGGGGCAAGTGCGATATTCCAATCCCAGCCGAAATCACAGGCGGGTTTGCGGAGGAAATTGCCGTAGGGGATTGGGCAATTGTCCGTCGACCACGGGATCTCAAACAGATGCGCATCGTAGAGCGCTTTGCCCGCTTCCACTGACGAATGAAAGGTAATCCGGAGAGTATTTTGGCCGATCTTTGCAGCAGAGGACAGATCAAAACGATAGGTTCTAAACGCGTTGTCAGTCTCGCCAATGACCACACCATTCAGCTCTATTGTCGCAACGGTATCGACGCGCGAAAGGGTCAATGACACATCGTTAGATGTCAGCTCAAACTCGCGCGTTGCGATCCAATCCCGTTCGCAAATCCACCGCACATCATATTCGTTCCGGCCCCAATATGGGTCAGGAATTTTGCCTGCGGCGTGCAAGGCAGTGATCCCATCACCTGGAAAAGTGATGGGACAGCTATAATCGGTGCTGATGTCTGACAGATGCCAGACGCCAGCGAGGTCAAGTTGGGTCATAAACGCAATTCAGATGCTTTATCGAACAAAGACGCTCGGGAAGGATCAATACCAATTGGCAATGAATCCCCGAGCGACACACGTACCTGACCATCCATACGAATACGCAGGGCTTGGCCGTTAAGTGTACCATATACCAAAGTGTCAGAGCCCATCGGCTCAACCAGTTCCACTGGAACCTCCAGCTTCACCGGTGCACCGGCAACAAGCTCGCCAGTGATGATGTGCTCTGGGCGGATGCCGATGACAGCTTTGCCATCAACAGCGCCGCCCGGCCCAAAGGTGTAGCCATCCAGTGGAAGATCAAGATCGCCACCTTTGAAGTGGTTACCCACAACTTCACCGTCAAAGAAATTCATCGATGGGGAACCGATAAAGTCGGCCACATAGATGTTTTCGGGACGGTTATAAATTTCATCCGGGCTGCCCAACTGCATGATCTTGCCGCCCTTCATGATCGCGATGCGGTCGGCAAGCGTCATCGCTTCGACCTGATCGTGGGTCACGTAGATCATCGTATTTTCGAGCTGGTTGTGCAGCCGCTTCAATTCCACACGCAGATCAGCGCGTAGCTTCGCGTCGAGGTTAGAGAGCGGTTCGTCAAAGAGGAACACATCCACGTCGCGCACCAGCGCGCGACCAATCGCGACACGCTGACGCTGACCACCGGACAAGGCCGCAGGCTTACGATCCAACAAAGGTTGAATTTGCAGGATGTCCGCCGCTTCTGCGATCCGTTTCTCGATTTCCGCCTTAGGGAACTTCGCATTCTTCAAGCCAAAGCTGAGGTTCCCGCGCACCGTCATCTGGGGATAAAGCGCATAGGACTGGAACACCATGCCGATCCCGCGATCGGACGGCTCTGCCCAAGTCACGTTATTGCCCTTGATGAAGATCTGGCCGTCGGAGACTTCCAAAAGACCGGCAATACAGTTCAACAGTGTTGATTTACCGCAGCCTGACGATCCGAGAAGGACAAGGAATTCACCTTCTGCAATCTCAAGGTTGAGATCTTTCAAGACATTGACTGCCCCAAAATTCAGATCGAGATGTTTGATTTCTACTGAGTTTGCCATGTGTCTTAACCTTTCACAGCACCGGCAGCGATGCCGCGGACGAAGAGTTTGCCAGAAGCGAAGTAAATAACCAGTGGGACGAGACCGGTCAGAAGGGTCGCCGCCATATTCACGTTGTATTCCTTAATGCCCTGGACAGAGTTCACAATGTTATTGAGCTGAACCGTCATCGGATAGGTATCCGGTTTGGTGTAGATCACACCGAACAAGAAGTCGTTCCAGATACCCGTCACCTGCAAGATCATCGCAACAACGAAGATTGGCAGTGACATCGGCAGCATGATCCGGAAATAGATACCCCAGAAACCAGCGCCATCGACACGAGCCGCTTTGAACAGTTCCTCTGGCACGGAGGTGAAGTAGTTCCGGAAGAGTAGCGTCAGGATCGGCATACCGAAGATCGTGTGTACTATCACCAAGCCCCAGAGAGAGCCCATAAGGCGGAAATTGTCAGCATCGCTGTTGAAAATTCGAATGAATGCCGTGATCCCGTCGCCGCTTTCACGCAAGAGGATAACGATTGGATAAATCATAACCTGATACGGAATGAACGCACCGAAGATCAGGATCGTAAAGAAGACTTCGGACCCTTTGAATTTCCAATTCGCGAGCGCGTATCCGTTGACGGAGGCAATCGCGATGGACAAGAAAACCGAGGGGATCAGAATCCAAACTGAGTTCCAGAATCCGCGGCTTAGACCATCGCAGTTGATACCAGTACAGGCTTCGGCCCAAGCTTTAACCCACGGTTCATATGTAACCTCAACCGGTGGACTGAAGATGTTTCCCAAGCGGATCTCGGGCATCCCTTTCAGCGAGGTCACGATCATCACGTAGAGCGGCAGCAAGTAGTACATGCAGACCACGAACAACGTGCCGTAGATGATTATGTTGGTGGAGGAGAAGACCTTCTTTGGCTTTGGCCCTTTTGGTCCGCTCAGCGCATTTACAGTAGCGTCGGTCATCTTTCTTTCTTGCCTCCGAATTCGAGGTAAGCCCATGGGATCAGCACCACCAAGACGCTCAGGAGCATCATGGTTGACGCCGCGAAGCCGAGGCCGAGGTTTTGCGAGCCAAACATTTTGTCGATCACGTATTTCGCGGGAACCTCCGAGGCGATGCCCGGCCCCCCGCTCGTTTGCGCGACAACCAAGTCGTAGACCTTAATGATACCGGCGGAGATGATCACGAGTGCGGTCACGAAGACGGGGCGCATCATTGGGATCACGATGAAGATGTAGGTTTTCCACGTTGGGATACCTTCGACGCGACTGGCTTTCCAAACGTCCTCGTCAATGCCGCGCATCCCAGCGAGCATGAGGACCATCACAAAACCGGAGCCCTGCCAGATGCCTGCAATCAAGATGCCGTAGATCACGATATCCGCGTTGTTGAGTGGGTCAAATGTGAAGGTTTCCCAACCCCAGCTGCGCACCACGTTTTGAAGGCCCAAATCTGGGTTCAGCAACCACTGCCAAACAAGACCGGTCACAACAAAGGATAGTGCGAAGGGATACAGAATGATGGTTCGGATGGTATTTTCAAACCGGATTTTGCGATCCAATAGAGCCGCAAGGATGAACCCGATGACCAGTGACAGAACCAATGAACACGACCCGAAGATGGCGAGGTTCTCGATCGACACCAGCCAGCGATTCTCACTCCATAACCGGTCATAGTTCTGGAGGCCTGTCCACTTATCGGGAGCGGGCAAAAGGCGGGATCGTGTGAACGAATGGTAGATCGTCCAAGCGGTACATCCGATGAAAACGACCAAGGCGGTCGCGATCATGGGGATCGCCGCAATTTTGGCGGTCATGTTTTTGAACAAACGGGAGGGGCGCTTTGCCCCCGCATCCATTCGTCCGGTGTCAGTTACGGCCATCCTGTCCCCCCATTTTTGTTGGCTACTGGGTAAGTCAAAACACCCCACTCCGTTTAGGGGTGTTTGGAATTTCCAAGTGCGTTTGGGAACTGCCAGGCCCGCAGCTTTCGCCACGGGCCCAACAGGGAGAAGATAATTAGTCTGCGCTTGCGATGATATCGACGTAGCGAGCCTGTGCGTCTTCAACTGAGATGGATGTGTCGTTCCAGAACTCAACTGTCAGGTCATCGATCTGACCAGCTGTGTCAGCTGAGAAGCTGTTCACGCCGTCTGGCAGAACGTTACCAGCTGCAAGGATCGCAAGACCCTTCTGCATGCAGTCGTTTGCAGCGGACAGGTCGATGTCACCACGGATCGGCAAGGAGCCTTTCTTGAGGTTAAACGCAACCTGAACTTCCTGAGAGATCATCAGGGAAGCTAACTCTTTCTGAGCAGCTTCGATCGCTGGGTCGTCCTGCTTCGGGAAGTAGAACGCGTCACCACCAGTTGCGATGATTTCGTTCACACCCAGACCTGGCAGACAGGTGTAGTCTGTACCAGCTACTTGCTCAGCAACCTGGAATTCGCCCTGCGCCCAGTCACCGTGGATCTGACCACCGGCCTGACCAGTGATGACGAGGTTTGTCGCTTGGTTCCAGTCATTCACGTTAGAACCTTCAGACAGCAAACGAGCTGCAGCATAGGCTTCCCAAACTTTGGTCATGTCTTCAGACGCAGCCGCATCAGCGTTCTTGTTCGTCAGAACGTCGATGTAGAGGTCTGTACCACCAACGGCGACCATCAATGCGCCAAAGGCGAGGCTTGTCTGCCAAGACTGCTGACCCATTGCGAGCGGCACGAGGCCTGCGTCGCGCAGTGCAGGAGCTGCATCTACGAATTCGAACCAGTCTGCTGGAACATCAACACCAGCTTTCGCGAATGCGTCGTGTGACAGCCACAGCCACTGAGGTGAGTGGATGTTCACAGGCACACAGTAGACTTTGCCGTCAAGCGTACATGCGTCCAGAAGACGGGATGGGTTCACAACGTCAGCCCAACCTTCAGCTTCTGCAACGTCTGTGAGGTCAAGCATCAAACCAGCTTCGACAAGCTCTTCCGCCTGACGACCGTGGTTCAGCTGTGTTGCGTGCATTGGGTCACCGCCCAAGATGCGGGAAATAATGATCGGACGCGCCGTACCACCGGAACCGGCAATCGCACCGTCGATCCATGTATGCTCTGTCGCGTTGAAGGCTGACGCAAACTCGGCCACCGCGGCGGCTTCACCACCAGATGTCCACCAGTGTGTGACTTCGAGTTCTGCAGCTGAAACAGCAGATGCGCCTACGATGGCGGTTGCTGAAAGTAGCTTAGTTGACAATTTCACGATTCTCTCCTCCCTGGTTCTAAATCGTTGTAGAAAAATCTATATCGATTTAGAAAGGTTGGGCAAGAAGAATTAATTGCTTTTTTGCAAAGCGGTGAAAATTCTGCCAAACGCCCATAAAAATAAGGGCGATGCGCGAAAAATTTTTGCGCGGTGGTTCTGGAAATTCTCTAGAATCGCATGAAGACCAGGAAGGAAATCGCCTCATGGCGGACACGAAGATCAAAGGCGTAGAACGCAAGCCGACTCTCAAAACCATCGCTGAATTGAGTGGTCTTGCAGTGCCGACGGTATCGCGTGCTTTGAACGACGCGCCCGATATTGGAACCCGCACGAAAGAGCTTGTTCGGAAGATCGCGGATGAGATCGGATACGTCCCAAATCGCGCTGGTGTGCGTCTTCGGACAGGCCGGACAAACGTCGTCAGTTTGATCATGTCGACAGATCATAACAATCACACCGGCCGTATCATTGCCGGCGCTTCTGGCGGATTGCATGATTCACCGTTCCATTTGATCGTCACACCATCTTTCCCGGTAGAAGATGAAATGAAGCCGGTCCGTTATGTGGTTGAGACGGGTTCTGCGGATGCGATCATCTTGAACCAGATTGCACCTGAAGATCGACGCGTCGCTTATCTGATGGAGAAGAAATTCCCATTTGTGACGCACGGGCGTAGTATTTGGGCAGATGATCACGGGTACTACGATTTCGACAATGAAGCGTATGGGCGCAAAGCCACGAAGCAACTTAAATTAAGGGGTCGTCAGAAAGTGGCTTTCATCGGTCCACCTTTGCAGCAAAGCTATGGCGGCCATATGTTGAAAGGTGTTCAAGAAGGTACGGCAGAGAACGGCCAACAGTTTCTACGCATGTCAGACGGCGACAGCGATATGCTAAGTCCACTGTTGGCCGATTATGTCGTAGAGTTCTTGCACAAGAACCCTGGGATCGACGCTATCGTTACCGGGTCAACAAATGCAGCAACTGCGGCCGTTGGTGCGATTGAGCGTCTAAACCGAAGCTTGGGCGAAGACATTGATATCTACACCAAAGAAGCCGAACCTTACCTGACCCTCATGCGGCCAGAGCTATTGGCGTGCTATGAAAATGTCGGTGAAGCTGGCGAATTTCTAGCAAAGGCAGCAATTCAAGCTGTGCGCCATCCTGAATTGCCACCAATGCAAAAACTAGACGTGCCGCAGTTCTAAGCGTCCCAATTATCCAGCGCGTCAATCGCCTCTTCCGCAGTTTCAACGAACTTGAATAGATTTAGGTCGTCCGCCGAGATTGTACCGGCATCGGAGAGAGCGTCCCAATTAATGATCTTTTCCCAGAAGCTGCGTCCAAACAGCAAGAACGGCACGCGATCCATACGGCCCGTTTGGATGAGCGTTAGAGCTTCAAAAAGTTCATCAAGCGTGCCGAACCCACCGGGGAACACTGTGATCGCAGATGCCCGCATCAGGAAATGCATTTTGCGGATCGCGAAGTAGTGGAAGTTGAAGCAAAGTTCAGGCGTCACGTATTCGTTCGGGGCTTGCTCGTGCGGCAGCACGATGTTGAGACCAATAGACCTACCGCCAGCATCTTGTGCGCCTCGGTTACCGGCCTCCATTACACCCGGCCCACCACCAGTCACGATCACATTCTCGCGGCCTCCTGCTGCCATGGATCGTTTGGTCATCAGCTCTGCAAACTTGCGGGCCTCTTCATAGTATTCCGACAAATCGGCAAGCGTTTGAGTTCTGGCCGTATCCTTCTTTGCAGGTTCTGGAATGCGAGCGCCCCCGAACAGAACAATCGTTGAATCAACCTCCGCCTCGTTCATCAACAACTCAGGCTTGAGCAATTCCAGTTGCAATCGCACCGGTCGCAAATCCTCGCGACAGAGAAAATCATCATCCGCAAAGGCCAATCGATAGGACGGGGCACGCGTTTGGGGCGTGTCTGGCACATTTTCTGCGAACTCTCGATCCTGATGGCTGTCGCGCATACGATGGCGGCGGTGAACGTCGTCTTTCATTTCGTACTCCAAATGTCTTCAGGAAAAGCCTAGTCCGGCACATGGTCTGACGCCATGGGAAATCGGTAACTTATCAATCAAAGGTGATATGCTTGTTTGGAGATTCAACAGCGCGAATAGCAACGAATCCTCGATAACTTCTTTCCCTTACCCTGAGTCAGCGCTATGTGGCCTCAAACCGAGACTCAGGGGGCCAAATATGTCCAACGCACAACTTGAAACCGCAATCGAAGCGGCATGGGAAGATCGCGATAGCATCACCCCAACCACTACAGGTGAAACGCGCGAAGCAATCGAAGATACGCTGAACGCATTGGATGGCGGGTCGCTGCGTGTTGCTGAGAAGCAAGACGATGGATCATGGCATGTGAACCAATGGGCGAAGAAAGCCGTTCTTCTTGGGTTCCGCATCAAGGACATGGAACAGCATGACGGCGGGCCGCAGGCTGGCGGCTGGTGGGATAAGGTCGACAGCAAGTTCAAAGGCTGGGGCGACAACCAATGGAAAGCCGCGGGTTTCCGTGCGGTTCCAAACTGCGTTGTCCGCAAATCTGCGTTCATCGCACCTGGTGTTGTTTTGATGCCCTCCTTTGTGAACCTCGGCGCCTATGTTGACGAAGGCACAATGGTCGACACTTGGGCGACGGTCGGGTCATGTGCGCAGATCGGCAAAAACGTTCACCTATCCGGCGGAGTCGGCATTGGCGGCGTGTTGGAACCGATGCAGGCCGGCCCGACGATCATCGAAGACAACTGCTTTATCGGCGCACGCTCCGAGGTGGTTGAAGGCTGTATTGTGCGCGAAGGTTCCGTTCTGGGCATGGGTGTCTTTATTGGCCAGTCTACTAAGATCGTAGACCGCGAAACCGGCGAAGTGATGTATGGTGAGGTTCCGCCCTATTCAGTCGTTGTTGCTGGGTCTATGCCAAGCAAGAATAACGTATCGCTCTACTGCGCGGTGATTGTGAAACGGGTTGACGAGCGCACGCGTTCCAAAACCGGAATCAACGAACTGCTGCGCGATTAAGTGATCCTTAGTCGCGCACTTGCCAAACACCGAATTTCCAGCGGCGAACACCCTAAGTGGGTCGCCGCTTGGCTGCCGGTGGTTGTAGATGGCGCGGTTTTGTTCACGATCCTCTATCTGGCGTTTCCTTGGGTGACCGACTTATTGGACGGTTCTAGCCTTGGCTTGGTCTTCGCGTTCTTTTTCTTATTTTACTTCGTCCCGATCCAAATCGTCTTGATTTGGTCAGCCTTGTGGGCAGCGAAATCCCGCAATACGCATGACGACAACGATCAACGACCCGAATAGGCCGTTCCAAACCATTTGGTTGTCAGCTCGTCGAAGACACCTTGTTCCCTCAAACCAAGCAAAACGCGATCTACCCGTTCGCGCAATTCGCTATCCGTAGGAAACGCGATTCCGTAGTTTTCAGCGCGGTAGACCCGATCCAATAACCGTGCGTCGCCGCCGGACCGTTCGGCAACGTAATAGGCCAGAATGGGGCTATCGAATACCACAGCGTCTATCCCGCCCGCCTCATATTCTTGGAACAGCGCTTCTGTGTCGGCAAAGCCGACGTGAGACAAATCACGGACATCCAAGAACGATGCACTGGTTGATCCTTCGATCGTACCGATGCGACGGCCATCTAAATCATTCAAGTCTTGGATGTTTTCGCTGATCGCATTTATCGTCAGAGCCGCAGTAATCTGAGCCACAAAGATCGACACGATGAACAAACTGGAGATCACAAGGCCAACAGCAAAGAACCGCCCTGCTCGACTTTGCGGCATACGCTCTTCAAAGCCTCCATTCACAACAAGGTTCAAAGCCCACCAAAAGGCGGGAAAAGGCGCATCTTTCAGCGGTCGGTCAAAGTAGGGTTGAGCCTTTCGTTCAAAGACCCACATCAACATGCCGCCACCGAACAACAGAGCGAGCGCCGATAAGACAGCGATCCCGATTTGCTTGGTGAAGAGCGCAGTAAAGACAGATGGCGACATCCCCTGCTCTGACGGCACCATCACCTGAATGCCGCTATCGAACATAGGTTGGCTAAAATCCATGCGCGTTTCGCGGTCGGCAGTGATGGAAATATTAGCAATGGCCGCGTCAACGTCTTCAGTTTCGACCGCGTCCAACATACCTGAGAAGGAGTCGTAAAGAATGTATTCCACCGAGAGGCCGAGGTCTTCTGTCACGCGGTTCATAAGGTCGATACTGAAGCCTTCGAAACCGCCTTCTGTCATCATGGAGAAAGGCTCGCGCTCCACAGTCGCGACACGCAAGTCTTGCGCCTGTGCCACCGATGCGACAACGATGAGAGCGGCTGAAAAAACCCAGCAAACAAGGCGATTCATGGAAGTCCCCAATACAGTTGACCCATTTAGCCGTCTCGCCAACTGGTTGACAAGACGACGATACGACATCACGACGTCGGTAAACGGAGCGTAACATGGCCGAGAAGCGCAAAACCCATAAAGTCTTTACTCTTTTGGTCGAAGTCGGCCGGAATGCCGGTGACGGCCTGCCAAAGGACGCAACCGGTGGTGCGTTAATGTGCTACGCCAGCGGGGTGGATGAAGCCGAGGCCGTGAGAGAAACCGTCGCCATCCTGAAAAAGGCTGAATTAGCGCCGTTGGACGTCTCAGGGTACGGGACGTTGGAAGAGCGGTTGGCCGAAGGACACGACATCAACGACGAGGAAAAGGCGCTGATGGAGCGGGCGCTGGACGAGAACAGCGTTATCGTCGCGCAGATGACTCCGTTCTACGACAAGGTTTAGGCAGCCTGCATCTGGCTCCAAGCCACAGTTTCGAAGGGCTTAAGCACATCCAACCGAGCGGGGCTGACGGTCGGTATCATCGCCTCGGGCAGAGTTGCTAAAACGCTCTGACACCGCAGATCTGGCCGGTCTTGTAGTTCTTGAATGTCGAGCCCTTGGATCAGCACGCCCGACACGTCGATGACGCAAGGCCGATCCATGACAAATTGCGCATAAGTGGCTAGGGGCACACGTAAGGGCGGCATGCTGAGCACTCCGTGGGACAGATCGCCCACCTTGGCCGCCACAAAATCCGTCGCAAACAAATATTCGACCTCGCTGCCCGCCAATCGGATCAATTGGTCGTGGCTGCAAATGAGGTCGGTTTTGGCCCCATGAAACGGCGCGCAAATCTGGCGCGGCGCAAAGCGACCACGCGCAGGCAATTCGGCAAGCCCCACCCATCGGACCTGAGCGGCTCGGCCGTTTACATCCTTGATCACGTCACCCGGTTTCAGATCGGCGACGGGTCTGCGCCCGCGGTCCGCATTGATCCGCGTATCGACGCCCAAGGTCGGCAACGGGCCGTGCGGCAAGGTTTCGTCCGCGATTGCGACAAAGCGCACGCCATTGGCCAATTGCATAAACTGTGTGCAGGCAAACATACGCACAGCGTCCCGCAGAACCAGTGGTTCGGGCAGTTCGAGCGTTTCGAAATAGAGCGCTCCGGTCTCAGCAATCTCCATGCTCAGCCCACCGATGCCTTGATCAGCGTCCCAGGTAAACCGAAGGCTGACGCAGTTGGACCGGGTCACGAATCCCGCGTCGATGCGATACGTGCGCCGGGTTCCAATTTCGCTATGCATGATGATCAGATTGCCTTGTAGGTCGAGGCGAATTTCAAACATCAGGCCCAGTGGTTCAGGGCTTTGATACCGCAGCAAGACCTGATCAACGGCACCAGGTATCGCCGCAAACTCAAGAAGGATTGTCCCTTGGTCGAGTGTTTTGTCGGGGTCAACACGTGCGGAAGCGGTCTTGCCCAGACCGACCGTACTAAAGGCCCCACCGCGCCTTTCTCGTAAACCTAACCAGCTCACGTCCTGCCCATTTCTGTCAGCTTCTAAGGCTGATCTCACTTTATGACCGTCGTTGGTTTGCTTAACCTGCGCGATCATTTTGGTTGTTGACACCAGTTAACGCGAATTTTCCATGGAATACAGCATCTTGTCTGTTAGCCATGGCTGAGTAGGCTAATTTCGTGTCTTCCGCGCTACATGCGGTTGGTGTAGTTCGGATGAAATCTATGCCCATTGGATGAAGAACATGACCCCCGTTGACCCCGTTGATCTAACCGCCCAGCTTGTCCGCTGCCCCTCCATCACGCCTGTCGAAGGTGGCGCGTTGGTCTTACTGGAAGGGTTGCTCTCAGACGCCGGTTTCGAATGCACGCGCGTGGATCGGAACGGAACGTCGAACCTTTTTGCGCGGTGCGGCCGGAAGGGCGCGAACCGGAGCTTTGGGTTCAACGGACATACGGACGTTGTGCCATTGGGCGACGAAAATGCGTGGACGGTTGATCCTTTTGGGGCTGAGATCAAAGACGGGTTTTTGTGGGGTCGTGGATCGACGGATATGAAATCTGGCGTCGCCGCATTCACCGCGGCCGCGATTGATTTTGTTCGGGACACGCCGCCTGACGGAGCGGTCATTCTGGCTATCACAGGAGATGAAGAAGGCGACGCTACAGATGGGACCGTTGCACTCCTCGACTGGATGGAAGCGCAAGGTGAAGTGATGACCCACTGCCTTGTGGGCGAACCGACAAGCCCCAATCACATGGGTGAGGCAATGAAGATCGGACGTCGTGGATCAATGAACGTTTGGTTCACCTTTACAGGTGTTCAAGGCCACTCCGCCTACCCCCATCGCGCCAATAATCCCCTGACCGCGATGGCGCGGTTGATGGATACGTTCGCCTCGCATGAATTGGACGCAGGCAACGATCATTTCGATCCGTCGAATTTCGCCATCGTGACGATGGACACCGGCAATCCGGCCACCAACGTGATCCCCGCGCAATGCCGCGCTGCCGTGAATATTCGCTTCAACGACCACCATAGCGGAGCCAGTTTGACGGAGTGGATTGACCGCGAGGTTGCCAAAGTTGTGGGCGACACTGGCATTCGCATTGAGACGAAGGTGAAAATCTCCGGCGAGAGCTTCATCACGCCCCCCGGTGAACTGTCTGACTTGATCGCCCGCGCCGTGAAAGCGGAAACGGGCCAAACGCCTGAGATGTCGACATCTGGCGGCACCTCCGACGCGCGCTTCATGAAAAGCCATTGTCCTGTGGCGGAGTTCGGTCTGGTTGGCAAAACCATGCACCAAGTGGATGAAAAAGTGCCAGTTGCGGACATTATCCAGTTGAAAGCCATCTACGCGCGGATGCTGGCAGACTATTTCGCCTAAGTCTCTGTGCAGCCTCTGTCACACGTGTTAGAGGCATCGCATGGCACGCATCCCCTCCAAATCTGAAATCCTCGATTGGATCACCGATAAACCCTCGCGCACGGCCAAGAGGGATATTGCGCGGGCGTTTGGGATTAAGGGTGCCCAGCGTATCGACCTGAAACGCATCTTGAAAGAGATGGAGGCTGAGGGAATGCTTCAAAAACGGCGCAGCAGCTATCGCGACGCCGACAAGCTGTCGCCGGTTTCGGTTTTGCAAGTGATTGCACCCGATGAAGACGGCGATCTTTTGGCCCGTCCGATGGAATGGAACGGTAAGGGGGAACCGCCAACGGTTCTGCTTTCACTGCGTGACAGCGATCCGGCCTTGGGGGCTGGCGACCGTATCCTTGCGCGGCTAACCGAAACGCCAAAGGATGAATTCCCCTACATGGGTCGAATGATCCGACGGATCGGCACAAACCCCTTGCGGATTTTGGGCGTGTTTCGCGCAGGCTCCGAAGGCGGTCGGATTGTGCCGATTGATAAGGGGTCGGACAAGGAATGGCTGATCCCCGCTGGTGAAGCCGGTGGTGCCAAAGATGGCGAGCTTGTCGAGGCCGAACAAAGCGGGCCAAAGACGCGCATGGGATTGCCCCGCGCGCGGATTGTGACGCGGCTGGGTGATCCGACACAGGCGAAGGCCGTGTCCCTGATCGCGATCCACCAACATGGCATCCCCGATCATTTTCCAGATGAGGTGATCTCAGAGGCGGATAGGGCCAAGCCCGCGGGCTTGGGCAAACGGCGCGATTTGCGCGAATTGCCGTTGGTCACAATCGATCCGGCTGATGCGCGGGATCACGATGATGCCTGTTTTGTTGAGCCTGACGATGACCCCAAGAACAAAGGCGGGTTAATCATCTGGGTCGCGATCGCGGATGTGGCGCACTATGTGACGTCTGGGTCAACGCTTGATCGAGAGGCACGCAAGCGGGGGAACTCTACTTACTTCCCGGATCGCGTGGTGCCGATGTTGCCGGACCGACTGTCAGGCGATCTCTGTTCGCTGCACGAAGGGGTCGAGCGCGCCTGTATCGCCGTCGCGATGCGCATCGACAGCCACGGAAACAAGATCGATCACAGCTTTCATCGCGCTTTGATGAAAAGCCACGCCTCGCTGAACTATGAAGAGGTGCAGGCGGCGATAGATGGCGAAGCAAACGATAAAACTGAGCCGCTTTTGGAAGGCGTGTTGCGCCCGCTCTACGCGGCTTACGAGTCGTTGAAAGAGGCGCGCGCGCAGCGGCAGCCTTTGGAACTGGACCTGCCGGAGCGGCAGATTGAAATTGATGACAAAGGCATCGTTCGGTCGGTTAATTTCAAAGAACGTCTAGACGCGCATCGGTTGATCGAAGAGTTCATGGTTCTGGCCAATGTCGCAGCGGCCGAGACCCTGATCGCCAAACGCGTGCCGCAGCTGTTCCGCGTGCACGAAGAGCCAAGCCCAGAGAAGATTGACCAGTTGCGCGAGGTCGCACAGGCCAGCGGGTTAGTTTTGGCCAAGGGGCAAGTTCTGAAAACAGGTCAGTTGAACCGTCTGATGGAGCAGGCGCGTGAAACCGAACAATCAGAGCTGATCAGCTTGACCACGTTACGATCGATGACGCAGGCCTATTATAGCCCCGAAAACTTCGGGCATTTTGGCCTAGCCTTGCGGGCCTACGCGCATTTCACATCGCCCATTCGCCGCTATTCCGACCTGATCGTGCACCGCGCCTTGGTCGATGCGCATAAGTGGGGCGATGATGGTTTGTCGCCGTTTGATGTCGAAAACCTAGCCGAGACGGCCAAACAGATCAGCGACACAGAACGCAGGTCGATGATGGCGGAACGGGATACGACAGATCGCTACCTTGCGGCGTTCCTGTCAGATCGCATGGGTGCAGAAATGCCTGGCCGTGTGGCCGGAATTGCAAAGTTTGGTGTGTTTATCAAATTGGATGAGACCGGCGCCGATGCGCTTGTTCCCATCCGAACCTTGGGGCGCGAATACTTCGACCATGACGCGGAAACGCAGACGCTGATGGGGTCAGAGAGTGGCACGATGATCGGGCTGGGTCAGCGTGCGACTGTCAAACTGACAGAGGCCGCGCCGATCTCCGGCGGGCTTTTGGCAGAACTAGTGTCATTGGATGAACAGATACTCCCGCGCGATCCGAGCCGTGGACGGGGAAAACCAGCGCGGCGGAAGATTTCAGCGGCAAAAAAGAAAGCCGCCAAAACCAAACGCAAGGTCACACGCAAACGCCGTCAGAGATGATAGGTGAGCGCAGATTTGATCAGCAGGCCGTGGCGCTTCGGGTCGATTTGATCATTAGTATCAAATAGGACAGCGCGATTGCCGTCGATACGATCTTGATCAGGGAAGAGCGCGACGAAGTCTGAAATTACCGAAGACTGGCAATGCGCGAAAATGGCGAAAGTGCCATTCTTGGGGACACCAAGGCGCAATGTCGATGCCGCCTTTTTCTGTGGAGTGATGTAGCTGGGCTGACCCCAGCGTAGAACTTCCTCCACGGGCCCAATCTCGGGCGTGTCGTCGGCGACGTCGAATATCAGTTCCCTAAGCTGCAAAGCCGCATCGCGCGCCTGCGGCGCCATCGCCTCAAACGCCGCGCGCACATCGGCGCTCATGACTCTATCGTTCTTTTGACTCACAGGTTTCCCCACGGATGCAGGAGATCAGATCGCTCTCCATCTTTGGTGTGGGGTCATAAAAGACGGTTGAGCCACAGGGATCAACCTCGACTACGACAGCGCCGTCGACGACTTTGGCAAAAGTTATGAGGTCTTCGCCCGATCCGACGCCACCGCACCATGGGCCATAACAGACGGATTGAACGATCACCGGACTGACGAAGCGGGAGACAAAGCCTTCTCGCGTCAAAGCTTCACCAGCGAAAGTGCCAGAGATCGGGGCTGGATGACGTTCTTCATTCACAACGCCCTGCGGCAATAGGCTTTCATCGAAGTCTAACTTGCCGCGCAGAACATAAACGTCCTCAGGCACCTCATTCATGCGGTTGAAAGTCGTTGCCAAATCAGGAGGCATACAGCTGAGCGCCGCGGCTTGGCTCGCGATGAGACAAAGGGCGGCGGCAATAGAATACTTCAAATTGGCCTCCGCGTCAGAGTTTCGCGCCAAATTCTGCCAAAACCTCTTCATAAACAGCGCGTTTAAACGGAACGATATTGGCGACCAGATCTTCCTTTGGCATCCATTTCCATCGTGTGAATTCAGGATGCTCAGTTTCAATGTTGATATCCGTATCCGCCCCATGGAAGCGGAAGAGGAACCACTTCTGCTCTTGCCCCCGATAGCGCCCTTTCCAGATCGTCGGCACGATGTGATGCGGCAGATCATAGGGGATCAAGCGGCTGCTCTCCGCCTCCAGCGTCACCAGCTTTTTCGTGACACCTGTCTCTTCCCACAACTCACGATAGGCGGCATCCAGCGTGTTTTCTCCCTTGTCCACACCACCCTGTGGCATTTGCCATGCGTCCGTGTCACGATCATTGCGTTGACCGACAAAGATATGCCCACGCGGGTTGGTCAGCATAATCCCGACACACGGGCGATAGGGCAATTCTGAAATTTGCTCAGGCGTCATAAAGGGGCCTTGTTGATTCATATTCCTGCCTTTCCGTTTTCCCGGATTTAGGCAAAAGGTCCAGTGCTATGCGATAACAAGTCGGGTTTCGTGACGAATACGTGAAGCAATCCAAAGCAAGTGGTCCCTGCGAAACGCGACACATCCAGCCGTCGGGCGACCCGGCCCACGCCATTGATGCAGAAAAATGGCAGAGCCCCGACCCTTTACCGCATATGGCCAATTCCAATCCGTGATCAGTATCAGATCATACATCGGGTCAGCCCTGCGCAGATTTTCATGAGAATACGCGTAAGGCGCGCGCACCATCAGATTGTAGTCTTCATGTTTTGGATCGTCAGACCAGAGGTCACCCGGCCGGATAGGTAAGGCCCAGTCAGTCGGTTGAGACATACGGTCAGGACGGTAGAGCATACCGACGATCCGATGTGTACCACGTGGTGTTGCGCCATCGCCCTCGGCTTTGCGGTTGGTCAAACCGCCCAACCCGATTGTGCAGGGAAACTTGCGGCCCATAAACCGCACATGGGTTGGCATCACGACAAGATCAGTGGCCTTCATCTTAAAACAGATGCCCCGACTTGGCCGCTTTGGTTTTGAGGTATTGGTCGTTCAATGGGTTTCGACCCACCTGCAACGGCACGCGCTCAGTCACTTTGATACCGCAGCCTTCCATACGGGCGATCTTAGCGGGATTGTTCGTCATCAGTCGAACTTGATCGAAACCAAGCTTACGCAGGATTTCCGCGCCGATCCTAAAATCACGTTCGTCATCTTCAAACCCAAGGCGGTGGTTCGCCTCTACCGTATCAAAACCTTGATCCTGTAACGCATAAGCGCGCATCTTGTTGGCCAGTCCGATGCCGCGCCCTTCCTGATTGAGGTACAAAAGAACACCCTGTCCCTCCTCACCCATCTGCGCCAAGGCACCGTGCAACTGCGGACCGCAATCGCATTTGAGCGATCCTAGGACGTCACCGGTGAAACAGGCGGAATGCAATCGTGCCAGCACTGGCTTGCTGCGGTCAGGCGTTCCAATTTCCACGGTATAGTGTTCCTCGCCACCATCTTCGGGCCGGAACACATGCAGCCGACCCGCTTCCGAGACCGTCATTGGTAGGCGGGCATGAACGACGGGTTGCATTGGGCTCAGCTGACTGTTCAGAACAACGGCCTGATCGACCATGGTCAGATCGTGCTGGTGCGCGAATCCGGCAGGCATGTCCAAAGGCAGGCACAGCACAGCAGGCAGCAAGCGCGCTGACTTTGCGAGTTGAATACCGGCTCGTGCCAAAGCTGATTTCTCATCCCGCACCATCCGATGCGGACCTTTCATCGGCATATTCAAATCATCCGCGGGGTCCGCCATCGCCCGCACCCAAGACAGCGATACATCCTCTGGCAGAGCGATCCGCGTGAGGTCAGAATCGTAGACATGCACCTTCAAAGTGCGTGCACGCCAGTCTGTAAGCGCCAATTGGGCCGCGCCAAAACTGCACAAATCCTTCAGACGGTCTGCTTTCAATGTTTCAACAGCCAAAATCACGCCGTCCGACATCACAACCGGCACACCCATTCGTAAATCTGCGCGAGCACGGGCCAGTTTCTCAATATTGTCAGGGGAAAACGCCAATTTTGACTGCCTTTTCTATTCCTGAAAACCCATATCGGATGCCGTCAGAGATTGAAACATTTCAAGTGAAGATGACACGTCCGTGTGAATTTAGCGAGCAAATGCTTGTCTAAAACACGCATTGATCACATTTCTGTCTCAACGAAACACGGAGACCTACAAATGGCTCAGCTAAAGAAAATTCTTCTTGTCGACGATGACGACGACCTGCGCGAAGCGCTTGGTGAACAATTGCTGATGACCGAGGACTTTGACGTGTTCGAAGCTGCCGACGGCACCGAAGCAATGGTGAAAGCGAAAGAGCAGCTTTACGATCTGATGATCCTCGACGTGGGCTTGCCAGATACAGACGGACGCGAGCTGTGCCGCCTGATGCGTAAGCAAGGCGTGAAATGCCCGATCGTCATGCTGACCGCTCAGGACAGCGACGCCGACACAATCTATGGTTTAGACGCTGGCGCCAATGACTATGTCAGCAAGCCGTTCAAATTCCCGGTTCTTTTGGCACGCCTCCGCAGCCAATTGCGGACACATGAACAGTCGGAAGACGCGGTTTTCCAGCTTGGGCCGTACACATTCAAACCTGCCCAGAAGATGCTTGTAACGGAAGAAGACAAGAAAGTTCGCTTGACCGAGAAAGAGACGAACATTCTGAAGTTCCTCTACCGTTCAACCGAAGGTGTCGTAGCGCGTGACGTTCTGTTGCACGAAGTTTGGGGCTACAACGCGGGCGTGACAACCCACACCCTTGAGACACATATCTACCGTCTTCGGCAAAAAATTGAACCAGATCCGTCAAATGCCCGCCTTCTTGTGACCGAATCAGGTGGCTATAGACTGATTGCATAATTGAGATAGGTCGGCATTTTGGTGATCCTCCCACGCTGGAGTGCTGACCTAAAAGAACCCCTCTGGTGGCGGGGTCCCGAGCCACCACCTCCCTGTTGGACTTGCCCGGACACTGTCCGGGCATTTTTTTACCCCAAAAAGTACTTTTGCTCAAAAGAGTTTAGAGGGTCACAAATTCCGGCTTTGCGTAGCCCTGTAAATACAAAAGTGCTGTGAGATCGCCGTGGTTGATGCGGACGTCGCAACGCTCTTGCAGTGCCGGTTTACCGTGAAGTGCGGCACCGGTTCCTGCGCTTTGGAGCATCAACAGATCGTTCATACCATCGCCAACCGCGAGGACGTCTTGAGCTGATATACCGAGTTCTTCGGTGATCTCTTTGAGTGCCTCTAGCTTCGCTTCTTGGCCGAGGATCGGGCGAACGACCTTGCCACTCAGGTGACCATCGACGATTTCAAGCGTATTGGCGCGATTTTCGTCGAACCCGAGGTGGGCGGCAACTTTGGCGGTGAACGCGGTAAAGCCGCCAGAGACGAGGGCCGCATAAGCTCCGTTAGCCTTCATCGTCGCGAGCAAGGTCGCGCCCCCAGGCATGTAGGTGATACGTGTGTTCAAGACTTGATCGATGATCGTTTCGGGGAGGTCTTTGAGAAGGCCGACGCGTTCATCGATAGCCCCTTCGAAATCCAACTCTCCGTTCATCGCTTTCGCGGTGATCCCGGCCACACGGTCGCCGACGCCTGCTTCGGCGGCGAGTTCGTCGATACACTCCTGCTGGATCATGGTGCTGTCCATATCGGCCAACAGCATCTTTTTGCGGCGACCTTCGAGCGGTTGAACGATCAAATCGACACACATGCCCTGACAGCTTTTCCAAACGTCATCTACGTTGTCAGGTCGCATCGGAAGCGCGAATTCAGCGGCTTCATCAATCGCTAACCAAATTGTCTCTCCCCCGCCCCAAGCGTTGCGCAAGTTGTCGACCAACGCGGCATCAAGGCCCCGCTGGTTCGGTGCAGAAATAAGAGTGGCAACAAACATCTGGTTTCCTATTGGCGTCGGAGATGTCGCAAAAAGCGGCTTGGGCGGCGGTCTAGCGTCATTTCTCCTGTTGCGGAAGTCCCCAAAGCCCCGTAACTCCGGCTGTGGGACACCCTTCCCCAACGAAGGGCGCATATCTGTGAGGATACCACTGATGGTAATGACCAAACCGGCAGCGCGGCCGGCAAACCCGCGTTTTTCGTCTGGCCCCTGTGCCAAACCCCCCACATGGAAATTGGATGATTTAAGCGATGCCTCCTTGGGTCGGTCGCATCGCGCCGTTGTGGGCAAGTCAAAGCTGAAAGAGGCGATTGAGCTGACGCGCGAGGTTTTGCGCGTACCGCACGACTATAAGATCGGGATTGTGCCTGCCTCTGATACCGGCGCTTTTGAGATGGCAATGTGGTCCATGCTGGGCGAACGCCCTGTGCAGATGGTCGCATGGGAGAGCTTTGGCGCGGGTTGGGTCACGGATGTGTTCAAGCAGCTGAAGATTGAAGCAACGACTCATACGGCTGAGTACGGTGAGATCGTTGATATGGCGGCGTTGGATTATGATCAGGACGTTTGTTTTACCTGGAACGGAACGACGGCTGGTGTGCGGGTGGCCTCAGGCGATGTGGTGCCTGCGGACCGCGACGGACTGACGCTCTGCGATGCGACCTCTGCTGCTTTTGCGCAGGATTTGCCGTGGGACAAACTAGATGTAACCACATTCTCTTGGCAGAAAGTCATGGGCGGCGAAGCAGCCCATGGGATGCTGATCTTGTCGCCGCGCGCTGTGGAGCGGTTGGAAAGCTACACGCCTGCGTGGCCATTGCCGAAGATTTTCCGCCTGACCAAAGGTGGCAAACTGATCGACGGCATCTTTGAAGGCGCGACGATAAATACGCCGTCAATGCTGGCGGTTGAGGACTATTTGGTCGCGCTGAAATGGGCGAAATCCATCGGCGGTTTGGACGCATTGATGCACCGCGCAAATGCGAATGCGCAGGCGATTTGGAATTTCACCGCCGCGCGCGATTGGATTGCAAATCTAGCAAGCGATCGGTCCATTCGGTCGAACACCTCCGTTTGCCTGAAGTTCACCGACGATCGGATCACCGACGGTGCAGCATTTGCCAAAGCTGTGGCGAAGCGGTTGGAAGCCGAAGGTGTAGCATTGGACGTCGGCGCCTATCGAGACGCGCCTGCAGGTCTTCGGATCTGGTGCGGCGCGACGGTGGAAACCTCCGACATCGAAGCGATGTTGCCGTGGCTCGAATGGGCGTTCGAGACGGAAATCGCAGCTCTCTAATTTAGCGGGTCTTGCCCGCAACTCACTTCTTCAAAAGGACCAAAGACATGGCCCCTAAAGTACTTATCTCTGACAAACTCTCTGACGCCGCTGTGCAGATCTTCAAAGATCGCGGCATTGATGTGGATTTCAAACCAGACCTTGGCAAGGACAAGGTCGAGTTGTTGAAAGTCATCGGCGACTATGACGGTTTGGCCATCCGGTCAGCGACCAAGGCGACCGAAAAGATTATCGCGAATGCGACGAACCTCAAAGTCATTGGTCGCGCTGGAATCGGCACTGACAACATCGACAAAGAGGCTGCGTCCAAGGCCGGTATCATCGTGATGAACACACCGTTCGGCAACATGATCACCACGGCCGAGCATGCGATTGCGATGATGTTCGCCGTGGCGCGCCAAATTCCAGAAGCGTCTGAATCTACCCATGCAGGCAAATGGGAAAAATCCAAGTTCATGGGTGTTGAGTTGACCGGCAAAACGCTGGGTGTGATCGGGGCTGGCAACATTGGCGGGATCGTTTGTGACCGCGCGCGTGGGTTGAAGATGAAGGTCATCGCCTATGATCCATTCCTCAGCCAAGAGAAGGCCGACAAGATGGGTGTGGAGAAGGTGGAGCTGGAAGAGCTTTTACCACGCGCTGACATTCTGACACTCCATGTCCCAAAGACAGAGCAAACCGCCAACATGATCACCGCTGAACGCATCGCAATGATGAAAAAGGGCGCGCGGATCATCAACTGCGCGCGCGGCGGTTTGGTTGATGAGGAAGCGTTGGCCGAGGCATTGAAATCCGGACATATCGCGGGTGCGGCTTTTGACGTCTTCGCTGTTGAACCCGCCACGGATAGTCCACTGTTCAAACTACCAAATGTCGTTGTGACACCGCACCTAGGTGCCGCCACAACCGAAGCCCAAGAAAACGTGGCCCTGCAGGTCGCAGAGCAGATGGCGGACTATCTGCTGACTGGCGCGGTCGCTAACGCGCTAAACATGCCATCAGTCACGGCAGAAGAAGCCAAGGTCATGGGGCCATGGATTGAATTATCTGGCCACCTTGGAAACTTCATCGGGCAGATGACGGATGAACCGGTGCAGGCGATCAACATTCTATATGACGGTGAAGCGAGCGAGATGAACCTCAATGCGCTGACCTGTGCGGTGATCGCCGGCATCATGAAGAAGGTGAACCCAGACGTGAACATGGTCAGCGCACCAGTGATCGCGAAAGAACGTGGCGTTCAGGTGTCCACTACCAAGCAGGACAAATCCGGGGCCTTTGAGGGATATATCAAAGTGACCGTGGTGACCGAAAAGCGCGAACGCTCGGTCGCCGGTACGGTCTTTAGCGATGGCAAGCCACGGTTCATTCAGATCAAAGGCATCAACATCGATGCGGAGATCGGCGCGAACATGGTCTACACAACCAACGAAGACGTGCCAGGCATCATCGGGGCCTTGGGTCAAACCATGGGCGAAAACAACGTCAACATCGCGAACTTTACCCTTGGCCGGAAAGAGGCAAAGGGAGAGGCGATTGCGTTGCTCTACGTGGATGAACCGGTGCCAGCGCCGGCTCTGAAAGCGCTAGAGGACACGGGGTTGTTTACGCAGGTCAAACCGCTGAGTTTTGATGTAAAATAAAGCTATCAGGCCCGGCCAAGCGTCGGGCCTTTTTGTCTTTGGAGCGCCCTGATACACACGGGATCATGGCGCTTAGTTTTCCCAATCTTTCTGAGTTTTACGAACACGACTTTGACATCGTGATCGACGTGCGTTCGCCTGCTGAGTTTGCAATTGATCATATTCCGGGTGCGATAAACCTGCCGTCCCTATCGAACGAGGAACGGGCCGAGGTTGGTACGATCTACAAACAAGACAGCCCGTTTAAGGCGCGCAAAGTTGGGGCGTCGCTGGTTCTGTCCAACGTGGCGCGTCATGTCGCGGGGCCGTTGCAGCACCATGATGGCAGCTGGCGGCCTCTGATCTATTGCTGGCGGGGCGGGCAGCGGTCTGGCGTCTTTACAACACTTTTGAAAGAGATCGGCTGGCGCGCAGAGGTGGTCCAAGGTGGCTATCAAACGTATCGGCGGTTGGTGCAGCATTGCCTTTATGAAGACACCTTGCCGCATCGGTTCATTTTGCTTGATGGCTACACAGGGACCGCCAAGACCGCTGTTTTGAACGCACTTAAGCCCTTAGGCATTCAAACGATTGACCTTGAAGCGATGGCTGGGCATCGCGGCTCGCTTTTAGGCGAAATGCCCGGTGGGCAGCCGTCGCAACGCATGTTCGAAAGTCGGTTAGCACAGGCGTTGTATCACTACGACTCGTCTCAACCAGTTGTTTTGGAAGCAGAAAGCAGCAAGATCGGGAGGCTTATCATCACGCCCAGCCTCTGGTCTGCGATGATCGAAGCCCCCCGCATTCAGATTTCCGCTCCTCTTGCGGCGCGGGTTGCGTTCATCACGGAAGACTATCGCGATATCCTCGCCGATCCGGATACCGTCACCAAGCGCCTCGCCCCGCTGCGGCATCTGCGCGGCCATGCGATCGTGGATCGGTGGCAAGGTTTGCAGGACAGCGGCGATCTATCCGGCTTGGCGCAAGCGCTGATCGAAGACCACTATGATCCGGCCTACGCGACGGCGCAAAGGAAGCGCGAACGCGAGACATTAGGAGAGGTTCATTCAGAGTCTCTGGATCAGACGGGTATCGAAACCACGGCGAAGAAAGTTGCGGAGATCGTCAGATCACTTTGATCTTGGCTGGCCCTTTGATCACGCGTCCAATGATCACCGCATCTTCATACTCAGCGGCACGGAGCTTTGCCACGCAGTCCGCCGCCTTGTCATCCGAAACCGCAGCGAGCAATCCGCCAGAGGTCTGCGGATCGAACAGAAGGTCATGTGGCGTACCTTCAACTGCGCCAACAGAAGCAACGTTGGACCCAAAGATCGATGACCTGTACCCGACATTGGCAAGGGCCTTTGCCCCATCGAAGAAAGGTACGGCGGCTTGGGTAAGCTCAACCGCCACCTGCGACTGTTCGCACATGCCCCACAGATGCCCGAGAAGCCCAAAGCCGGTCACGTCAGTCATCGCATGGCTATCTGACAAGATCTCTGCCGCCGCGCCCTGCCCCTGGCACATCCGCTCAAGTAGTCGATGAACATCCCATCCGCGCGCGACGCCCGCCATTTCGGCGGCTAGAATGACGCCCGACCCTATGGGCTTTGTCAGGATCAACTGATCGCCATCCTTTGCACCACCCAAAGTGATAGGGTCTCGATCCAGAAGCCCAGTGATCGTGAAACCAATCGACATCTCCGCACCCATGGAGGAGTGCCCACCGACAATCTCTGCACCAGCTTCGGCAAAAACCTCCTGCGCGGCTGACATGACTTCAGACAGGGTACGGCTTTGCAGGTCTTCCGACATTTGTGGCAGCACGATGTTCGCGGTCGCCGCTTGCGGCTTTGCACCCATGGCCCAGATGTCACCCAAGGCATGAACGGCTGCGATGCGCGCCATGATGACGGGATCTTCGGTGAAGGCGCGGAGGTGGTCGGTCGAAATCACCTGCTTCTGCCCGCCAACGGTCAGCACGCCCGCGTCGTCGGAGGGCAGGCGTTCAACGTCCTTCCGTGCGTTCCTTGGCAAACCCGCTAATGCGGTTTTCAGGGCGGTGTTCCCAACCTTCGATCCGCAGCCAGCGCACAACGGTTTCTCCCCGAGCGTCTCTTTCAAACCGATGGCAGCGGTGCGCGGAACCTCGGGTTGTGCCATGACCGGCAAGTCTTCGAGCTTGGTCATAAACGAGCGGTCGATGCGATCCTTCCACTTCCAGAGCAAAGGTCCATGAAACGCACGGCCGAATTTTTCGGCCATGGCGGATTTGCCACCCATGGAGATCAGCTTCAGATAGTCCCGCTGCGGATCATAATTTGTCAAAGCCCCGCCGGACAGAACAGCGCGCAGGTTGTCAAATAAGAATGGCGCTTCGCGGACCGCGAACACACCCGCTTTTGAGCGTGGCGACGCGGTCAGATGAGCACAATCACCAACGGCAAAGATGTTTGGATCGCTTGAGCGCAACGTCGCATCGACAGCGATGAAACCCTCGTGCATGTCGAGGCCAATGTCCTTCGGCCACTCGAATGGCTCTGCCCCTGCCGCACCTACGGTGAAATCCGAGGGGATACTTTCGCCATCTTTAAAAACGACGCTGTCGGCTGTCACTTCATGCACCGATGCGCCTTCGACCAGTTCGATTCCCATGTCGGTCAATTGGCGCTTAAGCCGGTTGCGGCCTTTCACTCCAACTGCGGTCAGTGCCTTTGACCGATCCAGAATGCGCACTGTTGCTTTAGGCACCGCGTGTTGCATCGCCATGGCCAGCTCAACGCCCGCTACACCGCCACCGATAACGGTGATTTTGCCTTCGCTGTGTGACGTCCGAAATGCATCCCATTTGTGAGCAAATGGAGCGAGTGGCTTGGCCGGGGTCGCGTGGTCTGTGAACCCTTTCAGCTTGGGCATCTCTGACGTTATGCCGATGTCGATGGAACACAGATCATAGGCGATGGGAGGGCGCCCCGGCACAGTGATCATTTTCGCGTCTTTGTCGATCTCCGTGACGATGCCCACGACCATCCGCGCACCCGCAAACCGCGCAAGCCGTATCAGGTCGATGTCAAGCTCATCCCGGGTGTAGTGGCCCGCCACAAACCCGGGCAGCATACCCGAATACGCCGCGGTTGGAGCAGGATTGATCACCGTCACCCGCACACCGGCCAAAGGGTTCATTCCCCACGCGCGCAGAACAAGCGCATGGGTATGACCGCCGCCAACAAGAACGAGGTCTTTGACCTTTGATAGAGTATTCATGCCGGTGTCATAGCCTCTGCCGCGCTATGGCGAAAGCCACTGGCCGTCCCAGTCACGTGCCTGTGTGTAGGCGACGCGGCGGTGATCTTTTCCTAAATGGATCAGGTCGAGGTGTTTTAGATGACATCTGAGAACGCAGAACCGTTCCCTCACGGGCGGTTTTTGATAGGCTAGCGCGTCTTCAATCGGTGTCCCAGGCGCTGGCAATGTGCCGTAAGACACGCGGGACGATGCTGGCACAGCGGCCCAATCATCATCCACACTTGTTCCTTCCAGAATCTCCACGCGGCATTGCATTCGAATTTGCAGATCAAGGCTTTCGACCCACCAAAGCAAAGCGGCAAAGGGATGCGCCCGAAGGCTTTCCATCTTGGAGCTTTGTGTGTCGGTCTGAACCTCGCAAAACTTTGCGTCGGCGTCAGCGTTGCGCAGCACCACATTGCGGCTTTCGGGCAGACCTGCGGGCGAAACGGTTGAGAAACTGACCAACCGGCAGGGATGGCTTGCGTCACGCACACCAAGATCCAACTGCGCCCATGTCATATCCCAAAGGCCGGATTTGGTTTCAAACCAGTCACTCATAGCCCGTCATCTCCAAATATCCGCGACCCTTATGGCTGCCATCAATTGTCACCGGCCCTTCCCAATAAGGCACGCTTGTCGTCATCCAAGCATCAGGATTTAGCGCCTGAACCTCAACATCAAAGCCACGATCTGGCAATTCAACCTGCCATTTGGTCGGCACTTCTGCGCCGCTGGTTTGCGAGGTCTCCAACGGCGTCACAATCAATGCACCATCGGGATAGGCTTGCGTTTCGCCCTCTGCCCCGATCCAGGTCGCATAGGTATAGACGCTGCCGTCAGTCTGACGCAGGGCAAAGCCCATCATTTTATCACCGCTCTCAAACGATAACGAAAACCAATCCCAACCGGTTTGATTGTCCGACAACGGCTGAGATGACCATTCACGATCAAGCCAAGCCTCGCCCGTCACTTCAATGTCGGCTTCTGGCAATCTAAGCGTTCCACTCAACTCGAAAAACGGCAGAGAATAATAATAGGACGCCTGCCCTTCCGCAGATTTCACCGAATAGCCTGCGTCGCCGTGAAAGATGAGCGGGCCGTCGTTGCGCAATTCAAGCTCGTAGGAAAACTCATCTGATCCCGCATTGAGGCTTAGCACCTCCATATCGCCGATCATCTGCCATTCGTCGATCCACGCCTCAAAGGGTTCGGCCGTTACACCTGCGTGGCCTAGAGACCCGCGCGCCAAGCGTTCAGTGACGTAGTGATCATCTGGCGTCGTCACAGCGGCGTGGCCCATGAATATCTGACCGTCGATCTCATTAGGGATCAGAGCGGATCGAAATAACGTCCATTGCAGGCCATAGTCCCGACCTTCCGCGTCTTGCATGTTGGCGGTCAGATACCACCACTCGATGCGGTAATCGGGGTGTGCGCCATGGTCAGCTGGGAAATCGAACTCATAGCCTCCTTCAGGGAAAGAAAACCCTTCTGCGTCGGTGCCAAGACCAGCAAACCCTTGCGCCCAGATTAACGTGGGCCAAATCAGGAGGAAGAGGAGAAGCCTAACGTTCATTGGCGAAGACTTTCAAAAGTTCGGCGGGGCGCAGGCGGGTCAATTTTAGTGCAGGCCAAAAGGCCGCCAATATAGCGGCTAAAAGGGAGAATATCGCCAGTTGGAGATAGTCGGCGGGGAATAGGAACAACGGCAGTTTCCATCCAAAGGCTGCAACGTTCACCACTGCCAGTAAGACCCAAGCCAGCACGATGCCCAGCGGAACGGCGATAAGGATCGTGAACGACGCAAGGATCAACACCCGCAACAGCTCTAGTCGCCCGAGCGAACGGCGCGTGATCCCGACGGCCCAAACGGGCGCAAGCTGCGGCACGCGCATTGCGGCGAGGGTGAGTAAGCTCATCAGGATGGCAAACCCCGCCACGGCAAGCGTCAGGACGTTCAGCGCGGCGGTGACGGTGAAGGTGCGTTCGAACACTTGCAGGGAAAAGGCTTTGATCTCCGCTTGGTTGATCGCGTTTTCAAGGCTAAGGCCGAATTGTGTTTCGAGGTCGGTTAGCAATTCGTCGACCTGATATACCGATATGCGAAGGCCGAAGTTGTTGGCGATTTCTTGTGGGTATAGGTCTGCAAACACATCCTCAGACACAATCGCCTGCCCAATCGGGTTGCCATAGTCGCCGTAGACGCCGACGACCTTTAACGACTGCCCCCCAAGGGCGACAGTCGCACCGGGCCACGTCTCGCTCCGCCGTGCAAGCTGTTCATTCAGCAAAATGCCAATGCCGCCCGCGACCTCGTCCCACGGGTCGGCAATAGCTTCTAGAAAGGTCCAGTTGTCGCGCTGGGTGCTGTGAACGCGGGCACCGAAAACTTCGGTCTCCACCCCTTTAATCTGCGCCTCTGCCGAGACAATCGGCAAGATCGCTTCAACACGCGGTTCGAGGTAGCCGGTGATCTCTTCCGCGCGGTCTTCCTCAACCGTTAGGTAGAGTTCTGAGGCGAGACGTTGATCGAGGAAATCCACAAACGTCAGTCGAAAGCTCGACACCATCGTCGAGACGCCGACATTTGCCGCCATGGCAAGCAGGAGGGCCATCAACGCCAATGACAACCCTGGCAATTGCTGGCGTGCGTCAGCCCAGAACCATTGCGCCTTTGCGCCCGACGACAAGCTTTGCGAGGCCCGCAACATTCGATCCAAGATCAGTGGCAAGGCCAGCGCCGCTCCGATCAGGACAGACGCAAGCAAGGCAAAACCGGACACCAACCCATCTGCAGTCATCGCAAGAACAACGGCAAGCCCAGCGCAGGCCGCAGCGCTTATCGCAAGTACCATCGCGCGATGCCCAGCTGCCATTACATGCGCCCTGATCTGACCGCCGGCCAGCAAAGGCATCTTGGCGAGTTTCAGAAACGCCGAAACCGATGCAATTGTTGTGCCGCCCAACGCGATCAACAGCCCCGTCGCCCACCATGACGCCCTGAATTCCAAGGTACCCGAAACATTCGCACCGTAGAGCCCTTGCAACGTTGCCGCCACGTCCGGGAGGAGGGCAGAAGCGATGAAATAGCCCAAGATCACACCGGCAACACCGGCGACTAGAGCAAAGAAGAAGAGTTCGACCATCATCAACGCAAGCAAGGTGCGAAGGGGAACACCCAGCGCCCGAACGGTTCGGATCATCGGGCGGCGCTGTTCGAACGCCAAACCAATCGCGCTGTGAACGATAAAGAACCCGACCGCGAAAGAGAGGAAGCCAAAGGCGGTCAGGTTTAGGTGAAAGCTGTCCGTGAGCCGCCCGATGTCCGACCTTGACTGCGCGCTGATACGGGTGAGGTTTGTTCCGATTTCGGAAAGTGTCGATTGCTGCTTTGGTTGAATGGGTGCGATGAGAAGGCGGTCAAACTCCCCCTCTCGGCCAAGCAGCTCTTGCGCGAACACAAGGTCGGTTAGCACCGTTTCGGGGGCGATGTTCGGGTCCGCGATCAACTCCGCCTCGACCGTTCCTTCAAGAGCGGCGAGCGCATCTGTCCGACCGAAAATCTGGCCGCCACCAGATAGAAAGGATCCAAGATCAGCCTGCTCTGTTAGACTAACCGGCGCGATGCCGATGGGCGCGGTCAAAGCATCCAAGCCTATGACGCGCATACCACTGATACGCCCCTCGACAATCGGGCTGACGAGCCACCCTGCCCTTCTAATCGCAACAAAGGTTTCTTGATCAATCGACCCACCATCGGCAGCACGCAGATGATCGAAACGACCCTCGCCCAAAGTGGCAGCGGCTGCGTCATAACTCGCGCGCGCCTCGGCATTCACGGCTTGCACGCCGGACCACAGCGCCGTGGCCAAAGCGATGCCTGCGAGCAGAGTAACAAGCTGCAACAGATTGCGGCGCCAATAACTCATCAACGCCGCAAGAGTCGTGCGGATCATGACACCACACCGGCTGACAAATGCACGTTGCGATCGAGTCGGGATGCCAGCGTTTTGGAATGCGTGACCAAAAGCAATCCCGCCCGCGTTTCGCCAACTAGTTTCAGGAACAAATCCATCACAGTCTCGGCGCTTGCCTCATCCAAATTACCTGTAGGTTCGTCTGCCAAGACGAGCTTGGGCCGCACCGCCAATGTGCGCCCAATCGCGACGCGTTGCTGTTGGCCGCCTGACAGTTGTTCGGGATATTTGGCAAGCTGATCTTCCAATCCAAGAGTCTGCACCAGATAGGCGATCCACTCTTTATCTGCCGATCCTGCCAAGCGTGCCTGAAAGGCGATATTGTCCGCAATTGTCAGGCTTGGGATCAAATTAAACTGTTGAAACACAACGCCAATATCTGTTCGGCGCAAATGAGCCCGCTCGGCATCTGACCTTCCCGCAATATCAGTGCCTTCGATTTCAATCGATCCGGCATCCGGCACATCGAGGCCGCCAACCAGATGCAAAAGGGTGCTTTTCCCGCTACCGCTCTCGCCGGTTAGCGCGAGGGTCTCGCCAGCCACCAAATCCAGATCAACACCTCGCAACACCTGCAGAGTTTGATCCGCAATCGAATAGGTCTTGGAAACATCACGGGCGCGCAGCAGCATCGATCGTCCTTTCATCTCCAATGACTTAGATCGGATTGGAAAATTGAAAGCCAGTCCAATCGCAAAACCCCGTGACGGGACGTTCCTGTGGCGAAGCGCCTCAGGTCATCTATTCTACATCCAAAGACGGGAGATTTCTTATGACCGATATTGTCATCCTAAGCGGCGCACGCACAGCCATTGGCACCTTTGGCGGGTCACTTGCTGGAACCACGCCAATCGAACTTGGAACCGCTGTTTCAAAAGCGGCTTTGGACCGCGCGGGGCTTGAGGGCGGGCAAATCGGGCATGTCGCCTTTGGCCATGTGATCAACACTGAACCGAAAGACATGTATGTCAGCCGCGTTGCATCGATGAATGCAGGGGTGCCAGACACGACACCTGCAATGAACGTGAACCGCCTGTGCGGATCTGGCGTGCAGGCGATCGTCTCTGTCGTGCAATCCTTGATGCTGGGCGATGCAGATTTCGGCCTTGCAGGTGGATCAGAGAACATGAGCCGCTCCCCTTTCATCATCCCGCAACAGCGCTGGGGTGCCAAGATGGGCGATGTGCGGACGCAAGACATGATGCTCGGCGCTTTGAACTGTCCGTTTGGAACAGGCCATATGGGTGTGACGGCAGAAAACGTTGCCCGTGAACATGGAATCAGCCGCGACGATCAGGATGCCTTTGCCGCGCTCAGCCAAGAGCGTGCCGCCAAGGCGCAAGCCGCAGGTTATTTTGGCGATCAAATCGTGTCGGTTGAGGTCAAAGTAAAGCGCGAGATGATCCCGTTTGAAAATGACGAACATCTCAAGGCCACCACCGTCGAAACCCTCGCAGGACTGCGCCCCGTGTTTGAAAATGACGGTACCGTAACCGCTGGCAACGCCTCCGGCCTGAACGATGGGGCAGCGGCAGTTACACTCGCACGTGCCGATGCTGCGGAGAAAGCTGGCCTGACACCGAAATTCCGCGTGCTTGGCTATGCCCACGCGGGTGTACGGCCAGAAGTGATGGGCATTGGTCCGGTTCCTGCTGTCAAAAACCTGATGGAGAAAACCGGTCTGACCATTGGCGATTTCGACGTGATTGAATCGAACGAAGCCTTCGCGGCACAAGCGCTCGCCGTAACAAACGAGCTTGGCCTAGATCCAGCCAAGGTGAACCCGAACGGTGGCGCGATTGCCCTTGGCCATCCTGTCGGCGCAACTGGCACGATCATCACGGTCAAAGCGATGTATGAACTAGAGCGCATCCAAGGCCACCGCGCATTGATCACCATGTGTATCGGCGGTGGTCAGGGTATCGCGCTGGCGATTGAGAGGATTTAGGTGGGATAATCCCGAACGAATGCCCAAGTGTCACCGTCGGACAAATCAGCGTCAAACTGGTACCCGCCGGTGGCAAACTCTTTCAATTGCTCCGCTTCCGTCACACGGTTTTCCACGGCAAAGCGCGCCATCGCCCCACGCGCGCGTTTGGAAAAGAAGCTGACGATCCGCGGCTTGTCGTCTTTGACCTCCAGAAACTTCGGCGTAATCACCCGCAGCTTCAACGCCTTGGTATCTGCCGCGCCGAAATATTCCTGACTGGCGCAATTGAGCAAAAGATCGGTTTCCAAATCCGCCGCCTGCGCGTTGAGATCCTTCGCCAGCTGATCGCCCCAATAGTCATAGAGTGATGTCCCGCGCCGCGTTTTCAAACGGCTGCCCATCTCCAACCGATAGGGCTGGATCGCATCCAAAGGGCGCAGCAACCCATATAGCCCCGACAGAATCCGCAGACGTGACTGCGACCAATCGAGCGCACCTTCATCCAGCGTCTTCGCCTCGAGTCCCTGATAGGTATCGCCATTGAACGCAAAAGCGGCCGCTTTGGTCACATCCGCCGTAGGCTCCTCCACAAAGGCCTTAAACCGATCGCGGTTCAACCGTGCCAAATCGTCAGAAATGCTCATCAAAGACTTTAACTGACCCAACGTCTGGTTCCGCATTGTCTTTGACAGCCGAACCGCGTCTTCCTGATAAGCAGGCGCGGTTGTGTCCACCTCAACAGGCAACCAATCTAACGACTTTGCAGGTGAAATAACAATCAGCATGTTCCGCGCCCTTCGTTCTTCACCGCACTAGATAACGCAGTTCGCAGAAATGGCCAGAGCAGCAAGATCACGCATTCTCAACCAGTACATCGACGAAAGCCTGCCCAAAACGTTCGGAATATTTCTCTCCAATCAACCGCGTCACGGCCTGCAAATCCGCATTTCTCAAACTAGCCACTTTCGCCAGCATCGAAGCCGAACAGGTCATCGGTTTTCCTGTCCCATCTTCGCCCCGCGCAAGTTCGGCCTGCACCGCCAAAAGCTGATCGTAAACAGCGCCCTCACCGCGTCCCGCAAGTTTGCGTCGCGCTGGGTGCATGTCTTCTTGAGCACCCGCGATCACCTCAAGAAACGCTTTGCCATAGCTTTCCAGCTTCTTCGCGCCAACGCCGCCAATCTGGGCCATCTCATCGAGATTGCGAGGCTTCTTTTCTGCCATCTCAATGAGCGTGCGGTCATTAAAGATGATGTATGCTGGTGTATTCATCTGCTCCGCAAAGAACCGGCGCTTCGCCTTCAACGCAGAGAGCAACGGGGCGTCGTCCTCGCTCACCATCATGCGCACCTTCGGGCCGGTTTTGGCTGTCCGCACGGTATCGAGCCTCAACTCGATCTGGGCCTCGTTGCGCAACAGCGGCAACGCTTTGTCGGTCATCACGAGGGCACCGTGACGCTCCGCATTTGGCCGCAACAGGTCATGCCCCATCATCTGCCGAAAGATCACCTGCCACTGGCGTTTGTCATACTCTTTGCCAACACCAAATGTCGGCAAAGCGTCATGCCCGCGTTCGCGCACCTTGTCGGTCGACGTGCCACGCAGAATATCGATCAGATGCCCGGCGCCAAACCGTTCGCCCGTCCGCAAGGCCGCCGAAACCGCCATCCGCACCGGCTGCGTGCCATCAAAGACCTCTGGCGGCTTCTCACACAGGTCGCAATGGCCGCACGGCTCAGCCTCCTCTCCAAAATACCGCAACAGGCTTTGCCGCCTGCAGTTCAACGCTTCCGCCAATCCTAGCAAAGCATTCAACCGCCCATGGTCTGCATCCCGCCGCTCTGGCGGAGCAAGCCCTTCATCAATTTGCTGCCTGCGATAGCGAATGTCATCCAGCCCAAACAGCGTCAGGGTTTCGGCAGGTGCACCATCGCGCCCTGCGCGCCCAATCTCCTGATAATACGCCTCAATGGACTTCGGCAAATCCGCATGGGCGACCCAGCGGATATCCGGCTTATCTATGCCCATCCCAAACGCCACCGTCGCGCTAACGATCAACCCGTCCTCTTGCTGGAACCGTCGTTCCACCTCACGCCGATCCTCAGCCTCCATCCCGCCATGATAGTGGCATGTCGAGTGCCCCGCGTCGGCCAGTGCGCGTGCGAGCGTTTCGGTCTTGGCCCGCGTCCCGCAATAGACGATCCCCGACTGGCCTTTCCGAGCAGTAGCAAAATTCAAAATCTGCTGGCGTGGCTGATCCTTGGCTGCAAAGGCCAAATGAATATTGGGTCGGTCAAAGCCGCGCAAAAACACCTCAACCTTGCGACCGGCAAAAAGCTTCGCAATGATCTCATCCCGCGTCTCCGCATCCGCAGTCGCGGTCAAAGCGACCAACGGCACGTCCAAAGCCGCGCGCAGCTCCCCAATCCGCAAATAATCCGGTCGGAAATCATGGCCCCATTGGCTGACACAATGCGCCTCATCCACGGCGATCAGGCTGACATTGGCCCGCTGCAACATCTGCGCGATGCTACCAGACGCCAACCGCTCCGGCGCCATGTAAAGCAGTTTTAGACTGCCCTCCTCCAACCGCTGCCAGACATAATCGGTCTCTTCCTGCGTATTGCCAGAGGTCAGCGCGCCAGCCTCAACCCCCGCTTCCTGCAAACCCCGCACCTGATCCCGCATCAAGGCGATCAGTGGCGAAATCACCACCGTCACCCCTTCACGCACCAAAGCAGGCAGCTGAAAACACAGCGACTTCCCCCCGCCCGTCGGCATAATGGCGAGCGTATCGCGCCCCGCACACACAGCCTCCACAATCTCGCCCTGACCGGGGCGAAAATCATCAAATCCAAATATGTCTGAAAGCAGCTGAGACGCTGTCATTTCAACCCTGATTCTTCATGTTCTGCTCTTACTCTCACTATCCGAAATGAAGGCATCCTTCACAAGTCAGAAACCACAGGGCCCGTGGACATTCACCAGATTGCGTCAGTTTCAGTCCAAAATTGCTCAGTTCTAGGAATTTGGCCGCAGACATAGCCATCTATTTCAAGGACAAGTGACGAAGAAATAGGCAATTTTGGCGAAACCCCTGCGGGGCGCGGCCCCTAATCTTTTGAGCAAAAAATACCTCCGCCGGAGGCATCCCACATTGCCAATCCACAGGAGACGCTCTACCTCTTCGCGTTCAGGTAGGAGGAAGAGATGGGCGAAGTTGTTTTGGTGCGTCACGGGCAGGCAAATTCCGCGGCCACCACAGAAGAAGACTACGATCGCCTGTCAGACCTAGGCCATCAGCAAGCCAAATGGCTGGGCGCATGGATGAAGGACCACGAACAACCCTTTGACCTCGCGATGAGCGGCAGCCTGCTGCGCCAAAAACAATCACTGGCGAACATGGGGTTCACGGATACGGACATCGACCCGCGCCTAAACGAGATCGCCTATTACGATCTCTCGGCAGAGATGAAATCAGTCTTTGGCCTCGAACAACTCAGCCCAGATGATTTTGTGACCCATTTTCCCAAAACGCTTCAGGCGTGGAAGAATAAAGACATCAAAGGACATGAGACTTGGGAGGAGTTCAATACCCGCGTCGCTGACGTCATGGACCTCGCCCGCCAACCCGGCAAACGCGTGCTCTGCGTGACGTCTGGCGGTGTCATCGCCGCGATAGTATCGCAGCTACTCGACCTGCCGATCCCGAAGTTTGCTCAGATCGCCACGCCCATTATGAACACCTCCGTGCACAGGATTTTAGTGACAGATCACGGGCCAATGCTGGCCACCTTCAACAGCGCCCCGCATTTGGATGTTGCTGACCGGACCTACGCGAAAACGGTGTATTAGATCACTTCGCCCCAAACAGCCGATAATACATCCAATCTGGCATAAACTGCGACAGCCGGAAGACCCACGAGAACACCATCGGAAAGCTCTTTTTGAACGTATCGGTGTTCATGTGATCGAACATCTCTTTCGCGGCGTCTTCGGCGGACATGATGAAGGGCATGTTGAAGTCGTTCTTGTCAGTTAACCGTGTCTTGATGAAGCCCGGATTGACGACTTGAACCTCAATCGGTGAGGTCCGCAAATCCGCCTGCATCGATTCAGCCAAAGCCATCATACCCGCTTTCGACGACGCATACCCAATCGCGCCCGGCAACCCTCGGAACCCCGAGAGCGATCCTGTCAGGACGATATGCCCCGCGTTCTTCGCCACGAACTGAGGCATGACGGAGCCAACAACGCGCGACGCGCCCAGAAAATTGATCTCTCCCATCAGGTCGGCTTTTTCGTTGTCCCATTCAGAGGCTTTCATCGGCCAATAGACACCGGCCAAATAGACCACACCGTCAAGCTCGCCAACCTCCGCCGCCGCCGCTTCAACCGCCGCGCGGTCCGCCACATCGACGGTGACAAAGGACGCCTTGCCTGGAAGCTCTTGCACAAACGACTTCAACCGATCTTCAGACCGGGCGGAGACAATCACCTCGGCCCCTGCACGCGACAGGGAAAACGCCAGCTCGCGGCCCAAACCTTCGCTGGCACCCACAAGCCAATAGCGTTTGCCTGCCCAGTTGCGCATTACTCGGCCGAGATCACTTTTGGCTCTGCTGGGCGCATCGTTGCGACCAATTCAGCAACCTTGATGCCAAACTTGCGGAATTGGCTGCGGTTCATGATCGATCCGTTTTGCATCAGATACATCCAGTCGGTCACATCCAAAACATGACCCCCCGCCTCTTCGGTCAGTTGCAGCTTGTAGTTCAGCAAAACCGCAGAGCCCTTTTGTTGACCACTTCCCGCACCGATCACATCTGGCGCTTCGGCTTTGATCCCGCCGTCATTGCCCAGAGTAAGAGTCCATTCTCGGTTCTGAACATTGCCGCTGTCGTAATGAAAGATCTCTTTCATCATGCAGACGTTCCCTTCCCACGTGCATTCGAACTGCGCGGTGAAGCGGGAAGATACTCGACCAGTTGGCCCATAGATGATCCCTTCGCACTGAATGGGACCGACAAACCGCTCGCGAATGTCAAACTGCGGGCCGTCTGAATAGTCGTCAGAGCTTTGACCCCAGAATGAGACGTATCGCTCTTTGAAGAACGTGGCGATCAGCATCAAGGCCGCGCCGATGATCAAATAGGGGAGAAACGACATTCGTTTATTCCTCCAATGTCGTGGTCGCCAAGATGGCGACAGCCACGAGTTTCAATATGCACGGCACTCCCGCATAGAGCACCGTTAGTGTGGTTAGGGCGCTTTCCGGCAGATCAGTCTGACCTGCGGCGAACCCTGCATTCTCTAGTATCGGAAGCAAAATCACCGCCGCGAAGGCCAATGTGAATTTGCTGACCAAGGACCAAAGCCCAAAGCCCTGTCCGCCGTTGGGAGAGACGACAGACATCCGGCGCGCAAACATCGCAGGGAGAAGGGTAAGGTCCGCTCCGATGGTTGCTCCTGATAATACGCAGATAACGGCGAATTGGATTTCATCGCCGGTCGATAAAGTGAGCGCATAGGCAAAAGAGAGGATCGCGAGGGCCATCGCCGTCAAAAGTGTGCCTTTTGCGCCATAGCGCTGCGCCAGCTTTGACCACAGCGGCGCGGAAATCGCCGCGGCAAGGAAGAAGAGGACCAAAAGCGGGCCTTCCCATCCGACAGCGCCAAGGCGAGATTCCACGAAGAAGAGGAACAATGTGGATGAAACAGCTAGTGGAGTGGCATTGAAGAGAGCCAGAATGAGAAGCCTTCGGGCCAATGGATCGGCAATGATCTCTCTGATTTCGGTTGGCTCGGTTTCAGTTCGCCCCGACCATTCCGGCCACATCCAAAGCGTGGCGACAGCGACGACGACAACAAAGCCACCTGCGAAAACGGCAAAGGAATTTTCTGTTGAGCCCATTAAGATCGTCGGTGCAACGGCGGCGATACAAACGCCTAGCAATCCACCAGTTTCTCGCCAAGCCGCGAGGCGGACATGCCCACCTTGGACTTGCGAGGCTTTGCCGACGCCTTGTGCATAGAAGTTGATGGTCAGAAAGCTGAAAGCTGTGAACAGACCCGTGATCGTCAACCCGAACCACAAAATCGGATAGAACAAAGGATCGACCGCAAACAACCCCCACATCGAAACGGCCAAAAGAACCGCGCCCATGCTGACCCAGAACGCCTTTCCTGCGCGCAACCGTTCACTGATCCAACCCAAGACAGGGTCTTGGACGACATCAAATAGGCGTAGTGCGAATAGAAGCGCACCAAGCGCTGTTAAGCTGACGCCATAAGTGTCGGCATAATATTTCGGCGCATAGATGTAGATGGGTAAACCAGCCGCAGCGATCACAGCCGCGAACAGGCTGTAAGCTGGCAACCGCTGCCCAAGCGCGTTCATCTGCTGACTTCTTCGGACGGGGCCACAGGTTGGGAGCGGAACGTCGCGCCCTTGAACCAAAGCTTAAGCGCCTGCCAATGGATCAGGGTTAATACGCGTCGAGAGCCAAAGGGGCGTTTGACCACCGCTTTTAGGATCGACCGGTTGGTCAGTGGCTTGCGCGGGCCCTTCAGCGTCGCAACCAATCCACCGTTTCCGCGGGAATAGTCGATGTGGATCAGAATATCGGTCGCGTTGATGTCGAACCGGAAGGTGTAGCCGCCTTCAATCGGTTGAAAGGGCGAGACGTGCATCAGCTTTTGCGCCTGAAGCGTTTCGTCCTTGGTGATCTCGCGCAGATCATCATGCACACACAAATAGGAATGCCTGTCGCCAAAGGTGTTCGTCACTTCCGCAATCACGGCCTTGAGCGCGTATCCGTCATAGCACAGCCAGAAACTCACCGGATTGAACACATGCCCCAACACGCGGGGTTGGGCCAGCAGCTCAATCCGACCATCCAAATAGATACCATGCGCCGACAAGACATCGCGCACCCATTGCGCACCTTTGCCTTCTTTTGGCGGACCTCCATGGTCACTGTCTTGCAGCGACATCAAAGAGGCTTTGTTGCGCGCAAAGAGTTTAGGCGCTTTGACCAGAGCCTCTGCATCCAAAAGTACATAATCGATCGAGTACCGAAACGCGTTTCTTACCGCGCCGCGGCGACCGTGGTAGGTCTCCCCACTGATATGTTCGACCGCGTTCACTCCGCCGCCATTTCCAAACGCTCAACCGCGTTGAGCGCGTGCACGACGTCATAGGCTGAGGACAAACCATCCTCATGGAAACCGTTCTTCATCCATGCCCCGCAGAACCATGTCCGGTTTGATCCGTTCATCACGGCAGCCTGTTCTTGGGCGGCCAACGCGGCATTATCGTAAACAGGGTGGCGCAGTGTGCATTCATCCCAGATCAGCTCTTCTCGGATCTGACGGGTTGAGTTCAACGTCACCATAAACTGCTGATCTTGGGGGATATTTTGCAGGGAATTCATCCAGTAGGTCAGGTCGATCTGATCGGTTTTCTTGTCTTTGTCTTCGGTGTAAATCCAAGACGACCAAACCGCACGACGTTTTGGCATGATCGAGGTGTCAGAGTGTAGGACGACCTTGTTCGGCTGATAGCGAACGGCGCCAAGTGTGGCCTGTTCCGTTGGCGTCGGATCAGCCAACATTTTCAAAGTGTCGTCTGAATGCGCTGCGAACACGACCTCATCAAACATCTCCCACTCAGAGCCATAGGTCTTAACCTGAACACCAAATGGTGTGCGCTGCACCGCATCGATCGGTGCCGCCAGTCTGACATCAACACCCCGGCGATCCATATCTGCGCCAAGTCGAGCGACATACTGCTCTGAACCACCTTTCACTGTGTACCATTGGTGCTGACCCGTCGCCGCAAGGAGCGCGTGGTTGTCGAAGAACTTCAGCAACGCATGAGCTGGGAAATCCATGATCTTTTGCTTGGGCGTCGACCAGATCGCGCCTGAGAACGGCAGAATATAATGATCGCGGAAGAAATGGCTGAGACGAAGTTTCTCCATCAAGCCGCCGATGGTCATGCCGTCTTCTTTGCTGGCTTCTAACCCGTGTTTGTTAAATACCGTCAGATCACGGATCATACGGTAATACTTCGGGCTGATCAGATTGCGGCGCGTCGCAAACAAGGCATTGAGACTTGCCAAACCATATTCCAACCGACCCCCATCAAACGACGCACCAAAGCTCATATTGCTTTTCATCACCGGCACATCGAGATGATCGAAAAGCTTCACCAGGTTTGGATAGTTGACGTAGTTGTAAACGATGAACCCGGTATCGACAGGCGTGTCGCGGTTCGGCCCCGCCATCTTAGTGCGTGCATGGCCGCCCAAACGGTCTTCGGCTTCGAACAGAACAACACGATGGTCTTTGGCCAGCAGGTGCGCCGCCCCCATTCCTGAAATCCCAGCCCCAATCACAGCAATCTTTCGTGGCGCTGCGGTTCCAGTCTCAAACGGCATATTTGGTCTTCCTTGTCACCCAAGTCTTGGTTTGGGCTTCTTACGCCCCATGACGTAGAGCGGATGAAAAAGAAGGACACAAAAAAGTTTGATCCAATAAGAATTTAGCGTCGTAACGGTTGTATGTTAATGTCATCACGAGAGACGGACAAAGCAGGTGCAGAGCTGGTTCTGGACCGCAAACCGCATCACCAGGGGGTGAAGCGCCGTTCCGTGAGGTCGGAAACTGTGACGGATACTGAAGCGAACACGCGGCTGATGTGGGTGACCCAAATCTACGCCGTGCGCGATACGCAGGACAAAGAGGCGTTTGCCGAATTGTTCAGCCATTTCGCGCCCCGTGTGAAATCGTTTCTGATGAAGTCAGGCGCAAGCCACGATGTGGCAGAAGAATGCGCACAAGATGTAATGGCCACCCTGTGGCGCAAGGCCCATATGTTTGATCCGGCCAAAGCGAGCGTGTCGACATGGATTTTCACCATCGCAAGGAACAGGCGGATCGACATGTTGCGCAAGCAGCGGCGGCCTGAGCCAGAGGATTTGCCATGGGGTCCAGAGGCGGAGCCGGATCAGGCGGACGCGATGGCCCTGCAAGAAGAAACAGATCAGTTGGGTCAAGCTTTGGCTCAATTGCCCGAGAAACAAAGGACGTTGATTGAGAAAGCCTACTTTGGCGATCTCTCACATAGCGAAATAGCAGCCGAGACGGGGTTGCCTTTAGGAACAATCAAATCACGTATTAGATTGGCTCTGGAACGGCTCCGCCACGCAATGAAATGATGACGACGATGAAACAGATAAAACACCACCTCACTGACGAACTGCTGATGGGCTATGCAGCAGGCACATTGCCAGAGGCGTTCAACCTTGTTGTGGCAACGCATATCTCCATGTGTGACGAATGCCGCGCAGCTTTGGCAGAATACGAAGCCGTTGGCGGCGAAGTGATGATGTCAGGCGAGCCAGTAGAGCTGTCAGAAGATAGCCTTGAGGCAACGCTTGCGTTGATCGCGGATAATGCGTTCCGGAAGGAAGAGGCGAAGTCAGCGGCGAAAAACTCTGACATTCCTGCGCCTTTGCAGGATTACATTGGTGGTGGGTTAGAAGATGTGAAATGGCGCAAAATCGGTGGCGGCGTTAGCCAGATGATTTTGCCGACGTCGAAAGACGCAACGGTGCGTTTGCTTAAAATCCCAGGCGGAACCGCTGTGCCGGATCACGGTCATAACGGAACCGAACTGACGCTGGTTCTGAAGGGAGCCTTTGCAGACGAAGAGGACACGTTCAGCGCGGGCGACGTTGAAGTTGCAAACGAAGATTTGCAGCATACACCTGTCGCCGCTCCGGGCGAGGACTGTATTTGTCTTGCCGCAACGGACGCGCCGTTGAAGTTCAACGCCTTCCTGCCACGTATTGCCCAAAAGTTTGTGCGTATTTGATGTAGCTCCAAACCATCTAAGTGTGCACCGAAAAGGCCCCTGATTTCAGGGGTCTTTTCTATTTTATCAACCCGATATGCCGCGCTGCGCTTATGAGATCGGGCGCTATGGAATGACCCAGCGCCCTGACCTCATCTGTCGGTGCAACCATATCTGGGATTTGAACCGCCAGCGCGCCTGAGGCGACCGCCGCTCGGATGCCGGTATTGCTGTCCTCAAAAGCTGCGCATTTTGTAACGTCCACGCCAAGGGCCTCGGCCGCTCGAAGGTAAATTTCAGGCGCTGGCTTACCTTTGCTCACCTGCTCGCCGCCGATAACGACATCAAAGAACCCTGCAATTCCTGCCCGTTCCAAGTGATCTATAGCGAAAGACGTGCGCGTAGAGGTGGCAACGGCGCAAGGGATTTTGGCCTCTGCGACACGCTGCAATGTCTCTCTGACCGTTTCCCGCAATGGCATCTCATTTTCTAACGCCACAACGGTATGACTGCTCCAAGCCTCGTTGAAAGCTGCAACATCGACATGAACACCCAGCTTTTCATTCATGATCTGCGCGCTGTCTTTTGCGCGCAGGCCGACCATGCTTCGAAAAATCGCGTCAAGGCCGTCTGGAAACGGAAATCGAAGGTCTTCTGCGGCCTGTAAAAACGTGCGCAGATAAACCCGTTCCGTGTCCAACAACAAACCATCCATGTCAAAAAGAGCGGCTGCGTACATGGAATTTATGATTTGGGGGATGCCAGCGGCACGACTTTCGGATCGTCATCCTTCGCCAATTCTTCGAAATCGAAATTGTCCAACCGGCGCGCCCGCTTGCCTGCCTTCTCAGCGCTGATCTTGATCTCAGTGATGTCCTTCGCCGCTTGACTGAAATGCCGATCAAGGTTTTCCACTCGCGTGCCAAGTCGATCTACATCGCCGTAAAGTAGGCTCAATTCCTTGCGAATAGCCCCCGCCTGTTCCCGCATCCGCGCGTCTTTCAAGATCGCGCGCATCGTGTTCAGTGTCGCCATGCAGGTCGTCGGAGACACGATCCAAACGCGGGCGGCAAAGCCATCGCGGATAAGTTCAGGGAAATTCGCGTGAAGCTCTGCGTAAACAGCTTCCGACGGCAAAAACATCAGCGCACCGTCAGCGGTTTCGCCTTCAAGGATGTATTTCTCTGAGATCGCTTTGATGTGGTGTTTGACCGACGACCGCATGAGCTTTGCCGCTTCATTGACCTCCCAATCATTCGTCGCTTTCCGCAAAGCCTCATAGGCCTCCAACGGGAATTTGCTGTCGATCACAATTGGTCCCGGTGGGTTGGGGAGGTGGATCAGACAATCCGCCCGTTTGCCATTCGATAGGGTCGCTTGAAGCGCATAGCTGTCGCTCGGCAAAGCCTTCGACACGATATCATTGAGTTGGATTTCGCCAAACGCACCGCGGGTCTGCTTGTTCGAGAGAATGTCCTGCAAAGACAGCACGTCGCCTGAGAGCTTAGTGATATTCTCCTGCGCCTTGTCGATGGTTTGCAACCGCTGCTGAAGCTCCCCCAGCGACTGCGCAGTGCGTTGTGCGCTGGCCGATAGGTTTTGGCCCATCGACTCGTTCACCTGCGCCAAACGTTGCTCCATCAATTGCAAGGTTTGGGCCTGCTGTTGCGCCTGCGCTTCTGAGACGGAGTTAAGACCACCGAAAAGCTGTTGTTGACCATTCGATAGCTCATTCACACGGCTGCCCAACCCGCCCATCTGGCTGGCAAGGTGTTGGGTCATCAACGCAGATTGCCCTGCACGCCGCACGGAAACGAGCAAGAGGATCACAACCAGCAACAGAACAACCGCACCGCCCAGCGCCAGCAAAACAATGGGGTCGGTCAATTCATAGGTCGTGCCACCAAGCGTAATCATGTGCGGCCAAACAGCCTTTCGATGTCAGAGAGTTTTAGTTCCACATAGGTCGGGCGCCCGTGGTTGCATTGGCCAGACAGCGGCGTGGCTTCCATTTCACGCAATAGCGCATTCATCTCTGCACCCTGCATCCGACGGCCAGAGCGGATCGACCCATGGCAGGCCACACGGCTGAGGATAGCCTCGATTTTTGATTGCACCTTGGCGCTGTCGCCCTGATCGGCCAATTCATCCAGAATATCACGGATCATGGCCTCGGCGTTGACTTCGCCCAAGATCGCGGGCGTTTCGCGCACGGCAATCGCACCGCCCCCAAAGGGCTCCAAGGTTAGGCCAAGCCGTGACAGATCATCAACGATGGCCATCAGGGACGCGGCCTCATTCTCTGTCATCTCGACGATTTCAGGGATCAACAACGCCTGCGCGGCAACGCCATTCTCTGCCATCTGCGTTTTGAGTTTTTCATAGACCAACCGTTCGTGTGCGGCATGTTGATCGACGATGACAATCCCCGTTTCGGTTTGCGCGATGATGTAATTCTCATGCACCTGCGCACGAGCCGCGCCCAGCGGATTGGCTTCTAGTGGAGCCTCCTCCACAACCGGTTCCGATGCGGGTTCAATCCGTGCGGAAGGTTCTTCCAAGAACGCCGGCGCTTGTGCCTGAAACGTCATCGACCGAGCGGTGAAGCTGGGGCGGTCCATCTGATACACCCGCGCAGCAGTTTGCTCGGGCTGGATTGCGCCTAGAGTGGCCGTTGCAACAGTGGTCGAGGCACGGTGCCCCGCTTCTGCCAAGGCGTGGCGCAGGCCAGACACAATCAGCCCGCGCACCGTTCCCAGATCACGGAACCGAACCTCTGATTTCGCCGGATGGACGTTCACATCTACCAGCGTCGGATCACAATCGATGAACAGTGCGGCCACCGGATGCCGGTCACGGCTGAGCACGTCCATATAGGCCGCACGCAACGCACCCAGTAGCATCTTGTCTCGAACCGGTCGGCCATTCACGAATAGGAACTGCGCAACAGCCGCGCCGCGTGAGTAGGTTGGAAGCGCTGCGTATCCCGTTAGGTGAAACCCGTCGCGTTCGGTGTCGATGGGTAGCGTATTTTCCGCGAATTCTTTGCCTAAAACCGCACGCAGGCGCCCATGCAGCACATCGAACATATCACCCGTTTCGGCATCAGCCCGGAAGGTCACACGGCGATCGCCGCTCGACAAGTCCGTCAGCGTAAATCCGATGAACGGCTCCGCCATGGCCAAGCGTTTGACCACATCTGTGATCGCTTGGTTCTCAGCCCGATCAGTACGTAGGAATTTCAATCGCGCAGGCGTGGCATAGAAAAGATCGCGGAGTTCAACCACCGTACCTTTGGATAAGGCCGCAGGTTTCACGGCCGACATTGCACCGCCCGCAACGGTAATCTCTGCCCCATCGCCATCAGCACGGCTGGTGATGGTCAACCGGCCGACCGCGCCAAGCGAAGGCAAAGCCTCACCTCGAAACCCAAAGCTGTGGATGTTCAGCAGATCAGAGCCGTCAATCTTTGACGTGGCGTGCCGTGATAGGGCGAGCGGCAAATCCTCTGCCGCGATGCCACAGCCGTCATCCGTTACCCGAATGAGTGTCTTGCCTCCGTCAGCAATAGCGACCTCAATCCGTGTCGCGCCGGCATCAATGGCGTTCTCAACCAATTCCTTCACTGCCGATGCTGGCCGTTCCACAACCTCACCCGCCGCAATCCGGTTGATTGCAGCCTCATCCAGCTGCCGAATAACGGGTCTGGCCTGTATTTGGGGGTCAGCAAGGTTCATGCCACTAGGTGTAGCATGAACCCACGCGATTCTGCGAGCAGGATTATTCGCTTGATTCCAACCCGACAGGCTGACCGACGACGACGAAATGGAGCGCTTCGGGATCAAGTAGCTCCCCGGCAACGCGGTTGATATCGTCCAAAGTCACTTCCTCAACATATCCATTCCGGTTGATCACATAGTCGGACGGCAGGCCGGTCATCTGCATCCCCGCTAGGATCGATGCGATCTCTGCGTTGCCATCAAACCGCAAAGGGTATTCGCCCGTGATGAATTTCTTTGCATCGGCCAATTCTTCTGCCGTCATGCCCTCTTCGGCCATCCGCGCCCATTCGGCTTTGGTGACTTCGATGGCTTCGGCAATCGTTTCATTCGAGGACGCAACCGATCCGAGGTAAAGCTCCGCATGGAACTTCGGGATCAGATAAGTTCCGATACCATAGGTCAGACCGCGTTTTTCGCGCACTTCGGTGGTCAGACGAGATTCAAATCCTCCGGCCCCCAACACATGGTTAATGATATAGGCCGCAAAGAAATCATCATCATCGCGCTTGATGCCTTTGTGACCGAACAAAGCCACGGACTGAGGTGTTTCGTAATCAATAACCGTAATACCCGGCCCAAGACCGAAATCGACATAGTCTGGCAAGGCCGGACCCGTTTCAGGCAGATCGCCGAGCAGGTCATCCACAAGCGCGCCAAGCTCTTCCTGCGTGATGTCGCCCACCGCGCTGACGAACATGCGATCGCGGGTCAAAGCTGCTGCATGTGCGTCCAAGATGTCTTCGCGAGTCAAAGCATTGACACTCTCGATCGTGCCATCTTGGGAACTGCCATAAGGATGATCCCCAAAGGCCGCCGCATCAAAGGCTGATCCGGCAATACGGTTCGGGTTCTTTGCATCCGAGTTGATGCCGGAAATGATCTGCGCCCGCACTCGATCAATCGCGGATTGGTCAAAGCGTGGGTTCACCAGAGCCTCGCGCAGCAAAGCGACCGCTTCATCGCGGTTTTCCGTTAAAAACTCGGCAGAAATCGAAATCGTGTCATCAAACGCGCGGAAACCGTAACTCGCGGCGAGGTTTTCACGGGCTGCCTGGAAGGCCTGTGCATCCATATCGCCCGCACCTTCTTCGATCAGCGCCATCATCAGATTGGTCGCACCACGCTTACCGGGCGCATCCAGCGCTGAACCGCCACGAATGCGGATTTCCAGCGCTGTGAAGGGGATCGAATCTTCTTCGACCATCCAGACGTCAATGTCGCCGGGTGAGGTAAACTCTTCAATCTCGATCGCAGCGCTTGCTGTGGTCGCGCCGAAAACAAAGCAAAGAGAAAGGAATAAACGCCGCATCAGATCGCATCCTCTTCTGTTGCCACGACCCATCCGGTCACAGCGCGTTTTCTATCCAATACCTTCTCGGCCACCGCTTTGATGTCTTCCTCGGTCACAGCTTGAAGAATGTCCGGCCATGCTTGCACGTCTTCAACTGTCAGACTCTGCGACAATGCGGCGCCGTAACGGCGCGCCAAGCCTTGAACGTTGTCTTTGGCATAAATCTCTGACGCGCGCAGTTGAGTGCGGATGGACTCCAACCGTTCTGGATCAATCGGGGCTGCCATGAAATCCGCAATCACCTGATCCATCGCTGCCTCTGCTTCCGATAGTGTTACGCCTTCTGACGGCACAATGGACAGCCCGAACGTGCTCGTATCGAGCGAGCTGCCGGAATAGCCCGCGTTTGTGTAGACTGCCGTATCGGTATCAAACTGCAAAGCTACGCCCAGCGCGGATGTAAAGGGCGACCCGCCCAAAAGTTCGGCCAGATAGACCAAGGCTGCTGCTTCTTCCTGTGCACCCGGATCACGCTCAGGGGCAAGGTACGTGCGCGTCAGGTAAGGCTGCGAGACGCGTTGGTCGACATAAGTTAAGCGACGCTCGGCGCGGTGCGGCGGCTCTGACGGACGTTCACGCTCTGGTAAGTTCGCCTCAGCAGGAAGGACGCCATAATACTTCTCCGCCAATTCTTTGACCTCATCCGGCTCCACATCACCGGCGACCACCAAGATCGCGTTGTTCGGCGCGTAATAGAGATCATAGAAATCCAGCACGTCTTTCAGGTCCAACTGCTCCATCTCGTGCTGCCAGCCGATGATCGGCACGCCATAGCGATGGTTTTGATACAAGGCCGCGCGGAACTGTTCATTCGCTAAGGCACCCGCGCTGTTTTCAGTACGTTGGTTGCGTTCTTCCAAAATCACGCCGCGTTCAGGGATCACATCTGCATCGGTGATCTGCAGGTTGTTCATCCGGTTGGCTTCCATCTCCATCATTAGCTCAAGTCGATCGGCCGCGACGCGTTGGAAATAGGCTGTATAGTCAAAACTGGTGAAGGCATTGTCCGAGCCGCCGTTGGCTGCAACGGTGGCTGAGAACTCCCCAGCCTCCAGCATATCGGTGCCTTTGAACATCAGATGCTCTAGAAAATGCGCGATGCCAGAAACACCTTCAGGCTCATCCGCCGATCCAACGCGATACCAAAGCATATGAACAACAACAGGTGCGCGATGATCCTCGATCACCACAACCTCCATGCCGTTATCCAAATCGAATGTTGTAACTTCCTCTGCCGCAGCCGAAAGGGGCGCGGCGCTCAATGCCAAAGCGGCAAGTAATCTGCGCATTACAAATCCTTGAACGTTTGTCTTTGGATTGAACTTACGTCAGATCGCGCAGCCTTCAAGTGCACCAACGAGGTTGTGAGGGCGCGCGATTAACGCGGCGGAGCGGAAGGTGTTGCTACTCCAACAGCGCGGAAGCGGTCCAACTCGCCATAGGCATTCAAGGCTTGGCTGGCGTAGGTTTGGTAATACCGATCCCGACCCAACACGTTAAAGACGTTCAAAATCCGCCCTCTTTCGCGGAACGCCTCGTCTTCTGCTGCCAAAACCGGCCGAATATCGGCTTGGGTGCCGTAGCGCGAGGCGCGGGCAACAAGAGCGCTATCGCTGGTTGGTATTCCACCCGCAAATACTCTGGCTGGCGAACCACCAAGGGCTACGACCGCGTTCGCATTCGGGTTAATGTCTGTTCGATTGCTCCCACCAGGGGTCGGTGTCGGCAGTGAAAGCGTTTCGGGGATTTCCAATGGGGCGCTTGGCACGACAGAGAATTCGTCAGGACCCCCTGTGCTGGACCGCAAATCGCGGAGACCGCGCTCTCCCGCGCATCCCATCAAAGCCACCGCTGTAAGGGCACAAAGTACTACCCGCATAACGCCTTCTCACTCTTTTTCAGCATCAATAACCGATGAATGCCCTAAGGTCACGCGCGAGATTATTTCTTCTTTGGCTTTGAGGCGTCTTTTGGGTCAGGTGCAAACGCCAAACCAATCGCGCCAACGAAAATCGCAATGTCGGCGACGTTGAACGCGTAAGGGTTCACAATGCCGCAGCAGGTCACATTCAGGAAATCCGCGACAGCACCGTAGACCAAGCGATCGACTACATTGCCTAAAGCTCCGCCAACCAGAAGGCCACCCGCGATATAACCCATGCGTGACGCACCAGATCGGTGCAGCCAAATCAAGACACCAACGGTGATCGCCAATGCAACGGCGATCAGAACCCATTTCATGTCAAATTCAGAAAAGAGGCCGAAATTGACACCTCGGTTCCAGGCCATGCGGAACTCCACAAACCCGGGGACAACGGTCAACCGCCCTTCCGTGAGGTTTGGCAGGTCAAGCCATTGCACGATCAGCCATTTCGATACCTGATCGATCACAAAGACCCAAAACGCTGTCCAATAAAGTAAACGCATACTGCCCTAGTGCCGGAAATGGCGCATCCCTGTAAAGACCATCGCGATCCCAGCTTCATCTGCGGCTGCGATCACCTCATCATCGCGCATGGAGCCACCCGGTTGGATCACACAAGTCGCGCCAGCTGCCGCAGCTTCGAGGAGGCCGTCAGCAAAGGGGAAGAACGCGTCAGATGCGACAGCAGAACCCTTTGTCAGCGGTTCAGGTAAATCCGTCGCCTCTGTCATTCGCTCAGCCTTCTTAGCTGCGATCAAAGCACTGTCGAGGCGGGACATCTGGCCAGCGCCCACACCGACGGTGGCTTTGTCTTTCACGTAAACGATGGCGTTAGATTTCACGTGCTTTGCTACCTTCCACGCGAACAAAAGGTCATCCATCTGCTGATCAGTCGGTTTCACCTTAGTCACGACTTTCAAGTCATCCATCCCGACGTAGCCGTTGTCTTTATCCTGCACCAACATGCCGCCTGCAACTTGGCGGTAGGTCAAACCGCCCTCTCGTGTGTCGGGCAGACCTTCGGTTGTCAGCAAACGCAGGTTTTTCTTGGCGGCAAAAACTGCCTTTGCGGCATCAGACGCACCGGGCGCAATCACAACCTCGGTGAATATGCCAGTGATCTCTTTCGCGGTTTCTTCATCCAAGGGAACGTTCATTGCAATGATGCCGCCGAACGCACTGGTCCGGTCACAGTCAAACGCATTGCGGTAAGCCTCAAGCAACGTCGCACCTTTGGCGACACCGCAAGGGTTGGCGTGTTTGATGATCGCGACGGCGGGGCTGTCGGCAGGATCAAACTCAGCCACCAATTCAAACGCCGCATCCGTGTCGTTGATGTTGTTGTAAGACAGCTCTTTGCCCTGATGCTGTACGGCGGTTGCGACACCTGGACGACCTGTTCCATCAGTATAGAAACTCGCCGTCTGATGCGGGTTTTCTCCGTAGCGTAGCGTTTGCGCGATTGAGCCTGCAAAGCTGCGACGGCGTGGCGCGTCAGCCCCGATTGCTTCAGCCATCCAAGTGCTGACTGCTGTGTCATAAGCCGCGGTGCGTGCATAGGCTGTTTGCGCAAAGCGTTGACGCAGAGCCAAAGACGTCTTGCCGCCGTTCGCCTCTAGCTCTGCCAGCAGATCTGCATAGTCTTCAACATCCGTGACAACGTTCACAAATGCATGGTTCTTGGCAGCGGAGCGGATCATCGCAGGGCCACCAATGTCGATGTTCTCAATGCACGTATCAAAATCCGCGCCCTTGGCGACGGTTTCTTCGAAGGGATAGAGGTTCACGACCAACAGGTCGATTTCGCCAATCCCATGTTCCTCCATCGCGGCGACGTGGCCGTCATTGTCCCGCCGCGCCAAAAGCCCGCCATGCACAACAGGGTGCAGCGTCTTCACCCGCCCATCCATCATCTCTGGGAACCCGGTGACCTCAGCCACATCCTTCACCGCCAATCCTGCATCGCGCATCGCCTGCGCAGAACCGCCGGTCGAGAGCAGTTCAACACCATGCCCAGCCAATGCTTTGGCCAGATCAATCATGCCGGTTTTGTCAGAAACAGAAATCAGTGCGCGGCGCACTGGGTGAAGGTCGGTCATGGATCATCCCCCGATAAACCTAGTCATCCAATGCCGCTGGCTCCTCTGCCACCGCAAGGTCACGCACCACATCTGGCGTATCTTGCGCCTTGGCCAACGACCAGCGAACGCGGGTCGCATAGTTCATTGTGCGCCCAGATAAAACCATCTGTTTGGTTGCACGGGGCTTTAATCGCCCGTTTTCGAGATAAACTGAGGGTTCAAGCGTTAGTTCTGCGCTTCCATCGTGCCGAAAGACCCAAATTTCACCGGATTTGAGAGCCAGCGAGATCGCCGCCCCACCGAGATCAAGTACCGCATCAACATCAGGGTGAAGGTGAAAGCGAATGGAGAAAGGCACGCCAAGAAGGTTGCTTTGATCCACAGCCTTCGCGAAACGATCCTCGTCGTCGTCCGACAGTGTGGTTATCAAATCCTCTCCGACTAGGCCGCGACCGTCAGTAGTGATGTCAATAGTGCGGGCGTGGGTCAGCCCATGGGTCAACTGATACCCATTGTGAGAAAGCTCGACCCGTTCGCCGTCTCCGAGCTTGCTAAACTCACACTGAACGCGCTTGGGCCGGTCAATGAGCAATTCCTGTCCGCTGTTCAGGATACGGCTGGGCTTTCCAAGGCGTGACGAGGAATACCCCTCTAGCCCTAATGTCGAATGACTGGGAGTTGCACGACCCGCCCTTCGCCATTCTGGCCCAAAGCTGGCTCCAGACCCGCAGTTCACAATCAAAGATCGACGCCCAGACGTAAGCTCAAAAGAAAGCGTAGACGCATGACCATTCACCGACGCCTCCCCCTGCGGAGGTGGAGCGGCGTCCAAGATCAAAGACAGCCTGCCGGGGCTGAGGCGCGCGAAGCCCATGTGTAATCCTTCGCTTGAAAGGTCTTTGTTGCCCGAAAGCGCGAGCGCATTGTCCAACCGCCCATCCATACCGCGCCCACCGCCATGGAACCGTGCCAATCCACCATCGCTATGGCGCAGCGCGCGCAAGGTCGGGGCGATACGGGCAATGGCATCATGCACCGATTGCGGAGGGGTCATGTCGGATTCCGAAATCGCCAACACCGCCCAGTTCAGCAGTGTGAAGACCTCTAACAAGGCTTCTGGATTACGCGTTGCGATACCGCCACGCGCATCGATTTCTGTCTCGCAATCCTTAGCCAAAGCTGCAATCGCAGGTTCAACGTGCCGTTCCATACCTTCGAGAGACAGACCAGCATAAATCATGCCCGTCACAGCCTCAAACCGAGCCAAGCCGGGCGTGGCCGTTTGCCAGCGACGCGACAAGAAAATCGTCTGTTGCCCCAAACTGCGGAAAAACCGCATCGAAGCTTCGGTATCGGCACCGCGCAGAAGGAAAAGCCCATGATTGATCCAACGGATCAAACGCCGACCGACAAGGTCAGGCGTCCAACCATCAGATTTTCCATTGCCGTAACGCGTGATCCAATCCTGCACCCAGGCTTGCGCCTTGGCGCGGGCCCGCGAATCCCCAATCGCCGCCAGATCATCAAGCCACGTGCAGCCGTGCATCTCCTCCAATACCAAAGCGCTGCGATTGCCCGCGTCCCAAAGTGATGCATCCGGTACTTCGGTCAGCGTCCCAGCAAACAGAAAATTCCCAGCAAGAAGCTGCCGACCTCGGGCCACGCGCCCAATCGTGCGCGGTTCGGGTTGCTGCACAAAGGCCGTCGCGGGCTTGGCCCGGGCGGCGCGGCGGGCATGAACGCGGTGCATATACGCCGTGCGGCGGGCACGCCATGTCTGCGGTTGGGTCACTGTTGGTCTGCCTCTGGCTGCGTTGATTCACGCTTGTTGTTGATCAGAGTTTACGCCCAGATCGGCGACAAGTCACGAACCCTTTCGTAATACCACCATATAGAAACCATCCATCCCGCCAATATCGGGCCAATAATCGGGGCGAAGGCGCAATCCGCCCTCTTCCGTGATCCACTCTTTTTCGATCCAAGGTTTATCAAGGGCTTTGCGATCAACGGACAGATCAGAATGCCGCGCGAGCGCCTCTTCCACCTGAACTTCGCCCTCATCCGGCAACAGCGAACAAGTGCAAAACACCAAAGCGCCACCAGGTTTCAGCAGGCCAAGCGCATGGTCAATCATCGCCTCTTGCTGCCCGATAAGAGCACCAAAATCTGACCCATCCTTGGCATAGGGCAGATCGGGATGGCGGCGAATTGTGCCTGTGGCCGAACACGGTGCATCCAGCAAAACAGCGTCAAAGCCGGTTTCCTGATACGCAAATGCGTCCGAAAAGATGACTTCTGCCGTAAGGCCCGTCCGCTTCAAATTCTCCTGAACCCGCCGCATCCGGCCTTCTGAAACGTCAACCGCGGTAACATCTGCTCCCTGTGCAGCAAGCTGCAAGGTCTTGCCACCCGGTGCCGCGCAAAGGTCCAACACGCGATCCCCTTTTTGTGGATTGAGCAACCGCACCGGCATCGCCGCCGCCGCATCCTGCACCCACCATTCGCCCTCAACGAAGCCCGACATGCGCGACACCTGCCCCGCCTCTTGCACCCGCACCGAACCCGTCGGCAATACCGTGCCACCCGTTGCACGGGCGACGGCGTCTGCGTCGGTCTTCGGCGTCAAATCCAATGGCGCCCCCGCAAACTGCGCGCGTTCAACGCCCGCAATCGCCTTCTGCCCCCAAGCTTCAATGAGCGGACCCCGCAACCATTTTGGCATCACCGGAACCGCAGATTTCCCCCATTGCGCCGAAGCCGTTTCAGAGACCTTGCGCAGCACCGCATTGGTCAGACCTTTTAGCTTTTCGGTCCGTTTGTTGCGAGCCACAATCTCCACATAGCTGTTCACAACACCATGCGCGCTGCCATCAGTCGCCAATTCGACAACCGCCAAGCGCAAGGCGTTCTGTACGAAAATCGGAGGTGCTTTCTTCACATGCTGGCGTAGCATCTTGTCCGCACGATCCAGCCCACGCAGCGCATCCGTCGCCAACCTCTGTGCGCGTGCTCGATCATCAGGTGCCAAATCATCCAAAGCACCCGCACCAATGACCTCTGACATCAAACGCCCTTCAACCGTCACCTGCTGGAGGATGTAATGCGCCGTGCGCCGTGCGGCCAAACCTGTTTGATCCATCGCTCACGCCCCTTGTTCGCGCTTGATGTCGCTGTATATCTTTCACCCAGACGCCATAAGGATAACCCTCGATGAGCGAAACACCAAAAGACCTTCCCGACGCCGCCAAACGCGCCCTTGCTGAGGCAGAGGAGCGCCGGAAGAAAGAAAAGGCGGTCAAGACCCCAAAGGAACTCGGCGGTCGCGACGGCCCCGAACCCGTTCGCTATGGCGATTGGGAAAAGAAGGGCATCGCGGTGGATTTTTGAGGTTACCTATGGGCGCTAGCGCAACTTAAACGACGCGCTATCACCCGCACCTTGATCTACCGTAAACCGCATTTCATTGCCGTTTCGAATTTCGACCAGCTGGCAGTTATAAGGAATGTCCTGCCCGCCCCAATCCATTTGGCGGCAGAAATACCCATCCTGCCACGCCCACGTGCCCGTTACATCGTAGCCCGCCGCGCGACCGGTGATGGTTCCGTCGGGAGACACCGTGAGGGTCAGACCGTATAGGCGATTAGAGAGGTTCTTTGTTGCCAAGAACCCAAGGAACTCCGCCTGATCTGTAATCGGTCGGTAATCGGTCAAGGCGGGCGTCGCCGCTAGAGCAGCCGCAAGGGTCAATGAAGTGAGGGCAAGTTTCATTACACATCTCCCAAGTTCCTTGAGAAATACGTGAAATCACGCTGTTTGGATCACAAACCCAAAACGTCGAACATATCGTATTCGCCTGGGTCCTTGTCCAAACCCCAAAGGGCTGCCTTCACCGCGCCGCGTGCAAAGATCGCACGATCCGTTGCCAAATGCCGCAAAACAATCCGCTCACCAGCGGCGGCAAACAGCACATCATGTTCCCCCACAATGTCGCCACCGCGAATGGCGGAAAACCCGATGTCCCCCTTAGTGCGTGCACCCGTGATCCCGTCGCGCCCACTGTCGCTGACGTCTTTAAGGTTCACCCCTCGGCCCTTCGCTGCGGCTTCGCCCAACATCAAGGCAGTGCCCGAAGGTGCGTCGACCTTGTGGTGGTGGTGCGCCTCGATCACCTCGATATCGAAATCATCGTCCAGCGCCTCTGCCACCATCTGTGTCAGTTTCACCAACAGGTTCACCCCCAAAGACATATTCCCTGCCCGCACGATACGTGTGTGGCGCGCGGCGCGCCCGATAGCGGAAATGTCGTCCTCGGTCAGGCCGGTGGTTCCGATCACATGGACCGCCCGCGCCTGTGCGGCGAGGCCTGCAAACTCCACCGTCGCAGCTGGAGAAGTGAAATCGATCACCGCTTGGGCCTTTGCGAAGACCTCCACCGGATCATCGGTGACAGTCACGCCAACAGCAGCGCCACCCATGGCCACGCCGATGTCTTGACCAACCCAGTCATGCCCAGCGCGTTCGACGACGCCGACCAGCTTGGCCTTGTCGCTGTCCAAAACCGTGTTGATCAACATTTGCCCCATGCGGCCAGAGCCGCCGGTGATCACGATGCCAGGGAGTTCTGTCATTGGTCCGTCCTCAATATTCAGACGCACGACTAGCCGTGATTGGCCAAAAAGCAAAGCCTTGCTTGGCAAGAGCCACCCGAAGGCTTACATCGGCCTTATGGCAAAGAACCGAAATTCCGAAGGACGCGCGCCGTCGCAACGCCAACTGCGCGTGGGCGAGCTGATCCGTCGCAGATTGTCAGAGATGCTACAAAGGGGCGACGTGCACGACCCTGATCTGGCGCGCATGTCGATCACAGTGGGCGAGGTGCGATGTTCGCCCGATCTGCGGGTGGCCACGGCCTATGTGCTGCCGTTGGGTGGCGGGCAAAAGGAAGAATGCCTTGCCGCGTTGCGCAACAACCGCCATGAAATCCGGCGCGAGGTCAGTAAGGCTTTGTCGATCAAATTCGCACCTGAGATTCGGTTTGAGATTGATGACACCTTTGACCGAATGGACGCTACAACGCGGATGCTCAACGATCCGCATGTGCGGCAGGATTTGGATAAGTAGGCGTTGAGCCACGTTTGGGTCATGGCCGTTGACGGACGCAGATAAGATCATTTCCCTTGCGACGACTCTGCGCGATCACTTCGCAGAGTCCGGCATTGATGCGGTTCGGTCTATCGCTTCGAAGTGGCCAAGGTATTCGGTGGTTGCGGTCGCAGAAACACCCGCGACCTTACCTGTCACCCGCTGGCTAAGCGACGCGGCTTTAGGCCCAGCTATTAGCAATCTACAAGACATTGCCCCTGTCCTGCATTGGCAACAGACTTATTCCGCCACAGACATAGGCGCGCAATTTCTGGAGCGCTACGGCTGGACCTTGCTTATCGGCCCCGATGCCCCAATCAAAAGCGATGCGATCTTGGCGGGTATCCTGATGCTCGGCCCCGACATCGAATACCCCGTCCATCGGCATTCAGCGGAAGAGGCCTATGTCATCCTCTCTGGCACTGCATCTTGGTCCGTCGGCGACAGCGGCTGGCATCAGAAATCCGCGGGTGAGGTCATTCACAATCCGCCATGGCAACCGCACGTGATGCGCACAGATTGTGGGGAACCGCTGGTTCTGGGGTTTCTTTGGAACGCAGGCGCGGTCGAAAAATCCCAGATTGATTGACGGAGTTGCGCAAGCCCGTTAGCAGGGCCGCCTACTGCAGAAAGAGGGCAAAATGGGTCGGAAACGCAAAGGCCGCGATATTTCAGGTTGGTTGATCGTCGACAAGCCCGCGGGCATGACCTCCACCGCTGTCGTGAACAAAGTGCGCTGGGCGATGGATGCCAAAAAGGCAGGCCATGCAGGGACGCTGGACCCAGAGGCCACAGGCGTTTTGGCCGTGGCATTGGGCGAAGCAACAAAGACCGTGCCCTACATCACCGACGCGCTGAAAGCCTATGAATTTACGGTGCGCCTGGGACAAGCCACCAATACCGACGATGCCGAGGGCGAGGTGATCGCAAGCTCGGACACTCGTCCGAGCGATGACGACATCAAGGCGGCTTTGGGCGATTTCATCGGTGACATCATGCAGGTGCCACCGCAATTCTCTGCAGTTAAAATTGACGGTGTGCGGGCCTACAAGAAAGCACGGGATGGCGAGGAGATAGAGCTCGCTGCACGGCCATTGTGGGTAGAGGAATTGGTGATGGTTGATCGCGAAGACGACGACCATGTGACCTTGGAAATGACCTGCGGTAAGGGCGGGTACGTCCGTTCGATTGCGCGGGATTTGGGTGAAACACTTGGCTGTTTCGGACATGTCAGAGAGCTGCGGCGCATCTGGTCTGGTCCATTTCAGGCCGAGGATGGGTTGTCCATCGAAACCATCGACGCGAACGCGAAGACGGGTGCGTTGGACGCCCATTTGCAGTCGCTGGAGATTGGCCTCGACGATCTGCCAGAGGTGCGTTGCTTGGCCGAAAGCGTGAACAAGTTGCGCAATGGCAATCCGGCGGAGGTCATTGGCTCCGACGTTGAATTCGGTGACGAAGCTTGGGCGTCCTATGAGGGCCATGCCATTGCCGTTGGAACTTATCGCGGCGGGCTGCTCCACCCAACGCGGGTCTTTAACGCACCAAGCACATGATCCGGCGGACGCATGAATCTGACGGCACTTGGTCAGAGGCGGTGTATTCTGATTGCGAACGATATCGTTACGCCCTGACGCGCATTTGGGATGCTGATGCAAGGCGGGTTATGTTCGTGATGTTGAACCCGTCGAAAGCCAATGAAATTGCGAATGATCCAACCGTCGAACGCTGCGAAAGACGTGCCCGTGCTTTGGGATATGGCGCGTTTCGAGTGACGAATATTTTCGCTTGGCGGGATACCGATCCCCACGCGATGCGCAAAGCAAAGACGCCAGTTGGGCCTGACAACGATCAGACCTTGATCGACGGCACGGCGTGGGCCGATGACATCATCGCCGCATGGGGCGCGCATGGCGAGCATCGGGATCAAGGGATCTATGTCCGTGACCTTTTGTTTCGAACCGAGGCACCGATATTTCATCTGGGATTGACCAAAGCAGGGCACCCCAGACACCCGCTTTATATCAGCTACGCTCAACAACCGGAACGCTGGCACCCTTAACCAGTTAACCCGAATTCATTCGGGGTCGCGGCGCAAACCCTTTAAAACACTGGCCGTGGGTCGGGGCGTTTGGATGTGGATAGGCAGCCATGCTGGCGATACTTGCGTTGATGGGACTTGGGCTTTCAGTTCTGGTTCTGACGGGCACCGAGGACGATGAATTCACCGATGAAGGCGTTTCTGACGGAGAGAATTCCGTTAGGATGGGGCTCACGCCCGTTGGCAATGTGGCGAGTATTTTGGATGCATCAGGAGAGGTAATCGACAAGAGTGCGGAAGGTCGATCGGTGATCTTCTCTGGGGATGGAGATGATACGGTGCTGACTGGCGGCGAGGCGGACTATGTGGATGTTGAAGAAGGGAATGATCGCGTTGAAAGTGGCGATGGCGACGACGAGGTGATAGGCGGCAAAGGCGATGATATGCTCCTTGGCGGTGAGGGTGGTGACAGTCTCTTTGGGTCCATCGGTGATGACGTCTTGCATGGGGATGCGGGTCAGGATCAACTGATTGGAGGTGGCGGGAATGACCAGCTGTTTGGTGGTGAAGGTGTTGATTCCATTGAAGGGAATTTTGGGGACGACACGCTAGACGGTGGCGCGGTTCTGATCATCTTTTCGGCGGTGCTGGACATGATGAGCTTTATGGCGGTGATGACCTGGATCGCGATTTCCTCAATGGAGGAGGCGGCAATGACGTTCTGACAGCCGGCGCCAACGACCATCTGAACGGCGGTGCAGGCGCGGATGTCTTTGTCATCCCAATAAAAGCGGATGCGGTTGTAGATGACTACGATGCGACACAAGATCAGCTTGAGGTGCTTTATGTAGGGGATACAGCCCCGACACTTTACCTTGAAAACAACAGCGAAGGTCTCAGCCTGATCGCCGGAGATGAAACCGTGGCCACTTTCTCGCATGGGACGCCGATCGATCTGTCCCAAATCAAGCTGATCACGGCATAAATTTCTTTCCTTTTCAAAGGCAAAGGTCTAAACGCACGCATCTGCGCACAGAATCGCTGTGCCGGACCCTCCACGGGCCTTGCTGGACGACATCCCGGCTTGCGCCATAACCCTTTGAAAATGAAGGAGACCCCGATGTCGATTACTGCTGACGAAAAAGCACGGATCATGAAAGAGTTCGCCACAAAAGAAGGCGACACAGGTTCCCCAGAAGTACAGGTTGCTATCCTGTCCTCGCGCATCGCGACCCTGACGGAACATTTCAAGACCCACAAGAAAGACAACCACGGTCGTCGTGGTCTTTTGAAAATGGTTGCACAGCGTCGTAAGCTTTTGGATTACACAAAAGCCAAAGACGAAGCACGCTACCAAGACCTGATCAAGCGTCTGGGCCTGCGCCGCTAAGCGCATTTCCCCAACAGATCATTCTGAAACGCTCGCCCAAACCGGCGGGCGTTTTGCAGTTTAAGCATCATCCTCAACCAGACGGCAATCGCGAAGTGTTGCGATCCAAGTCCCTGCTTCTGCGAAGCCTGTTTCAACAGCGCGATCAACCAATGCACCAGGTTCTGCTGTGATCTGCTCAACGAACGGCTCAAGCGTCGCATTCATTTCCGAAATTGATCCTTCGAGATCGTCCAATTTCGCAAGAATAGCCTGTGCGGATGCAGTCGCTTCTGAACCGTCCAGATTTTCAAGTTTGGCAACGTCAGCCCGCAGTTCCGCCAGTTGTCCGCGCAAACTAGTTGCTTGATCCGTGACCGGTGTTAGGCGTTCGACCTGCTCGGTAGCAGCGGCAATCGTTGTCTCGGCTACATCTTCAACCTTGTCCGCCAATAGCCAACTAAGGACCAAGGCCGCTACGATAAGAAGAAGCGTGGCGTTCAAAAGCGCCAATGCCAGTTGTCCCAGCGTGCGGCCCAGCCGTCTTACAAAACTATCGCTCATATTATTTGTCCCATGCAATTTCCAAAAAAGGCCGATTAGGCCGTAAATTCATGGAAAAGCTAGCAGATCATTACAGAAATGCTGCAAGAAATTTTGGACAGGTATCGATCTAGGTTGAAAGCGTTGTCATTCCGCGAGGCAAAACCTCACCAAACATAAATCTCCATCTCATCAACTGAGATGGAATAACCGGTCTGGCCAAACTGAGTCGATTGCAGTTGCGTCCGCATCGTACCCGTGACCCAAACCGCATCCCATAGCTGATCGCTCGGCCACGCTGTTTGCGCGCTGGCGACAACCAGTTGGTTTGCGGGTGGCGGCGGGACGTGGATACAGGCCCCGACGTAAGGGACTAGGATGAAATCCTTCACGCCTTCGGAGGTCACATCCAAGGGCAGAATGAACCCGGGCATTTTGATGTAAACACCGTCGAGAGCTTCGTTAAGCTTGACGCCATTTGCATCGTAGATCGGCGCCCATGTGTCATTCTCCACGTCCATATCCCCCTCTCCGATAATTTCGGAATAGGGCACGCCCGGCGGGATAAGGTCTTCCCACCATGTTTCGCGCGGGGTGCTGGCGAAGGTGGCTGTTGGCGCGGCTGTGGTCGCGGCCAAAAGGGTTAGGGCGGATCTTCGGGTCAGCATCGGGGCATCGTCCTCAGGTTTTGACCATCATACCATCGGCGAGCGACAATTTATAGGCGCGCAAGGCCGGAAGGATGCTCACAATTGCGCCAGCAGCGACGACGGCGAGAAGGATCAGCGCCTCTTGTCCCCCTGGGGGCGCAATGTCGAGCCATAGGCCGAAGTTGCGGTCGATCAGCGGTCGGGCAATGGACAGGCCGAAGTAGAGGAAGATCAGGCCGAAGATGGCACCGGCGGCGGCTACGAGAACAGCCTCTAAAATTAGCAGCCCAAAGATGGTGGAGGGGCGTGCACCCATTGCGCGATAGATCGCCATTTCGCGGCGGCGTTCGGTGAGGCTCGCAAATATCGTGGCCATCAGGCCGATGAGGGCTGTGACGACAACCATGGCAGAGACAGCGAGCAGCGCCGTTTCAGCAACACCAACGATGGCCCACAGTTCTTGCAGAGCAACACCGGGTAGGATGGCGAGGAGTGGCTCCTCAGGGTATTGATTGATCGCACGTTGCAGGGCGAAGGTTTGCAGCGGACTTTCTAACCCTACGAGAGCGGCGGTGATGGCTTGGGGTTGCAGGTCCATCTGGCGGATGACATCGGGCGGCGTGGATTGACCCGGGATTTGAGCGCCGTTTTGCCAATCAACATGGATCGCCTCAATCGCCTCTAGGCTGACAATAACGGTGCGGTCCACGGGCGTGCCAGTTTTTTCCAAAATGCCAGAAATGCGGAAGGGTTGATCTTTGTGGTCCGCGAAGGACGCAATGCCATGAGAGACGACGATGGGGTCGCCAACCGAATAGCCCAGAGTCTCGGCCACATCTGCACCTATGACTGTATCGAAGAGATCGCCCTTCAATGCCCCCTCTTGCAGCGCAAGCGACTGCCCTTGGCGGTATTTGTAATGGTCGAAAAACTCGGACGTCGTGCCCATTACGCGAAATTGGCGATGGCTATCACCGAGAGAGATCGGGACGATCCAATCCACTTCTGGCCGGTCGGCGATGTCTTGGTAGCTCTCCCATGTGATGTTGTTGGTAGCGTTGCCGATGCGAAAGACGGAATAGAGCAACAGTTGCACGGAGCCGGAGCGCGCGCCGACGATCAAGTCAGTGCCGGAGATTGTATCGGCAAAGCTGCCTTTTGCGCCGGTACGCACCTTCTCGACGCCGAGGAAGAGGGCGACAGATAAGGCGATGGCGAGGATCGTCATGCAAACCGTAACAGCGCGGGCGGCGAGCGAGGCGATGGCGAGGCGGAGGATCATACCGCCACCTTGGGTTTGGTGAGATCATCCATCGTGACGGTGCGGTCAAAACGATCTGCAAGACGGGCATCGTGGCTGACCATGAGCAAACTCGCTCCGCTGGCGGCAACTTGTTCGAAAAGGACGTCGAGAAAAGCCGATTGCGTGGCAGCGTCGAGAGCAGAGGTAGGTTCATCCGCGATGATAAGCGAAGGTTGACCGATGAGCGCGCGAGCGACGGCAACGCGTTGTTGTTGACCCACGCTGAGCGTACTGGCCTTGGCGATAATCACAGAACGCGAAAGGCCCAACGCATCCAGCAAGTTTTGTGTGGCATTCCCCACATCTCCTGCCTTTTGCCTACGCTCGGGCGCAAATCGGAGCGGAAGTTGGATATTGTCTGCCACGGTTCCGAACGGCAGCAAGTTGAACTGCTGAAAGATTACCCCAATCCGCTCAGCACGAAAGCGGTCACGCGCGCTTGCGGAGAGAGTGGTCATATCGGCGTCGGCAACTTTGATGCTCCCCGCTTGGGGGACCAGTGTTCCGCAGATTAAAGACAGCAGCGTCGACTTTCCAGACCCACTTTCGCCCAACAGTAACACGGTTTCGCCCTTGCGCATGGCAAAATCAGGAACGGACAGAGAAAACTCTGCCCGTTTGGTCCAGTCGAATTGGACGTCCTTCAGTTGTAGAACCGTTTCGGTCAAATTAGAACGCGCTTGATAGATCCAGTGTTGGTGCGTCGCGTTCTACTTCAAATGCGCTCGCACCGGAAGCCGTGATGATTTGAACCTCCACTTCGAGCGCGTTGTCGAAAACGTCGAAGTAGGTAAAGCTCAATTCAGTCAGCGCGTCAGGGTTGGCGCAGTCGAACCTATATTCTGCGTGGAATTCTGTGTGGCTTGCCTCTTCGGCAAGGTCATGGTCGTCATGATCCGCATGTTCGTCGTGATCATGATTGTCCTCTTCATCGTGGTCATGATCATCGTGGTCTTCATCATGATCACCGTGATCGTCTTCTTTGTCATGATCGTGATCATCATGGTCGTCGTCCCCATGATCATCATGCTCTTCCTCAGTTTCCAATTCGGCACTCGCTGAGGTTACTGTACACTCCGCAGCTTCAGGCCATCCGAATAGATTGAGCGGGTCAGAGAGTGTTTGGAGTGCAGCTTCAATCGCCGCTAGGTCTTCATCGTTTTCCGCTTTGTATTCAAAGCCAACAATGTCGGCGCCGGGGGCGTGGAATTCTTTTGCGACAGTGGTGCCATCAATCGCGATGTTCAGCTTACCTACACCATGGACGTGGGCGTCAACTTCTCTGGTGCCATCGGCAAGGGCCGGGCTGACGGCCAGAAGGGCAAGAAGGGAAATGGCGGGTTTCATGGGTAACATACTCCAGATTAAGATGGTGTCGCGCGCAGTCCAAGCGCGGTTGGAAGGAGTGTTACGTTATAATATAACATTTCTCAAGAAGTCCAACTACAGATGCGAAAGAACCCGCCAAGAGGCGAGTTCTGAATTTCAAATCAGTGAGCATTACTGGAAATTAGTCACGGGCACTTATGACTTCTGCCAGGAAAAATAAGCTTTGACCGGTCCTGTGAAGCTTAGACCAATGCTGATGATCGCAACGACAATGCCGATGAAGGCTTGCGCTGGAAGTGAGATCAATACGTCAGCTACGAATGCCAATCGCGCGCCTATAATCGATCTCTTGAGGATCGAAGCCACCATGACAGCGAAGGTTACGATGTAGCCCAGCGTCGTCCAAAGGATGATGGTCGCCATGCCATCCCCACCTTTGTCTCCAACTTCCAGGCCATAGTAGCTGAACCCGATAAAGAGCCCAAAGGAGAGCAGGATCTTCAGCGCATTCAAGACGAAGATCACGCGGAGCAGCGCAGGTTTGGCTTCGCCAATTTTTGTGTCGAGAGTAGTCATTTTAATGTCCTTTCAAATGAGAAGTGCAGCGCAGGGTCAGGCCCCCAGCGCCAAAAGTTTCGATCAAACGCGGAACAGCCAATCCGCGAGGCCGCGTCCGATTTCGTCAGGGTATTGTTCTTGGATGAAGTGACCGCCTTCGCCGAGGTAGATCGATTCAATATTGATCAGGTTTTGCTTGATCCATTCGGCTGCGTCCTGAGGGATTACGGCACCGGGCGTGACGTGGAACATCAGTTTCGGGAACGTGCTTTGTGCCACAAAATCCGAGTTCGCCTGTACAATCGCATGAACATCGCTTGGGCTACCGCCCATCGGAATTTCACGCGGCCAATCGAGGATAATCTGACGCGAATCTGGTGTCGGGAAAGGTCGATTGTATTCTGCCATCGTCTCTTCGCTCATCCCGCCTGAGTCGTGGCGCATGAATCCATCAAGGAACAGATTCTGTTCGAGGATCATCTTTTCGCCGATACCCGGGGTTCGGATGCCCGTCATGAACTCTACCATTTCGGGCGCCAGAACACTGACATCGTTCAAAGGCATAAACGGTGGCGCCATTGCCTCCATAAAAGCCACAGCCGAAATACGGTCAGGCCTCGTTCGGGCGTAGTGCCAGCCAAGCGCGGAACCCCAGTCATGGATGACCAAAATGGCATCTTGCAGATCAAGACTATCGAGGAAGGCGTGTAGATACTCAGCGCTTTCTTGATAAGTCTCGGTCATGGCCGGTTTGTCGCTGTCGCCCATGCCCATCAGGTCTGGCGCAATCGCGCGATGACGGTCGGTTACATAAGGAATGATATTGCGCCACAGATACGACGAAGCAGGATTGCCATGGAGGAAGACGACCGGACGGCCCTCGCCTTCATCGACGTAGGCCATTTTATGACCTAGGACATTGGCGTACTTCTTTTCGAATGGGGCGGCCGCGGATGCCGTCGTGCCTAAGGCCGCCATCGTCGCTGCAGCCGCTGTTGTTTGGAGGAAAGTCCTACGTTTCATTTCAGTTCCCTTTCGTTTGGAGCATGGGGAACAAATACGGATAGACAGTGATCCAAAAAACGATCCATAATATACGTACTGGTCAATTTTCTAACCACAGGTGCTATGGACTGGACCTCACTTCCCTATTTTTTGGCCGCAGTGCGAACAGGTACGCTTCGCGGCGCGGCAGAAGCGACAGGGTCAACTCACGCGACGGTCAACCGTCACATTGAGGTGCTTGAAAACAGATATGGCGTACGATTGTTCCGACGTACGCGCCGCGGTTTGGAACTGACCTCAGCGGGGCGAGATATTTTGCCGGTCGTCGAAGAGGCCGAACGTAAGGTGAATGAAGCCAAACGGCGCGTGCAGGGGCTTGATAAGGAAGAAACCGGAACTGTTCGGTTTTCGACGACCGGCACTCTGGTCTATGAAATCGTATCCCCGATCCTTGCGCGTTTTGCCAAAGCCTATCCTGATATCGACTTAGACATTCGCGTCTCAGACCGATTTGAAGACATCAATCGCCTGCAAACCGATGTGTCGCTCAGGTTTGCGCATGATGTGCAAGACGACGTCATTGCCAGAAAGCTCTACCCCTTGGCGCTCGTCCCGATGGCAAGCCGGAGTTATCTGGAAAAACACCTGCCCCTCGCCGGCCCAAATGGTGAAGGGCTCAGTTGGTTGGGGTGGGATGCCATTGATCGACGACCAGATTGGTTGGCCGATACCCCTTTTCCCGGAGCAGAGGTGCGGCACGCCACCACGGACCCGATCCTACAATTGTCTCTCGCGCGGCAAGGCGTTGGGATTGTCAATTCATCGGTCTATTTTACAACGATCTACCCTGAGTTGGTTCCGGTGCCAGGGGTTGAGCCAGTACTTGACCGAAATCTATGGCTGTTGTTTCACAATGAACTGCGCAGAACGATACGCGTGAGGCGTTTTATCGACTTCCTGAGCAAAGAACTGATCGACCTCAAACCTTTGTTGCAAGCAGGTGTTCGGACCGCTTGAACTTGTTTCATCGTCCGCCTAGGCTTCCGATCATGCCAAAGGGTCAATCTCACATCGTGCTAGAGCGCCATAGCGCGCATCGTCGGAAGCGTTTCCACGGATAGCTAAGCTCCTCTTTTTCAAACTTTTGAAACAGATTGGAGACTTGAAATGACAGAATTTACAGAAATTCCAGTGTTGGACTTGGCGCCCTTAATCGCGGGTGAAGACACGACAGAATTGGTGCGGGCGTTTGCCAAAGCTTACGGCGAAACAGGATTTGGGTACATCATCAACCACGGCGTTGATCCGGCCTTGCGGACGGCCGTGTTTGACGCATCGAAGCGGTTTCACGCCTTGCCTGCGGATGAGAAGGACACCTTAGCCTTAGACGCAGCGCATCGCGGCTACATCGCGATCAATACGTCGACCGATGTGACGACGGATTTGGCCGAGGTGACGAAACCGAACCAATCAGCGTCTTTCATGATCATGCGCGAAGACGCCAAATCGGACCCGAACGTCTATTTGTCTGGCCCAAACCAATGGCCTCAGATGGACGAATTTCGCGAAGCGTGCGAGGCCTATGTCAGCGATATGACGCGGTTAGGTCAGCAGTTGATGAACTTGGCATTGGAGGCCATCGGGGTTGAAGACCGGTCGATATTGCAGGCCTTTGACACGCCGACCACGTGGTTGCGGTTGCTGCACTACCCCCCGATGCCACCGCAATCGCCCGAGGATCTTTACGGATCAGCCCCGCACAAGGATTTCGGCTGCCTGACGCTGTTGGCTCAGGACAATGTCGGCGGCTTGCAGGTGCAAACGCCCGATGGCGAATGGGTTGACGCGCCGCCTATGGAGGATGCGTTTATCGTGAATGTTGGCGATATGCTGCATCGAATGTCGAACGGCAAACTGCTATCGACGCCGCATCGCGTGATCAACACCTCGGGTCGGGAGCGATACTCCGTTCCGTTCTTCTTTGATCCGCATGTGTTAACACAAGTGGAACCGCTTCCGGGAACGGGCGTTCCTGCGTTTGAGCCGTTGAATTTCGGGGCGTTTCTGAGGAGCGAGCTAGAGGCGAGTTATGATGCGCATCAGGGGGAGGGTGAGCAGACCTTTCGGGCAAAACGCGCACCCCCTTCCCAACCCACACCTTTTCCTATAAAGCCCGCGCATCTGAATGCCGGCGCCCGGACCTCAGCGCCGACCAAAAGAAGATACCGGGGTCAGGGGGAATACGCCCTCTACGTAAATGGCCAACGTGGCCAAAAGGAAAAACACATGTTTAATGAAGTGAAAAAATCAATCAAGTGGGGCGAGGAAACGCTGACACTTGAAACAGGCAAGGTTGCCCGTCAGGCAGACGGATCAGTCATTGCAACGATGGGTGAAACATCCGTCATGGCGAACGTCACATTCGCCAAAAAACAAAAGCCGGGTCAGGATTTCTTCCCCCTGACTGTTCATTATCAAGAAAAGTACTACGCCGCCGGTAAAGTGCCAGGCGGCTTTTTCAAACGCGAAGCACGTCCAACTGAAAAAGAGACACTGACAGCCCGTTTGATCGACCGTCCAATCCGTCCACTGTTCGTCCCTGGCTTCAAAAACGAAGTTTTGGTGATGTGTACGGTTTTGTCTCATGACTTGGTCAACGACCCAGACATGTTGGCGATGATCGCGGCTTCGGCTGCGCTGACACTGTCTGGCGCACCATTTATGGGCCCAATCGCGGGTTGCCGTGTAGGCTTTGAAGATGGCGAATATATCCTGAACCCTGAAATGGATGACATGCACAATCTGCGCATGAACCCAGAGCAGCGTTTGGACCTTGTTGTAGCCGGCACAAAAGATGCCGTGATGATGGTTGAATCCGAAGCTTACGAGCTGACAGAAGATGAAATGCTGGGTGCGGTGACATTCGCGCACGAGCAGATCCAGCCAGTGATCGACCTGATCATCGATCTGGCCGAAGAAGCCGCAAAAGAGCCGTTTGAGTTCGAAGCCCCTGACTATTCTGAACTCTACGAAGTTTTGAAAGCCGCAGGCGAAGATCAGATGCGAGCCGCTTTCGCAATCACCGACAAGCAAGAGCGCACAGCCGCTGTTGCCTCCGCCCGCGAAGCGATCATGGCGACACTCACAGAAGAGCAGGCAGAGGATGAAGACCTCGGCTCTGCGATGAAGAAGCTGGAGTCAGGCGTTCTTCGCGGTGACGTTGTGAAAAACGGCAAGCGGATCGACGGTCGTGCACTCGACACAGTCCGCCCAATCGTTTCTGAGACTGGCATCCTACCACGTACACACGGTTCCGCACTCTTCACACGCGGTGAGACACAGGGCTTGGTCGTGACCACTTTGGGTACTGGCGACGACGAACAGATGATCGACGCGCTGTCTGGCATGTATAAGTCAAACTTCATGCTTCACTACAACTTCCCTCCATACTCTGTGGGTGAAGCGGGTCGCGTGGGTCCTCCAGGCCGTCGTGAGATTGGTCACGGGAAACTGGCATGGCGTGCGCTTCAGGCGGTTTTGCCTGCGGCAACTGACTTCCCTTACACTGTCCGCGTGGTGTCAGAGATCACTGAATCCAACGGTTCGTCCTCCATGGCGTCTGTTTGCGGTGGCTCCCTCTCCATGATGGACGCAGGTGTGCCATTGAAAGCCCCAGTTGCGGGTGTGGCCATGGGCCTCGTAATGGAAGACGACGGCGACTATGCAATCCTGACGGACATTCTGGGTGACGAAGATCACCTTGGCGACATGGACTTCAAAGTGGCCGGTACAGCTGAGGGGATCACCTCCCTCCAGATGGACATCAAGATTGCGGGCATCACACCTGAGATCATGAAAAAGGCACTGGAGCAGGCGAAACAAGGCCGTCTCCACATCCTTGATGAAATGTCCAAGGCGATCACAACAGCGAACGATCTAGGTGTACACGCACCAAAGATCGAAACCATGCAGATCCCAACCGACAAGATCCGTGAAGTCATCGGATCCGGCGGTAAGGTCATCCGCGAGATCGTTGAAGTGTCCGGCGCGAAGGTCGACATAAATGACGAAGGCACGATCAAAATCGCATCCTCCGATGCGGACGCGATCAAGAAAGCCTACGACATGATCCACTCCATCGTGGCAGAGCCAGAAGAAGGCGTGATCTACAAAGGTAAGGTCGTCAAAGTTGTCGACTTCGGTGCCTTTGTGAACTTCTTTGGAAAGCGCGACGGTTTGGTCCACGTGTCCCAGATCGAAAACCGCCGCCTGAACCACCCATCTGACGTTCTGAAAGAAGGTCAGGAGGTTTGGGTCAAGCTGTTGGGCTTCGATGATCGTGGCAAGGTGCGCCTGTCCATGAAAGTCGTCGATCAGGAAACTGGCGAAGAGATCAAGAAAGAGGAAGCTGCAGAGGAGTAAGTCCGCGCTTTATCGAAACAAGAAAGCCCCACCTGATCTGGTGGGGCTTTTTCTTTGGCTAGACCGGTTTTGGCCCTTTGATGATGCCATCTTCCGTCCAACTTCGGCCACTGGTGCGGACCTCTTTGATCATCGCCTTGTGCCGCTTGACCTTTTCAGGGTCGCGATACCCGCGGGGGTGGTCCAGATGCACAAGCGGAGCGGTGTAGCGCAGGTGGCGGCCCTTCACACCTGCATTGATCAATCTGATCCCGAATTCCTTATCAAGGCCGCCGTATTTGAGGGTTTCATCGAAGCCGTTCACTTTGAGAATATCCTCTCTAAAAGCAGACCAATTCGCACCGCACAGCGCCTTTTGCACCGGTGTGATCACATCGAGTAGGTTCTGAATTGCGAAGGGAAACGGCATGGTTTTCAGCCACGTCCCAAGTCGGTCAATGGCCCGATTGTCACGAAGCCACGCCCTATCAAAAACGTCGCCTGAGGTGACCGTCTCTACCCTCATCTCATCTGTGGCTTTATTATCAAGACGGATTAAACTGCCCGTCGAGAAGCGCCCGCGCTGCGCCAAATCAAAATGCCGCTTCAAAAAATTCGGATGGATCATCACGTCACCATCCAAAAAGAAAAGAAACTCAGCTTTAGAACTTTCGATCGCTTTGTTGAGGATGCGGCATTTCTCAAATCCCTGATCTTCATGCCACACATGACGGAAGGTTAGATTTGGATATGTCGCACCAAGACCGTCAATAAATTCTTTAGTTTCAGGGCCTGAGCCATCGTCCGCAATACAGATGGTATCGGGCAACAGAGATTGCTGCGCGACCGAGACCAAGCAGAGCTCTAGCGCGCGGACGCTATTGTAGGTTGTTATGATCAGTTCCGTCTTCATTCGAACCCATAAACCCTTGGTTGACTGACTGTTGCAAGAGGAACAACGTCACTTTCGTCAATCTAAATTTTAGACTTGCCCGATAGCAGAATTCCGGTAGAGGCTGCAAAAAAACGGGATCGAGCAGAAGACATGATCAACAGACGGCACTTTGTTGCGGGCGCAGCTGCGTCCGCTTTGGCGACACCAGCGCTTTCGAACACCTATCAACTTCCATGGAAGTACCGCCCGGTTGAGGTGGACGTAAATCCTGACCTTCCGGCTGGGCAAATTCACGTTATCAAAGATAAGTTCCACCTCTATTGGACCTTGGGCAAAGGACGTGCGCGTCGTTATTCCGTTGCCATCGGCGATCAGGGCCGCAACTACACCGGTGTTCTGACAATCCGCCGCAAAGCTGAATGGCCAAGCTGGATCCCAACGGCAAATATGGTACGGCTCGAACCAGAGATTTACGGCCCATATCGTCGTGGTTTGCCAGGAGGTCATCCGCGTAACCCGATGGGTTCTCGTGCTCTGTATCTTTATGAAGGTGGCCGCGACACCTACTACCGTATCCATGGCACGATGCAGCCAGAAACGATTGGCACCGCCTTCTCATCCGGCTGTGTCCGCCTGACCAACGAACATGTGGCTGAACTCTACGATATGGTGCCGGTCGGAACGAAGGTGTTCTTATTCTAAGAACGAGAGCATTTTGCAAAAAAGGCCCGCGGTTCTTCGCGGGCCTTTTTGGTTTTAGTCTTTGAGTTTCGTGGTCCGCAGGTAAGGCAGAACGGTCGTAAACTCACCAAACTTTTCCGCCGCTTCTTCATTGCTGACAGTCGCCGGAATGATCACATCGTCCCCGACGTTCCAGTTGGCTGGGGTTGCAACGCCTTTACCTGTCGACGTTTGCAAACCATCAAGCGCGCGGAGCACTTCGGCGAAGTTGCGGCCAACGGTCATCGGGTAAGTCATCGATAGTTTCAATTGCTTATCGGGACCGATTATGAAAACCGATCGGACCGTCGCGCTATCCGCAGGGGTCCGGCCGTCAGGCAGATAAGCCTCCGCTGGCAACATATCGAACGCTTTAGACACTTCCAGCCCGTCGTCAGCGATGATCGGAAACCCAGCAGCTGTGCCAGCCACCTTTTCAATATCGCCCTTCCACTTCTTGTGATCCTCAACGCCGTCAACGCTGACGCCGATCACTTTGGTCCCGCGCTTTGCCCATTCGTCAGACAGCTGCGCAACCACGCCAAATTCAGTGGTGCAAACGGGTGTAAAATCTTTCGGGTGCGAAAATAGAATGGCCCAGCTATCGCCAATCCAATCGTGCAAGGCGAATGTGCCTTGGTCGGTTGCGACCGTTAAATTCGGGATTGTGTCGTTAATGCGCAAGGACATTAGTGTGTCTCCAATAATGTTGGGTTTGAGCAAAGGGTACTTCTTTTTTCAAAGAGGCTCCACATCACTTGTGGGTCAGATTTTAGAATGCAAGACTTTGCCAACGGAATAGGGAGTCGGACATGATCGAGAAGAGAGATTTCTATATTGATGGCGCTTGGGCCGCACCGGTAAAGGCGCGGGATCATGACGTGATTGACCCCTCAAACGAAGAGGTTTGCGCTGTTATCTCGCTGGGCGATCAGGCCGATACGGATAAAGCCGTCGCAGCCGCGAAAACTGCGTTTCCCTCTTGGGCCGCAACACCCCCTGCCACACGGGCGGTGTATGTCGGGAAGATTTTGGAACAGTACAACGCCCGTGCCGAAGAAATGGCAAAAGCGATCTCGATCGAGATGGGTGCGCCGATTGATCTGGCCCGAAACAGCCAAGCGCCTTGTCTGCCATGGCACTTGGAAGGGTTCCTCGGCGCTGTTGATAGCGTTGAGTGGGTGCGTCCCTTGGGCGATCACGCACCGAACGATCGTTTGGTGATGGAACCGATTGGTGTCGTTGGTCTGATCACACCTTGGAATTGGCCAATGAACCAAGTCACGCTGAAAGTGATCCCTGCGCTTTTGGCTGGCTGTACGATTGTGTTGAAGCCATCGGAAGAAGCGCCTTTATCGTCGCTGCTGTTCGCTGAATTTGTGCATGATGCAGGCGTCCCAGCCGGCGTATTTAACCTTGTGAACGGGGACGGTGTTGGCGTTGGCACGCAGCTGTCAGAGCATCGCGATGTGGCGATGATCAGTTTCACCGGTTCGACACGTGCGGGCAAAGCGATCTCAAAGGCAGCGGCTGAGACATTGAAACGAGTAACGCTGGAGCTTGGCGGTAAAGGTGCCAATGTGATCTTTGCCGACGCCGATGAAAAGGCGGTGAAGCGCGGTGTGCTGCATTGTATGCAGAATACAGGGCAATCCTGTAACGCGCCGACGCGGATGCTGGTCGAAGAATCGGTCTATGACGAAACCGTCGAAAAAGCTATTGCAGCCGCAAATGCCGTGACTGTCGGGCCGACATCCGAAGAAGGTCGCCACATCGGGCCGGTGGTGAACAAGACCCAGTGGGACAAAATTCAAGACATGATCCAAGTGGGTATCGACGAAGGCGCGAAGCTGGTCGCCGGCGGCACAGGCCTGCCCGAAGGCGTGAACCGAGGATACTATGTGCGGCCCACTGTCTTTGCGGATGTCTCCAACGATATGCGGATCGCGCAAGAAGAAATCTTTGGCCCTGTCCTGTCGATCATCCCCTTCAAGGATGAGGCCGAGGCGATCCAGATCGCCAATGATACAGTGTATGGTTTGACCAACTATGTGCAGTCGCAGGACGGCGCAAAGCGTAACCGCATGGCCTTGGCTCTGAAATCCGGCATGGTGGAGATGAACGGCCAGTCTCGTGGACAGGGCAGCCCCTTTGGCGGCATGAAAATGTCTGGGCGCGCTCGTGAAGGTGGTCTTTTTGGCATTGAAGAGTTTTTGGAAGTGAAAGCTGTTTCTGGGTGGTCCAGCGACTAATCTTCTCTTTTGAGCGAAAATACTTCGGGGGTGCGGGGCCTGGCCTCCGCCCCTTTTCGTTAAAACGGTGCCTTCGCGGTCACCTTCTGCCCTTTACCACCATCAGGATGGCGGAATTGCAGCGATTCTGAATGCAACATCAGTCTAGAGTGATTCCTTGCAGCGCCCTCCGAATAGAACGGATCCCCTAAGATGGGGTGGCCGATGGCCTGCATGTGCACGCGCAATTGATGGGATCGGCCAGTTTTCGGCATCAGGCGGACGCGGGTTTCATCAGACGAAGCACGGATCACGCGCCAATCGGTGACGGCCTGTTTCCCATTTTCATGGTTGACCATCTGCTTCGGGCGGTTTGGCCAATCGACGATCAAGGGCAGATCGACTGTTCCGGTTTTCTCCTCCAGACACCCCCAGATGCGCGCAACATAAGTTTTCTTTGTCTGGCGCTTCTCAAACTGCAAACCAAGGTGGCGTTGCGCGTGGGGAGTCAGCGCAAAAATCATCACCCCAGAGGTGTCACGGTCCAATCGGTGCACCAAAAGCGCCGTGGGAAAGGCCGCCTGAACACGCGTGATCAAGCAATCCTGAAGATGCGCCCCCTTTCCCGGGACCGATAGAAGACCGGAAGGCTTATCCACCAGCAGGACCTCATGATCATCATGTAGAACGACAAGCGGGTCATCGGGTGGATTGTAGTCATCGCTCATGTAGGAACGCGGTCCCCAAAGATGGCGGAACCGACCCGGATATGAGTCGCCCCCAGGGCAATGGCACGTTCGAAGTCGCTGCTCATACCCATAGAAAGACTGCTGAGGCCATTGCGCTCCGCGATTTTCGCGAGCAAGGCAAAATGCAGGCTCGGCTCTTCGTCAATTGGCGGGATGCACATCAAACCGACAATTGGCAGATCAAGCTCACGACATTCGGCTACAAACTGATCCGTCTCTTTCGGCGCAATACCAGCTTTCTGCGGCTCCTCACCCGTGTTCACCTGAATAAAGAGCTCTGGACAATTGCCCGTCTCCTGAGCGATCCGCGCAATTGCTTTTGCGAGCTTGGGGCGGTCGACAGTATGGATCGCATTGGCCAGCTCCATCGCCTGCCGGACCTTATTAGATTGCAGCGGCCCGATAATGTGTAATTCGATATTTTCATACCTTTCACGAAAATCTGGCCACTTAGAGGCCGCTTCCTGTACCCGATTCTCTCCAAAGACCCGGTGCCCTTCGTCCAACACAGATTCGACCCGTTCATTCGGTTGCACCTTAGAAACCGCGATCAACCTTATGTCGTCCACATTCCGACCCGCAGATTGGGCAGCGACTGTCATACGTTCCTGAATATCTTTGAGCGGCACCTGCAGGCTCCTGTTTTTAAACGTTGATTCCTGAAATGCCTCAAAAATTGCAAATGTCTAGCGGAATTGACGTTAAATCCTGTGTAAATTGTGTGTGACCTTCGTGCACCATTTAACCCGGACGGGAAAAAAGACTCCGTAATTCACTTGAGTGTGCAGGCTTTAGGGATCAGTAAACACTCAATGCCGGACTTACCGGTATCTTTGGGAATGCAAACACGAGGGAAAAATCCATGAAAAGCATCCTTCTTACATCGACTGCACTTGTCGCCTTTGCTGGCGCTGCATCTGCAGGCGGTCATGCCTCGCCAATCAGCTTTGCTGGCGAAGCAACACTTGGTTACAACGACGAAGCACAAGGCGGCTTCTACTGGGATTCCAGCGTTGACGTAACTGGCACAGCTGGCCTGGACAACGGTCTGACAGCAACTGCATCTTTCGGTCTGGACATTGCTGACGGCAACCTTGGCGGCGACGTCATGGCAACTGACTTCACAGTGACAATCGCTGGTGGCGGCGCAAGCTTGACTTTCGGTGACACAGATCCTGTTGCTGAAGATCGTTTCGCTGACGTTGACGGTATGGACGCTGTTTCGTTCAACGACCAGGACACACACTTCGACGTAGCTGGCTTTGAAGCCATGCTGGTTGGTGAAGCAACTGTTGCTGGTTTCACAGCAGCAATCTCCTACGGTGTTGACAACGGTGCTGGCAACGACCTGACAGGTGAGCAGATCGACGCGATGCAGATCCACGTGAACGGCGCACTTGGCGGCTTCACAATCGACTTCGCATACCAAGAAGAATTTGGCCCAACACCAACAATCTTCGGTATTTCCGGTAGCACATCGTTCGGTGGCGCAGACGTAACAATCGCTTACGCTGACAACGAAACAGTAACATCCACAGGTATCTCTGTATCCTACCCAGTAGGCCCAGCGACTGTTGGTGGTTACTACACAATGAACGACGGTGGCACAGACGACTTCGGTGTTTCTGTTGACTATGCAAACGGCCCACTTTCCGTGTCCGCAGCATATGACGACAACGGCGACGCAGACGGCGACAGCTTCTCTGTTGAAGGTTCCTACGACGTAGGTAACGGCCTGACAGTTCTTGCTGGTCTAGTAGACAGCGGCGACGCATACTACGTAGCTGGTGAACTGGACCTCGGTTCCGGTGCAACACTTCTCGTTTCTTACGCTGACGACGAAAACAACGGCGCAAACGACGAAATCGGTGATCCAGAGTACAACGCTGGTGCAACTGTAGAAGTTTCCTTCTCCTTCTAATCGAAGTTGAAAGAACAGATGTTAGAGCGGTCCTTCGGGGCCGCTCTTTCTTTTTGGAACAATCGTTTCTCTTGTGGCTGACACCTAGCTTCGTTAGATATTTTGCAATTGTTTGAAGTCGGGGGGTTTGTGTGACCTTTGCACCTAGAAAAATAGCCATAGCGGCAGCAGCTGTTTCCTTATTGGCCCTCCCATCCTGCAGCCTTTTTGGCGGCTTGAGCACCGAGAGCGCGACGCAGCAAGCCAGCCGCGTCAGCGGTGCCGAAACCGTCGCTGTGAACCGCTATCTTTGGGCCGCAGCATTGGATGTTCTAAACTTCCTTCCCGTCCAAAGCGTCGATCCCTTTACCGGCGTGATTTCAACCGGTTACGGCACCCCGCCCGGTGGATCACGTTCGTATCGCGCCACCGTTTATATCACCGATCCGGCACTTGATGCACGCGCCCTGAATGTTGCGCTCCAAACGCGCAGCGGACCCGTAGCCGCGGAAACGCAACGCGCCGTCGAAGACGCTATCCTTTCCCGTGCGCGACAGCTTCGTTCCGGCGATGGACAACTATAGATTTACGCAGCACCTGCCCTGACCTTACCGCCGGGCCCGATGCCCGGCGTTTGCCTTTGAGACCTGAGATATGTCGACATACACACCCTCCGAAATCGAACCGAAGTGGCAGGACGCGTGGAACGCAGCCGAGACGTTCAAAGCCACACGTAGCGACAACAAGCCAAAATACTACGTGCTTGAGATGTTCCCCTACCCCTCGGGCCGCATCCACATGGGGCATGTGCGGAACTACACCATGGGCGACGTGATCGCGCGGTATAAGATTTCGACAGGTCACAACGTTTTGCATCCGATGGGGTGGGATGCTTTCGGGATGCCAGCGGAAAACGCGGCGATGGCGAGTGGAGGGCATCCGAAGGATTGGACATATCAAAACATCGAAGACATGAAAGCGCAGATGAAGCCGATGGGCTGGTCGCTGGATTGGACGCGTGAGTTTGCCACCTGCGACCCTGAATACTATGGCCAACAGCAAGCCATGTTTCTTGATATGTGGGAAAAAGGACTGGTCTACCGCAAGAACGCCGTGGTGAATTGGGATCCCGTCGACATGACTGTTCTGGCCAACGAACAGGTCATTGATGGCAAAGGTTGGCGCTCTGGCGCGGATGTGGAACGGCGCGAGCTGACGCAATGGTTCTTTAAGATTTCCGACTATTCCGAAGAATTATTGGAGGCTCTGGACGGGTTAGAAAACTGGCCCGCCAAAGTGCGTTTGATGCAAGAAAACTGGATCGGCAAATCCCGCGGTTTACAATTCAGCTTCGCCCGCACCGATGGCGGTGATCCGATTGAGGTCTACACAACACGCCCCGACACGTTGAACGGCGCGTCTTTCGTCGGGATTTCGCCGGATCACCCACTTGCCAAGGAATTGGCGGAGAGCAATCCAGAGGTTGCAGCCTTCCGTGCGGAATGCGCGAAAGGCGGCACGACCGCCGAGGAATTGGAAACCGGCGAAAAGCTTGGGTTCGACACAGGTTTGAACGTTCAGCATCCGCTGAACCCTGATTGGCACCTGCCCATTTGGATCGCGAACTTTATCCTGATGGACTACGGCACCGGCGCAATTTTCGCCTGCCCCGCCCATGACCAACGCGATTTGGACTTCTGCCGAAAATACGATCTTCCGGTGATCGACACCTTCTTTGCGTTGGATGACGACACGCCCGTCAAAGCAGAAGCTTTCGTTCCACCAAAAGATCAAGTGGTTCGTTGGGTCGATCATTTTGCCGGTCTGAACGAAGCCACCGGACAAGAAGCGATCGATGCCACCATCGATTTTGCCGAAAAGGCAGGATGGGGTCAGGGCAAAACTCAATTCCGCCTGCGCGACTGGGGTTTGAGCCGCCAACGCTATTGGGGTTGCCCGATCCCAGTGGTCCATTGTGACAGCTGCGGCGTGGTGCCGGAGAAGAAAGAAAACCTGCCAATCAGACTTCCGGACGACGTGAGTTTCGACCAACCGGGAAACCCGTTGGACCGACATGACACTTGGCGACAAGTCCAGTGCCCGAAATGCGGGAATGCAGCGCGTCGGGAAACCGACACGATGGACACGTTCGTGGATTCGTCTTGGTACTATGCACGGTTCACAGCCCCTTGGGCCGATACGCCGACCTTGGCAGAAGAGGCGACGTATTGGATGAACGTCGATCAATACATCGGCGGCATCGAACATGCTATTTTGCACCTGCTTTATTCCCGTTTCTTTGCACGGGCGATGAATGTCACAGGGCATTTGCCCGCATCAGCATCAGAGCCATTTGATGCGCTCTTTACGCAAGGCATGGTGACGCATGAGATTTACCAAACCCGCGACGATCAGGGGCGGCCTGTTTACCATCTGCCCGAAGATGTTACGAACGGAAAACTGGCAGATGGGTCCGAGGTGGAAATCATCCCGTCAGCCAAGATGTCGAAGTCAAAAAAGAATGTCGTCGATCCGGTGAACATCATCAGCGCCTATGGCGCAGACACCGCGCGTTGGTTCGTTCTCTCCGATAGCCCGCCAGAGCGGGACGTAGAATGGACCGCCTCTGGTGCGGATGCTGCGTATAAGTTTCTCAACCGCATTCACCGCATGGCGACAGAGATCGCAGCGCTTGATAACGGGACGGGCGCCGAAGATGAGGAGCTGCTACGCGCAATGCACAAAGCAATCCAAGACGTTACCAACGGCGTTGAAAGTTTCGGCTTTAATGCAGCGATTGCAAAGCTTTACGCCTATGCCAGCGTAATTCAAAAGGCCAAAGCTGGTGGCGACGCAAAGCGTCAGGCGATGGTGGCTTTGGCGCATCTGATGTCACCTTTCACACCACATTTGTCCGAAGAGATTTGGCAGATGTTCGGCGGTGAAGGCCTGATCGCAAACGCGCCTTGGCCAGTTGCGGATGAGGCGATGCTGGTCGAGGATACGGTGACACTGCCCATTCAGGTCAACGGCAAGCGTCGGTCAGAAATTGCCGTTGCAAAGGATCTCGCCAAGGAAGAGATTGAAAAACGCGCGCTGGAACAAGAAGGTGTGGTGCGTGCCTTGGATGGTGCGACGCCGAAAAAGATCATCGTAGTGCCCGGACGGATTGTGAATATTGTCATCTAGCGAAACCTTCCCATTTGCCCTGCGGCGCGGCCTTGTGATCGGGGTTCTCGCGCTTGGGGCATGTGGGTTTACGCCGGTCTATGGCCCAAATGGATCAGGCGGGAAGCTGCAAAACTCTGTTGCATTCACGGCGCCCGCGACCGAGTTGGGTTTCCGTGTCAGGACAACGCTTGAGGATCGTTTTGGGGCAGTGAGCGGTTCAGCAGAAAATTACTCGGTAAATATCGACCTTTCATCAAGCCAAGGCTCAGCAGCGGTCAATGAAGCAGGCGATATCACCCGTTTCGATATTCAAGGAACCGCGCGCTGGGATTTAACGAACGCAGACCAAACCTACTCAACCGGCGGCGATGTGAGAGCGAAGACAAGTTACTCGGCCACCGGCACCACAGTCGCCACCCAAGCCGCCGAACGCGATGCGGTGGAGCGGTTGGCACAAATTCTGGCCGACAGGATCGCAGCGGATTTGATTCTGGCTTCGGGGTCGCTGCCTTGAAACTGACTGGTCGTGACGCCGCGGGGTATCTGAAAACCCCAAATCCAGACCATAGTGCCATTCTCATCTTTGGCGCAGATCCGATGCGGGTCGCAACCAAGCGGCAGGGTGTGATTTCAGCCTTGGTTGGCCCCAATGGCGATGAAGAGATGCGTTTGACGCGGATCAACGGTGCAGACATGCGCAAAGACCCCGCGCTTTTGAGCGATGCGATCAAAGCGCAAGGGTTCTTTCCCGGGCACCGCGTCGCCTTTGTCGAAGACGCGACCGATGGATTGTCTAAGGTTATCGACGCCGCTTTGGCAGATTGGCAGGCAGGGGATGCGCAGGTTGTCATCACAGCGGGGCAGCTGACGGCAAAGTCGGCCTTGCGGAAGGTTGTTGAAGGCCGTTCAAACGCCGTCGCCATTGGGATTTACGACGATCCTCCGACACGGGATGAGATTGAGGCCACGTTGGCAGAGAATGGTTTGAGCGTACCCAATCGCGATGTGATGGATGCGATTATGGCTTTATCCCAAAGCCTCGAACCCGGTGATTTCCGTCAGACGATGGAGAAAGTCTCGCTCTATAAGCGTGGCGATACCAGCGAGCTGACAGTTGAAGACATCACCGCCTGCGCACCATCTGGGGCGGAAGTCGACATTGATGATGTGCTCGACGTTGTGACCTTTGGCCGCTCCGATCAAATCGGCCCAGCGTTGCGCAACCTCTATGCGCAGGGCGTGACGCCCGTGGCCTTATGTATCGGGGCGATGCGGCATTTCCGGCGGTTGCATGTGGTAGCCTCTGATCCTGGTGGACCCGGGTCCGGTGTCGGGAAACTGCGGCCCCCGGTTTTTGGCCCACGCCGCGATAAGATCGCGCGGCAAGCAGGAAATTGGGGCCGTGACCGGTTGGAACGGGCGTTGACCGCTTTGACCGATACGGACTTGCAATTGCGATCAGCGAGCACGGCGCCACAGCTGGCCTTAATGGAACGGACGTTGATCCGGCTCGCAATGATGGGCCGCCGCTAGCCCTTCAAGTAGCTCACAGCAGCCCGCCCCGCCATTCGCCCCGTCGCGAAACAGGCGGTCAAAAGGTAGCCACCGGTGGGCGCATCCCAATCCAACATCTCACCGGCGCAAAATACGCCCGGACGGGATTTGAGCATCAGGTCATCGGTCAACGCATCAAACCTAAGCCCGCCGGCGGTGGAGATGGCCTCGTCTATTGGTCTTGGACCTAAATGCTGGATCGGCAACGGCTTTAGCAGCGGTGCGATGTCATCAGGAAAAGGTCTGCCAAATTCAGAAAAGAGCGCGATTTTCGCGGGGTCTAATTTCAGAACCTTTCGAAGTGTCGTGGTCAGACTGTCTTTCGAACGGGCTTTGCTGAGCGCCAAACGAATTTCATCGACATTTCTATCTGGCAGTAGATCAACCGTAAGCGAATGACCGTCACGCATTTCCCGCGAAACCGTATAGACCCCACCCCCTTCGATACCACGTTCCGAAATCACCCACTCGCCACGGCTGGTGAGCGCGCCAGAAGTGAGCTTCGTTCCCTTGATCGGTGTGCCAAGGTGTTTGGTCATATGCGGCGACCAATCAACGATGAAGCCGCAGTTGGACGGTCGGAATGGTGTCGTGAGGCCTTCAAATTGATCCGCCCATCTACCATCAGACCCAAGCCGCGCCCAACTGCCTCCGCCCATGGCAAGGATCGTGGTATCAGCCGCGATTGCCTTCGGGCCTTCGGGCGTTTCAAAAAGGGCTGCATCTCCATCAAAGCCAACCCACCGGTGTCGGGTAAGGATCGTAGGCCCGACGCGCGCGATCCAAGCGCGCAGAAGGGGCGATGCCTTCATCGCTTTCGGAAACATACGACCTGTTGAGCCAGTGAATGTCGCCTGCCCCAAATCTTCCGCCCAGCTAACCACATCGTCTGGCCCGAAAGCTTGGATCGCCTTTTCGAGAGTCTGATTTGCGTCGCCGTAAGCCGCAAGGAAGCTGTCATAATCTTCTGATTTCGTCAGGTTTAAACCCGATTTCCCTGCCATCAAAAACTTGCGCCCAATGGAGGGCATGGCGTCGGCGATGGTCACAGCGATACCAGCAGTCGAGAGTTCCTCTGCTGCCATCAGACCAGCGGGCCCGCCGCCAATGATCAAGGCTGACTTTTGTCGCAACATTCCCTCTCAGGGCGCAAAGGCGCCAAAATTTGTCACTTCCGCGTGCGTTAGATCATGGCTTTGATGGCCGCCACATGGCTATGTTTGGCGGCCAAGGCGTCACATGCCAAATCCTTCGCTTTTGCAACTACATCGCACTCAACGAGGTGATCCACCAAGTTGATGTCCAGCGCTTCCTGCGCGGTGAGCTTTTCCCCCGCCATCAGAATACGCTTTGCAGATTGCGAGCCAACGAGCATGCGCAGCCGAACCGGATCGGACGGCTGTGGCAAAAAGCCAAGTTTCATCACGGGGTAGAAAAACTTCGCCGAAGGCACAGCAATCCGCAGATCGCAGGTCAGAACCATACCAAAGGCACCACCCGCAACAGTTCCGTTCAAAGCGGCAATGCTGAGACCCCTGTACTCTGCAATGGCTGCCGACAGCTCTTCCCAAAGGGGGCTAGTGGCCAATCCCGCCTTGGCCGCCTCCAAATCTGCGCCTGCGCTGAACACTTTACCCACGCCCGTAAGGATCAGCGCATTCTGGTCAGAGGCGGCGCGCACGGCGTCCCTTAACGCGGCCAGCATTTCTGCTGTGAGGGCATTGGCTTTAACTGGTCGATCCAAGGTGAGGATCGTCAGGTTGCCCTCAATCTCTTGTTTGATCACACCAAACCCACCTGACGGCGGATGTCCTCGTCCCGCAAACTGACGTCATCTCCTAAGAAACCGTCAGCCTCAGATGTGCACATCCACATCAAAGCCTTCGCAGGCCATTCTGGTGGAATATGATCGGACCAGTCCAATTGACTGACCGGATTGATTCCCGAAGCTTTGATCTCGCGTTGCATGTCTGTCGCGACCGTTCCAGGTGACAAGCCCAAGACACGAATACCCCGTTCACGGTATTCCTTATCTGCCGCGCGAGTCAGCATGTAGGCGCCAGCTTTGGAACTACAGTAGGCTGTCCATCCCTCTACAGGACCATGCGCAGCGCCGGAGGACACCGTGATGATCGTCCCACCTCCCTGCGCCACCATATCAGGGAGCGCCGCATGCATACCATGCATCACACCCTTAAGGTTGATGTCGATCAGCTTGCACCAAGCAGCGGGGTCCGTATCAGCGAGATGGCCAATTGGGTCGACGACACCTGCATTCCCGATCAAAATATCAATCTGGCCGAACTTATCCTTCGCCGACACAAACGCCGATGAAACGGACGCATAGTCCGAAACATCGCAGGCAATCGCCATCGTATTTTCGCCAAGTTCACCAGCCAGTGCGGTGATCAAATCCATCGATCTGGCCAACAAAACAACGTTTGCACTCCCGTCTGCAAAGGCCCTTGCAGCCGATGCACCGATCCCTTTGCTGGCCCCCGTAATGACCACCGTTTTGCCGTTCAATCCGAAGTTTTTCATCTGTTTGCCTTTTGATCTGCACAGTTACTGCATAAGTCGGGGTCAAGAATTTCGTACCTTGACCAAATAGGCAAGGCAGGAAACGATGTTCAGCAGTTGGAGTAAGGGATATTCAAATGACTCATTTCAAAGCACTAAAGGCCTCCGTATGCATGGCAGCACTCTTGACCGGCAGCGCTGCTGTCGCCGATGTCACCGCGGCCGAAGTATGGGCCGACTGGCAAGAACAATTCACCCTTTACGGTGAGGGCGGCGTCACAATCGGCAGCGAAACCGAATCCGATGGGACGGTGTCTGTATCCGATTTAACTTTCAGCATGGACGACGGGCAATCGTCAGTCACGGGAACTTTGGACTCGATCGAACTGGTTGAACAAGGTGACGGTACGGTCCTCATCACAATGTCTGAGAACTTCCCATTCGTCATCACAGATGAGTTCGGCACCACTGTTAACATGTCCATCGTACAAAATGGCTTTCAGATGGTGGCAAGTGGCGACCCCGACGCAATAAATTACGCGGTAACTGCCGACCAATATGGAGTCCAGATCGATCAGATCGAAGACAACGGCGAAGTGATTGAAGGCGACATGCGGTTTGTAGCCAACGGGCTGGCTGGCAACTATTCAACGACCTCAGGTGATATCAACAACATCACTTACGATCTATCCGCAACTGCCTTGGATATCCTCGTGGACGTAACCGATCCAGAAACGGGCGGCAAATTCCTGATGAGCGGTAAGATCGATGGCCTTGGCGCGCAGGCTGATCTAGCAATCCCAACGGACATCGATCTGGAGAACCCAGAAGACATCTTCGCCAAAGGATTGGAGATGGCCGGATCATATAACTACGACGGCACCACCCTGCTGTTTGATGTGCAAGATGGTCCTGACTCCGCGAACGGCACCGTTGGCACCGGCCCAGGCGAAGTGACATTCTCCGTCGATGAAGAAGCATTGAGCTACGGTGTTGCGGCAAGTGATATTGCAGTTTCCGTCACCTCACCTGACTTCCCTTTCCCGATCAATGTCTCATTAGGCGGCTATGGAGTGGGCCTGCAAATGCCTTTGGGTGAAACAGAAGAGCCTGCTGACTTTGGCCTTCAGTTCAACGTCACTGATTTGGCCGTGAACGACGAAATCTGGATGCTCGCCGACCCGACGAATTCCCTATCGCATGACCCTGTCACTGTGAGCGTGGATGTCACCGGTGAAGCAAAGCTCTTCTTCGACCTCACCGATCCAGAACAGGCTGAGGCGATGGCGATGGGAGCCGTTCCGGGTGAGATTTACTCGCTGAACCTGAACGACCTGACGCTATCAGCTGCAGGTGCGCTCTTGACTGGTGAAGGGGCCTTTACCTTCGACAATTCAGACCTGTCCACAATCCCTGGCGTTCCACGTCCAGAAGGGTCGGTCACTGTTAATCTGAAGGGCGCGAACCAGTTGATCGATACACTCGTTGCCATGGGCTACTTGCCAGAAGATCAGGCGATGATGGGTCGCATGATGATGGGCATGTTCGCTCGCACAGTTGGTGAAGATGAACTGACATCAACCATCGAAGTGAATGAGCAAGGCCACATCTTGGCCAATGGTCAGCGCATTCAATAACTAAACAGACCTCCGCCTCATTTGGGGCGGGGGTGACATTCGCTAGCGCTAAGGCTTGCGCAGATGTTGACGGCGGACTACCTCCTAAGGGAGCAAAGGACGCCTTATGACACAAAGCCTCTCTGACATCACCCAATCCATGATCGACGCCGCGTTGAAGGCCGGTGCTGATAGTTGCGACGCTTTGGCCGTCGATGGCACTTCAGTTTCGATTTCCGTGCTCAACGGGGCGTTGGAGCACGCGGAACGGTCGGAGGGAATCGATATTGGGTTGCGTGTTCTTGTCGGTCGAAAGCAAGCAAACGTGTCCTCCTCAGACGTGAAGCCAGAGACGATTTCCGAAATGGCCGAACGCGCCGTCGCGATGGCGAAAGAAGCACCAGATGATCCCAATCTGGGTTTGGCCGACGCCTCGCAACTGGCAACTTCATTAAACACCGAAACACTCGAACTCTTCGATCCATCCGAAGAACCTGATCCGACCCAACTGCAAGATGCCGCCCTGCGCGCCGAAGCTGCGGCATCAAAGAACGATGGTATTTCACAAGTACAATCGGCCTCCGCTGGCTATGGAAGACGTCGCGTGCACATGACCGCCAGCAACGGCTTTTCAGCAGGCTATGCGCGCACTGACAGCGGCCTGTCTTGCGTTGCGATCAGTGGCGAAGGCACAGCGATGGAGCGGGATTACGACTATGACAGTCGCGTCTTTCGTGCCGATATGCGCAGTGCGGAAGAGATCGGAACCCGCGCCGCTGCACGTGCGGTAGAACGGTACGGCGCGAAGAAACCCAAAACCGGAGCCTATCCGGTTTTGTTCGCTGAACGGATCGCCTCCTCTTTGGTAGGGCATCTCCTACAAGCCGTGAATGGTGCCGCCATCGCCCGCGGGTCCAGCTGGTTGCGTGATGCCTTGGGGGAACAGGTTTTACCGAAAGAGCTATCCATCATCGAAGACCCGCATCGCGTCCGCGCGTTTTCATCGCGCCTGTTTGATGCGGAAGGATTGCCAACACAGCGGCGGGCAGTCGTGGAAAACGGCGTCCTTCAAGGTTGGACGCTCGACCTCGCCAATGCACGCAAATTGGGAATGGACAGCACAGCCTCAGCCGTGCGTGGAACTGGTTCGCCGCCTAGCCCGGGCCTCAGCAATATCGCTTTGACCCAAGGCGACAAAAGCAGGTCAGAATTGCTTTCTGAGATGGGCACCGGCCTGTTGATCACCAGTATGATCGGTTCAACCATCAACCCGAACACCGGCGACTATTCTCGAGGCGCAAGCGGGTTTTGGGTGGAGAACGGCGAGATCACCTATCCAGTGAACGAATGCACCGTCGCCGGAAACCTGCGCGATATGCTGATGAACATCACGCCTGCCAATGACGCGCAACCTCACCTGTCACGTGTGGTTCCCTCAATCCTGGTCGAAGGGTTGACACTTGCCGGAGAGTGATCTCGACCTTCTGTTGCGTGCTGCGAAAGAAGCGGGAGAGATCGCGCTATCGCATTTCGGTGCGGACCCGAAGATCTGGGAAAAAGACGACAACGCAGGTCCAGTTACGGAAGCGGACCTTGCGGTGAATGCCCACCTCCAATCTGCCCTAACCTCCGCTCACCCTGACTTTGGTTGGTTGTCCGAAGAAACCGAAGACGGGTCAGAGCGTCTCGCCAAAGACAAGCTGTTCATCGTTGATCCAATCGACGGCACCCGCGCCTTTATCGATCGATCCGAAAATTGGGCGCATTCGTTGGCGATTGTGGAGAATGGCACTCCAACCGCTGGCGTGGTGGAAATGCCTCAGAAGGGGCTCACGTTTTGGGCGACAAAGGGCGGTGGCGCATTTCTGAATGGGAAACCCATCAAAGTTGCGCCAGTTGACCGGATCAAAGACGCAACCGTCCTCACCGCCAAACCAAACCTAAGACCCGAATTTTGGATCGGCGGCAAAGCACCCCCCTTCAATACCAGCTTTCGATCGTCACTGGCCTACCGGCTTTGCGCGGTTGCCTCAGGTCGGTTTGATGCCATGATTACCCTCCGGCCAACATGGGAATGGGATGTGGCGGCAGGCACTTTGATTGTCGAAGAAGCAGGCGGGCAAGCATTCGATCAAACCGGTTCCGCCCTCATCTACAACAACCCACAGCCGAAACTTTCTGGCGTGCTTGCAGGCGGTCCGGTCGTTCCAAAATTGGTCTCACAACTGGTCTGAGCTTGTGACATCTATGGCCAAAGTCTAACTTACCCTCAATAGTCCAATCATGAGGCCAAACATGACACAACGCCTTCATCTGGTGTTCGGCGGAGAGCTGATCGACCCAACAATGAACGCTTTCAAAGATGTCGACGCCATCGATATCGTCGGCATTTTCCCGAACTACGAAGCGGCCTATAACGCTTGGAAAGGGGCCGCGCAGCGCACCGTTGATAACGCACATATGCGTTATTTTATTGCGCACCTGCACCGCTTGCGGGATGAAGAAGCGGCGGCATCCTCCACCGAAGAATTAGGTTAAAGCTATTAGCTTGAGTAGCGTCAAAAATGTCTTCTGACCGTTTCGCAATATGGGTCCGTTGTAACGGCGCCACCAAGCTTCCAGTTCTGCTTGAGCTTGAGGAAGCACTACAAGAGGACGGTTATCCCGTCTGGTTTGAAGTCACGCTCCCAAACTCAGCCGGTACCTCAATGGGGCATCCGGTTCGTAGCAAGGACGTCGCTAACTTCTTGGATGACCTTGAACCAAGGGCCTTGTTTTGGGTTGGAGGACAATTTGATCCGACGACCCTAGCCGCCGCTCTTGCGCGGAACATTAATGTCGTCGTCGCTGATGCAGGCATCGCGATGCTACCAAGAATGGGCCGCGGCTGGTTTCCCGGTAAAACAAGAGCGCTGTTGTCTCAGTTCTCCCATGTTTTCGCTCGAACGTCAGAATCCGCAGAAGGCCTGACCCGAGCTGGCGTCCGCGAAGACCGAATTACCGCAAGCGGGCCGCTACAATCCTCTGGCGATGTGCTGCCACATGACGAGGAACAGCGGCATGAGCTGGCACAACGCCTTGGCCCGCGTCCTATGTGGGTGGCGGCACACGTTGGCGAGGCGGAAGTGAACACACTTGCCGCGGCGCAGCGCGAAGCCTCCAAACGCGCGCACCGATTGCTGGGGATCGTCATTCCAAGCGACAACCCAGACGGCATTGCGCATTTACTCAAATCGGCAAGCTTCGCTGTAACAGTGGAATCTGATGGTGAAATGCCAACTGAAAGCACTCAATTACACGTGGCAAGCGGGTGCGAGACAGCTGGGCTCTGGTTTAGGATGGCGCCTCTAACTGTCATAGGTGGAAGCTTCGACGAAGGAGCCCGAATTGACCCTTTTTCAGCGGCGACCGTTGGATCCGTTTCGATCCACGGGTCACACTATGGAAACTTCGCAAATCATTTTGAGCAATTGGTCGACGCCAACGCATCCGTCATATGCAATTCGCCTAAAGACTTAGGCTCGGCAATTTCTGTTATGCTCTCCGCAGACCGGGCGGCTCATTGCGCCCGCAACGGATGGGAAGTCACCTCTCGCGGGGCAGATGTCATGAACCAGATCAGGTCACACCTTGGGAGCATTCTGGATGCGTGAACCGAATTTCTGGTATCGCGCTCCGGGCTGGCAAAGTGCGCTCTTGGCCCCGCTGGGGTCGATTTACGCGGCGCTCAATTCCCGTCGGGTTGCGCAACAGCCGCAATATACTGCCCAAGTTCCAGTGATCTGCATTGGGAACATCAATGCGGGTGGAACTGGTAAGACTCCGACAGCCATCGCAATCGCTCAGCACCTCCAAAAACGGGGACACGTCGTTCATATCGTCAGCCGCGGCTATGGCGGGTCGCTCGCCGGCCCCGTTTTGGTCAAAGAAGGCACCCACAGCGCGGACCAAACCGGCGATGAACCTTTGATGTTGTCTGCCTTCGCCCCAACATGGGTTGCCAAAGACAGGGCGCTGGGAGTTCAAGCCGCAGTAGAGGCGGGCGCCACAGCGATCCTGCTGGACGACGGGTTTCAAAACCCAACCGTTGCCAAAGCCATCAGCATCGTCGTCGTTGATGCAACCCGTGGTTTTGGGAACAAGCGCGTCATTCCGGCTGGCCCGTTGAGGGAACCGATAGGGGCAGGTTTGAGACGCGCCGATGTAGTTCTCACCATTGGCAAAGGCGAAATCGACGGTTTGGAAGGGAAACCCGTTGCCAAAGGCCATTTGATCCCTCTGCAAACAGGCATGACTTGGACAGGTCTAAGGGTCTTGGCCTTTGCAGGCATTGGTAACCCGTCGAAGTTCTTTGCCACGTTGCGCGAATTAGGCGTTGAGATCATCAAGTCCGAACCTCTCGACGACCACCAACCTCTAACGCCTGCCTTGATGCGTCGACTAGAGACCGAAGCGAAAGCGCAGGTCGCTCAGTTGGTGACAACCGAGAAAGACGCCGTTCGCTTGCCTGAAGACTTCCGATCAAAGGTGCTGACGGTTCCCATTCGGTTGGAGATCGAAGATTGGGCGCCTTTGGATTCAGCGTTCGAGAAAGCGGGTCTCTAATCCAAAAGGCGCTGGTCTTCACCGATCTTTGGTGAGGCTTTTTTTCGACTGACATCAGCATCGGAGAACTTCACTGGGAACGCCACCGAGGGCACTCCATCCAAGTCCAAACGCAAGCCACGATGCTGGATCTGAGGGTCGGCGAAAACGTCCGCCATATCGTTGATCGGCCCTGCAGGAACGCCATTCGCTTCACACCGCGAGAGAAGATCGTCACGCGTGATCCTTTTGGTTTCAGCCGTCAACAAATCCGTCAGAGCATCGCGGTTTTCCAATCGCATTGGATTGGTTGCAAAACGGTCATCGGTAGCCAAATCGGCGACACCCAGCAGGTCACAAAACGCCCGATACTGCCCGTCATTCCCAGCAGCCACGATGGCGAAACCGTCTTTACAGTCGAACACCTGATAGGGAACAATATTTGGATGCGCGTTGCCGAGCCGTTTGGGAGCAACATCTGTGGCCAAGTAGTTCATCGCCTGATTAGCCATCACCGCAGCGGCGACATCAAAGAGCGCAACATCAATATGCTGCCCCTTGCCGGTTACATTCTTTTGCTGCACTGCCGCCAAGATCGAGGTCGCGGCATAAAGGCCAGAGAAAATATCCGTCACCGCCACACCAACCTTCTGCGGTTGGCCGTCCGGCTCCCCGGTCACAGACATCAGCCCTGACATGCCTTGGATGATATAGTCATATCCAGCGCGATGCGCGTAGGGGCCATCTTGCCCGAAACCCGTGATCGAACAATAGATCAGCCTTGGGTTCTCCGCCGCCAAACTGTCGTAGTCGAGGCCATATTTCTTCAACCCGCCAACTTTAAAATTTTCAATCAGAATGTCGGCGTCTTTGATCAGTTTGATCAGCTGGGCTTTGCCTTCAACCGTGCGAAAGTCAATCGCGACGGAGGCTTTGCCCCGATTGCAACTGTGGAAATAGGCAGCAGAGGTATCGCCCTCGCGTTTTATGAAAGGCGGACCCCATTGGCGGGTATCGTCGCCTGCAGGTGCTTCCACTTTGATGACCTCGGCGCCAAGGTCAGACAAAGTTTGACCGGCCCAAGGGCCGGCCAGAATACGTGCCAGTTCAACAACTTTCAGACCGGCAAGGGGTCTCATCAGCCGTTGATCTTTCCATCAAGAACAGAAGCGAAATCAGCGTATGACATGTTTGCGTATTTTTCGCCGTCGATCAGGAAACTTGGTGTCGAGTTGATCCCGTCGCGATCCGCGTTTTCTTGGAACCAGCCAACAAGGCTCTGTGCGAATGCGCCGTCTTGCATGCAAGCGTCGAGTGTCGCTTGATCCAGACCTGCGATCTTACCGATCTTTTGCAGCTCATCTGCGATGGTCGCCGGATCACCCGACGCCGTCCATTCGCGCTGCTTTTCATAGATCATATCTGAAATCTCAAAGAAGCGAGCGCCCTCGCCGCAGCGCGCAACCATCGACGCCCAAAGACCGAAGCGGTCAAAATAAACCTCGCGATAAACGAAGCGAACCTTGCCAGTGTCGATATAATTCTCTTTCAACTGCTTGAACTGATTGGCGTGGAATGACGCACAATGCGGGCAAGTGTAGGACGCGTATTCGATCACTTCCACCGGCGCATCGGCAGAGCCGAGAACCATATCTGGGATCTCAACAGCCTCAGCCGTTTGCGCGTTGGCCATGCCAACCAGAAGGTTCGATCCTGCGCCTTGCAGGCCGCGCTGGGTCCACAAAAAACCGCCGCCAAGGGCAATCGCTGCAGCGCCGGTGCCTAAAAGAGTTCTACGATCCATCTCTACCTCTTATGTGTCTTATCTTTTGAAATAACATTTGCGCCGAGCCGTTCAAGCGCCTGTCGCAACTCTTCGCTTTCAACGCCAGTCGTGGCCTCGCGCGCGCGACCCTCGGCCTCTTGATCGGGCGCTTTCGCAGCCTTGGGCGCGTGTTGAAAGGCGATCTTACCATCGGCGAAACCTGTCGGCGCAGATTGCGTAATCCGAACGCGCGAAATCGCGTTGTAGCCGTAGCATCGGTTCACCTTTTCGCGGATTTGCTCCTTTTGCATTTCAAGCATTGGGCCAGACGCTCCCGTGGTCAAAAGGGTCAAAGTGGCACCCATTCCGCCGCGGGAATACTTAATATCCACTGGATTAGACACTTTGGCCGTGTCTTCGCCCACAATCTCTGCCCAATGGGTCAGAAGCCGAGATTCAGAAAACCCCCGCCCCTCACTCACCTTGCGAATGCGGGATTGCATCAGCGTCACCGCACGAGAAAATCCGTACGTGGTTCCGTTATGACGTGGCGAACGCATCATTCTGTTCTAGTCTAAGGCAGAGAGGACGCCAAGCCACTGCGGCAGTTTCGAAGGACCGGTAAAGATTGCGTGACCAGACTGCTGAACTGTTAAGTTGGTACGATACTCATGCGCGGGTCATGCCGTGGCGTGTGGGGCCATCGGAACGCAAGAAGGGGATCCGTCCGAACTCCTATCACGTTTGGATGTCCGAAATCATGTTGCAGCAGACGACCGTCGCAGCCGTGAAGGATTACTTTGTGAAATTCATCCGCCTCTGGCCAACGGTTCAGGATTTGGCGGCGGCAGAAGATGCAGATGTCATGGCGGCATGGGCCGGTCTTGGATACTACGCGCGGGCGCGGAACCTTCTGAAATGCGCGCGGGTGGTTGTCGCAGATTATGGAGGGGAATTTCCAGCGGACCATGCGGAATTGCTCAAACTGCCCGGCATCGGCCCCTATACCGCCGCCGCTGTCAGTGCCATCGCCTTTGATCTGCCGGAAACCGTGTTAGACGGGAACGTCGAACGGGTCATGGCACGTAAGCACAATGTGCAAACACCTTTACCAACGGCAAAACCTGAGCTGATGGCCTTGGCAGAAGGCTATACGCCTGACGAACGCCCCGGCGACTACGCGCAAGCCGTCATGGATCTGGGTGCTACGATCTGTACACCCAAGAACCCCGCCTGTGGGATTTGCGCGTGGCGGGATGATTGCCAAGGTCGGCTTGCTGGCACCGCTGCTGAGCTACCCAGAAAACTACCGAAAAAAGCAAAGCCAATCCGCCTTGGCATCGCCTATGTAGCGCGACGTGAGGATGGAGCCTGGTTGCTAGAGACCCGACCGGAGAAGGGCCTTCTTGGCGGCATGCTTGGTTGGCCGGGGTCTGAGTGGAACGAAGACCCAAGCCCTAACCCGCCGTTAGATTTGGAGTGGTCGGAACTTGGCGAAGAAGCCCGCCATACCTTCACTCATTTTCATTTGCGTCTGAAAATCATGGTTGGGTGGACACCAACCGATGCAAATCCTGTGGTGGGATATTTCATCCCACATACAGAGTTTGCACCTTCGGCCCTCCCGACCGTGATGCGCAAAGTGTTCGATCTGGCGCATGTGACGTTACGCCCTGATTGAGTGAATGAATGTTTGATCGTAGCCTCTCGATAATCAGGGAGGTCAACCAATGACATCTATGCCATCGACAAGACCATACTCCGGACTCGCCAGTGCAGCGCCGTTTTGGTTGTCGTTGGCCCTCATTCCCCTGGTGATGATAAGCGCTATCAACGGTAGCTGGACACTCATTCTGGTGCCTGTCGCAACGTGGTATCTCTTCTCGGTCCTCGATCTGATCGTCGGTCTCTACAAGGAAAACGCGGATCCACAGACGCCAGAGGCAGAGCTGTTCTGGTACAAAGCCATCACAATCATCTGGGCACCTGTCCAAGTGATGACCATTTTCGGCGCAATGATCTATGCAACCTCGACAGATCATCTCAGCGGGTGGGAGCAGTGGTGCCTCTTCATCGGGATCGGCGTGATTTCGGGCACGATCGGTATCAACTACAGCCACGAGTTGATGCACCAACGACCCAAGTTAGAACGCTGGATGGCAGACATTCTTTTGGCCTCGGTCCTCTATTCGCATTTCCGGTCAGAGCATCTTTTGGTGCATCACCGCTATGTCGCCACACCCAAAGACCCTGTCACCGCCCGCTATGGCGAAGGCTTCTGGCGGTATTTTCCGCGTGTCCTGCGCCAATGCTACGCTTCGGCGTTTAATGCCGAGAAAGCGATGCTGACGCGGAAGAAGCTTCCATGGATCGACCGCAGCAATCCGTTTTGGCGCTATTGGGGGCTACAGGCTGCCTTCCTGATCCTGTCCGTTTTGATCGCCGGCTGGTGGGGTGTTCTGCTCTTTGCAACGCAAGCCTTTGTGGCGTTTTTTCAATTGGAACTGGTCAACTACATCGAACACTATGGCCTGACGCGCAAACACCTTGGTGACGGGAAGTATGAACACGTTCAACCGCACCATTCGTGGAACTCTGCCCATCGAGCATCGAACTGGCTCCTGATCAACCTACAACGCCATTCCGACCATCACTTCAAACCCGACCGGCGGTTTCCTCTGCTGCAAACCTATGATGAGGATGAGGCCCCGCAACTGCCTTTCGGCTACCCTGTAATGACCATCGCAGCCTTGTCGCCGACCCTATGGCGCAAGGTGATGAACCCCAAGGTCAAGGCGTGGCGCGAACGGTATTATCCAGAGATCGAAGATTGGACGCCTTATAGAAAGGCCACCAATCCGATGCCGCGTTAAGCCTGCGGCAAGTGACCCGTTTTCACGTAGATCAAACACCCTTCATCTGACCAAGGATCATGTTTCGACATGTGCGGGCTGCGGATCCAGCTTCCGGCTGGATAATCGCCGTGCTCATCCTGAAACGTGCCTTCAATCACGAAAATCTCTTCCCCTCCCCAATGTTGATGGGCTGAGAACTTCGTACCCGGCGCCCAGCGCACAAGGGCTACGTTTTCCGAGGTATGGCTGTGCAACGGAAGGACTGAAAGGCCGGGTGCCACGCCGGGCCGAAACTCAGCCTCGCGCGTATTGATATGGAAATGCGCGGTGTCGTCTTCGTCAAACTGATGGAGTTTGACGAGGATCGTCGCACCTTCTGGCCCGATGTGAGGCGTATGGGCGGTCCCAATCGGATTGCGGACATAGGTGCCTGCGGGATAGTCGTTGTGTTCGTCAGAAAATACGCCTTCGAGCACCAGAAACTCTTCACCCCCACCATGTTCATGGGCGTCAAATTGACTGTTCGGGGCAAAACGCACAATCGTTGTGGCGCGGGCCACTTCATCCCCGATCCGATCCAGCATCATGCGATCTACGCCATTGGCAGGCGACGCGACCCATTCGTAATGGTCCGGAGTAACGACAACGCGTTCGGCAAAGTTATCTCTGAGGCGCATGGCGGATCCTTTCGAAGTTCTTCCTTCACAGATAAGCGCGCCGATACTGACCGCCAGCCCAAATCAGAAAAAACCCCGCCACAATGGGCGGGGTGAAGTTATGTGCGTGTGGACCTATCCGGCGGACAGGCGGACCACAGGCACCGGCGGTATTCAAAAATTTCTAGTGGTGTTTGGCCATCTCTGCGCGGATTTGTTGGCGCAGCAGATCAATCGGCACCTTTTGCCCATCGCGTTTGAACTGCCAATAGGTCCAGCCATTGCAGCTTGGCGCGCCTTCCAAATGCGCCCCGACCTGATGGATCGACCCTTTGATGTCATCCCCAATCAGCGTGCCATCAGCACGGACCTTAGCCTTGTGACGACCATTCTGGGACCAAAGCTCTTCACCCGGGCGCAACATGCCGCGCTCGACGAGCACACCAAAGGCAACACGAGGTTCAGCGCGTTTGGATTGCGTGACCTCAAGCGCTTCTTTGTCGAACTTGCGGATTTTCGACAGACGCTTGGTCGCAACTTTGCGGTAAGCCTCTTCGCGTTCGATCCCGATAAAGTCACGACCCAGCATCTTCGCCACAGCACCGGTGGTGCCTGTTCCGAAGAACGGATCAAGGATCACATCGCCTGGGTTAGTAGAGCCAACCAAGACGCGATGCAGCAGGCTTTCGGGCTTTTGCGTCGGATGCGCCTTGTCACCGTTTTCGTCCTTCAAACGCTCATGGCCAGTGCAAATTGGCAGCACCCAGTCAGAGCGCATCTGCACACCTTCATTCAAGGCCTTCAACGCTTCATAATTGAAGGTGTATTTGCTGGCTTCCTGCTTGGACGCCCAGATCATTGTCTCATGCGCATTCGTAAAGCGCTTGCCGCGGAAGTTGGGCATCGGGTTCGACTTGCGCCAAACCACATCATTCAAAATCCAGAACCCTTGGTTCTGCAGCTCTGCCCCCATGCGGAAGACATTGTGATAGCTACCAATCACCCAAATCGCGCCGTTTGGTTTCAGCAGGCGGCGGGCGGCGGCCAGCCAGTCTTTGGTGAAGCGATCATAGATCTTGAAGCTGTCAAACTGATCCCAATCGTTATCAACCGCGTCGACCTTGGAGTTATCGGGGCGATGCAGATCGCCACGCAGCTGCAAGTTATAAGGAGGGTCTGCAAAAATCAGGTCAACGGACTCAGCCGGAAGGCTGTTCATGACCTCAATGCAGTCACCGTCTAAAATTTGGTTGAGCGGAAGCGTCGCCGCCTTCGCCGCTTTTGTTTTCGTAACCATCTTATGCCTCTGTCCCGGCGGCTTTTACCGCTCGTTCGTTGACCCCAATGTGAGTCAGAGGCGATTCGCTGTAAATAACTTTATTGAATCAATCGGTTACGATTTTGTCTTGATACAAGATATTGTGTACGGGTGCGAAACTACGCCGATGATGTGGAGTGACACCGTGGCTTTTGAGTCCCGCTTTGTGTTCTTTTGTCGGATATCCGGCGTTTCTCTCCCACCCATAGCCGGGGTGCTGTTGCGCCAAATCCACCATCAAACGGTCACGCCACACTTTCGCCACAATTGAAGCAGCCGCAATCGAAAGTGATTTGGCATCGCCCTTGACCAAGGTCGCGGATGGCGTGTTCAGACCGCGCGGGATCATGTTGCCATCGATCAAGACAAACTCCGCAGGCGTTTTCAGACCAGAAAGTGCCCGCACCATCGCAATGTGAGAGGCCCGCAGGATGTTGTGTTCGTCAATTTCAGCGACGCTGGCTTCTGCGATGGAAATGTCTGCGCAATCCATCAACTCATCAAAAAGCGCATCACGACGTTTGGCTGACAGTTTCTTACTATCGTTCAAACCATCGGGAATGTTGTCGGGATCAAGCACTGCTGCGGCGGCGACAACAGGCCCAGCCAATGGCCCCCTACCCACCTCATCCAAACCAGCGATCCTCAGGAAACCGCGCTGTTGCGCGGCATATTCATAGTCAAAGGTGGGTGTGGTCGCAGCCATACCTTTTGTCACCAGATTGAGCGGCCAGACGCAAGACAAGAAAAAGGGGCAGAAGGCCATGTCTCAACCTTCTGCCCAGTTCGGGCGCGGCAACTGGGGCATTGAGCCGCGCCCCACCTCGCAAGGTTTAGTGACGGCGCGCGCGGTAGCCATTCTCTCTTAGACACCGAGGATCGTAGCCTCGCACCGGCCCTCGATTACTGAACAGACGAACAGAGCATTGACGCGGGAGGCCGGACACGTAGGCATACCTTTGGCGAAGGCAGTTCCGCTCAAATACCCGAAAGGTGCCATACGAAGTTCCGACCGGGGTTAGGCAGGCTTGGGGTAAGGTGTTCCTACTCGGCCGATGAACCCAACCTTGATGAACAGGTGCCGCGCGTTCCACCTGCTGCGGCTCTGATCGCAAACGATCATTGTGGTTCTTGATCGCCGACCCAATCGCATAGGTAGCGATCAAACCGAACAGTAGCTTACCGACATCTTCATCCGAAAATCCGTTTGCCTGCGCGGGCTGAGCGCTGGCGAAAGTGAGTGAAAGCGCAGTCGCACCTGCAATCATCGTCTTATACATCCCAATACCTTTCCTATTCGGGCACCATGTGCGTTTGGGTCATGGGATGAAGATGCGGCTCGCCCGCTCTGCCACTCAATAACGGGGGATGGTTATGCGATGGCAAGCGCGATAGGATCAGCGGATATTGAATAACACGCCCGTCACAGGTCATTTGATCCCTATGAAACAACTTCTTTTTTCCATTCTGGTCACAGGCTTCTCAGCCACGGCTGCGCAAGCGGCGTGCTATGCGGACTATAAAGCCAAGCAAGATGACCCGCTGCGCTTGCACTACGGCGTGGCCGAGATTTCGGGCGACTGCACGGTCAGCTCTGCCGAACGGCAATTGCAAGGTCGCCTCGCCAGCCAAGGTTGGACGCTCTTGAATGTATTATCAGTCTTTGATGAGGCAGGCTTGGACGAAAGAAAGGATAGCGCCGGTGACAACTACCTCCGCTACTGAATCCCGCGAAATCGGAAACCGCACTGTTGTTACTGGTATCGCCGCCATCGTGGCGATCCTGTTGGTCGCGGCGGTCCTTTTGTTCATCAACCTACCTGACGCCAACGCCTTTGACGCGCGGGTCGAACAGTTGTTTGTCGAGAACGACACCCTAACAGGCAATGCCGAGATCAAATTGCTCGAAATCCTCGCCCAATCCGGCACCGCGTTTTCGGATACGCTGTCCTCCTACCGGTTCGTGATTTTCGTTTTGTTGGTCTTTGCGACCGCACTTCTGATCGCAGCCATTGCCTTCCTGGTGATGCTGATCGCGATGAACCGCCGCCTGAGCCGGATCGAACGGCAGGGGATTGAGGTCAATTCGCTGACAATCAGCCGAGATCAGAAAGCCGTCTACCTCAACGACTTTGAATTCAAGCTGACAGATGCAGCGATGGAAACGCTCTCCGTTCTGGCCGAAGCGCGCATGGACGATGAAATGATGACGGGTGCCGAGATCGAAGGCGTGATATCCGGCCGCAATGCCGCCGATTGCGATGAAGCCGCTGGAGCCACTCGGATCAAGCGCCTTCGGGATACGTTAGGTAATCAGATGGTCAGCGAACTGCTGGTCAAGAACGTCGCCCGTAAAGGCTATGTTCTGGCCATCGATAAAGATGTCATAAAGATGGTATGAATTGCGGCCCAGCGGTTTTGATAAAATAGGGATCAACCCGCTGCCAGAACTGCAAGAGATGCGTTGTCTTAGCGTTCGATTGCCCCATCGCTTCAATCGCCATGACATCGGCCGCAACCAACGCCGCCAAACGGTAAGCTGAATTCGCCGCATCTTGATCTTCGATCGACGGCCCTTCAAGTTCCGCCGCTGCAGATGTCAACGCAAAGCTCACCGTCAAAGCCGATTGGGCTGGCCAATCCTCCGCCAGATCCCTCACCAAGGACTGAATTCTATTCTGGTCCCCGCTCGCAAGCGCGGCCACAGAGTATGCGATCATATGATCGAGATCACTCATCCACATTGTACTACTCTAACCTCACCGCACTTATCTCCCGTGTGCGTGTCATGAGTCTAGCTTGCGTCGAATCTCCGATCCAGCCGGAAAATTGAATTTCGTTCCGTCAAACGAAGAATTTACCGTTTCGGCTTTGGCGACCGCAATCGATTCTAATCCTTCTCAAGGTGGAAATCAGTGCCCTTCCAAATGGGGCGGAAATGTGTCATGAAAAGGGCATGTGTTTGGCGGCCGCGAGTCGCTAGCTTTGAAATTCTGTGTACAAATCCAAGTTTTGTGAGCGTTAACGAGCCAAATTTGGTAGTGAGTGGGAGATTAGCATGAAGACTAAGTCTATCTTGGCAGCAGCAGCGATTTGCACATTGCCGTTCACAACAGCACAAGCAGCTGTTATCGATTTTACTGAAGGTCCGACAGGAAGCCCGGCTCTTTCTGGAAGCATCTTGGGACTAGACTACGTAGTAACTGGAAGCCCAAGCGCTCCAAACAACAACGAAGGTTTCGGTGGAGCAGCCCCAACAAACAGTCTGGGGCTGGATTTCGTGGCTGACGGGTTCGGTGTGGACAACGATGAAATTACAGCGACATCTGATTCAATCACCGTAAGTTTTTTTGAAGCCGGAACGAACAACCTCGTAGAAGTTGTGCTTCAAGCATTTGCCTTCCTCGACCTTTTCCCTAACAGCAATGGATCTGGAGAAACCGGCATCGTAACTGCAAGCGGCGGTGGAACGGATAGTGTCTCCTTTGATGCGGGAGCGAACGGTGGTTATGCAGAGTTGACGGGACTGACCCTCATAGGTTCTTCGTTCGTGTTTACTTCAGGTTTGACGAACGACAACGCGGGACAAGCAGACGGTGCATTGGCCGGTATTGACGTGGTTCTTCGTCCCGACATCGTGGGTGAGCCAAACCCTGTTCCACTCCCAGCGGCCGGTTGGATGTTGCTTGCTGGCGTCGGCGGGATGACCATCGTTGGTCGTCGTCGCAAGTCGAAGGAATGATCGGTCTTTCCTGAAGATGACCTGTTAGAATATGTGGGCCGCCTTCTTAGGCGGCCTTTTTTTGTATAGCCTCTGACGTTAAAGCCGCAATCGTCCGTTACCGGTAACATAGTCCTTAAGGATTGAGACTTAAATGACCTCCCATTGCCGCCGAACCGACCCAACATAGGCTTAAATGAACGGCTCGGACCTTTTGACCAAAGTACGAATGAGAAATGTGGTTTCTATAGGCATCTGTACTGTGGCGACCCCGGCAGTATTCGATGACTGAAACCCAGAAACGGAGGCAAAAACCAGAGTTAAATGAAGTAGGCGACAATTTAGTGGCGTAGCTTTATGTGGTAGACGGCACACTGTCGCTTCCATTGCGCATTCTTGCGTTTTCCTTCACTGGCGTTGGGCAACCTCAGCACATCTAGTCCCTTGCGATCCGTTTTCCTAGAGCATAGATTGATCTCACCCGCAGAAAAAGTTCACCAAGATAATGTGTCTGACGTCAGCGCTAATGGGACAGTTTGGGGTGATTTGATAAGAGAGGGTTTCTGGCACATCGTAACCACCAAGGAGTGGAGATGAGACAGAACCCCGGAACACGAAAGAGCCACGGTGA